>Ga0098067_1000007_pt1 | contig 217942 bp, 183 predicted proteins | sample 26_taG_FD_92578 | JGI IMG/M metagenome (GOLD analysis project Ga0098067, IMG submission 92578) | Marine viral communities from Cariaco Basin, Caribbean Sea - 26_WHOI_OMZ | ecosystem: Environmental > Aquatic > Marine > Oceanic | place: Caribbean Sea: Cariaco Basin | collected 2014-11-09
AACCCAATATTTTTTTAGTTTCATCCAAAAGTTCAAAGTCTTGACTTGCCAAAGATTCTGAATCCAGTATAGAAATCGCTTCCTTGGAGTTTAAAAAACCAATTTGACTGTAACTTGCTTTCTGTGGTTGTACAAAAGTCATTTCAAAAGGGTAATTTGCTTTTTGTTGGAATGAGTCTCTTGAAGTAATCAAAACATTTTCAGCATCTGCAAAAACCCAAATGGGATTTTGATTTTCATCCAGAATCCCATTTGAATTGACTTGATATGTGATCTTAGTTAAGTTGTTGGAAGTGAATTGAATTTGAGCGAAAGATAAAGTGCTTAAAAATAGAAGGATTGAGGTCAAAAGAATTTTATTTCTCATTTGTATAGAAATTCTACGTTGTAATTTCCAACAATTATATAAAAACAAATGGAATTCTCAGTGAAAAATGCGATTATAAAACAGGATTATTTGCATCTTCTTTTTAGAGTTTCATAAATACGCTGTAACTTTAAAAAATCTAAAAACTTAAAAAAACATGAAAAACATGAAAAAATTAGCAGTACTGTTTGTAAGTGTTGGCTTATTCAGTTTGTCATCGTGCGAAAAAGAAAGTAACACGTTGATCAAAACCGCGGATGATTCAACACAAACATTAACGGATGAAACAAATTTGGATTCAGACTCTGAGTCGAATCTTGAGAACAAAAGCAGTAATTCCAGTGACTTATTAGGAAAATGGGAAACGGTAGGATTTACAATGAATGGCCGTCAGACGATGGATATGGGTGCGGGTGTCCAAGAAATAGAATTTAATGCAGAAACGGTAGATAGTTCGCAAAGCACGTATTTAACTTTCCATGATAACAACACATTTACGGCAGAAAACAAGGATTTCAAAATGAAATTCACAACCAAGATGAATGGAACTGTTTTCTCTTCTCAAACCCAAGAAGTAGGAAGTGTTTTTGAAGACAAAGGAAAATGGACAAAAAATGGAGATGAGTTAATTTTAACCGTTGATGGAAATACGATTAAATATAAAATTGAAAGTTTAACTTCTTCAAAAATGACACTGAATGCAGACATGGCTTCTCTAGATTTGGGTGCTGAGGAAATGCCCGAAGGAATGGAAATGGTAACACAAATTTATCTGAAGCGATAAATGTTCTATAATTACAATGAATTAAAGCATGCAGGAAAGGATTTTCCTGCTTTTTTTGTATTAAATTCAAATAAAAGGAATAAATTGGTTGTCTCTAAAAACTAAAACTTTTGTTTAACCTAAACTTAAACCTATGTGTGGAATTACCGCCGTGTTTGCTATACAAGAGGATTTGGATAGCCTACGTGACCAGCTTTTAAAAATGTCAAAGAAAATCCGTCATCGCGGCCCCGATTGGTCAGGTATTTACACGAATAAAAACGCGATTCTCGTCCATGAAAGATTAGCCATTGTTGATCCAATTTCGGGGAAACAACCTTTGTTTAGTGCAGATAATAAGGTAATTCTTGCCATCAATGGGGAAATTTATAACCACGAAGAACTTCGCGAAAAAACGGCCAATTATCCGTATAAAACCAAAAGTGATTGCGAAGTCATTTTGGCTTTATACAAAGAAAATGGAATTCAGTTTTTGGATAAACTCAATGGGATTTTTGCCTTTGCATTGTATGATGAGCACGAAGATTCCTTTTTTATTGCACGAGATCACATGGGCATTGTTCCTCTTTATTATGGTTTCGACAACCACAATCAATTTTTTGTTGCTTCTGAATTAAAAGCGTTGGAAGGAAAATGTTCAATTATCAAAACCTTTCCACCGGGACATTATATTTATAGCAAAGAAGGTTTGGAGCCTCAGAAATGGTATTCCAGAGATTGGGAAGAATTTGATAAAGTGAAAAACAATCAAAGCGATACAGTAGAATTGAAAGAAGCCTTGGAAAATGCCGTATATCGACAATTGATGTCCGACGTTCCGTACGGAGTACTTTTGTCCGGTGGATTGGATTCATCGATAGTTTCTGCCATCACCAAGAAATTTGCAGCGAAACGTGTAGAATCACATAACAAAGAATCTGCTTGGTATCCCCAACTTCACTCTTTTGCAGTGGGTTTGGAAGGTTCACCTGATTTAATTTCGGCTAAAATTGCAGCCGAACATATTGGATCGATTCATCATGAAATAAATTTCACTGTTCAAGAAGGTTTGGATGCATTAAGTGATGTGATTTATTATCTTGAAACGTATGATGTTACCTCGATTCGTGCTTCTACACCTATGTATTTAATGGCGCGGGCGATAAAGTCTATGGGAATAAAAATGGTTTTATCGGGTGAAGGATCTGATGAAATGTTTGGTGGTTATTTGTATTTTCATAAAGCGCCGAATGCAAAAGAATTCCACGAAGAAAATGTACGAAAATTGAGTAAACTTTATTTATACGATAATTTAAGAGCCAATAAATCCATGGCTGCATGGGGAATTGAAGCTCGTGTTCCGTTCTTAGATAAAGAATTTCTGGATGTGGCTATGCGATTGAATCCCGAAGATAAAATGATCAAAAACGGAAAAATAGAAAAATGGATTTTACGGGATACGTTCCAAGATTATTTGCCCAAAGAAATTGCTTGGCGACAGAAAGAGCAGTTTTCAGATGGTGTGGGTTATGCATGGATTGATTCACTGAAGGAAATGGTCGATAAAAAGATTTCGGATGAGCAATTGACCAATTCGGCTTCGCGTTTTCCTATAAATCCTCCTTTGTCCAAAGAAGAATATTATTACCGCTCTTTGTTTGAAGAACATTTCCCTTCCAATACGGCTGCATTAACGGTTCCTTATGCAAAATCGGTAGCGTGTAGTTCGCCGCAAGCTTTACTTTGGGATGAATCTTTTCAGAATGTAAATGATCCTTCGGGAAGAGCAGTTGCGAATGTGCATAACAAGGCGTATGGATAAAAAAGTTAATTTGGATTCGTGAAAAGGCTGTTAATGGCATAGAAAATTCTTGAATCAAAATTAATTCTCCTAAAATCTTTTTTACTTTGTAGAATTGTAGTTTATTCGCATTCTATGTTTCAGAAAAACAATCCGAAAGTTATCACCGCGTGGAAATTTTACGATTGGGCGAACTCCGTTCACTCACTTGTCATTGCGTCTGCTATTTTCCCTATTTATTATGGAGCTGTAACCTTATCGGGTACGGCCAATCCCATTAAGTTCTTGGGATTGAATCCCGAAGCTGCTTTTAATTTCTCATTGGCACTTTGTTTTTTCGTTGTCATTCTCCTTTCACCCGTATTGAGTTCGATTGCAGATACACTTGGAAATAAGTTGAAATTCCTTAAGTTTTTCTGCTATTTGGGATCTTTGAGTTGCATGGCTATGTTTTTTTTCACCGAAGATCGAGTAGGATTGGGATTGGCTTTGAATGTTTTGGCAGGAATCGGATATTGGGGAAGTATGGTTTTTTACAACGCCTATTTACCTGAAATTGTGACCGAAGATAAATTGGATAAAACTTCGGCAGGTGGATATATTATAGGATATATTGGATCCGTTATTTTATTGGTAATTTGTTTAATTCTAATTTTAACAGCGGCGGAAGGAAAAGAAAGTTTATATACCCGAATTAGTTTTGTTTTGGTCGGAATTTGGTGGTTGGGATTTGCTCAAATCACCTTTAGGAAACTTCCTGTCAATGTTTACAACCGAAAAGTTCCGAAAAACATCATCAAAAGCAGCTTTAAGGAATTGGTGAATGTAGCCAAGGAATTGAATGGCCATAAAAACCTTCGCATATTTTTAGGATCTTTCTTCTTCTTTAGTTTGGGAATGCAAACCATCTTTTTGGTCGCGGCCTTATTTGGTTCTTCTGAAATTGGATTGAGCAGTGATAAACTCATTATGACGATTCTTTTGATTCAGATCGAAGCTATTTTGGGAGCTTGGATTTTTTCCTATTTATCCGGAAAAATTGGAAATCGGAATACGCTTCTTATTGGAATTTTCATTTGGGTATTTGTATGTGTTTTGGGTTATAAAATCAACAAAGAAAGTCCCACGGTAGAAATGCAGTTTTACATTATGGCAGCTTTGGTCGGATTGGTTATGGGAGGAATTCAACCTTTGGCGCGTTCTACCTATGCCAAACTTTTACCGCCCACCCAAGATCATGCAACCTATTTCAGTTTTTATGATGTGTTTGAAAAAGCGGCGCTATTTATAGGTTTATTTATTTTTGGTGTCATTGTTCAAATGACAGATGGAATGAAAGTTTCAACCTTAGCGATGGGTGGATCTTTTGTTATAAGTTTCATTATCCTGTGTTTTTTAAAATCAAAGAAGGTAGAAAAGCAGTAAATTCGTACTTTACTTCGATCTATTTAGGTAGTAAACCCAAAAAACAAGAATGAATTATAGCTTACTCAGTTTAAATTATTGGAAAACAATTGGACGAATTACGATTCAGGCAGCAAAAAATTTCATGGATGATAAGTGTATGAAAATGAGCGCATCTTTGGCGTATTATTCTATATTTTCAATTGGTCCTTTGTTGTTGATAGTTATATGGCTGTTGGGATTTTTCTATGGTGAACATTTGGAAGACTCTACAGCCCAACAAGAAGTTTTGAGTGGTTTGTCAGAAGTTTTAGGAAGTGAAGTGGCAGAACAGATCAAAGTTGCCATGGGCAATTTAGCGATTTCTACCCAATCAAAAATCGGTGTTTTAATTGGAATTGGGACTTTGATTTTCACATCAACCACCATTTTCATTGAAATCCAAGACTCTATCAACACAATTTGGGGAATTAAACCCAAACCCAAAAAGAGCTGGTTGAAATTTATAATCGACCGATTGACCTCGTTTTCAATGGTTATAGGTCTTGGTTTTTTATTGATTACTTCCTTGTTAATCAATTCATTGTTACTGATTTTGATGAATTTTTTCTATGAAATCATTCCTGGGATTTCAAATCAAATGTTGAATAACATCAATGTGGGATTAACTTTTTTAATCACAACGACCATCTTTGGATTCATCTATAAAGTCTTACCTGATGCAAAAGTTCGAAATCGTGATATAATTGGAGGTGCTGTTTTTACTGCCCTTTTATTTATGTTGGGACGTTTTGGAATTTCATTTTATTTAGAAAATAATGCCACTGCAAATGCCTTTGGTGCAGCAGGATCCATCATTATTTTATTATTATGGGTGTATTATTCCGCCGCAATCCTTTATTATGGTGCAGAGTTTACAAAAGAGTATTCACTTCAATTTGATAAAGGAATCGAACCTTCACCTTACGCGGTTTTAGTGGATTACAAAGAAGTGGAATATGATCCCGAAGAAAATTTAGAAGAATGAGATTACCATTCAATTTCTTCTTTCCCAATCGATTTTAAAAACGAATTTGTTTTTGAAAAAGGTTGACTTCCAAAAAAACCTCTATACGATGACAAAGGCGACGGATGAACGGATTTAATCACACAATGTTTGTCTTCATCAATCATTTTTCCTTTTTTTTGTGCCTGACTTCCCCAAAGTATAAATACCAAATTTTCTTTTTCATGGGCTAACTTTTGAATTACAGCATCCGTAAATTCTTCCCATCCTTTTTTCTGATGAGAACCCGCTTGGGAAGCACGAACCGTGAGTGTGGTATTCAATAACAAAACACCTTGTTTCGCCCAATTCTCCAAATTTCCACTTCGTGAATCATTCGATTTGAAATCTGAATTCACTTCCTTGAATATATTTTTTAAACTGGGTGGATGAGGAACTTCATCGGAAACAGAAAAACTAAGTCCATTTGCTTGATTCGGGCCGTGGTAAGGATCTTGACCAATTAGGACGACTTTTACTTGGTCAAAGGGCGTGAATTCAAATGCGGAAAACATTTTTTCCTTGGGTGGATAAACGGTTTGAGTTTGGTATTCTGATTCTATAAAATCGAATAAATTCCTAAAATAATCTTTTTCAAATTCATCCTTTAAAATTTCTTTCCAAGAGGTTTCGATGTCAACTTTCATTATTTTGCCTTCTGTTTTCCAAATATAGAGTATTTTTGCAGCAATGCAGGTATCCGAACAAACATTAAACGATTTAGAATTCCCAAAAATTCTTCAATTAATTTCTGAGTTTTCTTTCAATGAAAGAACTGCTCAAATGCTATTGGATTTGAAACCGTACGCGAATAGAGCTCATTTAATTCAAGACTTGAAAAGCACCAATGAATATCTTTCAAGTTTTGAATCAGACAATCAAATTCCTTTTTCGGAATTCTATTATATGAATGATTTTTTGCCTCTTTTAGAAATTGAGAATTTTTATTTGAATGTTGAACAATTCTTTCAGATCAAATCCAATGCGATTCAAATCAGGGAGATAACTAAATTCATTCTTAAGTTTAAAGAGTATTTTCCGGTTTTAAATGAAATTGTATCTCAAGTTAATTACGAGAAAGAGATTGTAAAGGAAATTGACGCCGTTTTTAATAAACACGGTGAAATGAAAGATGACGCCAGTCCGGAATTGTTGAAAATCCGTCGACAAATGAAGGATGTAAGCGCACGGATTTACGAATTGTTTAAAAAATCATTGACTTATAATTCCCCGTATCTCGACGATATCAAAGAAAGTTTGGTCGATGATAAACGGGTGCTTGCAGTAATTTCAGGTTTCAGAAAACGAGTGAAAGGTCGATTTTTAGGAACTTCCAAAACAGGATCGATTTCGTACATAGAACCCGAAAGTGTACAAAAACCAAATCGAGAATTGGATGAATTAAAAGAAGAAGAATCCAAAGAAGTCATTAAAATCCTTCGGAATTTAACAGCGGTCATTTCAGTTCACAAGGTTTTATTGGAAGACTATGAATCCCTACTCGAATACATGGATTTCACCCAATCCAAAGCGCGTTTTGCTTTGAAAATAAATGGAGTTTTACCCGAAATCAAAGAAGAAAAAGCTTTGGATTTAATCAATGCCTATCATCCGCTACTCTTTTTATCGAATTCGGAAAAGAAATTACAAACCATTCCTCAATCGTTAAAAATCGACAAAGACCATCGGATTATCATCATTTCAGGTCCCAATGCAGGAGGAAAAAGTATCACCTTAAAAACGGTGGGATTGAATCAATTGATGATTCAATCGGGAATTTTAATTTCCGTTCATCCTAAATCAAAAATTGGATTTTTCGATAAGATTTTCACAGATATTGGAGATAATCAGTCGATTGAAAACCAATTGAGTACGTACAGTTACCGATTAAAACAAATGTCCCACTTCATTCGGAATGTAGATGAAAATACGTTGATGTTGGTAGATGAATTTGGTACCGGTTCCGATCCAGAATTAGGAGGAGCGTTGGCTGAAGTGTTTTTTGAAGAATTCTATGAACGAAAAGCATTTGGAGTATTCACCACCCATTATACCAACATAAAAATTGCTGCAGAAAATCTACCCGAAGCTTTGAATGCGAGTATGCTTTTCGATGAGAAAACCTTAAATCCACTTTATAAGTTAGAAATTGGTCAAGCCGGAAGTTCATTTACATTTGAAGTCGCAGAAAAAAACAAAATTCCGTATCGACTTATTAATCGTGCAAAGAAAAAGGTAGAACAAGATAAAGTTCGTTTGGACAAAACGATATTGAAATTACAACAAGAGAAATTTGAAATTCAAAAAACCCGAAATGAAGTTGTAGAATTAAAGCAAACATCTCAGGATCAATCCAAAGAACTGGAATCCACCCAAGAAAGGGTGCAAGAAAAACTAGTGGATTTCCAACAATTGTATGACCAAGAAATGAAAACCCTTCAATCTGGACGAAAAATGAATGAATGGGCAGATGAGTATTCCAAATCAAAAAACAAGAAAAAGCTGATTGCCAACTTTCTGAAATGGGTAGAAATAGAAAATTCTAAAAAGAGAGAAGTAAAACCGGTAGAAAAGAAAAAAGAGAAAATTATACAAAAAGAAATTCAAAAGGAATTAAAAATTCACAAGGAAACAATTCAAAAAGAACAAAAGAAAATTGAAGTGAAAAAGGAAGAAGAGATTCAGAAATCAATTGATAATCTGAAAGTTGGTGACCGAGTTAAAATAAAGGACAGCAACAGTATTGGTACAGTTGAAAAAATAAAAAACAAAACTGTCACTATAAATTATGGTCAATTTACTGCAAAAATCTCTATCTTTGATATCTACAAAATTTAAAGAGGACAATTTGATGAAAAAAAAATTATTTTTAGGTGTTTTTCTTGTCACCATTAGTGGTTTTGCACAAGAGAAAGTAAACCATTCAGAGCTTCAAAAAATAGCGACTGAAGTAGAGGCGGAATATAAGGATGCTGTTCAGCTAGAAAAGGTAAAATATGCCGGACATGGTTCAGAAGAAGGTGTTTCGTTTCAAGGTTTTGCCAATGGAATCCCTTATTATTATGCATTGGATAGTAAAAATCAAATTGCTTCCATGAACGTTGATAAATTGGGAAATAATACCATTCCGGGTGTAGCTGTAACTGGCGAAGGAATGACTGCTTTTATTTGGGATGGCGGAAAGGCAAGATTGACACACAATGAGTTTTCAGGTCGTGTTACCCAAGTCGAATTTAGTGGAAGTGATTCAGACCACGCAACAGGCGTAGGTGCGGTGATTATTGGAGCAGGTGTTGTTCCCATTGCACTAGGAATGGCTCCAACCGCTAATTTGAAAGTAATGAATTTCACCGTTGGAAATACGATAACTGAAATGGCTTATCATTCCAATCAACCTGAAAATGAAGACTATATGATTTCAAACCATTCGTATGGTTCTTTAACCGGCTGGTCTTACCGAGGTTCAGATGGATGGTATTGGTATGGTTATCCGCATATTTCACCGACTGAGTCTGCTTTATTTGGATTCTATACATCCAATGATGCAAATTATGACAATGTTGCGTTTAATGCTCCTCAACACAGTATATTTAAATCATCGGGTAATAATAACGGAGAAGGTCCGTCTGGAACTGTAAATCATTACGCCTACGATGAAACCAACCAATGGGTATATTACACCGGTGTTTATCGTCCACGAGACTGCACGGCAAACGGAGGATACGATTGTCTTTCTTTTTCTGGTTCGATTGCAAAAAATATTATTTTAGTTGGAGCAGTTAAACCTTTACCAGGAAGTAACCGATATACCGGACCGAGCGATGTAGTCGCGACAGATTTCACAAGTTTTGGACCTACCGACGACGGTAGAATCAAACCCGATGTGGTTGCCGTCGGTCAAAATGTATATGCTGCTACCAATACGGCGGATGATGCTTACATCAACTGGGCAGGTACTTCTTTTTCCTCTCCCGCAGCAGCTGGAGTAGGTTTGCTTTTACAACAAGTTAAAAAAGAAACAGGAACAGGTTATTTACGTTCAGATATGATGAGAGCGCTTTTGATTAATTCCGCAAATGAAGCAGGTATCCACTTGGGACCGGATTATAAATTTGGTTATGGTTTAATCAATGCTTTGGGTGCGGCGGAAACGCTTTTGAATTCAAATGGTAAATCGTACACCAATGATTTGATTCTTCAAAATAACGAAACCTTTACTATGAGTTTTAAAGCAGTTGGTGGAGAACCTATCAAAGCAACCATTGCATGGTTGGACCCAGCGGGAACTCCATTGCCTCAACTTGCTTTGAACGATAGAACTCCGATGTTAGTAAACGATTTGGATTTAAGAATTACCAACGGCGGAAACACGTATTATCCATGGAAATTAAATCCTGATTCACCCGCTTCAGCAGCGACTCAGGAAGATAACACCATCGATAATGCTGAACAAGTATTTATCGAAAACCCCGTGGCAGGTCAAACCTATACTTTGACTGTTAAACACAAAGGTAATTTGGTGAATGATTCTCAGAATTTCGCTTTGGCTATTTCAGGTGTTGAATCTGTTTTGAGTACCGTTGATATGGACTTAAACAATTCAGTTCGAATTTTCCCTAATCCGGTTAACGATAAATTAAATATTCAGATCGATAAAAACTTAAGCAATGTTCAAATCAAAATTTTTGATATGATGGGACAAACTGCTTATTTAAATAAGTTCAATTCGTTGAAAAATACAAAATCCATCGATTTGAAACATCTTGCTCCGGGTGTTTACATGGTTTACATTAAATCAGACGAAGGGACAATGACTAAGAAAATCATCAAAAAATAATTTCATTTGATATCAAAAAAAAACCTCAGTTTTTAACTGAGGTTTTTTTATGCATTTTATTTTTATTCGAATTACTTTTTTAGAACCAACCATGCTCCTTCTATATCGCCGTCTCTCAGTAAATCCTTTGCATGGCGATGAGCCAATTCATCTTCTAAATAAATTCCCTCTTCAAAAGTTTCTACATTTCCAAGCATTGCTAAATCATTTCCCGATAAGATGGAACTAGTTCGGATTTCTTCGGGCAATGAATCCACGCCTATTCCATGCGTTCTCAACGGTTTTGGGATTTCAAAGAGCGAAGGTTCGTTGGCATGAACATACCACGATTCACCCATTCTTCCCACCAAATCAATTTTCTTTGTATCAATTAATCCTTGTTCATTCAAAACGGATTCATCGACATGAATCATCAGGACTTCACAAACAATCAAAGTACCTGCACCCCCTCCATCACCCAAGTAAATTAAATCTTTCACTTTGCATTCAAAAGAAACTTTGGATTCCTTCACTCTCGGAGGTTTTACCTTAAAAGAAGGAATTTCAGTTAAACCTGCTTTTTTAAATTCATTGACACCTTTTTCATATTCCGTACTTGTTAAAGAAGTTTGATGAACTATTTCATAGGAAACGGTATTGATTACACATTCTCTAACCTGTTCGATATTTTCCAAAGTATGTTTACTGGTTGTATCTCGTACACGACGTGCGGACGAGAACACCAAGATAGGTGGATTTGAACTGAATACATTGAAGAAACTAAACGGACTAACATTCACATTTCCAGCGCGATCAACCGTACTTACCAATGCAATGGGCCTGGGTGCCACTGCATTTTGTAAATATTGAATCGATTCTGCAGGAGTTACTTGAGAAGTATCTATTGATTTTACACTCATTTTTTTCTTTTTTATAGGTTGCCAAAGATACTACGTTTAAAAACGTATTCAAAAATACGAGGAATTGAATCCCTTTTGAATTGGATGTTTTTTTTCTATTTGAATGCATTTTATGAAACGTTTAATTCTACTTACTTTTGAATAAAAAAAGACTCACTTATGGATTCCAATTCGCATGAAATTGAATTTCCCGCCTATCATTTTGCCCAAGAATCCGGACTTCTTGCATACGGTGGTGATTTGAGTGTAGAACGACTGATTGTGGCGTATCAAAAAGGTATCTTTCCATGGTTCAGTGAGGGTGATCCCATTCTTTGGTGGTTTCCCAATCCGCGTTTTGTTCTTTTTCCTAGAGATTTGAAAGTTTCAAAGTCAATGCGAAAAATTATGCGTGAGCAGAAATTTACGATTACAGAAAATCAAAATTTTAAAGAAGTCATTGAAAATTGCCAGAAAATCAATCGATCAGATCAAGATGGAACTTGGATTACGGACGAGTTAAAAGAATCGCTTCTTCAACTTCATCCATTGGGAATTGCAAAAAGTGTGGAAGTTTGGTTAGATGGCGAATTGGTGGGTGGATTTTATGGTATAGAAGGTAAACGTATTTTCTGTGGGGAAAGCATGTTTGCAAAAGTATCCAATGCATCCAAAGCGGGATTTATTTATTTTGTTCAAAAATATGCTGAACGTTATGAATTGATTGACTGTCAAATCCATTCGCAACATTTAGAAAGTTTGGGCGCTGTAAATATCTCAGCGGAAAGTTTTCTTACGTATTTGGATTAAAAATGACTTTGTATTTTGTTTAGCAATTATTTCTAGTGTAATGCCGTATTAATTTTTATTTTTGTCACGGAATGAGAAATTTACAAACTGAATTTTTAAAACATAGTATTGAACTCAATCTTACCGACGACAAACGAATTCTTGTTGCAGTAAGTGGCGGCGTTGACAGTATGGTTTTATGCGATTTATTGATTCAATCACATATAAAATTTTCAGTGGCACATTGTAATTTCCAATTGAGAGGAATCGATTCGGATGAAGATGCATTTTTTGTGGAGGAATTCTGTAAAAAAAATCAGTTGGAATTGTTTTCCAAGAAATTTGATGTTGAAAAATTTAAGCAAGAGAAAAATTATTCCACCCAAATGGCAGCCCGTGAATTGCGATATGACTGGTTTTCAGAATTAATGAAATCAAATGATTTTAACTATTTATTAACGGCTCACCATCAGAATGATTCGTTCGAAACTTTCTTAATTAACCTTTCGCGCGGAACAGGAATCGAAGGTTTAACTGGAATTCAAAACGTTGAAGAAATAATTCTCAGACCTCTTCTCCCCTTTTCAAAAGAAGAAATACGAAAATATGCCTCTGAAAATAAAGTGAAATGGCGGGAAGATATTTCTAATTTTGGAGATGATTATGCTCGAAATAAAATCCGCCATCAAATCACTCCTGTTTTAAATGAAATCCATCCCAACTTCTTAAAAAACTTTTCAAAAACGGTTGAATTTCTGAAATCCGATATTTTATTAATTCAAAATCATGTAGAAACACTTCGATCGGAATTATTTAAAAAAGAGGGCGATACGTATTCTATTTCAATTGAAGATTTGGAAAAGTTAACGCCATTGCGCAGTTATCTTTATTATTTATTTTCTGATTTTGGATTTAAACATCCGTTGGAAGTAGAGAAATTGCTTTTTTCAACGAATAACGGTGAAATTCAATCCCATGAATTCCGATTAATTAAAAATAGACAAGCATTTATTCTTCTTCCCATAAAGAATGAAAGTTTACCAAGCGAAATTGACATAAAACTGAATCAAATGATTGAAAAACCCTTATATTTGAAGATTTCGAAATCGGAAAATAGGGATTTCAACGCGTCCGAATCTTTGGATTTGGATGCGATCAAGTTTCCACTTCGGTTGCGAAAGCAAAAAACGGGCGATGTTTTTTATCCGTTAGGTATGAAAGGGTCAAAAAAACTGAGTAAATTTTTCAAAGATGAAAAACTCTCAAAAGTAGAAAAAGAAAACACCTGGATTTTGGTTGATAACGAAGATCAAATTCTATATATCGTAGGAAAAAAAACGGATGACCGTTTTAAAATTAATGAGAACACACACAAATTTTTAAATATATATTTATGTTAAAAAAGACTTTATTATTACTGCTGTTTCTGCCCTTTTTGGTAGGAGCACAAATTCTAACTCCTGTCAAATGGAGTACCGAGACAAAGGACTTGGGTAATAATGAATTTGAAGTAATGTTGCATGCTAAGTTAGATGCAGGTTGGCATATGTATTCACAACAACATCCAGATGATGGTATTGGAATTCCTGCAACGCTTGATTTCGAAAAAAGCAAAGATTATGAATTGATTGGTAAAACTGTAGAAATTGGAAAATTACTGGATGCGTACAGCGAATTATTCATGCAGCAAGAAAAATTCTATGAAAATAAAGTAACCTTCAAACAGAAGATAAAAGTAAAATCAGACAAACCGGTTGAAGTAAAATTCAGTTCAGAAACCCAAGTTTGTGATGCTGAAAAGTGTTTAGCCCCTGATTGGCAAGAATTTAAAGTGAAACTTACTCCGTCAAAAGTAGAAGATAAAAAGGAAGAAGAGTCCACAGCTGTTGTTGAAAAAGAAGAAGACCTCGCGCTAACAGAATCTGAGATTGATTCTGCAAACCTTGCTACGGTAGTGATGGATGAAATTCAAGACTCAACAAAAGTAGCTTCAATTATTGAAACATCAGAAATTCCCGATGAAAATGAAAAGTCAAGTGGTCTATGGGGAATTTTCCTTTTGGGTGTTTCAGGCGGATTGCTTGCCTTGGTTATGCCTTGTATTTTTCCGATGATTCCGTTAACAGTAAGTTTATTTACAAAACAGAGTAAAGGAATATCGAAAGCTTTGATTTATGGTCTTTCCATTGTAGCTATTTTCATAGTATTGGCAACCTTTGCCACCTTGGTATTTGGGCCTTCCGCGCTGAATGAATTCTCTACAAATCCCTGGGTAAACATTGCATTCTTTGCGATATTTATATTCTTTGCCATTTCCTTTTTTGGTGCATTTGAACTTACACTTCCAGCAAGTTGGGCAAATTATACCGACAAACAAGCGGATAAAGGAGGGAATTTAGGTATCTTCTTTATGGCGTTTACCTTGGTAATTATTTCTTTCTCTTGTACACTTCCCATCATTGGAAGTTTGGCTGCACAAGCTGCTACTACTGGAAAATATTACGCACTAATCGTGGGTTCTTTAGGGTTTTCCGTGACTTTAGCCATTCCTTTTGTATTATTTGCAATTTTCCCTAGCTGGATCAGTTCCTTGCCAAAATCTGGAGGATGGATGAATACCGTGAAAGTAAGTTTAGGATTTATTGAATTGGCTTTTGCTTTCAAATTCTTATCCAACGCCGATTTGGTTTGGCAAGCACATTGGTTAGAAAGAGAAACTTTTCTAGCGATTTGGATTGCGGTATTTGGATTGATGGGAATTTACTTATTAGGTAAATTCAGATTGCCATTGGATTCAAAAGAAGACAGCATTGGCGTTCCGCGTTTGTTTTTCGCCATATTGACATTTTCTTTTGTAGTTTATATGATTCCAGGGATGTGGGGTGCGCCCGTTAAACTTTTAAGTGGTTTAACTCCGCCTATCCAATATGCAGAATCTCCAAATGGAGTTGGAAAAGCTTCTGTAGGATTTGCAAGCAGTGACTCTAGCGGGGGATTGAAGAAAGGTCAAGAATACGGTCCGCATCAAATTCCATCTTTTAGAGATTTAGAAGATGCATTCGCCTACGCCAAAGAAGTAAATAAACCGTTACTTATAGACTTTACAGGACATGCCTGTGCGAATTGTCGAAAAGTTGAAGAAAAAGTATGGTCAAATCCCAAAGTGAAAGAATCTTTGATGAATGACGTAGTGCTCGTTTCATTGTATGTGGATGAACGAACGGAATTACCGATTGAAGAACAAATCTATTCAGAAACTTTAGGAAGAAATTTAAAAACCGTCGGAAATAAATGGACTGTTTTTCAGATCGAAAAATACCAAAACAATGCACAACCTTATTACATCATTGTCGATGAGCATTTAAACAACTACAACGAACCTATGGGTGCGATGTATGAAATCGATGGCTATTTAAAATGGATGAATGAAGGAATTGATAATTGGAAAGCGAAGAACAACTAGGTCAATGACCATGTCCAACTGAAATCGTTAGATACGCAATTACAAAGCCCAAAAGGACCGTCAAAACCTTTTGGGCTTTGAATTTGTGGCTATCTGTACTTTCAAATAAAATCACTGTGGCAATATGAATAAATATTCCTGCCACAAATGCCAAGGCATATTCATGGTAATCAGCTAAAACTGTATCACCAAACACAATTCCCAAAGGTCCAGCGAGTGCAAAGGCCAACATAAATAAAAGTCTTTGACCAACTGGGATTTTCATTTGCGAAACGGCTCCATAAAGTACCATTGTAATCGGAATGTTATGAATAACAATTGCCCATAATAAATTATGTCCTTGTTGATGAGACAAAGGCATCCCTTCGAAAAGAGAGTGTAAAAATAAACCTATAAAAATACTTAATGGAAAAGTGGTTTCTTTTTGAAAATGAACATGGCCATGCTCAGCTCCTTTGCTCAAAGATTCAACGAGCATTTGGAAAAACAGTCCTGCAAGAACAAATAAACCAATGTTGTGATTATGAACTTCATAAACGGTAGGGAAAATTTCTAAGACGGCAGTAGCTAAAAAAAAGGCACCACTAAAAATTAGTAAAAATTTTGCTAAGGACTTTTTACCTACAAAAAAATGACCCAAAACACTACCTACAGCGACCGACAGAATTAATATGAAGATTTCAAACATGCTTGCAAAAGTAACGAGAATTCGAAAACTTAAAAAAATTAAAAAGAAAATTATATATTCGTACATTACAATACACAAAAATTGAAATCACACACACAAACATGAGAGCACTTTTTACTTTTTTAATTGTTTTAATTCATTTTTCAATAGTAGATGCCCAGTCTATTATTGTTAATCCTACGAACAAACCCGAATCGAATCTAAATGCAGAAGATTTAACGCGCGAGGTTTTGATTAGTGGAGGTGCATGTTCCGACATTTCGAACTTCCAATTGAAAGACAATCCGTCGGCTCAATTTCCAAATGTAAATCGAAGTTGGGGGTATTTTGAAAAAGGAAACTCAGCTTTTCCTTTTGAAAAAGGAATCGTTTTAACTTCTGGATATGCAAAAAAAGCAGAAGGACCTAAATCAGGAACGGTTTCAGATGGTGAGTATGCTTGGACAGGAGATTCACAAGCCAATGTTTTGGCGGGTGGAAGTACTAATAATGCCACGGTTTTTGAATTCGATTTTACGCCTTACGGTAATGAAATCGCTTTCAATTATATATTTGCTTCGGAGGAATATCCAACGTTTGCTTGTTCGTCGTACAATGATGTTTTTGGCTTTATTATTTCGGGTCCTGGAATTACAAATGATCCCGGATTAAATGGAAAAAACATTGCGCTTTTACCCAATGGACAGCCGGTAACTATTAACAATGTAAACAACCAACAGTGTGGAGACGCCACTTATTATGTGCATGGCCCCTTTCCTTATATTCAATACGGTGGAAGGACAACGACATTGACTGCACAATCCACTGTAATTCCTGGAGAAACATATCATATACGATTGATTATAGCAGATACTGGAGATGTTTCTTACGATTCTGCTGTTTTCTTAGAGGCAGGTTCTTTTAACTTAGGTTCAACTTTAATCAATGAAGAAGGAATCGAATTGGGCGAGAATGAGGTGCTTTGTGATTTAACAGAATTTAAACTTATTGCGAATGTAAGTATACCCAATGCGATTTTTCAATGGTCTTTCAACGGAGTTCCCATCCCAGGTGCAACAAGCAATCAATACACGGCAACACAAACTGGAAACTATTCGGTAGAAATTATTTCTGCAGAATGTTCAGTGGAAGTTGATGTGGATTTGGTGTTTAGTGTTTCACCTGACGCAATGCCCTATGAAACATCCCATTGTTCGGCGAGTGGTACGTACAATTACAACTTGACGGATTTTAATACGAATTTATCAACTACACCGGGTGCAACCTTTACCTATTACAATACAAACATCGGTGCACTCACTCAAAATCCAGCTGATTTAATTACTAATTTCACAAACTTTCCCGTAACAGGAACTGTTATCGTTTTTGTTCGCGTGGAAAATGCTGACGGTTGTTTCAAAGTCGTTCCTTTAACTTTGGAAGTTGGAGTGGGTCCAGAAACACAACCTATAAATTATCCGGAATGTGAAGTGAATGGTACAGGCGTTGCCGTTTTTGATTTAACTTCGCAAAACAACAATCTTGTAGTTACAAATCCTGCGGGATTAACTTTTGAGTACTTCTTAGATGCGGGAGCAACCCAACCGATTGCAGATCCAACGAACTTTACAAATACATCCAATCCACAAATTATTTATGTCAAAGTATTTGATCCCGCATTGGGCGATGAAGCATGTGAATCTTTGGAACAATTAACCTTAATCGTCAATGAATTCCCCGAAATTCAAGCCGATGAACTGACGATTTGTGATAATTTAAACGATAACTCTGAATTCGTAGACCTTACAATCAATGACATTGTCGTTGGCACAGGATTCACGGGAACGTATACGTATTTTACCCAAGCAGGTGCTCAAATTAATAACCCAACCAATTACGAAGTAACAACTTCACCCACTGTGATTACAGTTCTTATTAAAAATAGTGATGGAACATGTGATGGAAGTGAAACCTTAACCATTCATTTTAATCCAGCACCGGATTCCCAGAATGCGAATCTTGAAAAATGTAGTTCCACTGGTTTTTCGAATTTCCATTTACCGGATGCGAACACTCAAATTTTAGCAAATACGACAGGAATAAACTTTTCCTATTATTTATCTTTTAATGCTGCCGTTGCGGGTGATCCTGCAAATGCACTTCCAGAAGATTTCACCAATACAGAGAACAATCAAATTATTTTTGTTCGGGTAGAAGATGGAAATGGATGTTACAATGTCGCCGAACTGGTTCTCGAAGTAAATTACGGTCCCGATACCGTTCCGTTTACGGCACCTATTTGTGACGATAACGGCGATGGATTCCAAATTTTCAATTTGGAAGATTTGGCTGCAAATTTATTAGTAGGTCCGCCCAATAACATAGAGATCGGTTATTTCTTGGATCCAGAAGCTACACAGCCGATTGCAAATCCACAGGCTTTTACAAATACAATCAATCCACAAATCGTTTACCTAAGTTTTCTAGATACAACGGCGGGTGAAAATGCATGTATTTCAATTGGTCAACTTACATTGGAAGTGACAGAATTCCCAGAAATTCAAGCTGCTCAAATCACGACATGTGATAATTTACACGATGGAACTGAAATTGTAGATTTAACCCAAAACGATATTGTTGTGACGCAAGGAATGGGCGCTTCACTGCATTATTTCACAGAAATTGGGGGAGCAGAAATTACAAATCCACAGACTTACGAAGTTACAACCAATCCGACTACTATTTTTGTTTTGGTTAGAAATACGGCTGGTACATGTGAAGACTATCAAACTTTGACCATTAATTTACAAGAATCTCCCGATGCGACGGATGAAATTGTGTCGCTTGAGAATTGTAGTTTAACTGACTTCACCCAATTCTTCCTTCCCGACGCAAACGATCAATTGGTTGCAAACACCACAGGACTAAACTTCAGTTATCACTTAACGTATGACGAAGCTTTTAATGGAACAAATCCTTTGCCCAATACATTTCAAAATACAGTGGCTAATCAAATTGTATTCGCGCGAATTAAAAATGCAAACGGATGTTTTGATATCGGACGAATTCAATTGACAGCGGTTTTGGTTCATGAGGAAATCCAAACAGTACTGGAAGTATGTGACGATCCGTATAAGATGAATGATGGAATTGCCTCTTTTGATTTAACACAAATGCATGAAGCGGTAGAAATCATTCTTGGTGGAACAAATTACGATTTAACTTACCATACTTCGTTAGAAGATGCAGTAAGCGGTGCAAGTCCAATTGCTAATCCCACAAACTTCCAAAACACAGAAAATCCACAAACCATCTATGTTCAAGCATCATCTGGTCAAGGTGGATGTGCAGGGGTGGCTGAATTCAGAGTGAATGTTCTTCCTGTTCCTGAATTTCAAATGAAAAACACGATTGCGTTTTGTGACTATGATTTCTCAAAGTCCTTTGAATTTTTAGGTGATTTTGAAAGTTATACGTGGTATGGTCCCAATGGAAATGTAATCAGTACAAATGCAACCATTGAATTTACAGAACCCGGAATCCATACGTTGGAAGTAACAGAAACAGGTTTGGCGTGTCCAGCCCGAAGAGACATTGAAGTAATTTTTGACTCTGCTCCTACCATTACCAATATTGAAGTGAATGGAAGTACGGTTACTGTTTCAGCCAACGGTGGATATGCGCCTTACAATTACAGTTATACCAACGGATTGATTTGGGAGAATAATTACATTATGCACAATGTTCCGTCTGGAATCCATGATATGATTGTAAAAAGTAAATACGGTTGTATTTCCACAGGTAAAATGTTTGGTGTACTTGGAATTCCAAACTTCATTTCTCCAAACGGTGACGGAATCAACGATTATTTTTCTGTAAGAGGTTTGGAAGCGTATCCAAATTCACACATTAAAATATTTGATAGATACGGAAAAATATTCTTAGATAGAAAATTAACCACTGGATTTAAATGGGACGGAACCTATATGGGAAGACCGGTTGCATCCGGTGACTATTGGTACATCATTACCATTGAAGAAGGAAAATCAATAACCGGACATATTTCTGTTCGGAATCAGTAAAAATTGATTAATGGATTAAGATGAGTTTATGGATCTGTTGTAGAAAAAACACAATAGGTCCATAAATTTTTTAAATACTTCATAAACCGTACTTTTGTACAAAATTAAATGATTTGGAAAATTTTAGAATGCAAGCCAAAACTTTTTTTGGTTATGAAGCAATATTGGCGGAAGAATTAAAAACTTTGGGTGCTGCAGATGTGGAAGTGAAAAACCGCTTGGTTGAATTTTATGGTGACTTGGGTTTTCTATACAAGGCGAATTATAGTTTATCAACCGCTCTTCGAATTCTAAAACCAATCCTTTCTTTTTCTGCAAAAAATGAACATCAACTGTACGATAGAGTAAATAGTTTTGAATGGGAGAAAATTTTGAATGTAGATCAAACCTTCATTATTAATTCCACCGTTCATTCGGATTATTTCACACATTCTCATTATGCTTCTTTGAAAGTAAAAGATGCGATTGTAGATCGATATCAAACTAAATTCGGAGAAAGACCGAACATTGAAAAAAATCAAGCAGATATTTATATCAATCTACACATCAGTCATGATAAAATAACTTTATCTCTGGATAGTAGTGGAGAATCCCTTCACAAACGCGGATATAAAGTAGAGCATGGAATTGCGCCAATCAATGAAGTTTTGGCAGCAGGACTTTTGAAAATAGCAGGATGGGATGGAAAAGGTAACTTTCTAGATCCTATGTGTGGTTCAGGAACATTATTAATGGAAGCTGCTTTTATAGCGGCAAACATTCCACCTCAAGTTCATAGAGAGAAATTCGCTTTTGAAAATTGGCCGGATTATGATGCTAAACTTTTTCAGACAATTAAAGAAGTTCGATTGGATCGAATCAGAGAATTTAGTGGCAAAATAGTCGGTTACGATGTGGATCCATCGATTTTGAATAGTGCCGAACGAAATATTATGAACGCGAATTTGGAAGACTTTGTCGAAGTATTTTGTAAAGATTTCTTTGAAACCGAAAAAGATCTATTTCCTGTTTTAATTGTTTTCAATCCACCGTATAATGAGCGTTTGGAAAGTGACAACGAAGTGATGTACAAAGCGATTGGAGATACGTTAAAGAACAACTATCCTAATACGTTTGCATGGTTTATCTCTTCCGATTTAACCGCTAAAAAATACGTAGGACTGAAACCATCCAAAAAAGTAAAAATATTTAATGGGAAATTAGAGTGTGATTATCTCCGTTACGATATTTATGAAGGAAGTAAAAAAGAGAAAAAGCAATAAATCACATGGTTTCGAGAATTTCCCGAACAATCATCGTATTATCTTTTCCCAAATTCCCTTTGAAAGTTAAGTACTCTCCTATTCGGATAGATCGGTATTGCGCTGCATTTTCACCTAAGTTGGGAATGCTTACAATTAGAATGTATTCTATGTGATTTGGAGTAGTCAAAACAAGACTTTGACCGTCTTTCTCAGGCGTAACTTTCGTGATGGTTCCGGTTACGGTACTTATTCCTTCTTCCCAAACTTCATTGATGGTCGTATCGTTTTTTGACTTAGTGGTCGTGCACGATAGCATAAATAAAATAATAAAAACACTTAGAATTTTATAGATCGGATTTTTCATAGTACGAATTTAAGGAATTCAAAAATAGGGAAACTTATTGGCAGCGAGAATTTATTTTAGAATTTAATCTTAGAATTTTCATATTCATTGTAACAATTCCTACGAATTAATCGTCTTGTAGATAGAATTACTCAATCAGTTTCAATTTCTATTCATTGTATCATTTTTATAAAACAGAATTAAATTCCAACTGATTTTTGTAACTTGAAACTTCTTAAAATAAAAACTTATAATTTAAAAATTCAACTATGAAAAATCTACTAATCCTACTTTCAATCAGCATTTCAGGACTTTTATTCGCTCAAACCCGAGTAGTTGGAAATGGGCAAGTAATTACGGAAACACGTACGGTCAATAAATCATTTAACGGTGTAAAGACTGCAGGTTCTTTTGATTTGATAATCAACGATGGGCCGCAAGACGGAAAAATTCAATTAAATGGAGAGTCAAATATCATCGAAAACATGGATGTTAGTATTCAAGATGGAATTCTAGTATTAATGTATAAAAGGAATTTAAGTCTTAGTATTAATAAATCGGTTAAAGTTACTTTAAATGCTCAAAACCTTAAATCTATTGAGTTAATCGGTTCTGGAGATGTTACCACCCAAGGAACTCAAAAATCGGATGATTTACAGATTTCTGTCAAAGGTTCGGGCGATGTTATTGCGAAAGTAGATACCAAAAAACTAAGTACTTCCATCAGCGGTTCAGGTGACATAACACTTTCAGGAAAAACAAATCAACTCTCTGCAACTAACAAAGGTTCAGGTGATTTGAAAGCCTACGAATTGGTGGCTGGAGATGTAAATCTTCAGAAAACAGGTTCAGGTGATAGTAAAATCACGTGCAATGGTAATTTAACGATTAATTCAATGGGTTCGGGCGATGTATTATACAGAGGAAATCCAACCAATATCACCTCGAATAAAAGAGGTTCCGGAAGTGTGAAAAAAGTGAATTGATTTTTAATTTTATGTGAAATTCAATAAAAAACGACCTGAGTTAGGTCGTTTTTTATTCCTGTTCAATATATATTATCCTTATAAAACCTCTAAGATTTTATATTTCTGATCTTTAAAAGTAATTTCATCACCGGCTTTAGCTCCATTCAATTCAGAATAAATCGGTGCGTCAACATCCAAACCAATGTAAGTTTTATTTTCATAATTAAACATTGTTGCAGAAATTCCAATGTAGAAATTCAAGGAGTCGGTCAAAACCAAGGAACCTGGTCCCACTTCGGTCTTGGCTCCAAAACTGAGACTTACAAAGTTATCCAATGCTTCTTGTGCTTGATTGATTCTGATTCTAAGCTGATTTGCTGACTCTCTACTTTCATCTTGTTTAGCGAAATCTTCATAGCCTAAGGAGGTTTCTTCATCAATATCTGAAGCATCTGTATGTGTTGCATACATATCTTTTAAGCCTTTCAATTCCATCTCTTCATTCTCAATGATTTGTCTTCTAATTTCTTCTTTTAGTTTCATAATATGTATATTTTTAATAAATTTAACCAAAAATGTCACATTATACTATGTGTATAATCATAAACCACTAATTACTATGAATAAATTCTTATTTGTGCTTCTTTTGAGTGTATCTACTTTGTCGTTTTCTCAAATTGGAGTTGGCAAAAGTTCGTACGATAACAAATGGCGTTTCGGAGGTGGAATGGGATTGGGTTTTGGAAGCAACGATTACTTTGGTCTAAATATCTCCCCTTTCGTCGGATATGAAATTGCACCCTCGTTGGAAGGGGGAATAACGGCGGGATATCAATATTCTAAATGGAAATATTCAAAGCAAAATCTTTTTAGCGTAGGTCCTTATTTAAATTACTATCCGATTCAATCTCTATTTGTACGTGGTCATTATGAGCACTTTACAGGAAAACACAAATACGACCAATTGGGTGGAGCACCTGCAGAAATAGACATCGATGAAGATGCACTTTGGGTAGGTGCAGGTTACCGAAGTCCCGGGAAAATTAGTTTCTATACAGGAATTATGTACAATGTTTTGCACAAAGATGATTCCAAAATATTCTCAACCGGTTTAAGACCCATCGTAGGTGTTAGCGTTGGGTTTTAATGAAAGTTAATATGAACTTAAACACACAAATTTTTCATTTCGTATGAATAAGAAGATTCCCATGATTATACTGTATGCAGTTTTTGTAATTGCCGGTATTTTCATCATATACAGAAGATATTTAGCCATGGATGATCCAAACGTAAATGCTGTATTAAATTACGCTTTATTAGTTGGTTTTATCCTATTCACTTACATTAACTTACGAAGATTAATTAATCTAATCCAAGACTATAAAAAATGAAGCTTTCTGAATTGAAAAATTCGTATCTAAAGGAACTAAAATCAATCTATTCTGTAAGTGAAATCGATTCCATTTTCTATTGGGTCGCTGAAAAAATCATTGGAAAACCCGCATCGATTTTACGCATGACCCACGACGAGGAATGGGCGGATTTTGATGAAAAAAAATTACTGTTTTCGTATAATTTATGGGAATTAAAAAACCACAAACCCATTCAATATATTCTAGGTGAAACTGAATTCTATGGATTCAAGTTTTTTGTGAATGAAAGTGTTTTAATTCCTCGACCGGAAACAGAAGAATTAATCGAATGGATCTTAACCCATAAATTAAATCCTGAATGTAAAATCCTAGATATTGGAACCGGTAGTGGTTGTATTCCCATAGTTTTAAAAAAAAAATGGACTAATTCGGATATATATGCATTGGACATTTCTAAAGACGCATTGAAAACCGCGAAAAATAACGCAGAATACCATCAAACCGAAATCCAATTTTTAGAAGCTGATTTTTTGGAAATGAATTTCAGTAAATTACCTCAATTTGATCTTATTGTAAGTAATCCACCTTATATTTCTAAAGTGGAAAAAGAAAGAATGGATAGGAACGTTACAGGCTTCGAACCGGATTCAGCTTTGTTTGTCCCAGATTCAGATCCTCTTCTATTTTATAGACGAATCTGTGAAATGGCATACCAAAAGTTAAATGAACATGGAAAGGTCTATGTGGAAATTAACCAAGATTTGGCCTTGGAAACCAAAGAATTATTCGACAAACATTTTGAAGAAGTAGAATTAAAAAAGGACATCTCAGGAAATTACCGAATGATTTGCGCTAAAGGATTAAAATAACCGTTTGCAAGGATTTATCATAATAATTTCCTATTTTTGAATGATGATAAAATACTTGATACCTTTATTATTCCCGTTTTCTGTTTGGAGCCAAATCAATTTAGATACCTCTGAAGTCATGAATATGTTGACTTCCAGTACGTGGAATGTTTCGTACAACATTACGCCTGAAGGAGAACGAATCGATGAAGAAAGTGCAGAGAAAATTCGTTCGAGTTGGGTTATTTTCAACAAAGATGGCAGTTTTGAAATGCCTGCTGGTGTGACGGGAAAAACCGTTGGGAAATGGACTTACAATCCAGAAACCAAAGCCATTCAGTTTGCGGAGAAAAATGGAAAGTACAGAGCCATCATTGATGAAATCAGTGAATTGAGCTTGGTTCTACATTATGTCGATAACGGCGGATTTAAGATTGGATTGATTCATCATGTTTTTATTCCAACTGAAAAATCAGCGGAAGAAGTCGACAAAATCGTTACTTCCGGTCGTTGGAATGTCTTGATCCAACGTTTTGATCAGATAGAAGATCGTACCCTTCCAGAAAACATTGAAAATACATGGTTTGAATTTAATTCAGACAATACGTATAAACGTTCCGAAGTAATTGATGGTGAGATTGTTGAAAAAGAAGGATATTGGTTTATTGATGAAGAGTTCCGTTTGAATTTAGATGGTAGTGAAATGAGCATCTATTCTGTTGTGGGCGATAAGTCCCGAATGATATTAACTTCTACGGCAGATGGGATCAAAATTATAGAATGTAGAAAAGCGAAATAATCCTTTTTGGTATGAATTTATTTTATCGATTCATCGAAAAATATTCGATTATAACCGTTTCAAACCATGGAATCTTCGATACCTTTGCGTTCGATTTTTGAATGAATATGAAGGTTAAAGAAAAACTTTGGAATAAGAATTTTATAATAGCATGTATAGCTAACTTCCTGGTTGCCGCATCGTTTAACCTTTTAATGCCCACGATTCCTATTTTTTTATCTGAAGAATTGGGTGTAGAATCCTCCAAAATTGGACTTGTCCTTTCCTCCTATGCCATTGCCCTTTTATTTACCCGACCCTTTTGTGGATATTGGGTCGATGTATATTCTCGAAAACCCTTATTCTTACTTGGTTTAGGTTTATTCATTGCAACATTTGTCGGTTATTATTTTGCGGTAAGTGTGCTGTTTTTCATTATCCTTCGTTTCATCCACGGAATGTTTTGGGGATTGACCACAGTGTCGGCCAATACGGTTGCCATCGACATTATTCCTGCATCTCGACGCGCTGAAGGAATCGGTTTTTTTGGTGTGAATACAAACCTCGCAATGGCGATTGCTCCTTTGATTGCGGTAAACATTTACGATGCCAAAGGTTTTCATTTTCTGATTAGTTGTGCCATTGCCATGGGATTGATTTCGATTCTAGTCGTTCTCTTTATAAAAGTTCCCGAAAGAAAAAAATTAGACGAAGTGGCTCCGCTATCTTTTGACCGATTTATATTGATTAAAGCAATCCCAATTTTAATTAATCAATTGTTTTTGTCTTTTGGTTGGGGAACTTTGATCGCTTTTGCAGTTTTGTATGGAAAGAAAATTGGAATTCAGAATTCGGGAATTTTCTTTTTGTTTTTGGCAGGAGGAATTATTCTATCGCGAGTCACTTCTGGGAAATTTGTGGACAAAGGCCTTTTGCACAAGGTTATGGTAACTGCACTTTTTTTGATAACTATAGGCTTTGTTAGTTTCGCATTGTTGCAAGGAGTCGTCTTCTTTTGCCTCTCTGCATTTTTAATTGGAATTGGATACGGAACTTTATTTCCTGCACTTCAAACGATTTACATCAATATGGCACCTGCCTCAAAAAGAGGAACTGCAAACTCAACCTATCTGACGGGATTTGATTTGGGAATCGGTGCTGGAATGTTATTTAGTGCCATTTTGGAAGGTCGTTATGGGTTTTCAACAATGTATTTAATCACTGCAGGATTGAGTGCAATTTCCCTATTAATTTATTGGTTTAATTCCCGATTGGTTTTTGAGAAACATCGTTTGAATTAATTGATAAAGCAAAGGGATTTAGGTTATTTTTGAAAAACCAAAAAGTTCTCTTCATGAAACTACTATTCCTTTTTACCTCTTTAATTCTAATCCCTTCAATGCTCAATTCCCAAACCCAAGGAGATCCTATTTATTTGAATTACAGCTTTTACCCAACTTCTGAATGGGAGAATGCAAAGGGAAAAGCATCCTATCAAAATCTCGAAGCCAATGTAGTTTTGCCTTCCTTTAAATTATCGAAATCAACCGAGGTTTACACCAATTTGAATTATAAATTGGCTCATTATAACTATAAAAATGGTTTTGAAGAATCTTTGCCAGAATATTTAAACGATTTTCGTTTGGGATTTATCCTTAGACAATCCTTGAATAACAACTGGGAAATTGTAGTTTCTCCTCAACTGAATCTTCGGACGGATTTTTCGAATAATGCAGGAATGCACGGTCTATTTCCAAGTTTAGGTGTTTTGGGATTGAAAACATCCGCTCAAAATAAGGATTTGATTTATGGAGTTGGAATTTCGTATAACAACGATTTGAATAAAGATGCTGTCTTTCCTGTTGGTTATTTAAAATACTCCCAATCAAACTTCCGAATTTATACCATTCTTCCCAGTTTCTTTCATTTTGTAATGACGCCTTCCCCACGGTTCGAGTATGGATTGAGTTATCGACTGGAGTCTGCTATTTTTAAAATCAGTGAAATTCCTGAAAATACATCAAAAAACTATTTAAAGGCGTCAACCATCACGATCGCTCCAACGCTTGCTTACAATCTTCATTCAAAACTTTGGTTAAATTACCGGGCGGGATATGCAGGATACCGAGGATTTCAGATTTTGAATGAGAATTTCAATGAAACCGAATTGACCCTAAACAATAAATTTAAATCCAGCTTTTTTGCAACCTTGGGTTTAAGTCTTCGCATGGAATAAATTAATAAAAACAAATGAGCGTGTAAATTTTCAATTACACGCTCGCTATCTTTTATAATTCGGAATCCTTACACCAATTCTACTTGAGGAATTCGGATTTGAGCGATTTTCTCTTCCCAAAACTCCAATGATGTCTCCGCTCTTTGGCGGTATTCCTCAGTTTCCAATTTCATCTTTTTAAACGTTTCTTTGTAGTAATTAACTCCTTCTAACAACGAAGTTTTAAAACCATCAAAATACTTGGTTTGTTTAACTGTAAGTTCATCCACAACTGTATTGATTTCTTTTTTCAAATGATCTACATACATTTCTAACTCATTGATAAACATGTGCTCTCTGTTTAAGGAATTCAGAATAACCGATCTTCCATAAATATGATCAATCATTTCTTTCAATGAAAAAGTTCCGGAGAAATACGCTAAATTAGGGCCTGGACAAACAGAAACGGCTTTAAGTTGCTTTGCTTTTGCCACATCATTTACCAAGGCTGCGGGAATGGCCAAACCTTCGCACAAACATTCTTTTTCAAGAACTATTCTACTTTTTTCTTCGAACTCTTCGGCCGAAGTTGTGGTTTGTTCCAATTCCTTCAATTTTAAGTTTTGATATTGTCTGGATGCGGTACAAATACTTTGCTCTGTAAACTCGGTATTAAAAGTCAAAAACTTTTTATGACAAGGACTTCCAGGCCTGTCTTTTTGAATACGTTCTTTTAAAAGTCGTTGTGACGAAGTATTTTTAAGATTATTGAATGGAACACCTAAGGGCGAAGCATCACTCACATAATAATCCTCTTTCTTGGCTGTAGCAAGGCGCTTTAAAGTATCTTCATCCACGTTGGTTGCTTCTGGCACCAAAAGAAAAGGACTTCCCCATCCGGCCGAATCTACCTTGTAATTTTCTAAAAGAAATTTACTTTCGTTTGAAGTTCCGATTCCGCCTTGAACGGTAATTTTCATTGGTGGAATTTCATTGTATAATTTACTTTCTTTCCGAGCCAATGAAGCTTGACAAATTGAATACAATTCATCGATCAAATTTTCTTTATTTTCTTTGAATTCTTCCAAAATAGGACCCATTAATTTCCCATCCGTTGCAAAAGTATGTCCTCCACAATTTAATCCGGATTCAATTCTATATTCCGAAATCCACAATCCCTTCTTTGCCAGCATTTTTCCTTGAATCAAAGCAGAGCGATAGTCACTTACTTTTAAAATGACGTTCTTTTTCACTTCACCCTTCTCATCCGGAAAAAAATCTTTAAACTCTTCAAAATAACTGTATAATCTTGGATTTAGTCCGGCACTTAAAATGATGGATGAATTCAAATCACTGTTGGCATACCCTCTCAGCGCCGCCATTGCATCATTATACATTTCAGGCAATTCATTTCCTTTGGAATCGTAGTTCACGGTATCCACCTTTGCCATTATGTTGACATTTATGGATCCACAAACCAGTTGACTCCGCAAATCTTGTTGAATTTGTTTTTTCACTTCTTGGTTTTCTTCGGCCAACATTGCTTCATACAAAGTTTTTAAAGGAGAAGATTCAGGTAAATACTCAAAATATTTGCAAATTTCAGCACCTTCTCTAAATTCTTCCTTTTTAAGTTTTTGAAACTTATCCTGAACTATTTTAAGGACTAAATTAAGATAGTCCGTAATTCTTCGGGCTCTAAAATCATCATCTTTTTTAGAAATTGGCAGGAATTCTAAATTCAAAGAATTGGAATAAAATTCGCGCATTTGTTCGATGATGATATCGTCAACAATCGATATAACCGAATCGATGCCATAGGCAGCCACTTTGATGGGCGAGTCGATGGTAAAGCCAATTCCCATGACAGGAATATGAAAAAGGTGAGGATTCAATGGATTCATAAAACTATAATTATTTGTTTGTGTTAATTTCAAACTTCTTTTTATGGAAATGGTTTTCCTGAATTCCGAGTTTGTAGAAGTTTGATGGATTTGCTTACTGATTGCAAAAATAACCAATAAATAATCATAAAACACCTTTTTGTCTTTTATTTAACTAAAAAAAGGATTTTGAATATTGAAGTGAAACTTTTATAAAACAGAAAACCCTGTCCAGCCTCGGCTAAACAGGGTTTTCACTTTTTAAAAACATTTGATTTGAAAAGGTTTAATCCCTTTCGGTTTAACTGATTTTGCATCTTTCATGTGATACCGTCTCAGTTTGTTTTTAAAAAGACGAGTTTCGTAGGTGTATGCACTACTGCGAAAATTCACGTCTCACGCTTACTCTAGGTAAGCTTTATTAATCGATTATCATCCGCACAGGCGCTATTAATTTCTCCTTTGTTCTATCTCCGATTGAAGAATTGCACCAAAAACTACCGTAGTAAGTCTTCGGATTGACAAAGTCAAAAGTTAATTACACACTAACTAACTCAAATTCATTAAGTCAATATACTTCACTCGTAAGATTCGTACATTAACCACATTGAACATAATTTGAAAGAACGTTAATTCTACAAAATGAATGATATTCTTTAACAAAAAAGTTAAATCTACTTCCTAATTGCATTGATCTTTCAGAAGCTCCATTTTGATATATCAAATGTAGTGAAAATAAATTATGTGAACAAATAAAATTCTGTCTAACATATTGACATTAAATGAACAAGGGTTATTAACTTTTGTTAATAACCCTTAAATCTCTTTTGTACAAAAGGACGAAGCATGATTTATATCATCAGTTTCTTTACTTTATCAACAATTGCTGTAGAATCTAATCCATATTTTTTCATTAATTCAGCAGGCGTTCCACTTTCTCCAAAGGTGTCGTTAACCGCTACAAATTCCTGACGAACAGGATATTTCTCTGTCAAAAGACGTGCAACACTTTCACCCAATCCTCCGTATTTATTGTGTTCTTCACACGTAACAATCTTTCCAGTTTTCTTTACAGAATTCAGAATGATCTCTTCATCCAACGGTTTTATGGTATGAATATTAATTACTTCCATAGAAATTCCTTGTTTTTCCAATTCATTGGCAGCAATCATCGCTTCCCAAACCAAATGACCTGTCGCTACCAGTGTTACATCCGTTCCTTCGTGCAACATAATTCCTTTTCCAATCTCAAACTTCTGATCTACGGGTGTAAATACAGGCACTGCTGGACGGCCAAATCGTAAATAAACGGGGCCTTCATGTTTGGCTATGGCTATCGTTGCAGCTTTGGTTTGGTTGTAGTCACACGGGTTGATTACCACCATTCCAGGTAGCATTTTCATCAAACCAATGTCTTCTAAAATCTGATGGGTTGCTCCATCTTCACCCAATGTCAATCCAGCGTGGGATGCACAGATTTTTACATTTTTGTTGGAATATGCCACAGATTGACGGATTTGATCATAAACGCGGCCCGTGGAAAAATTGGCGAAGGTTCCTGTAAATGGAATTTTACCACCAATGGTTAGACCTGCTGCAATTCCAATCATATTGGCTTCGGCAACTCCAATTTGGAAAAACCGCTCTGGATTTTGATTTTTAAAATCATCCATTTTTAATGAACCAATCAAATCGGCGCATAAGGCTACCACATTTGGATTTTGTTTTCCTAATTCGGTCAATCCATCACCGAACCCACTACGCGTATCTTTTTTTTCTGTATATGTAAGATCAATCATTTTAATAATCTTTTAATTCGGTTTCAGGATTCTGTTCCAATGCTATTGCTAATTGTTCGTCGTTCGGTGCTTTTCCATGCCACGCATGGGTTCCCATCATATAGTCTACGCCATGTCCCATTTCGGTATGCAAGATAATAACGACTGGTTTTCCTTTTCCTGTTTCTGACTTTGCTTTTTCCAAAACGGAAAGCACTTTCTCCAAATCATTCCCTTCTTCTTCTTCCAAAACCAACCAACCAAAAGCTTTAAGTTTGGCATGCAAATCACCCAAATCCAAAACATCTTTGGTATCTCCGTCAATCTGTCGGCCGTTGTAATCAATGGTAGCCACAATATTATCCATATTTTTGGCTGCTGCATACATGAAAGCCTCCCATATTTGACCTTCTTGCAACTCACCGTCGCCATGAAGGGTATAAACGATACTTTCGTCCTCATTTAGTTTTTTAGCGATTGCAGCACCAATGGCTACCGACAATCCCTGTCCCAAAGAACCGGAAGCTACCCGAATCCCAGGTAAACCTTCGTGAGTTGTGGGATGGCCTTGAAGACGTGAATTTAATTTTCGGAATGTAACCAATTCTTCCACCGGAAAAAATCCAAATCGGGCTAAAGTGGAATAGAAAATAGGTGAAATGTGTCCGTTCGATAAAAAGAACAAATCTTCCCCTACTCCATCCATTTTAAAATCGGTTGAATAATTCATTACCTTACCGTACAAAGCCGTAAAGTATTCTGTACATCCCAACGAACCGCCTGGATGACCACTATTTACCGCATGTACCATACGCAAAATATCCCTGCGTGATTGTTGAACATGTGTTTGTAATTGCTCTAAAGTCATTGCTGATTTATTTGTTTGCAAAACTAAGGCTTTCTGATTGGATTCAGGGTATTAAAAAAAAGATTCTAAAACGACTTTTCAACATGAAATAAATTCATTTAAAACAAAAAAAAAACGGCAAATTTAAATTTACCGGTTCCTATTATTTTTTTGCCTTTTTCGTTTTATTGGCGTGTGTAGGTGTACACGAAATCAATATCGTTAAACGATTCCGTTAAAGTAAACGTGTTTTCGTTTATAAAATCCAAATCATAGGTTTTGGTTATCGCTCCTAAAGTTGTTTTTACTTTGTCAACTGATTTGGTGTATGTTCCTATCAATGGACTGTCTGGAGACTCTTCACAAATTTCAGTTACCGGATTAATTTCATAGTCATCTTGCAAATAAACGCCGTCACTTTTAAATTGACGCACACCTTTATTACTGCAATTTTCAGAAATTACGCCGTCGATGGTGTATTTAGTTATTTTCCACTTTCCCACTACCGTATAGTTTGGTAAGTTATCATCGTCATCCGAACTACACGAATTCAATCCGAATCCAATAGTCAATACAAATAGTAATGCTGCAATTTTTTTCATGTTCTGTTTTCTTTTATGAGTTTAACGGAATTATTTCCGGAAAATTATAATTCAAAAGATTTAACTCAAAAATTATTCCGCGTTGTATAAAGCTCCTCTATGTGGACGTAAAGTATCACGAACATCAATCATCTCCTCTTCATCCACTACCATAAAAGCAACCGAATGCATTTCTCCCAAATGTTCAAATCCACTGATCTTATTGTTTAAGTTATATTTTTGAATGTATTGTTCCAAATGATGAACATGATGTTCTGCCGTTTTCTGAGCGTCCATTCCATGGAAATCCCAGATTAATTTAATTTTTCCTTCCATGGGTCAAATGTAAAAATTGTTTTCGGTTCATAGACAAATTGGTTATCCTTTTTGTAACTTTGCACGTCAAATGAAAAAAGATCTATCTACATACAATCCCAAGGAATTTATTCTAATAAAAGGGGCCAAACTCCATAATTTAAAGAACATTGACTTAGCCATCCCCAAAAATAAATTGGTGGTTATTACCGGACTTTCAGGTTCGGGGAAATCTTCTTTGGCTTTTGATACTTTGTATGCCGAAGGGCAACGGCGCTATGTAGAAAGTTTGTCTTCCTACGCCCGTCAATTCTTGGGGAAATTAGATAAACCGCAAGTGGATTATATCAAAGGAATTGCACCTGCGATTGCGATTCAACAAAAAGTTATCAGCTCCAATCCGCGTTCTACCATGGGTACAACCACCGAGATTTATGATTATTTGAAATTGTTGTATGCAAGAATTGGACAAACCTATTCACCCATTTCAGGCGAATTGGTACAAAAAGATACGGTGACCGATGTGATTGATTACATTCAATCTTTACCGATTGACTCCAAAATCCTCCTCCTCGCTCCTATTCAGTTAAATGACGAAAGAAGTTTTTCTGAAAATTTAATCGTTCTTCAACAACAAGGATTTACACGGCTAGAAATCGATGAGAATCAAGCGAAAATTGAAGATTTAATCGAATTTAACTTTGAACCCAAAAAGAAAACCAAAATCAATTTGGTGATAGACCGTGTGGCAACGCAGGACGATGAATCTTTTTACCATCGACTGGCCGATTCCATTCAAATCGCATTTTTTGAAGGAGAAGGAGAATTGATTGTGAAAAATTCGGATGATTTATCGGAAAGATCTTTTTCGAATGCTTTTGAATTGGATGGAGTTAATTTTAACGAACCGAATATTCATTTCTTTAGTTTCAACAATCCGTATGGAGCCTGTCCAAGTTGTGAAGGTTATGGAAAAATCATTGGTATCGATGAAAATTTAGTCATTCCCAACAAAAAACTATCCGTCTATGAAGATGCAGTGGTTGCTTGGAGAGGCGAAAAAATGAGTGAATGGAAAGATCATTTCATTAAGATTGCGGCAAAATATGATTTCCCGATTCATAAACCCTATTTTCAATTAGCCGAAGAGCAAATCGACTTCCTATGGAATGGAAATAAGGAATGGGAAGGAATTGATGGCTTTTTTAAGATGGTTGAATCCAATGCCTATAAAATTCAATACCGTGTGATGCTTTCTCGTTACCGCGGAAAAACAAAATGTCCGACGTGTAAAGGAAAACGTTTGAGAAAAGAAACGTCGTATGTGAAAATAAACCATACGTCGATTCAAGATTTAGTGGATTTGCCTTTGGATGAATTGAAAGTGTTTTTTGATGAATTAACTTTGACAGAATTTGAAGAAAAAGTAGCGAAACGAATATTACATGAAGTTCGCAGTCGTATTGACTTTTTGATGAATGTTGGTCTGGGTTATCTCACCTTGAATCGTGCGTCCAATACTTTATCGGGAGGTGAAAGTCAACGAATTAATTTAGCCACTTCCTTGGGAAGTAGTTTGGTGGGATCGATGTATATTTTGGATGAACCTTCGATTGGTTTGCATTCCAAAGACACCGAACGTCTAATTGGTGTTTTACGAAAACTTCGAGATTTGGGAAATACCGTGATTGTCGTTGAGCATGATGAAGATATTATGAAAGCTGCGGATCACATCATCGACATCGGACCGGAAGCGGGAACGCAAGGTGGTGAAGTGGTATTTGAAGGTGATTATCAACAATTGCTTAAGTCAGATACTTTGACTGCCAAGTATTTGAATGGCGATATGGAAATTGAAATTCCCAAAGAAAGAAAACCATTTAAAAATTTCATCGAAATCAAAGGTGCGCGTGAAAATAACCTAAAGAATATCGATGCTAAATTTCCTTTAAATACCCTAACGGTTGTAACCGGCCTTAGTGGTTCGGGAAAAAGTACGTTGATGAAAGATATTTTGACTCCTGCAATCCAACGGAATTTAGGAATATTTGGACATAAAATTGGTGAGTTTGATGAAATTTCTGGTTCCGTAAATAAAATAGAACAAATTGAACTGATCGATCAAAATCCAATTGGAAAATCTTCTCGATCAAATCCTGTTACCTACGTAAAAGCGTACGATGATATTCGTGCTTTGTATTCCAAGCAAAAAGCAAGTGCATTGATGGGTTTTCAGCCGAAATACTTTTCATTCAATGTGGACGGCGGACGTTGTGATGTATGCAAAGGCGAAGGAACAATCACCATCGAAATGCAGTTTATGGCGGATGTGGAATTGGAATGCGAAGCTTGTCATGGTGCGCGTTTCAAGAAAGAAATCTTGGAAGTAAATTTTCATGAGAAAAACATCTCGGATATTTTAAATATGACAGTGGATGAGTCGATTGAATTTTTCAAAACCTATAGCGAAGATAAAATTGTTGAAAAACTGCAACCGCTTCAAGATACGGGATTGGGCTATGTGAAATTGGGACAATCATCCAATACACTTTCAGGCGGAGAAGCGCAACGAATCAAGTTAGCCTCTTTCCTAGGGAAAGGACACAGCCAACATCCAACCCTATTTGTTTTTGATGAGCCTTCTACAGGATTGCATTTTCATGATATTCAAAAGCTTTTAAAGGCACTTAGAGCGTTGATTGAAAATGGACATACGGTTTTTGTGATTGAACATCATATGGACATTATTAAATCCGCAGATTGGATTGTTGACATAGGTCCGGGTGGCGGAAAAAAAGGCGGGAATATAGTCGCACAAGGGACTCCAGAAGAAGTTTCTCAAGTGAAAGAATCTTTTACAGCCAAATATTTAATGGAGAAGTTGAGTGGAGCGCTGACTGAAAATTAGTTTGTTAGCGGAGTTTCTTTAGAATTTCAAAACGAATTTAACTTTAACTAAATTACATAACTTATTATAAGCGTGTAAATTCACTTTTTTATTTATTAAAATCTTCTTAATTTTATAGGTCTAACCAAAACCTATATTGTTATGAAAATACGCGTATTTATTATTCGTTTAGAAAAAGAATATTTTGAAACTGATCAAAATACAGTCAATTCCTTTTTAGAGAAAGTTCAATTCAAGAAATCATCTTCTGCATTTGTAGAAGGTGAAAATTCATTTTGGTCTGTATTAATTCATTTTGAAGAACTACCCGAAGAAGACTCTCCTTCTCCGTCTGAAGAAGCAGTTAAATCACCTATTATTACCTACGAGGATTTAAATCCTGAAGAATTAGAAATTGTAAAGCAATTAAAGAAATGGCGAAATCAAAGAGCAGAAATAGAAGAACTACCTGTTTTTATGATTTTGTCCAATTCTGATATTTACACAATTGCAAGGGCTCAACCTAATGAAATTACGGATTTCATTGGACTCAGAGGATTTGGTGAAAAGAAAATTGGTCGATATGGGGAAGAAATCATTGCGTTATTGAATTCTATTTGATTTATCTCAAATTTGAGAGGAATAAAAAAGAGCCCTTATTTTCTTGGCTAAGAAATGTAAGAGGCTCTTTTCATGGTGTGTAAAACAGATGTTTTACAGGTTTAGGTTTTAGGCTGAGGTAAGCTCTAAAAAGGTAGGTATAATTGGTGTTCATTTTTAATAACTCATCCATTTGTTTTTGGGTAGAGATACAGAGATGAACTATTAATTGATGCGAAAGTGTGAAATAATTTCAATTTTAACTACTTTTGCCAGTGTAGTAGTTGGGTAGTTTGGTAGACTACCCGAAGGGTAGTGGTCTAAACTTCTGAAAATCAAATTATAAACCTTTGCTAAAATATTTTTGTGAATAAGTATATTTACCTTTTTTTACTTTTATTCTATGGGAATTCTCTCCTTGCACAATCCATTGATGCAAAAAAACTGTATCAAGAAATATCAGATTTAAACCGAAACTACAATTATGAGCTTTCAATTGTTAAATTAGAAAATATTATTAATGACCCTAAAAGCACATCGTATGATAAATACAATGCCTATTTATTAAAAGCGCAAACCTATAAGAGGGTTTTCAACTACCCATCCACTTTGGATAATTTGGATTTGGCTTACAAAGAAGGAATGAAAACGGAACGTAAAAAAGAAGTGGAAACCCGGATTCGCATTGAAAAAATGTTTATTGATTTTGATCTACTTAATTTTGACAAAGTTCCTCAGCATCTAGCTAAAATTGATAAATCTTCGCTTCCACTTATTGATGGCACAACACTTTCATTTTATTACAATGTATTAGCCGTAATGGATATAAGAGAGGGGAAATTGAAGGAAGCAGAAAAGTCTTTGTATGAAGGAATAAAAGTTCTGGAAGAAACAGACCCTCAACACCTACCTGGCGTTTACATAAAGCTTCTTGCTTTAGCTGAGAATTTAAATGATATTGAAATGGCTCGTTCAGCCTTTGATAAAGGAATGCACTATGCAGAAGAATATAAAATGGATATTTATAAAATCCGATTGTACTTTGAGTACAGCCACTTTTTTGTTGCTCGTGAAGATTATAAAAACGCTTATTTCTATCAAAATCTGGGTTCCGAACTCTCAGGTAAATACAATGCGCCCTATCAAAGCGGGAAAATGAATATGCTTGAAAATGAAATGCTCAAAACCCGAACAGATTTAGAGCTTAAGAACGAGCGGAATATGCTAATTTTCCTCTCTGTTTTATTAACGATTCTGCTTATCTTAATTCTTGTTTTATTCAAATTATTTAAAGTAAATAAGCAAAAAAGAGCTTTGGTTGAAAGTGAAAATGACCGAATTAGAGCAAAACTAGAAAAATTAAGTTGGGAATTAGATCAAATCGATCATTCAAAAGTAGATTTGAAAAAATACGATTTATCCGAACGTCAACTCGAAATTATAGAATTAATCAAACAAGGAAAAACCAATAAAGAAATCGGATCCGCATTATTTATTTCAGAAAACACGGTCAAATACCATTTAAAGATTATTTACAATGTTTTAGGAATCGATAACCGTATCAGTCTGAAAGTCTAAGTTTTAAACATCTCTTGGATCTGTCTGTACACTAATTATTTCTTTGAGTATCCCAAATGCATTCACTTTTGCCGCTGTCAATTTCTCACCAAAGGCTGCACCCGTGTCCAAATACCACGCATCTGCTTTTTTGTCATAAAGGGGTTCTGCAACCACAATATGACCCAAGACTTGTGTTTTACCAATATTTGCCAAACTTTTTCGATTGATTAATAAATCCAAATCTTCCTTTCCAAGAGGAAACTCCTTCTTTTTGGGAACTCCAGCATGAGATGCGAACAGAAAATCATTTTCCCAATAATGAGGCAATTCACTCAGGAAATCCAAAGTTTCATCGAAATCCAACAGATCTTTCTCAAACTTCTTTCTTTTTTCAGCACTAGCTTTTATTCGATACTTTTTCTCAAATAAAACTTCATTATTTCCTTTCAAAAGAATGATTTGACTTCCATACCTCTTTTTTAACTCCATTAAGAAAGCCAAAACCTTGAACGAATGCTTTCCTTTATTTACATAATCTCCTAAAAATAAAACCCTTTCGGATTCTTTGTCCCAATGCTTTTTAAGTAAACGTTGAAGGGTATAATAACAACCGTGAATATCGCCTATGATTAAAAAATTCATTTCGTATAAAAAAAAATAAAAGTACTTCTTTTTTAGGAATTGAATCGATTTTTCTTTCCAATTCTATTAAATTGATTAAGGAGAGAAATTAGGATAAGCAATCAGCTAATAATCTATAAATCAATATAATTTTAAATTAATAGCAATATTTTCATAGGTGTTTACACCTTCAAGAACTTATTTTCCTTATTTTTACAGCTAACTTAATTTTACACACAGACACATGAGAAAAATTTATTGGGTGGCTTTTCTGTTTATATTTTCATATAATACAGTTTGGGCACAAGACTCGTCGGTCCTGACGAAGACAAAAGAATACTTAGAATCACAAGCTTCCACTTTGGGGTTTGACGCTACAGATATTCAAGACTTAGTAGTTCAGACGAATTACACAGATGAAAAATCAAAGATTGAATATGCCTATGTTCAACAGAACTTTGCAGGCTATCCAGTTTATGGAGCGATTGCCAACTTTGCAATCAAGGATGGAAAAGTGGTTTATATGACACAAACTTTTCAGAAAAACATTGCACACCGTCTTGAAAATCAAAATGCAGAATTGAACTTGGATGTAATTTCTTCAAAAATTGTTCAGAATTTAGGATTGATACTGAATGAAAATGCGTTTTTAAATACAGAGTTTACAAATCAAATCATGTATTATGCAACAGAAGACGGTAAATTAAATCTAAGTTGGATGGTTCATTTCAATGTGAATACTGGCACTGAATTAAAAATTCTCGAAGTAATTTCAAATGGGCAAACAGGTGAAATCTATGCACAACACAACCAATTACTAAGTTGTAATTTCGACGGGACACCATTTGAAAATGTTTTGACGGAATACAAAAAAAGCGAGAAAGTACAATGGTTGGAACAGCAATACGCAACCAGTACAATGTATGACGATGGTTCAAAATACAATGTATTTCAACTTCCCATTGAAGCTCCTACTTTTGGTAGTCGTAGTATTATTGAAAACCCTTCAAGCACAACCGCTTCTCCTTACGGATGGCATGATGTAAATGGTGCAGCAGGTGCAGAATACACCTACACCCGAGGAAACAATGTAATCGCTGTAAATGATCAAAACAGTGCAGGACTGGGATGGTTATTTGGCGGTGGAGCTTATACTTTTTCAGGATTTGCTGAGGGTGGAACGCAATTAAATTTTGATTTTCCAATTGATTTCACAAGAAATCTATATGAAAGTGCTGATGCCTCAACGACAAATTTATTTTACGTTAATAATATGATTCATGATGTTTGGTATCATTATGGTTTCACTGAAGCAGCTGGAAATTTCCAACAGAATAACTACGGAAAAGGAGGTGTTGGAAACGACCATGTATATGCTTTTGGTCAAACCGGAGAAACCATGGGCTATATGAACAATGCGATGTTTGGAACGCCTGCCGAAGGTGGAAATCCATATATGATTATGTTTATGTGGACATCCAACCAAGGGGATAGTCATTTATTCTCCGTAAATACAGCGGGAACGCACCAAGGAAATTACAACGGAGTTTTAGCTAATTTTGGAGGTGGTTTACCTACTCCACCGATTACAGAAAATTTAGCCGTTTTAAAAGATGACAATGCAAATGGTGGAACGGATGCAAACGACGGTTGTGATAATATTACAAACACAGCCGAACTGAATGGGAAAATTGTTTTAATACGAAGAGGAGATTGTGACTTTGTTACGAAAGTGAAAAAAGCTCAAGTTGCAGGCGCAAAAGCAGTAGTTATGGTAAATAACGTAGCAGGTGCTCCTATTGCAATGGGTGGAGAGGATCCAACCATTACCATTCCAGCAGTCATGATTTCGATGGCTGATGGAAATCCAATTATGACTGCTATTTTAGGTGGAACAACCTTAAACGGTTCGGTTCCAAAAGATGGACACTGGGATGGATACAAAGACGGTACTTTTGATAATGGAATCATGATTCATGAATATACCCACGGAATTTCTAACCGTTTAACAGGAGGTCCTGCGAACAGCGGATGTTTAAATAACGAAGAGCAAATGGGCGAAGGTTGGAGTGACTACTTTGGATTGATGATGACTATTGAGCCAGGTGATCAAGGAACAGACGGAAGAGGAATTGGGACGTATGCAATCTCTCAGCCTACGACAGGGGTAGGAATTAGACCTTCTCGTTATTCTACAGATATGGCAATCAATCCTTCTACCTACAATCGAATTAAATCGGTTTCTGTACCACATGGCGTGGGTTATGTTTGGGCAACAATGCTTTGGGAAATGACTTGGGAATTGATTGATGAATATGGTTTTGATCCTAATTTAATTGACGGTACAGGTGGAAATAACTTAGCGATGCAATTGGTGATGGACGGAATGAAATTACAACCTTGTGGACCAGGTTTTGTCACGGGTCGTGATGCTATTTTACAAGCGGATATCAACAACAACGAAGGTGCAAACCAATGTAGTATTTGGAAAGCATTTGCAAAACGTGGTTTAGGTTACGGAGCAAATCAAGGAAGCGCAAACAATGTACAGGATGGTACCGAATCTTTCGATATGCCACCAAGCGATGTATTGAGTTGTGCAATGGGTACAAATGATTTAATGAATCAGGAAATAAGTATTTATCCCAACCCTACAAAAGGTGAATTTTATATTTTGACTGATAAATCCTACACAGATGCTCAAATTAACATTCAAGATTTAACCGGAAGAACGGTTTACCAAACATCAGTTGATCTGAAACAACAAAGAGCAAGCATTGACGTGAGCAGTCTTTCTGTTGGAGTTTATGTAGTGAAAATTCAAACGAAGGATGGAACAATCACTAAAAAGTTAATCAAAAAATAAATCACTAAATAGTTTGTAAAAAAAACCGTCTCGCTTTTCTAACGAGACGGTTTTTTTTATTTGTTTTGAATTGATTTTCGAACGAGCGGAAGAACTTTTGTACCGTAGAGTTCTATGGTTTTCATAAGTTCTTTGTGACTTGGCCCACCGATGTCAATATGTGCTATAAATCGAGTCAAGCCAAATAATTCAATGGTTTTTATCATTTTCTCTGCGACTTGATTTACATCGCCCATAAACAATGCACCTTCTGGGCTCATTCCCCCTTCAAACTGCATTTTAGTATACGGTGCCCATCCCCTATCCTTTCCAATCCGATCCATTTGAGCCGCATAATATGGAAAATAAGTATCAAGTAAATCTTGGTGTGAATCCATAATAAAGGTATGTGAATGAACGCCTATTTCCATTTTCTTTGGATCGTGACCAAACTGAAGATATTGTTGTTTGTATAATTCAATCATGGGAAGAAACTGTTTAGGCATACCACCAATAATTGCGAAAATTATAGGCACTCCATATTTAGCCGCACGTACAACTGATTCGGGCGTTCCTCCAACAGCAATCCAAATGGGAAGTTTTCGTTCGGGACGCGGATATACGGTTTGTTCATTCAGTGACGCACGGAATTTTCCATTCCAAGTAACACTTTCATTCTCATTTAATTGAATCAATAAATCCCATTTTTCCTCAAATAAGGCGGAATAATCCTTCAAATTATACCCAAACAAAGGAAAAGATTCTATGAAACTACCTCTTCCTGCAATAATCTCTGCACGTTGATTGGAAAGTAAATCCAACGTAGAAAAATTCTGATATACTTTTACGGGATCGGTCGAACTTAATACGGTAACTCCACTTCCCAATGTGATGTTTTTAGTTACTGTGGAAAGTGCAGATAGCACTATTTCAGGACTTGATACAGAATAATCCGGACGATGATGTTCTCCTATAGAAAAAACATCAATTCCCAATTCATCTGCCAACTTAACTTGTTCAATTAGTTCCTGCAATCTTTGACCTGGAGATTGAAAATGATTTCGACTTTTATCAAAAGTCATATCGCCAAACATTCCTATTCCTAATTCCATACGGTTATTTTCATTAAATTATTTTATTCTTTCAAGGACTTCATGTCAATCACAAATCGATATTTCACATCGGATTTTACCATGCGATCCCATGCTTCATTTATATCTTGAATAGGAATCATTTCCACTTCGGGCAAAACTCCATGTAGGGCACAGAAATCCAACATTTCTTGGGTTTCCGCAATTCCACCGATTAAAGAACCAGCGATACTCTTTCTTTTTAGAACCAATCCTGCACTATTTACATGTGTCAAAGGTTCAATGGCACCAACCATAACCATCGTTGCATCTCGTTTCAACAGATTAACATACGGATCCACATCGTGACCCACCGGAATGGTATTCAGTAAGAAATCAAAGGAATTGGCTTGTGCTTTCATAGCTTCAACATCTTTGGAAAGCAAAATTTCATGCGCACCTAATAATTTCGCATCATTCCCTTTTTCTGGTGAAGTTGTAACCATCACCACATGAGCACCCAATGCGGCTGCAAATTTAATTCCCATGTGTCCCAAACCACCCAAACCGATGACTCCTACTCTATCTCCTGCTTTTACTTTCCAATGTCGAAGGGGCGACCAAGTCGTAATTCCTGCACATAACAAAGGACCTGCTTTCGAAGCATCTAATTTCTCGGAAATCTGTAATACGAAATCCTGATCAACAACTATTTTTTCAGAATAGCCTCCAAAAGTGAATCCTCCTAAGAATTTATCGCGTCCTCCGTAGGTGAAAGTTGCTCCTTTCTCGCAATATTGTTCCAAGTTTTCTTCGCACGAAGAGCACGTACGACACGAATCAACCATACATCCAACTCCTACTGTATCTCCAACTTTAAATCGAGTTACCTCACTTCCAACACTTGTGACTTTTCCAATGATTTCATGGCCCGGAACAACGGGATATTTCGCGCCACCCCATTCGTTTTTTGCCGTGTGGATGTCACTGTGACAAACTCCGCAATACAAAATCTCAATCTGTACATCAGTCGGCTGGTTTTCTCTTCGTTCAATCTGCATTTCTACCAATTTCTCGGTTTCTGAATACATTCCGTATGCTTTTGTGTCTTTCATTGTTTTTGTTTTTAATTTTAGAAATATCAGAGTGCAACAATTTCATCGAAATCATATCCTGCTCTATTCAAAGCCCGTCTCGCAGCCTGCATTGCCAAAGGAATATCTTTGTGCGGATGAACGGGAACTTCGGTCACCTCAGCCAATTGATCCAAAATCTCTTGGGTCTGATGATGGGTCATGGCTTCACATGCATCATACATTCCACCGGGTTCTTCTTCGGCCAAATCGTGTTTTTCCAATACATACCGCAATACTTTTACTATGTCTGGTGTAGGCGTAGGAACCATCAACGCCGTAATTGCACCGTGTTCCAATCGAAGTTGTCCTGCTATCGGAAGGGGTTCGTTGTTGTTTGCTTTTTGAGCAGCTAAAAAAAGAATTTTCTCTTCCATTTTAATGTGCGTTAACAAACCCGTTCGGAATTTCTGATAAAAATCCATATTTATTTCATTCGGATTCTCAGTCGCCTTATCCAAAATCGCTTCCAGTCGATGATGATCCTCCGTGAAAAATTTATAGAGTGGTTTATTCATGCTTCTGTTTTTATTTATTCAATATTACGAAATTCTGAGGTTTTTATTGATAATTACTCACAATATCCTGAAGTATGAGGATGCTAATTTTAGAATTACTCGAATAATTAGATGACTTATATTCTCTCACTCCTTTCAAAAAGTGCTGATATTTTAAGTAACTTGCTGCCTTCAAATTGTTGTAGAAAATTCAAAATGTCAAATCAAGTTTATCTAAATTATCGGGACAAAGCGTATCAATTAAAGAGCTTTCACTATTCGACTATGCTTCCTTTTTTATGGCAAGAAGTTTTATCCATCGATTTATTGGAACAACAGGAAAGTCGGATTGAAACTGCTTTTGAAGAAAAAGAAGAGGCTAAAAACGCGAAGCTTATAATTCCTATAGAAATAGCCATAAGTAACCTTTCGAAGATGGAACGAGCGATTAGTTCGGAAAGTCAACGAAAGAAAACGCTTCGCACGGAGTTTTTAAATTTCCTGAAAAATGAAGTAGCAGAAAACACCGATTTAGAAATTGATTTTCACGAATTAAATCAATTTTATTCTCATCCAAAAGATATTCTTACCGAATTAAAAGAATTTCAATCCGACCATAAAAAACGTTTCAAATACCAAAGAGAAAAAGTGTCTTTTCGATCGATTGGATACAATACTGATTTTGAAGAATTCTCCACAGCTTACCGTTTTTTAGTTGAGGAATTTGAAGTTCAAACCGAAATTAATTCAGGACGTCAGCAGGATTTAATTGAAAATAAAAAATTAAAAAAAGAATTAAATAAAAAGGCAGATTTTGTCTTCTTATTACTCGTGTCGTTATTATTAGGAATAAGTGGAATTCTACTTCTTGTTTTAACACTTTTTATGAAGACTGGAATCGCTGTTTTGAGTGTGGGATTGATAATTGGAATTTATCTTTATTTCAGAAAGAAGAATTAAGACTAATAAAACCGCTTTATTATAGCAGTTAGAGACGTTTAGAGCTGTTAAATCAATTCACTGTTCGAAGCATTTTTATTCATTTCGTAATTTATTAAAATGGATCATTTCCTCGATTTCAAAACATAAATTATTCTTTCAATTCTAAATAAATTTCCCAAAAATTAAAAATCAACATTTTTCCACATAATTTGTTGAAAACTCACCAAGAAAACCCCAAGTATATGGCTTAAAATTCGTATTTTAGCACGTTTTAAAGTTTGTAAATCGATTGGAGATCCAGATTCGAATTTAAATACTTTTTAATAAAAATAAATAGTTAACAATAAAAACAGCTTGAATTCCCAATCGTTAAGAATTCAGGATTAAATAAAAAATAGACTAAATGACGAATGACGGAGAAAAACTAATCCCGATTAACATCGAGGATGAAATGAAATCGGCGTACATCGACTATTCGATGTCGGTTATTGTATCTCGTGCATTACCAGATGTTCGTGACGGTTTGAAACCAGTTCACAGAAGGGTTTTGTATGGAATGTATGAATTAGGTGTATTGTCCAACCGGGCACATAAAAAATCGGCACGTATTGTTGGGGAGGTTTTAGGTAAATTCCACCCACATGGTGATACTTCCGTTTATGATGCCATGGTGCGTATGGCGCAACCATGGTCACTCCGCTATATGATGGTGGATGGACAAGGTAACTTTGGTTCCGTGGATGGTGATCCACCTGCAGCTATGCGATATACCGAAGCGAGATTGCAAAAGATTTCAGAAGAAATGCTTTCGGATATCGACAAAGAGACCGTTGATTTACAACTAAACTTTGACGATAGTCTACACGAACCCAAAGTTCTTCCCACCCGAATTCCAAACCTATTGGTCAACGGAGCATCGGGAATCGCGGTAGGTATGGCGACCAATATGGCGCCTCATAACTTGTCTGAAGTAATTGATGGAACCGTTGCATACATTGATGATAATGAGGTTACAATTGATGAACTTATCCAATATATTAAAGCACCCGACTTCCCTACAGGTGGAACTATTTACGGATACAGCGGAGTAAAAGAAGCTTTCGAAACCGGAAGAGGTCGTATTGTAATGCGTGGAAAAACCGTTTTTGAAACTATTAGTGGTCGAGATTGCATCATTGTGAACGAAATCCCTTATCAAGTAAATAAGGCGGATATGATTTTGAAAACCGCGGATTTAGTGAAAGAAGGGAAACTAGAGGGAATCGCTGAAATACGTGATGAATCTGATCGTAATGGAATGCGTATCGTTTATGTTTTAAAGATGGATGCAATTCCAAATATAGTATTAAACCTTTTGTATAAACACACAGCTCTACAGTCCTCATTTAGCGTGAATAACATTGCGCTTGTAAATGGTCGACCGGAACAGTTAAATTTAAAAGATTTAATCAAACATTTCGTAAATCACCGTCATGACGTTGTGATTCGTCGTACCCAATTTGATTTACGAAAAGCCGAAGAGCGCGCCCACATTTTAGAAGGGTACATGAAGGTTATCGGAACCCAAGATGATTTGGACCGAGCGATTAAAATCATTCGAGAAAGTGCAACACCCGATGAAGCACGAAGTGGTTTGATGGAAGCCTTTGAATTATCAGAAATTCAAGCCAGAGCCATTCTTGAATTACGTTTAAGAACGTTGACAGGTCTTGAGATTGATAAAATCAAAGCCGAATATGAGGAGTTGATGAAAACCATCGAATACTTAAAGGAAATCTTGGCCAACGAAGAATTACGAATGAAAATCATCAAAGATGAATTGATAGAAATCAAGGAAAAATATGGTGATGAAAGACGTTCTGAAATTGACTATGCCGGTGGAGACATGAACATTGAAGATTTGATTCCGGATGAGGAAATGGTTTTAACCATCAGCCATTTAGGATACATCAAACGTACACCCCTAACAGAATATAGAAAACAAACGCGAGGAGGCGTTGGAAACCGAGGAGCGACTACAAGAGATGCCGATTTCTTGGAATATATGGTCGTTGCCACCAACCACCAATACATGCTATTCTTTACAGAAAAAGGAAGATGTTTCTGGATGCGTGTATTTGAAATTCCAGAAGGTTCAAAAACATCAAAAGGAAGAGCGATTCAAAACTTAATCAACATTGAACCGGACGACAAAGTTCGTGCGTATATTCATACACGAGATTTAAGGGATCCTGAATATGTGAATGATAATTATGTGATTATGGTAACCAAAAAGGGAATCGTTAAGAAAACCTCTTTGGAAGCGTATTCTCGTCCAAGAATAAATGGAATCAACGCCATTACAGTTCGTGAAGGAGATCAATTATTCGAAGCGAAATTGACCAATGGTAAGAGTGAAATCATGATTGCATCGTTGAGCGGTAAAGCGATTCGTTTCTTGGATGAAAAAGTTCGTCCAATGGGAAGAACCGCATCTGGAGTTCGTGGAATTAATTTAGGAACCGAGGAAAACGAAGTGATTGGAATGATTGTAATCGAAGACAAAGAAACAGAAACCGTTTTGGTGGTTTCCGAAAAAGGATACGGTAAACGTAGTAATATCGAAGATTACCGGGTTACGAATCGAGGAGGAAAAGGAGTTACGACTTTGAACATTACAGAAAAAACCGGTCGATTAATCGCGATTAAATCTGTAAATGATCAAGATGATTTGATGATTATCAACAAATCAGGTGTGACGATTCGAACAGGTGTTCGTGAAATGAGAGTCATGGGACGTGCAACCCAAGGAGTTCGATTAATCAATCTGAAAAAGAATGATGAAATCGCTGCGGTTGCGAAAGTTGCAATTGACGAAAATGAAGAAAACGAAGACATCGAAAATGAAGAATTAGAAGAAGGAATCAATAGTGAGGTAAACAATGAAACTCAAGAAGAAACGAATGACGACATCAAAGATGATTCTCAAGAAAACAATAATTTAGACTCAGAAATAAACGAATAGACATGAAAAAATTAGTTTTATCAATAGCCACCCTTGTAGTCATGGGTGGATTATTCGCTCAGGAAAAGGAAATCGACGCAGCTTATTCTGCCTATGAATCCAAAAATATGACTTCCGCCAAAGCGGAATTATCAAAAGTAGCAGGACAGATAAATTCCAACTTAATTAAACCCGAATCCAAAGCGAAATACTACTTCGTTGCGGGACAAATCGCTCTTCAAGAAGGAAATTCAATTGAAGCGGCTAAATTATTTGGGGAATTGGGGAAATATGAAAAGGGACTCATGTATTCCGTTCGAAATAAATCGACCAAGAATACGGAATTTTACGCAACGCGCGCAGAAGCAGAAAAAGTTGCTGCCTCTGGAGATTATGCAAAAGTGAAAGAAGAACCTCTAAATCAAAACTACACCTTGTTGATTCAAGATAATTTGGCAACAAAAGCACAAGGTGTTCTTCAACAAGCACAAACTGCCATGGATGGCGGTCGGGACGTAGAAGCGGGTGACAAACTTTTGGAAGCTTCCTATCTAGCAAAAGTAATCGGAGGTGACGCCGATATGCTGAAATACAATGCAGCTATTAGTTATCACAAAGCGAAAAGCTATCAGAAAGCTTTTGATTTGTACAAAGAGTTAATTGAAAACAACTACACGGGCGCAAGTTCGTATTGGTCAGGTGTTGAAAAGGATACAGGTGAAGAAATTAGTTTCAAATCAAAGGCAGATGCAGAATTACAGCAGAAATTAGGTGTAGTTTCAAACATAAAAGAAGTGAAAGCACCCTCGGTTGAACAAGATTTATATACCTATACATTGGGAACTTTAGTCGAATTAAAAAAGCACGATCCCATCGTAGAAAAAATTGTAGCTAAATATCCAAAAGACACCAAGATACAAGGTCTTGCAGGAAGTGTTTACCATTTATCAGGGAAAGAAGATATGTTCCTTTCTAAATTGGTGGAAAACGCAAAAGCAAATCCGAATGACCCTGAAAATTATTTCAACATCGGTGTTCTTTATATGCAAAAAAACGATGATGCAAAAGCCATTGAGTATTTAGAAAAAGCTATTAAAGCCGATCCAAAATACAAAAACGCATATACCAATATTGCCTTGATTAAAGTAAAACCTGAAAAAGAATATATTGAAGTTATCAATGCGAATTTAGGAGTTAGCTCAAAGGAAAAACAAGTGTATAAAGAATATACAGGAAAACGAAAAGCTTTATATTTAGAAGCTATTCCTTACTTAGAGAAAGCATTTGAATTGGATAAAACCGATTATGAGTCCGCGAAAATTTTGAGACAAGCCTACCAAGCAGCAGAAATGTTTGACAAAGAAGATCAAATGCGCGCAATTGAAAAATCTTTGCAATAAATCCTTATTATAAACAAATTCAAAAGCAAACCCGTTAAATATTTAACGGGTTTTTTGTTTTTAAGATTCAATAAATAGGCTAATTTTGATTTTTTAAATTATAAAAATGAGTTCAGAATCATATACTGATAATCAATACATTGCATTCTATAAAAAATTACTTCTTCCACGAATGATTGAAGAGCGCATGCTCATCGGATTACGTCAAGGGAAAATTTCAAAGTGGTTTTCGGCTTGGGGGCAAGAAGCAATCTCAGTCGGCAGTACATTGGCATTGGATCCGGAAGAATATATTTTGACCATGCACCGAAATTTGGGCGTATTTACATCAAGAGATATCCCTCTAAAACGACTGTTTGCGCAGTTTCAAGGGAAATTAGAAGGGTTTACAAAAGGACGAGATCGCTCTTTCCACTTTGGAACCCAAGATTACAACATTGTGGGAATGATTTCTCACCTAGGTTCGCAAATGGGCGTAGCAGATGGAATAGCCTTAGCCAACCTCTTGCAAAAAAATAAAAAGGCAACTTTGGTTTTTACGGGAGACGGTGGTGCAAGTGAAGGTGATTTTCACGAAGCAGTAAATGTCGCTGCGGTTTGGCAACTTCCGCTAATTATCCTTGTTGAAAATAACCAATGGGGACTTTCTACGCCATCTTCTGAACAATTCAGAATGAAATCTTTCAAAGACAAAGGAATTGGATACGGAATAGATGCCGTAACGATTGATGGAAATAATTTCTTAGAAGTCTATGAAACCCTAAAATACTGGGCCGAGGAAATCCGCGAAAATCCACGACCGGTTTTGATTGAATGTATGACTTTCAGAATGCGTGGTCATGAAGAAGCCTCTGGAACTGCTTATTATCCCGAAGGTCTAATTGAATCCTGGGAAGAAAGAGATCCAGTTCTTCAATTCGAGAAAGTATTGAAAGATAAAGGAATTCTAACCGATGAATTGATTCAAAATTACCGAAAGGAAATGAGTGAATTTATTTTAGAAGAATTGGAAGCAGCAGATAATCTACCCAAAATAATTCCGAATAAGGAAACGGAATTGAATGATGTATACGCTCCTTTTTCGAATGAAGAAATTCTACCCAAATCCATCTCCAACCGCGAAATTCGATTTATTGATGCGATCACCGAAGGTTTGGATGAAGCGATGAAACTCTATCCCGACCTGGTTTTGATGGGTCAAGATATCGCAGAATACGGAGGTGCTTTCAAAGTAACCGATGGTTTTGTTACCAAATACGGAAAAGATCGCGTTCGGAATACTCCCATTTGTGAAGCGGCTATCGTTGGCGCAGGATTGGGTTTATCGATTTGCGGACAAAAAAGTATGGTGGAAATGCAGTTTTCGGATTTTGTATCGGAAGGATTTAATCAAATTGTCAATAATTTAGCGAAATCCCATTACCGTTGGAATCAAAATGCAGACGTAGTCGTTCGTATGCCAACGGGTGGTGGAATGGCAGCAGGACCTTTTCACTCGCAATCGACCGAAGCCTGGTTTACCAAAGTTCCTGGATTAAGAATCGTCTATCCATCTACACCCGAAGACGCCAAAGGATTGTTGTTGCAATCTTTTGCTGATCCAAATCCAGTCCTTTATTTTGAGCATAAGAAATTGTATCGAAGTCTAAAATCCGAAGTTCCAGAAGGATATTATACACTTCCTTTTGGCAAAGCACGAATTCATAGAAAAGGTAAAGATCTTACCATTGTTACCTATGGAATGGGTGTTCACATAGCTTTGGATATCTTGAAGAAACATCCAGAAATCGATGCGGAAGTTATTGATTTACGCACATTGATTCCGTTGGACAAAGAAACTATCCTTCAATCCGTTCGCCATACTGGAAAAGTTATTATTCTTCATGAAGACACTTTAATCAATGGATTTGGTGCGGAAATTTCAGCTTTAATTACAGAAGAAATCTTCGAAGAATTGGATGCACCTGTATTTAGAGCAGCCAGCATGAATACCCCGATTCCTTTCAATGCGGAATTGGAAAAACAATTTATGCCGGATGTAGAATTTGAAGAAAAATTGATTCGTTTGTGGAATTATTAACTTTCACTCGAATTTAAATCATGTAGAAATACCTCATTGAAAATAATTAGTTACAACGTAAACGGAATACGCGCTGCGATGCGAAAGGGTTTGGATGAATGGATTTCAGCAGCTCAACCCAATGTTTTATGCATCCAAGAAATCAAAGCAAACGTAGATCAAATTGGTTCTGAAATTGAAATTATTTCTGATTTAGGCTATCATACGTATTGGCATTCTGCCCAAAAGAAAGGATACAGTGGCGTTGCAATTTTATCGAAATCTAAACCCAAACATATCGAATATGGAACAGGAATCGATTACATGGATTATGAAGGACGAGTATTACGAGCGGATTTCGACGATTTTTCTGTGATTAGTCTTTACCTTCCAAGCGGAACGAATAGGGACAAACGTTTGGATTTCAAAATGCAGTTTTGCTATGATTTTTTGGAATACATTCAAGATTTACGCAAAGAAATTCCAAATCTTATAGTTTGCGGAGATTACAATATATGTCATCAAGCCATTGATATTCACGATCCCATTCGGAATGCAAGAGTTTCTGGATTTTTACCGATGGAAAGAGAATGGTTATCAAATTATATGGAGAAATGTGAGATGATTGATTCGTTTCGGCATTTTGTAAAAGAACCCAATCATTACAGCTGGTGGAGTTACCGAGCGAATTCTCGTGCCAATAACAAAGGATGGCGGATTGACTACAATATGGTCAGTCAAACTTTGGAAAACAATATGAAAAGAGCGGTGATTTTACCTGAAGCGCATCACTCTGACCACTGCCCTATTTTGGTAGAATTGGAGTTTTAAAATCCGATGTGTTTTTTTATTCCCCGTTTTTAATAAATAACAACAAATTTCCTTCTTCAAAACGAACGAATACTTCGTCTTTTACTGCAAAATTTCGAATTCCAATCCGACTGGTTAAATCCAAATCTTCTTTTGTAAGTGGAAATTTCAAACCTTCTGTTTCCACATTTTTAGCTGTTGGAAAAGGATAAAGAGAAATCACTCGGTCTTTGTAACCTTGCATTTGAGTTTCCTTATCGGCAAAGAAATAATAACTGTAATCGTCAAAAAACACCAATGCCATTTTGTCTTTGAATTTCAAAGCGGAAGATAGATTACCCAAAAAATGGTCGTGTTCCATACCACTACTTCCATAAATATACACTTCTTCAAATTCCCTTTCTTTTAAAAGTCGAAGGGTTTTTTCGAAATCCGTGTAATTTTGATCGGCCAACTCAATGATTTCAATTCCTTCTGGAATATCTTCTTTGGGAAATGAATCAAAATCTCCACAAACTACATCGGGCTTTATCCGTTTTTCAATTAAATAATGATATGCACCATCGGTACAATAAATCTGATTGAATTGATTCAGATTCGGTATTTTCTTGGGTGGTAACCCGTTTAGAAATAAGGCGACTCTATTCATTATTCTTCGTTTGGCAACCATTTAATTTCTTCATGTCCTGCATCATGCGCGATTTTTCGGGCCATCACAAAAAGATAATCCGATAAACGATTTAAATATTTAACCGCTTCTTCTCTGATTTCTTCCACCTCCGCCAACGCCACGGCTCGTCGCTCTGCACGTCTGCAAATACATCGACACAATTGAGCATGCGATGCTTCCATATTTCCACCTGCTAATATAAAATGGGTTAAAGCGGGTAAAGTTGCATCCATCTCATCGATCCAATTCTCCAATTGAACAATGTCCTTTTCTTCTAGAATTCTCGGTAATCTCGATTTTCCATTCGCCAAATACATTTTTTCTTTCGGCGTAGCCAATTCCCCACCTAAATGAAAAAGATTTTTTTGAATTTTAATTAATTGATTACGCATTTCTACTGAAATAGAACCACTTCGAATCAATCCCAATCCGGAATTTAATTCATCCACCGTTCCATACGCTTCAATTCGAATGTTATTCTTGGAAACCCGAACTCCTCCATACAATGAAGTTCCGCCCTTGTCCCCCGTTTTTGTATATACTTTCATTTTACTAAATCTTAGACGTAAATGTATTTAAACTTTTCTAATTAAAATGAAAATCCTGAAATGAATTGAAAGAATACGGAATAAACCTTAAAAAAATAAGGCCTCCATTTTAGTCGAAATTTTTCTTGAGAACTAATTAAATAGGAAAGTGACTCAGTGAACCTTTTTTTGATTCGAAATATGAAATCCTAGTAATTTTTGAATTACCTTAGTCACTCTCTAATACTTAAAAACACTAAAATCATGCGAAAACCGAAAAGCAATTTGCTTAATCTACTTTTCTCCTCTTTAAATCAAGAGGTCAAAATCCATCGATCAAATTTGTCGAATTATGATCGTCGAAAATTCCTAAGCCAATCCGTTAAGGCTGCTGCTGGTGTCGCTATTGTCTATAATTTACCTTCTTTTTTAACGTCTTGTAAAAGTGGAAATACATCAGAAACTAAAGATGAAAACCTTTTGGACATTGCCATTCTAGGCGGTGGAATGTCTGGATTAAACTGTGCCAACCATCTTTTGGGATCGGGATTGGATTTCAAAATATTTGAAGCGGATCGACGAGTTGGTGGACGTATTTTAACGCATTACAACGATTCAATGGGATTGGGGATTTTCCCTGAATTCGGAGGAGATTTCATCGATTCGGATCATCAAGACATGTTGGATTTAGCCAAAGAATTTAATTTGGAATTACTTGATATGATTGCAGAACAAGAAGCCAATGATTGGGTGAAAGACATTTATTATTTCGACAATCGAAAAATTAGCGAAGAAGAAATCATTCAGGAATTTAAAAAAATCGCACCCAAAATTGCAGAAGATGTCGATTCTCTTGGTGAAAATTACGACACACCTGACGCTGAGATATTGGATAACACACCTTTATCCGAATATATTCAATCTCTAAATTGCGCAAATTGGCTCAAAGATTTATTCGTTGCAGCTTGGGTTGCAGAATACGGTTTGGATTGCGAAGAACTTTCAACAATCAATATGTTGGACATGATCGATACTTCTACCGAAGAAGGTTTTAAAGTTTTCGGAAGTAGTGATGAGCGCTACCGAATCAAAGGTGGAAATTCTGAAATCATCAAAGGTTTGGCAGCGAAAGTGGGCGAAGATAAAATCCACAAAGGATATGAGGTAAAATCCATTGTAGAACAAGAAGATGGTTCTTACCTTATTTCGTTCAATAATGATGAGGAAATTAAATCCAAAGCGATTGTTTGTACACTTCCTTTTACCATTCTTCGGAATTTGAAATTGGATTTAAAATCAATGTCAAGTGAAAAGCGGAAATGCATTGATGAATTAGGCTACGGAAAAAACACCAAATTGGTTTTGGGATACGACAGTCAACCTTGGCGAAATAAAGAAAACAAAGCGATGGGTTATCTCTTTACCAATGATATGACAAACGGTTGGGACGGAAGTGTAAATCGCACAGAAAACAATACAAATGGAGCCTATGTCGCGTATTTTGGAGGAGAATATTCTCAGAAATTATGCGATGAATCTGCCAAAAGCCCATTAGCACCTGCAACCCACGTTTGGAGAACCGAGTTACCCAAGAAAAAAGTGCTAGGCTATGTGGACGAATTAGATAAAATCTTTACCAACTCCAAAGCGCATTTTACAGGTCATCATGTTTTTGTAAACTGGATTGATTATCCGTATGTAAAAGCGAGTTACAGTTGTTACAAAGTAGGTCAATGGTCCTCTATTGCTGGATTGGAAATGGAACCGATTGGGAATTTCTTTTTTGCGGGTGAACACTGCAGTGAGTTATTCCAAGGCTTTATGAATGGCGCCGCTGAAACCGGAAGACGAGTTGCAGAAATGATGGTGGATGCAAAATTAAAGATGAAAAAAGAAAAGGAAAAATCGATTTAATTTGAATTAAATCGTAAGTAAATACGTGCGTTAATTACCTAGTTTGGATTGTGAATTTAAATCCCCCAACCTTCCCGATCCAAACTTCTGTATTGAATCGCTTCCGCAATGTGGGTGCTATTCAAGGTTTCTACACCTTCCAAATCCGCGATGGTTCGGGAAACTCGAAGGATTCGATCGTATGCACGGGCGGATAAATTCAAACGTTCCATAGCGGTTTTAATCAAGCTTTTTCCGGCTTCATCGACTTGGCAAAATTCATCCAGCTGTTTGGAACCAATTTGAGCATTGCAATGGATGGAAGGAATGTTTTTATACCGTTTTGTTTGAAAATTCCGTGCTTTTTCTACCCGTTTTCGAATCTCAATACTTTTTTCTCCATTTCGCTCGGCGGATAAATCCTCAAAAGGAACGGGACTCACTTCAATATGTAAATCAATTCGATCCATCAAAGGCCCTGAAATCCGATTCATATACCGTTGCATTTCCTGTAAACTCGACGTATTGTTGGGATCATCGGGGAAATAGCCACTTGGACTTGGATTCATGGAAGCAACCAACATGAAGCTCGCAGGATAGGTAACTGTAAACTTCGCTCTTGAAATCGTAATCTCTCTATCTTCCAGCGGTTGACGCATTACTTCCAAAACCGTACGTTTAAATTCAGGCAATTCATCCAAAAACAAAACGCCATTATGGGCCAATGAAATTTCCCCCGGTTGTGGATACGATCCTCCTCCAACTAAACCTGCGTCAGAAACCGTATGATGCGGTGAACAGTACGGCCGAACGGTCATTAATGAAGAAACTTCACCCAATTTTCCAGCTACAGAATGAATTTTCGTCGTTTCCAACGCTTCTTCCAAAGTCAATGGCGGTAATATGGACGGAATCCGTTTTGCCAACATCGTTTTTCCACTTCCAGGCGGACCGATTAGAATAATGTTGTGTCCACCGGCAGCAGCAATTTCCAAGGCCCGTTTTACATTTTCTTGGCCTTTCACATCCGCAAAATCAAACGGAAAGGAATTCAATTGATCATAAAACTCTTTGTGAATATCGATTTTGGTGATTTCCAATTCTTTTCCAGTGTTGAAAAAATCAATGACTTCGGAAATGTTATCTACCCCAATTACTTCCAAACCCGTAACAACCGCTGCTTCTTTGGCATTTTGTTTCGGAAGAATAAAACCTTTAAAACCTTCGTCCCGCGCTTGAACGGCAATGGGTAAAGCACCTTTAATCGGTCGGATGATTCCATCCAGTGCCAATTCACCCATAATGATATAATCCGCAATTGATTCAGCCCTAATTTGTTGAGACGAAGCCAAAATTCCCATGGCTATTGTTAAATCATAGGCCGATCCTACTTTTTGTAAATCGGCAGGTGCCATATTGATGGTCACTTTTTTACCCGGAATTTTAAATCCAGTGTTCAAAAGAGCGGTACTAATTCGAAAATTACTTTCTTTGATTGCATTGTCAGCTAAGCCGACCAAATGATAACCAATTCCCGTATCTACATTCACTTCAATGGTTATCGTCCGGGCCGATACCCCATAAATTGCACTTCCGTAAACTTTCGTCAGCATAGTAAGAGGATTTAGCAGTAAAAGTTAAGAATAATTTTTAAATTGCTGAACATTTTGGAATAATAAGTATGAATATATTAAAATACGAGTTTGAGTATAAAAAATTCGACTCGATCGAGCAATTGGATTCCGTTCGTAGAGGTTTGCTTGAAAAGTCAATTGAAATTGCAAAAAAAGCCTATGCCCCTTATTCTAACTTTCATGTTGGCGCTACCGTTCTGTTAGAAAATGGAGAAACATTGAGCGGAAATAATCAGGAAAACGCATCCTATCCCGTAGGGATTTGCGCAGAAAGGACATTATTATCCTTCGTTCACGCCAATTTCCCAAATCAAAAGAAAATGATTTTAGCCATTTCTGTCGTGGATACCGACAAAGATGTGTCACCTTGCGGACTGTGCAGACAATCGATTTTGGAGTATGAAACCCTTCAAGGTCAAGGTATTGAAATCCTTTTGCACAATCGATCAGGGTCGGTTTTGGTCATCCCATCGGCGAGTTCACTCTTGCCTTTGCATTTCGATAGTGACATGTTAAGTTAGACTAATTTTGGACAAATAAATATTAACACCTAAATTTGCCCTTTACGATAGATTTTATGAAAAAAGTTACAAAGAAAACATATCTTCAATGGTACAGAGAAATGACTTTCTGGAGAAGGTTTGAAGAGAAATGTCGTTCGCTTTATTTAAAGCAAAAAATCAGAGGATTCTTGCATTTATACAATGGTCAAGAAGCTTTGCCTGCCGGTTTCTTACACGTAATGAAACCCGAAGACAAAGTCATCACGGCTTACCGATGCCACGTTTGGCCCATAGCAATGGGTGTTGACCCCAATCGAATCCTAGCTGAATTGTGTGGAAAAGAGACCGGAACTTCACAAGGTTTGGGTGGATCCATGCACATTTTCAGTAAAGAACATAACTTCTACGGTGGCCACGGAATTGTAGGTGGACAGATTCCTTTGGGAGCAGGTCTTGCCTTTGGTGACAAATACAACGGTGGAAAAGGAGTTACCATTTGCCTATTTGGGGATGGTGCTGCGCGTCAAGGTGTATTGCACGAAACATTCAATATGGCGATGAATTGGAAATTACCAATCGTTTTTGTTTGTGAAAACAACGGATATGCGATGGGAACTTCCATTGACCGAACGGCAAATCATAACGATATTTATAAATTAGGTTTAGGCTACGAAATGCCTTCTATGCCCGTGGACGGAATGGATCCAGTGAAGGTAGCAGAAGCTGCTTTTGAAGCGATAGAAAGAGCTAGACGAGGGGATGGCCCGACTTTCTTAGATATTCGTACCTATCGTTACCGCGGTCATTCCATGTCAGATGCGGAACCGTATAGAACCAAAGAAGAAGTTGAGAAACACAAAGACGAAGATCCTATTTTATTGATGCAACATACGTTACTCGATAAAAAGTGGGCAACCCAAGAAGAATTGGATAAAATTGTGGAGGAAGTGAAAGAAGAAGTGAATGCATGCGAAAAATTTGCCGAAGAATCCGCTTTTCCATCCAAAGACCTTATGTACAAATACATTTATTCACAAGAAGATTATCCGTTTTTAGATAAAATTGAAAATAATTAAAATAGTATGGCTGAAAAAATAACAATGCCGCGATTGAGCGACACCATGGAAGAAGGAACACTTGTTAAATGGCATAAAAATGTCGGAGACAAAGTAGCTGAGGGAGATGTTTTGGCCGAAATTGAAACCGATAAAGCCATTCAAGAATTCGAGAGTGAATACGATGGTGTTCTTTTACACCAAGGAATGAAAGAAGGGGAAACTGCAAAAGTGGACTCCATTTTAGCAGTTATCGGTGAAAAAGGAGAGAAATTTGACTTGGATGAAGATACTTCATCCCAAGAAGAAGAAACCGAGGAAACCGAAGAAGGACAAAAAACTGCACCCGATAATGAAGAAGGCGATGTTGAAGAGAAAAATACAGATTCTTCAGAAATTCCAGACAATGTCCATATCATCAATATGCCTCGACTGAGCGATACCATGGAAGAAGGTACGGTTGCAAAATGGCATTTTAACGTGGGAGATAAAGTTTCAGAAGGAGACGTTATTGCTGAAATCGAGACGGACAAAGCGGTGCAAGAATTCGAGAGTGAATACGATGGCGTTTTGTTGTTCATCGGTGCGGAAGAAGGAAAGCCTGCTCCAGTCGATACCATTCTGGCCATCATAGGACCGGAAGGAACGGATGTTTCAGGAATCAAATCTGGAAAACCCGCTGCTAAGAAAGAAGAGAAATCGGAAGTTCCGAAAGTAAAAGAAACAGAAACGAAAGCAGAAACTACGACGGAGAAAGAAGAAACCATTTCTGCGTCGGTTGCTACTTCAACTGATCGCATTTTCGCTTCGCCTTTGGCTCGAAAATTAGCAGAGGAGAAAGGTATTGATTTAAGCGAGGTGACGGGAAGTGGCGATAGCGGACGAATCGTAAAAAAAGATATTGAGAGCTTTACTCCTAAAGTCAAGACTGTTGCAGCGACTACTTCAACGTATGTTTCAAGAGAGTCTCAGACTGTAGTTAATTCTCAAATGCGAAAAATAATTGCAAAACGTTTGGCAGAATCCAAATTTACAGCACCACATTACTATTTGAATGTGGAATTAAATATGGACAATTGCATTCAAACACGAAAACAAATCAATGATTCGCTCAAGGATTCCAAAATTTCCTACAATGACATCATCGTGAAAGCCGTTGCTTTGGCCTTGCGAAAACATCCGCAAGTGAATTCAACTTGGAAGGGTGAGGATACCTTGATTCATGGGGATATAAACGTCGGTATCGCAGTTGCGGTAGATGATGGTTTATTGGTTCCTGTTGTGAAAAACACAGACATGAAAAGTTTTACAGAAATTTCGGCTGAAATCAAAGACTTAGCCGTTCGTGCAAGAGAAAGAAAGTTAAAAGCGGACGAAATGGAAGGAAGTACATTTACGGTTTCTAACTTAGGAATGTTCGGAATCAAATCTTTTACTTCGATCATCAATCAACCGAACTCTTCTATACTTTCTGTAGGAGCTATCATTGAAAAACCGATTGTAAAAGACGGACAAATCGTGGTTGGAAATACAATGGAATTAAATATGGCGTGCGATCACCGAACGGTAGATGGCGCAACCGGAGCGCAATTCTTGCAAACTTTGGTGATGTACTTGGAGAATCCAATTACCATGTTTGCTTAAAATAAAGTAGAAATATTTATTATTAAAGCTGTTTTCGAAAGGAAGCAGCTTTTTTTCTCTTGTTTGATTATGAACTTTAGACTTAATAAAATGCTACGTCTCTCCTATTTTATGCAAAGACAATTTATAAAAACGTGAGAAATTCTTTCATAAAAAAAACCATCTCAACTGAATGAGATGGCTTTTATATAAATTATGAACAAATTATAATCTTATTTTTTATCGAATTTAGCGTATTTGTTTCTAAACTTGTCGATACGTCCAGCCGTATCAACCAATTTAACTTTTCCAGTATAAAAAGGATGAGAAGAACTTGAAATCTCCATTTTCACTAATGGATATTCAACACCGTCCATTTCAATTGTATCTCTGGTTTCAGCTGTTGAACGACAAATAAAAGTTTCTTCGTTACTCATATCCTTGAATACAACTAAACGATAATTTTCTGGATGAATTTCTTTTTTCATTTCTACTTGACTTTTGAGTTTGCAAATATAGCCATTTTTAATAAACAAAAAACTTTTTCATAGAAATTGTTTACGAATTGCTTTTCCATTGAAATTTAATCAATAATCCAGACTTCTACGTTTTGTACATTGATCAGTTTTAGTTAGTTTTGCTATCTATAATAATATATAACCTATGAAATTTCGTAATCTGATAGTTCTGAGTATCATTGCCACGGTAGTCAGCATTTCGGCTTGTCGTGATGATTTTGACTTTGACATAGCTTCTGAGTCATTGCGTTTCTCACAAGACACATTGAATCTGGATACTATTTTCAATCATACCAACTCTCAAACCTATAAATTAACGATTCACAACAACGAAAACAAGGACATTGAAATTCCACGAATCTACCTTTCCAAGGGGGAATCTTCTTTTTTCAAAATGAATGTTGACGGTATGCCTGGTTTTGATTTCGAAAATGTGGCGGTTCGTAAAAGAGATAGTATTTTAATCTTTGTAGAAATTGCAGCAGGTGAAGCACCGATTAATCCGCTCTATGAAGATGAAATTAACTTCGAAATCTCTACGGGAAGTCAACAAATAAAGCTACTATCTTACATTGAGAAAGCAAAATTCTACAATACTGAAATGGATGAAAATTATCAATTATCGGAATCCACATGGAGCAACGACTATTCCCGTGTAATTTTCGGGACGGTTAATGCCAACAATTTAACAATCGGCCCAAAAACCAAGGTTTATTTTCATGATGCTGCAAATTTAACAGTGAACGGTCAATTGAATGTTCAAGGAAGTTTAAATAATGAAGTGATTTTCAGAACGGATCGAATGGATGAACGTTCGGATTCTTTACCTAACATGTGGGGGAAAATTAAAATTAAATCACCGAATACAAGTTTAGTAAACTCCATAGACTATGCCGTCATCAAAGGTGGAAGTGTTGGACTGGAAGTGGATCAATCGCGTCTTGAAATAAAAAACACCAAAATTTTAAACAACGAAAGAATTGGATTATATGGTATCAATGCAATTTTAAGGGGGGAGAACATGGTAATCAATAACAGCAACATTGCATCTTTAGCTATAGAAGGTGGCGACGTTCAGTTCATTCATTCAACCTTTGGAAATTTCTTTAATATTGGTACAGGTGCAGGTGGAAATTACAGTATGTATTTGTCAAATGTCGGTGAAAACAACGTTTCTATTCCTTTGACGCAAGCCAATTTCTACAACTGTATTTTTTATGGTAGGGCATCAAATGCGCTAATTTTCGAACAAGGAAGTACTACATTCAACCATAATTTTAAAAACAACATCATCCGTTTGGATTTTCCCAATGAAATTTCAGGAATTGATAATTCAAATAAAAACGAAGATCCAATGTTTGTAAACTCAGGATTTGGAAAGAATGATTTGCGATTGGTATTGGAATCTCCTGCAGCGGGATGGGGTGATCCAACCTATTCGACTTGGGTTCCTTTCGATATCCTAAATCAATCCAGAACAGGCTCTGATCCTACTCCAGGCGCTTATCAAAACTTAGTTAATCCAGAGGATTTGAATTGATTTTGAAGTGAATTAAAAGTAGACGAAATAAAAAAGCACAGTTTCTTATTTGAAATTGTGCTTTTTTTTTTAATCCATTCGAATTAAAAATACTTAAAACTCTGGTTGTTTTCAATTTTCTTTATCGCCTCATACATCAGTCGAATCGTATTTTCCACATCATTTTTATGCACCATTTCCACGGTGGTGTGCATATAACGCAAAGGCAGAGAAATCAATGCAGAAGGCACTCCTCCATTGCTATACGCAAAAGCGTCGGTATCAGTTCCCGTCACACGACTACTTGCCGCACGTTGATATGGTAACTTCTTAGCATCCGCTGCGTCGAGGATTAATTCTCTCAAATTATTCTGAACAGCGGGCGCATACGTAATCACAGGACCCATTCCACATTTCACATCGCCGTCTTTGTTTTTATTCATTTGAGGCGTAGAGGTATCGTGGGTTACATCTGTTACAATCGCCACATTGGGTTTGATGGTTTTGGTAATCATCTCCGCTCCTCTTAATCCCACTTCTTCTTGAACAGAATTGGTAAAATAGAGTCCAAAGTCAATTTTATCCTTATTTTCGTGAATTAAGCGCGCGACTTCTGCTATCATGAAACCACCTACACGGTTATCCAATGCACGGCACACAAAATAATTGTTGTTCAAAACCATAAATTCATCGGGATAGGTAATTACACAACCTACATGAACACCCAAATCTTCCACTTCCTTTTTGGTACTCACTCCACAATCAATCCAAATGGTATCAATCGCTGGTGCTTCTTCTTTGCTTTTGTCACGAACGTGAATTGCGGGCCAACCGAAAACTCCATTCACAATTCCTTTTTTGGTGTGAATGTTTACTCTTTTTGACGGTGCAATCACTGCATCCCAACCTCCATTTCGAATGACGTAAATCATTCCTTCATCTGAAATATAATTCACATACCATGAAATCTCATCTGCATGGGCTTCTAAAATCACTTTGTATTTAGCTTCGGGATTAATAATTCCATAAGCAGTTCCGTAATTATCCGAACGGATTTCATCCACGTAACCCTTAATATATTTTATCCAAACTTTTTGCCCTTCGGATTCAAATCCGGTAGGAGAACTGGTATTAAGGTATTTCTCTAAAAAACCCATAGATTCTTTTGAAAAAAACTTTGATTTTGCCATAAAATATTATTTTTGTCAAATTTAGTAAAATAGGAACAAAATTTGCTAAACGCTCTACTATGAATGGGAAACTTTTACTGTTATTATTAATTCCTGTCTCTTTTCTTTGGGCGCAGGAGAACAAAAACGAAACAAAAATAAATCAAGAATTGTCAGAAATGGATTCCATTTCTCCCCAAGATTTAGCGATTTTTGATACGATTAAATTAGATGACGCGAATTTACTCCACTTAAATCTCCGCACAGAGATGGAAAAAAAATACTATCTCTGGTTGAGAAAAAGGGTGAGAGATGTTTGGCCATACGTGAAAGTTGCGGTGGATGAATACAATTCCATTCAAGATACCTCTCAATATTTTCACAATAATAAAGAGCGAAAAAAATACATCAAAAAGCGTCAAGTGGATTTAGCTAACGAATTTGAAAATCAATTAAAAGAATTATCTCTTTCTCGGGGTCAAATTTTGGTTAAGCTAATTCACAGAGAAACTGGAAAAACCTCCCATGAAATCATCAAAGAACTTCGTGGTGGACTCAACGCATTTCTTTGGAATACTGCAGGTGGTGCATATAATTTAGATTTGAAAACCCAATTTGATCCGCATAAGACGCGCGAAGATTTATACATAGAAGTCATTTTAGAAAAAGATTTCAGATCCGGAAGATTGGAAAGAATCAAAGATTTTGAGTAGGTTAATTCTTTCGGTTTAATTCTTCCGAATGAGGTTTTGATTCTTTATATTTGCACTTCAAAAATTATAACCTTATTCGTGGCTGATTTCAATATAAAAAGCATTGGTGTTTTAACTTCGGGCGGAGATTCTCCAGGAATGAACACCGCCATTCGCGCTGTAGTTAGATCTTGTGCGTATTACAACATCAAGTGTATAGGGATCCGAAAAGGATTTGAAGGATTGATTAACAATCACATGTCAGAATTGGACGCACGATCAGTTAAACACATCATCAATCGAGGTGGAACCATGCTTCAAACTGCACGTTGTCAGGAATTCATCACGAAGGAAGGTCGGCAAAAATCATTTGAAAACATAAATTACAATAAAATCGATGGCCTGATTGTAATTGGCGGAGATGGTTCATTTAAGGGAGCATCCGTTTTCTATAAAGAATTTGGTGTTCCATTTATTGGTGTTCCGGGTACGATAGACAATGATATCTTCGGAACGGATTACACCATAGGATTTGATACAGCACTGAATACAGCTGTGGAAGCCATCGACCGCATTCGGGATACAGCAACTTCACATAACCGTGTATTTTTTGTAGAAGTAATGGGTCGGGATGCGGGCTTTATTGCATTAAATAGCGGAATTGCTTCAGGTGCACAAGATATTTTAATTCCGGAAACCAAAGATAGCTTAGAGGCTATGTTTCAGTCCTTGGAAAAATCAGAACATTCCGGAAAGAACTCGAGCATCATTGTAGTTGCTGAAGGAGAAGAATTAGGAAATGTGTTTGAATTGGCAAAAGAAACTGAAAAGAAATTTCCTGATTACGATGTACGTGTTTCGGTTTTGGGTCACATTCAAAGAGGAGGAAATCCCAGTTGCATGGACAGAGTGATTGCTTCTCGATTAGGTGTTTCTGCAGTAGAAGGATTACTGGAAGGAAAAACCAATGTGATGGTAGGCGTACGATCCAATTCAACGGTTTTCACTCCGATTGAAGAAGCGATAAAGAAACACAATGAAATTGATAAAGAATTAATAAAAATAGCCGAAATTTTGGCTGTATAATATTAACATTTTAAATTATAATAAGAATGTCAACAATCAAAGTAGGTATTAATGGATTTGGACGAATTGGTACGCTTGTGCTTCGAGTTTTGCTCGAGAGAAAAGAAGTAGAAGTGGTAGCTATAAACAGTACAAGTAGTGCTGAATATACGGCCTACCGATTAAAATATGATTCCGTTCATGGAAGATTTAACGGAGAAGTTGAAGTAGATGGAAACGACTTAATTGTAAATGGAAAAAAGATCAAACTTTTCTCAGACAGAGATCCAAAAAATCTAAAATGGGGAGAAGTAGGTGCCGATTACATCATTGAATCAACCGGTGCGTTTTTAACTGCAGAAACTGCTCAAGTTCATATCGATAACGGTGCGAAAAAAGTAATTCTTTCTGCACCATCCAAAGACGACACACCTATGTTCGTTGTGGGAGTTAACCATACGGAATTGACAGACGATATTAAAATTCTTTCGAATGCTTCATGTACCACCAACTGTTTGGCGCCTATTGCAAAAGTGATGCACGACAACTTTGGAATTGTAGAAGGATTAATGACCACCGTTCATGCAACTACTGCTTCTCAAAGAACCGTAGATGGAACTTCAGCGAAAGATTGGAGAGGTGGACGTTCTGCATTAAATAACATCATCCCCTCTTCTACCGGAGCCGCGAAAGCCGTAGGAAAAGTAATTCCAGAATTGAATGGAAAATTGACAGGAATGTCGTTCAGAGTTCCCGTAGCAAATGTTTCGGTAGTTGATTTAACTGTTCGATTGGAAAGACCAACTACCTATGAAGAAATATGTAAAGTAATGAAAGAGGCTTCAGAAGGTGATATGAAAGGACTTTTGGGTTATACCGAAGAGTCAGTGGTTTCCCAAGATTTCGTGGGAGATTCAAGAGGTTCTATTTTTGATAAAAATGCAGGAATTATGTTATCTCCACAATTTGTCAAAGTAGTTTCTTGGTACGATAACGAAGTGGGATACTGCCACCGATTGGCGGACTTAATGATCTATTCAGCCCAGTTGTCTCAATAAATATAAAAATTTACATAGAGAAAGCCAACCCAAAGAGGTTGGCTTTTTTTGTTTTTAAAAGCTAAATTCGAGATTAAATCGCAGCTTTATCGTAGTCATTTAGCAAATTTAACACAATAAATTTAACATACAATTAACTGAAATTTAGCGACTTACATGGAAGTAAAAGTCTTTATTTCATTGATTTACACGATTTTATATGAATTCATAGTAAACAGAAATAAAAATTTTATATATTTGTCATATTCAACATCTAAAATTAAACGCCTATAGGAAATATTCTATCTTTTAACAACACTTGAGAAAAAAGGAAGGATATGGAATTCAATGAAGATTCCCAGTTAGTAGCCTCATATATGGAAGGTAATGAATTGGCATTAGAAACCTTAATTTACCGCCACAAGAGCAAGATTTTCGGTTTTATATTTTCCAAAGTACTTGATAAAGATGTCGCAGAAGATATTTTTCAGGATACTTTTATGAAAGTAATCTTAACACTCAAAGAAAGACGCTACAACGAAGAGGGAAAATTTCTACCGTGGGTAATGCGAATAGCACACAATTTAAGTATTGATTATTTTCGTTCAAAAACAAGAATGCCCATGATTGGCGAAACTTTTTTGGACGAAGACTTTAGTATCTTTGATTTTTTGGCGGATCCTGAAGATAGCTCAGAAACTAAAATCATTAAAGAACAAATTGATAAAGACTTGCGCTCGATTATCGAATTTTTACCCGAGGATCAAAGAGAAGTTCTCTATATGCGCATGTTTAAGGATTTAAGTTTTAAAGAAATTGCGGAAGAAACCAATGTGAGTATTAATACCGCCTTGGGAAGAATGCGTTATGCATTGATAAATCTGAGAAAGCTTATCGAAGAGAAAAACTTGTCATTAACAATAATTTAACATTTTGGCAGAGTAAAATAAGCAATAATTTTTACAGTTAGGTCGTTATCACTATATAATAATTTTAATTCTATATAGATGAAGCACAACTACTCTTTCGCAGGTGAGCGTTTATCACCAAAAAGGTCAACTGTCCAAAGTATTTTAAATTTTTCAAAAACATTATCAGTTATTAGAAGTGGTGTCTTGAATGAGACAATTATCTTATTCAAGAATTAAGAGGAAAGGGAGAGAATTTAAAAAAAATCTCTCCCTTTTTTCTTCTTATACGTTTTGTGATATTATTTTTTACCGAATAAACCACCTAAGATTTTTCCGCCAATATCCATTAAACCACCTTCATTACTTTTTCCACCTTGGTTTAATAAAACATCCAAAATACTTGTGTCTGCTTCCTTTGAATTCACCATACCGCCAACTAATCCTTCTAAAAGCCCACCGATACCGCCACTTGAAGCGACACTCCCCTGCTTTTTCTGTTTTCCTAAATAGCCCATAACAATGGGAGCTAAAATCGCCAATAATTTTGCAGTTTGTGCACTGCTTAATCCTGAAGATTTTGAAACTGCAGTTTCTACGTTGGATTGACCACTACCTAAAATATGTCCTAAAATTCCAGCACCGTCTGAAAAATCTCCGCCCGATAAAAATCCACTGATATTGTCAAGGATGCTTCCATCGTGATCTCTATCCAATGCTTTCTCTATATTTTCACTATCTCCTTTCTTAGCATTGCTGCTCAAAGCGGCTACAAGAACGGGAACTGCAGAAGAAACCGCCGATTTAGCCTGTTCCTTATTAATTCCTAATTGATTTGCAATTCCATCGACCGTTTGATCGTTTAGTGCTGTTTGTAAAAAATTTGTAAAATCCATTTAATCTATTTTGATTGATTGTATTCAAATTTAACGCTTTTTTCAAAAATTGAGTTATCTTTCGTCATAATTATTTATTTTTGCACAATTAACTAAACCCATATAGAATGAGACGATTAGCTCAATTATTAATTTTAATTGTTTTGGCGGTATTACTTATCCCCATATTTTTGCCTAACCAAATAGACGCAATCGCCGAAAAAGAATTCGATGTGCCTGCCGGAATTATTTTTGAAGATTTCAATAATTTAAATGAATTCTCAAAATGGGAACCTTGGACCTCGACCGATTCATTAGCCGAAAAAGAGTTTTATTCACCTTATAGAGGAAAAGGTGCGGGTTACAAATGGGCTTCTTCCAATAATTCAGGAGAAATTACCATTCTAAAATCCGAAGCCAATCAATTGATTGAATATAAAATGGTTGGATATAACTTGGGTGAAAAATCAAAAATGAAGGTTGAGTTTTCACCGGTAACAAAAAGTAAAACCCTAGTGAAATGGTCAATTTCAAGTGAAAAACTAGATTATTTCTCTCGTTATTACACTTATTTCACATCCGAAAAATTAAATGATAAGCTGGAAGAAGGTTTACTTACATTGGAAAATAGTTTAAAAACCGCTTCACTTACACCCGAACAAGCACAATCTCTGCAGCCGGAAGTGATTACAAAAGAAAGTTTCGAAGGTTTGAAATTAGTGGTCGTTCAAAACACTGCATCTTTGGATGAGGATGAAATTAACACCGCTACCGAAGAGTCTTTTGGGTTAATATACAGTTACTTGGTTGACTTCATCAAAGTGTCACCCAACGAACTAAATAACCCAATCACCTATTTTGAGTTTATTGATACAGCCCGAAAAGAAACCAAATTCTATTGTGGATATCCTTTGACTGAATCAATTAAGCCAGGTGAAGGAATGCAACTTTTCTCTATTCCCGCCTCAGAAGCTTTGGTTTGTATTCACAAAGGAGATTACAGCACCCTGCCCTCTACCCTTTCAAAAATGAAGGAGTATGCAAAACTGAATAAGTTGAAATTAGGAAATCCGTATTGGGAGGAATATTTAAACGATCCGGAAACCGTAAAGAACAAAAGTGAACTTTTGACCAAAATTTACATTCCCATCAAAGACTAAAAGCAAAAAACTGTTCAGAAATCACCTTCATTAATTGACGATTAAGCCTTAACTTTGCCGCTTGAATTAGTTGAAGGGATGAATGATTTTATAGAAGTTTACGGAGCAAGAGAACATAATTTAAAGAACATTGATGTTCAAATTCCAAGAGAAAAATTAGTTGTAATAACAGGTTTAAGCGGAAGTGGAAAGTCTTCACTCGCTTTTGATACGATTTATGCGGAAGGTCAACGAAGATATATTGAAACTTTTTCTGCGTATGCCCGTCAATTTTTAGGCGGAATGGAACGTCCCGATGTGGATAAAATCGAAGGACTTTCACCTGTAATTGCCATAGAACAAAAAACAACCTCCAAAAGTCCACGTTCTACAGTCGGGACAATTACCGAAATTTACGACTTTCTACGTCTGCTTTATGCACGCGCGTCCATCGCTTATTCGTATTTGTCTGGCGAAGAAATGGTGAGTTATACAGACGATCAAATCAAAACTTTAATTCGAGAAAATTTTAAAGACAAGCGTATTGCCATTCTTTCTCCTTTGGTTCGTTCCAGAAAAGGACATTACCGTGAACTCTTCGCTCAAATTGCAAAAAAAGGATATATGGAAGTTCGTGTAAATGGTGAAATAAGAGAAATCATTGGCGGAATGCGATTGGATCGATACAAAACCCACGATATTGAATTGCTGATAGACAAACTAAAATTGAATGAGGAGGTTTCTGATGAGCGATTGACAAATTCCATTGATTTAGCCATGCAACAAGGTGATAATGTGATGATGGTTTTGGATTATGATACCAAAGAAGCACGTTTTTTCAGTCGGAATTTAATGTGTCCTACCACAGGAATTTCTTATCCCAATCCCGAGCCAAATACTTTTTCATTCAACTCACCCAAAGGAGCTTGTCCCCAATGCAATGGATTGGGCGAATTGAAAGAAGTGAATCTTGAAAAAGTTTTTCCTCAACCCAATGCTACTCTGAAAAGCGGAATGATTGCCCCCTTGGAAGAATTGAAACACACCGATCGCATTCGAAAACAAATTGAATCCATTTACGCCAAACACGGTGAAACGTTGGACACTCCGTATAAAAAATTAAAAAAAGAGGTGATTCACGATATTTTATATGGATTGAATGAAACTGTGGATGTTCAATTGAAATTTGCGGATGTAAGCAAAGTTTATAAAATTGATTTTGAAGGAATTGTTCCCTTTTTGGAAGAAATTATCAATGATAAATCCCATCCTTCGTACAAAAACATTACGAAAAAATTCACCAAACATATTCAATGTCCGGAATGCCAAGGGTATCGGCTACATAAAGAAGCACTTCATTTCAAAATCGATCAGAAACACATTGGTGAAGTGGCCCATTTTGACTTACAGTTTTTACTGAATTGGATGCAAACTTTAGATAAGAAGTTAAACAAAAAGCAGAAGAAAATTGCCGAAGAAATCATCAAAGAAATTGAAACTCGACTGAATTTCCTTTTGGATGTCGGATTAAATTATTTAGCGCTTGATCGTCCTTCCAAATCTCTTTCGGGTGGAGAATCCCAACGAATTCGATTGGCAACTCAAATCGGTTCTCAATTGGTCAATGTGTTGTACATTTTGGATGAACCGTCGATTGGATTGCATCAGAGAGACAATGTGAAATTAATTGATTCATTGAAAAAATTAAGAGACATTGGAAATTCTGTTATTGTTGTAGAGCACGACAAAGAGATGATTATGGAAGCCGATTACGTCATTGACATCGGTCCAAAAGCCGGAAGAAAAGGCGGTGAAATTGTTTGGCAAGGTGTACCGAGCGAAATTAAAAATGCAAATACTTTGACTTCTGATTATTTAAATGGAATTCAGAAAATTGAAATTCCAAAAAACCGAAGAGAAGGAAATGGTGAGATTTTGAAATTAACGGGCGCAATGGGAAACAACCTTAAAAATGTAAAACTTGAAATTCCGTTGGGCAAACTAACAGTGGTCACAGGCGTTTCAGGAAGTGGTAAGTCGACCTTAATTACGGAAACCCTCTACCCTATTTTGAGTCAGCATTTTTACAAATCGGACAAAGAACCAATGCCGTATAAAAAGATTGAAGGTTTAGAGCATTTGGACAAGGTAATTGAAGTAAATCAATCACCCATTGGCCGAACTCCTCGCTCCAATCCAGCAACGTACACCAATTTATTTTCTGATATCCGAAATTTATTTACGCTTCTACCTGAATCAAAAATTCGAGGATACAAACCCGGACGATTTTCATTCAATGTAAAAGGTGGACGTTGTGAAACCTGTCAAGGCGCAGGTTTGAAGGTAATTGAAATGAATTTCTTACCCGATGTGTATGTTCCGTGTGAAATGTGTCAAGGAAAGAGATTCAATCGGGAAACCCTTGAAATTCGATACAAAGGAAAATCGATTTCTGATGTTTTGGATATGACTGTGAATGAAGCGGTAGAATTCTTTGAATTAATTCCAAAGATATATCGAAGTGTAAAAACTTTGCAAGATGTTGGTTTGGGTTATATTACATTGGGTCAACAATCTACAACCCTATCGGGCGGAGAAGCACAACGGATCAAACTCGCTTCGGAATTAAGTAAAAGACAAACGGGAAAAACCATTTATATTCTCGATGAACCCACAACAGGACTACATTTCGAAGATATACGTGTTTTGATGGAAGTTATCAATTCCATTCTAGATCATGGAAATACGGTTATTATAATTGAGCATAATTTGGATGTGGTAAAACTCGCAGACCATATTATTGACATGGGTCCGGAAGGAGGTGACAAAGGTGGAAAAATTATTGCGCAAGGAACACCGGAAGAAATCGTTAAAAACAAGAACAGCATAACCGCAAAATACTTGAAAGAAGAAATGCAATTTTAGACCCAAATCGGAAAAACAAAACTCAAATGAAAGCAATCGTAATCGGTGCAACAGGCGCTACGGGAAAAGAATTAGTTCGACAACTGATTGAACACAATGCGTTCAGCGAAATTACGGTTTGGGTTCGGAAAGCTTCGTTTGATGCGCATCCGAAATTAAAACAACAAATTGTTGATTTTGAAAAACTGGAAGATTATTCCAAAGAACTGGATGCCGATGTTGCTTTTTCGTGTTTGGGAACGACTTTAAAAGACGCTGGAAGTAAAGAAGCACAATGGAAAGTGGATTTTGACTTTCAATTCAACTTTGCTGAATTATGTAAAAAACAGAACGATCCCACTTTTGTGTTGTTATCCGCGATGAATGCAGATTCAAAATCTCTATTTTTCTACGGAAAAATGAAAGGAAAGCTCGAAGATAAAATTCGGGAAATTAATTTCGGAAAACTACTTATTTTCCGTCCTGGAATTTTAGATAGACCTAATTCCGCGCGAAGTGGCGAAAAAGTAAGTGTAAAAGTTTTGCGTTTTTTCAATCAATTGGGATTGCTTAAAAAGCAAAGACCCATCGCAGTAGGTGTTTTGGCAAAAGCAATGATAGAAGGAGTTTTACAGCATTCCGATGGAGACTATTCCATTTCATTAAATGAAATCTTTCAATTAGCCCAACAAAATTAAAACCATGTTTTTTACACGAAATCCCAAAACGAAGATCAAAATTTTTAGTTTAAGTATTCTTTTGTTTTTGAATTTTCTAATTTATGGACAGGAAGTGAAATCCACTATTTCTCCATATGCCTTTAATATAATTAAGAATTTAGCATCGGATGAATTTTCAGGTCGTGGATATATAGATCAAGGAATGAATCGTACGGCGGATTTTATTGCGGATGAATTTAAGAAGTTGGGATTAGAAAAGATGAACGGCTCCTATTTTCAAGAATTTGAAATGCCAATCAATATCCTTGAAAATGCACGTTTAAAACTCAATGGAAAAGAGTTAAAATACGGAATTGATTTCATTGTAAAACCGAGTTCCTATAGTCAAAGTTTTCACAAAAAAGACATTTACACGTTTCCTGCCGATGATTTTGAGAATTCCATCGTATCTGAAACTCGATTTATTGATTTTATCCATAGAGATTTGATTCGACAAAAAGGGAAACATGTTGTTTTTCCACCGCATACTTTTCAGTTAGATTCTTTAAACAACTACTATAAAAACTGGTCATCCTTTTACAGACCGAAAGAAAATCAAAATCGTGCACTATTTTTCTTTACCAAAGACAAATTAACATCCTCTTTGTCCACACATCAAGATAGTTTAGCGCTTTTTTATATTTCGCAAGAATTTTATACCGAAAACCTACAAATCGATGATTATGCAATCGAATCAAATTTTCAATCAGCTTATCCAACCAAAAATGTAATTGGAAAAATCAAAGGTAAAAGTGATTCTATAATGGTTATAACCGCACATTTTGACCATTTGGGAAAAGTAGGAGAAACTATTTTTCACGGTGCCAGCGACAATTCGAGTGGAACTGCATTCTTATTGGAATTGGCAAAGTATTTTAGCATAAATCCACCGGATTATACGTTAGTTTTCATCGCGTTTGCAGCGGAAGAAGCGGGAATGATAGGTTCAACTTATTTTGTAGAAAATCCCGAAATTGATTTATCCGAAATTAAATTTTTACTGAATTTCGATATTATGGGCGCAGGTGACGAAGGAATTCAAATTGTAAACAGTACCATTTTCACCAACGAATACGATTTATTACATCAAATTAATTCCCAGAAAAAATACATTTCCCAAATCAGAAAACGAGGAGAAGCGTGCAATTCTGATCATTGCCCTTTTTACCAAAAAAACGTTCCTTCCTTTTTCATCTATACGTTGGGCGGACCGGGTCATTACCACGATCCTTTGGACACAGCAGAATCATTGAATCTCATTGGTTTTAATGGATTAAAAAATTTATTTATTGAGTTTATTCAGAAGTTATAATCTCTAATTCTTTAAATCACATTCAAACTTTCAATGTATTCCGTTTCAAAGACCGCTTCAAAGTGGATTTTCACTCTTTCTTTTACATCTTCCATAGAAACTTTTCGATTTAATTCACGCTCCATAGAAGTGACCGCTTTTCCCTGAATTCCACACGGGATGATGTATTCAAAGTATTTCAAATCAGGATTGACATTGAGTGCAAATCCATGAATAGTCACCCAACGCGATGCTTTTACGCCCATCGCACAGATTTTTCGTGCATAAGGCCTTCCCACGTCTAACCAAACACCGGTTTCTCCTTTTGAACGTTCTCCTTTCAATCCAAAATCAGCGATTGTTTGGATAATTACTTCTTCCAAATTCCGCATATACAAATGAATATCGGGTTTAAAGTTTTCCAAATCTAAAATGGGATAACCAATCAATTGTTCTGGACCGTGGTAGGTAATATCTCCTCCGCGATTCGTCTTTATAAATGTAGCGTTAATTTGATTTAAAAAATCTTGACTGGCCAGCATATTTTCCATGTGACCGCTCTTTCCTAAAGTATAAATATGGGGATGTTCTAAAAGCAAAAAATAATTTGGAGTTTGTTCAAAATCCGTTTCTCCATTCTTCTCTTTGGCTCGATTACGCACTTTAATTTCTATAATCTCAGAAAGATAGTTTTCTTGTAAATCCCATACTTTTTGATAGTCTTGCCCCTTGCCTAAATCTTTAAAAATAACTTTTCTCATTCCACAATCAATTATTCGCACTACAAATAGTTAACTCAATTACTTGTTTTATTACTTTACTACTCAACGCTTTGGGTTATTGAGTATAATTAAGGCTGCAATTATACCCGGAATCCATCCAAAAAGCGTTAAAATGGACACAATAAGCAAGGATCCACATCCTTTATCCAAAACCGAGAGTGGAGGTAAAATTATCGCTAAAATAACTCTTCCTAAACTCATTTTTTTATTCGAATTTCACTTTGAAATTATATTTTTCAGGATTTTCTAAAATATCCACATATTCAACATCTGCTATAATTGTTTTTCCGTCTGCACCAATCATTGCACCTTCCAAATCCACACTTTTTACTTTCTTTGGGAAATGATATTCCATTCGATAGCCAAACATATTCATCATATCCTTACTTGAAAATGCTGCACTATCTGTCTGGGAATCACTAAAATCAACAACTTTTGAAAAAGATTTTCGCTCAAAAGACTTTCCATCGTAATTCAAGTTTAATATATTCATGTAACCCGCTTCAGAAAATTGGCTTGAACCTTCTTTATCTTCTTTTGCATATTGTTTCAATGATTTATCTACATTTTCGAAGTAGGCATTAAAACTTTTCACATCTTTTTCTTCCGTAACAATTACAATCCGTCCTTCATTTTCATTCATTACGAGACGCATGCTGGTTTTGTCTAGCGATTTGATAAAGTTCTTTTCGGCTTGCGAAGGTTCATCTGCGTCAGGTTTTTGAAATTGATCGGCATCTGCCATTGGCACAATTGTATCAATAGGAAATTCACCTATCAACTTCATGGAATCAATTTTTTCAGGTGTATACATAAAACTCATCATGTCGGAAAAATCAATTTCAGACTCATATTTAACAGATCCTGTTTCGGATAGATAGATTCTTTCTGTAATCTGGCACGCGTAGAGAAAAAATGCCATAACAGCAATAGGTAGTATTCTTTTCATAAAGGATTATTTTCTGTAAAAATACAAATTTTAGTGAATTAGACTAAGAATTGAAACGCAATGTTGGAATTAAAAGTGCTTTAACAGCACTTTTATTTATCTTTAGTAGATTTGCAGTACATTTACCTAAAATTAATGAAATGAATAAATTCACTTTTTTCTTGTTGTTCATTCTTGTATCGGGAATTGGATTTTCTCAAAACAGTTTCAATCTCTATAATCCCGAAGCAGATGCTGAAAAAGACATCGCGGAAGCTGTGGCCAAAGCGAAGTCGGAAAATAAATACGTATTTTTACAATTGGGTGGAAATTGGTGTGGTTGGTGCAAAGTCTTCCATGAATTAACAACCCAAGACGAAGATTTGAAAAAATTTATTGAAACAAACTTTGAAGTCGTTCATATAAATTACAGCAAGGAAAATACGAATGAAAGCGTGTTGGCATCGTTGGATTATCCACAGCGATTTGGGTTTCCCGTCTTTGTGATTTTAGATCAAAATGGAAAACGCATTCACACACAGAATTCTGGTTATTTAGAAGAAGGAAAAGGACACAGCAAAAAGAAAGTTTTAGAATTTTTAAACCAATGGTCTCCTACAGCACTTAATCCCCAAAATTACACGAAAAAGTAAGGATTAATAAAAGTTATTTACTTGATTAAGAAAACTTCAAAGTTCTTTATATCCGCTTTCATTTTCTTTTTTCAGAATGATTCGAATTTCCGTTCCCGATGCTTTATCCGATTTGGCGACAAAAATTTTCCCTTTGTGGTAATTTTCAATAATCCTTTTCGCTAAAGAAAGCCCCAATCCCCATCCACGTTGCTTGGTTGTAAAGCCAGGTTCAAAGATTTGTTTGTGTAATTTCTTCGGAATCCCAGGACCTGTATCCGTAACAGATATATTTACTTTATCCGCTTGGTCGGAAATATGAACACTGATTGCCCCTTTGTTTTGCATAGCATCCACCGCATTTTTAATTAAATTCTCCAAGACCCAGCTATACAATGGAATATTTAATGGAATGCGGATTTCTTCTTGTTGAGAGACTATTTGTAAATCTACTTTTTTAGAAATTCGGGATTTTAAATAATTCACGGTAGTTTGGGTAGTTTCAACCACATTGGCCATTTTCAATTCCGGAAGGGATCCAATTTTCGAGAAACGTTCGGTAATTTGATTCAAACGATACACGTCCTTCTCCATTTCCAAAACGGGTTCTTGGTCCATTTCTTCCATTTTTAGAATCTCAATCCATCCCAATAAGGAGGAAAGTGGTGTTCCAATTTGATGCGCGGTTTCCTTTGCCATTCCCGCCCAAAGAAAACTTTGCTCCGTATTTTTCAAGGTTTTAAAATACCAATAACTGAAATACACGAAGAGAATGATGATTAGAATTAAAATCATGGGATAATACTGCAAACGCTTTAATAATTGCGAGTTTTCGTAATACACATATTGCTTCCCAAATTCGCCCAAATCGACTTCAATCGGCTCTTTCAATTCCTTCATTCGTTCGAGAATTTCATACAGCTTTTTCTCATTCTCCAATACTTCTTTCGGAAGGTTATTGGCTAACAGAATTTCGTTGGCATCATCGACCAAAACAACAGGCATCGTCTTGTTTGCACTGGTAATTCCCACCAAATATTCTTGAACGTTGGAACTGAAATTCTCGTCGGAACCTAAAAGTTGAACAGCCTGAGCGTAATTCTCAACTTTTATTTTCTCTTCTATTTTTAATTGATTGACAAATTGAGTGGAGTACCAAACCGTCATACCAAAAATCAGAAATGAAAATAGGAAGCCTATCCATTTGCTTAAATTTCGATTTTTAAGTAGTGTAAAACGATTCATACCATTCTTTCAAGGCATAAATGTAGGGAAAATTTTCACGTTGGTTTATTTGTTTCTTACGCTGATGTGTCCCACAAATTTCTGAGGTTTGATGATTCCATCGCCTGGAACATTCATTATGTACCAATAATCGCCTGAAGGAACGGTTCTACCTAAGTATTTCCCATCCCACATATAATTTCCTTCGAAGTTCGTATCGACAAATATTTTACCATAACGATCGAAAATCTTGATGGTAGCATCGGGTGTTACTTCGATTCCTCTTACTTCCCACGAATCATTTTTACCGTCTCCGTTAGGTGAAATAAAATTGGTAATAAATAGTAAAGTCAGTTTGTAACTATCAATCATACATCCCGCTTGCCGCACATAAATCGTGTAGGTTTCACCTGGAATTAGATTTTCAAACTTGGGACTGGATTGCCAAAACACTTTGTCGAGCGAGAACTCCAAAACGCCTCCACTTCCTCCTGCACTTGCTGAAACCAAAATGGAGTTTTGACCCATTTCAATTCCTGTAATCGTTGGCGAAGCGGGACTAACTACAGTCACATTTGTTTCGTTGACACAACCGTTCATTCCAGTAACAATTACGGTATAGAGACCATTTTCATTAACGACCAAATGATCACCTGTACCAATTTCCACGTCATTTAAATACCAAGCAAAACTTGCACTTGAATCATCGCTCACAGCCCTAATTTCAAAACTATCGCCCGGACACAATTCAACCGTCGATTGATTGACTTCAATAGAAGGTGTTGGCAGTAATTCAAATTTAATCTCTACAAGTACCGGACAACGGCCAGTTTGTTCCAAACGAACGAAAACAGAATTGTTTCCTTGCGGATGGAATTGAGTGGTGTTCGCAATCGGATTGAGTCCGTTTTGAGCATCGCTTAATGAGTGGTGATAGGAAAAAATTGCATTCTCATTGGTCATATCAGTCTCATAACTCGGAAGATTAATTTCATCTTCCATACAGTATTTCACAGGGCCTATTACGGATGCCAATAAAGGGATATCTACACCCGGTTCAAAAGTTACTTTCACAGGAATGGAACGGCATTGATCGGTCGTAGTTGCTACTACCCAAATATTCATGGGCAACGTACTCATCTGATAAGAATTCCATTGAGCTTGTGGAATGGGATTGATGTCGGCCAAAGCATTTTGCTCCGTTAAATAATATGCAAAAACCAAACCGGTCGTTATAGCCACCAATTGGGGATTTAAATCACTCAATGAATACGTATAAAATCCATCAAAATCTTCGTCACAAAGTGTTATTGCCAAATCATCGTTCAATGTCGCTGTGGCACCTGGAAACAACGTAAGAATTGTCGTCTTAAAACAGCCCGTTTGAATGTTTTCAATTCGCACAAAAATAGTGGTGGTTGCACCTACGGGAATCATGTAGTTTGTAGGGGTAAGAATGGGACTTTGATTCGTATTCGCGTTTTGTTGACTTGTATGATAACTAAAATTATACAAATTGAAATCGGTTACCCATTCGTTCTGATGCTGAGTTAGGTCGTAAGGAATCGTACCCGTTTGTGCTGTTGAACAAAATGCTTGGGACGGTAAATCGGTCACTTCGGGATTGGAATTAATCGTGATTTCAACTGCTTGAATGTCGTAACAAACTCCGTTGGCAACGCGAACAAAAACTGTAACCGAAGAATTCACAGGAATTGGATAGGCATTGGCAGGCAGAATTTGATTATCACCTGAATTCGCATCCGTCAAATTCTGATGGAACGTTATGGTGAAGTTTTGAGGATTTGCAACCACCAAATTGTTGAATGATGTTAAGTCGTAATTGTAATTTCCAGTTGTTTGATCCACACATAAATTCACATCGTCCAAATCAATTAAAACCGGTCTTTCCAAGGTTTGATAAGTAATGGAACGAACTGAATAGCATTCGGTAGTATTTGATTTCACTCGAATGAAAACCACAACCGTTTGTCCTGCGGTGATTGGAAAATTTGTTGGATCAATAATCGGATTATCTCCTAATTCTGCTTCTTGTTGAGAGTTATGGTAGCTAATTACAAAATCCGCAGGATTGTCTGTAAAATGCGGAATTGTCTCGGTTAAATCTACGATTACCGTTCCATCTCCATCTAAATCACACAAAGAATTGATTTCTAAATTGTCAATTAAAAATGGATTGGAGTTAATGGATATTTTAACGCTTCCTACATTGGGGCAACCGTCTGCTTCCACACGAATGAAAATTGTGATTTCCGTATTCAATAGAGTTGGATAAGCCGCTGGATTTGCAATCGGATTTTGGGGTAATTCTGCATCCGCCTGATTGGTATAATAGCTGATGGTATAATTTGCAGGATTATTTACAATTTGAGCTGCAAACTGAGTCAAATCTAGGTTGTAATTTCCTTCCCACTGATCCACACACAAACTGAAATCATCGACTGAAATTAATATGGGTCGTTCAACTGTAGTATAATTCAAACGACTGATGCTGTAACACGGATCGGTTAAAGAATGAATTCGAACAAAAATAGTAACATTTGTTCCAGCGGGAATAATATAGGCTGTAGCTGGAATAATTGGATTTACTCCCCATTCTGCATTTTCTAAAGTGGTATGATAACTGATCTGATAGTCAGCGGGATTCGGTACAATTTGCGTTATATTTTCAGTCAAATCGACGACTATGTTTCCATCGCCATCTGCATCACAAATGGAATCGATATTTATAATTTGTTCTTCGACATTAAAATCGGATACTTTAAGTAGAACTTTTCCTAAGCTAAAACACCCCTCATCATTCCCATCCACAGGTCCAGTTTCAATTCGAACATAAATCGTTGCATTTCCAGAAGTATAGGTATTGGGGTTGGGAATATAATTCGTTCCACCCGCAATTGCATCTGCTTCTGACAAGTAATATTTAAACGTATAAATCAATGGATTGGTAACTAATAGAATCTGAGACTGAATCAGATTAAAAATGGCTTCACCATCGCCATCCTCGTCACATTGTAGTGGAAGTTCCACCGTTTCATTGATTAAATCAGGAACGGGATTGACAAAAAGAAATAGTTTTACCACACGAACAAAACCACCCGCTAGAGTTTCAACACGTGCAAAAAGTTCGGTTGGATTACCTCCATTGTAATTTACGCTTAAAGGAAAAGTTACTTGTGCTCCACTCCCCGCTTCAGCAGCAGCTTGGGTAGAATAAAACTTATAATTATGGTTCGGGAAATCGGTAGTTAAGTCCGGAAGAAAATCGGAAGCTACAAAAGATTCTGAACCGTTTTTATCCATATCACATTTTCCATAGGAATTTCCAAGAATGGTACAATCTAGTATGGCATCTCCGCCAAATTCAATGGTATAACCATCAGTGGTATTACTCCAACGGTCGATGGCAATCAAAATTTCATCGTTCGGTTGGACATCGAAATAACGAACCATTCCCGGTTCAGGAATTCCGGTGGAACCTCCTGTCTCACACAAATCAGTTGCAGTTAAGGATAAACCCAAATGAAAGGTCATTGTCTGAAAAGGGTCATTTTGGGAACCTCTTTTATTTGCAGTCGGTGTAGCAGCAATATTATCCCAATTCGGATTTAAATATGCACCAAAATCGTAATCATCTTGTCCAATGGGAGTTACCTTAAAAGTAAAAGTTGTACCTGATAGAATTTTCACAAAATAAAAATCCATGAAAGGAGACAAGGGTTGTGACGTATTACATGGAATTGTTAAATTATAAATACCGGTATTCCCTGGCGCACCTTGGGTAATGGACTGACCATCACAAACCGGTGTGATTGTACCATTCGGAATAGATTGAGAAAAAACGCTGATTGAAATTAAGGTAACAAATACCGAGAGAATATAGGATTTCCACATAGACAAAAAAATTATGTATTGATTGAGTTAGTTGATAATGAACAACTAAATCTTATCAAATATATAATTTTTTGTCAACTCAATGATATAAATCAGTTGAAATTTCAAAATAAAATGGGTTAGTCCACCCTAAAAGGAGATTTAAAAAGAATACCCTTGATTGGATTTATCCTATTTATTTCAAATCCGGTCGTGTGGGTCGAACTTCGATTTTACTTGGAAGCGTTCTTGGATTCATATTTAATAAGTCCAAAACCAATTGACCAATATCTTCGGGTTGAATTTTCCAGTGGTCTTTTTCATTCGGCGTATGATCGTTGAAATGCGTTGCAACGGAACCAGGCATAATGGTCGAAACCTTGATATTGTATTTTCTCAAATCCAACATGGCGGCTTGCGTAAATCCAACCACTCCAAACTTTGTTGCATTGTAACCTGCCCCATTTTCAAAAAAGTTGGTTCCCGCCAAACTGGCTAGGCTGATGTAATAGCCTTCTGATTTTTTCAATGCGTCAACAGTTGCTTTCATGGTATGAAAAACTCCGTCTAAGTTTGTACGCATCATTTTATTCCAATCCTCCAATGTCAACGTATCCACCGGAGAAAAGATTCCGACACCTGCATTTGCCAAAACGACATCCAAGTGACCGAAATGCTGAATGATTTGCTGAACGGCATTTTGTTCATCTTCAAAATTAGACACATCGGATTGAATTCCTATAATTCGACTTACATCGCCTAGTCCAAGTGCTGCTTTTTGAGCTTGTTCCAAATTTCGACCGCTGATAGCGACTTTCATTCCTGCTTCCAAAAGTACTTTTGCTGTTCCCAAACCAATTCCTTTGGTTCCTCCCGTGATGTAGGCTACTTTATCTTTTAATTTCATGATTTTAATTTTCTTTGTCTTTTCTAAATAAACCTCCAATTCCTTTTCCTAATTGTTCAATGGCTTCAATACCTCTACTTATAGGTGTTGGACTAAAGTTTCCGTATTCATCAATTATAATTCCACTTGTATTTTCTTGTGGATAAATTACAATTAAATTATTGGTCGATAAATACTTTTCAAATTTGGCAGGCGCTTTTTCCAAATGACTGGAATACGAAATGGAACCTCTTCGCGCAGCGATGTAAACAATCAAATCATTGGATGTGAATTCTTTGGTAATAATTAAAAAATCTTCCCAATAACTGAAATTCGTAAAACTTACTTTTCCCGTTAATTTCAATGTTTTCATTAATTGCTGGATAGCCGTATAGGTTTTTTCTTCCGCATACAACGCAATAGGCATACTGTATTCTTGAGAAATTCGAAACACCTTTTGAATGATGGCCTGAAATCCTAATTCTTTTTCAGAAAAAGGAGGACAGATGAAAACCAATCGTTTATTTTCAATTAAAGGACGTACAAAATGACTTAGAATAAGGTTTTTATCGACATTGTTTATAATAGAATCGATTTTTTCACCAAAAATCTTATCCATAAATCCTGTTTTTTGAGGCCAACCAATGATTACGAAATCGGCCATAATTTCTTTGGCTGTTCGTGCAATTCCACTTGCTGGATTATGATCGATGGTTGTTAACGTATTGATTTTCGTTTCGGAAGCAGATCCTTGTGGAATGAATCGCTCCAATTCTTTCCGATACCTCAAAATATTGGCTTCCGCTTCGTCGTTGTTCGGAACAACAGATAGCAATGAGATGGGATTATCCGAATTTTTATCTTTGATAATCAATGCGAAGTCAAGGAGTTTTTCTAGAAAGTCCAAATTCGCAACCGGAATTAATATATGTTCGTTGTATTTTTCTTTGCTATTTACTTCGGCATTTGCAATTTCTTGCTCGTCACTTACAGCAATCTGTTTGGCTGCTTTTTCAGCTGCGAATGAAGCAACAACGCAAGTTACCAATATCAGAATAATGGTTCCATTCAAAATTCCTTCATCCAAAATCCCTTCTTTGAAACCTACAAGAACAATGGCCAATGTTGCTGCAGCGTGTCCTCCACTTAGTCCGAAAATTAGGTTTCGTTGGGCTACAGAATAGTTATACGTTTTTTGTGTTATCAACGCCGCCAACCATTTTCCAAATATAGCCACGATACTTAATGTTACAGCCACTATGACGGATTCCCATCCACTTAAAATTACACTTACATCCACTAACATTCCCACTGAAATTAGGAAGAAAGGAATGAAAAGTGAATTTCCAATAAATTCAATTCGATTCATTAAAGCGGAAGACTGGGGAATCAAAGGATTCAACGCCAGACCTGCAACGAAAGCACCAATGATCGATTCAACTCCTGCTACTTCTGCCAAAAAAGCAGCAAAGAAAACCACAGCCAAAACAAAGATGTAATGCGCATGTTTCTCACTTTCTAATTTATTGAAAAACCATTTCGCAATTCGGGGAATCACTAAAAACATAATGGCTGAAAAAATCACCAAGGAAATTCCCAACTGAATCCAAAACGACTGATCTAAAGTCCCACGGCTATTTCCAATCACAATGGCCAAAATAATCAAAACTGCAGTATCCGTTAAAATCGTTCCCCCAACTGTAATCGCAACGGCTTGATTTTTAGAGACACCGAGTTTACTCACAATGGGATAAGCCACCAACGTATGAGTCGCAAACATACTAGCAGTAAGGAAACTCGCATTGAAATCAAAATCGTAGTAATATCCAAGAACATAATACATAACTGGAAATCCTACGGCCAAAGGAATTATAAAAGTATAGAATCCAAAAACTAAGCTTTTGTTCCGGTTGGTTTTAAATTCGTTTAAATCCAATTCCAAACCCGCAATAAACATGATATAGAGCAGGCCGATGGTTGAAAATAATTGGATGGCAAAGTTATTTTCTAAAAGATTAAAACCATACGGACCTATAATTACCCCCGATATAATCAAACCGATGATACCTGGGATATTTAATTTCTTCAAAAGAATGGGCGCCAACAAAATTATCAGCAGTATTAGTGAAAATACCAAAACTGGATTTTGTAGAGGCAACACAAACTCATTGGATAAATGGCTGAAAAAATCTGTCATATATCTTTTTTATTTCAGTTCAAAAATCAAGTTGTTTTTGGTAAAACTGCTCTTTTTCAAACCATAATTACTATACAATTATATGAAAATAAAATTTCTTCTATTTAAAGTTAGGTTTTCTTTTTTCTAAAAAGGCAGTCACACCTTCCTTGAAATCGGCTTCTTCAAAGAGATCTCCAAAACTTTCAATTTCCACATTGAATCCTTCTGAAGTGTCACTTGAATTAATTGCTTTAATCGCCTTTGATATAGCGGTTAACGAATTTTTTGACATTTTTACAGCGATTGCTTTGGCCCGCTCCAGAAGTTCTTGCTGACTTACGACTTCATTGACTAATCCCACTTCATAGGCTCTTTGCGCCGAAATCATTTCAGCGGTAAAAATCATTTGTGCAGCTCTTCCTTTTCCAATTAATTTGGGTAAACGTTGGGTTCCTCCATAGCCTGGAATTAAACCTAAACTCACTTCAGGCAATCCCATTTTCGCATTGTCAGAGGCAATTCTAAAATGAGCTGCCATCGCTAATTCCAATCCACCGCCTAACGCAAAACCATTGATGGCTGCGATGATGGGTTTAGAGAAATTTTCTACTTTATTGAAAACTTTTTCTTGACCTTCTTGTGCCAATCGTTTGCCTTCTTCTCCGTTAAAATCACTGAATTCCTTGATATCAGCACCTGCGACAAAAGACTTTTCTCCACTACCAGTCAATATGATAACGCGAAGGTCTTGTTTTGTTTCTGCCTCATCCAAAAAAGAACTTAGATCTGATAATAATTCATTGTTTAGGGCGTTTAACGCCTGAGGTCGATTTAATGTAACCAATGCAATCCCATTTTCTACCTCAATCAATAGATTTTGATAATTCATACGTCAAAATTTTTGCTAAAAATACGGAATTCACATGCGCCAAAAAAACTTTAACCAAACTTTCCACAATCCAAAAAAGCTCTAATTTCTCAGAGCTTTCTGTTTTTTAATCAAACGATTTCAAGGAAAACAACTCAATTTCAATAATATAAAATCTAAACTCTTGATTTGATTCTTTGAAAGGAAGGAGTGATTATCCCAAATTATTTAATTTCAAGGCTTCGATTGCTTTCCATGTTTCATCTATATCCATTCCCTTTCCTTTTACTTCCAAAAAGAAACGATCGCCTTCCATCAGCTGAATTTCACTGTTTCCGTTCTTAAATTGTTCGATTATTTTTTTTCCATCTTTTTTCGAAGTTCTTTTGAAACCATTTTCATCTTCTTCTTCAAAATCCTGTGCAATCATCATTCGGAATCCAGCGGTTACAAGCGCTCCCATCTCTCCTGCTCCATCATACACCGTAATTGAAAACGTTTTTGATTTATCTTCGTTGGAATAGGAAGCGGAAATCGAAGAAACATTGATAAATCCTGTTTCTCCTGCTTTAAAGCTTTTTCGAGACATTCCCAAAACATCATCCGGTAACCATGCTTTTAATTCATCATTGGTCAAGGGTTCTATTTCTTTCAGTTTTTCCATGTCACCTTGCATGTTCTGGATTTCTCTCGCACTTTTTGACATGTTAGAAACCGCATCTTTGGTTTCTTTGAGTTCCTTGACTTTTTGACTAACTGGGTTATCCTTTCCGCAACTGAAAAGAAATAACGCACATACGGTGGTTAATACATACTTTTTCATACTTTTTAAATTTTAATTTAGAGATTAATAGGTAAAATTAAACAATTTGATGAAATTCCAATCTAAATAAATTTAAAAACACATCTTACTGTTCTTGCGTATTGAATGAAATCATAATTTATATTTCGCCTTCACGACGAATCTTTTATAACATTTGATTTTGAATCCCTAAATTTGAAAAAAATAAAAATCATAATTAAGAATCAAAATGAAAAAAATCACAATCGTATCGGTTTTAATGTTTGGCCTTTTTAGCTGTAAAAACGCAAGCAATACAGCCGTTACAACTAATTACACAGCCGAAGACATGAAAGACAATCCTTTGGTGCAAGTAAGTACCCTTCCGTACTTTGCGCCTGATTTCACAAAAATTAAAGATGAACATTTTCAACCCGCTTTGGAATATGCCTTACAAGTAGAATCGGAAGCCATTGAAAAAATCGCCAACAATCCCGAAGAACCCACTTTTGAAAATACATTGGTAGAAATGGAGAAAGCAGGCGAACTTATGGACCGTGTAGGAAATGTATTCTATTCCCTTACGGGAGCAAACACAAATGATGATTTAAAAAAATTGCAAGAAGAAATGTCTCCGAAATTTTCAGAGCATTATGACAATATTTCATTGAATGAAAAACTCTTTCAGCGAATCAAAAAATTATACCACAATCGTGAGGATTTAAATTTAGAAGGAGAAGATTTACGTTTGTTGGAAGTGAAATACAAATCTTTCATCAAAGCAGGTGCGAATTTATCGAATGACGATAAAACGAAGTTGAAAGACATCAACTCTCAAATTGCGACCTTGACTAACAAATTCGGTCAAACGCTTTTAGAAGCGACCAATGACGCCGCACTGATTATTACAGACACTGCCAAATTAGCGGGATTGACTTCCGGTGAAAGGAACGCAATCAAAGTGGACGGAAAAGACGAATGGAAAATTGCTATTCAAAATACAACCCAACAACCTTTTAACCAAGCCTTGGAAAATCGGGAAGTACGTGAAGAATTATTCAATAAAGGTTGGCACAGAACCGATGAAGGGAAATATTCTACCATCGGTTTAATCAAAGAAATCGTAGAATTAAGAACAAAAAAAGCAAAACTTTTGGGCTTCCCAAGTTATGCCGCGTGGAATCTTCAAGACACCATGGTGAAAACTACGGAAACGGTCGATGAATTCTATGCGAAACTAATTCCTGCAACCGTTGCAGCAGCTGGAAAAGAAGCCGTTGAATTGCAAAAAATGATCGCTTCAGAAGGGGGAGATTTTGAATTGAAACCGTGGGACTGGAATTTCTACGCAGAAAAAGTTAGAAAAGAAAAATACGATTTGGATGAAAATCAAATCAAACCTTATTTCTCTTTGAAATCCGTTTTGGAAGATGGAGTTTTCTATGCAGCCACTCAATTATACGGAATTTCATTTAAAGAAAGAACTGATATTCCCGTATATCACCCCGACGTTTTGGTGTATGAATTGTTTGAAAAAGACGGTTCCAACTTGGGTTTATTCTATGGAGATTTCTTTAAAAGACCAAGCAAAAGAGGAGGCGCATGGATGAGCAATTTTGTCACTCAATCGCATTTGATGAATAAAAAACCGGTGATTTACAACGTATGTAACTTCAGCAAACCCGCCGAAGGTGAACCTGCACTAATGACGTATGACGAAGTAGAAACTATGTTTCACGAATTCGGACATGCTTTGCACGGTTTTTTTGCAAACCAAAAATATCCTTCTATTTCCGGAACATCTGTAGCACGTGACTTCGTAGAATATCCCTCTCAAGCCAACGAACATTGGGCATTGCACCCCCAAGTTTTGAGAAATTACGCAAAGCATTTCCAAACCGGTGAAGCGATGCCTCAGACATTGATCGATAAAATCAAAAAAGCCTCGACCTTCAACCAAGGCTTTACTTTTGGTGAAATTTTAGCCGCTGCCAATCTTGATTTTAATTTCCATACGCTAAGCGAAGTGAAATCCGATTTCAATGCAGATACATTTGAAAAAGAATCGCTTCAAGCACAAGGTTTATGGATGGATAACGTTCCGCCAAGGTACCGTGCAACTTATTTCAACCATATTTTCGCAGGTGGATACGCTGGTAGCTATTACGCGTATTTATGGACTGAAATGTTGGCTTTGGATACCGGAAAATGGTTTGACGAAAACGGGGGTTTAACCTCTAAAAACGGTCAACGTTATCGCGATATGATTCTTTCTGTAGGAAATACATTGGATTACAAAGAAGCGTACAAAGCATTCACAGGTAAAGATCCAAGTGTTGACGCTATTTTGGAAGGAAAAGGGTTAAAATAAATCTTTCCATTTCTAAAAAATATAAAATGCCTTTATCGTTTGGATTAAGGCATTTTTTTATGAATTGCATGAAGGATTACACTTAAATAAACACAGGACGTTTTGGTTTTTCGTCTTCAAGAATTTTGGCCAACGTCGGTGGCAATACCGTAATATGGTCAAAGAAGTCATCAAAAAAATCTTTGGTTTCTTCGGATAAAATTTCAGAATATTCTTCGATAAAACTCTCACCATAAACCATAGGAAGTTGAACTAATTTTCCTTCTTTAAAAATTCCAACCAAATGATATTCATCCAACTCTTCAATCGATTTTCCAGAACTGATGCAATGTGAAAGCAGGTAATTCATATCGATTTCTGCTTCTTCCGAATCCTCCATCGTGGGCATTCCTCCCATGCTCATTGCAAATTGTTGAATATTTCTCATCGATTCTTTGGATAGACTTTTCATCATATCCGTTTTACAACCTTCGCAAATCGCATATTCAAAACTCGTTTTAAATTCCGACTTATCGTGGGTTCTTAAAAATGCTTTTTCAATGAAATAATGCCGATTCCCAAAACCCATTCCGCACACCGAACATTCGGTGGGAACTTGGTTGTCTTCAGCGGAATTAAATTGTTCAGGAATATCTTCGTTGAAGTTATGAAAGAAATGCATTTTGACTAATTTTGAACGGTAAAAGTACGAATTTTGAATCTGTTTTTCAGTCTATCTCCCACTAAAAAGTTTATCTGGATTCATTATATTCTTTGGATCGATTGCCTTTTTAATCGTTTTCTGCAGTTCTAAATTTGCTTTTGAAAATACAATTGGTAAATAAGTTTTTTGAGTCAAACCAATTCCATGCTCTCCCGAAATCGTTCCACCTAAATCTTTCACAATACTGAAAAGCCGCTTTAGAATTACTTGAACTTCAGGTATTTGATAGGAGTTTTTGAATTTGGGATGATTAATTCGAATGTGCAAATTTCCATCGCCCGCATGACCGTAGCAAACGACTTTAAAGTTATTTTCATCGGCCAGTTTATGCATCGCCGCTACCAGTTTCGCTAATTCTGCACGGGGAACTACGGTATCTTGTTCAAGGGTATAACCGTTTAATTTTACTACTTCCGCCACTTTTCGTCGAGCTTGCCAAATCCGATCCTTTTCAACTTGATTTTCAGCAAAAAGAATTTCACCCACATCAAATTTCGAAACTACTTCAATGCATTTATGTAATTCATTCTCAATATTATCATCAATCGAAACCAACAAATGGGCTTGAATTCCGAATTCTACAGGAATATTGAATTCTTTCAAAAAATCGATGGTCGCATCTATGGCGCGTTGTTCCATAAATTCCAAAGTAGATGGATTAATTCCTGCCTTAAAAATGGCTGAGACTGCTTCACACGCATGGTAAAAATCCCGAAAGGGAATCAAAAGGGATATTTCTTTTCCGGGTTTTGGAATCACTTTTAATACGGCTTTGGTAATAATTCCTAAAGTTCCTTCACTTCCAACAAACAACTGGGTCAAATTTAAACCTGTGCTGTTCTTCAGTGTATTTGCTCCCGTCCAAATCCTTTCACCATTGGGCAAAACCACTTCCAAATTCAATACATAATTGGATGTAACTCCGTATTTTACAGCTTTCGGTCCTCCTGCATTGGTAGCTATATTCCCACCAATAAATGAACTTTGCCAACTGCTTGGATCGGGTGGATAAAACAAATTCACTTCAGACAATGCCTGTTGCAAATCATAATTAATAACGCCTGCTTCCAGCTGAACTTGAAAATTATTTTCATCGATTTCTAAGATTTTATTTAACCGCTCCATGGACAAAACCACACCTCCATTGACCGCAAGCGCACCACCTGCCAATCCTGTTCCTGCACCACGTGGCGTAATGGGTAACAGATTTTGGTTGCAATATTTTACAATTTCGGAAACTTCTTCAACCGTGCCCGGTTTTAAAACGATATCTGGATAAAATTGCAGATTTTCAGTCGCATCAAAACTATAGTTTTCAAAATCCGAAATCAATACGTATTTCTCGGTTACTACCTCTTTGAAGAATTTTATGTCTTGGTCTGTAAGAACTTTGTATTTCAATATTAAATGGGTTTTATTTTAAAATTCTATGGTATAAAACCCAAATTTCCAAATAAAAACTAACTTTGTAGGTCTAAACTGCGAAAAACATGAAAAAAACACATTCTTTCCTTTCTGTACTTTTGATTTCGATTTTCATTACTTCATGCAGTCCCACGCTAATTATCAGAGACAATGACTCTCAAGTTGGCTCAGGCGTACGTTCGTCGCATACCAAACAAAACCGACAACTCGATGATATTGCATTAAATGGAAAAGTTTATTCTGCGCTATGGCAACAGAATGCGGGCGAATTTCGTGCACTTTGTTACCAAGCTTTTAATTTGGCTACCGAAATCGTGAAGCAGAAAACGAGTTTATCGCACCTACGACCGATTGCGATTGTTGCGGATATAGATGAAACAATTTTAGATAATTCACCCTATGCCGTCACTCAAGCTATGAATGGGAAAGAGTTTGATTCCAACAGTTGGCTGGAATGGACATCGAAAGGCGAAGCCATTGCTTATCCAGGATCGGTGGATTTCTTTACCTATGCAGCTTCGCAAAATGTTACCGTTTTTTATATTTCCAATCGAAATGAAAACGACAAACCCGGAACGATTGAAAATCTTCGAAAATTAGGTTTTCCTTTTGCGGATGAATCCCATGTTTTGGTGATGAAAGACACTTCAGACAAAGCAGAGCGAAGAAAACAAGTTTTGAAAGACTATGAAGTTTTCATGTATTTGGGCGATAATTTAAATGATTTTTCGGACGTGTTTTATAAGAAATCGCAAAATCAAAGAAATCATTTGGTTGATGAATTAGCCAATGAATTTGGGTCGACTTTCATCGTTCTTCCAAACTCTGGATACGGTGATTGGGAATCTGCACTTCCGGGATACAATTCCAAATTAACGCCCACTGAAAAAGATGATGTCTTTATAAAAAATGTGAAAGGGTATTAAATGTCAAGAAAGGCTTTTGGTAAATCTGTCGTTATAAAATCAATTCCTTTTTGGCGTAATTCTTTGAACATATCGGGATTATTTACAGTCCAACATCCTGTTGTAATTCCGAGTTTTTTGGCTTCCGAAATCCAATTGGGGTGCTCTTGAAACATACGATCTTCATAGTTAATTCCGTCAATGCCTAGGTCGCTTATTGTCTGCGGATTAAGATCTCCATTTAAATACTTTACTTTAAGTGAATTTCGTTCTCTTTTTAAGTGTTTACAGACTTCTAAACTAAAGGAAATGCATTCAATCTGATTCCACATTTCATGTTTATTTATTAAATCCAAAACGGAATTGGTTGTCCGAACTTCATCCTTTAAATTTTCTAAATCCTTGATTTCAATGACCAAAACAAGGTGTTTATTTTCTTTCCCTTGAATCAGAAATTCCTCCAAAGTGGGCAAAGATTTCCCGATTGAAATTTGATGATTCAAAAGATTTTGAAATTCAGTTTCAGCAATTGAAATTCCATCCATCTTGGGATCGTGATGAACCACCACTACCCCATCTTGGGTCATACGAACGTCAAATTCAGATCCATAAATAGCTAACTCTTGGGCTTTCTGTAAGGATTCCAAAGAGTTTTCAGCTACTTTTCCTATTTCCCAAAAGCCACGATGTGCAATGATTTGTGGTGATTTCATTCGGTTTTTTAGCTTTGTTTATACCGTAATTTGAGTTTCTTTTCTTTGAAAAATTTTGTCTAAAATAGCAAGTTGATTTTGTGTTGGTTTTTGATAGAAAACACCCGTTTCTTGATTTTTACGCATTCCTCTAATAAACAAATAAATAGCACCACCAAAATCACGTTCATAATCAAACTTCGCTCCTAACCTTTGTTTCAAGTATTTCTGAACGGCATAGGTATAAATCAAATACTGCAAATGATAGTTGTTTTCATTCATCGCTTCTTCTACTTTCTCTTTGGAATAGTCTGATAAATTCGGACCTAAATAATTCGATTTCCAGTCCAAAATATAATATTTTGCATTGTGTTCAAAAAACAAGTCAATTTTCCCATTCATCATTCCTTCAATTTGACCAAAGAAATCACTGGAAATCAAAATTCCACTATCAAGTAATTGCTCTAAATCCCGTGGTGTAAATAAATCAACCGGAAAGTCGAATTCCATTTCATGCAAGCATTTACTTCTTGGAAGAGAAGAAAGTAAAATAGTTTCCTCTTCGGTGTTTATGGATGCATTCATCACTTCATCGACCAGTTTGATGATATTCGCTTGAAAATCAGCATCTTCATTCGGAACAAAACGTCGCATTGCTCTCCCAATCCCATTTTCCCAAGATCCCGATTGAATGAAATCCAAATTCTCAAAAATATAATGTAAGAAATTCCCAGTTTTTGCGCCTTTTCGCAAGTCTTTAAAAATAAATCGATCGTATGCGTTTTCAAATTCCGTAAAAACATCTTTCATTTTCCATTCACCTGAAGCTGCTAATCGCGTATAACTCATTTGTTGCCAATAGTTTTCCTTCAAATGAAAGTTTTGTAGAATCGGATGATTTTGAGCTTGTGTTTTGGAAGGAACATAAAGTAAACCTTCCTCCACCTGGATTGGCTCTAATTCTTCAATAAAAGATCCATCGTAATTCGTTTTATCAAGAAAAGTTCTTAACGTAGAACTCTTATTTCCACTTTCTGAGTGATGTATAAAGCACTTGTAAACCGTTCGGGTCAACGCAACATACAGCAAACGTCGATTTTCTTGTTCATCTTGAAGCTCGTGAAGAATTTTATCTTCTTCCGAAACTTGACTTTTATTTGCAGTCACATATTCACCGTTTTCATTTCGAAAACTAATTGTCTCAAATTCTTTATACTTAAAATCCAAAGTGGGCGCAAAAACTATATTGTATTGTAATCCTTTACTTTTATGAATACTTACAATTTTAACCGCATCTTCATCATTTTCAACACGCTGTTCTTTTTCATCTCCTGAGTTATCTTCTTTTTGAACATGAACCTTTAACCAATCTACCACTTCTACAGGACTTAAATTTTGACGATTCTCGGTTTTGTATAAAATTTCTACTAAATGAAAGAGATTGGTAATAATTCGTTCGCCATTTTCTGTATGTGCCGCAATTAAATTTTGTTGAATTCCAAAATCCGAAATAAAATCCATCAAGGTAGAATATACACCATGCAATTTCCAATGGTCCAAATACCCTCTGAATTGTTGAATCGTTTTGTCTTCGTCCACATTCAGAATATCCAGCGAACTTCTTTGAAGAAATGAAGATAAAAGCGCTCGATTCACTTTGGAACGGGTAGGATTTACCATGGAATCCAAGATATAAATTAACTCTTTCGCTTCGGCAGATTCTAATATTTTCGCTTCTGAAACCGTTACAGCTGGAATTCCAACTTTTGATAATTCTGCTTTAATATTTAATCCATCCTTATTAGCTCGAACCAAAACACCGATGTCTGAAGGACGAATTTTACGTTGCATCTTTGTTTCTGAATCATAAATCGAATGCTTTTCATTCGTCAATAAATCCAAAATAATATCTGTTAAATCGGAACTGACTGCATGTTTGGTTTTACACGTTCTAATACTTACGGGAACACATTCTTCTCCATTTAGAACCAATTTCCCTTTCCCATCATCTTCGGGCGCATCTACGCGATGGTAGTCAAAACGTTCTTTAGAATCACTAAAATGAAAAGTATCAAAATCTTCTTCCGGTAGGAAAAAACGATTCAAAGCTTCAATTAATCGATGGGTTGAACGATAATTCACATTCATACTGTATAAATTATCGACCTCATTTCTCGCTTTGAAATAGGTAGCAATATCTGCTTTTCGCCAACCGTAAATCGACTGTTTAGGATCACCGATATAAAATAAAATCGATTTTCCTTGAAACGCTTTTCTGAAAACTTCAAACTGTAATTTATCGGTATCTTGAAATTCATCAATAAAAACCGCTTTGTATTTATTTTGTAACTCCTCCTCCAATCGAAGGTTTTCTCTTCCCACCAAAGATTTGTGCAAATTGAAAATCATATCGTCAAACGATAATAAGTTATGCGAAATTTTATGTTTTTCTATGTTTTGAACTATTTCTTGAATCGCAAAGGAATAAAGGTAGTTAAGACAATTTATAATACTGCTTTTGAAATCTTCTCTCTTTTGATTTAATTCAATAATTTGTGGGAAAACCTCTTTTATGTAATCTCCTTTTGATTTATCAGCATAGCTTAAGAATTCTTTTGGAGTATCAATTAGAGGAACCAAAGAATTCTTTGCATATCTGTTATCTTCGCAAGATTGTCTTAAACTTTCAGAATTCTGTATGTAATATAGGACATCATCTTCAAAATTACATTTATCCTTTTCTGCAATAGAAATTAAATCAAAAAACTCTTGTTGTTTCTGCTCACCAAATTCATACTTTTCATCTTCATTATAGAAAATATAATTCTTTCCAGAAAGATGGCCATTTAGAATTGCAGCAATTCCACTTTGATTGAAATTTTGTTGAATCAGATTCTTCAACAAATCGGTGCGAATACTTGTAATGTGCGTTCGCCAAAAGGCTTGAATTTCTTCTTCCAAAATTGAAGTGGTATTTTCAACCAATTCTGCACTAAACAATTGCCCGGTTTCAAACGCAAATTCATTCAAAGTCTGTTGACAAAATCCATGAATGGTCATCACGGAAGTCTCATCCAAATTGATCACGGCGGAATTCAAAAGTTGTTGCACTTCTTCTTTGCCTAATTTTTTTATCGCTTGATCTACCAAATCGCGAATCATACCGTTACTAATTTCCTCACCTAGACTGTGCCGATTTGCATCTCGAACAAAAATCCGAATTCGTTCTTCCAATTCCGCAACGGCTGCTTTGGTGAAAGTAACCATCAGAATTTCTTGAATCAAAAACTTTTTTTCCAATAACAAACGCAAAACCAAAATAGCAATGGAATAAGTTTTTCCCGTTCCTGCACTGGCTTCAATTAGATTACTTCCTTCTAAAGGTGCAGTAAGTACTTCAAATTTCTGATACGCTTTGGTGGATGACATAGTTGGAAATGTTAGAATTCAAAAATAGAGATTTAAGTCGAAACATAGGCATTAGAAATTACATAAAACGTAGAAATTGACAGAAAAAGGCAGAAAAAGAATCCTATACTCTTATAAATTTCTCGGTTTTTAATTTAAAATTTTAACAAAGTGGCATACGCTTTGAAAATAGAATAGTTATTACACTTTTAAAATATAAAATTATGAAATATTTATTTGCACTAACGGCAGTATTTGCTTTTTTAAGTTTTCAATCATGCGTTCCTCAAGCAGGAACCGGTGGAGAGAATCAAACCTTAAACTTGGATTTAAGCGGAAGTTGGACCTTGAATTACATTACCAAAGATTCAGGAACGGATATCAAAAAAGGATTTCCCGATAAAAAACCTACCTTACGATTAGAAGCTATCACAAAAAAATTAACTGGAAACACAGGTTGTAATCAAATGTTTGGAAGTTTTTCTACGCAACAAAACAACATCAGCTTTTCAGGAATGGGCGCTACAAAAATGTATTGTGAAGGTGTAAAAGAAAATGAATATCTTCAACTGTTTGATAAAGTAGATTCATACAAAATCACCAACAACCAATTGATTTTCATGGACAAAGACAACAAAGAATTATTGAAATATTCGAAGAATTAATCGAATAATTTACAAATAGAATGAAAAAGCATCTCCGAAAGAGGTGCTTTTTTTATTGGGGATCTACATCAATTTCTATACGGACGGATCGAAAAGAACTGACCGTATGCAGATTTTCAATGCTTTTCGAAATTAACTGTTTCACTTTTTGAGGGGATGCAGATTCTGGAATTTTCACCAAAACGTTCCGAATATATAAATTCCGAATACGGGAAATCGAAGGTTCTTCGGGACCTAATAAGTGTTTTTCATCCAAATAATTTCGAAGTAATTTTACAAATTCCATGGAGACTTTCTCAACCTTCTCCCGATTGGCATGTCGGAAAGTCAATTGAATCAATCGTAGAAATGGTGGATATAGAAAAGATTTTCGTTCATATAAAATATCTTTTGCTGTTTTTTCGTAATCGTATCGACTTACATTTTGAAGAACTTCATGATCCGGATTATAAGTTTGAATCAAAACCCTTCCTTGTTCTTCCCTTCTACCTGCACGACCGGAAACTTGGGTTAAAAGTTGAAAAGCTTTTTCATGAGCTCTGAAATCGGGGAAATTCAAAAGTGAATCCGCTCGAATTACACCAACCAATCCTACATTTGAAAAATCCAATCCTTTTGCAAGCATTTGTGTTCCCACCAAAATATCGATTTCTTGCTCCTCAAAAGCTTCAATGGTTTTTTCATACGCATTCTTTTTTCGCATGGCATCGACATCCATTCGTCGGATTATTTTTTTAGGAAACAACGCTTCCAACTGAACTTCAATTTGCTGGGTACCAATTCCTTTGGTCGTCAATTCCAAACTTTGACAATTGTGGCATTTGCTGGGTTTTCCTTGGGTATGACCACAATAATGGCATTTCAACAAATTGGTGAATTTATGGTAGGTCAAAGGCACATCACAATTCGGGCAAAACGGTGAATGACCACAACTCAAACATTCAACCACTGGTGCGAATCCACGACGGTTTTGAAAAATTAAAACCTGTTTTCCATCTTTCAAAGTTTCTTGAATGGCATCGCTTAAAACCACGGAAATATCTCCGTTGATTTCTTTGGTGCGAAGAGCAGCGCGTAAATCCACCAATTCGATTTTTGGTAAAGGGACCCGACTAAAACGTTTGGTCAATTGAATATAGCCAAATTTGCCTGTCTTCGCATTGTGGTAGGTTTCCAGAGAAGGAGTAGCCGAGCCCAAAATCACTTTTGCATCAAATTGTTTCGCCAAAACTATCGCCATATCTCTTGCATGGAGATACGGTTTAAAATCATTTTGTTTGTACGCGGATTCGTGCTCCTCGTCCACTATAACCAATCCCAAATTCTGAAAAGGTAAAAACAATGCAGATCGAACGCCGATAACGATTTTATATTCTTCTCTCAGCGTTTTCCCCCATAATTCGACCCGTTCATTTTGATTGAATTTGGAATGATAAATTCCGACCAATTCTCCAAAATGCTTTCGAATTCGAACGACCATTTGGGAGGTAATTGATATTTCAGGAAGTAAGAAAAGTGTGGTCTTGTCTTCTTCCAAAGCCCTCTCCATCAACTTGATATATACTTCTGTTTTTCCACTTGAAGTTACGCCATGCAAAAGCACGGCTTGATCCATATCAAATGATTTTTGAATGATTCCCAATGCTTTATTCTGTTCGAGATTCAATTCCTCCGAATCAAAAATTTCATGGTCTATTTCTTCAATTCGAGATACTTCCAAATCATAGATTTCAACCACTCCTTTTTCTTCCATGGATCGAAGTGTTGCATGACTTCCACCGTGTGTTTTTAAAAATTTCGAGATTTTAATTGACTTCTGAGATTGGGCTTCTTCGACAATTAATTGAAGTAAAAATTCCCGTTGTTTTTTTGCGTTTCTCAGTTCGTCTATTTTTTGATTGAATAAAACTTGATTTGTTTTTACTTCTGGGTTTACACGAACAAAAAGCTCAATTTTGGGTGTGTATTTTTCCTTCAGAACTTCATCCAAATGAACAATTCCTTTTTCCCAAAGGGATTTTATGATAGAAATTGCCGATTTCCGATCAATAATCTTCGAAATTTCGATGACTGAAAGTAAACCTTTCTTATCGAGCGCATTAACAACCATCCATTCGATTTCGGATAGATCACTTTCGATTTGACTGATGGTTCCAACGAATTTCACAAAGGTTTCACTTTCCCATTTCAGCGCAGTTGGAAATGCATTCCGATAGACATCGCCCAAAGTACACATATAATAATCTGCCATCCATTCCCAAAATTTAATTTGATTTTCAGTCACCAAAGGAGAGGAATCTAAGATAGAGTCGATGGGCTTTGTTTTAAATAATTCGGGTTTGTTCTGATGAACAGAATACACAATTCCGGTATACAATTTATTGCTTCCAAAAGGAACAGCAACGCGTTGTCCTATTTTAATGACTTCAAAATCTGCAGGAGAAATCTCATAAGTGAAAGTTCCCGGTAAAGCCAGTGGCAGTATGATTTGAGCAAAGTAATTTCCTTTCATAATGTGGATGGCCAAGGTACAAATTTTAAGCGGTATGAGACAAAATACCTATCAACAAAATGAGGACTTCGCTGAAAGTGAAGTCCTCATAATTAATTAAAAACCAAATTAATTAGATTAAAAAAATCTAATGGATAAAAGCTTACGCTTTCTTTCTTCTTTGAATTTCTTTATCGATTAAAGATAGTTCACGACTGGTCTGTCCAGCCACAGAGGTGTTTTCTTGAGCTCGACGAACTAGATAAGGCATCACCTTTTTAATCGGTCCATAGGGAAGATATTTAGAGATGTTGTAACCTAAATTCCCCAAAGTAAAACTGATGTTGTCGCTCATTCCATACAATTGACCAAACCAAACCTTGTAGGATTTTTTATCAATGTTGTGCTCTTTCATCAATTCCGTCAAAAGTTCACAACTGTATTCATTGTGTGTTCCTGCAAAGGTTGAAATTCTATGAATATTTTCAATCATATATTTCATGGCTAAATTAAAATCGCGATCGGTTGCTTCTTTGTTGGGTTGAATTGGATCAGGATAATTTTTCTCAGCAGCACGTGCTCTTTCTTTTTCCATATACGCTCCACGAACGATTTTGAAACCAATAAAATAATTTTCGGTTTCAGCTTTTTGATGAATTCTCTTTAAATACGCCAATCGATCATGACGATACATTTGAAGCGTACTCCAAACAATGCAACGTTCGGTATTGTATTTTTTCATCATTTCATCCATCAAATCATCGGCTGCATCTTGCATCCAACTATCTTCTGCGTCTGCCATAATCGGCACTCCATTTTCAAAAGCATTTTTACACACTTCATCGTACCGACTTCGAATCGCTTCCCATTTCTTTTTCTCTAAATCGGACATTGGTAATTTCAGACCTACTTTTTCGTAGATATCAATTCGTCCAAACCCAGTCGGTTTAAAAACAACACAAGGAACTTCTTTTGGATTTTCTTTTGAGATTTGAATTAGTTTAAGAATTTCATCCTTCACATGATTGAATTCTTCTTCGGTTTCTTGTCCTTCTACCGAATAATCCATGATGGAGGTTACACCATATTGATACATCTCTTTTGCGACCTTTAAACAGTCATCGGTCGTTTCACCGCCAACAAATTGTTTGTAAATTGTATTCCGCACCGCCATTTTTACAAAAGGAATTTGGGTGGCAAAAGGAAGTTTAAAAAAATAAGTTCCTATATTTGTTAGAGCCGGACTTCCCATTAATTTAAATAGAAAATGTGCTTTTTTTAAATCCTTACTAGATTTAGCTTCAAAAGCGATTTGTGTATTATCGAAAAGAGCCATTGTGTTTAGTTTATATACGGTACAAAAATAGACAATGTTAACTAGAAGTAAAAGATGATTTTATACCATTTCCAGTTTTATATTCACATAATTCGAGAACTGAAGGAGAAATAATTTTCAACCTTAACCAAATCCTTTTATTGAAAGGAAAAACTAGGTGAAATTATTTTTTTTAAATAATGAAATAAATCAATGAAATCACCAAAGATTTAGAACGCCAAACCATCGTCTTCTTCATCCGAATCTAGATTTTTAAACTCATCAAAAGTTCCGAATGAATCGGCTGGATTTCCAATCGGTAGATTGATTGAACTTCCAAATTCTTCACTATTTGCATTTCCTTTATTCATCGAACTTTGGAATTCCATTCCGCTGAATGCAAAATCTTCTTCCAAATCCGCGAATTTCGCTTGCTCGTTAATAAATCGTAAACGGACATTATCTAATGCACCGTTACGGTGTTTAGCGATAATGAATTCAGCTTGACCCGCACAAGGAGTAGCATCGTCGTCATCCCACACTTCTAAATTGTAATATTCAGGACGATAAATAAAAGAAACAATATCCGCATCTTGCTCAATCGCACCCGATTCCCGCAAGTCGGAAAGCATAGGTCGTTTGTTACCACCACGCGTTTCTACCGCACGCGATAACTGAGACAAAGCAATCACTGGAATATTTAATTCTTTTGCGATGGATTTTAAGTTTCTAGAAATCGTGGAAATCTCTTGTTCACGGTTTCCACTTGTTTTTCCTCCACCCAATGTCATTAACTGTAAATAGTCAATAATCAACAACTTCACACCATGTTGCGAAACCAAACGTCTTGCTTTTGCACGTAAATCAAAAATCGAAAGCGCAGGTGTGTCATCAATAAACAAAGGTGCATCTTCCAACGCTTTTACTTTGCTATACAGTTGTTTCCACTCGTGGTTTTCTAGTTTTGCTTTTCTTAATTTTTCCGAAGGAATTCCAGTTTCACCTGAAATCATACGGGTAATCAACTGAACACTAGACATCTCCAAAGAGAATACGGCCACAGGCTGTTTCTGGTCCACAGCCATATTACGAGCCATAGAAAGAACAAAAGCTGTTTTTCCCATCCCTGGACGTGCAGCTAAAATCACCAAATCCGATTCTTGCCATCCAGAAGTAATCATGTCAATTTTCGTGAAACCCGAAGGAACTCCACTCATTCCTTCTTTTTCGGACATCGCTTTGATTTTCTCTAAGGCTTCTTTTACCAACGTACTGGAATCCGAGAAACTTCGCTTGATTCCACCGTCTGTAATTTCAAATAATTTACTTTCAGAATAATCGAGTAAATCAAATACATCAGTTGTTTCATCATAAGATTTGTCGATGATGTTTGCTGAAATTTCAATTAAACGACGAAGAATATATTTTTCAATTAAAACACGAGAGTGGTATTCAATATGTGCGGAAGAAGTAACTTTTTGAGTCAACTGAATCAAATAATAATCCCCTCCAACCAATTCCAATTTCCCTTCATTTCGAAGTTCATTGGCAACAGTTAATAAATCAATCGGTTCAGCACTATTGAATAGTTTTTGAATGGCAGCAAAAATAGTTTGATGCTGAATCCTATAAAAAACTTGAGGCATTAGGACATCAATGACTTCATCGATACCTTTTTTATCAATCATCATTGCACCTAACACGGCTTCTTCCAATTCAGTAGCTTGAGGAGGAAGTTTCCCTCTCTCTAAGTTAATGACTTTCTGATCTTTAGCTTTAAACTCTCTTGTTGTTTCCAATTTCTCCATAGGGTCGGCTAAGATATAAAATAGTATATCAACTTAGGAGTATATTCAGAATTTTAGTTTTCAACAATGGATTTTATGTTAAAATTATACAGATTCTAAATAAAGGCACACAATTTGAAAGCTGATAAATATCATGATGTGTTTGGATTGCGCTATTTGTTCCCATAGTCAAATACTACATCCAAAAAGAAATTCGGTACCGACTTTTTATTGTTTAATTTTAATTCATTCAATTATGAAAAAAAGTCAAAAACTTTCTTGGAATGATTTTCTATTTGAGAATCGTAACAAAGCCTTTGGTGCTTATCAAATAAGGATCAATGAAAATTGGAATTTACTGAAATCACTGCTTATAACCCTTGGTTTCTTTGGAATTCTAGCTTTAATTCTTTCTTTTACAGCAAAGGAAACGACGGTTGTGGCACCACCTGAACCCAAACCGATTGAACACCATATTACCAAAATTGAAGATGAATTCAAGGTCGAAAAACCAAAAGTTGTTGTGCCCAAGGTAATTCCTGCGGCAAAAGCGAAAAAATTGGACAGTAAAGTGATGCCTGATCCAAAGAATAATCCTGAAAAGGAAACGCCTATAACTAAAAATACAGATATAGGAAAAACGCTTGCTACAGATGCCGACGGAACGGAAGGGATTGGAAATGTGAAAGATCCTGTGGTAAATACAGGGGGTGATGATGGACCTGATCAACCGAAAGTGGTTGCACCAGTTGAAATGAAAAAAACATACAGTCCAAGAGAAGTTACAAAAATGGCAATTTTTCCAGGTTGTGAAAATGCAGCTAAAGACAAAGTGAGTTTACAGAATTGTATGAGTAAAGAGTTACAAAAAGAATTAGGTGTTCAACTGCATGATTTTGCGGAAATTGCAGATAAATACGGCATCAGTCTAGCCAAAACAAAACTTCAATTTACTGTAAATCAATTAGGAAACATCACTCATATCAAAGCGATGAATGGAAATGAGAAACAGTTCGATGCAGAAGCACAAAAAGCATTGGAGCAAATTTCAAAACGTTTGACTCAAAAAGGGAAATTTATTCAACCTGCGGAGATGGATGACGGAAGTAAAGTAAATATGACGTTTTCAATTCCCGTTCAATTCTTGATGAATTAAAACTAAACCTAATAGTTTACTAGAACACTCATTGAAATTAGAAATCAATGGGTGTTTTTTTTTATTTTTGTTTAGAAAAAATATCATTTAGAATCATTGCTGCGTGAATTCGTGAATTCTCAATAAACCATTTGTGGGTTTCCATTCCACCACAAACTACACCTGCCAAGTAAATTCCTTTTACATTCGTTTCCATGGTTTCGAAATTGTATTTTGGTAAAAGCAATGCATCTTTCGATAACTCGATTCCACATTTTCGTAAAAAGTCAAAATTGGGTCGATATCCCGTAAGCGCCAATACAAAATCATTGTCAATTTCAACCTCACCTTCCGAAGTTTGAATAAGCACAGATTTTTCAGAAATTGATTTTAAAGACGAGTTAAAATAAGCTTTGATACTTCCTTCTTCAATCCGATTTTCAATATCGGGTTTTACCCAGTATTTCACACGTTCACCGATTTCAGGTTTCCGAATCACCATAGTTACCTCCGCCCCTTTTCGCCAACATTCCAAAGCTGCGTCGACCGAAGAATTACTTGCCCCGATTACAACCAATTTTTGTCCAGAATAGGGATGTGCTTCTTTGTAATAATGCGAAACTTTGGCTAATTCTTCGCCAGGAATATGTAAATAATTGGGAATGTCATAAAATCCGGTTGCTAAAATGACATTTTTTGAAGAATATTCAGAATCTGTAGTTTTGATGTGTTTTGAATTTCCCACATTTTCAATCGATAAAACTTTTTCGTGAAAGTGGACATTCAATTCATAATGCAAATAAATTCGTCTATAATATTCCAAAGCTTCTTGTCTGCCCGGTTTCGGAGAGACATTTGTAAAAGGAACTTCGCCGATTTCAAGTCGTTCTGAAGTCGAAAAAAAAGTCATGTGCAAAGGATAATTGTATAAACTATTAACCAGTGCGCCTTTTTCTATGACTAAATAACTTAGCTTTTTCCGCTTGGCTTCCAATGCACAGGCTAACCCAATGGGACCTGCTCCTACTATAATGACATCGTATTCTTGCATAGTCCGCAAGATAAAGAGATTTTGAAGATTTTAAAATGATTAAATCAAGGAATATTCTGATTATTTTCATAGAATCGCAATCCATGCGCATTCTACTTTTTTAGTATTCGATTTCGAATTATCTTAGCAAAATGATTAAAAAACCCATCTTTTTTTTCTGTGTAACTATTATATCACTCATTGTCAGTTGCTCCAAAACGCATGACATGGATGATACCCAAGTTTTTCGACTCAATCGATACGATAATATTTCATCGCTCGACCCAACTTTTGCGCGAACACAAGCCAACAATTGGGTGTGTAATTTGATGTATAACAGTTTGGTTAAATTAAATGACGACTTGGAAATTATTCCGGATTTAGCAAAATCGTGGGTAATTTCTGAAGATGGGATTACGTACACTTTTACTTTAAGAGACGATGTGTATTTTCATCGAAATGAAGTATTTGGTAAAAATAAAACACGAACTGTAAACGCAAGAGATTTCGAATACAGCTTTCAAAGAATTACCGATCCAATGGTGGGTGGAGCCGGAAGTTGGGTGTTGAATAATGTGGAAAGTTTCAAGGCAATCAATGACTCGTTATTTCAAGTTAAATTAAAAGAAGCCTTTCCTCCTTTTTTGGGATTGCTTAGTATGAAATACTGTTCCGTCGTTCCTCACGAAATGTTCAAACAAGGACAAGAAAAATTCCGAAAACATCCGATTGGAACCGGTCCTTTTCAGTTTCAAATGTGGGAAGACAATATCAAATTGGTATTCCGTAAAAATCCTTTGTATTTTGAAAAAGACGAAAAGGGAAATTCCCTTCCGTATTTGGAAGCGGTATCTATGACTTTCCTTCCGGAAAAACACAGTGAATTCCTACAGCTGATTCAAGGAAATGTAGATATGATGGCGGATTTAGATCCTTCCTACAAAAATGAAATTCTTACCCCTATCGGGGAATTAAACCCTAAATACGCTGATAAAATCAATTTCAAAAAATACGATTATTTGAGCACGGTTTACCTCTGTTTTTATTTGGAAGGAAATGAAGCCATCGATTTACGTCTTCGACAAGCCATCAATTACGGAATTGACAAAAAGAAAATGGTTCAATACATGATGAATGGTGCAGCGACAGTAGCAGAAGGTGGATTCATTCCCAAAGGATTACCGGGTTACAACGAAGATGCAGGATATAGTTATCAACAGCTTAAAGCCCGTGAATTGGTGAAGTCTTATATGGATGAGAAGAAGGTTTTACCCAAAATCCAATTGACAACTGTTCAGGAATATGCAGACATTTGTGAATACATTCAAGCGCAATTAGCCAAAATTGGAATGAACATTGAAATCAATGTAGTGCCAGGACCGACGATGCGAGATGGGAAAGCGACCGGAAAATTCTCATTTTTCAGAGCAAATTGGGGAGCGGATTATCCAGATGCTGAAAACTTCTTATCGCTTTATTACAGCAAGAACTTTGCACCTGAAGGCCCGAATTATGCACATTATAAGAACGATGAATTCGATGCATTGTATTTAAATGCATTTAAAGTAAGTGATGAAAAAGAAAGAGAAAAAATTTACAAGAAGATGGATAAATTGATGATGGAATCCGCACCTATTGTTCCTCTTTTCTATGATCAAACCAGTATTTTTCTTCAGAAAAATGTGAAAGGATTCACAATGAGTCCTGTGAAATTACTAGATTTAACCAGAGTTTATAAAACAAAATAAATGAATATTCCAGATATAAATTTAAAACGAATTGTAATTATCGGCGGTGGATTTGGGGGGTTACGTTTAGCCAAGAAACTATCTACCGATAATTTTCAGGTTGTTTTATTAGATAAGCACAATTACCATACTTTTCAACCGCTCCTCTATCAGGTAGCCACCGCCGGATTGGAGCCGGATTCTATTGGCCATGCCATTCGACAAATTTTTGCAAAAAAGGAAAATTTCTTTTTTAGAATTGCAAATGTGGATAAAATTGACACCGTGAATCAACGGATTTATTCCGACATTGGCGATATTCATTACGACTATCTTGTGATTGCCACCGGGTCTGACACCAATTATTACGGCAATAAAAACATCCAAAAACATGCAATGCCTATGAAAACCATTCCAGAGGCATTGGATTTGCGAAGTTTGATTTTACAGAATTTGGAAGCTGCTTTGTTGACCAATGATTTGGACGAACGGTACCGATTGATGAATTATGTAATTGTTGGTGGTGGGCCTACGGGAGTGGAATTAGCGGGTGCGATGGCTGAATTAAAAAAGCACGTTTTACCTTCTGACTATCCCGATTTGGATATTCGACGGATGAATGTTCACTTAATTCAAGCTTCCGACCGATTGCTGCCTTCCATGTCTAAAAACGCTTCGGATAAAGCGTTAATGTATTTGGAAAAATTAGGTGTACAAGTTTGGTTTGATATGATGGTGGAAGATTATGACGGAAAAATCATCACAACGAGCAAACGACCTTTTGATGCGACCACTCTGATTTGGGCGGCGGGTGTAAAAGGTTCACTTATTAAAGGAATTGAAGGAGAAGATATAATTGAGGGTGGTCGTTATGTAGTCAATGAATTCAATCAAGTCAAAGGATTTGAAAATATTTTTGCCATTGGCGATGTCGCAGCTATGATAACTCCAGAAATCCCGAGAGGCGATCCTATGGTGGCTCAGGTTGCTATTCAACAAGGTAGTTTATTGGCAAAAAATTTAAATCATCTTCAACAAAATAAAAAACTAAAACCCTTCAAATACAAAGACAGAGGTTCCATGGCAACCATTGGTCGTGACAAGGCGGTAGTCGATTTACCGAATTGGCATTTCTCGGGTTGGTTTGCTTGGTTTGTTTGGATGTTCGTTCATTTGGCTTCGTTAATTGGATTTCGAAACAAAGCAATTGCATTGACCAATTGGATTATACAGTACTTTCAATACAACAAAAGTGTTCGGTTAATCATTCGTCCATATGAAAAAGAAACGGACAATGATTAAGAATTAAAAATAAATTAAAAACATAAAAATGAATAACTTACCCATTTCGGTGTTGGAATTGGCCATTGTCAATCAAAACTCCAATCCGAAAGAAGCGATTGAAAACAGTATGAAAGTTGCCCAATTGGCAGATTCCCTTTCGTACAAACGTATTTGGTTTGCAGAGCATCACAATATGCCCCATGTAGCGAGTTCGGCAACTACTTTGTTGATTCAATTGGCAGCCAGTCAAACCCAATCGATACGTGTGGGTTCGGGAGGAATTATGTTGCCTAACCATTCTCCTTTAATCATTGCTGAACAATTTGGAACATTGGAAACTTTGTATCCCGATAGAATTGATTTAGGTTTAGGTCGTGCACCAGGAACGGATCAAGCAACCGCCCAAGCTTTGCGAAGAGGTCATTTGCAAAATGCACAAAACTTCCCGAATGAAATTGACGAGTTAAAAAACTACTTTCAACCCAAAGATGAAAATCAGAAAATCAATGCCTATCCCGGAAAAGGATTAAATCTTCCTTTTTATATTTTAGGTTCAAGTACTTCCAGTGCGCTATTGGCAGCTGAAAAAGGATTGCCGTATGCATTTGCCACACATTTTGCACCTGCACAGTTTTATTCCGCCATTGAACTTTATAGAAAGCATTTTCAACCTTCAGAACAATTGAAAGAACCGTATATCATCGCTTGTGTCAATGTCATTGCGGCGGATACGGACGATGAAGCTCATTTTCTTTCAACGAGTTTATTCAATATGTTTATCAACATGGTCACCAAACAAGATCGAACAGGACTAATGCCTCCAGGCGAAATTTCTCAATATATTCAAGTTCCAGAAGTACGAAATGCTGTGGATGCAATGACGGCAGGTAGTTTTATTGGAAATAAAGAATCACTTGAAATACAATTGAATGCATTTGTTTCGGAAACGAAAATCAATGAGATTATGGTTACAAGTCCTATGTATGACATTGATGCAAAGTTGAAATCTTTCCGATTGGTGTCGGAATTGTTCGCAGACTTATAATCGGCTATCTTTGCATAAAAAGAGTTTAAATGTCCGAATACTTTAAAAGAAAAAGTGAACTAACCTCCTCCTCCTCAAAAAATTCCGAATCCCTAAATTTAGAAGAAGAATCTGAAGATTTAGAGTATAGCAATGGATTTATTGAGCGAATGAAAAAACACCGATTTTGGTTGGTTCGCGTTCTTTTTTATATTGTTTATTCCATATGGTTAGTCGTTGTTTTCATCGGTATGATTATAGCTTGGATTTTTACTTGGATTCTATTATGAGTTGGCGTCCACCCCTTCTTGTTCTCCATTTTTATACCTTATTTTCGGTTGTCTTAGCGCTCATTGTTCAGTCGATGCACTATTTCTCAATGTCAATGCCGGATTGGGTTTCCAGTTATGTAAAGGATTTATTGGTACTTCCCATAGTAGCGACAATTTGTTTACATGGCGTTTGGATCCTAAAAAAAGACAGAGACATTCGTTTGGATGTATTTACAATTTTCACTTTGGTCGTTATGTATTCGTATTTATTTGAATATTATTTTCCAAAACAAATTTATTTTTATGTGAGCGATCCATGGGACATAGTTTGTTATGCAATGGGTGGAACTATTTTTTATTTCCTTCAGAAAATTGAAAATGATTCTTTTTATCGTTTCTATTATCAAAAAATTCGAAATAAATGAAAATAGAATCCATTGATAGGTATTGGAATTCATAATTCTTTAAATTTCCAATCTTTTCCTAATTTAGCAGAATGTCTAACAAACTACTCAAAACTCCGATTGAATATCTACGAGGTGTAGGCCCCGAAAGGGCGCAAACGCTTCAATCTGAATTGGGTATATATCGATACGAAGATTTATTGAATTATTTTCCATTTCGATACATCGACCGTTCTCGTTATTACAAAATCAATGAAGTAGCAACGGCATCGGCTGAAATTCAAATTATTGGACGAATTAAAGGATTGACTGAAGTTGGACAAACACGGGGAAAGCGCTTGGTCGCAAAATTTGAAGATGAAACGGGACAAATGGAACTTGTTTGGTTTAAATACAGCAAATGGATGAAAGAAAATCTTCAGAAATTGGCTTTTGAACCTGTAGTAGCCTATGGAAAACCCAATGAATTCAACCGAACCTTTTCAATTGTTCATCCAGAAATAGAAACTGTTGAAAGTCACAAAGCTTCTACACACGCACTCTATCCTGTTTACTCCAGTACAGAAGTCCTCCAACGAAAAGGAATCAGTAACCGTGTTTTACAAAAATTACAAGCGCAATTATTAAGTGAAATTCAAGTCTTGGAAGAGAATCTTTCATCTGAAATTCTGGAGAAATTTAAATTCCCAAATCGGCTTCAAACCTATCAACAACTCCACTTCCCAACTTCAACCGAGGCGTTGCGAATCGCTGAAAATCGAATGAAATTTGAAGAATTCTTCTTTTTACAATTGGGATTATTACTCAAGAAAATCAACCATCAAAAAAAATACAAGAGTTTTGCATTTGCTACCATTGGAAATTATTTCAATGATTTTTATGCGAATTATTTACCTTTTGAATTGACAAATGCACAAAAAAGAGTCGTCAAAGAAATACGAGGAGATTTAGCGCGACCGGTACAAATGAATCGACTGCTGCAAGGTGATGTGGGAAGTGGCAAAACGATGGTCGGTTTATTATCCGCACTGATTGCGGCTGATAATGGTTATCAGACTGCTTTTATGGCACCTACCGAAATTTTGGCGCAACAACATTTCCAAGCTTTGACAGAATATTTATCTGAAATGGATTTAGAAATTGGAATATTGACCGGTTCGGTAAAAACCAAAGCACGACGAATTTTGTTGGAGAAATTAGCATCCGGTGAAATGCACATTTTAGTCGGAACGCATGCACTGATTGAAGAAAATGTGATTTTTAACAATTTAGGTTTGACCATCATCGATGAGCAACATAAATTCGGAGTAGCACAACGGGCACAATTTCTAAAAAAGAATACCTATCCACCACACATATTGGTGATGACCGCTACGCCTATTCCGCGAACTTTGGCAATGAGTCTTTACGGTGATTTGGATATTTCAGTGATTGATGAATTGCCCGCGGGTAGAAAACCGATTAAAACACTTCATAAACAAGATAAAGATCGCTTGGGATTGTTTCATTTTATGAAAACTGAGATTCAAAAAGGACGACAAGTTTATGTCGTATATCCGTTGATTGAAGAATCTAAGAAATTAGATTTCAAGGATCTAGAAGATGGATACGAGAGTATTACACGTGCTTTTCCTCTTCCGAACTATGCGGTAAGTATTGTTCATGGAAAAATGAAACCTGTAGATAAGGAGTTTGAAATGCAACGTTTTATAAAAGGAGAAACTCAAATCCTGGTCGCCACTACTGTGATTGAAGTCGGTGTAAATGTTCCGAATGCATCGATAATGGTTATTGAAAGTGCAGAGCGTTTTGGATTGTCTCAACTGCATCAATTACGCGGAAGAGTGGGTCGTGGCGGCGAACAGAGTTATTGTATACTGATGACAAAAGACAATCTAACTCAAGATGGTTTCACCCGAATTTCAACCATGTGTAGAACGAATGATGGTTTTGAAATTGCGGAAGTGGATATGCAGATTCGAGGTCCAGGCGATATGATGGGAACGCAACAAAGTGGTATCCTCAATTTTAAATTAGCCGATTTAGCCAAAGATCCAAAAATCCTTCAAACCGCACGATTCATTGCAGAAGAAGTTTTGAAAAACGACCCAAGTTTGGATTTGCCTCAAAATCATGTCATTAAAAATCATTTTCAGAAATACCACAAAGATAAACTCGCCTGGAGTCGTGTCGGTTAAGCATTTCATCCGAAATTCTTACAATTCACAAATAAAAAAGCACCCATGATGAGTGCTTCTATTAATTATTCTCAATTAAAATTCACTTTAACTCTCCTTCCTATTCTTATCACTGTTTAAAGCAAACTTGTTAGGAAATAGAACCTTAATCCAAAGGTTTTCTGCCTGAAATAATATTAAATAAAACAATAATTACAGCGATAACGAGTAGAATGTGAATTAAATTTCCCATTCCCATTCCGCCACCAACTCCGACTAGACCAAGTACCCAAACAATGATACAAATAACGGCTACTAACCACAAAATACTTCTCATACTAATTGATTTTAAATTTGTTCAATAGCCAAGTTACAAAAAAATGCAAGCATGACAAATGTCATGTTAAATTATTTTTAAATATTAATTTCTTTAAAATCTTAATAGATTGATCTTTAATCACTTATAAGCCTATTAAAAAATATTTATTTTTCATCTGCAGAAGGTCCAATTGTGCTAGGAACAGGAATATCATTCAAACGGTAGTAAACACCTAACTGTGCACGGTGATGTGTGATATGCCGGATATTCATCATGAAAGCTTGGTATTTACTTATTTCACTAAGGACGGTATCGCCTTGACGTAACTGCCACATTTTGCTTATTTCTTTTGGAGAAGCACGTTCCAATGCTTCCATACTTTGGGTGTATAAATAGTCCAATAGTTTTTCAAATTCTTTTCCAGATGTTGGTTTGTTGTCATTCCTTTTAATTTGTGCAAAATCCAAATAATCCGCTTGAAAAACAGTGGTTGGCCAAGAGAATAATTCCACTATATGGGTCGTTAAATCTTGGGTTTTCATACTTTTTCCATGCGGCTTCCAATTGTTTTTATCCGCTGGATAATTAGCCAAGAATTTTTTAGTTATTGCGTATTCATTGGTTAAATCATTTTTTAATTCTTCGAGAACATCCATTTTATTCGTTTAAAAAATTCAATATAAATTTACTCAAAATTCAAGAATTGATGAAAAATTCAAAGTTAAAAATACATTCGAAAAAAATCGAACCGAAGTTCGCTTTACTTATTTCACTCTGAAATATTATATTCAAATCTCTATTAAATTAACTATTTATAAATTATTTTGCTGGTAAAATCTTTCCAGAAACCTCGCCAAATCCCACGCGTTTTCCATCTTCTTCACACCATCCACGCATGATAATGGTATCATTGTCTTCAATAAAAGTTCGTTCTGTTCCATCCGATAATTTTAAGGTTTTGGTTCCACTCCAACTCAATTCCAACATAGAACCGTACGAATCTTCCGATTTACCACTGATGGTTCCACTTGCATACATATCGCCTGCCTCAATATTACATCCATTGATGGTATGGTGCGCCAATTGCTGTGCCATGTTCCAATACATATATTTAAAGTTGGATGTACAAATTAAATTTTCTTCGCCATTTTCAGGTTGAAGGAAAGTCTGTAAGTGCAGATTGAAGTTCTTCTTTCCTTCGTATTTCAAGTAAGGTAAAACTTCCGGTTCTTGTTTGGGACCTTCTACTCTAAACGGATTCAAGGCTTCCAAAGTGACAACCCAAGGCGAAATGGATGAGCCAAAGTTCTTTCCTAAGAAAGGCCCTAATGGCACGTATTCCCATTTTTGAATGTCACGTGCGCTCCAGTCATTGAATAACACCAACCCAAAAATGTGATCTTCCGCTTCCGAAGTGGGAACGTTTTCGCCTAATTCCGTAAATGAATTTGTAATAAAAGCAACTTCCAATTCAAAGTCTAAACGATTACTGGGGCCAAAAACAGGTGTTTCTGCATCCTTCGGCATGGTTTGCCCTTTGGGTCTATGAAGTGGCGTTCCTGAAACCACAATCGAGGAGGCACGTCCATGGTAACCCACTGGAATATGTCTCCAGTTTGGTAAAAGGGCATTATTGGGATCTCGAAACATTTTACCAACGTTTGTTGCATGTTCAATGCTGCTGTAAAAATCGGTGTAATTGGGAACGTGAACAGGCATTTGCATAGAAACTTCATCAATTGAATAAAATGCAGCTTCCTTTGTTTCATCGTCCGTTGACAACTCAGAATCTTCCAAAAGCAGTTGCTGAATATGCTCACGAATGGGAACCGTTACAGATTTTCCCAAAGAAATGAATTCATTCAAAGTAAAAGCATCAAATACATTTTCTTCCAAATCAAATTTGTCAAAATAACCGTTGTCAAACAAAATGCCTAAATCAATAACGGTGTCACCAATACGTGTAACGCATGCAATCACATCGTCATCGAAAACGCCTACTCCAAAGGGAATGTTATGAATTGAAAAATCAGATTCTGAATCGTAAGAAATAAATGATTTCATATTGTATGTTGTTTTATTTTAATTAATGTTCAAAATTAACGAATTATAGTCGAATAGACGAATAATACCTACGTAAATCCAACACCTGCTTTTAGCTATTTAGAAGAATTCAAGAAGTTTATATTTTATTTTAAGGTCTTCTTTAGAACTTTACGTTTTCCATCAATCGGTTGTTTGATTTCCAACTCTAAAATTTCAGCAATCAAAGGGTAAATATGTATATTTTCAAACGGTCGAATTATTTTTCCTTCTTTGAATGCAGGTCCCCACGCAACGAAAGTTGCTTTCATTTCGGGAACTTTGCAATGGCTGAATCCATGTTTTCCAGGAGATGGTTTTCGCTCAGAACTAACTAAAATTTTCGCTTTTTTTGGTGTCAGAATTATATCACCTACTCTTCGTGAATCATCTTCTCGACTGCTGTAATGATATTTTCGTGGAAATTTATCTGCCAAATACACCTTGTAATCTGCGGATTTCGCGCTTTTCAATTTCTTATACAAAGGAAGAATGTCATCTTGTTCTTTAGCAGTAACCCTAGCAAATGTATTGCTATTCACCACTTTGAATTTCTCTTTGTCTATTTCAGGCATAGAAATATAGTCCTTCTCCTCTACTTCAATCATTCCATGATCGGAAACAAAAATATAATTAATCGGTAAATTTAAAGGTGCCAATTCATCGACCAACTTCTTAATTGCGTTATCCACATACTGAACCGATGCTTCCGTTTCTTTGGAATCTGGACCGTGGCGATGACCCATATGGTCCACTTCGGGAAAATAAAGTGTAATGAAATGCGGTCGTTCTTCTTCGGGCAAAGTCAACCAGTTTTTTACAATATTCACTTTATCATCGTCCGAAAATTGTTCGTGATATGCATACCAAAACGAAGGTCGTGTTCCGCCCGCGTTGCTTTCTGAACCTACCCAAAATAAACTGGCGGATAGCATTCCTTGATTTTCAGCCAATCCCCAAATCGGTAAACCTTTGTACCAACTTCCATCTTTGATGGTTTCGGAACCGATGATATACATTTCCTCCCGATTCGGGTCGTAGAAAACATTATCCACCAAACCATGATGAGCAGGATACAAACCCGTTGCAATGGTATAATGATTTGGGAAAGTGATCGATGGGTAGGATGGATACATTCCTCGTTTTGACCAAACTCCTTTATTTGCCAAGTCTTGAAGATTCTTTGCTTGGTATTTTTCCATGTAATCATACCGAAAACCATCGGAAGATATCAGAATAACATATGGCTTCTTTAAAGTTTCAGCGGCATTCGTTCTATTCGGAGAAATAAGTTGCGCCGTATCCACTTTTGTCTTTTGAGCGAAAGTTGCAAAACTTAAAAAAACAGTTAGTATTCCGATATAAATTTTCATTGTTTGGGATTTAAAAATCTTAAAGTAAAATTGATAAAAAAAAAAACTCACAAGTTTTTAAGAATGTGAGTTTTATATAGTACATCAATTATTTATTCTTTCGAAAAAACAATTGTTTTTGTATTCACAAACTCTTGAATTCCGTCGCTCGATAATTCCCGTCCGTAGCCGGATTTCTTCACACCTCCAAAAGGTAATTTTGGATCTGAACGAACCAATTGATTAAAGAAAACAGCACCTTCTTCAAAAAGATGGGCTTTTTTCGCATACTTCTCAACTTCTTTGGTACAAATAGAAACACCCAATCCAAATGAAGATTGATTACTTAATTCCAAAGCTTCTTCAAAAGATTTTACTTTGACAACCACTGCTACTGGACCAAAGGTTTCTTCTTTAAAAACAGGCATATCTGAAGTAACTTCAGTTACAACTGTTGGTTCATAAAAAGCTTCCTTTCGATTCCCACCGCATAGGATTTTCGCACCCATTTTCACGGATTCATCGACTTGCTTTTCCAAATCTTCGGCCAAATCCATTCGTGCCAAAGGTCCGATTTCCGTTTCTGAATCAAAGGGATCACCCATTTTCAATGCTTTTACTTTTTCGGTAAATCGACGAAGGAATTCATCATAAATCCCATCTTGAACCAAAAAGCGTTTGGCAGCGATGCAACTTTGACCTGCATTTCTGTAGCGAGCGTTAATCGCTTTGTCCAAAATTAAATCCAAATCTGCATCGTCTAGAATGATGAAAGCATTGCTTCCCCCCAATTCCAAAACGGATTTTTTAATATTTCTACCCGCAATAGAAGCTACGGATGATCCTGCTTTTTCACTTCCCGTCAAAGACACAGCTTTCACATACGGATGATCTAAAACGGCTTCTATATCTTTGCTATCGAGGTTTAAATTCGTATAAGTTCCTTCTTCAAACCCAGCTTCTTGGAAGATATCTTCAATAAGCTGTGCGGATTTGGGTACATTGCTTGCATGTTTTACAACAACGGTATTTCCAGCTAAAATCGTTGGGACTGCGAAACGGAATACTTGCCAAAATGGAAAATTCCATGGCATAATTCCTAAAATCACACCCAAAGGTTCATAACGAACAACAGCATCATACCGATCGGTTGCATACTTTCTATCTTTTAAAAACTCTTCGCAATGTTCGGCATAGAAATCACAATTTAAAGCAGATTTCTCTATTTCCGCAATCGATTCAAAAACCGGCTTTCCCATTTCACCCGTGATTACTTCCGCAAATTCTTGTTTCCGTGCAAGTAATACTTCCCCTACTTTTCGAATTTTATCGATGGGACGATTTTGAAAGTTTTCTTTGTTTTTTTGGAACAGTTGATTTGCTCTCTCAACTTTCTGAAGAGCATCCTCAACACGTATTTTTTTTGACATAGTTTTTTAGGCGTGTATTTTATCTTTTACTCTTTCCAAGTAAGCTCCTGTATTTACTACCGGATACAATTCATCGTAACGCATTACTTTATGAACATCCGTACGTAAATTAATATACGTTCTATCAATCTCACTGTGATGAACAAGACCTGCGGCTGATATTAATTCAGCAAAACTTTTCATCGTGTTTTTATGGAATTGATACGTTCTTGTAGCTTTATTACCTACATCCAATCCTTTCATTAGACTTAAATCTTGGGTGGCAATTCCTGTTGGACAGGTATTTAAGTGACACTGCAAAGCTTGAATACAACCAATAGCCAACATCATACCTCGTGCACTGTTGCACAAATCCGCACCAATAGCCAACGCTCGGGCGATATGAAAACTGCTCATGATTTTTCCAGAAGCAATTACTTTGATATCCTTTTTTAAATCATATCCTCTCAGCGTGTCAATCGCAAAAGCTAAACCGTCTAGTAAAGGCATTCCCAATGAATTTGAGAATTCCACGGGTGCAGCACCTGTTCCTCCTTCTCCTCCATCGATACTGATGAAATCTGGTTTCAATCCAGTTTTTACCATCGCTTCACAAATGGAGATAAATTCTTCTTTTCGACCAATACACATTTTGAATCCAATCGGTTTTCCTCCGGATAGTTCACGCATATGTGTAATCAATTCCAACAATCCCACTGGATTTTTAAATGCTGAGTGTGAAGGTGGCGAATCTACTTCGGTATGCGGTTTTACGTGACGTATTTTCGCGATTTCTACCGTATTCTTTTTGGCAGGTAAAATTCCTCCATGACCGGGTTTGGCACCTTGTGAAATTTTCAATTCAATCATCTTCACATTCTCAATCTGAGAATTCTTAGCAAATAGTTCCGGAGAAAATCTTCCTTTTTCATCACGACAACCGAAATATCCCGTTCCCACTTGCCAAATCAAATCTCCTCCTGGTTCCAAGTGGTAGGGACTGATTCCACCTTCACCAGTATTGTGAGCGAATCCACCCATTTTGGCTCCTTTATTCAATGCTAAGATTGCATTTTTACTCAATGACCCAAAACTCATCGCTGAAATATTCAATAAACTTGCTGAATAATGCTGTGTACAATTCTCACCTCCAATCATCACACGCGGATCTTCATCCACTTTCATCTTACCGGCATACATAGAATGATTCATCCATTCATACCCAGGCTCATATACATCCATTTGTGTCCCAAAAGGAACCGTATCAATTACGTTTTTTGCACGTTGGTACACCATGCTTCGCATCACCCTATCCAAAGGACGACCGTCACGGTCATTTTCAACAAAATACTGCATGATTTCAGGCCGAATACTCTCTAAAACATAACGCAAACGACCGATGACCGGATAATTTCTACGAATTGCATGTTTTTTTTGATTCATGTCGATAATTCCTAAAACAATGATAGGAGCAACCAAAACAAAGCCAAAAAGAGCAGGTTTCCAAAAGAACGAAATACCAATCAATAGAATGGTAATACAAATTGACAATAACTGAAATAATGGTCTTACTTTCATTACAATCTTTTAAATTCTACGCAAAATTAAGCATTAACTACAAACTACCCAATAGTTTTCGATAGCTTCTCTCACTTGAATCATTTTAAATTAGTCTTTTTTGAGAATTCTATTGATAAATAGCTTCATAATCAACTCACTAACATTTTTTTTTGAAAAATCATTTGATGGAATAATAATTACACAGAAATAGTGATTCCTACTTTTTGTCTGCTGCTATTTAAAGCTTACTTTTGAAAATAAAATCAGTACTGCCATGAAAATAGTTTGTATTGCACGGAATTATGCAGAACATGCCAAAGAATTAAACAATGAAATCCCTGAAAACCCCGTGTTTTTTATTAAACCCGATTCAGCCTTGTTACCAAAAGATAGAGACTTCTACATTCCTGAATTCAGTTCAAAAATCCATTACGAAGTTGAAATTGTTTTAAAGATTTCCAAGGCGGGAAAACACATACAACCGAATTTCACATCCAATTATTACACGGAGCTTTCCCTTGGAATTGATTTTACAGCTCGGGATGTTCAGTCAGAATTAAAAGCGAAAGGATATCCGTGGGAAATTGCCAAAGGATTTGACGGCGCAGCAGTCGTTGGAGAATTTCATGATAAAAACGATTTTGATTTGAAGAATTTAAATTTCAAATTGGAGAAAAATAACGAAATCGTTCAAATTGGGAACAGTCAACAAATGATTCATGATTTTTCAGCGATTATTTCGGAATCTTCGAAATACTTCACATTGAAGAAAGGAGATTTAATTATGACCGGAACACCTGCTGGAGTTGGACAAGTAAAGGAAGGAGATATTTTGGTGGGTTGGATTGATGATTTGAAAATTTTTGAAGTTTCAGTGAAATAATGTATCTTTATAATCAATTTAATTCTTATAAACTATGACTCAAAAAATATTAGTTCCCATTGATTTTTCCGACTTTAATCGGAAAGTGATTTCAAAAGCTATTTCACATGCTAAATTAGTAGGTGGAGAACTTGTTCTGATTCATGTTGCCACGTTGGATATTGGCGTAATTGTGAGCGAAACTGGCTTTACATATTTACCCGAGTTGGAACAAACGGCACTTCAAGAAGAAGCGGAACAAATGAAAGTTCTTCAAACGGAAGTGGAACAACAAGGAGTTAAATGTGAATCCATCGTAAAACAAGGGATTCCAGCTGAAACTATTGTGGAACAAGCCAACGAGATGAATGCAGATTTAATTGTAATCGGTTCTTTGGGACACAATACATTTTACAATGTATTTATTGGAAGTGTGGCTTCCGAAGTAATCAAACATTCCAATGTTCCTTTGCTTGTGATACCCAAAGGAAAATAAATTCATTTTGAATATAGTTTAATGAAATAACAAGGAATCAATTCATAGTTTAAAAATCCCCAGTTATTTTACGAATTCAAGAAAAAGAGCATTGAATTTTTGATAAATTCAGAATTCAATAATAAAACAGTGTATCAATTTTTTTAAAAGTACCAAAAGCCTTAAATTTGTTGGCTAATTCTCATAAGAGACAAAATTAAAATGGAGAAATTTTCATTCTTAAATGCAATACATTCAGAATACATTGCTGAATTGTATGAACAATACAAAAAGTTCCCGGATAGTGTAGAGCCCAGTTGGAGAGCGTTTTTTCAAGGATTTGACTTTGGAAACACTTCCTACAACGGACATTCTTTAACCGAAGAATCATCCGCTGCAGAAGTCGTACAACAAATCCCAGAAAAAGTACAAAAGGAGTTTAAAGTTATTAATCTTATCGATGCCTATCGTTCACGTGGTCATTTGTTTACAAAAACAAATCCCATTCGAGAAAGAAGAGAACATGAACCCACCTTGGATTTAGAAAACTTTGGATTGACCGAAAATGATTTGGATGAAACTTTTGAAGCAGGAAGTTTAATTGGAATTCATGCGGCTACAAGTCTTCGTGATATTATTGCTTATTTAAAACACATGTATTGCGAATCCATTGGTGTCGAATACATGCATATTATAGAACCCGATAAAACCAAATGGATTCAAAACTGGTTGAATAACAATTTGAATCGGCCGAAATTAAGTTCGCAAGAAAAAGAACGAATTCTTTTAAAACTAAATGAAGCGGTTGCTTTTGAAAGTTTTTTGCACACTAAATTCGTAGGTCAAAAACGGTTTTCATTGGAAGGGAATGAAACCTTGATTCCTGCTTTGGATGCGGCTATTAACCGTGCAGCAGATGCCGGAGTTGAAGAGGTAATCATAGGAATGGCGCACCGTGGACGTTTGAACGTTTTAGCAAATATCATGCGTAAATCTTATTCGCAAATCTTCAGTGAGTTTGAAGGAAAGGAATTTGAAGAAGATATTTTTGCAGGAGACGTGAAATACCACTTAGGTTCGTCAACAATGACGGAAACTACTTCCGGTAAAAAAGTAAAATTAAACCTAGCTCCAAACCCTTCGCACTTGGAAGCAGTAAATTCCATAGTGGGAGGAATTGCACGTGCAAAAGGAGATTTGGATTACAAAGGAGATTACAGTCGAATTCTTCCCATATTAATTCATGGTGATGCAGCCATTGCAGCCCAAGGAATTGTATATGAAGTAATTCAAATGATGGACTTGGACGGATATAAAACCGGAGGAACCATTCATATAGTTACCAACAATCAAATTGGATTTACGACAAATTATTTGGATGGAAGATCGAGTACCTATTGTACCGATATTGCAAAAGTAACCCTATCCCCTATTTTGCATGTAAATGCAGATGATGCGGAAGCGGTAGTTCACGCTTTGCATTTTGCAGCAGATTTCAGAATGCGTTTTGGACAAGATGTATTCATCGATTTATTGGGATACAGAAAATACGGTCACAACGAAGGAGATGAACCTCGTTTCACACAACCTAAAATGTACGACCTCATTTCAAAACATCCGAATCCAAGAGAGATTTACAAACAAGAATTAATCAAGGAAGGAACCATTGGAAATGAAATTCTGGAAGAAAAAGAAAAGGAATTCAAACAATTATTGGAAGAGAATTTTGATACCTCCAAAACCATTGAAAAAAACACGTTGGACCCTTTTATGCCGGATGAATGGAAAGGTTTTGAAATAGCACAAGAAGAAAAAATGCTAGAAACAGTGGATACGACTTATTCCATTGAGAAATTAAAGCAAATATCCGATACCTTATCTACCGTTCCGGAAGGGAAAAAGATTATACGAAAAATTCAACGTTTGTTGGATCAGCGTAAAAAAATGGCGGAAGAAAATAAATTGGATTGGGCAATGGGTGAATTGTTAGCCTATGGTTCGTTGGTCGAAGAAGGCCATCCTGTTCGTCTTTCAGGTGAAGATGTTGAAAGAGGAACTTTCTCTCACCGTCATGCAGTGATTAAAACCCAGGATACCGAAGAAGAAATCATATTACTCAACCATATTTCCAAAGAACAAGCAGAATATACGGTGTATAATTCACTTTTATCAGAATATGGAGTATTAGGTTTCGATTATGGATATGCGATGGCCGCTGCCCATGCTTTGACAATTTGGGAAGCCCAATTTGGTGACTTTGCCAACGGAGCGCAAATCATCATTGATCAATACATTTCAGCAGCCGAAGACAAATGGAAAACCCAAAATGGATTGGTGATGTTATTGCCCCACGGTTATGAAGGTCAAGGAGCAGAACACTCTTCGGCACGAATGGAACGTTTCCTACAACTAAGTGCGCAAGCCAATATGTTTATAGTGAATTGTACCACACCCGCAAACTTCTTCCACGTATTGCGAAGACAAATCAAATCGAACTACAGAAAACCTTTGGTTGTATTTACACCCAAAAGTTTACTACGTCATCCTTTGGTTGTTTCCAGTTTGGAAGAAATGGCAAATGGTGAATTCCAAACCGTGATAGATGATCCAACGGCTGATGCAAAAAAAGTGGATAAATTGGTGTTCTGTCAAGGTAAATTCTATTATGATTTACTAAAAAAGAAAGAAGAATTAAAAGCGGATAACGTAGCTTTGGTTCGCTTGGAACAATTGTATCCTTTGGACAAAGTGAAAATTGGCCTAGTATTAGAAAAATATACGGACCGCAAACAGTTGATATGGGCACAAGAAGAACCCGAAAACATGGGTGCTTGGACCTTTTTATTGCGTAAGATGAGAGAAGTTCCCTTTGAATTGGTTTCTCCTCCGGAAAGTGCTGCTCCTGCTTCAGGATCGCACCGTTCTTCGGAAATTACGCACAACAATGCAATTAATAAAGTTTTTGAATAAATTAGCAACAAAATACTAAACAGATATGGTATTAGAAATGAAAGTTCCCTCACCGGGAGAATCGATCACCGAAGTTGAAATTGCAGCTTGGCTGGTTAGTGATGGTGATTATGTAGAAAAAGACCAGGCAATTGCCGAGGTTGACTCAGATAAGGCTACCCTAGAATTGCCTGCAGAAGAAAGTGGAATTATCACTTTGAAAGCAGAAGAAGGTGATTTGGTAGCAGTAGGTGCTGTTGTGTGTTTAATCGACACATCGGCAAGCAAACCCGATGGGGAAGCTGCTCCAGCTGAAACTAAAAAGGAAGAGGCTCCCAAAGCAGAAGAACCAAAGAAAGAGGAAGTTAAAAAAGAAGAATCCAAAGTTGCTGCAACGTATGCAAGTGGAACTCCTTCACCCGCTGCCAAAAAGATTTTGGAAGAGAAAGGTGTCTCAGCCTCATCCGTAAGCGGAAGTGGGAAGGATGGACGAATCACCAAAGAAGATGCGAACAGTGCACAAGTTCCATCCATGGGAACACCAACCGGTGGAAGCCGTAATTCAGAAACAACGAGACTTTCAATGTTGCGAAGAAAAGTAGCAGAACGTTTGGTAACTGCCAAAAATGAAACTGCGATGTTGACTACTTTCAACGAAGCTACCATGTTACCTATTAGTAATTTGAGAGATGAATTCAAAGAAGAATTCAAAACAAAACACGGCGTTGGTTTAGGCTATATGTCTTTCTTCACGAAAGCGGTTGTTAGAGCTTTGCAAATGTATCCTGACGTGAATTCTATGATCGATGGTGACAATAAAATCTCGTATGATTTCTGTGACATCTCCATTGCGGTTTCGGGTCCAAGAGGTCTTATGGTTCCCGTAATGCGAAATGCAGAAACCTTAACTTTTAGAGGAATTGAGACTGAAATTAAGCGTTTAGCCATTCGCGCACGTGACGGACAGATTACAGTAGATGAAATGACAGGTGGAACGTTCACTATCTCAAACGGTGGTGTTTTCGGTTCTATGTTAAGTACACCTATTATCAACCCACCACAATCTGGGATTTTAGGAATGCACAACATCATTCAACGTCCAATAGCTGTAGATGGAAAAGTAGAAATTCATCCCATGATGTATCTTGCTCTTTCGTATGACCACCGAATCATTGACGGACGTGAGTCTGTTGGATTCTTGGTAGCTGTCAAAGAAGGATTGGAAGATCCAATCAATCTATTGATGGATGGAGACGCAAAGAAAGCATTGGAATTATAATTAATTAAATTCTATACCATCAAAAGAAATTTTGATGTATAAAGGAAATAGGGGTGTCAAAAGATGTCCCTATTTTTTTTGTTAAATTAGAGGGAAATATAAGAAAAGGAAACTCTTCGATTAAAATAAAAACCATGAAATCATTTTTTATAACGATAATAATGCTGTTGACATCTGGATTAACCAATGCACAAACCCTTGTGAGAGCAGGATCAAGCGCACACGGTAATGTTTTATACAATTGGGATGGAAAAAATTTAAGACAAGATTCAAGTCCGTATAGCGAAGTTATTGCAAACTGGGACGGTAAAAATTTAAGGCAAGGTTCGAGTTCGTATGGAGATGTTTTATACAATTGGGATGGAAAAAACCTACGGCATGGATCCAGTTCGTACGGAGATATTTTATACAATTGGGATGGAAAGAATGTGAGACAAGGTTCAAGCTCCTATGGAAATATTCTTTATAATTATAATGGGAAAAATGTCCGTCAAGGTTCAAGTTCGTATGGAGATATTCTTTATAACATAGCAGGCGTTCTTCCGGTTGCTGTTTTAATTTATATCATTGAATAATAGAATTTAAACTGATATGTATAGAATACATGTGAAATAAATTTACAAAAAACAATGGTATTTGAGCACCAAATTTTCTAGAAAAAGCAAAAAAAACTGCGATTTTTATAAAATGGTATGATATTTTCTTATCTTTACGTATGGATTATAAGAATCAGAATTTATTATTAACCAATTTTAAAAACTATTATGGGATTATTCTCTTTCATTAAAAATGCAGGATCTAAAGTATTCGGCGGAAGCGAAACAGCAGAAGAAAAAGCTGCAAAAGTACACGAACATGTATCAAAATATAATTTTGATCTTTCCAATGTGAAATTCTCCGTTAATGACGAAGAAGTAACTGTTTCAGGTGAAGCAAAAAACATTGACGAAAAGCAAAGAATTTTGGCCACTGCAGGAAATGTAGAAGGGATTTCTTCAGTTCACGACGGTTTAACTTTAAAAGAACCTTTAAAAATCGAAATTCCAGATATTTCAAAAACGATGTACACGGTTAAATCCGGAGATTCGTTATCTAAAATTTCAAAAGAAGTGTATGGAAATGCCAATGCATACAATAAAATATTTGAGGCGAATAAACCAATGTTAACGGATCCTGATAAAATTTATCCAGGTCAAGTTTTGTATATCCCTCAGGATTAAGCAAACCACTTAAAATTTATAAATCGCAATTCTTTAAAAAGAATTGCGATTTTTTTTTTGAATTCTAGTTCTATCCATCTTCGGTAAATTCATGAGTTGAAAACAATGTTCCAAAAAGGTAGACTTTTTGACTTTTCCTTGGATAATAAGCGAGCAAACAACTATTTTCAATCTTATTCACTTACTTTTGTCAAAAAACACAGAGTGATTCCATCGAATACGTCCCAGAAAAAGAAAACTGCTTTATTACTTGTTGGAATTTTAGTCATTGCCCTAAATTTACGTCCTGCATTGGCGAGTGTAGGTCCTTTGATTGATGACATAAGAGATACAACCGGATTAAGTAATTTTCTATTGGGACTTCTCACCACTTTGCCCCTACTCGCTTTTGGTATGGTTTCAATGTTTTCACCCGTTTTCACCAAGCGATTTGGTATGGGTCGTGTTTTGTTGGCCTCATTACTTTTACTGACCGGTGGAATTTTAATCCGGACACTTCCATGGCTTCCTGCCTTGTACACGGGAACGGTTCTTTTAGGCATTGCCATTGCATTTGGAAATGTGTTGATGCCCTCACTTACCAAACAAAACTTCCCCACAAATTCCGGTTTAATCACCAGTTTGTATTCAGGTGCTATGGCAATCGGTGCCTCGGTCGCGGCTGGATTAAGCGTTCCTTTGGCATACAACTTTAATTTAGGATGGCGTGGTTCATTGCGAGTTTGGGCGATACTTTCCGTTTTAGCTTTTATTCTATGGATTCCGCAACTGTGGCGATTGAAAAAAGTGAAGTCAAATCGAAACTTTAAAAAGTCGATGAGGAGTTTAATTCAACAACGATTGGCTTGGAAAGTCGCACTATTTATGGGATTGCAGTCGTTTACTTTTTATGTGATTTTAGCGTGGCTTCCCGACTTGTTGATAAGTCGAGGATATACGCATGAATCTGCTGGATGGATGCTGTCCCTTTCACAAGCCACTGGTATTTTCGGTTCGTTTCTAATTCCCTTTCTAGCCGGAAAGAAGAAAGACCAACAAACGATGGTTGCTTTTCTAATTGCAATAGAAGTTCTCGGTTTACTCGGATTGTTATTACCCAATTTTGGATGGGAATGGATATGGATTTCAATGATTGGTTTCGTTCTGGGTGCATGTTTTGGACTGGCTTTGTTATTTATTGTTCTTCGCTCTCATGACACCGAATCCGCCACCGAATTATCGGGAATGGCTCAATCGGTTGGTTATTTTATCGCTGCAACAGGTCCTATATTCATTGGAAGTTTGTTTGATTTTACATTGGATTGGAAATACCCCCTTCTGGTTATGATTGGTGTTGCCTTTCTCAAACTCCACATGGGATTGGGTGCTGGAAAACAAGGAACCATCAAACGGAATTAAATTAAAATTGATCTGACTACAAAGTGAGTTAACTAAAATATATTCAAAAATTAGATTAAGATATCATTCTTATTTCCCTGCTTGATTGTATGTTTCCATCCTTTTTAAACCCATCGAAATTTTATTGAAAATTAATCGTTTCGATCAGCACCCCAAACGGTTTATTGGGAAATAGTCTGAAAATTCCCTATCTTTGCAAGAATGCTTTTTTTAAAATTTCTGTTTGGGAAGTCAGCGTATTGATCTTTTATCAATTTATTCCCAACGTAGAGTTTCTAACTCTTCCTTCTGCGCTCCGCAGATTTTTTACAAGCAATGATAATTTTTGAGGTCTGACTTCGTAAAAAATCAGACGCTCATTTAACTTTAAAATATAGTAGATGAAGAAAGGTTTAATGAAGAACAAACGTATTGGTATTATCGGTGCAGGACCGAGTGGTCTGGCACAAATTCGCGCTTTTGAAGCTTTGCAAGATCAAGGACATGAAATGCCTGAAATCGTATGTTTCGAAAAGCAAAGCAATTGGGGAGGTATGTGGAATTATTCCTGGCGAACAGGTGTAGGAAAATATGGCGAGCCTATTCACGGAAGTATGTACAAATACCTTTGGTCAAACGGACCGAAAGAATGCTTGGAGTTTTCTGACTATTCTTTCGATGACCATTTCAAAAAACCCATTTCCTCCTATCCTCCGAGACCCGTACTTTTTGATTATATTCAAGGACGGATTAAGAAGAGTAATGCGAGAGATTTTATCCGTTTTGACACCACAGCCCGTTGGGTTAGTTTTGACGAAGACACCAAAAAATTCACGGTGGTACTCGATGATTTAAAAATCGACAAAACGTATTCCGAGGAATTTGATTATTTGGTAGTTGCTTCGGGACATTTTTCAACGCCCAACATGCCGTATTTCAAAGGAATTGAAAATTTCCCTGGAACCGTAATGCACGCCCATGACTTTAGAGGAGCCGACCAATTTATTGATCGAAATGTTTTACTAATTGGAAGTAGTTATTCCGCAGAAGATATTGGTATTCAATGCTATAAGCACGGTGCGAAATCCGTAACATTGAGTTATAGAAGCAATCCAATTGGTATCGAATGGCCCGATGGAATCAAAGAACTTCCTTTGGTTACTCATTTTGAAGAAGATACTGCATACTTTAAAGATGGAACCATCGAAAAATTTGATGCGGTAATTATGTGTACAGGTTATCAGCATAAATTCCCGTTTCTTCCCGATGAACTTCGATTGAAAACAAAAAACAATTTATACCCTGACAATTTATACAAAGGAATATTCTTCAACGAATTGCCTCAATTGATTTATTTAGGAATGCAGGATCAATATTATACGTTCAATATGTTCGATTCACAAGCTTGGTTAGCACGTGACTACATGATGGGACGATATGAGCTTCCAACAGAAAAGGAAAGAAGATTGGATATGGACAAATGGTTAGAGAAAAATGACCAATTGGAAAATGGAAATGATGATGTTGATTTTCAATCCGCTTACATTAAAGACCTATTAGCTCTTTCCGACTATCCACATTTCAACGTGGACCAGGTAGGTGTGATGTTTAAAGAATGGCTAAAAGACAAAGAAGAATGTATTTTAACGTATCGTGATAAAACCTTTCGAAGTGTGGTTACAGGAACTATGGCTGCTGAGCACCATACCGAATGGATGGATGAAATGGATGATAGTAAAGAACGTTATCTATTTGAACCGGAAGAAGAAGAATTAATTCCAGACAGATTGTAGTTTACAATCTAAGATTATAAAACCACTACCCTTGAGAAATTCTCAAGGGTGTTTTTTTGTAAAACTATCTGAAATTAAAATAAATAGAGGAAATAGAACGGTTTAGAAAAGAAATTGTAAATTACTTTGGAATTAAAAAGTACGAATTAAGAAAATCCAAACAATTGGAATCGGAAAAGCAAGTTGTGGAGTATTTGCCGCCTTCTGCATCAATGTTGCAACTCTAAATACACTTTAAATCCAATAAAAAAAGGGGTGGTGGATTCGATATAAAATTATTCAGTCCAATTCCTAAAGAAAATATCTCAACAAGAGAAAAAAAATAAAATTAAAAACTATAAATATGAATTTGAACTCTATCTATTCGTTCAAAAACTCGATCAAACATTGGTACATTCCCCTTTTAGTCGGAATTCTTTTTGTAATCATCAGCATAGTAGTTTATTCATCACCCATAAGTTCCTTGCTCGCTTTATCTTTTTTCTTTGCACTTTCCTTTTTATTCAGTGGAATTTCAGAAATTATTTTTTCACTAACCAACCGCGATCAATTAGATAATTGGGTTTGGTCTTTGGCCTTTGGAATTCTAACCTTTGTTGTGGGAATTTCACTAGTCTCCCACCCTGCACTTTCTATTACGATTTTGGTATTTTATGTGGGTTTCTTACTTCTTTTCCGATCAATTTCATCCATCAGTTTTGCATGGGACGTTAAAAAGTACGGAAATAAAAATTGGGGTGGATTATTAGTCTTCGGAATTTTAGGTGCCATCTTTTCTTTCATATTGATTTGGAATCCAGCGTTTGCTGGTTTGAGTGTCGTAATTTTAGTTTCACTAAGTTTTCTTTTTGCTGGACTTTTCAGCATCTTTTTGGCTTTTCAACTTCGAAGACTGCATAAATCTTCCAAATCCCTATCGGGACATTTAAAAGAACGCTACGATCTCCTAATGGAAGAAATTCGAAAAGAACAGGGAAATTACTAATACACTTTTTATTATTTAGAAAGAACTTTAAATTCTTTATTTTACACAAATGAATACAGCCGAATTATTTAATTTAAAAGGAAAAACCGCGATAGTTACCGGCGGTGCAAACGGAATCGGAAAAGCATGCTGTGAGATGCTTTCTGCATTTGGAGCAAACGTTGTCGTTTCAGATTACAATTTGGAAGCGGCTCAAAAAACATCCAAAGAAATCAATGAAAACGATGGAAAAACCATTGCCATTGATTGCGATGTAACCCAAGACGAAGCTCTTGTGAATTTGGTTGATAAAACCGTTCAGGAATTTGGCAGTATTGAAATCTTAGTCAATAACGTTGGCGGTGGAGGTGTTGGAAAAGAAAGTCCGTATGATATTGAAGTAGAGAAATTCAAAAAAGTATTTGAAATGAACGTTTTCAGTATGTGGCGTCTTTGTCAATTGGTAGCACCACACATGAAGAAATCAGGATATGGAAGTATCATCAATATGTCTTCCATGGCATCCATCAATAAAGGTCCAGCAATTAGTGCGTACGCTTCCTCAAAAGCTGCAGTGAATCACATGACTCGAAATTTAGCGTTTGATTACGGTTCGGATAACATTCGTGTAAATGCAATCGGACCTGGTGCTACCCGTACCTATGCTTTGAGTACAGTTTTAACTCCTGAGTTGGAAAAGGCAATGCTGAAACATACTCCAATCAACCATTTAGGAGAAGCAGAAGATATCGCAGGAGCGGTACTTTATTTTGCTGCACCTATTTCTAGTTGGACAAGTGGACAAGTGATGTTTATCAATGGAGGTGGTGAACAGACTTTGGATATATAAGAAAATTCTAAATCGGTAGGTTTAAATTAGCTTACCGATTTTTTTTGGAAGAATTTGAAAAACAGCTAAGCAACCAAACGAAAAATATTTAGCTTTGAAGCAATTGTTATCTAAAGTGAAAAATAAATGCAAGAACCACTCGAATTTTATACAGCCGAAAAATCAAAATACGAACAGGATTTAAATGCCGTAAAGAAGAAATTAAGCCTTTCAAGCACAATACGATTGCTCCTTTTCATAGCTATCGGATTAGGAATTTATTTCTTTTTTGGAAATCTCCAAATCGTCGCTGGAATTTCAGTGGGTGGCTTGGCACTGTTTTTATTTTTTGTTTCTAGACATACCGATTTACAAAATCAAAGAAACTTCATTCAAAAATTAATTGAGATTAATACAATTGAAATCAATGCGTTGAAGGGTGATTACTTGAATTTTGATGAAGGTTTGGTATATGAAGATCCCACTCATTTTTACAGTTACGACATTGATCTTTTTGGAAAGGGATCGTTCTTTCAATATGTGAATCGGACCGTTACTGAAGAAGGCACCCATGAATTTGCCAATCAATTAACATCAAATAATAGTGAGGGAATCAATCAAAAACAAGAAGTAATTCAAGAATTGGCTAAAATGCCGAAATGGCGGCAAGAATTCTCAGCCATTGGAAGTTTAATAAAAGTAAAACATCCTGCAAAAGATATTTTGAAATGGATTCAACCCTATCAACCGGTTTTACCCAAATTCAATGCATTTATTCCGCAGGTTTTCACTTTGATTTCCTTTATTTTAACGGTTTTGTTTCTTTTTAACGTCGTTGGATTTCTGACTTTACTTTTTTGGTTCTTTATAGGTTTAGGAATTTCAAGCCTTTATTATAAGAAAACAAGTGCCATTTACGAGGAGTCAGGAAAAGCAAAAGATACATTTAAACAATACCACCAACTTTTAAATAAAGTTGAGAACCATACTTTCACATCTGAAATCCTTTTAGCTCAGCAAAAAGCAATTCAAACAGAAAATGAAAAGGCATCCGTTATATTTAAAAAATTCGCTCGAATTTTGGATATATTCGATCAACGAAACAATGATTTAACGGCACTGATAGGAAATGGATTTTTTTTGTGGGATTTAAATTATGCTTACAAAGTGGAAAAGTGGATAAAAACATACAAAGAAAAAACCGAAGATTGGCTGAATGTTATTACTTTTTTTGATGCGCAGAACAGTCTTTCTAATTTCGCTTTTAATCATCCGAGTTATGTGTATCCTCATATAAACACCGATAAAAACGTGATTCACTCCGAACAATTGGGGCATCCACTACTAAGAGTTGAAAAACGAATTGACAATGATTTCAGAATTGAAAATCAACAGTTTTTTATTATTACGGGAGCAAATATGGCAGGAAAAAGCACATTTCTTCGAACCGCTTCTTTGGCAATTGTAATGGCAAATATGGGTTTACCGGTTTGTGCGAAATCATTTCAGTATTCACCCATAAAATTAATTACAAGTATGCGAACGTCAGATTCATTGGCAAAAGATGAATCCTATTTCTTTTCGGAATTGAAACGTTTAAAATTTATCGTTGACGAAATTAAAAATGACAACTATTTCATTATTCTGGATGAAATTTTAAAAGGAACCAACAGCGTGGATAAAGCGATTGGTTCTAAAAAATTTGTCCAAAAATTAGTCAATTCTAATTCTACAGGCATCATTGCTACGCATGATCTCAGTCTTTGTGAAATTGAAAACGAACTCACCGCCGTAAAAAATTATTACTTCGATGCCGAAATCATCAAGGACGAACTTCATTTTGATTATCAACTAAAAACAGGTGTTTGTAAAAATATGAATGCTTCGTTCTTATTGAAAAAAATGGAGATTGTTTAGATAATTGTTTTAAAAATTCTACACGAAAATAATTTCGTTTTTATTTCTTTATCGTACTATTGCAATATAGAATTTAATAGCAAAATGATCGAATTAAAACCAAAAGAATTTACAGATTCTCAAATCGAAATGGCAACACTTGCCAAAGCATTGGGTCATCCCGCGCGAATTGCAATTATTGAGTATTTACTGAGTGTGGATACCTGTATTTGCGGCGATATTGTCGATCAACTTCCCCTCGCCCAACCTACCGTTTCTCAACATTTGAAAGCACTTAAAAATGCGGGCTTAATCAAAGGAAATATTGAAGGAAATACCATTTGCTATTGCGTGGACAAAACCAACTTAGAAAAATTAAATCAATTTATGCAGCATATATCTTCTCAAAATGAGAATGAAAACGAATGTTGCTAATTCAAAATCACATACAATGAATACAAACGAGGAAATCAAAGAAATGGTCAAACAAAAATACAGCGAAATTGCTTTGCAAGACCAAGAAACAAACGCTTCATCTTGTTGTGGTAGCGGAGGTTGTAGTACCGAAGTGTACAACATCATGAGCGATGAATACGATCATCTGGAAGGATACAGCGCCGATGCCGATTTAAAATTAGGATGTGGATTACCAACTGAATTCGCAAAAATTAAAGCAGGCGATACCGTGGTTGATTTAGGAAGTGGTGCAGGAAATGACTGCTTTATAGCTCGACATGAGACAGGAGATTCAGGGAAAGTGATCGGAATTGATTTCACGGAAGCGATGGTCGAAAAAGCCAGAGCCAATGCGGATAAACTAGGATACAACAATGTAGAATTCCGATTGGGTGACATTGAAAACATTCCGATTACAGCGAATGTTGCCGATGTAGTTGTGAGTAATTGTGTGATGAATTTAGTTCCGGATAAACCCAAGGCATTCAACGAAGTACATCGTATTTTAAAAACAGGCGGACACTTCAGCATTTCAGACATAGTTCTCACCGGTGATTTGCCTGATAAAATTAAAAATGCAGCAGAAATGTACGCAGGATGCGTAGCAAGTGCCATTCAGAAAGAAGAGTATTTACAAATTATTAAAAACGCAGGGTTTGAAAATATTGCAATTCAAACCGAAAAACCGATAATCATTCCACATGATATTTTGAAAAACTATTTGAACGAAGAAGAAATTAAAGTTTATAAATCGAATAAAAACATCATTTTCAGCATCAGCGTTTATGGTGAAAAACAAGAAAACTGTTGCACGCCCAATTGTTGTTAGACTCAGGTGAAAAGTAGTATATTTGAACTTCAAAAGAAGAATTAAACTATGAGTCTAACTTTTATCTTCATTTTTTGTTTGCTTGTGGTTGCGATGTTTGCTCCTTTTATTTCGCTCTATGCGGTTTCTTTGATAAAGGAAAACGAATACCAAAGACACATTAAGATTCAAAAACGATTGTTTTGGGTATGTGTTATAGGGGTGGTAATTTTTGAAGTACAACTGCGAATGGCAGGAGGCTCTGGAAGTTTAGTCGCGCAAAGCAAATACGTAGATACCTCATTTTTTCGGTACATTTTAACCGCTCATATTATTGGCGCAGTACTTACTTACTTAATTTGGGCTTTCACTATTTTTTGGTCGGACACTAAGTTTCGGAAAAAGCGAACGCTACCTGGATTCTCTTCCCAAATGCATAGAAAATTGGCATACATCTCTATTACTGGACTTTTTTACACTGCCATTACTTCTTTAATTGTTTGGATCTTAACTTTTTATCTGTAAAAGTTGAATGCTCATTGGGTGAATTCGAGGAAAGCAATATATTTGAAAAGAAAATCAATTAGCATTGATTAATGAATTTATTCTAATGCTTTTTTAAACTGATACATTACAATACTTTGACTGAATTCCCAAAAAACATAAAGTTTAAATACAGTTGGAGAAAATACCAACAACGGGTACTTGACGAATTAAAAGACCATCTAAGTGATCGTCATTTACATATTATTGCTCCTCCCGGATCAGGCAAAACCGTATTGGGACTTGAAGTCGCTATTCAATTAAATAAACCAACTTTAATTCTTGCGCCTACACTTGCCATTCGAAATCAATGGATACATCGATTTTGCGAACTATTTCTTCAAACCCAGTCAGTTCCAGATTGGATTTCAAGAGACATTCGAAATCCGAATTTTTTGACCGTTGTAACTTATCAAGGACTTCATATTGCCTGTCATAATTTGAAAAGTAAAATTGATGAAAGTGAGACTGAGATTAAAAAGGCCGATAAGAATACAAATCCCAATCTTGACAAAATTATTCGTGGATTAAAGTCTCAAAACATTCAAACGGTAATTGTTGATGAAGCGCACCATTTAAAAAATGAATGGTGGCAAACTTTGACAAAAGTAAAAGACAGACTTGACCCTGTGATTGTAGGTCTTACCGCTACTCCACCCTATGATGTGACTGCTACCGAATGGAAGCGATACATTACAATGAACGGTCCCGTGGACACTGAAATAACAGCGCCTGAATTAGTCAAAGAAGGCGATTTATGTCCGCATCAAGATTATATCCATTTCACTTTTCCAACGGAAAATGAAAATGAAAAAATCATTCAATTTCGACAAAGGATTGAGGAGTTATTTCATGAAATAAAGATGGATGAAACAATTGCAAATGCGATTAAATGTCATCCAGTTTGGCTAAGTCCAACGGAACAATTGGAATGGATTTACACCCATCTTTCGTCCTATTCTGCCTGTTTAATCTTCCTTCATGCAATGGGAGTCGAAATCCCCGAAATTCATTTGGAAATAATTGGTGATAAGAAATTTGTAGTTCCGAAGCTTAATTATGAATGGATGGAAATACTATTGGATTTTTACCTCTTTCAAGAAAAAGAGTATTTCAAACCCTATCAAGCCCATCAACAGAGTCTTGAAAACAAATTAAAACGAGCAGGAGCGATTGAAAAAAAACAAATCAACTTTTTACATAACAAACGAGTCACTGGTTTTTTAACGTCAAGTATTAGCAAACTCAATGGTATTAAAGAAATCGTTGATTTTGAATACAAACAATTGGGAAAAGATTTACGAATGGTGATTCTTGCCGATTACATTCGAAAAGAGTTTTTTGTCCATTCCGATGAAAATAAAAGTGAAATTAATAAAATAGGAATACTTCCCATCTTCGAAAAACTAAGAAGAGAGAATTCAGACCGTAAAAAAATAGGAGTTTTAACGGGTTCCATCATTCTCATCCCAAAATCAGCGTTTGTCTCTTTAAAAGCAAAAGCCAATGCATTGGGAATTACTGAAATCAACTCCTCTGCAGTTCCTTTTGATGAGGAATATATTCAAATACATCGTTCCGAACCAATCAAAAATGAGGTTATTCACATGATTACCCAAATTTTTGAAGAAGGAAAAATTGAAGTTTTAATCGGCACGAAGTCTTTGCTTGGCGAAGGTTGGGATGCACCTTCAATTAACTCGTTGATCTTGGCCAGTTTTGTAGGCTCATTTGTATTATCGAATCAAATGCGTGGAAGAGCCATTCGGATTCACAACGGTAATTCAGAGAAAACAGGAAATATTTGGCATTTAGTAACATTAGATCCAACCTCTGAAACAGGAGGTGATGATTTAGAATTACTTAAAAGACGGTTTCGGAGTTTTGTTGGAGTATCATTCAAAGAAGAAGAAGCGGGAATTGAAAACGGTATTGGCCGTTTGAACTTGCCAGAAAACATTCAAAAAAAGAAGAATTACTGAAAAAGAATAGCGAAATGTTCTTGCTTGCAGCTGATAGAAAGAGTTTAAAGCAAAGATGGAATACAGCGCTTGAAACAGGAGTTACCTTGGTTGAAGAAATAAAAATCCCATTTCAGGAAGAAAAAGAATACCAACAATTAAAAGCTTTTTATTTAAATAAAACCATTGCAAATTTGTTGGCCACTTTGGCGTCTGGTTTAGCTGGTTTTGGATCAAACAGTTTAGAGCTTATTTACAAAATCGTTAGAGACACAAAATCCGTGCAAGACCTTTATTTCCTTCTTGGTTTCTTTGGGTTAATCGGTGTGGGTATATTCGGAAGATTGACTTATAAAACACTTCGTCTCTATCTAAAATACCGTGATATATCAAAAGACGTCCATCAAATTGGAGAAGCCTTATTAAACGCTTTGATCAAAGCAAATGTTATTCGTTCCAATTATTCAGAATTTAAGGTAGAATCCACAATTGATCAAAATGGCGCTGTATTTTGTCATTTAGAAGGAGGAACAACTTTTGAAAAATCCATTTTTATAAATGCACTGCATGAGGTGATAGTGCCAATAGATAACCCACGCTATGTAATCTTACGGAAAAATAGATTTATGTTTTATGTAAAACAGAAAGATTATCATTCCGTTCCTGAAGTTTTAGGGAAAAATAAAAACTTGGCTGAGTATTTTAAAAATCAATGGGAAAGGCTTGTAGGAAATTGTGATTTAGTATTTACACGAACAATTGACGGCCGGAAGTTACTTTTGAGAGCAAGAATTAAATCGTTGGCTGTACAGTTTGAAGATTCAGTCGAACATGTCAATAAATGGCGATAATCTTTCTATTTCTGTTTGGATCTTAACTTTTTATCTGTAAAAATAAAACCTTATTTCATCAAAAATTCGAATTCAATTTATAACTTACTTTATTGTATTATTGCACAGTATATTTAAATCAAAAGAAAAAAAACACCAATCTAGTTTATTTTGATTCGTGATAAATCAAATTGCAAATGAGATACTCCTTATTTAAATCTTTCAACCTGAGTGTAGGTGAAGAATCCCAAGATAAAGTTTTAGAAAACGTACGCTCGAGCATTTCTTTTCGAGGTTCCAATTTATGGATTTTGGCGTGTGCAATCGTCATCGCTTCCGTAGGATTGAATGTGAATTCAACAGCGGTAGTCATCGGTGCGATGCTTATTTCGCCTTTGATGGGGCCTATTGTGGGAGCCGGTTTCGCCTTGGCGATTTATGACTTTGATTTATTGAAGAAATCATTGAAAAACTTATTGACTGCAACGGTTGTGAGTTTGGTTGTTGCTTGGTTGTATTTCCTAATTAGCCCTTTTAAAGAAGCGCAATCTGAATTGTTGGCTCGAACTTCACCCACCATTTATGATGTTTTGATTGCATTTTTTGGTGGATTGGTCGGCGTGATTGCCATAACACGTGTTGAGAAAGGAAATCCGATTCCGGGAGTTGCGATTGCAACTGCTTTGATGCCACCACTTTGTACCGCAGGTTATAGTTTGGCCATTGGAAATTATTCCTACTTTTTGGGTTCGTTTTATTTGTATACCATCAACTGTTTCTTTATATGCATTGCTACGTTTTTCATAATTAAATACTTGAAATACAAACCGGTATCTCACTTAAACCCGAAGTTCGAAAAACAAATTAGATACGGAGTTTCTGTTTTAATTCTCGTTATGATTGTTCCAAGTTTCTATTTAGCTTACAATCTATTCAATGTAAAGAGATACAACGAAAAAGTAGAAGAATTCCTCACCAATGAGTTTTCGAATAAAGGATATATTCTGATTTTTAAGAACACAAAATACAACCACAATCCAAAGAAAATTGAAGTTGCCTTTCTGACCAAAAAATTCACCGAAGATGAAATTATTGAATTTCAACAAAAACTGTTGCAATATGATTTGGAAAACACGGAATTAACCATTCGTCAAGATGAAGGAGATTTAAAAAGTGAAATCCTGAATGAAATTGGAAATCAAACCAAAACTTTGTCCGAAAAAGACATTATCATCAATAATCTTCAGCAAGAATTGAGCGAATACAAAGTGGATAATTCAGAACTTCTCACCGAAATCAAAATTCTATTTCCGAATCTGAAAAATATTTCGGTTGGAAAACAATTGATTAATCCACATACTGACAGCGCGCAGGCTATGACCGTTCTTGTTTACAGGGATGAAAAGAAGTTGGAGGAATCCGAAGCCGTGAAAATTGAGAAGTGGTTGAAATTAAAATTGAAAACAAACAGTGTCGCTTTACTTAGACAAGATTAAGTAATTGAATTTAATATTTAGCTGAAACATGGACGAATCCTATAAAAAACATTGGGAAAAGGTTTACGAAACCAAAAACCCAGATCAAGTAAGTTGGTCCCAAGAAATCCCCCAAACTTCACTTGATTTTATGCATTCATTTCAATTACCCAAAACGGCGAAAATCATCGATGTAGGCGGAGGTGAAAGTAAACTCGTCGATCATTTGTTGAACGAAGGATTTGAAAACATTACTGTCCTTGACATTTCTGAAAAAGCCTTGAAAAAAACCAAAAAACGTTTGGGCGAAAACGCTTCGAAAGTCAATTGGATTGTAAGTAACATACTCGATTTTAAACCCGACAGAAAGTTCGATTTATGGCATGACCGAGCTACTTTTCACTTTTTAACCACGCCCGAACAAATTACAAAATATGTGGAAATCTCAGAAAACGCCATCGATGGCTATTTAATCCTCGGCACCTTTTCCGACAAAGGTCCTACAAAATGCAGTGGACTTGAAATCACTCAATACAACCAAGAAAAATTAGTTGCAGAATTGAGAAAAAATTTCACTAAAATCCATTGCGTTGAAGAGATCCACACGACACCTTTCGGCACAAGCCAACATTTTTTATTTTGTAGTTTTAAAAAGCATGGGTAAGATTTTACTAATCTCCCATTTGAAAGTTCATTCTATTAAATACTTAATTTTATTTTTTCCGCTTAATTTCATCTTTATATAAAATTTGATAAAGGAGATACAAACCAATAAGCGCTGCCATTATAAATAAAAAGAATGCAAATGCGGGATAGCCTCCAATGGTCCACGAACTAGGAACACGTACCAACAATGCAGCACCCATTATTAAGGCTGCAATAATCAATCCTGCCGTAATTCGATTGGCAACTTTTTGAAATGCATCTGTAAAACGCTCTTCATCGATAGCATCCACTTTCACTCGAATTTGATTCTCAGCCAAATTTTCAGAAAACTTATTCAGGCGGAAAGGAAGATTTTCAGTGAGTTCTTTCATTTCCAAAAATAACTCCATCCAATTTCCAGGCTTCAAATTATCCTTCATCCTTCTTTCCATCAATTCATGCACGTAACTTTTTATGGTTTCCTGCATATCATATTCGGGCGTGAGGTAAGCAACGATTTGATCCATATTAAGTAAGATTTTACCCAAAATATTTAATTCGACTGGAATATGAATACCTTGTTGAGCGGCCAATTGATTAATTTCTATAAGAGTAAGACCTGTTTTTAAATCCTTTGCTTTTTGGTTTTTACTTTCTTGAATTTTACGCGCAATATTTTTTCGAAATAAATTTAAATCTATTTTCTGTTCATCATATTCACTGATAGAAAGTAAAATATCAGTCACCCTTGTGCTGTCATAATTACTTAAAGCAATCATTAGCTTCAAAATCGTTTCTTGCAATTTGTCGCTAAACTTAGCGACCATTCCCAAATCCATTAGACCGATTTTATTGTTTGGAGTGAGGTAAACATTTCCCGGATGGGGATCGGCATGTGCAAATCCATCTACAATAATTTGCTTCAAATATCCTTTGACTAAATCATCCACCAAAGGTTCCAAATTAATTTCCATTCGCTTCATGGGTGAGATTTGAGTTATCTTCCCTCCTTCCACAAATTCCATAGTTAAAACGCGGGAAGAACAGTAATCCATAATAGGCGCTGGAATAAATAAATGCTTAAAATCTTTTAAATTTTCTTTTAGGGTTGTAAGATTTTGGGCTTCCAATGTATAATCCAATTCCTTTAAAAGGATATAACGTAATTCTTCGATTACGCTATGAACCGCATAATTCCGTGCCGTTTCACTAAAACTCTCTGCTTTCTCAGACAAATCCATCAAAGTATCCAAGTCTTCAATAAATCGTTTTCGAATTCTAGGTCGCTGAATTTTAACGGCAACAACTTGTCCGGAATGCAAAACTGCTTTGTGAACTTGACCAATGGATGCACTCGCCAAAGGTTCCTTTTCAAATGAGGAAAATGCTTTGGAAATACGTTCGCCTATTTCTTCCCGAAATATTTCTTCTACCACCTCATATTCAACCGCTTCAACGTCATCTTGTAAAGTTGCCAATGCCTCCATGAAATGGGAAGGAAGCAAATCCGGACGGGTAGAAAGAAGCTGCCCCAATTTGACATAAGTTGGTCCCATTTTTTTTAGGTCCTCCGTTAATTCTTCGGGCGTATGGTCAAATTCATTCAATTCCTCATCAGAATCAGTTTTTGACAACGAATCTGAAGGAAATGAAAAAACATTGCTGGTTCTGTATTTCAACATAAATTTAAAAAAGCGGATGTACTTGTCGTATTGTTCAGGAAGTATACTCATAGTTCGTATTTTAAGTGAAAGCTACAAAAATTCAGCCAATGGAAAATTTCTTTTTGAATGATTCTTAAAATGAACTGAGTTTTGTGAACACAGAAACTTCGAATTAAAAGTGCACACGTTTTTAATTTGAAAAGAATTAAAACAAAAAAAAGCAGCACCAAACTAGTACTGCTTTCTATACATACTTTGTTCTAAACTCCAAAAAGAACAAAATCAAACTTTCTTTAAATAAGTTTTAAAGTGTAATCGTCTTGAATCCACTTTCTTGCAATCCAAATAGATACACAAAACCATCCGGCGTCGTTTCTATCGAGGATGGATAGTCTGCTTCGGTAACGCCCATTTTCTTCATTGCAAATTCACAAACCACAATTCGAATTCCAGCTTTCTCACTGGTTTCAATGAAAGAAATTAAATTGGGATCATCCGCCAAATCTTTCACAACGGGACCGACTAAAACAATTTCAAAATTTATTTTCGGGTTGTTTACTTTCATTTCTGCACCACTAATTACAGCCGGTGGAAAATAGTTCGCATTGGAAATAAGTAGTGCATATTTTCCATCCTTTTTCACAGAATTTTCAATGTCTGAAACACTAAGTGATTGCGCATGGGCAGGTGTATAGAAAACAGAACCCACGAAAACGAAAAGAATTACTAAAAACTGATTATTCATATTATATATAATTTTAAAGGCAAAGATAGCCGTTAGACCTCGCTTCACTTGTAACCTTAGTTACTGTGAAATTCTTCAGGATTGCAATGTGCTTAACCTTAGCCTGATTGCGAGCTCCAAGGAATTAAAGCTGCAGATTTCTTTAACCATTCCTCAAATTAATACCTTAAATTTGGGAATCAAAATTCATTTCTACATGTACTATCTCCGTTTGCTAATCTTCTTTTTCCTATTTGTGAGCATTTCCGCATTTTCTCAACAAACCGGACAAATTATTGGAAGCGTGGAAGATAAAAATACGTTGGAGAATTTGTCGGAGGTAGAAATCACGGTCGATGGTACTTCTCTGATTACATTTACAGACGAAAATGGAAATTTTAAAATTTCGGTTCCTGTTGGCACTTATTCTGTAACTGCGTACTCATTGGGATACAAAGAATCCACCTTCTATAATTTGGTAGTGAATTCTGGAAATGATCAAATTATACGTTTTGGCTTAGAAAACGAATATGAAATTCTTGAAGAGGCAGTCATTACCTTTAATCCGAATTCCTCGGCAAAAACGACGGATTTAATCACACCGCTTTCGGTTCAACAGTTAACTTCGCAAGAAATAAAATCTAATCCGGGTGGAAATTTCGATGTGTCGAAAGTCGTTCAAACCTTGCCTGGAGTGGGATTAAGTAACGGTGTAGGTGAACGAAATGACATCATCATTCGGGGAGGTGCGCCCAATGAAAACGTCTATTACCTAGATGGAATTGAGATTCCCGTTTTAAACCATTTTCAAACTCAAGGAAGTTCAGGTGGAGCACAAGGAATATTGAATGTTTCTTTTATCGAAAGTTTAAAACTCAGTACTTCAGCCTTTGATCCAAAATACAATGACGCACTTTCTTCCACTTTTGTTATCAACCAAAGAAATGGAAATCCCGATCGTTTTTCGGGAAATGTGCGGGCGAGTTTAACTGAAACTGCTTTGACTCTGGAAGGACCGATTTCACCAAACACTACCTTTTTGAGTTCCGTTCGGAAATCGTATTTGGGTTTGCTTTTCAAGATTGTAGATTTACCGATTCGTCCGGATTTTTATGATTTTCAATACAAAGTCAACCACAAATTCAATGATAAAACAACCCTCACTGCGATAGGAATTGGCGCCATCGATAATTTCCATTTTGCACCCACGCGAGAGTCCACGCCTGAAAATATTTATGTACTTCGATCTACGCCTTACATCAATCAATGGACCTATACGATGGGTTTTAATTTAAATCGGAAAATCAAAGATGGGTTTATGAATTTTACAGTAAGTAGAAACATGTTTCATACCACTTTGGATAAATTTGAGGATGATAAAAAAGTGGAAGAAAAACGAACTTTGTGGGTGAATTCGGATGAAATCGAAAATAAATTCCGATTTGATTACACCAAATTTACCAACGGATGGCGATTTTCAACCGGACTGGATGTGCAATATGTAGGATATAAAGGAGATGTTTTCAATAGAGTAAGCAATGAAATCAAAGATGAAGATGGAGCGATAATTTCTCCCGAACGAACCATAGAATTCAGCAGTCAAATCAACTTTTGGAAATACGGTTGGTTTGCGCACGTTTCAAAACGCTTCTTTCTAGAAAAATTACTTTTATCCGCTGGAATTCGGACGGACATGAATAGTTTCACAGATAACGGTTCCAATCCGGTGGAAACGCTTTCACCTCGATTGTCTGCATCATATAGTTTGAATAACCATTGGAGCATCAACGGGTCCGTCGGAACGTATTTCAAAACGCCTATTTATACGGCTTTGGGTTACAAAGATGAGAACGATAATTGTATAAACAAAGATTTAAAATATACCCGCTCTACTCATTTTGTTTTGGGGACAGAATATTTACCCAAACGCTCTTTACGCTTTACCTTTGAGGGATTCTACAAACGCTACAACGATTATCCGGTATCTGAATCCACAGGTGTTTCGCTCGCAAATCAAGGAACTCAATATGGTTCAGTAGGAAGCGAGCAAATTCTATCAATAGGAAATGGTGAAACTTATGGATTGGAGTTATTTGTTCAGCAGAAAATGACAAATCGATTATTTTACGTTGCGAGTTATTCCTATGTCGTCAGTAAATTTTCAGGGACGGATGGTGAATTAATTTCTTCCTCCTGGGACAACAGACATTTGTTCACTGCGACTTTGGGTTATACTTTTAACAACAATTGGGATTTGGGTTTAAAATACCGTTTTGCTGGCGGAAATCCATATACGCCTTTCGACATGAACGCTTCTCAACAGAACTATTTGCTTTTGGGTGAAGGGATTCTGGATGTGAATTTATTGAATCAAAACAAATTATCGAATTACAATCAACTCGATGTACGGGTCGATAAAAAGTTCAATTTCAAAAAAACGTCATTAATCGTTTATTTGGACGTTCAAAATCTATTGATACAAAAGAGTGAGACCAATCCATATTACACCTTTAAACGAAATGAAGACAATACCGGATTCGAAACTACGGACGGACAACCGGTTCAATTTGACGGAAGCAATGCCATTCCTACCATCTTAGAAAATAAAAGTGGACATCCACTCCCCTCTTTGGGACTGATTTTTGAATTCTAAAACAAGGATTTTAATGATTCAAGATTACGTCTGTAAAACGTTTTGCGTATTTTTCTTGTTTCACTTTTCCTACACCTAAAACTTCTTTAAAAGCCGTTTTATTAGTCGGTCTTTTTAATTCCATATCTCGTAAACTCGCATCGCTAAAGATAATATATGCGGGAACTTTTTCTTCTTTGGCTATCGCAGAACGAAGTTCTCTTAATTTTTGGAACAAATCCGAATCGCTGTACATCTCCACCTTTTCTTCCGGAACATCATCTTCTTTTTTAATCAATGTTGCCAAGCGAACATTTTTATGTTGAAATAAAATTTCGTGTGCCAAAGGAGTTAAAACCAAACGACCCTTTTCATGAAAACGGATTTCGAGAATTCCTTGATTGATCATCTGAATGATATACTGTTGCAAATCCAACCAGGAAACATCTTTTACAATTCCATAGGTTTTGATTTTCTCATATCCTTTTTCCAAAACATGGGCATTTTGTGCACCACGAAGAACGTCGATAATCATCCCTGTTGATTCTTGTTCATTCAGTCGCGCAACAGCGGAACAGACTTTTTTGGCCAAAAGCGTTCCATCGAAATAATGAGGTGGCGAATCGCACACATCGCAATTGTTGCAATTTTCGGTCAAGTGTTCGCCAAAATAATTCAACAAAGCAATTCGTCGACAACTTAAAGCTTCCGCAAATTGTTGCATTCGATTGAGTTTAGCGACTTGATATTCCGCATTGGAAGCACCTTCTGTGAATTTCCGCAACTGAACCACATCGGAATAACTGTAAAACAAAATATTGTGCGCCGGAAGTCCATCTCTCCCACCCCGACCGATTTCTTGGTAATAACCTTCGATATTCTTCGGCATATTGTAGTGAATGACCCAACGAACATTGCTTTTATCAATCCCCATCCCAAAAGCAATGGTCGCAACGATTATTGGTATTTTGTCGTTGATAAAATTCTCTTGAATTGTACTCCGTTCATCAGCAGTTAAACCTGCATGATACGATTTTGCTACATATCCACTTTTATTCAATTTATCGGCAACAATTTCAGTGCTTTTTCGACTTAAACAATAAATAATACCACTTTCTCTGGGTTTGGAATCAAGGAATTTCAAGATTTGATTGATTCGGTTATTTCCCGGACGAACTTCCAAATACAAATTCTTTCGGTCAAAAGATGCCAAATGCACTTCCGCATCCGAAATATTTAATTGAGTCAGAATATCTTGTTGAGTAGCACGATCTGCAGTTGCGGTAAAAGCAGCAATCGGTTTTTGAGGAAATTGTTTTTTCAAATGTCCCAATTGGGTATAAGCCGGTCTGAAATCATGGCCCCACGAAGAAATACAATGCGCTTCATCCACCGCAATCATACTAATTTCAATAGCTGAAAAATAGGGCATCAAATTTTGCAAACTCTCCGGAGCCACATACAACAACTTCAATTCTCCCGCTTGCAATTTCTGAAGGCTTAGATTTTGGACTTGAACTTCTTGGCTGCTATTGTAATAGGCAGCAGAAATTCCATTCGCCATAAGTGCATCCACTTGGTCTTTCATCAAAGCAATCAAAGGAGAAATCACAATCGCTGTTCCTGAAAGAGCCAATGCAGGCAATTGAAAACACACCGATTTCCCACCACCCGTTGGCATAATCGTCAACACATCTTTTCCGTCAATAATATCCTGAATGATACGTTCTTGATTCGGTCGGAAGCTGCTGAAACCAAAATGGGTTTTTAAAAGTTCAGAGAGGGTATCTGTGGTAATCATGTTCATTTTCTTTTAGGAAACACGTGTCAAAGTGTTGGTAATACTTAGGTTAAATTAGCCACTCTAAATTCTCAAGCTTTACAATGAATGTAAAGAGAATGGATGGAAAAAATTAAAGTTAAAATGTATAATTTCAATAATACACACAGAAATCAATTCGTCTTTTCCAAACGGGTTCAAAGGTAATAATTTCCATACTGCAAACCTATGTAAACCACTTAATCGAAGTCGGTAGTTAATTATTTACTTTCGTTTATAATCGTTTACAAATGGAAGGCCTTCTTTTAAATGCATGAACTTCAATTTCTTATAAACTTAAAGTCACAGTTCTTGAAAAAATGTGTTTGAATGTGTAAGTCTATTTATCCAATAACCACCCCTGCTTTTATTTTGGTAAGATAATTCGTTGATTATTAAAAATCTTAAAAACTTTGTAACCTTTTGTCTGATTTCTTCTCTATAATATAGAGACATATAAAAAATGGAAGCAATTAGAATCAATGATTTAAAAAATCAGACAATCAAAGAAAGTGAAGTTATACAAAGAGTGCTTGATGGTGAAAAAGAATTGTATGAAATTTTGGTTCGCAGAAACAACCAAAAACTCTATCGTGCCATTCGAACTTATGTAAAAGAAGAAGCTGAGATCGAAGATATCATGCAGGATACGTATGTAAAAGCCTATCTAAAATTGTATCAATTTAGAATGGAATCCACTTTTTCTACGTGGTTGATTCGTATTGGAATAAACGAATCTTTGGCTCGCATAAAACAAAAAGGGAGATTGTTTTATATCCATGAAAAAAAGCTGAATGAAAGAACGGATACGATTTTAGAAATCCCAGATAACAAACAGTTAAATCCGCAAGATAAGATGATTGATAGAGAAGCAAAACAGGTATTGGAAAACGCCATTGATAGTTTGGATACAAAATACAGATCGGTGTATGTTTTAAGAGAAATCGAGGAAATGAGTATCAGAGAGATTTCCATTGCACTCGATTTATCGGAATCCAATGTGAAAGTTCGACTACACAGAGCCAAAGAAATGTTGAAAGAGAAATTATTTGAGCTTACGAATGATAAAAAGGTATTTGAATTTGGATTTAGCCGCTGCGATCGAATTACGGAAAAAGTGATGCAATCGATCTAACATTTATTCTGAAAATTAGTCAAAACACAATCCCTAAAATAGACCGTCTCGTTTTAAACATCGAGACGGTTTTTTTATTGAATTTTTTAATTTTTATGATAATTCCCGAAATTATTCTTACATTTATTTCTACAAAATAAATGTAATCGAAGACAGACTTTTTTGATTATCAACACTCTCAGTTTATTTTTTTTCAAACTCTAACTAAAAACCAAAATCATGAAAAGGCAAATCCTCATCGTCCTGTTATTTTTTATAACACCCTTTATTTTCGCCCAATCTTTTTCAGAAAACAAACTAAAAGCTGAACAAGGAGATGCAGTCGCACAGTATTATTTGGGAATGATGTATTCAAATGGAGATGGAGTAGAAATGGATAAAGTACAGAGTTTCAATTGGTATCTTAAAAGTGCAAACCAAGGTCATGCAGAGGCTGAATTCATTGTAGGCGTTTTGTATTATAAAGGAGAAGGCATTTCAAAAGACAAAGAAAAAGGAGTGGCCTATTTAAAGAAAAGTGCTGAAAAAGGCTATGCTCCTGCTGAATATTATTACGGACAATTATTTTTCTACGGCGAAGGCGTTGCGATGGACAAAAAGCTGGGTGCAGCTTGGATTAAAAAAGCAGTCGATCAAGGAAATGTCGATGCCCAAAAAGCGTGGAATGGATTGGAATTGTGGAAGTATTAATATTTCAATAAAATCAAGGATAAATTTACTCTTAAATTAGTAAAAACGCCATTTTTCAAAAAGAAAAACTCGACGACACATATTGACGTGTTAACTTTCGATCTTTAATTAGCAATCGAAAAACGAGGGATTGCATATCCTTTAAAAATCGAAAATTATGGCAACAAGTGAGAGATTACAGAAACACCTCGAACTGACAAGAGGTTTTGGCTGCTTATAAAAAAGTAGCTGACAGTGAGCAACAAATGCTTATTTTACTTTTAATAGATACAAAGTATGTAGCATCCGGAAACAAATTATCTGATGAAGAATGGGAGGAGTACGGAAAATCACCTGAAAAGAAAGAGATTTCAAGATTGATTAAAAAGTATGATTTTTCAGAGATGGGTGGATAAATGATCTTTATTTGTAAAATATAATGAAAACGAAAAGGATTGATTGTTTCCATCCAATTTATAATTCAGTATGCACTTCCTCCAGCTTTAGATAAATGATTGTACCTTTGATTTAATCAAAAAGAATCATCTTCCGCTATGGATAAAGAGAAATCAAAACCTGAAATTCAACCTAATAATCCACTTCATGGGGTGAAATTAGCAACGATATTGGAAATTCTAGTTGAAGAATACGGTTGGGAAAAATTAGCAATGAAAATCAATATCAATTGTTTTAAGAAGGATCCTTCCATAAAATCCAGTCTTACCTTTTTACGAAGAACTCCGTGGGCACGAGAAAAAGTAGAGTTACTTTATTTGGAAGTGGAAAAAGCGTTGAGGGCGATAAAATCCAAAAATTGTTAAGCCCTCCTTCCTCAGTATTCAAATAACTTTTAGAGTTGATTGATTTAATTTTCTAAATTAGTCAGTTCAAACTAAAATATTCATAAAATGGAAGACATATTTAATCTACATCGATTTGTTGAGGCTCAAAATAGCATGTATGAATCTGCATTAACTGAAACTCAAAACTATGTGGTTTGAAAAACTAACGGGATTCAAAGAAGAATCCCCCGAAAATATAAGAAAAAACCTTCGGATCGAAGGAGATTCTTTTGTGTCGAAAGCAAATAACAAGAAATTCACTTTCGGCAAATTGGAGATTCCAACTTTGGAACAACTCCAACAAAGTAATCCGCCGCTTGATAGTTATAAAGATACGCTTCAAATAAGCGTTTTAGTTGCGGATGTGATGGAATTGCATTGTCAAATTGAAAATGAAAATGCATTATTTCAAGCTGCTTCACAATTCAATCTCCTTGAAATGGTTGGCCCCGATGTGACGCCTGAACACGGAATTGATCGGTATGAATTGGATCATACCCAAGGTCCTGCGTGTGCCATAGCATGTGGCGCGGGAACGATTTATAGAAATTACTTTGTAGAACTGGATTCTCAAATCGGTCAAACGGCCGATAAACAAATTGATTGTTTGGATTTAATTGGAAAAGAATTTCAAAACGAAAAACTCAATTTGTGGGAAATGAGAAACGGTTATGCGCTTGCTAGCCAAGAAGGATTGTTGACAATAAACGAGAAATTAGCGGAATTAACCAACCAAGAAAGAGAATCCCTTAAACAGAAACTAAAAGTAGGAATTCAATGGAACACAGAAGTTACGCAATCAGACTCAAAACATAAAGTTTCACAAATATACTGTTCTGCCCTTCCGGTTTCCTACACGGGAATCGCGTCCAAATATTGGGAACCTTTTGCTCGTCTAATCTTGGAGGCGACCTATGAAGCGACTCTTCACACCGCACTTTTAAACGCAAAGAACAACAGCTCGAATGTGGTGTATTTAACCCTGGTTGGCGGGGGCGCATTTGGAAATGATAAAATGTGGGTTTTGGAATCCTTGAAAAAAGCCATTCAGAAATTCAAGAATACGCCTTTGGATGTACGCATAGTGAGATACAGTTCGTCGAATATGGATTTGGTGGCGTATTTAAGTGAAAAATAAGTTACTTTTGTCTTTCACCCCTAAAATTAATTAATCCGATGAAAAATAAACTTCTTCTATTGACGCTGTTTTTTTTGTCGAATTTAACTTTCGCTCAAAATAAACCAAATGAAAAAGTAGCCGCTGAATTCGAGAATAATTACAATTCCAATCAGTTTGAAACCATATTTGAATCCTTTTCGCAAGACATGAAAGAGGCTTTGCCTTTGGATCAAACCGTTCAGTTTTTATCCGGATTAAAACTTCAAGTAGGAAGGATTACAGAAAGAGAATTTGTGGCAATTCAACACCAATCCTATGCTTCCTACAAAACGACTTTCGAGAAGGGAATTCTTAGCGTCAATATTTCGGTAGATAAAAATGGGGATGTAAATGGATTGTTTATTCAACCTTTCAAAGAAATTGATAAAGAGGAAGTTTCAGCTGTAAATGCGTTAATTAATTTACCGAAAAATCAATCCGACATACTATTTAATCACACCCAACAATTTCCAAATCACACCCAAGTTTCAATTGCTTTGATTGAAAATGGTTTTCCGACTTTTTATGGAATCACAAAAGAAAATGATTCCATTAAATTTACAAATAACAAAGACAAAGTATTTGAAATCGGTTCTATTTCAAAAGTTTTTACAGCAACTTTATTGGCAAATGCTTGGATAAATAAAAAAATAAAAGAGGACGAAACCATCAATTCATTTTATAATTTTCCGTTTAAAAATAATATAGAAATCAGTTTTAAAAGTTTAGCCAATCATACATCCGGATTGGATCGACTTCCTTCCAATCTCGGTGAGGAAAACCCGGAAAATCCCTATAAAACCTACGATGAAGCAAAACTCAATTCGTATTTAAAGAACGATTTGAAACGCAATCATAAAACTGGTGAAAAATATGCATATTCGAACTTAGGCGCTGGTCTGCTGGGTTTTACCTTGGTGAAAATGGAGAAAAGTAATTATGAGCATTTATTGACAAAACAACTATTTAAAAAATACCAAATGAATTCATCCACCACCCAAAGAACGAATATTGAAGACAAGCTCGTCATAGGTTTAAACTCAGAAGGAAATGAAGTATCCAATTGGGATTTTGACACTTTGGCTGGAGCAGGAGGTATATTTTCCACTGTTGATGATTTATCAAAATTTATACTTGCCCATTTTAATCCCAAAAACAAAGAATTGGAATGGACGAGAAAGCCTACTTTTCGTGTGTCAGATGCAATGGAAATTGGTTTGGGTTGGCACATTTTAACGGATGAATCAGGCGATGTAATTTATTGGCACAATGGAGGAACGGGTGGTTATTCTTCATCGATAACTATGGACACGAACTTAAAAAATGCTGTAATTATTCTTTCGAATGTTTCGGCTTTTAATCCTTCTGCGGATAACATTAATCAACTCTCTTTTGAATTGTTGAAGACCTTAGAAAGAAAGTAAAAGAAGTCAATTTAATCTGAAAAATAATACTTTAAAAACCTCTAGTTAGTTGGATTTTCGATATCACTTTCCATTTTTTTTTGAGTTTCTTCATACAGTTTTTTCGCGTTCCATTTTGCATGTTTGGATGGTTTAATGCTGAATCCTTTTTTACGCGAATACACTTGGGTAAACTCTGCACCAAAGAAAATAAGCATACACGAATAATTAATCCACATCATAATTAAAATAATAGTTCCCGCTTTTCCAAAAGCAGAAGTAGGTTTAAATTCTCCAAAGTATAAACTCAAAAGAAATTTACCCATTGTAAACAAAATGGCAGTTACAATGGCACCACTCCAAACCGATTTCCAACTTATTTCCACATCGGGTAGAACTTTAAACATAAAGGCAAAAACCAAAACAACGACGAGAAATCCGACCACATAATTTATAATTTCCATCATAATATAGGTTTCCAAACCCAAACGAATTGAAATGAAATTATTTAGAAGACTGATAGCGGAAGATAGAACCATGGTAATCATCAGTAAAAAACCTATTATCAAAATCATTCCCAATGAATTGGCACGATCCAACAAGAATTTAAGAATCGCTTTTTTGGGTGCTGCTTCTACGTCCCACATATCATTAAGAGATTTCTGCAGATGAAAAAATATAGTAGTCGCTCCATAAACCAAAGAAAAAACGCCGACGATTTTCATAAATATATTCTCTTTATCAATGAGCGAACTTGTTATCAATTCTTCCAAACTTGTAGCCGCATCGTGACCCATTAATCCGCCCACTTGTGTGGTTATTTCTCCTTGAATGGCTTCTTGGCCAAAGAAAAGTCCAGCAACCCAAATGATGATAATCAACAATCCAGGAATTGAGAAAATTGCATAATAAGCCAAACTTGCAGAATCTTTGCCAGCAGGAGATTCCTTCCATTGGGTAAAGGTTTCTTTGAAGGTTTCCAGGAAAAAACGAATCTTATTCATACTATCAGTTTTTAAGTATACTATTTATAGTTCTAACAGATCTTAAATATACATTCCTTTGATGAGGATTCTTTCTGAAAGTTATTACCAAGTGATACATTCTTTTTATCAACTTATAGACCAATACGTATTTAAACACTTTTAATTTATTTTAAAATGAAAAATTCAATCCCAAAAAGCCACTCAGAAACTTAGCGGACAAATAAAAAAATTGAAAATTGTTTCTTCCCTAATTTATCTTGGATTTTTTTTTCGGAAAATAGCCTCTTTCTCTTTAGAAAAAATTCCTATCTTTAAATAAATTGATTTAGAAAAATAAAAATATGAGCACAAAAAGACAATCCATTGTAATTACCGGTGCAGCAGGAGGAATAGGAATGGCCTGTGCGAAAACATTTCAAAATGAGCCCTTAATTCTTACCGATTATTCGCAAGAACAAGTGGATAAAACTGTAGACACTTTACAAAAAGAAGGCTTTAATGTGACAGGAATAGCTTGTGATATTACCAATAAAAAAGACATTTCAAAACTCATTGATTTTGTTTCCGACCAAGGCGAGTTGAAAGCATTGATACATTCCGCAGGAGTAAGTGGAACGGTTTCCAATCTGAAAAAGGTTTTTACCATCGACTTGGTTGCCACCGATTATCTCATCGATGCTTTTTATGAATTAGCAACAAAAGATTCAGCAATCATCCTTCTTTCATCGATGATGGCACATATAGTTCCGCCAAATGAAAAGTATGATGAGGCGCTTAGAAATCCGCAAAAAGAAGACTCTTTTGATACAATAAGTCAATTTGTAGGCGGTAGCTCTGATACAATGTATAATTTCTGTAAACGCGGGGTAATTTTACTTTCAATTAAAAATGCAGAAAGATTTGGAGCGAAAGGTGCGCGCATTGTAACGGTCTCTCCAGGCGTGATTGAAACAGAAATGGGATTGAAAGCAGCTCAAGAGCATCCCGAACGAATGGAAATGATCAAAAATGCAACGCCACTCAAAAGAAATGGGTCCCCCGAGGATATTTCTGGCGTAGTGAAATTCTTGGTTAGCGATGCGGCACGTTTTATTACAGGTACAGACATTTTGGTCGATGGCGGTGTAATTGAGTCGATTAAGAAAATGTAATACTTCGTGGGATTTGACGTGAAAAAAATAATTGATTGCTTTTAATCCTTCTATAATAAGTAAGCGAAGTGTATATGTATTAACTACCTTTGTTTGTTCAGACCTTCGAAAAGAAGTGAAAAACAAAAAGAGTTAAAATTCCTCGTAATAAATCCCAAAAAAGAATGGCAATAGAATATAAAAAAGAAGTCAAAAGAAGGTTACACATTCGAAATAAAAATCGGAAAAAATATGATTTAACTGCGCTGATAGCCGCAGTTCCAGAATTAGCAGATCATCTAAAACCCAACAAATTGGGGGAAGACTCAGTTGATTTCGCAAATCCCGTGGCTGTAAAACTTCTAAACAAAGCCCTATTAAATCATTATTACGGCATTTCCAATTGGGATTTTCCCGATGAGAATTTATGTCCGCCTATTCCTGGAAGGGCGGATTACCTTCATTACATGGCAGATTTATTGGCCGAAACAAATTTTGGAACGATTCCAACCGGTGATAAAATAAAGGGTTTAGATGTAGGTGTGGGTGCAAGTTGTATTTATCCCATTCTTGGAATTACAGAATACGGATGGAGTTTTATCAGTTCAGACATTGATCGCTTAGCGCTGGAATCGGCGCAACAAATTGTGGATGCAAACCCTTCACTAGAAGGGAAAATTGAATTGAGAATTCAAAAGTATAAAAACTCCTATTTTCATGGAATTCTACAAAAAGAAGAGAAAGTAGATTTTACGATTTGCAATCCTCCTTTTCATTCATCCACCGATGAGGCCGAGAAAGGAAGTCGACGGAAAGTGAAGAATTTAACAGGAAAAAAAGTAGAAACTCCACCCCTCAATTTTGCAGGAATTCAAAGTGAACTGACTTTTGAAGGTGGAGAATATGCTTTTATTCATGCGATGATTACGGAAAGTAAAAAGTTTTCGAAATCCTGTTTTTGGTTTTCAACCTTGGTTTCTAAAAAATCGAATTTAAAAGGAATTCATAAATCTTTGGAGAAAATGGAAGCCAAACAAATAAAAACAATTCCTATGGGAACCGGAAATAAATCGAGCCGAATTGTAGCGTGGACCTTCCTTAATAAGGACGAACAAAAAGAATGGAAAGAATCCCGATGGAAAAAGGATTCGGCAGAAATTAAAGACTAAAAACGCAATCAGAAAATGAAATCGGACGAAAATTATAGCGAAATAAACCGTCAATCATGGAATAGCAAAGTCGAATTCCACTTGAAGTCCGCGTTTTATGATATGAAAGGTTTTCTTCTTGGGAACTCTTCTTTGAATTCCATTGAACTCGATTTATTGGGCGATGTTCAAGGAAAAACGGTTTTGCATTTGCAATGTCATTTTGGCCAAGATTCCATTTCGCTCAGTCGATTGGGCGCGGAAGTTACGGGCGTAGATTTATCGGACAAAGCCATTGAAGCAGCCAGAAAAATCGCCGAAGACACGAATTCAAGCACGAAGTTTATTTGCTGTGACATTTATGATTTACCCAATCATTTGGACCAAAAATTCGATGTTGTTTTCACGTCCTATGGAACCATTGGTTGGTTGCCAGACTTGGATAAATGGGCGAAAATTATTTCGAAATCCCTTAAACCCAACGGCCAATTTGTATTTGTAGAATTTCATCCCGTCGTTTGGATGTTCGACTATCAGTTTGAAAAAATAGGATACAATTATTTTAATTCAGGAGCTATTTTTGAAACTGTAACAGGAACTTATGTGGATAAAAGTGCTGATTTAACCCAAGATTATGTGATGTGGAATCATAGTGTGAGCGAAGTTCTGAATAGTTTAATCAAAAACGATTTAGAGATAAATCAAATGGATGAATTTGATTATTCACCTTACAATTGTTTTCAGAAAACCATCGAATACGAACCTCATAAATTTCGAATAGAACATTTGGACAATAAAATCCCGATGATTTATTCCATTTTAGCAACAAAAAAAAATAAAATTTAATTCGCTATAAATGAATACATTATCCACTCTCATTGAAATGTATTATTTAATGAAATGAAATTAGCTTTCCAATAAATTCAAACAAATTAAAAACTTCTAAATCCGAATCGTATCATGTGAATCTGTGGAACCGCGAATCATTCCTTTTTTGTTTTCACCGAGGTAGGATGTGCATTTCCACGACTCTTCGTAGGTTCTTGGAGTGAATGGAGTGGAAATCCAAATTCAATCGTGTCCTAAAGAATAACCGTTGATTAAATAATTTACAAATTTTTCAATTTGCGGTCTACTCAGAAATTTGGTTATATTTGGAATTCACTAATGGAAATACCCTTTTAATATACAAAAATATGAAACGAATTCTTCTTTTAATTCTTTTAGTATCTGTAATTCAAATCAATGCACAAGAAAGCATAACTTATCAAACGCCACCTCAAGAAATATTGGAATTGGTGGATGTACCCAGAGCGCCAAGTGTTCTGATTGACGACGCCAAAAATTACATGGTGATGTTGTACCGAGATTCCTATGAATCGATTGACGATTTATCCCAAGAAGAACTTCGTTTGGGTGGATTGCGTATCGACCCGAAAACCAACATCGGAAGTAGAGTTACCTATTTCAACAAGCTTAAAATCAAGAATTTAAAAAGTAAAAAATCGGTCGATGTCGATGTAAAAGGTTTGCCCTCAAATCCAAAACTAACCAATTTCAGCTGGTCACCCGATCAATCGAAAATAGCTTTAACGCATACCACTTCAAAAGGTGTGGAAGTTTGGGTATTGGATTTGGCTTCTGCAACAATAAAAAAATTAACCCATGACAATGCAAACGCCAATGTGGGCGATGTAATCAATTGGTTTGCAGACGGAAAATATTTGTTGGTAAAAATCGTTTCGCAAGACCGTAAAGAATTAATCAACACAAAAACTGCGGTTCCAACCGGTCCAACAATTTCTGTGAACGATGGGAAAAGAGCACAAAATAGAACCTACCAAGATTTATTGAAAAACCCAAGTGACGAACATAACTTCGAACAATTGGCACAATCTGAATTGTACAAAATCTCTTTGGATGGCAAAATGGAAAAATGGCTGGGAAGTGCGATCTATACCGGAATTAATTTCTCCCCCGATGGAAATTACGTATTGATTGAAACTGTGGAAAAACCTTTCTCCTACTTGGTTCCGTATTCCCGTTTCCCATCCAAAACTACCGTTTACACCCGAGAAGGTAAAAAATTAGAAACTTTGGTTGAAGTCCCTTTGATCGAAGATCTTCCGCAAGGTTTTATGGCCGTTCGTACAGGAAAACGAAATTTCTCATGGCGAAATGATAAACCTTCAAGTTTGATTTATACAGTGGCTTTGGATGGTGGTGACCCGGAAAACGAAGTGCCTTTTAGAGATGAAATTTTTGAAATAGAATATCCATTCAACGGAAAGGAAAAAAGCATTTTGAAAACCGTCAATCGTTTGCGTTCCATTCAATGGGCGAATGATGCCATGGCTATTGCCCATGATTATTGGTGGAATACACGAAATACAAAAACCTATGTTTTCAATCCATCCGATGCTTCCGTTGAACCTAAAATTCTGGAGGATAGAAGTTACCAAGATACCTACAGCGATCCCGGAAGTTTTGTAACCGTACGAAATTCAATGGGAAAAAGCGTTTTGGCTATATCAAACAACAAAGTCTTTTTATTGGGTGAAGGTTTTACCGAAAAAGGTCAATTCCCATTCTTGGACGAAATCAACTTAAAGGATCTTAAAAAGAAGCGAATTTATCAATCCAAATACACGGATAAACTGGAAGAATTACGAAGTTATAATCCAGAAACACAAGAACTAATGGTTCGACTTGAATCACCGACCGATTATCCGAATTATTATTTCAGAGACATCAAACGAAATAAATTAACCCAAATTACGCATTTTGAAAACCCATTTGTAAGCATTCAAAATGTACACAAAGAAGTAATTAACTACAAACGCGAAGACGGTTTACCTCTTTCAGGAACTTTGTATTTACCGATAGGCTATGACATGAAAAAGAAAGAAAAAATGCCGATGATTATTTGGGCCTATCCTGCCGAATACAAAGACAAATCCAGTGCCGGTCAAACGACACAAAACCCAAATGCTTTTACATTTCCGTATTATGGATCCATGGTTTATTGGGTTACGCGAGGGTATGTTGTTTTGGATGACGCTTCATTCCCAATTGTTGGCGAAGGTGATGAACAACCGAATGATACGTATGTGAAACAATTGGTTGCCAATGCAAAAGCAGCAATTGATTATGTAGATGGATTAGGATACATCGACCGAAATCGAATTGCGGTGGGCGGACACAGTTACGGTGCCTTTATGGTTGCCAACCTTCTCTCCCATTCCGATTTATTCGCAGCTGGAATTGCCCGAAGTGGTGCATACAACCGAACGCTCACTCCATTTGGTTTCCAAAGTGAAGAACGGAATTATTGGGAAGCGCCGGATGTGTACAACATCATGTCGCCCTTTATGCAAGCCGATAAAATGAAGCATCCACTCCTACTCGTTCATGGCGAAGACGACAACAACTCAGGAACGTATCCGATGCAAAGCGAACGTTATTTCAATGCCTTGAAAGGATTGGGCGCAACAGTTCGATTGGTGATGCTTCCCAAAGAAAGCCATGGCTACAAAGCCAAAGAAAGCGTTCTCCATTTACTGTGGGAACAAGATCAATGGCTGGATAAATACGTGAAAAATAGGAAAGTGAATTTGGAAGAGAAATAAAGAAATCAAGCTACTTATTAGTATGAAAAACATCCTGATTATAATTCCATTTCTAGCATCAATTAGTATTTCAGCCCAAAACATTTCTAAAATTAATTCGGATTTTGAATTATCTGATTCATTGACTTACGAAACAGAAGTCCGAATTTATCAAGGAGGTGGAATTACAAATTATTCTTCACTTTTTAGGATGTTTAAAGATTTCTCAGAGAATTGGAAAGCAGAATTTTATGAGCATTACGCACAAGTGGATGAAAAAACAGCGCTGAGAACTGAAAAACAAACGTTACAATCGGAAAGTGAAATGGAATTTGTATTTCTAAATTTGATTCGAAGCCATATTTTGGATATGCCAAATCAAAGTGAAATTCATTGGAAATTAGTTAAGCGTGGAGATATAAGAAAAGTTAAGACAATCTATCGGGGAGAAATAATAGAAGAATTTGAAATAGTAAGTACTAAAATCTCTATCCTTGATGGAGAAGGTTTTATAATTCAAGTTAAAAATAGGAATAAATCAAACGAATTTCAATTTTCCAATCCCAAAGGATATTTAAAGCACTATCCCGAAATTGATGAGTTAAATTACATGAATGAAATTTTGGATTTAATCCGAACTGAATTTCACATTTGGGAAAAATAATAAAGTCTATTTGCATAACTGTACTTATAGCTCACATTAAACGATGGTAAAACATTAAACTAATACTATGACAAAACGCGATTTATTTATTATTCTTATTAAAGTATTTGGACTCTATTCCATTATTTCTGTATTATTTTCTGTTTTACCAATTAATATTTCTTTCGTAATTCAGAATATTGACTTAGTCGGTATAATTTGGCTTATTTTAGCAACAATAATCATCATAGGTCTGTTTTTCTTATTATTAAATAAAGCAGCTACAATAAGTGATATTCTAAAACTAGAAAAAGGATTTGACGATAACCAAATAGATTTCAATGGATTAAAGAGTTTAGATATTATTAAATTTGTTGTACTAATAATTGGCGGTTTTTTGTTTATAGAAAATATTCCAACGTTTTTAAGCCATACTTTATTCGCTTTTAAATCTTCTATTCCTCAAGGCTTAGACTACACTTATGGAAATCAAAGTTTAATCAAATACCATAGGCTTGAAGATTATGTCTATTGGATAAGTAATGGATTTAATCTATTAATTGGGTACATATTAATTACAAATTTTAAACAGATCAGCAATTATTTAAATAAAAAAATAACGAAATAATATAAAGCTCCTGACAAATAACAATCAATGAAGAGTTATTTAAAGTGGAACAACGGTAATTTTTTAAAGTAGAAATAATAGATTACCATTAAAAAACGACAAAATGAAAATTCAATTTTACAGTATAAATTAGTAAAAAACTTAGAAATTCCGCAAAGTAAAACTCTGGTTGGGAATTCAAGGAGATTATGATAGTGAGAATGAGCTTGAAACAAAAGCATACGAAGTAAATCGCATAAATCAAATCTGTAAAAAAGAGAAGAAAACACGATATAACAACCTATTTAATTCGAAAAACGCCAACTATGAATATGACCATCCTAATAATGACCGCTGTTATGCTACTAACGCTTATTTCTCCATTTGGTGTTTATTACGCGGTTCTATTGGCACGAAAAAAGGAATATGAAACCCATCGAAAAATTCAAAACATCATTTTTCTAATTTGTGTTTTGGGCGTTTTGGCTTTGGAAGTTTTGATCCGTTATTCGGGAGGTTCAGGAAGTTTGGCTTCGAATAGTGCGTATTATGGAACGCGTTTTTTTACCGTTACTTTGGTTTCTCACATCCTGGTTGCCATTCTCACCTATTTGGTATGGGCGATTCTCATCATTCTATCGAATCGGAAATTCCAAAAAAGCTTACCTGGAAAGTTTTCAAAAATTCATAAAAAAGTAGGTGTTCTTATTTTCGGTGGATTGATTTATACAGCAATCACCGCTTTGATGGTTTATATGATGAGTTTGAATTTGGTCTGAATGGATTGAAATATATGGAGTGTTTCGTTTTTCATCTAGATTGATTCTAAAAAATGGCTCAAATTGGCAAAACGTCGAAAATTTTCTTATGTTGAGATAATTGCAAAACAAATGCAATTTTATCCAGAAATCTCATTAGAATTTAACTTCTAATTAATCATTTATAGAGATTCAATTCGTTTATTAAAAATTTCTTTTACTAAAGATTCGAACAATCTTTTAAACAAATTAATTTGTTTATAGGTTGACTTATTTTTAGCTAAAACAACATTTAAAAAAAGTAAGATATGATCAAAAACACCCAAGAAACAAAAAAGTACAGAGCATTTTCATTGAGTAATTTTAGAAACATTCCCCAAGTAGAAAATTTAACCGAAGAAGAGAAAAAAGACATTGAAACTGTGGGGCAAGTTCTTCCGTTTAAGGTGAATAATTACGTAGTGGATGAATTAATCGATTGGGACAATTACAAAAACGATCCTATTTTCCATCTAACTTTCCCTCAAAAAGGGATGTTGGACATCGAAGATTTCAATCAAATGGCCGAAGCAATTGAATCGGGAAAAAGTCGGGATGAATTAAAAGCCATTGCCGACGAAATTCGTCAGAAATTAAATCCCCATCCTGCCAACCAAATGCAAATGAACGTTCCTGAATTCGAAGGAGAAATCCTTCCAGGCGTTCAACATAAATACAGAGAAACTGCTCTGTTTTTTCCAACTGCGGGACAAACCTGTCATAGTTACTGTACATTTTGTTTCCGATGGCCGCAATTCGTCGGCATGGACGGAATGAAATTCGCCATGAAAGAAACTGATGTATTGATCGACTATCTATCGGAGCACAAGGAAGTTACTGACGTTCTTTTTACAGGTGGCGATCCGATGGTGATGGGTTACAAAGTTTTCAGACAATACATCGATCCATTTCTAAAGAATCGAGACAAAACCAATGTTCAAACAATTCGAATCGGAACCAAATCTTTAGGATTTTGGCCGTATAAATACACCACCGACAAAGAGGCAGACCAATTCATTGCTCTCTTCCAAGAAATTACCGACAGTGGATTGAATTTAGCATTTATGGCCCATTTCAATCATCCTGTAGAATTGACTACGCCTGCGGTGAAAGAAGCCGTAAAAAGAATTCGCGCAACGGGCGCACAGATCCGAACCCAATCTCCGTTGGTTCGTCACATCAATGATTGTCCAGATGTTTGGGCAGAAATGTGGCAATTGCAAATCAATATGGGAATGATTCCCTATTATATGTTCATAGAAAGAGATACAGGAGCACGTGCGCATTTTGAATTGCCTTTGGCAGAAACCTGGGAAATCTTTCAAAAAGCCTATCAACAAGTAAGTGGTTTGGCGCGAACAGTTCGCGGTCCTAGCATGTCTGCAACACCTGGAAAAGTTAAGATTTTGGGGGTAACTGAAATTCCAATCAACGGACAAATGGAAAAGGTCTTTGCCCTTGAATTTTTACAAAGTAGAAATCCAGATTGGGTAGGCAAACCTTTCTTTGCAAAATACGATCCCAAAGCTTATTGGTTAGACGATTTAAAACCTGCTTTTGGAGAGAAGTTTTTCTACGATTTAGAACTGGATGAAATGGTGGAAGAAGCATTGGAATCGGCTGAAGCACTTGTTTAATTGAGATTGACAAAAAGTGAGGGTTTTACTTAAAGTGAAACCCTCACTTTTAAAATTCGTAAATATTCCTTTGATTAATTTTCCTAGAAATAGGATTAAACTATCTTCGTCATTAAAACTTGAATTCAACAAAAAGAAATGAGTAAATCCAAATTAATAAAGAGACTGAGCTGGTATTATCCCATGGAAAAGTTTCATGCCTTTGTAACATTCCCTATTTTATTGATTTATGTGCTTTTTACTTATTCTTTAAAGGAATCCGTGTTTCTTGTGTATGGATTGTTGATTTGTATTTGCATTTTATATCAAGGTCAACATTATTGGAAACTTAAATTAAAAAATCTGAAACGCGAAAGTTTTGACACGGATAAGAACATCAGATTTTTTCAATTCTTCAAAAAGATTAATCTTGTTCTTATAGGTTTGACTCCTTTCATTTTCATTGTTCAATTGGAATATTACGATTGGAGCATTGCAAATAACAAACTGTTATACTGGGCATTAGCCGCGAACATATTTGGGATTTTAGAACATATTAATTATTACCATACCCAATTGATGGTTGATAATTTGGCGGATGTGAACTATATACTTCGGAATAAAAAACTAAAACAAGCGAGTTTAGCCAAAGATCTTTTGGATGGGAAATTTTAAGTTAATTATTCCAAAGGATTCAAATAGGATATAAAATCAAGAGGTGATTGAACGAAGAAATTCACTTTGATGAAATAACCACAGTTCCTAAATTAAACAAAATGATATCCATGAAAAACAACGAACTTGTACGATCGCTCACTTTACCAGACGCTGTAAGTATTGGATTGGGAGCAATCATCGGCGCAGGTATCTTCGTGGTAACGGGAATTGCAGTGGGCATTTCTGGACCGGCATTTCTGATTGGTCTTTTGATTGCGGGAATAATTGCTTCGTTTAATGCCTTAAGTTCTGCGCAATTGGCTGCTAATTATCCTCATTCAGGTGGCACGTATGAATACGGCTATATTCTCATCAATCCCACCTTTGGCTTTTCTGCAGGGTGGATGTTTTTGATAAGTAAACTTGCAGCCGCAGGCGTAGTGGCACTCGGTTTTGGTAGTTATTTTCACCAAATGGTTCCCATTGCTTCACCGCTCACCTATTCGGTTTTGGCCGTCATTTTATTAACCGCTGCCAATTATTTTGGAGTTAAAAAAACAGGTATTTTAAACTTAGTCATTGTAACCGTCACCCTTCTTTCTCTTACTTATCTGATATTTAGTGGAATTCCTGAAGTGAAAATGGAGAATTTCAAACCTTTTGCACCTTTTGGTATTTCTGGAATCGCCGAAGCCGCTGCACTCTTATTTTTTGCTTTTACAGGCTATGGTCGAATTGCAACGCTTGCGGAAGAAGTGGCTGAACCCAAAAAAACAATTCCCAAAGCAATAATTATAACCATTGTAACCGCAATCCTTCTTTATATCGCTGTTTCTATTGTCGCAATTGGTGTAATCGGCACCGAAAATATGGCAACAAGCAAATCTCCTTTGCAAAGTGTTGCAAAGGTATTAACCACGCCTGGAATCAGCATTATTCTTACGCTTGGTGCATCCACAGCCATGTTGGGTGTATTACTAAGTCAGATTTTAGGAATCAGCCGAATGCTATTAGCAATGGGTAGAAGGAACGACTTACCTCCTATTTTTCAGAAGATTCACCCTAAATATCGCGTGCCGCATATTGGGATACTATGTACAGGAATTCTCATTTTATTACTTACTATATTTGGTTCTTTTGAATTCATAGTACGTGCTGCAACCTTTACCATTCTCCTTTATTACAGTATCACTAACATTGCCGCACTTAATCAACCCAAAGAGGAACGTTTATACGGAATAATCATTCCTTTCCTAGGATTGATTGGGTGTTTATCTATGTCGATTTCCTTGCCCTTTCCGGTCATCCTTTCGGGAATTGGCTTGCTTGTAGCTGGTTTTGCACTTCGCTTTTTGTTTCATAAAATATTTTAGTCGATAATTCCCATCTATGGCTTTGAGAGCCTCAGCCACAGAAGTCGCCAAAGTTGCTAATTGCTTTTCAGTCACTGAAGTACTTGTAGTTTTAAATATCTCAAAATGACCCCAAATCAATTTACTTTTTTGTAACTCCATACAGCCAAAACATTCATTATCACTGCGTAGGCCAATGTTTTTAAAAGTTGAGGAAGAATTTCTTGGAAACCTGCTCCTTTGAGAAGAACCATTCGGACGATTTCTACAAAATATTTAATTGGATTGAAATCGGTAAGGATTTGTGCCCATTTCGGCATACTTTCTATCGGTGTGAAAAGTCCACTCATTAAAATGAAAATAACCACAAAAAACCAGGCGATAAACATCGCTTGCTGTTGAGTATCCGTGAAGTTTGAAATCAGTAATCCCATGCCCAAAATCACCAGTAAATAAATGGAGGTATAGAAATACAACAAGACAATACTTCCCAACATGGGTATATTAAAAATTACTTTTGCTAGAATCAATCCGATGGTCAATAAACCCATTCCAATTACCCAAAAAGGAAAGAGTTTTCCAATGATAAATTCACTTTTCCGTATGGGCGTAACATTCATTTGTTCCAAGGTACCCATTTCCTTTTCTCGTACAATATTCATTCCCGACAGAAAAAGAGTAATCATAGTCACCAATAAGACCAAAATTCCAGGCACCATAAAGGTTTTATAATCCAATGTGGGATTGTACCAAAAGGAAGGTGTACTGGAAATCAACACCGGCCGAACGACTTTTTGAGACGTATCGACAAAATTCATCTTTATTTCTTGATTGAAACTTTGGATAATTTGATTGATATAACCGTTTTCAACGCCCGCCGCTGCTCCATCAATGGCGTTGATGCTAATCGAAAGCTCTCCTCTTTTTTCTGTGAATAAATTTCGTTCAAAATGATTCGGGATTTCGAGAACCACATCCACTTCTCCTGCTAACATAGCGGAATGAGCTTGTTGTTGGGACGGAAAAACAGTCAAAACATCGAAATATGTAGATGCATTAAACTTTTCAATCAATGCTCGTGAAGTGGAAGTTCGGTCGGAGTCTATGTAGGAAAACTTGATGTTTTTCACTTCATAAGTTGCCGCATTGGAGAGGATTACCAATTGGAGAATGGGTAAAATAAAAATAATCGGGAGCATCCCTTTATTTCTAAAAATCTGTTTGAATTCCTTCTGTATGATATAGCCAATCGTTCGCATTATTCCAATCTGATTTTATATTTTTTAATACTTACGCCAATAAAGAAAACCGTCATTCCCACGAGTATGAGCGTTTCTTTCCAGACATACGCCAACCCAACTCCTTTCAGCATAATTCCTTTGATGATGATAATAAACCATTTGGCAGGAATGATATTACTAATTATTTGCAAAGGTTTTGGCATACTCGCAATGGGGAAAATAAAACCCGAAAGCAAAATAACCGGCAACATAAGTCCCATTAACGAAATCATCATTGCGGATTGTTGGGTGTCTGCAATAGTTGAAATTAAAATTCCCAATGCCAACGAAGTGATGATAAACAACACGCTTTCTGCTGCCAATAAAAACATACTACCTTCAACCGGCATTTTAAAAATAAATAGGCTTAAGATTACAATCACAATCGCATTTATGATGGATAGAAAAATATACGGAACTACTTTTCCAATAATCACCTGAAAGGGTTTTATGGGAGAAACCAATAGAATTTCCATGGTTCCCAATTCCTTTTCTCGTGTGATGGAAATCGATGTCATCATCGCCGAAACCAACATTAAAATAATGGTCATCACACCCGGAACAAACATGAAAACGCTTTTTAACTCTTGGTTATAAACCATTCGTGTTTGGGGAATCACTTGGTATTCCAATTGGATGTCCTTGTTTTTTGATTGCTGATAATTTTGAAGAATGGCATTGATGTAATTGGTGATGGAATTTGCCGTATTCGGATCGGTCGCATCGGTAATTATCTGAATATTCGCACTTTTCTCCTTGATTAAATTTCGGTCAAAATCCTTTTCGAAATTTAAAACTGCTTTGATTTTTCCTTTCTTAAATACAGGCTCAATATCTGATTCGTGATCCAGAATTTGTTTTATGGTAAAGTGTTTGGATTGGGAGATTTTATGAATGATTTCTTCGGTAGACGTATCTTTTGAATGATCTAAAATAGCAATATCCACGTTTGTAATCTCGTTTGTAATCGCAAAACCAAACAGCATAATTTGGGCAACCGGCATTCCGAATAAGATAAACAAGGAGCGTCTATCTCTAAAGATATGATAGAATTCTTTCTGTACAAAACCTATAAATCGTTTCATTTTTTTTATTTTTATTCTTCAGTTCCAAAGAAAATTCTCAATTCTACTATTCTATATTCCGAGCCAATTTCAAAAACACATCATTCATAGAATCCACCTTAAATTGTTTTTTTAGATTGTTCGGCGTATCCAACGCTTCAATTTTTCCTTCAACCATAATAGAAACTCGGTCGCAATATTCCGCTTCGTCCATATAATGCGTGGTTACAAAAATCGTGGTTCCTTGATCTGCTGCTTTGTAAATCATTTCCCAAAACTGTCTTCGCGTGATAGGATCCACACCTCCAGTGGGCTCATCTAGAAAAACAATTTTCGGATTATGAAGAAGTGAAACTGAAAACGCCAATTTTTGTTTCCATCCCAAAGGGAGAGAACCTACCAGTTTATTGGAGATTTCTTCCAGTCCGAGATCTTCGACCAATTGTTTCCTTTTTGCACGAATTTCAGCTCTCGATAAACCATAAATCCCACCAAAAAATTGAATGTTTTCTTTGACCGTCAAATCATCATAAAGTGCAAATTTCTGACTCATATACCCAATGTTTTTCTTGATGGATTCCGTTTGCGTAAATACATCAAAACCCGCTACATTGGCTTGACCCGATGTGGGATGAGAAATTCCAATCAACATTTTAATCGCCGTTGTTTTTCCTGCTCCGTTTGCGCCTAAAAACCCAAATATCTCTCCTTTTTTGACTTCAAAACTGATTGAATTCACCGCTTTAAAATCACCAAAGACTTTGGTTAATTCCACGGCTTCTATGACATTTTCTTTTTTCATGATTTTGCTAATTCCATAAACGCATCTTCAATATCTGCCTGTGTGATGGCGATTACGATATCTTCAAGACCCTTCGATTCTAAAAATGATTTTAATTCTTCCACTTCAAACGCCTCTCTTTTGTCTGTATAATGCACAAATTCCCCAAACGGAAATACGCTGTAGGTATTTTCATACGCTTGCAACGTTCGGATCAATTTGTACATATTGTTTGCGCCAATGTTGTAAATGGTTTTTGGAAATTTATTTACAATCGCTTCTGGCGTATCAATTTCCAAAATTCTTCCATCTTGAATCAAAGCAATTCGGTCGCAAAGTGCAGCTTCATCCATGTATGGCGTGGAAACCAAAATCGTAATATCTCGTTTTTGCAATCTTTTTAGCATTTCCCAAAATTCCTTTCTGGAAACAGGATCTACCCCTGTCGTTGGTTCATCTAGAAAAAGCACTTTGGGTTTATGAATGAGCGCACAGCACAAAGCCAGCTTTTGTTTCATTCCACCCGAAAGTTTTCCAGCTCTACGGTCTTTAAAGGGTTCTATCTGAACATAAATATCTTCAATCAAATCGTAGTTTTCTTCAATGGTTGTTCCGAAAATCGTTGCAAAAAAAGTGAGATTTTCTTCGATTGTTAAATCCTGATACAATGAAAACCGCCCGGGCATATACCCAACAGATTTCCGGATGGTTTTGTAATCCTTTACAATATCCAATCCCGCAACGGTTGCTTCTCCTTCATCTGGAAGTAAAAGTGTGGTTAAAATTCTGAAAATTGTCGTCTTTCCTGCACCATCGGGTCCAATTAATCCAAAGAGTTCTCCAGGTTTTACATCGAATGAAATGTCGTGTACTGCCTTTTGCTTTTTGTATGATTTATTTATATTTTTAACGGAAATACCCATTTTAATGGTGATTAATTAAATTTTAATTTCTGAAATAATTTTCTTGTTTGGAGAAATGAATTTTCAGATTTATGCGATACTTATTCCGAATAAATAACCGACCCATGCAGTGATTCCCATTGCAATCGTTCCCCAAAAAGTAACCCGAACAATGGCTTTCCAAATACCGGAACCTCCTGTTTTTGCGGAAACAATTCCAAGGATAATTAAGAAAAATATCGCCGATAAATAGAGGGTATATTCCATCGTTTTCAAGGGAAGAAATAAGGTCACAATCAGCGGAAGAACTCCACCCAACACAAAGGAAGCACCGGAAGCCAATGCAGCTTGCAAGGGTTTGGCTTGACTGATTTCATTGATTCCCAATTCATCCCGAACATGGGCTGCCAGCGCATCTTTCTCTGTAAATTCCTTAGCAACAATCAGCGCCGTTTCTTTTTTCAATCCTCTTTTCTCATAAATTTCTGCCAACCGAAGTAATTCGATTTCCGGCATTTCTTCCAATTCTATTCTTTCTCGCTCTATATCCGCTTTCTCAATATCCGTTTGCGAACTAACCGAAACATATTCACCTGCGGCCATGGACAACGCACCTGCGACCAAACCTGCAACTGTCGCCAGTACAATAGGATCCCGCATATCACTTGCCGCCGCAACTCCAATGGCAATACTTGCCGTGGATAAAATTCCGTCGTTGGCACCCAAAACTGCTGCTCTCAACCAATTGCTTCGATGGATGAAATGATTGTCCAAATAGGTGTCTAAATTTTCTGTATTTGTTTCCATGTTCTTGTAGTATTTGTAATTCGTAAAGATCTTAGGTTATGATCATTGGATTTTTAATGATTAATCCACATTTCTGCTGGCATTCCTATTTTTAAACTACCGTCGTTTTTGACTTTCACTTTCACCGCATACACCAAATTCACGCGTTCTTCTTTGGTTTGAATAATTTTTGGTGTGAATTCAGCTTGCGAAGAAATCCAACTTATGGTTCCTTCATATTCCTTCATTGCTTCCATTCCATCCACTTTTACATTGACTTTCTGTCCAATTTTAATTTCAGAAAGTTGTTTTTGACTCACATAAACACGCAATTCCATGACATCTAAATTCGCGATTTTGTACAATGGTTTTCCAAAAGAAACAATTTCTCCTGGTTCTGCATATTTTGTCAAAACCGTTCCTCTCAATGGATTGATAATTTTACTCAACGCAATCTGCTCATCGATTTGCTTAACTTTTGCCTCTATAGCTTTGGTTTCACCTACAATGGGCGCATTTTGGGCTTCGGTACTTTGTATTTGTTTTCTTAAAACTTCCACTTGGTTATTTGCTTGGTCGAGTTGCTGACGCGTCGCTGCTTTATCATTATACATATTTTGAATACGTTGTCGTTCTGTGTTTGCATTTTTTAGTTGTTGATTGAGTACTTCCACTTGCGAACGAACTCCACCCGATTTTGAAGCCGCTGTGGCTCTCGTTGCCAAAAGTTGTTGTTTGGTAAGATAAAGCTGAATGGTATCGACCATTCCAATTATATTTCCCGAATCCAAGCGTTCTCCTTCTTCTACTTTTAGAAATTCCAATTTCCCATTTGCTTCCGCAGAAACCGTAGTCTCGGTCGCTTCAAAATTGCCGTAACCATCCGCCTTTTCTTCAGTGGTACAGGAGAAAAGTGCAGCAAACAAAAGAATGGATAGCAGAAAACTTCCGTTTTTTCTACTTCTTTTACTTACTTCTTTTAAAGTTTCGATTTCACTTGTCCAAGTGCGATGAATCTTTGTTTTATTTCGAAATGTTTCGTTATTCATTTTCTTCTAATTTTATTCTCCTTTAATTACTTTATAATTCGCTTTTGCTAATACGAGCTGTGTTCGATGCAATTCTTGAATGATTTTTGCGTCGTACAGATTATTTAATTCAACAATATATTCCGAGGGTGTGATGGTCCCATATTTTAATTGAGAAGTCACACTTTTCAAAACTTCTTCTCTTAGCTGAATAATTCCTTCATCTTTTTGAAGGATTTCTTCGTATTTAGCAATATCTGTTTGGGCTTCTTTTAATTGCATTTGGTTGTTTAATACAAAGGTTTCTTTTTCTGTGGAAATAATTTCTTTTGAAATATCCACCACTTGTTTTCTGTTTTTTGTTTTGTCCCAATCAAATACATTCCAACTCAATTTCAATCCTATCATATAAAAATCTTGAAACGAATTGTCTAACATGTTCAATCCCGGATTTCCATAACCTGCTTGTGCAAAACCGGATAGACGTGGATAGTTCGCTTTCGCCAACAGTTCTTTGGACGTTTCCAATTGATTTTGCTGAAGATCAAACAATTCCAATTCCGGTCTGTTCGACGAGAAATCTTCTGAAATAAGAATTTCAGGCATCGCCAAGGTTGTGTTACTTTCTAAGTTTAGAGAAAGTAAAAGTCCCAAATTATCCAATGCTTTTTTCCGATTGTAGTTCAATTCTGAAAGTTGTTGATCCAATTTTAAAATTTCAGCCTGTAAAAGTTGGGATGCCGATTGGAGAACTGCACCGTGTTTTACACCCACATCAATTTCCTTTAAACGCGCTTTTAGTAGATCCTGCTTGGATTCCAACTGATGGATTTGCTCTTGGAGAAGTAAAACATTGAAATAATTTTGATTGACACGCGTTTTTAAAGTATAAAGATTAACTACAATTTGCTGTTGTTGGGTTTGTAACTCTGCTTTTTTCAAATTAATATTTGCACCGATTCGTCTACCGTCATAGATAAGTTGATTCACATCCAAAGTAGCCCGATATTGGTCTTTGTTTGGAGGTTTAACATGGGAATTCGGTAATTGCAATGGAAATTCAATGACATCGGATTGATACGTCGCTTGTGCATTGAAATTGATTTGAGGAAGTTTTTCCTTTTCCATCGTTTGTACTTCCACTTTTGATTTTTCTTCCAACAAATCAGTTTGTCGGGATAGCGGATAATTTATTTCTGCCAAATCATAACATTGTTCCAAGGTCAGAATTTGCTGTCCAGAAAGTGTAACGGTTGCGAAAAATAGAATCAAGAATGTTTTCATTTTTTTATGGAATTAATAATGAATTCAGCTACTTCTGTTTTTCGTGCTTCTACTACTTTTTTAAATTCTTTGTCATCGATTTTTAAAAAACCTTGAATCAAAGGGGAAGCGATAAAAGGAAAAATATTCAAGGATAAAATATGCATGAATAACTGACTACCATCGATGGGTCTTAAAATACCTTGTTCCACTTCCAAAGCAACTTGGGCATTGAATTTCTCCAATGTCGGAAAAGCCGCATTTTGTTGAATCTTCTCAAAAAATTTCGGATTGCGATTCATTTCCTGAATAATGAAGTTCGGGAGATACGGATGTTTCGAAATGAACGAAATGTAATTAAAGGAAAAGTTCCGAACCTTCTCTTCTATCGATGAATCGTCGTTCAATATTTTGTTTAATTGAGGAGCGAGCAAGGCAAAGGCATTGCTAAAAACGGCTTCAAAAAGCAGTTGTTTACTTCGGTAATAATAATGAAGCATGGCTTTATTGATTCCTGCTTGATCGGCAATCTCTTGCATACGCGCGCCGTCCATTCCTTTTTGCTGAAATACTTCCTTCGCAGCTTCTAAGATTTGTTCCTCAGGATCTTGATTTGTTTTTGTTTTTGACATTTCTCTAACTAAATAGTTCAACTCTATGGATTAACCAAATGGTTGACAAAGATATGTTATTTTTCTGGAATGAGTAAAAGTGAGATTTAGGAGAACTTTGTATATTATTACTCAAAATGAAATTTTAAACTTGAACATTAACAAGGCTAAATTATTTAAGCAAATAAATTTAATCTTAAAACAAAAAAAATGACCGCCATAATTACGGCGGTCATTTATAGAATAAAAATAATTTACTTTTTTATAAACTTGTCGCAAGTACCGCACCGACTACAACAAGAGCACCAGCAATTATCCAACCAATACCATTTGATTTTTTGGTTTCTACGGCTGAATGAGAAGTTTCAGCTTTATGAATAAAATGAGGTTTTACTTCTAAAAACTTAATATCACTTTCTTCAATCTGTCTGAAGTTTTTATAATTAGCTGGCCAACCATAAACTGTTAACTCTGTAATTCTGTTTGTAGTTGAAGACTCAAAAGTAGGTTCCACCAAAACATCAGCTTTCCTTTCTTTTAACAATTCTCTAACAACATTGTTTTTTGCAGTTTCAATAGATTCCATATTTGAAAAAGTAACAGTTTTTGAAACTCGTTCCTGACTTACATTTAAATCTGCAATTATGGGCTTGTGAATTACTCCCGATCCTACAATATCTATTGTTTTTGATGTTCCTGTTTGAACAGTTGAACACGACGATAACATAATCGCCGTAAAGGCAATAAGTAAAAAATTTCTCATAAGTTTTATTTTAAAATTAATAATTTAACAAATATTTACAAAAGACTGTAATATACCTATGTGCTTTATGCGTAATTCATGCATAATATGCATATTTGTAGTATTTATAAAGATATGCAAGTACGATCAGAACAAATTCGAAGACTCAGGAGAGAAAAAGACTTATCTCAAGAATATATGGCAGAGATTTTGGGGCTCTCACAATCTCAATACTCTAGGATTGAAAGCGGAGAAAGTAGAATCAATTTAGACAAAGCAAACAGAATTGCAGAAATTCTAAATGTTAATCCTCAGAAAATTTTAAGTTATTACAACCAAAAACAATTTAATGCGTTTTGGAATCATGATAGCATAAACCTTATCAAAAAATTGGATAATGATCAAGAAAGACAATTATATATTGATCAAATAAAAGAGTTAAAAGCAGACAAGGAGTTTTTAAAAAGTGAGAATCAATTTCTAAAGCAAATGCTGGATAATTTCATGAAAAAATAAAACATCATTTTGTTTACATTATTGCATTGACATCAGTGCATTTAAATTACTCAAAAATCGAGTTAATTTTTTTTACTAATAATACTTTTAATTCATAAAAAAATTGAGGGCTTCACTTAGAGTGAAACCCTCAATTATCAACTATCATTGAATCTGTCAAAGTGACCCACTGATCCACTCAACCACTCAAATACTCAAATACTTCCCATTACTTTCCGCCATTTCGTTCTGGACTTCGTGGCGTTGGCCATTTTTGAATTTCACCTGTTTTCTTATCTATAGGTAAAATCGATTTCTCACGTGATGTTGTATTTTCGTCTTCCGATGCCATGTATGCCATAACTGTAGCCAGAATTACATTGTTCTGAACTTCGTCAAAAACAATTTTATCATACGTATCGCGGTTGGTGTGCCATGTATAATTCCAATAATCCCAACTTAAAGAACTCAATCCAAACGCAGGAATACCCGCCATTACAAAAGAAGCATTATCCGATCCACCGCTCGATGGCCAACCTGGAAATGTAGTTTCGATATGCTTTCGAACTTCTTCTGGAACCGCGCTTAACCAACGTGTAATGTATTCGTACGAATGTAAGAATCCTGCACCATTGATACTTACCACTCTTCCTGTTCCATTGTCTTGGTTGAATACAGCTTGAACGTTTTTCATAATTTCAGGATGATCTTCTACAAAAGCCAACGAACCATTTAATCCTTGCTCTTCACTTCCCCAATGTCCTGCAATGATTGTACGTTTTGGATTTGGATATAATTTCTTTAGAATTCGCATGGTTTCCATCATAACCAAAGTTCCTGTACCATTATCAGTAGCACCTGTTCCGCCATCCCACGAGTCAAAGTGTGCGGATAAAATCACATATTCCTCCGGTTTCTGTGTTCCTTTGATTTCGGCAATGGTATTAAAAGCAGGCATCGTCCCTAAATCTTTGGAGGTTGCAACCACATGGATTTTGGGTTTATCGCCGTGTTCCACCATTCGGTAAAGCATGGTATAATCTTCCAATTCAATATCTACAGTAGGAATTTTCTTGGTTCGTGCACCAAATATTTTATTCACACCAAAACCTTGTGACCAATAGGAATCGACAATTCCGACAGCACCGGCTTTTTCAAGAACTTCAACGATGCTTCGTTTGTCGTATCCCATATTTCGCATGTTTTCATGCCATGCGATGGTTTGAGCCGTTCGTTTGTCTTTCATTTGTTGAAAAGATTCTTCTGTCGCGTATTTTTCCCAGTTATAATCCGGTCTTCCCGTGGATTCTTTCATTGCAATCATCACAAATTTTCCTTTTACAGTCGGAAGCCATTTCTGGAACTCAGCTGCATTTTTCACTTGCGGAAGAACAACCAATTCCGCTGTCACTCCTTTGGTGGAAGTTCCAGGATTCCATGCCAACTGCGTCCCGGCTAAAGTTTGTACACGTGGATGAACCATATCGATGTGGGTAATCCCTCGCTCCCATCCTTTCCATTCGCCCCATTTTTGATTCTCGGCATGAATTCCCCAAGATTTGTATTTCGCAACTGCCCAATCGTGTGCTTGTTGCATTTGAGGCGTTCCAACCAATCGAGGACCAATGTCATCCATCAGTTCATGACCTAGCGATTCAAGTTGGGAGTTTTCATAAACTTCCTTGACAATTTCATCGATGATTTTGTTTTTCTCCTGTGAAAATAAAGAAGAACTAAAAATAAAAAGCATGGCAAAGCCAAGTCCAAACTGTTTTCTCATAGTGTGTGTTTTGTATTGTTTAAATTTTGTGTGACATAAAAAGTAAAAATACAATTAATTTTAAACCGATAACGATATTTTGAAAAATTACTTGAAGAATCAAATAGTAATTAATAATAGGAGTATTACAGTAAATCCCCATAGAATACTTTAGGTATTTACTTCTTCAATTCGATCAAGGTAATCTCTGGACGCATTCCCATTCTTCCAGGAAATCCCAGCCAACCCAATCCACGAGTGACGTATAGGTATTGTTTTTTGTGTGCATATAGTCCAGCCCATCGTTTGTATTTGTATTGGATGGGACTCCACTGTTTTCCCATAATTTTGATTCCGGCTTGCATTCCATGCGTGTGACCAGAAAGTGTAAGATCTATTTCGGTTTTGTCAATTACTTCTGCATCCCAGTGCGATGGGTCATGGGAAAGTAAAATCGTAAAAGGTAGATTTTTTACGTTTTTGTATGCCTTTTCTAAATCGCCATCTTGTCGAAAAGGAGACAATCCCCAATTCTCAACACCGAGAATTCCTATACTTTGATTGTCTTCAGTTAGAACTTCGGATGCATTGAGAAGTAATTGAAAATCAATTTTCTGATAGAAATTTTTAATTTCTTCGAAATTCTCTTTTTTCGCTTCTTCAGAAATCCACGGACTATAATCACCGTAATCATGGTTTCCCAAAACGGCGAACTTTCCTTTTTTTGCGGATAATTTATTTAAAACCTGATCCCAACCTTTTAATTCCCATGCATAATTATTGACTAAATCACCTGTAAATAGAATTAAATCCGCATCCAAATCATTGATAAGATGTACGACTTTTTCTAAAATTCGATAGCGGTAACTGAAACTTCCGACATGAAGATCGGATATGTGCACAATTTTTAATCCATCAAAATTCGATGGTAAATCTTTGGAATGAACTTCTACGCGATGAATCTTAAACCGATAGGCCGATTTGAAAATCGCGTAAACAATGGCAAAAAAGGGAAGAAATCCTGCGATTAATCCAAATATGGGAACAATAAGTACGGAGTCGGTTTCTGAGAAAATATAATTCGAATAATATAAAACACTGATAATTACAATAAACAGGATTTTTGGGACGAAAGAAGAAATGGTCAAACCGTACAAAGAGGAAATCAGCATTTGTCGTTTGCCTACTGGAATCACATTCATTCGCATCTTCAACAACATAATGGCAGAAACCAATCCAAAAGTAAAAACCCAAAACAAACTGTTGATAAAAAGCTTCAGAGAAGGATAATCAACAATTTGGAGGATGGATTGCAACCAATAAAATGCAAATGCATCTACCAATACAATTGCAACACACAACATGAATATTGAAAACAGTGAAAATGATTTCATTCTTTAAATTTAGTTTTAGAACCATCGTTCAAATTCGTCCTTCGTTCATCGTGTTTTGCCCAATAGAATCCTTTTACGCCTGCCACCCAATTATCATACAGGTAAATTAAAGTAATTTCTTCCAAAGTTTCTATTATCCCGATAGCAATTGTAAAATAAAACAAACCATAAACAGGTCCGAAAAACAAAAGCCAAATGATAAAAACAGCTTGAGAAATCGCGGATATTTTTGCTAAATAGGTATGAAAGGCAGTTGCTTTTCCGTATTTCAAAAAAGCATACAACATCTGAATTCCAAAAGGAATGATGGCAATAATTAGCAGAATTAAATTTTCACGAATAAATTCAGTTTCGAAAATAAGAACGCCAATTACACCTATAGTAAACGTGATTTGATCGCCCAACGAGTCCAACTGTGATCCTGTCGCACTGGTTATTTTTAATTTCCGAGCTAGGAATCCATCTATCGCATCCGTGGCAAAACTGATGAGAAGAAACCAGGTAAAAAGCAAGCGAAAATCTAGAAAAATCAACAACAAAAGAAAAGGTGCAGCTGCAATTCGATAGAATGAAAACCAGTCCGCAATCGTGTATTTTTTAAATGTTAACATACTTTTGTTTTCAAATTTCTATTTTGCTTTTTCCATTTAATCTACCGTTTTCTGATTCAGCAAGTTTTTAACTTCGGCGTTTTCCACAGAATCAAAGTTCTCATAGAATTGACCAACCGCCTGAAAATTAGTTGGAGCTGAAAGACAAACTACTTCATCAATAAACGGAGATTTTTGTAGTTTTTTCAAGGCTTCTTTTGAAGAAACGGGTACAGCAACAACAATTCTCTTGGGTTGCTCATTGTATAGCATTTCCAGTGTAGACAAAATCGTATTTCCAGTTGCAATACCATCGTCGATAACAATTACTATTTTGTTATTTAATTCAGGTGGCGTTTTTTCGCCATAGTATTCCTGATAGCGTTTAGCGAGAAAAGCTCGAATCGTTTGGGTTTCGTCTTCAATGTATTTTGAAGATACATTTGATATCGAAGGACTTAAAATCCGACTTCTCAAAGTAACTGCACCAATTGCAATTTCCTTTTGATTCGGATGGCCTATCTTTTTAGAAAGCACAACTTCCAAAGGCAAATTCAATTCCTTTGCCACGACATATCCCAGAGGAATACCTCCTCTAGGAATGGCTAAGACAAGGGCTTCCTGATTTTTATACTGTTTTAAAACATCTGCCAAAAGATACGCCGCCTCTACTCTATGCTGAAAAACCATTTCCTTTCTTATTTTACATTTTATCCTTCACAGCTTTGGTAAATTCATTGGTGGAATGTTTTAAAGAGTTTGATAAATCATGGGCTTTATTGGATAATGATTTTCTAATTTTCTTTCGGGTTTTCTTTCCTTTTCGTGGAGCAAAAAGAACTCCCAACCCTACGCCCATTGCTGTACCCAATAATGTTCCTGCTAATAAAGTCATCGATATTTTCCCATTGCATTTTTTCATAATTCTGATTTTTTAATTAGGTAGGAAGTTACAACGAAATCGGCAGTTATAAAATGATGCCAGTCATTTTCCACAATAAAATATTTGAATTCGCAATTAAGAAGTATAAGCTCTATTTATAAGGCAAACTCAATCTGAATCGGACAATGATCGGATCCATAATATTCAGACAGAATTTCAATTTTATCAATTTTTTCAACCAAAGATTCACTGACTAAAAAGTAATCAATCCGCCAACCTGTATTTCGTTCACGAGCTTGAAAACGGTAACTCCAATAAGTATAAGCAACTTCTTCAGGATGAAAATGACGGAAAGAATCTACAAATCCGGCGGCGAGGAGATTATCCATACCATCGATTTCCACTTGGGTATAACCGGCTGTTTTGTTGTAATTTGCTTTGTCATTTTTAAGATCAATTGCTTGATGAGCAACATTCAAATCCCCACAAAGAACAACGGGCTTTGTATTTTTCAAATTCAACAAATACGAACGAAAATCTACGTCCCATGTTTTTCGGTAATCCAATCGTTCCAACTTTTGTCCCGAATTAGGAACATACACGTTGACCAAATAAAAAGCATCAAATTCCGCACAAATTACACGTCCTTCTTGGTCGTGCTCTTCAATTCCCATATCATAGGTTACGGATAATGGTTTCCATTTACTCAAAATCGCAACGCCCGAATAACCTTTTCTCTCTGCGGAATTGTAATAGTGATGGTAGTCTGTCATCTGCGCCAAAGCCTTTTCCACTTCTCCATCTTGGGCTTTGGTTTCTTGAAGACAAAGTACATCGGGATTCATTTTAGCAATATCATCAAAGAAATCTTTTTTAGTGATTGCGCGTATTCCGTTTATATTCCAAGAGATTATTTTCATGCTTATTTTTCTTTTTGTAAATATCAGAAAGACAAAATCATTTTCCAATAAATTGGGAAATTTTAAATTTCATGGGTTGAGTATTTACGAAGTATCCATCCTTCACCATTCCACTGAAATTCCGAAAGAAAAAATTAAAGCCTTTTCACACTACACTTTCGATTGCAACAAAGAATAGTTGTATCAAATCCGAATCAATGATTTTTCACTTCCAACTCCTATATATAATCACCGTTTAAAGAGGCTCTTGAAATATCCTTAAACTTACCTAGAAAACCATAAAATCGGATAAAAAAGTGAAGTTTATTCCTTCACAAACCTTTCTGTATGCGTATAATCCGACGGATAGGCTCCTACTTGCAACAACAACGGCCTTAAGGCAAATTCAAAATCCAAAGCTTCTACTCTTCCATCTTTTCCTAAATGAAATTGCATAAATTCTTCCCGCTGTGCAGGATTTTTCCATACGGCTCTGAATGTATCGAAATGCCAATGTTCAAGTTTCGCTTCCAACCCATCGGTATCCCAAAAATGAAGAATTAAATCTTTCCCTTTCTTTTTCACTTCTACCTTTCCGTAACCTGGGGATTTATAAACGCCGATATAGGATGCCAAGGCTAAACTCGGATTTGTTTTCTTAACGCGTGCTTGATGAATTTTCTCTCGTTCGGCCATCGCGTTGTCATAACTTCTTTTGTAGCCTTGTAAATACCGTTCGTTCCAGTCCACATCGTTAAAACCTAAGAAAGCGTCCATCACTTGATAAGCAATCGCATTTCCCAACGAATTGAAATTATTTCCAACAACGATAATTCCCAATTCCAATTCCGGAAGTAGATACATGGCGGTATTAAATCCATCGGTAGCACCACCGTGTGTCAGAACCCGTTTTCCTTTGTAATCCGTAATTGTCCATCCCAGACCATAACTACTTTGCGGTCGTTTTGCATCATGAGGTCTTTGAACCATTTGCGGTTTGTGGATCTCATTCATCTGTTTTTCACTGATGATGGTTTTCCCGTTGTAGCTACCGGATTCTCCCAACTGCATCAACATCCATTTGTTTAAATCATGAACCGAAGAATTAACCCCGCCTGCCGGACCCGCATTGTCCCAATTTCTACGTTGAATCGAAACTACTTTCCCATCGATTTCTTGATGGGGAAAGGCTTGGTTGTCGTTCTTTTTAAGTTGAGTTATACTTGTTGTTGTCGAATTCATTCCTAGCGGAACAAAAAGTCGTTGTTTTAAAAACTCATCCCACGTTCGTCCATCGACATGTTCTATAATTTGTCCAGCCAAAGAATACATCACGTTGTTATACACAAACTCCGAACGAAATGGTTTTTCCAATTCCATAAAACGCATTTGATATAAAACCTCATCACGGGAACTGTTGGTCATAAACTGAAGTCGATTTCCCAAGATTCGGCCCAATCCTACTTGATGTGTCAACACATCGCGAATCGTCATTTCATGCGTAATCCAAGGATCTTTCATTTGAAACCATGGAATGTGTTGTGTGATTTTATCATCCCAATTGATTTTTCCTTCATCCACCAAAATACCCAAGGCAGCCACCGTGATATTTTTACTAACCGATGCAATACTGAAAATAGTATTTTCATCTACTTTTTCTCTACTTCCCAATTGTTTTTCACCAAAACCTTTGGCGTAAATAACTTCGCCATCCTTTACAATTCCAATGGCCATTCCGGGAATTTTCCAATCTTGCCGTGCCGATTCTACCCACAAATCAAAATCCTTGGGCAAATTCTGAGCAAACGATAGCGTGGAAAATAAACTAACAAGTACAACGAATGAAAGCGTCAACCAATTTGAATTTAATCTAGTCATGGAATATATATTTTGAACAAAGATACTTACAACTTTAGACTCTTGTGTTTTGATGGATTTATTCAGGTTATATATGGCTTCAAAAAATCTTTCATAAAAATGAATTTTAGTACATTAAAAATTATAAAAAAACTAAAACCTAAATTTATGAGCCACCTATTCCACAATTCTTTAACTCAATAAAATAGGTTTATATAAATAGTATGAATTTGTAATTTAATCCGTACTTTTGCACCCGCAAAAAAGGCAAGTTTATGAAACGCATCAACGAATATAAAAAACTCTTTGGGGTTGAAAAAGTATTAGAATTAAAAACTTTAAAAACAACCTACCGTAATTTGGTCAAAGAATGGCATCCCGATAAATTTCAAGAGGGCGACGAAAAACGGGAAGAAGCCGAAGAAGTAAGTCGAAAAGTTATTGATGGGTATCATTTCTTGGTAAGTATTGCACCGGAAACCAAGGAAGCAAATCTAGAAGAATATACAGAAACCATCACTCATTCAGGAATTGCAGATTTCCAACACAAAGGAATGGTTTTACAAATTACCTATTTGGACGGAAGTACATATGAGTATTTTGGAGTGAACAAAAAAGTTTACCAAAACATGGTGAATAGCAATAAACTGAACCGTTTTGCAAAACGTACAATTTATCCAAACTACATGTACAGAAAGTCAAAACGTACAATAGAAGAGGCATAAGAGTATTTCTAAAGGAAATTTAGAGAAGAAAAAAAACGCAAATCAATTTGAATTGATTTGCGTTTTTAGTTTAATAAGTAATTAAAAAAATAATGAGAACTGTCCAAATGCTTATTAGTTTTTTCTATTACAAATGTACATTCACTTTCTGTATTTACTATAGGGAAAAACCCTGTATTTTCAGTCGATAAAAATAAAACCAAAGAAAATTTACACTTTAATTCTAAAATCAATAATTTCAATACATTTGTAAAATGAATGACAACAGGCCGATAGGTGTATTTGATTCGGGCGTGGGCGGTTTAACCGTAGCCAAGGAAATCAAACGTTTGCTTCCCCATGAGAATATTGTATACTATGGAGACACCAAACATTTACCCTACGGTGATAAGTCAAAAGAAACCATCATTAAATACACGACCAAAATCACTCGATTTTTGGTTAATCACAATTGCAAAGCCATTGTTGTCGCTTGCAACACGGCGACTGCCAATGCGATCAAAGAAATAAAAGAAGCAGCAGACGGTATTTTAGTAATTGATGTAATTTCACCGGTTTCCAAAAAAGTCGCCTATGAACTTCATCAGAAAGTAGGCGTTATCGCGACCCGAGCTACGGTTCGTTCGCATGCTTACAAAAAATCAATTCGAAAATACAACCGTCATTTGAAAGTGGTGGAATTGGCCACTCCCCTTTTGGTTCCTATCATTGAAGAAGGTTTTAAGAATACACTTGTTTCCAAACATGCCATTGAATCCTATCTTTCTCACAAACGGTTTGAGGATATAGATACACTCATTTTGGGTTGTACGCATTATCCACTTATTCAAAAAGAAGTAGAAACTGTCTTTCAAGGAAGAGTAAAAGTTGTGGATTCTCCTTTGATTGTAGTCAATGAATTAATTCATCAACTCGAAAAATTCAAACTATTTGGAAATACGATTGAACCTGAATTTCAATTTTATTTATCGGATTACACCGAAGGATTCGCTCGTTTGGCAAAGGGTTTTTTCGGTCGTTCCATTGTGATTAATCAAAAACTATTGAAATAGTTTAGCCGACTGAGGTAATTTCTTTAATTTTGCATCAAATTTAAAAATCGTGAATTTGACATCCCAAGAATTAATCGAATTAGAAAATAAATACGGAGCCCATAACTATCATCCCTTGCCTGTGGTTTTAAACCGAGGCGAAGGTGCTTTTGTTTGGGATGTGGAAGAAAAAAAATATTATGATTTTCTTTCCGCTTATTCCGCTGTGAATCAAGGCCATGGTCATCCACGAATCATTGACGCACTTACCAAACAAGCTCAAAAATTGGCTTTAACTTCCCGTGCTTTTCACAGTACAGAACTAGGGATTTACGAGAAATACATCACTGAACTTTTTGGGTATGAAAAAGTTTTACCCATGAATACCGGTGCAGAAGCTGTTGAAACAGCGATAAAAATCGCTCGTAAATGGGGATATGAACGAAAAGGAATTCCCTCGGGCCAAGCTAAAATCATCGTTTGTGATGGAAATTTCCATGGCAGAACCACGACTATTATTTCTTTTTCGAATGACGAAGAAGCTCGAAATAACTTCAATCCTTATACTTCAGGATTTCTATCCGTAGAATACAACAATGTAGAATCATTGCGCAATGCGATTGAAAAAGACAGTGCTACAATTTGTGGGTTTTTGATGGAACCTATCCAAGGTGAAGCGGGGGTAAATGTTCCTGATGATGGATATTTAGCAAACTGTTTTGAAATTTGTAAAAAACACAATATACTATTTATTGCAGATGAAATTCAAACTGGTATTGCTCGTACAGGAAAAATGCTAGCTGTGGATCATGAGAATGTGAAACCGGATATGTTGATATTAGGAAAAGCATTATCCGGAGGGGCATATCCAGTATCTGCAGTTTTGGCAGATGACAAAATAATGAACGTAATTCAACCGGGACAACATGGATCGACGTATGGAGGCAATCCATTGGCATGTGCAGTTGCTATGGAAGCCTTGCAAGTTGTTTTGGACGAAGAGTTGGCGAGTAAAGCGGAATTTTTAGGAGTAATTTTCCGTTCTGAAATTGAAAAGATGATTCCAAAATATCCATTTTTAAAATCAGTGAGAGGAAAAGGCTTGCTGAATGCGGTTTTAATTAATGACGCACCGGAAAGTACAACAGCTTGGGATTTATGTATAGATTTAATGAATAACGGAGTTTTAGCTAAACCCACGCACGGAAATATCATCCGATTTGCACCGCCTCTGGTCATTAGTGAAGAAGATTTAAGAGCTGCACTAAAGATTTTAAACCAAACTTTTATGAATTTCAGAAAATAAGAGCTACTTTTGTAGTTAAATCAACCCTAATTAAAATGAGAAAAAAATTTATCTTCGCCGTTTATTCACTATTGTTTTTTGGCTTTTTGAATGCACAAGAATTAAAAACTGTAAGTTTTTCTGATATTGAATTAAATCAAAGTCAACTATTGCTTTCTGAATATTGGAAAACAAATATTGACAAAATAAATCTTACAATTTCAAGTGGTATTATTAAAAATGAATCCAATAAAAACATACGCAATCTGCAATTGGATTTGTATTTACTTCCCCATGGTAATGATGTAAATAATAATACTTTTTCTGCCTATCATATTACCACTGTAAACTTTCCAAGTATTCGAAAAAATTCAAGTTTAGCGGGAATCAGCATTAAGGGCGAGCTGGTTGAAACACCACCGAATGGATTATATGATCCCGTTTTGGTATTAAGTAACAAAGGAAAAGTGGTTTCAATTCATAAAGTAGATGAAATTCTTGAGCAGAATCGAGGCGTTTTCTCTTTTTATTCAGAACCCGTTAAAAAGAATACTTTACCCTCCACAAAAGGTACTGTCCTTCAAAATGCAGATTCAAATTTAAATCCTGTTGTTAAAATTGAAGTTGTTGATGATAATTCCGTATCAATAGATAAAGAATGGAAAGTAGATATTGATTTCAAAAACTTCTTAGTGAAATTAACAGGCGGTGATATCGCAAATAACACTTCCAATAATTTTAACAATTTAGTTTTGAATGTGTTTTTAACCCAGGATAATCAAACCAAGATCGATACGAATTTTAATGGATTATTGATTGCATCAGCGGACGTTGAAAAACCGATTGAGAAAAATACTCGGTTTGTAGATGCAAATATTACCACGAATCTACAACAGATTCCAGCACAAGGAACTTATTATGTTTTAATGACTCTGTCTGTAAAAGATAGCGAAGGAAACTTACAAGTGAGAAGCAAAAGAGCTTTCCCAAATCCCGTTTCATTCTAAATTTTGATATTTTCTGTTGAAGCCCACTAAAAGTTCAACAAAACGACCATACGATTCCAAGCCTTCTTGATTATTCATTTTCAAGAAGGCTTCGTTCATTAATGAAAAGGCATCTCCCGACTTTCCCGTATATTTCTCATTGATTTCCATTTCGTATTCACGATCTCTTTTCATTCCTTCTGAATAACGCAATTCCACGTAACTTTTAACGTAAATAGGGTCTAACCAAAGAATCCGATTCAGAATACTTCGCATCGCTTTGAAATTACTGGCATATTGAATTTCAGCACTCGTACTTTCAATTCCAATGACAAAACCTACAAAATTAGCTTCACTCTCCGTCGCAAATCCAAATTGATGAGCTGATTCATGCAATTCAGTAAACAAAAGCTTAGAGTCAGGCATTTTGACATTGTACTGAGATTCAGAAGTGAAAGGATTGTAATAGCCCAAAACGCCTAAATGACTAAAGATTTCACTATATAAGGAGGGTTTTAAATTCGTTCGAATTTCGTTTACAAACTCTATTTCGGGATATCTTTCTTTAACAATCCATGCAGATTTCTCGAATTCTTGCTTGATTTGAGCTTGATTCAAACCCATTTTAAATACGCCTCTTTCATCTTCTTGAACTTGCTCTCGATACATTTTGGCACGTAAATAATACATATCTGCCAATTGTTTCAATTCATCCAAAGAATCCAATTCCACGTCGTAAGCATCTTTAATCGGTATTTTGTAAAAATTAAATCCCCAAACCAAATAAAAAAATAAATAAAATATACTCAGAAAATAAAATAAATAGCTTAATTTTTTGCCTAAGTCTTTGTAATTCCTTTGAATCAATAAGCGTATACAAACACCCAAAAAGAAAACTCCACCGAGTGCTAAAATTGTATAAAACACATCGCCGAGTGAAAAAGAAAACAAAGAACTAAATGCGGAAAGTTGTTTTGATAAAAACCGACCTGATAAAGCTAAAATACGGGTTGACAAGGTAGTATAATGGGATACTAACTTTATCAAAAGAACGGTCGCTAAAAAAACAAAGACCGAACGTAAAAAAGGGGAAAACTTTCTATCTAACATACTTCGCCAAAATTAAGCAATTCATTTCGTTGGTTAAAACTTTAATTTTATTGTCTTTAACATTTCATTAACGGTTCATGGAATAATTCTTGTTCAAAAGGGTGTCGAAAAATAACACATTAAAATTAATTATGAAAAAAGTATTTTTAGCAGCATTCTTAGGATTTGGAATTATGGTAAGTGCTCAAGTGGTCGAAGCAAATGACGAAGTGGCAGTAACTGATGAAGCGGTAGAAATTGTAGAAATTGAACAAGAACCCGTAATTTACACGACTACCTCTATGGTGGCTAATTCAGGTTTTCTACAAACCGTTGGATTTGATGGAGCTTGGAAATTGGATATGAATTTAGAAAACAATAAAATCATATTGACAGGTGGAACTTTACTTAACAAAGCAGAAAATGAGTCAAACAATATTCGATTAATGGTTTATTTAGCTGAAAAACCATTCGATCTTAGCAATCCCGAATTCATTGGAACTGTATATTCTGTGGTAGATTTAGAGGCAATTGATGCCAATGCTAAAGAATCAGGAAAGACATATGAAACTTCATGGGCTTCTGAATCAAAACCCTCTTCGGGAAAATATTATCCGTATATTTTACTGGGTGAAGAAAATGAAAAAACTGGGCAGTTTGAAGTAAAAGATGTAAAAGCTTTTGAAAATTCGATTACTATTTCGTAATCTAAATTTATAAATCAATGAAAAAGCCGTCTCGCTATGAAAACGAGACGGCTTTTTTTTATTTCTATTTTTCTACGTATTAAATTTCATCCAAAATAGAATTCAAAGTTTTTGAAGGTCGCATGGCTGCGGAAGTTAACTTCGCATCCGGCTGATAATATCCTTTGATTTCTTGCGGTTTATTCTGTGCTCCGATTAATTCCGAATTAATCTTTTCCTCTTTCGCTTTAAACTCTTCCGCAATCGGTCCAAATTTAGCGGCCAATTCTGCATCTTTGGTTTGGTTTGCCAAAGCTTCTGCCCAATACATAGCCAAGTAAAAATGCGAACCTCGATTATCAATGGTTCCCAACTTTCTTCCCGGTGATTTATCGGTATCCAAGAATTTAGCATTCGCTTCATCCAAAGCATTTGCCAAAACCTGTGCTTTTGGATTGTCCTGCGTTTGTGCCAAATGTTCCAACGAAGCCTGAAGTGCCATAAATTCTCCCAATGAATCCCAACGTAAATAACCTTCTTCAATAAATTGTTCAATATGTTTCGGCGCAGAACCTCCTGCTCCCGTTTCAAACAATCCACCACCATTCATCAAAGGAACGATGGATAACATTTTTGCCGATGTTCCTAATTCTAAAATCGGGAATAAATCGGTTAAATAGTCACGCAATACATTTCCAGAAACCGAGATGGTGTCTTCTCCCCTACGGATTCTTTCAATCGAAAACTTACAAGCTTCAATCGGTGATAGAATTCGAATGTCCAATCCTGAGGTATCAAATTCAGGTAAATATTTATTTACTTTTTTAATGATTTCCCTATCGTGTGCTCTGTTTTCATCCAACCAAAATACAGCTGGAGTATTGGACAAACGAGCACGATTGACTGCCAATTTAATCCAATCTTTTATCGGTGCATCTTTCGCTTGACACATTCTGAAGATATCACCAGTTTCAACCGGCTGTTCCATCAAAATAGTACCTTCTGAATTCACAACTCGAATCACACCTTCTGCTTCCGCTTGGAAAGTTTTATCGTGCGAACCATATTCTTCCGCTTTCTGAGCCATTAAACCTACGTTTGGAACTGATCCCATCGTTGTTACGTCATACGCTCCATTCGCTTTACAATCGTCAATAACGGCTGTAAAAACGCCTGCATACGAGCGATCTGGAATCATCGCGAATGTATCTTGTTGTTTTCCCTCTTTATTCCACATTTGACCGGAAGTTCGAATCATTGCGGGCATCGAAGCATCCACAATTACATCCGAAGGAACGTGTAGATTTGTGATTCCTCTGTCTGAATTCACCATCGCCAAATCCGGACCATTTGCAATTTCTTGCTCAATCATCGCCTTCACTTCCGCCTCCTTTGGATTTCCTGCAAGTTTAGAGTACAATTCTCCCAAACCGTTGTTGGGATTGATAGCTAATTCTTCAAATAAATCTGCATATTTTGTGAATACATCTTTAAAATAAACCGAAACAATCGCTCCAAAAATCACAGGATCTGAAACCTTCATCATCGTTGCTTTCAAGTGCGCAGAAAGTAAAACTCCGGCTTCTTTCGCTTCATCTTTTGTTTTTTGAACAAAGGATTTCAAGGCCGATAAACTCATTACGGAGCTATCAATAATTTCTCCTGCTTTTAAATCTGCATAATCTTTCAATTCTTTTACTGAACCGTCTTTTCCAACAAATTCAATTTTAAATTGTGTGGGATTTTCTATTGTCAAAGATTTTTCGGTTCCATAAAAATCACCGGATTCCATACTGGCCACTTTGGTTTTTGAGTCTGAAGACCAAGCGCCCATGGAGTGTGGATGTTTTTTCGCATAATTTTTAACCGATTTCGGAGCTCTTCGGTCCGAATTCCCTTCACGCAATACAGGATTTACTGCCGACCCTAAAACTCGAGCATAACGCTGTTTGATTACTTTTTCTTCTTCGGTTTTGGGTTCTGCTGGATAATTAGGAACGGCGTAACCGTGTGCTTGTAACTCAGCAATCGTTTCATACAATTGAGGAATGGATGCCGAAATATTGGGTAATTTGATGATGTTTGCATCGGGTGATTTTGTTAATTCTCCCAACTCTGCCAACGCATCGCCCATTTTTTGATCTTCCTTTAAAAAATCAGGGAAAATAGATAATACACGTCCTGCCAAAGAGATATCACGTGTTTCAACGTCTATATTCGCTGAAGATGAAAAGGCTTGAACAATAGGTAAAAATGAATACGTCGCCAACATAGGCGCTTCATCCGTTAAAGTGTAAATGATCTTAGATTTCGACATATATTTTGTTTTTTTAATTCGTAAAAAGTCAATGCAAATATAAAGAATTAAGCCATATCTATTTATGTGATTTGTTAGCTTTGATTCGCCTTTCAGTATTTTCATCTTTGGTTTTGCCGAATTGAATAATTGAATTTCAAAATTACTATTTCATTAAATTTTCTTACATTTCAATTTCAAAACTGAACACAATGAAACAAAACGGAATTCCATCGGTGGATTTAAATGATTTTTTATCCAAAGATCCCAGCAAAAAACAAGCATTTGTAGACAAAATTGGAAAAGCTTACGAAGACATCGGATTCGTTGCTTTGAAAGGACATTTTTTATCAGATGAATTGGTTGACAAATTATATAAAAGTGTTAAAGACTTCTTTGACCTTCCCCTTGAAACCAAGGAAAAATACGAAATTGAAGGAATTGGCGGTCAACGCGGGTATACTTCTTTTGGAAAAGAACACGCCAAAGACAAGCCAGAAGGTGACTTAAAAGAATTTTGGCATTTTGGTCAATATGTAGAAGAATCCGAAAAAGCGAAATTTGATTATCCCGAAAATATCGAAGTTAAAGAAGTGCCTGAATTTAATTCAGCCGGAAAAGAAGCTTATCAACAATTGGAAAAAACAGGTTTGTATGTACTTCGCGCTTTGGCTTTGTATTTAGGGTTGGATGAATTTTATTTCGACGACAAAGTAACCAATGGAAATTCCATTTTACGACCGATTTATTATCCGGCCATTAAAGAAGAACCGAAAGGTGCCGTACGTGCAGGTGCACATGGGGATATCAATTTAATCACTCTTTTAATGGGCGCTTCTGCGGGTGGTTTGCAAGTATTGAGAAAAGATGGAGTTTGGGTCGATGCCATTGCACAGCCCGACGAATTAGTTATCAATGTGGGCGATATGTTGTCGCGACACACCAACAATAAGTTGAAATCAACCATTCATCAAGTAATAAATCCCCCCAAAGAACAATGGCACAAACCCCGTTATTCCATCCCTTTCTTTATGCATCCCGTAAGTGATATGGATTTGAATGTGTTGGAGAATTGTGTAGATGAACAAAATCCGAAACAATATGATGATATAACAGCGGGCGAATTTCTAAACCAACGTTTACGCGAAATTGGATTGATAAAATAAAATGTTAAGACATTAAAAAAACCTTTTGAATACTTTCTAATTAAAGATTTCAAAAGGTTTTTTTTGTTTATTATGAATTGCAATCGTAGTTTTAAATTAACATTCCGCAATATTTACGGCAATGGCAAGACCTCCTTCCGAGGTTTCTTTAAATCGGTCATTCATACTTTTAGCCGTTTCCCACATGGTTTGTATCACTTCGTCCAACGTTACACGCGCATTTGCTGGATCACTTTCAATGGCAATATTCGCAGCGGTAATTGCTTTCATTGCACCCATTGAATTTCGCTCAATGCATGGAATTTGAACCAAGCCACCCACGGGATCACATGTCAATCCCAAATGATGTTCCATCGCAATTTCTGCGGCCATCAAAACTTGACCGGGTGAACCTCCCATAATTTCAGTTAAACCTGCTGCTGCCATCGCTGACGACACACCTGTTTCAGCCTGACATCCGCCCATCGCTGCAGAAATAGTCGCATTTTTTTTAAATAAAGTTCCGATTTCTCCGGCTACCAATAAAAATCGAATGATTTTATCGTCCCCCGTAAATTCAGTAAACGCTTGTGAATACATCAATACTGCAGGAATAATTCCACTGGCACCATTGGTTGGCGCAGTAATAATTCGTCCGAAATTTGCATTTTCCTCGTTCACAGCCAAGGCAAAGCAAGACACCCATTTGTTGATATTTACAAAATTCTCCTCTGCATCGACTACGCTTTGATACCATTCATCCCTTGTATTGTAACGAACATCACCTAATAATTTTCGATTTAAACTACCCGCCCGACGAACCACTCGCAAACCTCCAGGCAAAATTCCTTCTTGATTTACGCCTTTGTAAACACAGTCTTTTATGTTTTCCCAAATCCCCAAAGCATGTGCATCGGTTTCTTCTTTGGTTCGCCAACTTTCTTCATTTAGATAAATTAATTCTGAAAAAGAAATACCCAATTTGTCGCAATAAAAAAGCACGTCTTTTCCATGATGACATGGATACAAAGTACGCGTACAAACTTCGTCAGCAGACGTTTCTTCTTGTGTCGCAACAAACCCACCACCAATGGAATAATAATCTTGTTCCACTTCGGTTCCATCGGTAAAAACCGCTTTAAAAATCATTCCATTTGGATGGAAATCCAAACTTTTTGATTTATTTAAAATAAGATGATGACCGTATTCAAAGGGAATTTCTACTTCTCCCCCCAATTTCAATATTTGCGTGGATTTTATAATTTCTATTTTTTCTGTGATTTTTGTGGTATCAATGGTTTTAAAATTTTCACCTGAAAGCCCTAACATACCTGCGATATCCGTTCCGTGACCAATTCCTGTCTTGGCTAAGGATCCAAAAAACTCAACAAATACTTCTTTAACTTCCGATAGTTTATGTTCTTTCCGAATGAGATTCAAAAATAATTCTGCTGCATTCCAAGGCCCCATCGTATGAGAACTCGATGGCCCAATTCCTACCTTTATAATCTCAAATACACTGATTGATTCCATTTCTATTTCTTAATTCTATTTTTAAGTAAAAATATACAATTATTAAACTTTTCCAAATCAAAGCTATAAAGAAGCTAAGATTTTTTCATTTCTCTCGAATGAAATTCATTTTACTGACGAATCACCCATTTTCGATGAAAAGGATTTTTTTTCTTATTTGTGCGACTCGAAGTTGGTATGGAATTACTGAATTTTATAAAGAATAATTCCTATCAAATTTAGGTTTATTTATGGCTTAAACCTAATTTTTTAATTGAATACTTTCAACTCTCCTATTCACTCCGTACCTTTAGAGTAAATAAACAGTAAACCGATTTCAAATCATGAAATTCATTTTAGAATCCTCAAATCCGAAAGATTATCTGTCTGAAATCCCACCGATAATTCAATTTCATACGCCTTTGATTAAAAACAAGGTCGAATTCATCGAGTCGAAAGCGAAAACTCCCAAAGAAAAGGTAAAATTGGCATTTGAAATTAGTCTATATGAAATCAAACATTCTTTTGACATCGACAGTAAATTCGTTAAAATCAGTGGCGAAGAAGCACCTCAATCAGGAGAGAGAATTTGTTTTGCAAAAGCACATTTATTTGCCACTTTGGTCCGAACGGTGGGAATTCCTTGTGGTTTCTATTACCAAAACGTCTTCTGAAAGGGACAATAGAGTTAGGCTATGCGTTGCATGAATTAAATGCAGTTTATTTGGAACATTCCAGTTAGTTTCGATTGAATCTCAGAGGAAATAAACCAAGCAAAGACTCGCAGTTTTTTATCGAAACCAAAATATTAGCGTATCCGATTCGTGAGCAGTTGGGTGAGTTTGACTATCCGAATATTTTCCTCCAACCTCTTCCAAGTGTGATTCATGCTATGGAAAACTTCAAAGACAGAAAAGAACTGTTTTTAAAGCGTCCGGGAGTTATTTAAGATTATTTACTCCAAAAAACTTCTTTTACGGAATCTAATTTTCGAAGTTGTTTGATAAGATGTGCCATTTTCTTTGCATCTGCACTCTCAAACTTAATTTCAAAAATATAAGAAACGTTGCTTTTACTTAAATTAAAACTCTCAACTATAAAATTATTTTCCGTCAAAATATCGTTGATAACATCCACTTCATTGGATTCGATTTGGGTAATAATTCGAAGATTTTGACGAATAGATCCTTTGGCATATTTTTTTTCAATGGGTTGTAAAGCCCATAAAATCACTAAGACCAAAACAGTGGTCATCGCAGCTGAGACATACATTCCTCCTCCTGCTGCAAGTCCAATTCCTGCCACGGTCCACAATCCAGCGGCAGTTGTTAATCCCCGAACGGTTCCTTCTTTCTGAAACAAAATTGTTCCAGCTCCTATAAAACCAATTCCACTCACAACCTGTGCTGCAACACGGGATGGATCGAGGTCCATGTGTGGATTTCCCATAACATCGCCAAAGCCAAAAGCGGAAACTATCATGAATAAACACGACCCTACACATACCAACATGTGCGTTCGTAAACCCGCTGACCAGTTTTTTCGCTCTCGCTCTAGTCCAACCAAAGCACCAAAAACCGATGCCATGACCAAACGAATTAAAACTTCATTCCACTCGAGCATCTGATTTATTTTTAGGTTATTAAAATATTTTTACTTTTAAATTTACGAATTCTATAGCGTTTTCTTTCTTATTTAGTTGAAATTTAAGAAGATTTAAGTGCAAGAAATTTACACCTGTGGATGACGTTCAAATTCTTTTTCTCTGTCAAAAAGATACCGATATGTCGCTAATTTCCGAGTTACCTCTGCACCCAAAGATTGGGCAACATTGATCATTTTTGGATTAAAATCACCGATCCACTGCATTTCGTAATCTTTATACGAAGTTGTCGGAATAAACTTCCGCCCCGATTCGACAATTAAGTAGCTGTCCATCCCTTTTTTCTGCCATCTGGGAATGACTCCAAAAACCAATCCTGTAATCTTTGGACAAGGTTTAGTTTTCTTTAACCATAAAAATTTCAGTTTTTGAAACCATCCGAATTTTCCGTTCAACTCCTTAAAATAAAAGTTCAAATCCGGTAAATTTATCCAAAATGCAACGGCTTCATCCTTTTCATACGCAAACCAACAAATCTTCTCATCCAATACGGGTTTCAATGAATTAAAAATCGCGTTCGCTTGACGTATATCGATGGTTTTTCCTGCATTGTGTTGTGCCCATGCGAGATTATAAACATGTGCAAAATCTTGGGCATAACGTCCTAAATTCTTTTTGGTAATATGCTCCACGCGCACCTCTGGATTTTTGGAAACTGTGCTGTGTCTCTTAAAAAAACTGTCTTGAAGATCCAATGTTACCTCCAATCCAAAGCAAAGTTGTTCAAAATAAACCTGAAAACCATAGGCTTCAAAAATAGCTACATAATACGGAGGATTGTAATTCATACAATACAATGGCTCAAAAAAACCATCTGTCAATAAACCCCACCATCGATCACGTTCTCCAAAATTAATGGGTCCATCCATGGCTTCCATTCCATGTTTTTTCAACCAATCACGACAATGATCAAGAAGAAAAAAAGCGGCTTCAAAATCTTCGATTATTTCGAAAAAACCAATTCCACCGGTAGGTTGTTTTTGTTTGTATTTTGGATTGACAAAACTTGCGACTCTTCCTATAACCTGATTATTGTCGTCTAAAAGTAACCATCGTTTGCAAATTCCCTTTTTAAAAAGTTTGTTTTTCTCCGGGTCGAAAATTGCTTCAACATCTTTATCCAATGCTTGAATCCAATTGAAGTCATTTTTATAAATACGTTTCGGTAATTCTAAAAAATCTCTTTTGTGTTTTGACGATACGACTTCGATTATCTCCATACATGAATTTTAAATTTGGCAACAAAGGTAATAATCTTCGTTTTTAAACCCATTTTAGTTCGAAAAACAATTTCAATCCTTTAATTTACCTTCCAAAATCAAAGCAATTTGGTAAATTTGATTGGCTTAAACAAGGATCATTATGAAAATTATTAAAATTATTCTTTCTCTATTCCTTTCTTTATTTGGAATAGTATCTATTTTCATGACTTCTTCTATTGCATTTGATTGGTTTGGAATTCGGGAAATGGAAGGAAATTATGTATCCTTTATTGTGTACGTAAACATGATTTGTGGATTCATTTATCTCTATGCTTCGTATTCGATTTGGAAAAATAAAAAGTCTACCATTTGGGCATTGGGTTTAGCCTTTTTTCTCTTGGTATTTGCTTTCATTGCCTTGGGATGGTATATAAATGAAGGCGGTGTGTATGAGTTAAAAACTTTAAAAGCCATGAGTTTTCGTACCATCGTGACTGTTGCTTTAGGGATTATAAGTTACGGTATCTTAAAGAAAGCACCTCGAAATCATAGAAGAAACTCATTCTAATTTATTAGAAGAATTAAATAGAAAATTGGGGATGAATTCCCCATCGATTCATATCGGCATTCGCAAAGTCATCTTTATATTTCTCTGGAATTTCTCCTTCGAGCATGGATCCTGTTTTCACCGAAGGAAACAGTCCTTCATACGTAATCATTTCATTCAATGAAACTCTTCGGTAAATATGTGATCGCGTTAAATTATGCGCAACATCCAATCCGGAAGCGCCTAATAATTCCACAAAACTTTCCAATACTTTTTGATGGTAATTCGCTAGTCTCACTTTCTTATCTTCGACCACTAAGCCCACAGTTAATTTCGGATCTTGTGTTGTAATCCCAGTTGGACAGCGATTCGTATTACACAATATCGCTTGAATACAACCGATTGCCATCATCATCGCACGCGCGGAATAACACGCATCTGCACCCAAAGCGATGGCACGCGCAATATGGAAACCGGATGAAATTTTTCCAGAAGCCAATAATTTCACATGATGCCGGATTCCCATTCCCATTAAAACATTTTGAACAAACGCCAAACCGTCAATCATAGGCGCTCCCACATAGTTTGAAAACTCTTGGGGTGCTGCTCCAGTCCCTCCTTCTCCACCGTCAATGGCAATGTAATCCGGATAAATATCCAAATGTTTCATCGCTTTGCATATCGCAATAAATTCACTTTTATGACCTATACATATTTTGAAACCAATCGGTTTTCCATCGGAAAGCACCCGTAATTTTTGAATGAATTGAATCATTTCCAAAGGAGTATCAAAGGCAGAGTGAAAGGGCGGAGATGCAACTTTCGTATGCGGTTTCACATGACGAATTTTCGCAATTTCTTCGGAATTTTTTGAAGCAGGTAGAATTCCCCCATGACCCGGTTTTGCACCCTGTGAAATTTTAAGTTCAATCATCTTTACGCTTGGAATTCTTGCTTTCTCCGCAAAAAGTTCGGGACTAAATCTTCCTTCTTCATCGCGACAACCAAAATAACCAGTACCAACTTGCCAAATTAAATCCCCTCCGTGTTTTAAATGATGGGAACTAATCCCTCCTTCTCCCGTATTGTGGGCAAATCCACCGATTTTTGCACCTGCATTGAATGCTTCAACCGCATTTCCGCTAAGGGAACCAAAACTCATGGCAGAAATATTTAAAATACTGGCAGAATAGGGTTGTGTACAGTCCTTATTTCCAATAATTACCCGTGGATCATGATTTAATGTTTCAAAGGCTTTTGGTGCTACTGAATGACACATCCACTCATATCCTTCTGCATACACGTCGAATTGAGTTCCAAAAGGAATGGTCTGAAGTTCATTTTTCGCTCTCTGATAAATCGTAGAGCGATCTACGCGATTAAAAGGTCGACCGTCTATATCGGATTCAATGAAATACTGATACATTTTTGGACGTAATTCTTCCAAAACATAACGCAATCTTCCAAACAAGGGATAAATACGTCGGATTGTATGGCGAGTTTGAAACATGTCTATGTACCCCATTACGGTAAACACAAGAAAAATAGCGAAGAGAACATACCAATTCATACTTAAAAACCAAGCTAGACCAAAGGTTACGATCAGAATTAGTGTAGATATAATTACAAAACTTTTGCGCATAATGAAATTTTAATCGATTAAAAAAAAGTGCTTTTCATTTCAATTCAAATGAAATCTATCAAAATGAATATTTCACTAATTTCCTATCTGGCTAAAAGCTGTCGATGCTCTTCAAGCCAAATAGTGCAGTAAATTTAGTCAATAATTACAGGAATAAAAAAGGAATATTTCGAAATGTTTTGAGGAATTTCATTCAGGAAGTTAACCGCTCACCCATTCTATGACACTTCCTTTTTCTTGGTGATTCACAATATTTAAAGCCATCGAAATTTTCTCTTTTAATTCTTCTACATGGGAAATAATGCCCACTATTCGATTTTCTTTTTGCAGATTCATCAGCGTTTCAAAAACGATGTTTACAGATTCAACATCCTGTGTACCAAAACCTTCATCTATGAAAAAGAAGTTCTTTTCTGCTTTAACACTTGTTTGAACACTTTCGGCCAACGCCAAGGCTAAACTCAAGGATACTTGAAATGATTGACCGCCCGACAGCGTTTTCACACTTCGGCTTCGACCTTCGTTCAAATAGTCTATGATTTCAAAGTCGTTATTTTCATTCAATTGCAAACTTAATTGATTTCGAGTCATCCGATGGAAACGCTCGTTGGCATAATCACACAACTGTCGAAGATAAATAGAGGAAACAAATTGAACAAAACCGGAAGCTTTGAATAAATTAAATAAGGTTTTCAGGTTTCCTGCTCTATTTTCTAATTTTTCCCTTTCAACGATTAGCTTCTTTTTCGCCTCAAATTCTTTCTCAATTCTTTCCAATTCTGCTTTCGATTTAACCACGTTTTCATTTGCTCCTTTTAACTTGTCTATCAATAAATTAAGCGATTCTTCGGACTGTTCAAACTTCACTTGATCAAATGTTAGATCTTTTAATTTGTCTTTCAATTCTTGAATCGAATTTTTGAAAGTTTCATACATAATCGTAAAATCCTCGATTTCCTTTCGAATGGAGGGAAGATCCAATTTCAATTTCAAAACTTCTTCAACCGAATCCAAAGATTCTAAGTTTTGCTTATGTAATAAAGATTCAATGGATTTTTGAATGTTAGCTAATTCTTCCTTTAGCTGTTCCCACTGTTTTTCAGCAATTTCAATTGATGTTTTTTGGGACGATGCTTTTGGATTTAATTCGTTTAACTGTTTGTGGAATTGCGTATATTTCTCTTCAATCGACTGATTTTGTATTTTTAATTCTTGCCATTCACGTTTTACCTCTTCTGAATTCCGAGATTTAAAATTCGAATAATCTAGGACTTTTAGATGGGCTAAGTTTTGAGAAATCTGTGCTTGTTTCTCCGCCTCTTCGATTTTAAATTTCTCCAAAGTTTTACTATACGTATCCAATTTCTCACTTTCTAACCTCAAACTTTCTCTTAATTTCTTAATTGCTTCGTTCTTAATTTCAATTGTTTTTTCCAATTCAGAATTCAACTTTCTTTGGGAATCAAAATCCTCAAAATTGGACGAATTGAATTCTTTCCAAACAAATTTCGTTTGATGAGTTTCCTTTTCATTTTGAAGCTTTTTTAAGACTTGTTTTTCTTCCGAAATCTGCTTTTCAAAAAAGGATTTTTCTTTTGCAATAGACCGAATTTCTTCCCATTCTTTTTGTATGTTTTCAATCCGCTTTTCAACTCCAACTAAATCTTGGTCTACTTCTTTCAACAACATACTCACATCAGAAATTTGTGCTATGTTTGGATGATCCAAGGACCCACAAAGGGGACAAGCTTCTCCGTCATGCAATTCATCGGAATACTGCGCTAACTTTTGTTGAACTTCAAAATGGCTTTTCTTTTCTTCTAATTTTTTTTTCTTGTTTTTTAAATCATCCATTTTACGCTGAAATTTTTCTTCAAAATTTTCAAAGTCAATTTCTTTGTCTTTTAATTGCTTATCGATTGATTTAATCTTATCCTTTACCTCAATTAATCTATTATTTTGTTTATCAATGTTTTGAATAATTAGTTTGAATTCTGAAAACCAATTGCCCACCTTTAAAATCAAGTCAGAAGAAAACTGTTTTTTCTTCCATTCATCTACTTCTTTTTCTAAATTTTCTATGGAAGTGTTGATTTCTTCTTGTTTCGTTTTTACCTCTTGAACGGCCAAAATTCCCTTTTTTGTGCGTTCACTTTTGGTTAAGATCTCTTGTTCAAAAGCAAGAATTTGAATCAGCAATTCCAGATCCAAAGCTTCTTTTTTCTTTTCGGGAAGTTGTTCAAAATCTTCTTTTAATTTCTGGATCTCTTCTTTTAAATTTTCAATTTCGGCCGAAGTTTGAATGTATTCTTTTCGTTGATTTTCTAGTTCGGAAGAAATTTCAATTTCGGATTTTTTAAGTTTCATTTGCTCTGTTAAAATCGGATGAAACACAGTGAAAATTCGTTCGTATAAATTCGCTTGTTCTCTTTTTTTATCGATTGCTTCTTTTTGAATTCTGAATTTCTCAAACTCAATTTCCTTTTGATTTAAACTTTCAAAATCGGTCTTGATAAGCTTTAAGTTTTGAAATTCTTGATTGGACTTTTCATGTTCTTTTTGAACTTGGCTTAAGGTTTCCGATTGCAATTTTAATTGATCTTTTAAAGACTGAATAATTTCTTGATTTATTTCTTCAAAACCAGATAATTTCCCTGCCAACTGATCGAGATTGGATTGATTTTCCTTTTGCAAAGCGGCTGTTTTGTGTTGCAAATCAAAACGTCCTAATTGAAAAATCTCTTTCATCATATTCGTTCGATCTGTAGGACCTAATTCCAAAAACTCTTTGAATTGACCTTGTGGAATAATGATGGTTCGTTTGAAATTCTCATAACTCAATCCCAAAAGTAATTCCGAATTTGTATGTTCCAAAGGAATCCAATCTTCGTTTACAAATTCATAAAAAGTAGTCGAATGAACTTTTACGTCGTCAAAACGTTTTAAATTTCTTCTAAAATCGCGTGTCGCTCGATATATTTTATTTTCATAATTGACAAATTCAAATTCTACAAAAAACCGATTGGATTTCAAATTCATCATATTATACGCTCTCTTTTCACGGGCATTCAACCGCTCTGTTTCTCCATAAAGTGCAAATGAAATCGCTTCTAAAATCGAGGATTTTCCCGATCCCACTGCTCCAAATATCCCAAACAATCCAGCTTCTGTCAACTTTGAGAAATCGATGGTTTGTCGGGCTTGGTAGGAATATATTCCTTCTAGTGTAAGTTTTACAGGTATCATATCAATTCAAAATTTCATTCAACAAATTCATCAAATCCTCATTGGGTTCTTGGTTTGCGTTTTTGGATTTGAAATAATCCTGGAACAAAACCCGTATATCTTGATTCAAATTCAAACTCACTTTTTCTTCCTTTGAATTCGATACGCTTTTCACTTTGGGAATTAGAAAAATAATTCCATCGTGTGCATTGAAAATTCGTTTTCTATCTTCTGCTTTCAAAAAATCATCGCTTTCCAAAGTAAGTTCCACCAACGTATTTGGATTTTCTTCTAGCCATTCAATCATTGTATCGACTGAATCAAAGGTCTTCCGCTCCAAAGATCGGCCGTTCTTAATTTCTATTTTCCGATAGGAAACGGCTTTTCCAGGTTCTGCATCAATGATGGAAACATATTTCTTTTGTCCCGCTTCGCTAAAGCTGTAGCACAAAGATGAGGACGAATATACAACGGGCTTTTCTTCGGTTCCTATATTTCGAAAAGCATGCAAATGGCCCAAAGCTGTATATTGAATTTGGGAAGGAATCGCTTCCGAAAAAACCAAATCTGCATTTCCAATTTTAATCGGTTTTTCACCATCCGGCTCTTCTAAAATGGGCGCTCCCACTTTGTTCATATACAAATGCGTCATTAAAATATTCACACCTTCTTGGTCACAAAATGTATCTGCTAAGCTTTTCCAATGTTCTGCTAAAACTTGATTCAAAGCGGTTTCCTTTTCTTCTCCAAAATACTGTTTCAAACGTGTTTCGTTGGCATAAGGTGTATGAAGAATCCGAATGGGATAGGCGTATTTATTCAGTTTTAATTCGATAAATCCTTCCGCTGATTTTGTGATTTCAAATGCATCCAATTGAAATTTACTGACCACAGCTTTTGGAAAACCGATAAGAATAATTCCATTGGCTCTTGCCAGCGAATTGGGTGTGTCAATATAGGAGGGCGAATCATGATTTCCCGCAATCGCAATGACGGGACGCTTTCCGTTGTTGGATAATTTCACCAAAGTTTGGAAGAATAAATCCACGGCTTCCACCGTTGGGTTGAAATTATCAAACAAATCACCAGCGATTAAAACCACATCAACATCTTGACTGTCTGCAATTTCAATCAACTCATTCATCACTTCCTTTTGTTCGTTAAAACGAGAAAAGCGATCCAATCGTTTGCCTAAATGCCAATCGGCGGTATGTAGAATTTTCATACGGGCTAATTTCGGAAAATCTTTGGAATGCAAAGAATCAAAAACGATTTCGTAAGTAGAAACAATTAAAAAAACGTAATTTTGTACATTCTAAAAATAAAAAACTTTGCAATCCAACTTTGTTGACTACATAAAAATTTATTGTAAAAGCGGAAACGGCGGTGCCGGATCAGCAAGTTTACACCGTGAGAAATTCATTACCAAAGGCGGACCCGACGGTGGTGACGGCGGTCGGGGTGGCCACATCATCATGAGAGGAAGTGTCAACCAATGGACGTTATTACCTTTGAGATATACGCGTCACTTAAAAGCTGAAAACGGCAAAAGAGGAGGTAAATCGCGATCCACCGGAAGAGATGGTGAAGATGTTGTGATTGAAGTTCCAATTGGTACGATTGCAAAAGATGAGGAAGGAAATTTTTTAGCGGAAATTACCGAAGAAGGACAAGAAGTTGTTTTATTGGAAGGTGGAAAAGGAGGTCTTGGAAACTGGCACTTCCGAACGCCTACCAATCAAACACCGCGATATGCTCAGCCTGGGATTCCAGGAATTGAATTACCAATTATTTTAGAATTAAAAATCTTGGCAGATGTAGGTTTGGTCGGATTTCCAAATGCTGGAAAATCTACACTACTTTCTGTGGTGTCTGCCGCTAAGCCAAAAATTGCGGATTATGCGTTTACAACTTTAACTCCGAATTTGGGAATTGTGGATTATCGAAATCATCAATCGTTTGTGATGGCAGATATTCCCGGAATTATTGAAGGAGCTGCTGAGGGAAAAGGATTAGGACATCGTTTCCTTCGTCATATTGAACGAAATTCGGTACTTTTATTTTTAATTCCTGCCGATTCGGAAGATCATGCCAAGGAATATGAAATTCTTCTCAATGAATTAAGGGAATACAATCCTGAACTATTGGACAAGGGTAGAATTTTGGCTATTTCTAAAAACGATATGTTGGACGATGAGTTACGAGCTGAAATCTCTGAAATATTACCCACAAATATTCCGCATGTTTATTTTTCATCCGTTGCTCGTCAGGGTTTGATGGAATTGAAAGATGTAATATGGAAAGAAATTACCAAAGAATTATAACCCAAAAGAAAATAGGAAGGAGATTCTGAATTGGAGTTTTAACAAACTCTATTGTACGAATTATTGTAAAACAAATGAAGTTTACACAGTTGGTTGGTGCTAGGTAGTGTAAACTTCATAGTGTATTACGTTAGGTTTAATTGGTTTGAGGTTAGCTCCTTTCGATAGATGGTAATCTCTTGATTGGCTCTCATATAGTATGACACAGAGAATCTGAAAACGTCACAAAAATAAAAGAAGTTACTCACTCTTCGGAATGAAATAAGTCTCTAACCAACTGCAAATAAATAAGTTCTTAAAATTAAATTATAGTAAAAAAATAGTGCTACTTCTGAATTTTAACTTTTTTAGATAGTAAGTTTTCCAAATCAATTTCCAGAACTATTTCAACTTGAATTTTTCCTAATTCCACTTCTTACCTACTTTTCCACCCTTTTACTTTTAGTAAAATCGCACGATTCTCGTTGTGACATAGATTCTCATCCTTATCCAAAATAGGTAAGGTTACAAATGTCCAATCTTTTTCATTTGAAATTAGTTAATTCAATCAACATCCATTCTCGCTTGATGGAATCTGGGCTTTTCATTTCGAACCATCAAACGCGATGATTATTTTTATATGAAATACTCCCAAATTATTTTGGTGAAACTCTCATTTTTTATTCATCATCGCCATGAACCAAATCAATGAATTCTTCATTGGAAACTTCTCCAAAATATTCCTTGATATTCATTCCGTCCAATAATTTTATAATATCTTCTCGTTCATATCGAACTCCAATGAATAATTCTTCAAGTGTCGCAACGGGAATTTCCCCAAAGAAATCTCCATAAATTTTAAAATCAGTAATGCTTCCTTTTTCGACGAAAATGCGTAAATCGATTTCTCCCACAGGGAAACGTTTGGTTCGTTGAATATTGAATTTGGGCGAACGACCGAAGTTCCAATCCCAATTGTCGTATTTACTTTCCTTTAATTCATGAACTCCTTTCCACTCCTCTTCAGTCAAATGATAGGTTTCAAAGCTTTCATTTCCTTCAAATAAGCCTTTCAATAAAAGTTGACGAAATTCTTCAATCGTTAACTCCTTATCTAAAAATTCAGAAATATTTGCCACTCGACTGCGAACGGATTTATGTCCTTTGGATTGAATTTTACTCATTTTCACATTCAATGCATTCGCAACTTCCCCCAAATCTGCATCAAAAAGAAGAGTTCCATGACTGAACATTCTTTTACCCGTGGTGAATTGAGCCGTTCCTGATATTTTCTTTTCATCGATTTGAATGTCATTTCTACCTTTCAATTCCGCATTCAATCCCAATTCTTTTAGAACTTGCGTTACAGGTTGGGTAAATTTTTTGAAGTTATTTAAACTTTTTAAATCGTGGTTGGTAATAAAACTGAAATTCAAATTCCCCAAATCATGGTAAACCGCACCACCACCCGATACTCTACGGACGATATGAATCCCCTTTTCGGTGACATAATCATAATTTATTTCCTCCAACGTATTTTGATTGCTTCCAATAATAATCGATGGTTCATTGATATAAAAAAGTAAATAATCGGTGTCCGAACTAAAATTTCGAAGTGCATATTCTTCCAATGCCAAATTGAGCTTAGGATTGGTATGGCCTTCATTTTCTATAAATATCATACTACTAAATTTTTCAGGTAAAGGTACTTAATTCAACGTATTCTTGAATTGATTTCACCTAAACTTTAGACTAAAAATCAGAAGATTTGAAGTTTTAAAAGCGATATTTAAGATTTTTATGCTTTCATGGAAGAAATTGATAGAAATATCTTTATTTTGCTACTGTAAAAGCCAATCAAAATTATGAAGAGAAAACCAAATACGTATCGAATCATCTTATTTTCATTGCTTGCAATCGCTGCACTTTCCGTTCATTATTTAATAGAATTAAAACTTTTTGATCAATGGAAAGCCTATTTACCTCTTCTGAGGAAATTATCGCTGAGTCTTTTTATAATTTTCACAATCCTGATGATTGGTCAAGTCATCGAAAAATTCATTGAAGCCAAAGTACAGACCGAAGGGGATCGGTACAATTTAAATCGAATATCGAAATTATCCACCATCGTGTTAATCTTAATCGTGGCTGCTTCTTTCTTATTTCAGAATTTATATGCAACTGCGGTTAGTTTCGGATTAATTTCCTTGGTTCTTGGTTTTGCACTTCAAGCTCCGATTACGTCCTTCATCGCCTGGTTATACATCGTTTTTAGGCGTCCGTATAAAGTGGGGCACCGAATTCAAATTGGAAAATTCAAAGGAGATGTAATCGAAGTCAATTATTTAGACACAAAAATTCTTGAAATTAGTGGTGAATACCTACAAAATGACCGACGAAGTGGGCGCGTTATTTTCTTTCCAAATAGTTTGATTTTAAAGGAAGAAGTTTTTAATTATTCGGGACCCCAATCTCCGTTTATATGGAATGAAACTGCGATTCAAATTGCATATACGAGTGATTTACAATTTGTTGAAAAATGCTTGATCGATGCTTCAGTCAGGGATTTCAAAGATAAATATCCGAAATACAATGTAACGACACGAAAACGATGGTATCCAGAAGTTTATTTTCGCGTAAACACGTATGCATGGTTGGAAGCTGTTATTTCTTATCCAGTAGAACCCAAAGATACGACGGGCAGAAGATCACGTATATTGATGATGGCTCTCGGTTTACTTAATGAACAACCAGACAAAGTGAAATTTCCGGAAGGTAACCTTCGATAAAATTATCCATTCATTCTTTTTAATTTGTAGTTTTGCAGCATGAAATTACTTCCCTATAAAAATCTATTCATCGGTATCACCGAAACTTTAGCTGCCATATTTTTTGAAGAAAGATATGCCGATAGAGAAATTGAAAAAATACTGAAATCAAACCCTAAATGGGGAAGCAAAGACCGCGGATTCATTGCAGAAACTGTGTATGATACGATTCGTTGGAAACGAATGATCGAAGCTTCGATGGGAAAAGAAGTAACTCCAGATAATTTGTGGGAGTTTGTCGGTACTTGGTTTGTACTGGAAGAAGAAAAAATTCCTTTTTGGGACGAGTTCAAAAAATTAAACCCCAAAGAGATTTTTAAACGAAATCACCATGTGACTGAAAAAAGTTTTGCAATCAAAGAATCCATTCCCGATTGGTTGGATGAATTAGGTACCAAAGAATTAGGAAAAATGCAATGGCAGACTGAAGTTGAAGCCATGAATAACCTGGCTCCTACCGTCATTCGAGTAAATACGTTGAAAAACGATCGAAAGACTTTACAAAAAAAATTAAAATCGGAAGGAATTGAAACCATAGTCTTACCCGACTATCCGCATGCTTTGCAATTGGTTGAAAAAACCAACGTATTCCGAACAGAAGCTTTCAGAAATGGATTGTTTGAAATTCAAGATGCAGGTTCGCAGATGATTGCACCGTATTTAAGTGTAACACCAGGAATGCGGGTAATCGACGCTTGTGCAGGTGCAGGTGGAAAAACATTGCATCTTTCCGCATTAACCGAAAACAAAGGGCAAATCTTTGCTTTGGATATTCACGAATGGAAATTGACGGAATTGAAAAAAAGAGCCAAACGAAACGGTGCTCAAAATTTTCAAACCAAACTCATCGATTCCACCAAAGTGATTAAAAAAATGGAAAAGACCGCCGATCGTGTATTGATTGATGCGCCTTGTAGCGGATTGGGTGTTTTACGAAGAAATCCAGATGCCAAATGGAAACTGAGTTTAGAATTCATTGAAACCATTAAAAAAGAACAAGAAAAAATTCTGAATGATTATTCGAAATTAGTGAAAATAGGTGGCGCCATGGTTTATGCAACGTGCTCCATTTTGGAAAGTGAAAACCAGCAACAAGTTCAAAAGTTTTTAGCCAATCATCCCGACTTTAAATTAATCCGAGAGAAAAAATTATTTCCCTCTCAAAGCGGGTTTGATGGATTTTATATGGCCTATATCGAAAGAATCACCTAATCCTCCTAGAATTATACCTTTTTAATCTGAAATGGAATAAGAAAAAATAGAGAATGATGTTAAAAAATTAAGTAAATTTGTCAATATGCAAGATGTTGAAAATTTATTTTTGGAAGTTAGCAGAGCCATTGAAGAACACGACATTTCAGCTGCTAAAGAATTTTTGGATGAGATTTTATTAATTGATCCCGGCTACGGTCGTGCGCACAATCATTTGGGATGGATTTACGAAACCAAAATAAAAGACTTTAAAAAGGCAAAAAGACACTACGAACTCGCCATTAAATTTTGCAAAGGCGACTACCCTATTGTCTATATTAATTATGGTTATTTATTGATTGAATACGGTCAATATGAAGAAGCTGAGAAAATTATAAAAGAAGGTTTGGAAACAAAGGGGACGGACAAAGCGAGTTTATTTTATCAATACGGTAAAATTGCCGAACACCGGCAAGACTTCCTACTTGCCTATCAAAACTACCAACATTCCTTCAAACTAAATTTCAACAAAGAATTTCAACGACTCATAGAAAATGAAATTGAAAGAGTAAAATCAAAGATGAATCGTTGGCAGAGAATCAGATTGAGGCTTTCGTTGTAATGAAAGTTTCTAGTCCATTTATTTGAACTCTTTCTAAATAATCCTTACTTTTATACAATAAAATTTTACGAAAATGAGATATCATAAATTAGGGAAAATCCCTCCAAAAAGACATACCGTTTTTAAAGACGACAAAGGGAATTACCTGTACGAACAATTGTTTGGAACCGAAGGTTTTAGCGGAGTTTCCTCTTTACTTTATCATATTCACCGTCCCACGCAAATGCTGGAAATTGGGGAACCCGTTGACGTTACGCCAAAAGCGGCCATAGATCACAATATTTCACCTCGATTAGTTAAAGGTTTTAATTCTAAACCAGCCGATGATTTTCTAGAATCAAAAACGGATTTATTTTTCAACAACGACTTAATCCTAGGTGTAGCCGCTCCTCGAAAGTCAATGACCGATTATTTTTACAAAAACGGCCATTGTGATGAATTGCTTTTTATTCACAAAGGAAGTGGAACTTTTAAAACCATGGTAGGTGATATTCCTTTTGAATACGGTGATTACATCATCATTCCAAGAGGTACAATTTATCAACTGGAATTTGATACCGAAGACAACCGTTTGTTGTATTTGGAATCTTTTTCACCGATTGAAACACCCCGAAATTACCGAAATAAATACGGTCAAATGTTGGAGCATTCTCCATTTTGTGAACGTGATATGAAATTACCGGAATTCAAAGAGCCGATTGATCAGAAAGGTGAATTTGTAGTAAAAGTAAAAAAAGAAGGAAAGATTTATCCGATTACCTACGCTACGCATCCTTTTGATGTAGTAGGTTGGGATGGATTCTTTTACCCCTACGCTTTCTCGATTCATGACTTTGAACCGATTACAGGAAGAATTCACTTACCACCACCCATTCATCAAAACTTTGAAGGTCATAACTTTGTGGTTTGTTCATTTGTTCCGAGAATGTATGACTACCATCCATTGGCAGTTCCCGCTCCGTATAACCACAGCAACATTGATTCTGAAGAGATTTTATATTATGTAGATGGTGATTTTATGAGCCGAAATCACATTGAAAAAGGCTATTTCACATTACATCCCGGAGGAATCGTTCACGGACCTCATCCCGGAGCTATGGAAAGAAGTATTGGTCAAAAAGAAACGGGAGAATTGGCTGTGATGGTCGATCCATTCAAACCGGTAAAACTTACACAAGCAGCTGTAGATATGCAGGATGAAACCTATGTAAACAGCTGGTTGGAACCCGAATAAAGATTTAAATAAAATAGAAAAGCCAGTAGATATTACTGGCTTTTTTTATTTGTGATTTTTAGAATTAATTAAATCAATTATTTCTAATTTTATTTATACCAACTGCTGTATTTCACATAATTATTGGCAATTCGTTCAATTTCTCCTTCTTTTAACTCTTTGGAAACATTTCCAATTTTCTTCGCAGGAATTCCCGCCCAAATTTCTCCTTCACCAATGTGTGTATGTTGCGTAACTACGGCGCCAGCTGCGACAATCGAATACGATTCCACCACACAATTATCCATCACTATGGCACCCATCCCAATCAACACATTGTCATGAAGCGTGCAACCGTGAACAATCGCATTGTGACCAATGGAAACATTGTTTCCAATCGTTGTAGGATACTTTTCATAGGTACAGTGCACCATTGCATTGTCCTGTACATTGACTTTATTCCCCATTTTTATAAAATGAACATCACCTCTTAACACTGCATTGTACCAAATACTGCAATCATTTCCCATTTGTACTTCACCTATAATTACCGCTGTTTCTGCGAGGAAGCAATTCTCACCAAATTGAGGAGTTTTTTCTCCTAATTTTTTTATTAATGCCATAAATATTAAACTTTCTTAAATAGGCATCAAAGGTAAAAAACTTAACGTATTTTTGCAGCATGAAGAGAGTATACATTGAAATGACGCCGAATCCAAGCATTATGAAATTTGTTTGCGATAAACCATTGACTTTAGGTAGTTTAGAATTTGACATTCATAAATCAAGTGAAGAATCTAAATTAGCAGATGAACTGCTACAGTTTCCATTTGTGACCAAAGTTTATATTACTGCCAACTTTGTTGCTGTTCAAAAAAATGACGTAGTAGATTGGGAAATGGTGGCGGATAGTTTGAAGGAAATTGTGAATAAACATTTGGAAAATGGAACAATCGTTTTTCAAAAGGAAGAAAAAGAAGACTTTTCGGAAATGTATGTCGAATTATCTCCGAATCCACAAGTGATGAAATTCATTGCACCCAAAAAATTATTCAATGGAATCATTGAAGCTAAATCTGTGGACTTAAGCAATGGAATTCCTTTGGCAAAAGAATTGTTCACGCACTTTGACTTTGTGAAAGAAGTTTTCATCTCTGATAACTATGTATCGATTACAAAATCAGAAGAATCCGATTGGACAAATATCGCCATGAATCTTCGTGATTTTTTGATGAATTATTTACAAGAAGGAAAAGAAATTGTGAGCGAAAGTTATTCAGTAGGCGCTCAAGGAATTGCAGAAATCCCAAAAGACAAAGTGTGGTCTGAAATCGAAGAAGAAATCAAACGAATTTTGGTCGAATATGTTCAACCTGCAGTAGCTACAGACGGTGGAAACATTGAGTTAATCGATTTTTCTGAAGATACAAAAACAGCGACTATGTTGCTTCAAGGTGCTTGTTCAGGGTGTCCCTCATCGACAATGACACTTAAAAGTGGAATTGAAACCATGTTAAAAGAAATGCTTCCTGGAAAAATTGAAAGTGTAGTAGCAATCAACGGTTAATTTCTAAAGTTTAATAAAATAAAAATCGTAATTCGATAGGAAACGGAATCGTATTCTATTTTACTTTTATCGTATGAATTTTACTTTCAGTGAAGTTCAAACTTTTCGGATGGAAAATCTCAGCTATTTTCATTAATTTTGAATGTGTATAACTTAATTCAAAAACAATGGAAAATAAAGAAGTTTGGCTGAAAAGCCTAATCACAGCAACCCCACAAGAAGGAAGAGAATTAGCGATTACAATGGCTCGTAAATCCATTGCTGCCATTCAAACCGATCCTGAAATACGGAAGAAATTAAGAGCGGATTATGCGTCAGATACGGCACAGCTAATCGCATCTGCACAGATAATCGCTTTGGAGTTTCAAACCATAGCACAGGCCAACAACTATTGGAAATAATTCCATTTCTTTTAAGTAGAAACAGTTAATCTCATCGATTTCATTGATTTATATCGATTGAATAAGGAATTTCTGTTTTTTATTTTAATTGAATTTTCAGAATGAAAAGTGGACAAAACGGCTAAAAATTCATACTTTAGCCATCCAAAATTATAAACATATTTAAATCAAATAAAAATGAAAGAAGTAGTAATTGTATCTGCAGTTAGAACTCCAATTGGCTCTTTCTTAGGCGGATTATCATCTGTGCCTGCTGTCAAATTAGGATCTACTGCCATCAAAGTTGCATTGGATAAAATCAATTTAGACCCTTCGTTGGTACAAGAAGTATATATGGGAAATGTTCTTCAAGCTGGAGTAGGTCAAGCACCCGCTCGTCAAGCAGCTTTAGGCGCAGGAATTCCAAATACAGTTCCGTGTACAACGGTTAACAAAGTTTGTGCTTCGGGAATGAAGGCCGTGATCTTTGCAGCTCAAGCTATTAAATGTGGCGATGCGGATATCATCGTTGCAGGTGGAATGGAAAGTATGTCACAAACTCCTTTCTATAGTATGAATACCCGAACGGGAAACAAATTTGGGAATACGCAGTTGATTGACGGTATTTTCAATGATGGTCTTCAGGACGCGTACAACAAAGAAGCGATGGGAATTTCAGGAGATAAAACAGCTGAAAAACACGGAATTTCAAGAGAAGATCAAGATGCATTTGCTATTGAATCTTATACCCGTTCAGCCAATGCGTGGAAAGAAGGTCGTTTTAAAGAAGAAGTAGTAGCAGTTGAAGTTCCACAACGAAAAGGCGATCCGATTTTATTTAACGAAGATGAAGAATACAAGAACGTAAGTTTTGATAGAGTCCCTACTTTACGTCCGGCTTTCTCAAAAGATGGAACGGTTACAGCTGCCAATGCTTCCACATTGAACGACGGTGCTTCAGCGCTTGTTTTGATGTCGAAAGAAAAAGCTGACGAATTAGGAATTAAACCGTTGGCAAAAATCGTTTCGTATGGGGATGCTTCTCATGAGCCAGAATGGTTCACGACAGCACCCGCCAAAGCGGTTCCTTTGGCTTTAGGAAAAGCTGGGTTGAATGCTTCGGATGTAGATTTCTGGGAATTTAACGAAGCGTTTTCCGTAGTAGGAATTGTAAATACCAATATATTAGGACTCGATTCTAAAAAAGTAAATGTAAACGGTGGTGCCGTTTCTTTAGGTCATCCACTCGGTAATTCAGGTTCCCGAATTTTGGTTACGCTCATCAATGTTTTGAAACAAAACGGAGGGAAAATTGGAGGTGCTGGTATTTGTAACGGAGGAGGCGGTGCTTCAGCCATGATTATCGAAAACATCAATTAATTGAATAATAATAAAGTGAAATATAGAAAAGTACGTCTTCCTAGGCGTACTTTTTTTTTACTTCAAAACGTTAAACTGAGAAGGATCATTTTTTCAAATCCCAATTAATGCTATCTTTAATACATAAACTAAAAACGAAAGGGAATGAAATTATTAGATCAAAAAGTAGCAATCGTAACGGGTGGAGCATCGGGAATTGGTCGAGCTTGTGTGGAATTGTTTGTAAAAGAAGGCGCCAAAGTAGTCATCACGGATTTGAATGAAAATGAAGGCCAAAAATTGGCCGATGATTTAGGTGAAAACACCTTTTTTATCAAAGCCGACTCTTCTTCTGCAGCGGATAACAAAATGATTGTAGAAAAAACGGTTGAAAAATTTGGAGCACTTCATATCGCTGTGAACAATGCAGGAATTAGTGGTGAATCCAATACGGTTTCCAATATGTCGCCCGAAGGTTGGAATAAAGTAATTGCGGTGAATTTAAACGGAGTTTTTTACGGAATGCATTATCAAATTCCTGAAATCAAGAAAGTGGGTGGAAGTATCATCAATATGGCTTCAATCTTAGGTGCAGTTGGTTTTGAGAACTCTGCGGCATATGTTGCTGCAAAACATGGAGTGATAGGGTTAACCAAAACGGCGGGATGGGAATATGGAACCCAAGGGGTTCGCGTAAATGCGGTAGGTCCCGCTTTTATCAATACCCCTCTTTTGGAAGTTTTGGATTCAGAAACATTGAATTTCCTGAAAAGTCAACATGCGTTTCAACGATTGGGTGAATCGAATGAAGTGGCAGAATTGGTTTTATGGTTAGCCTCTGATAAATCTTCCTTTGCAACCGGAACCTATTATCCAATCGATGGAGGTTATCTCGCGAAATAAAAATCCTAAAAACTGAAATAAATACCTAAAAACCTTGTCATTGATTTCTTGACAAGGTTTTATTTTTGCTTACTTTTGTCTCAGAATTCACTTAACATGTACAAATCCGTCATTCGACCGTTGCTGTTTCATTTTGACCCCGAAAAAATTCATCATTTTACTTTTTCTATTCTTAAATTTTCAGCTAAAATCCCTGGAGTTTCTAGTTGGATGCGAAGTATGTATGTAGTGGAGGATAAACGATTGGAAAGAGACGTTTTTGGATTGAAATTTAAAAATCCAATCGGATTGGCAGCAGGATTTGACAAAGACGCGAAATTATACCAAGAGTTATCGCATTTGGGTTTTGGATTTATTGAAATTGGTACATTGACTCCACTTCCACAGCCTGGAAATCCTCAAAAAAGATTATTTCGACTGAAAAAAGACCAAGCGATTATCAATCGAATGGGTTTTAACAACGAAGGTGTAAAAAAAGCCGCAAAACGTTTACGAAAAAATAAGAACGTATTGATTGGGGGAAATATTGGTAAAAATAAAATGACACCCAATGAAGAAGCCATTCGTGATTATGAAATTTGTTTTGACGAACTTTATGAAGTCGTTGATTATTTTGTGGTGAATGTCAGCAGTCCCAACACACCCAATTTACGGGAATTACAAGACAAAAAACCACTAACGGAATTACTTCAAAGTTTACAGACCAAAAACAACTCGAAACCTAAAGCCAAACCCATTTTATTAAAAATCGCTCCCGATTTGACCAATAATCAATTAATGGATATCATCGATATTGTAAAAACCACAAAAATCGCGGGAATAATTGCAACCAACACAACCATTTCAAGGGAAAATTTAGAATCTGAAAATCAAAAAGAAGCAGGAGGATTAAGTGGGAAACCTTTGCGAGAGCGCTCGACCGAAGTCATTCAATTTTTGTCTGAAAAAAGTGAAAAAGCTTTTCCCATCATCGGTGTAGGCGGAATTCATTCGCCCAAAGATGCCCTGGAAAAACTGAATGCGGGTGCGTCTTTAATTCAACTTTATACCGGTTTTATTTACGAAGGTCCCACCCTTTTAAAAAATATTAATAAATCTATTTTGAAAATGGAAAAGTAAATTCTTTTATTTTCTCAAAATTGTCGTTCCGCTCGATTGGGCTTTGGGAAGAATGGTAATATCTGCCAACTGAACGTGTTCGGGTTGCATCACTGCAAAATAAATACTTTCCGCCACATCTTCTGCAGTCAAAGCTTCAAATCCCGAATAGGCTTGATTCGACCTTTGTTCATCGCCTTTGAAACGAACCATAGAAAATTCAGTTTCCACCATTCCAGGCGCAATATTGGTAACTTTAATGCCCAAGGGCAATAAATCCATTCGCATTCCTTGACTAAGTGCATCCACCGCAAATTTTGAAGCGCAATAAGTGGTTCCATTTGCATACACTTGTTTTCCTGCAATCGACGAAAGATTGACAATATGTCCTTTCCCAATGGGAATCATCAAAGGTAAAACCGCTTTACTCACATAAATTACACCTTTTACATTTCCATCAATCATCTGTTCCAAATCCTCTAAATCAGCTTCTTGAAATGAAGCCAAACCGTGTGCATTTCCGGCATTATTAATTAACAAATCTATTTTCCGAAAATGCGCAGACAAGGAATTAATTTGTTCAAAAACTGACTTTTTATCGCGCACATCAAAATTTAAAATTTGGACTTCGGTGTGCTTAGAAAGTTCTTCGGCCAATTCATTTAATTTCTCTTGTCTTCTTCCGCAAAGAATTAATTTAAAATCAGTTGCTAATTTTCGAGCCGTTGCTTTCCCAATTCCTGAACTTGCTCCCGTGATAAGTGCGATTTTCATAAAAAATATTTGAATTTATCCACAAATTTAAGAAGCTTTCACAATAGTTTGCTATTTTTGAAGGAAATCAAATAAAATGAAAAGAATTTTACTCCTTTCTTTGATTTTTAGTCTCTCCCTACTAAAAGCCCAAGATTATCATCAATATGTAAATCCGTTTATAGGAACAGGTGGACATGGACATACCTTTCCCGGGGCGACCTTACCCTTTGGAATGGTGCAGCTTTCGCCCGATACTCGCATTGACAACAGTTGGGATGGTGCCAGTGGTTATCATTATTCAGACACCACGATTTATGGATTTTCACATACACACCTCAGCGGAACAGGCGTTTCTGATTACGGCGACATTATGTTGATGCCCACCCTAGGTGTGGATAAAATTGAACCAGAAGAATACGCGTCATCATTTAGACATGCTACTGAAATAGCCTCTCCCGGATATTATGCCGTTCATTTGGATAAATACGCTATTGATGTGGAACTGACAACTTCTACGCGCGTAGGTTTTCACAAGTACACTTTCAATAAAGCTGGAAAAGCCCATATTATCTTGGATTTAAATCACAGAGATAAATTAACAGGTTCAAAAATAAGAATCATTGACAACCAAACCTTGGAAGTGTACAGAAAAAGTGAGGCGTGGGCACATAATCAACAAGTTTGGGCGAGGATCGAATTTAATAAAAACATGGATTTTGGGAAGATTTTAGAAAGTCAAAATTCAAGTCGTTTAGACCATATTAACCGAATTTTGGATGATGGATTAATTATTTCTAAAAATGTCCACAAAGGAGAAGAATTAATGGTCAAAGTATCTTTGTCGTTCACAGGATTTCATGGTGCGAAATTGAATGCAATGGAAATCAAAGATTGGGATTTTAACAACGTAAAAGCCAAAGCCGAAAAAGCATGGAACAAACAATTATCGAAAATCGAAGTTAATTCAAACGACAAAGACAAACTCATCATTTTCTATACGGCCCTTTATCACACCATGTTACAACCCAATATTGCGCAGGATGTAGATGGATCCTATATGGGTCGCGATTTTAAAGTTCATAAAACGGCCGGTTTTGACTATTATACCGTTTTCTCTTTGTGGGATACTTTTCGAGCCACTCACCCACTCTACACCTTGATTGAGCAAAAAAGAACGGTGGATTTTATCAATACGTTTATCAAACAATTCGAACATGGTGGACGTCTTCCGGTTTGGGAATTGGCTTCCAACGAAACCGATTGTATGATCGGCTATCATTCCGTTTCCGTCATTGCTGATGCGATGGTAAAAGGACTGAAAGGTTTTGATTACAGAAAAGCGTACGCAGCTTCGAAACATAGTGCCATGTTGGATCATTTGGGATTGGAAGCATACAAAGCGAATGGATTTATCTCAATCGAAGATGACCACGAAAGCGTTTCAAAAACCTTGGAATATGCGTACGACGATTGGTGTATTGCCCAAATGGCTTTGTTGTTAAATGAAAATGAAGAGTACGATTATTATATGCAGCGTTCTCAAAATTGGAAAAACATATTTGATTCCCAATCGAAATTAATGCGACCTAAGAAAAATGGCGCATGGTTATCTCCTTTTGATGGTCGTGAAGTGAACAACCATTATACCGAAGGAAATAGTTGGCAGTATTCATTCTTCGTTCCTCAAGACATACCCGAATTGATTGAATTCCATGGCGGAAATACAAGTTTTGAAAAAAAGTTGGACGAAATGTTTTCCCTTCCATCTGCAACAACGGGTAGAAATCAAGTCGATATCACAGGTTTGATTGGACAATATGCACACGGAAATGAACCGAGTCATCATGTTGCTTATTTGTATAACTATGTAGGGAAACCCGCAAAGACAAAGCAAAAAGTTCATTACATCATGGATAAATTCTATAAAAATGCTCCTGATGGATTGATTGGTAATGAAGATTGTGGGCAAATGAGCGCTTGGTATGTTTTGAGTGCAATGGGAATTTATTCCGTTACACCGGGGCAATTGGGATGGCAAACGACTGAACCTTATTTCGATGAAATAAAAATCAATTTTGAGGACGGAACTTCCCAAGTGATTACAAAAAAGACACCGAAAGAAACGTTAGAAAAACTCGGATTTGAAAAAGGAAAAAAATTAGAAACGGGAAAATACAATCAAATTATTCCGGTTCCTTATTTCGAATTTAAAAATCGTTCATTCACAGATAAAGTTTTGGTTACACTTAAATCTTTGAATCCAAAAGATAAAATTTACTATTACAGTGAAGATTCTAAAGAACCCAAAGAATACAAGCAACCGCTTTCAATAATGGAATCAAATACTTTGTATGCTTTCATAAAAAGAAATGACGAGGTGAGTAATACTGTAACTGCTGATTTCTACAAACGTCCAAATCATTACAGCATTCAACTAAAATCAAAGGTTCATCCACTTTATACCGCCGAAGGTCCAGAAGCTTTGTTGAATGGAATTAAAGGCGATGTAAATTGGCGAAAAGGAGATTGGCAAGGCTATCAAGGAACCGATTTTGAAGCAATAATTGATTTAAAAGCTCCTACCGATATCTCTTCTGTTTCGGCCAATTTCCTGCAAGACGCACGTCCTTGGATTTTAATGCCAAAGAAAATATCGGTTTATACATCGACTGACGGAAAGAATTTTAAATTAATGGGTTCAGCAGAAAGTTCTACCCATCCAGTAGATGAAAAAGTTCAAATAGAAACCTTGAAAGTGAAGGAAAAAACCAAGAATATTCGGTATGTAAAAGTAGTTGCCGAAAATTTCGGAAAATTACCTGAAAGTCATATCAGTGCAGGTGAGCCCGCTTATATTTTCATAGATGAAATCACGATTGAGTAAATGATTTCTTTTCATTGAATAAAAAATCCTTTTCAAATTCTAAATACAGCGTTTTAAAAGGATTTTTTAGTGAAATGTAGATATAATCTCTTGATTTTCTACCAATTCAGAACGATTAAACCTTATCTTTTTTGTAGATTTGAGAGATAAAATGACTCAAAAACTACAATTATGACTTCTGAAATACTTTCTAAAGATGAACTTTCAAAAATGAAAGGCATCTTTAACCACAACTCCTTTGACAACCATGAACAGATTGTGTATTGCCACGACAAAGACACGGGTTTAAAAGCCATCATCGGTATTCACAACACGGTATTAGGACCAGCCTTGGGTGGAACTAGAATGTGGAATTACAACAATGAATCAGAAGCACTGAATGACGTTCTCAGGCTATCACGCGGAATGACGTACAAAAGTGCGATTTCAGGATTGAATTTAGGTGGTGGAAAAGCAGTGATAATTGGCGATGCAAAAACTCAAAAAACCAAGGAGTTGATGTTGAAGTTTGGAGAATTTGTAGATTCTTTGGGCGGAAAATACATTACAGCCGAAGATGTCGGAATGGCGACTTCGGATATGGATTTACTTCACACCGTAACCTCTCATGTCACAGGATTATCCGAAGAATTGGGTGGAAGAGGAAATCCTTCACCTGTTACTGCGCATGGGGTCTATATGGGAATGAAAGGAGCTGCGAAATTCGCGTATGGAAAGGATTCGTTGGAAGGGAAAATCATTTACATTCAAGGAATTGGAAATGTAGGAGAAGCTTTGGTTTCAGAACTAAGTAAAGAAGGTGCGACGGTTTTTATTACCGACATTAACCGAGAGCGATTGGAAGAAGTTCGAGATAAATACCAAGTGAATTTTTACGAAGGCAATAATCTGTATGCAGAGAAAATGGATATTTATGCACCCTGCGCTTTGGGAGCAACAGTGAACGGAACAACCATTCCGCAAATGCAGGCGAAAATTATTGCAGGTTCCGCCAATAATCAATTGGAAAATGAATCGATTCATGGAAAAATGCTGAAAGACAAAGGAATTGTTTATGCACCTGATTTTTTGATTAATGCGGGAGGATTGATTAATGTATATGCAGAAATCCATAATTTCAGTAACGAAGACATCAAACAGAAAACCGATAATATTTACAATACAACTTTGGAAATTCTAAACAATGCGGAACAGCAAGGAATCACTTCCTATCAAGCGGCACACGATATCGCGCTGGCACGAATTGACGCAAAAAAGAAGGAAAAGTAAAATAGCAATTTGCTGAATTTCATTAAAAATTATTGACTAATTTCTCAAGAAGTTCAGATTTTAATTCATTGAAAGTATTTCAGCAGATTTTTTGGTCTATTTTTTGACTCGTGAATAAACAAATTGGAATTAAATTTTGGATTCAAACCTTTCCTTTTTTGTTATGATTTTCTAATTGAAATTTTTCCTTATGAAAAAATATACCCTTTTAATACTTATCCTAAGTTTTACATTCACCATGGCTCAAAATACATTTGATTATTCTTCCGAATGGAAAAAAATAGAAAAATTAGAAACAAATGGACTCAATAAAAGTCTTTTGCCCCTTGTTCAAACTATCTATCAACAGGCAAAAAAAGACCAAAATTCAGAGCAACTGATTCGCGCCCTTTTTTACCAATCCAAAATTCTTCAATCCACTTCCGACAATGAAAATATCGAGGTTGAAATCATTCGAAATTTTGAAAATGAAATTCAACACGCAAAAGGAACGGACAAATCTTTTTTGGAATCTATTTTGGCAGAATTGTATGCCAATTATTACGAATCCAATAGTTGGACAATAATGCGTAGAACGGAAACCGAAGAAAAAACAACCGATGATTTTCGGTTTTGGACCCGGAAAAGTTTTCAGCAAAATATTAATGAACTTTATTTGAATTCAATTAAGGGCGATAAATCTTTGAAAAGTGAATCCATTGAGAATTGGAAATATCTTCTTCTTGAAGTTCCAGAAACCCATGAATTTCGACCTACATTGTATGATTTCTTAGCCTATAGAATCATTGATTATTTTCAAAGTGAAACCAATTCCTACACCCGATCAACTTTTGATTCAGAATATGAAGAATTTAAGAAAAATACAATTACTCAAATCTTTACCGATTTAATTTCTTTTCATTCATCTAAAAATCAAACAAGCGCCACAGCTTATAACGAATTGAAATTCTTGCAATTCAAAAAATCAGATATGCCAGATGATGAATTCGAAAAAAAATTAATTCAATTAAGTGAAAAATATTCTACCAATTCATTTACGCCGTATATCTTGATGGAGTTGGCAATGTATTATCAAAATAAATCCAATGGAATGGCTGAAAAGGATTTTGCAAAACGAAAA
>Ga0098067_1000008_pt1 | contig 187151 bp, 177 predicted proteins | sample 26_taG_FD_92578 | JGI IMG/M metagenome (GOLD analysis project Ga0098067, IMG submission 92578) | Marine viral communities from Cariaco Basin, Caribbean Sea - 26_WHOI_OMZ | ecosystem: Environmental > Aquatic > Marine > Oceanic | place: Caribbean Sea: Cariaco Basin | collected 2014-11-09
CGGAACGCTTTTACCATGGCAGGTAAAGATTTCGGAACGCCTTCCAAAACCGATTTTTTTCCTTCTTTTAATTTCAATTTCTCCCAATTTCGTTTAACTTCCTCTTCGTCCGCCACTTTAACATCGCCGTAAATATGCGGATGTCTGAAAATTAATTTATCGCAAATTCCATTCAGCACATCGGCGACATCAAAATCTCCAGTTTCAGAGCCAATTTTCGTATAAAATACGAGATGAAGAAAAAGATCTCCTAATTCCTTTTTGATTTCCTGTTTGTCGTTTTCCAAAATGGAGTCAGATAATTCATACATTTCTTCGATGGTAAGGTGTCGAAGCGATTCCATGGTTTGTTTTTTATCCCAAGGACATTTTTCCCGTAAATCATCCATGATGTCGAGTAATCGATCAAATGCTTTGAGTTGTTCTTTGCGTGAATTCATGTTTTATTTAAATGAGGAATTAAAAGAAGAATAATGTGGAAATAAAAAAGGGCAGAAGATTTTCTCTTTTGCCCTTTTCGATTTATTCTTTGTCTGATTTTTCTTTTTTGGCGTTCGCTGGTTTCGCTTCGTCCTTTTCTTTTTTCTTTTTACTCTCCGTTTTCGGTTTTTCTTTTGTTTCAGCTGCTACCTCCGTTTTTTCTTCGACTTCCGCTTCAGGTGTAACTAAATTTTTGGATTGAAGAAGGTTGTACCATTGAAAAAGTTTTTTCAAATCCGAGTCATATACTCTCGACTCATCGTACTCAGGCAAAACTTCTTCAATGTATTTTCTTAAATTCGCACCGGATTCTTTATGATTGATCGCCGGTCCACCGTTTTCTTTGTGGTATATTTTTGTGAAAACTTCTTTCAGAGGGAATTCTTCTGAAACGCCATATATGGCTACATTTTCTAATAAACTTACGTTGTTACTGGCAGAAATGGAGGTCTTTTTTCCTTTGTCCAAATCCTCTACAATAAAACCTCCTTTGGCTTGTGAAATCAATTTATACAAACCCGGTTTTCCTGAAATCGAAATAATTTTTGTTAAATCCATAGTTCTTTCTTGCTTTTTCAATTAATTGGGAAACTGCATGTTGTAATCTGCATTTACTTTCCCTTTGGATATATTGTTTAATTTTCCTTTGATTAGTTTCTTCTTAAATGGAGTTAGATAATCCGTAAATAATATCCCCTCAATGTGGTCATATTCATGTTGAATAACTCGGGCACGAATATCGGAAAATTCTTCTTTATGAAATTCCCAATTTTCATCATAATATTCGATTTCTATCTTTTCTTGTCGAATCACGTCCTCACGAACGCCAGGAATACTCAAACATCCTTCATTGAATTTCCATTCTTCCCCTTTTTCTACCGTAATTTTGGGGTTGATAAATACTTTACGGAAGGTTGCCAATTCATCTGCAATTTCCGCGTAATTTTCATCATCTGTAAACGGAGTTAAATCCACAATGAATAGCCGAATGGGCAATCCCACTTGAGGTGCCGCCAATCCCACTCCATTCGCATCTGACATCGTGTCAAACATGTTTTCAATCAGTTGACTTAGGTGTTTATAGTCCTTATCGATGTCGACTGCTTTCTGTCTTAATACAGGGTCACCGTATGCGCGAATTGGTAATATCATTTTATTATTTTTTGCAAAAGTACTTAATTTGTTGGTTCCTGAGTGTTATAGAATTTTGAAAAATGGATAAATAGCAAATTTAATTCCAATATGAGAAACATTTAGAAATTGTTTGACTCCATATAGGATTGCAAAATAATTGTTGCACTTACTTTATCAATCAAACTTTTATCTCTACGCTTCATCTTTTTAACGCCGCTATCAAAAATTGCTTGTGAAGCCATTTTGGAAGTGAAGCTTTCATCTTGTCGAAAAATAGGAATCAAAGGATGCTTTGCTTTGAATTTGGTTAAGAATTTTTGAATTTCTACTTCCAACTGACCGACTTCGCCGTGCATTCGCATCGGTAATCCCACGACGAGTTCTTGAATAGAATTCTGGGAAATGTAACGATCCAAAAACGCAAATAATTCCGATGTTTCCACCGTTTCCAAAGCAGTAGCAATGATTTGTAATTCATCGGTAACCGCAATTCCTGTTCGTTTGGTTCCGTAATCGATGGCAATAATTCTTGACATGGTACAAAGATAGTTATTTTGGAGAAAGTATGGGGCCGCATTCAGACCGATTATTCCTTGTTTTTTTTATTTCAAATTTCTAACTTCTGATTTAAAAATGTAGATTTGTGAATTATAATAAAAGCAATGGAGAAATTACAATCAATTATAGAAAAGGCGTGGGATAATAGAGAACTTCTCAAAGAAAATGAAATTCAAAATGCAATCCGTAAAGTCGTTGATTTATTGGATGATGGAAGCCTTCGTGTTGCTGAATCCATCGGCGATGGATGGCAAGTAAATGAATGGGTGAAAAAAGCAGTTGTAATGTATTTCCCGATTCAGCAAATGGAAACGATGGAAGTCGGTATTTTTGAATTCCACGATAAAATTCCATTGAAAAGAAATTATGCCGAAAAAGGAGTTCGAGTAGTTCCTCACGCCATTGCTCGTTATGGATCCTATGTTTCCAAGGGGGTTATTTTAATGCCTTCTTATGTTAATATTGGGGCATATGTAGATGAAGGAACGATGGTGGATACTTGGGCAACAGTGGGGAGTTGTGCGCAAATTGGAAAAAATGTTCATTTGAGTGGTGGGGTTGGAATAGGAGGTGTTTTAGAGCCTTTGCAAGCTGCGCCGGTTATCATTGAAGATAATGCGTTTATTGGTTCCCGTTGTATAGTAGTGGAAGGAGTGAGAGTAGGAAGAGAAGCGGTTTTAGGTGCGAATGTGGTTCTGACAAGTTCTACCAAGATTTTTGATGTTACACAAGAAACTCCCGTTGAATTTTTCGGAGAAATTCCACCGCGGTCTGTGGTAATTCCAGGAAGTTATACCAAAAAGTTTGCGGCCGGAGAATTTCAAGTTCCTTGTGCATTAATTATTGGTCAAAGAAAAGAAAGTACAGACAAAAAGACTTCACTTAACGATGCGTTGAGAGATCATAGTGTAGCAGTGTAGAAAGTATGAATAGCTACGGACAAAGCATAAAGGTATTGGCACTTCGGCTTTTGTGGGTAATCCTTTTTTACCAAATTGCACGAATTGTTTTTTATGCGAGTAATCATTTTGTTTTTCAAACTGCAGGTCTCAGGGAATTTATGGGTGGTTTACGCTTTGATTTATCTGCTATTTTCTATGTCAATGCTTTAATTATTATCGGCCATACAATTCCAGGGAATTTTAAATACAAGAAAAGTTATCAACTCATTCTGAAAATCTTATTTTTTGTTGTTAACCTTGTTTTCCTAGCGACAAATTTCATAGATGTAGAATACTTTAAATTTACATCTAGACGAAGTACTTTTGCGCTCATTACTGCTTCCGGAATGCAAGGGGACATTCTCCGATTGATTCCTGTTTTTCTTAAAAGCTATTGGTGGTTATTTCTTGGTTTTGTAGTCTTAGCCATTCTATTTTGGAAATTTACACCCGATTTCAAAGTGAAAAATGCAGAAAATCAATCCCCTTCTACAAAATATCGAAAAGTAATTCCCTACTTGATTTTCATTTTCTCATTGGCATTAATTTTAATCGTGGGAAGAGGAGGTTTCCAACGAAATCCCTTGAAATTGGTAGATGCAATAAGATATACCCATAATTCTGTCAATACACCTTTGGTTTTAAATACACCTTTTTCTATTCTGAAAACCGTTTCAAAAAAATCAAATCTCAAAGAAGTTCATTTTTTCGAGGAAGAAGAATTAAGTCAGCTTTATCAACCCATAATTCATTTGGATAATCCGAATGCATTTCAAAAGAAAAACATTGTTCTCCTCATTTTGGAGAGTTTTGGGGAAGAGAATTTATTTCTAGAATTTGAAGGAAAACCACTCACGCCATTTATGGATTCCTTGACCCAATCGAGTTTGTATTTTGACCACGCTTTTGCAAATGGACGTAAATCAATTGATGCAGTTCCATCAACTGTTTTATCGATTCCTTGTTTGATGGACATCTCTTACATTTCCTCTCCTTATTCATTTAATAAAGTTGATGGGTTTAGCAAAGTGCTTAAAGACCATGGGTATCGAACAGCCTTTTACCACGGTTCATTCAATGGAAGCCAAAACTTTTATCAATTCTCTTCTCTCGCTTCTTTTGACGCTTATTATGGGAAAAATGAGTACGATCAAACGGGTGGTGAAGATGGTGTATGGGGAATTTTTGATGAGGAATTCCTTCAGTTTTCGGTTCGAAAGATGAATACAGAAAAGCAACCCTTTTTCTCCACCATCTTTACAATTTCCTCTCATAATCCGTATATTATACCTGAAAAGTACAAAGGAAAATTCACAAAAGGAGATCGCATTATTCATGAAACGATTTCATACACAGATTTTGCATTGAAAAAGTTTTTCGAATCTGCGCAGAAGACCGATTGGTATAAAAACACCTTGTTCATTCTCACTGCCGATCACACCTCAGGTGACGATAAACGGGATCCCTATTATTTAAATCCAATAGGAATGTATAAAGTTCCCATAATGATACTCGATCCATCCCAACCAGAGAATCATAGAAAAGATTCCAAACTGATGGGACAGATTGATATTCTTCCAGAAATACTTAATTATTTAAACTTCTCAGGCACCATTTTTTCGTACGGAAATCCGCCCAATAAAGAAAGTGGAAGGTTGGTCGCAAATTACAGTGAAGGATTGTATCATTTCATCATTGATAATTATTATGTTTGCTTTGATGGAAGTAAAATCATCAAAGTAAATGATATAGAAAGAGATAAATTGTTAGAAAAGGATTTGAAAACGTATCCAAAGGCGTTTTTTGAAAAATTAATTAAAGCCTATATTCAACAATATAATAATAGAATTATTGAAAATCGAACAAATACAACGTCCATTGAAAAAGGCACTCATCATTCAAAATAAATACATTGGAGATGTGTTGGCATCTTCGGTCATCGCTGAAAATTTAAAAAAGATGAATCCCGAAATACGGGTCGATTTCTTTTGTTATAAACCTGCAATGGCTGTTTTGGAAAACAATCCATTTGTAGATCGAGTCATTCCATTTAATGACAAAGAGTTGAAAAAAATTACGGTACTTAATCGCTATGCCAATCAAATTCGGGATGAAAAATATAATTACGTTTTGGATCCGTATGCCAAATTACAAAGTCGTTTCATCAGTTTGAAATCCAAGGCAATTCATCGGGTTAGTTATGATAAACCTTTGTTTAAACATATCTATACCGATGTTGTTCCAAAACTGAAAATCCCTTCCAACGAAACGAGTTGTACTGCAATTGATAATCGCGTTTCATTGGTCGTTCCTTTATCTGTAAAGCCGTTTCCACTTTCCCTTCACCCAAAAATCTATTTGAAAGAAGAAGAAATTAGAGAAGGAAGAGAAATCCTGGAAAAGGCGAATTTGGATTTTTCTCGGAAAACTTTGATGATAGGAATCCTAGGAAGTAGTGAAGACAAATCATGGCCCATCGATTATATGACACAGTTGATTGCGCATATTCAGGAATTTTACAACTTCAATATTTTATTTAATTACATTCCAAATCAGCAGGCCACGGTTGATAGAATCAAGGCGGGATTGAAGTCGATGGATAAAATTTATTTGGATGTTATGGGAAAAAACGTCCGGGAATTTATCAAGATTCTTGCCCATTGTGATGCTTTTGTAGGAAATGAAGGAGGCGCTGTAAATATGTCGAAAGCTTTGGATATTCCTACATTTAGTATTTATTCACCCCATAAATTCCCAAAAGATTGGGGCTGTTTTGAAGATGGACACAAACATGTTAGCGTTCATTTCCAAGATTTAAATAGACGATGTGCGAATACAAAATCAGAAAAAGAATTATTAAGAAACGCTTCAAAATATTACAAAGAATTAAAATTATCTTATGTCAGAGAAGAATGCGATAAATTTTTACAAGATAATTTTGGAGAAATGAATTTACCCAAAGAATTCAAAACTGAATTACCGAAAATCTCTGCTTTATTAATTACCTATAACGAAGAACGAAATATTCAGAAATTTTTGGATGAAGCGTGGTATGCCGATGAAATTGTGATAGTAGATTCAGAAAGTACAGATAAGACCGCTGAGATTGCAAAAAAACATCCAAAAGTTCGATTCATCGTTCGTAAGTTTGATAATTTCACAGCTCAGAAGAACTTCACCATTGAGCAAGCAAAAAATGAATGGGTTACTTTTTTTGATGCCGATGAACGAATTCCAAAAGCATTGGTTTATGAAATGCTGGATGAAATTGAAAAAGACGAAGCCGATGCATTTATGGTCTACCGACGTTTTTATTTCATGGATAAATACATCAAGCATTCCGGATGGCAGAATGACAAAGTGATTCGTTTGTTTAGAAAATCCAAAAATAGATACGGGGAAGGTCGTTTGGTCCATGAATTAATTGACAGTCAAGGAAAAGTGAGGCATCTAAAAAATAGATTGGATCACTATTCGTATTTTTCAGTGGAAGAATACGACCGGAAACTTACCCAATATTCGATTTTAAGAGCCAAAGAATTATTTGAAAAACGATTGAAACCCAATGCGTTTCATTTTTGGGTAAAACCATGGTACCGATTTATGCATCATTACGTAATGCGTTTGGGTATTTTAGATGGGGGCGAAGGATACATCATTTCAAAACTACATGCTCATTCGGTATTTAAGCGTTATTTATTCTTATCCAAAATGTGGGAAACCGAAAAAGAAAATCAAAAAAAAGAAATTTAAGTTAAATTTGATCAAAATATATTCAAGATGAAAGCATACGTATTTCCAGGACAAGGCGCACAATTTACCGGAATGGGTAAAAACTTATATGATAATTCAAAATTAGCCAGAGAATTGTTTGAAAAAGCGGACGAACAATTAGGATTTGAAATTTCGAAAATCATGTTTGAAGGAACTGCAGATGAATTAAAGCAAACCAAAGTAACCCAACCCGCCGTTTTTTTGCATTCGGTGATTTTGGCACAAACCTTAGAAAACTTCAATCCCGATATGGTGGCAGGTCATTCTTTGGGTGAACTTTCTGCTTTGGTTGCAAACCGAACTTTAACCTTTGAATCCGGATTGAATCTGGTTTACAAAAGAGCTTTGGCAATGCAAAAAGCGTGTGAAATGAATCCTTCAACCATGGCAGCCATATTGGGATTGGAAGATTCCGTGGTAGAACAAATCTGTTCTGAAATTGAGGGAATAGTGGTTGCGGCCAATTACAATTGTCCAGGTCAGTTGGTGATTTCAGGAGAAATTCCAGCGGTTGAAAAAGCATGTGAAGCGATGAAAGAAGCGGGCGCAAAACGAGCTTTGATTTTACCCGTAGGGGGCGCTTTTCACTCGCCCTTGATGAAACCCGCCGAAGAGGAATTGGCAGAAGCGATTCGACAAACCGAATTTAAAAAACCGATTTGTCCTGTGTATCAAAACGTTTCTACCACTGCAGTAACCCATCCCGAAGAAATCCAGAAAAATTTAATCGCTCAATTAACAGCACCTGTAAAATGGACGCAGTCTGTTCAAAATATGATAAAAGATGGAGCGATGGAATTCATTGAAGTAGGACCCGGAAATACCTTGCAAGGTTTGATTCGAAAAATTGACCGAGAAGCTGCTACAAGTTCCGCTTCTTTATAATTCACAAAATAAACCGATTTTAAAATTCAAGCATCGTTAAAAACATAATTTTGGAACATTTCAAGGCCAATGGAAAATTGCTGATTTCAGGGGAGTACGCCGTTTTAGATGGTGCCTTGGCTTTGGCAATTCCTACGAAATTGGGACAAACCTTGGAAGTGAATTATTTTGAATCCCAAACCGAAAATCCAAAATTAGTTTGGAATGCGTTTCTGCACGATGAGAGCCTTTGGTTTTCAGCTGAATTTGATTTGAAAACATTCGAAATCATTCTATCGTCCGACCAAAAATTAGCCAAAAAATTAAATGAACTTTTTCAAGCAATTCGAAAATTAAATCCCGATTTTCTTCGGACTGAAAGTCGAAATGTTCAATGTAAAACCCGATTGGAATTCCCAAAAGATTGGGGGTTGGGAAGCAGTTCAACTTTGGTATATTTGTTGGCGCAATTTGCGAAAGTGGATGCGTTTGCACTGAATGAATTAACTTTCCAAACGAGTGGTTATGATATCGCTTGCGCTAGTGCCAACTCCCCAATTTTTTATCAAAACACGCCGAAGGAGAGAAGGGTAGAAGCGATCGAGTTTCAACCCAAATTTGCCGATCAATTGTATTTTGTGCATTTGAATCAGAAGCAAGACACCCAAATAAGTGTGTCAAAGAATTACAAAGATTTACCCACCGATTGCGATTGGTTGAATGGAATTTCGGCTCTAACCTACAATTTGAGTCAAGTGGAAACACGCGAAGAATTTGAAGTAATTTTGAATTTGCACGAAGAGATGATTTCTTCCAAATTGGGTTTAGAAAAAGTAAAAGAGCAATATTTTTCGGATTACGAAGGAAGTGTAAAAAGTCTGGGTGCATGGGGAGGAGATTTTGTTTTAATTACCGAAAGACCCAATTGTAAGGCTTATTTTCGAAAGAAAGGATTTCAAACAATTTTAAGATTTCACGATATCTTTTTATAAATCATTATTTTTGAAATAATCTCTTTAAATTCGAAGTGAATTCAGCAATATATGGAATCCTTATTTCTCGAAAATAAAAACTTGGTTTGGTATAATCTTCAAAATCCGAATGAATCGGTTGTTCAATACTATTTGACAAAGTTCAATCTGACGGCATATACCCTTCAAGATGCGATCGAAAAGGGACATTTACCCAAGTTTGAGCATCAAGAAAATTTTGATTTTGTTCTCGTTCGTTTTTATAAAAAACAAAGACGTTCAACGTCCAATGTGATACGTGGTTTCAGTCATAAAATCGGAATATTCATTGGCTCCAATTTTATTTTAACGATTCATCAGAAAGATGTTCCTTTTTGGGATCAAATCAAACAAGAAATAGAGATTGATAAAAACAAAGAAGGATTAACACCTCAAAAGATTTTTTACAAAATCGTGAAAAATACGTTGGAAAGTTATTTAGCTCCTTCGGGTAAAATTTCTCAACAAATTGAATCCTATGAAGATTTGCTGTTTGTGAAAGAGAGTGAAATGAAAGTGAATCTAAAAAGATTGTACGAGTTAAAGAGAGAATCCTCTTCCTGTACAAAATTGCTTTTGCTTACGCATGATGTTTTAAAAGAACATCGAAACTATACTAAAAGCAATGCATCGGTTAAGGATTTGATTGAATTGAATATGAAATTACTGCATTTACATAATCAGAACACGGAAGATTTACAGAGTTTATTTACATTGACTTTATCTATTTCAGACCAACGATCCAATGAAATCATGAAGGTTCTGACCATTTTCTCCGCCTTTTTTCTACCCTTAACTTTTATCACTGGATTTTATGGGATGAACTTCGACCACATTCCAGGACTACATTCCCAAGCCAGTTTTTTGGGGTTGGTACTTATTATGCTTGCCATAGTCGTTGTAATATTTATATGGTTTAAGCGAAAGCGGTTTTTGTAAATGAATATCTTTGATATATTTGATGGAATTAAAATGTGGAAAATATGTCGCTGAAGAAATTTAAGAATCTAATCTTAACCTGGGAGGATTGGAAGGGTTTAACAGCCGTTACTTCCAACTTAAAAGACAAAGTCTTCCAAAATCTTGATTTTATTGATAAAGACATAGATTGGACAAACTTGAAAACCAAAGGCGCTGTCTTTTTAGGATGTGAATTCAATAAAGAAGATGCAATTCAAATCATTTCTGGAGGAGCATTGGTTTATCCCAAGTTTGAGAATGTACCCTATAATCCCCATCGTTCCAGTTTATATACGTGGCAAGAATTGATGGAACTTAGCTCGAACGTTCCAACTCAAACCATGGATGAACAGATTTATCGACATTTCTTCAAATTAAAATACAATCCTCCGATGGGTGAGGCAATGGCCCAACGGATCCACGATTATTCCATTGATGTTGCATTACGAAATATCATTGATTACGATGACTTTGGGATGACTCAGAAACAAATCGTTGGTTTTATGGGAGGACATTCCACAACACGCGGTTCGGAATATTATGTAAAAACGGCGTTGGCTGCACGAAGTTTGGCTGAGAAAGGATATTTCGTGGCGACAGGTGGCGGACCTGGAATTATGGAAGCCGCGAATTTAGGGGCTTACTTTGGAAGTTATTCGGAAGAAGAGTTACTAGAAGCTATTTTCATTTTGTCGGATTTGAAGTATGAATACGAAGGTCAACCCGATTATTTAGCTTCAAATTATTTAGACCAAGCAAAACGAGTTTTGGACATTTATCCGAAAGGAAAAGAGAGTTTAGCCATTCCTACCTGGTTTTATGGACATGAACCTTCGAATTTATTTGCCTGCCACATTGCTAAATACTTTTCAAACAGCATTCGAGAAGATACCTTATTATCGATATGTTTATATGGAATCATTTATGCACCTGGAAGTGCTGGTACGACTCAGGAAATTTTCCAAGAAGCCGCGCAAAATCATTACGGAACCTTTGGTTATTACAGTCCTATGGTATTTCTTGGGAAAAAGAGATACATAGAAGACACAGCGGTCTATTCTGTTCTCCATCAATTAGCGGTTGGAATGCCGTATAAAGAACTACTTTATCTGACCGATGATCCGGATTTAGCGGTAAATTTCATTGAAAGTCATCCGCCCGTTCCGGTAGAAATGTAAGTTTCATGGTTTTTTTATACAAATTTAGATTTAGGTAAGTCCAGTTTTAAAAAGGGATACAGAGTTATTATTGCGTGTCATTTCGGATTATTAATTATTTTTCAAACATGTTTGCACAGTTTAAAAAGAAGTCTTACCTTTGCATTACAAATCGCGAGATGGAGCAGTAGGTAGCTCGTCGGGCTCATAACCCGAAGGTCACAGGTTCGAGTCCTGTTCTCGCTACAGAGTAGGAGACTTTTGAAAAAGGGTCTCCTTTTTTATTTATCAATCTTCCAAATTCCTTATTATATCTGCCACATCATACTTAAATTCAAATTCAGCTTCCACAAAATTCAATCCTTTTTTTCTGTGAAATTCTTTTAAATCCCTGTTTCACTTTTTCCCTTTTGTGGTTGCTCATTTTAAAATACTTATCTGTTACTGGGCTGTACCACAACGGATGCCCATTCATTTGTTCGCCTGTATCATAGCATCCGATTTTTTTTGGCTTTTTTTTCTAATTCTGAACATTTCATAGAACCTCACCTGTTTAAAACCTTATAAGGATATTAAAATTAATATCACTTTGCAAATGCTTTTATACTTTTTTAACTATATTTTATAGAAAAACGGGTTTGCACAAATAAGTTCACTTTACTAGTCAAAAAACTGCATGGGATGCTCACTACAAGAAAGTTGCTTTAAAGCAAAAGGAAACAGAATAATAGAAAGAAATCAAAATTTAGAAAGTCATAAAGAAAAAGTTCGAGAAAATCTTTTGAGTGATATGGGCGAAATTAAATGAAGACAGCGTACAGCTGATGTTGAACCGGTGTTTGCACATATCAAATCCAACAGAAACTTTAAACGATTTACCCACAAAGTCATCCAAAAGCTGAATTAGAGTTCGGATTACACGCTTTAGCACACAATCTAAGAAAATGAAGTGTTTAACGAGGCAAATCTTTTTCACAATAGAGAAAATTCATTCTAAATAAATAAAAATCATACTCAAAATAGAAAAAATAAAAAAACCGCCTTAATTTTATTAAGAGACGGCTTCTTTTTTTTCGCTCCCGACTTATCCCGAGTCTTTTCTACGAAGTCTAAATCGCCATTTTCAATGTCCACTATGGGAAGAATCTATTCTTGGTCTATTTTTTGCCACGACTGAGTGTCGGACAATAATCGTTAGGAATTAACCCAGGTGATTTTCATATTTAAATGAAATTAGTAAGGTCTAAATACAGGCATTTTATTCATTATGCATTGATTGCTTGTGCGCTTTTGATTCAGTTAAGCGTGCTTGTATTTTTTTATAACGAATATTTCAACGAACGGAAATTGTCTGACATTGAAAATCAAATCAAAGAAAGCCAAGGTTTGCGAACAATGATGCAGTCTTCACGTCAAGAATTATTCAATGCCCAGACCCATCTTCAGAATTACGTTCAAACCAAATCCAAAAAGGAACTTCAAGCTTATTTTCATTCTTTAGAGGTGAGTCGGTTCAATTTGGATTCAATCGATGCGTTAGGTGCCAAGGGGAGGTATTTCCAAAATCGTTTCGGTTTTGATGAAGGTAAATCCGATTTGAGAGCGTTTGATTTGTTGATTGATTCAATCTTTAAGGCATCTGAAAAACTGGATTTAGATGAAAAAGAATTTGAAATCAAGGACATTGCAATCGATAAGACTCCGAAAATTGAAAAATTAAATATCGAAGTCACTCATTCCAAAGATACCCTTTCGAGAAAGAAATTTTTCCCACGCATAAAAGATGCCATCAAAGGAGAAGTCGAAGTGAAACGGGATACTGTATTTGTGGCGACCACGTATGAACAAGATGTGGATACGGAGAAAATTCAGGAAAGTATAGACAGTACGTTGACGGTGGTTCAAAATCATTACAAAACTGAACTGGGTAAATACCAAGATTATTTGTCGGGTATTGACGAACAGAACAAACAATTTTTCAGGGTCTACGAAGGTTTGATTAATTCTGCCAATGGGCTGATGAAGATATATGACGGAACGATTGATGATTTTCAAAGCGATTTGGAAAGTCAATTTTATCTTCAAAATTCATTGAATGAAAAGATCAGAAAACGAAGCATTATGGGACTGTTGATTTTTACTTCACTGATGCTTTTGGTTTTGATTTTCTATACCCGAGCTTCCTTCCGAATGGAGAAAGAATTGCAAGAAGCCAATCTAAGAGTGAATCAGCATTTGAAATTTAAAAATAGAATTTTGGGAATGTTGAGTCATGAAACCCTTTCACCCTTGAAAATCATGAATATTTTCATTGGCAGAATTCAAAATAAAAATACAGATCCGAATGTAGATTCTTATTTGAAAACTATGAAATTCACGAACAATTCACTCTTGCTTCAGGCCAACCAAATATTGGAATATGCAAAAAATGAACAAAGAGAATTGCACTTAGAGAACAAAGAATTCCTACTTTTAGAAGAAATCGAGAAGATTTCGCAAGCATTCCAAGCTTTCATTGAATCCAAAGGAAATCGTTTTGAATCAAACATTGACATTCCATCGGATGTAAAAGTATTGTCCGATGCTCCAAAAATTTATCAATTGTTTACCAATATATTGGGAAATGCAAATAAATTTACAGAACAGGGATCTATAGAGATGAATGTATCGCAAACATCTATAAATGCCACTGCTTTGTTGTTAAATGTGAGTGTGCAAGATACGGGAGTAGGGATTACAGAAAATGATTTGAAACATATTTTCGATGCCTATTACCAAGGGGTTCTTTCAAGTGAAATTGAGAATTTGGGTGCTGGATTAGGCTTGAATCTTTGTTACGAATTGGTGCAACTGTTGGGTGGAAAACTGAAAGTCGAAAGTAAATTAGGAAGCGGAACTTGGGTAGCCTTTGAGATTCCGCTTCCGATTGTAAATCAAGAGAGGAATGAAACAGATTTTATTGGCAGATGACCACCATATCGTGCGACAAGGCATTCAAATGATCATTGAGAATTTGATTGATGAGTGTGAAATCAAGCATGCGTCAAGTTTAGTCGGAATTCGGCAGGCATTTGAGCAAAATGCTTTTAATTTTGCCATATTGGACGCCCAATTGCCCGATGGAAATTGTATGGAAATACTAAAAGAGTTCAAAGCGAAATGTCCGGATGTGAAGATATTGGTTTTCAGTAGTTTTGAAGAGGAAACATATGCTTTGAAGTTTTTGGATAGCGGAGCCGATGGTTTCCTTTCGAAACTGAGCGATGAAAACGAAATTGAAGATGCGTTGGCTCAACTTTTTGAAAATGGATATTACCATTCTACCCTAACTCAAACTCTTCTGAAACTAGCACACATCCAACCCAATGTTTTGAATCCGTTGAATCAACTGAGTCAAAGAGAAATGGAAATTGCTGTTTTGTATTCCAAAGGTCATGGAAACTTGGAAATCGCCAATCAGCTTTCAATTCGTCAAAATACAGTATCTACTTATAAGAAAAGAATATTTGAAAAATTAGAAATTAATAAGATGATCGACTTGTTTGAAGTCATGAAAAAATACCATGATTTCTAAGCGCGGGTCGAATTAATTCTACAAAGGCGCCGACATCTATCGACATTGCTTTCTCTCATTAGGAACATCCTTTTTCTTTACTTTACAAAATACAAAAGATAAAGATTATGAGAGAAGACAGTTTGAATAAAGCAGATTTTAAAGAATCTACCTCTTTCTTTTTTGAATCTAAGATAAGAACCCTCAAACCAAAAGAATTAGTCGTGTTGGCCGGAGTTGTGGTTTTAATGATTACAGCTATGATATTGATGAATATGTACCATCCGTCTTTCGAAGCACTTCATTTGAAACGAATGGGATCCCCACTAGGTCGGGCTTTGATTTATAGCTTAATAGCTTTATTGGGTTTCCAAATCTTTTTTCTCACCTATTTGGCTTATTTGTATTTTAAATACCGTCCCATTCGTTCGGTTTCTGATGCTGAATTACCTGTAATTACAGTTATCGTTCCCGCCTACAACGAAGGTAAATTGGTGTATCAAACTTTATTGAGTATTGCCAATAGTGATTATCCAGAAGATAAATTGGAAATCATGGCCATTGATGATGGGAGTAATGATGATACTTGGTTTTGGATCGACAAAGCAAATAGAGATATGAACCGACGTTTCATAATTTACAAACAACCTAAAAACAAAGGAAAAAGACATGCATTGCACCGCGGTTTTACCCACGGAAGAGGGGAAGTTTTTATCAGTATCGACAGTGATTCGATCATTGAGAAAGATACCTTGAGAAATATGGTGAGTCCTTTTGTGGTGGATGAAGATTGTGGTGCTGTTGCTGGGAATGTGAAAGTATTGAACAAAGGAAAAGGAATGATTCCAAAAATGTTGAATGTGAGTTTCACTTTTAGTTTTGAATTTATTCGGTCGGCTCAAAGTAGTTTAGGCTTTGTGTTGTGTACACCGGGTGCGTTATCGGCTTACCGAAGAGAAGCGGTTCTGAACTGTTTGGATGAATGGATTAACCAAAAATTCATGGGGCAAAATGCGACCATTGGGGAAGACAGAGCGATGACGAATATGATTTTGAAACAGGCTTATACAGTTAAATACCAAAACAATGCACATGTATTGACCAATACGCCGGTTTGTTTTAAAACTTTGCATAAAATGTTTACGCGATGGGGAAGGAGCAATGTAAGAGAAACTTGGATGATGAATAAATTCATATTTAAGAATTTTAGAAAAGAACACAAATTCGGCGCTCGTTTGGTTTTTATAAACCAATGTTTAAAGTTATTTGTGGCCCTTCCGATGTTGGCATTGATGATTGGTTTTTTAATTAGTAACCCAATTCTCTACATCTGTTCGGTCATCGTTGGAGCTTTTTTATTCTCAAGTATTCAAGTGCTGTTCTTTTCAAAGAAATACAATTGGCAAGAAGCGCTATGGGCTTACCCGTATAGCTTATTCTATCTCTTTGCTTTGTTCTGGATATTTCCTTTTTCAATCGTAACCGTTAAAAATGGAGGATGGTTAACCCGCTGATTTAAATAATTTTTCAAGAACTTTCCTTTGTGCTGATGGAGCGTTTTCTACAATATCTTAAATATTCATACTATTTCTAAATTTTAGATAATAATGAATTCTAATTTCGAAAAAACCTTCGTTAAACATTGATTTTATATTAAAATTAGCAACTTTTAAATAAACTCTTCCTTGAAATGTAGAAAATAAATCCCATCGTTTCAATTGCATTTTTCCAAATATGTCTTTGAATATACTTTTAATTCCGCTTTTTACCTTTTGACAATTAAGACTTCATCTTTCAGTTCTCTACTTTCAATTTTAAGTCGATGATTTGGATTTTAAAACTTAAGTTCAGTTATTATCCTTTCAAGGATTGAATCTGAAATACGCCAAAAGAGCGGAGATAAATTTATTTTGAAAATACTTTTCCATTTTGTGGTTACGCTTATCGTTTGACCACCTTTTCCTATTACCCAGGTTGGTAGCGCACTTTACGCCTAGTAATGAAACGTTAATTTTCTTCCATTTTTTATTTTGTCAAAATATTCGACTCAATAAAGAAAAAAAACATCCCCTTCGCACTTCCCGTTATTCCTTGTAAACAGTCTAAATAATTAAAAATAACAAAAGTCATTTTTGAATAGTCAATAAAAAAGATATCTTTGTCTTTTATTATGAAAACGGATCAATATAAACTGTGGACTTTGGGTTTGCTATCCCTCGCTTTCTTAGGTTATTCTTTTCAATTGTACGTTTCCCCTCCGGCGGAAAAGCCAAAGGAGGGGAAGGAGGCAAGTTTGGCGGATGAAGGGAAACTGCTGTGGCAAGAAAAAAATTGTACTTCTTGTCATCAGTTCTATGGTTTGGGTGGTCATTTGGGGCCAGACTTAACCAATGTCAGTTCCAATCGAGCTCCCGAATACATTGAAGCTTTTTTGAAAAATGGAACCGATGTAATGCCGAATTTCAATCTAAGTCAACATCAAGTCAATGCCCTCATGGAATTTTTAGCCGAAGTGGATAAATCTGGGCAATCCGATCCCCGAACATTTAAATTAAATTTGGATGGTACCCTATCAAAATAAAACTATTTCTTTCTTTTTTATTCTTTCACTAGGTCTATTGACGATGGGACTTTTATTTGGACTGCTTGGCGCACTCGAATATGTCTTTCCGGGCATTTCAAAGGGTTTTATATCTTTTGAGAAAATTAGGCCTCTTCATGTTTCATCCGTCGTATTTTGGATATTGACTGCCGCTATGGGTGGCGTTCTTTCTTTTCTTCAAGAACATACAGGAAGTCCGATTCGTTATCCGAAATTATTGAAGATACAATGGGGGTTATTTGCTCTCACTTTTATGGCTATTCTCATCAGTTATCTTTTTGGCATTTTTGGCGGACGGGAATATTGGGAATTTCATCCGTTATTTTCCGTACCTATTTTAACAGCTTGGATTTTATTTTTGATCAATATATTTTCATCCGTCCGGAATTTCAGAAATCAACCCGTATATGTATGGATGTGGCTCACAGGCGTTGTTTTTTTCTTGTTCACTTATACGGAATCCAATCTTTGGTGGATCCCTTGGTTTCGAAATGAAATTGTTCACGATATGACGATTCAATGGAAATCCTATGGATCGCTAGTTGGTGCTTGGAATATGTTGATTTATGGATCGTCCATTTATTTGATGGATAAAATTTCAGGCAACTCCAAATACAGTTATTCCGCACTTGCGTTTTGGATTTATTTTCTAGGATTGTTCAATGGAATGTTTAATTGGGGGCATCATATTTATACGTTACCAACGCATGGATACATCAAACACATCGCGTATGCGGTAAGTATGACCGAACTGATTTTGTTTGCACGAATTATTTATTTGTGGAAAGATTCCTTGACTACAGCAAAAAAACATTTGCATATTCAAAGTTATAAATTCATCATGTCCGCCGATATATGGATTTTTATTACCTTGGGATTGGCGATTGCAATGTCTGTTCCTGCTTTGAATGTGTATATGCACGGAACCCATGTAGTGGTGGGACATACAATGGGGGCAACCATCGGAATCAACAGCATGTTATTACTTGCCTTTGTTTACGATCAAATTCACGGAAGTAAAAAACTCGAATCGTATAAGAGTATGTTTCGCATCGGATATAGTTTGATTCAAATCTTCTTACCCATTTTTGTTTTAAGTTTAATTGTCGCGGGCTTTATCAAAGGCTATTGGCAACTTCAAGAAGAGCAATCCGCATTTTCGGTGATGATGAAATCACTGAAGCCTTATTTTATAGTCTTCTCAATTTCAGGAACGGGTTTAATAGTAGGTTTGTTAATGGTCATTTATCCTGCGATTCGAAGTTTACTTTCAATGAATAGTCAAAATAACTAAAATGTAAAGTAGGTTAATTTAGGCAAGGGCCAGCGTAAGTAAAAAGAAGCTTTCTTCTTTTGCGAATACACTATGGGGCAGCTGGGGTTGCAAACTGACCATTTGTCCTTTGTGTAATTCCACTGTTTTTTCTTCGGTGGCAAACTCAATATGACCTTCCATCACTTGAACGCTAATATAGCCTGAAGCCGTATGGGTTTTTAACTCCCCGTTTTTATGAATTCCAATCAAAACAATCCGCATTTTGTCGGATTTAAAAAGAGTAATGGAATTCAAACTGCTCTCCTTCCACGTAACTTCTTGTTTGATTTGTTGAATGAATTTATTAAGATCCATTTCCACCATAGGCGCATTCAAAAGTCTTTCACCTTGCGGTCGAAGGGGAGTTGCGTCGTTTGATTTATTTTCCATGACTTTGCTTTTCTAGATTCCTTGGGTAAAGTTACTGAAAACTTCCCAAAACGATTCCGTTTCTCCAAAATTGAAAATAAAAAAAAGCCGCTCAATTTTGAACAGCTTTCATTTTTAATACAATAATTTATTCAATTATTTTTTTACAACTTTAGAAGTGTGAACATTTCCATTAGAGTCCATTACTTTTACCATGTAAACACCTGCTGGAAGTTGTGAAACGTTTACGGAAGCTGTTTTAGAAGAAGCAACAACTTGTCCGTTGAAGTTCATAACAGTCATTTCTTTAACTTCTGCATTCTTCATGTTAACTTTCACAAAGTTTGTAGTTGGGTTTGGATAAACAGCGAAAGAAACGTTGTTTACGTCAGTAACACCCATTGTTCCTTCTTCACCGTCAATTCTCATACCTAAATCCAATTCAGTCCAGTCAAGCAACATGCTTAGTGGAGTCCAAGAAGTAGCTCCTGCACCAAATAAATCCGCTGGATCTGTTAAGTGACCTTCACGTCCATTATTAGATAAAGATTGGTACCAGTTCCATCTTGTTGAACCTTCACCGATATCATCAAGTGTCGTATTTGCAGTTACTGACAACCAATAATCACCTGCTGGTAAAACTACATCAAGTCCTGCTGCTACTAAATCCAAAGTAAAAGCATAACCTGTAGCACCATCATTTACTACTGTAAATCCAGCATCACCGATCATCATATCAAAAGCGAATAAATTCGTATCTCTTGGATCTGAGCCTGCAGGAATCCAGTCGTCATCAGCCATAATATAGAAGCTCGCTCCTGTAATATTATTGATTAAATCTCCACTGTTGTTGAAACCATACGCTGCTAAATCTGTGATTTTTGTTGCAGGTAAAGTCAATTCGAAATCATCTGCACTTGCTACAAAAGTACCAAAATTTCCGGCGTCAGAAATAATACCTGAAGTACCAAAGTTTGTTTGGTCAATGATAATTGCATTTGGACCAAAATTTGTTACGGGAGTTGGAACTGAAATAGATTCAGTTACCATTCCTTGTTGTGCAAAAGTAGCTGTGAAAGCTAAACCTGCCAATAAAAAAGAAATTTTTTTCATGTCTCTCTACTTTTAAATTTAATTACTTGTTAAACATTAGTGCCAAAGATAAATAATTCTTTCAAAAATAAAAGTTAATTGATATAATCTTTAATTAATTTTCCTTGATTACAAAAAGGTTTCAAACTATTTTCTATAAATTCTTCTATCTTTTTTTTATCCATTTTCGGATATAATAAGTGAACATTTGCTCCCGCATCCAATGTGAAAAATAACGGTAAACCGGTTTCTTTTCGAAAATTCCAAAGGGATTCGATCGCTTTCAACGTGTTCGGTTTCATCAGTATATAATAAGGAGTAGAAGTCAACATCATCGCATGCAAACTCAAAGCTTCATGCTCCACTATATGACCAAATGCATCCAAATCCCCAGTCTTTAATACCGAAATTAATTTTTCTAAATTCTCTTCCGCCGACTGAAATCTTCGTTCTGCATACGGATGGTTATTCATTAAATTATGACCCACTGTACTTGAGACTTCCTTTTCTCCTTCGTCTATTAATAAGATGGTATCTTGAAAATTGCGAAAAACAGGATGAATCTCATACGGATAAGGTACGGAAAATAAATGAGAACTACCTGCTACAAGACGAGTTTCTCCCCAAACCGTTATTCCTGGATAAACCGATCGACAAGCACTTCCAGAACCCAATCGCGCTAAAAATGAAGCTTTTTGGATTTTCTGTTCCTCATTTATATTTGCACCCAATTGGTTTTCCAATTCCACCAAACACAACGCCAAAGCGCCCATGCCCGATGCGGAAGAAGCAATTCCACTACTGTGCGGAAACGTATTGTGGGTATAAATCTCAAAATTAAAATTGCGTAAAAATGGAAGGAAATCTTCAATTCGTTCAAAGAATTGATAGATCTTTTCCGAGAAGCTTTCTTTTAATTCTTGGTCTAAATATACTTTCACCTGAAAGTCTGAAGTGTCTTTGGGTTGAAATCGCAATTCAGTCTGAGTATAACTTTCGTTCAACGTGAAACTCAACGAAGGGTTCATTGGAATTTGAACATCCCTTTTTCCCCAATATTTTATCAACGCAATATTGGACGGACATTTTGCCGAAACATTTCCTGTTTGATTGTAGATTGTATTCTGAAGTTTTGATTTGAATTCTTCCATCAAATAAATAGATTAAACGGTTGTTTTATTATTTTTTACAAAACGTTCCGAATGAAAAATCAATGATTCTTCAACCGGAATAAAGGAAAACGAAAGTACGTCTTTTACTTTCTGATTGGAGAACGTGGACGAACTTGTCAAAGCGTGGTAACTCGATTTACTCAAACCCGGTCCGCCAAAAAATCGACTGAAAAAAGAAAAGAATAAAATGAGTTTTAATTTCGATTTATTTAAAATTCGAACTTTTCCTAAATTCCATCTTTTTCTTAGAAAGTTAAAAACTTCGGCATAGGATTTCTCTTCCGAATTCAAAATGAATTTATCATTCCATTGTTTTTTATCGACCAATTCGGCCAATAAATAAGCCACATCCCGAACATCGACATAGCCGGTTTCTCCTTTTGTAGCTACACTGTTTTTTTTGGCGGCGTACCGGAATTTTTTCTCGCTTTCTCGCTTGCCATCCAGACTTCCAATGACAATGGATGGATAAACTACGAGTGTATTTAACCCTTCTTCGGATCCACGCCAAACTTCCATTTCGGCTTTTCGTTTCGATAAAGCATATTCAGAATGAGCGAATTCTAAATTCCATTTTGAATTTTCTGTAATGAAATCTTCATCCGGCAATTTGTCTAAAACAGAAATCGAACTTACATAAACCAAATTCGGAATGTTTGCTGAAATCGCAGCATTTACTAAATTCTCTGTTCCTGTAACATTCACCAATTGAATGGTTTTCCTGGAACGATCATCGAAATCAATTGTTCCTGCGGTATGATAGATAGTTTCACAGCCTTGAATTAAATCACTTAAAGTCGTGACGTCGAGTAAATCGCCTTCCACCCAATCAATTCGACTGAAAGTTTCGAAATCGGAGAAGTCCAAAAATAATTTTTTGACCGCTTCCAAATCCGAGTTTTTTCTTTTCAGTGCACGAATGGATTGCCCTCTTTTAGCCAATTCCAAAAGAAGATAAGACCCAATTAAACCGCTTCCACCCGTTACAAAAACCATGGCGCTAAGATAGAAGGTTATAGTTACTATTAAAAATTCGATGAAACTTTTTCACGGGATTTATTTTATTCGGAAATGAAAACTATTCATCTAAATTCCAATCGTTTAATTCGGAAATGTAATGATAAGCGGTCATGTCATACTGAACAGGAACTACGGAAATATATCCTTCTTCCAACGCCCATTCATCCGTATCTTCTCCTTTATCCAAGTTTTCAAACTTTCCGGTCAACCAATAATAGGTTCTTCCACGCGGATCTTTTCGTTCGTCATAACTTTCTGTCCAAATCGCTTTGGCTTGCCTACATACTTTGATTCCTTTGATACTTTCTTTGGGGAGTTTCGGAATATTTACATTCAAAACCATTCCGCCAGGCATTTTTTGCTCCAGGGATTCTCTCACTATTTTTTGAATGAATTCTTTTCCTGCTGAAAAATCGGCGCTGTACGCAAAATCACACAAAGAAAATCCAATGGCTGGAAGTCCATCTACACCTGCTTCAACTGCGGCGGACATGGTTCCTGAATAAATCACATTGATCGAAGAATTGGCTCCATGGTTAATTCCAGAAACACAAATATCCGGACGACGAGGTAAGATTTTACTCAATGCCAACTTTACACAATCGACCGGTGTTCCTGAACACGCCCACTCTCTATCGCTTTGTGGACCGTCGTCGATTTTCACTTTTTCACAAAATAAAGTAGAGTCAACTGTAATTGCGTGACCCATTCCACTTTGCGGACTATCGGGCGCTACTACATATACTTCACCTATCTCATTCATCATTTCTATCAGTGCACGTAAACCCGGCGCGGTTATCCCGTCATCATTTGTAACGAGAATCAATGGTTTTTCTGTGGAATTCATATATATTTGTACGTTTAATCGCCAAATTTACGGAATCTATTTTTTGGCGGTATATTTGATGAGTGATTTAACTCATACTAATTAAGTATCTATATATGCTGATGAGAAAAACTTTTGTATTACTGTCCTTCCTTTCCATGTGTTTTCTGGCTTTTTGCTTTTGCACCCCAGGAAGTTCTGTCGATGATGCGAAGATCAAAACGATTATTAAAAACGTTCGAAATACCTTAACCTATATGCACTACCGTCCACAAATCATCAATGATGGTTTTTCAGAGGATGTGTTTTCTGCTTATTTGGGGAAAATTGACCCCAACAAACGCTACCTACTTCAATCGGATTACGATGAATTCAAAAAAGACATCCATAACTTGGATGACTATTTCAATAACCAAGACTTGAGGTTCTATCATTCAACCATTGACACTTTGTTTGTTCGATTCAATGAAGCGAAAGGATATTCTGAAGAAATTTTGAAAACACCCTTTGATTTTACGACGGATGAAGAATTCCTCATTGGAGATGATGTCGTTACCTATGCGAAAGATAAAAAAGAATCCAAAGACCTTTGGAGAAAGTATTTGAAATACAGTACCCTGATTGAACTTGTTCGACTTCAAGAAGATTCAACCAAATTGGATTTACCGATGGTAGAATTGGAAAAAGAAGCTCGTGAAACGGTTTCGGAAAACATTTCTGATTTCTTCCGAAGACAAATGCAATTGAAAAAAGACAAGTTTTTAGCTTTGTATATCAACTCATTTACGGAAAAATACGATCCGCATACGAGCTATTTATCACCGCAAGACAAAGATGATTTTGACATTGGAATTTCAGGACAATTGGAAGGAATCGGTGCGCAACTGCAAGATAAAAAAGGATACGCTACCATTATGGCACTCGTAATTGGAGGTCCCGCTTGGAAAGACGGTCAACTTGAAGTGGGTGATCAAATTACCCATGTAAAACAAAAAGGAAAGGACGCGGTGAACATCGTGGGACTTTTATTGGATGAGGCGATTCGACACATTCGAGGGAAAAAAGGAACCGAAGTGACTTTAACCGTAAAGAAAAAAGACGGCACGGTTAAAGACATCAAATTAATTCGGGATGTGATTGAGCAGGACGAAGTTTTTGCTCGTAGCGCAGTTATTGACGATAACGGTGATAAATATGGAATCATTTATTTGCCAGAATTTTATACCAATTTCAACGATCGTAACGGTCGGGATCCATCGGATGATGTAACCAAGGAGATTTTGGAATTGCAAAAAGAAAACATCAAAGGTTTAATCTTTGATTTACGTTACAACGGGGGAGGTTCACTTGAAGAAGTAGTTGAAATCGCGGGTTTATTCATTCCCAAAGGACCCATTGTTCAAGTAAAAAGAAGTGATGGCCAAATGAAAATTCACGAAGACAAGGACCCTACTGTTTTGTACGACGGTCCTTTGGTAGTGATGGTAAATGAACTTTCTGCATCCGCATCCGAGATATTCGCTGCTGCCATGCAAGATTACGGTCGAGCGATTATTGTGGGAAGCAATAAAACCTTTGGAAAAGGAACGGTTCAAACCTTTGTTCCGTTGGATCAACGAACCTTCAGTCAAGACGAATACGGTGCACTTAAATTAACGATTCAGAAATTCTACCGAATCAACGGAGGCTCTACACAATTACGGGGAGTTACTCCGGATATTGTGATGACGGATTTGCTTACATATGCCGATATCAGTGAGTCGAGTGCAGAAGATGCCTTGCCTTGGGATCAGATAAAACCGGTGAATTTTGAGCCGTGGAAAGTGACGTTTGATTTAAAAGAAGTGCAATCGAAAAGCGCCAAGCGACTGGAAAACAGTTCGTATTTGGATCTAATCGATCAAGCGGCTAAGTATTACAAGGAATTGGATAGTATAGACCGTATTTCATTGAATATCAATAAATTCAAAGCAGATCGCAAAAATAGAGAAGAACGTTCAAAAAAATACGATACGACCGATGAATTCAAATCGAGATTAAAGATTTCTGCTCCAGAAGCTGAATTGCCGCGTTTTGAATCGGATACTATCCTACGTGAAAGACGAAAAGATTGGCACAAAAACTTATCCAAGGATTTCTATTTGGAAGAATCTGTCAATGTTTTAAAAGACATATCCTAATTTTTTGAATGGAGGCGAATTCGGGTTCATTCACTCAAAATGCAATTCGGAAGATTAAAAAAAATCCTCTGGGCATAGCCTCTTTCGTTCTAATTGTCATCGCGGGACTGATTACGATTTTTGCATACGCCGTTTCCAGCGACAAAGTAAAAGATGCGAATCAACAAAATGTAATCCTGGCGCACAAACCGATGGGGTACAAACAGTTGTTGGTAGAAGTTCCCTTGGAAAATTACACTTCAGAGGCTTCGATTCATGATTTCTTTTTTGGAAAACAAGTGGAATCTGAAATGATTGCAATTGATTCCTATTCATTCACCACGGATTCTTTGAATTACATCCCTTATTTGGGCGATGGATTGTTGGGCGAATCATCCCAAGTCGCACTGAAAGAATGGACAGATCGAGGAATTGAAAAAGCCGAAATCGAAAAGAAATTCATTTACGAAAAATCATACCTATTTGGAACGGATGCCTACGGTCGAGATTTTTATTCCCGCTTGGTCATTGGAACACGTATTTCATTTTTAATAGGATTTATTGCGGTCTTCATTTCTTTGTTTGTAGGAATTCCTTTGGGTGCAATTGGCGGATATTACCGTGGAAAAGTGGATGACTTCATCATGTGGATCATCAATGTAATTTGGTCCATCCCGACTTTACTATTGGTAATTGCAATTACCTTGGCATTAGGGAAAGGATTCTGGCAAATCTTTGTTGCGGTAGGATTGACCATGTGGGTAGAAGTTGCGCGTGTCGTGCGGGGACAATTTATAAGTTACAGAGAAAAAGAATTTGTAGAAGCTGCGCGTGCTTTGGGGTTTAGTGATATGCGTATCATCTTCAAAGAAATCCTTCCCAATATTATGGCACCTGTAATCGTAATATCTGCGGCTAATTTTGCGGCGGCGATTTTGGTTGAAAGCGGATTGAGCTTTTTAGGAATTGGTGCACAACCACCTACACCTTCGTGGGGAAATTTAATCAAAGAGAATTATTCACACATCATCATTGGTGATGCTCATTTGGCACTACTGCCGGGATTGGCGATTATGCTGTTGGTCTTGGCGTTCAATGTTTTTGGAAATGTGCTGCGCGATGCTTTCGATGTCAAATAAATTCCAATAAACGTTCTATTCGCAAAAAAAATAAAGCCGTCTTGTTTAAACAGGACGGCTTCCACACTCATATAAAAAAGTTGCTAAGTCTATCTAAACCTGTCTATCGATTTTACAAGCGCTTCGTCTTTCTTAATAAATCGATTAGCTAATAGCAGTAAAATAATCGAAGTGAAAGGAGCGAGGAGCCCAATACCCTTCTCAGAGTCCGAAAACCCTCCAGGCAAAGTGGATAAACGATAGGCCAAATAGCCAATTAACAAAATATTCAAAACTATAGCTACCTTGATCAAATTCATTTGCAGCTTTCGGTTCTTAAATAGAAAGATGACCACCAAGGCTAAGATAGCAGAAATAAGGAACAATGCCAAACTGATTGCATCATCCGTCGGTTGAATCCATCCTTTGATATCCATCCATAAATTGGCGAATCCAGTTGAGACTCCGGATACCAATGCCGCTAAAAATAAGTAGATACTTTGTTTTCTCTGAATCATTTCCTTTATTTCGTTTGCAAAATTAACAATAATTTTCATCTTTCGTATTAAAAATTATTCGTATTATTGCAAAGTAGTTCCTGATGCACATTACCCTCACAAAATATTTGAAATAATCAATCTACCTTTTCGAGGAGCTATCCTTATTATAAAAAAACACACATTCAAATTACACAGCTTAAAATAATCCAAAAATATTATGTTTGATTTAAACGAACTTAAAACTAAGAAAGTTGATGAGTTACAAGAAATAGCTACGAATCTCAAAGTCAAAAAAGTGAAACAACAACTTAAAATGGACCTGATTTATAGTATTCTTGATCAACAAGCAGATGTGGCTGCTAAAATAAAACAAGAAAACGAAGAGAATGCGCCAAAAGATACACGAGATCCTAAGCAAGCGCCCCGAAAAACACATCCACATAAAAAAACACCCAAACCCGCTCCTGCAAAAGCGACCCCTGCAAAGGAAACAACCGAAAAAGTAGTTGCCGCAAAAGAAACACCTGTCAAAGAAAAGGAAGAAGCTTCCGAAGAAAAAAAGGACGTTCCAAAACCGAACCCAAGACCCGCTCAAAAAGTGGAAAAGAAAACGGAAGTAGAAACGGAAGCGGATGCGTCCAACAAAGACAAACAACCCGCGCCGAATCAAGAAAAAAGAGCAAATACGCAAAACACGCCGAGACCGCACCCAAAAGGTCCAAACCCGAACCAGAATTCCAATCAGAATTCCCATCAAAATCCCAATCAAAATAAAAACAGAGGACAACAAAATCGTCCCAACCGACCGCATTCGGATAATCAGCCAAATGAGAATCAGTCAAACAACGACACTTCTCAAAAAAACAAATACCGATCGGCGAATTTTGAATTCGAAGGGATCATTGATACCGAAGGAGTTTTGGAAATCATGCCGGATAATTACGGTTTCTTAAGATCTTCGGATTTTAATTACCTTTCCTCACCCGATGATGTGTATATCTCTCAATCTCAAATTCGTTTATTCGGATTGAAAACTGGAGATACCATTACAGGCGAAGTTCGCCCTCCAAAAGAAGGTGAAAAATATTTCCCACTAATTAAAATCAAAGAAATCAATGGAAGAACGCCCGATTTCGTGCGTGATCGTGTTTCTTTTGAACATTTAACACCCTTGTTTCCGGAAGAGAAATTTAATTTGGCAGAAAAAGGTTCAACCCTTTCTACCCGAATTTTAGATTTGTTCGCTCCGATTGGAAAAGGACAACGTGGAATGATTGTAGCCCAACCCAAAACCGGTAAAACCGTCTTACTAAAAGACATTGCCAACGGAATCGCTGCCAATCATCCGGAAGCGTATTTGTTGGTTTTATTAATCGACGAACGTCCGGAAGAGGTGACTGACATGAAACGTAGTGTGAATGGAGAAGTGATTGCTTCTACCTTTGACAAAGAAGCTTCGGAACACGTGAAAGTAGCCAACTTGGTGCTTTCAAAAGCAAAGCGAATGGTGGAATGTGGACACGATGTAGTGATTCTTTTGGACTCGATTACGCGTTTGGCAAGAGCCTATAACACGGTTTCGCCGCCATCTGGAAAAGTATTGTCGGGAGGAGTGGATGCCAATGCATTGCACAAACCCAAGCGTTTCTTTGGTGCCGCTCGAAATATTGAGAACGGAGGTTCATTGACCATTATCGCAACCGCTTTAATCGATACAGGATCCAAGATGGATGAGGTGATTTTTGAGGAATTCAAAGGTACTGGAAACATGGAATTGCAATTGGATCGTAAGATTGCAAACAAGCGAATTTTCCCAGCCATCGACTTGGTTTCGTCCAGTACGCGTAGAGACGACTTGTTGCTAGACGAGCCTACCATGCAACGTATGTGGGTATTGAGAAATCATTTGGCCGATATGAATCCGTTGGAAGCTATGGAATTCTTACGCGATCGAATCCGAAACACACGTTCAAACGAAGAGTTTTTGATCTCAATGAATAGATAATTCACATTTGTTTTTTGAATCCGTATTGAATGCTGTAACTTTATAGAGTTATTTATAGCCTACGTTTTAATCGTAATTCATTATGCTTCAAATTCAAATCATAAACGGCCCAAACCTAAATTTATTAGGAATACGTGAGCCCGAAATATACGGAAGCGAAACTTTTGAAGACTTTTTCTTAACATTAAGAAAAGAATTCCCAGAAGTTTCGCTTCATTATTTCCAATCGAATCACGAAGGAGAAATCATTGACAAACTGCATGAAGTGGGATTTAATTACCACGGAATTATTCTAAATCCTGCAGCCTATACCCATTATTCATACGCGATTGCAGATGCGATTCTTGCGATTTCCATTCCGGTAGTGGAAGTGCATATTTCAGATATCAATGCACGGGAAGATTTCCGAAAAATATCGGTGACTTCGCCCAACTGCAAGAAAACCATTTCTGGCCACGGATTGGAAGGATACCGAATGGCACTCAAGGAACTGATGAAAAAATAAAATCCCAAAAAACAATTCCCTAACTATTTTGTAAATTCGCTCCATGAATTCATTTACCGAAGAGAATTATTTAAAAACCATGTTCAATCTTTCCGAGAAAACAGGAGAGGTCACTGTGAACGAATTGAGTAAGGCGTTGGAAATAAAAATGCCCACCGTTAACAGCATGGTTAAAAAATTAGCTGCCAAAGGATATGTGAATTACCAATCTTACAAACCGATTGAATTAACCGAACAAGGAAAAACCGAAGCTTTATTAATCATCCGTAAACACCGTTTGACCGAAATGTTCTTGGTCGAAAAAATGGGATTCGGTTGGGAAGAAGTACACGAAGTTGCCGAACAAATTGAACACATTCATTCGCCCAAATTCTTTGCGAAAATGGATGAAATGCTCGATTTCCCTACGGTCGATCCACACGGTTCGCCCATTCCCGATCGGGAAGGAAATATTCTGCTGAAAACCTACAAAACATTGAATCAATTCCAAGTAGGCGATAAGTTGAAATTCGTGGCCGTGACCAATTCAAACGATGATTTCTTGAAATTCCTAAACTCAAAGAACTTGGTTTTGGAAAGTGAATTGGAAATTTTGGACATCGAAGAATTCGATCAAAATATGCGGGTTTCATTCAACCAAAAAACCGAAACCCTCAGTCCAAAAGTAAGTGAGCGTTTATTGATGGAAAAACTATAATTTTACAAAATGCAACATTACGATACGATTTGTGCGGCTTCCACGGCGCAAGGAATTGGAGCTTTGGGCGTTATACGTATTTCGGGCAACGATTCCATTTCCATAGCCCATAAAATTTTCAAAGGAAAAAACTTAAACCATGTCGATTCCCATACCGTTCAGTATGGATTTATTGTCGACGGTGAGATTACGATTGACGAAGTAATGGTCGGTGTTTTCAAAGCACCTAAAACCTTTACGGCAGAGAATTTAGTAGAAATTACCTGCCACGGTTCACCCTTCATTCAACAACAAATCATTGAAGCTTTATTAAAAAATGGCGCACGTTTAGCTCAAGCCGGAGAATTTACCCAACGTGCCTTCCTCAACGGTCGTATCGACCTTTCTCAAGCCGAAGCCGTTGCGGATTTAATTTCTGCCGAAAACAAAGCATCTCATCAAATTGCACTCAACCAAATGCGGGGTGGAATTTCATCCGAATTAAAAGATCTGCGCGAAGAGTTAATCAACTTCACGGCACTCATCGAACTCGAATTGGACTTTTCAGACGAAGATGTCGAATTTGCCGATCGAGAAGAATTGGATGCACTGGTTCAAACCCTGAAATCCAAAATCCATAAACTCATTGACACCTTTGAGTACGGAAATGCCGTGAAAAATGGAGTTCCTGTGGCCATCATTGGAAAACCCAATGCGGGAAAATCGACCTTACTCAACTATTTACTGAACGAAGAAAGAGCCATCGTCAGCGACATTGCCGGTACAACACGCGATACCATCGAAGAAACCATGACCATTGACGGTATGACCTTCCGATTCATTGACACCGCCGGAATCCGTGAAACTACCGACGTCATCGAAGCCATGGGGGTGGAAAAAGCAAAAGAAAAAGTCACTCAAGCAAAAATCATCATTCATCTGTACGAAGATGACATTGAAATCTTGAAACAACTGCAACCGATTTTGGAAGACAAAGTCGTTTTCAACCTATTAAGCAAAGTCGATAAAAACGTGGACTTGACCGAACTCGACATTCAATCCTTGCTCGAAAGTCATCCCAATTACCATCATTTTGGAATCTCGGTAAAAACCGGAACCAACCTCGATCGCCTCAAAAACGAACTGGTTCAATCCGTAAAATCTGGCGTGGACGAAAACGCCGTCATCATCACCAACATTCGCCACAAAGAAGCTTTAGTCAACGCTTCCGAATCCCTTCACAACGTGGAAGTCGGAATGAAAACCGGACTCACGGGAGATTTACTCGCTTTCCACCTTCGCGACAGCCTTCGACACATCGGTTCCATCACCGGTCAGATAGATGTGGATAAAGATATTCTGGGGACTATTTTCGGGAAGTTTTGCATCGGGAAGTGACTTCGACTACGCTCAGTCACCGGTTGGTTTTTTGCGTTGCCTGAGGTTCTCGTAGGCAAAAGCGTTGCGGTTCCATATTGAGTGGTGACTTCGAGTGCTTCAGTCACCGTTTGGTTTTTTGCGTTGCCTGAGGTTCTCGAAGACAAAAACTTAGAGGTTTTGTATTCGGAAATAAATCGGATAGCATCAGCGAACAAGATACTTACAACCACATAACAGAGTTCTTGCAAGGGAAATTTGGTGTTGTTGATCAAGATTAAATTAATAAAATGCTTTATGAATGTTTCGAGCTATTGAAAGAACATCAATCTTCTTACTTATCAAATTATTTTGTATTATAAATTTAAATAATAAATCAAATTTAATGTCCGTTATTTCACGCATTTAATATATATTTGTTCAGAATAACGGACATTCGATGAAAAAACAAGTAATCTTACCAAAATTTAAATACGGTTTATCTCAAATGGGAGAAAATATAAAATTAGCCCGTAAACGTAGAAGATTAACAGCGATACAAGTCGCTGAGCGTGCTGGTATATCTCGATCAACACTTAGCTTAATCGAAAAAGGGGAGACAAGTGTTGCAATGGGTGCTTATTTTAATGTTCTAAGAGTATTAGGTTTACAAGATGATTTTTTCAAACTAGCTGCAGATGACGAGTTTGGTAGAAAATTACAAGATATAGAATTGTTGTAAAATGGCTATGAATAAAACGGATATATATGTTTACGCGCATTGGGAAGACTTTGAAATCCCTCAATTAATGGGTATTTTATCCGCACACCAAGCAAAAGGACGTAAAGCATTTAGTTTTTCCTACGACAAACAATGGTTAAAATTAGATCAACAACATTTAATTGATCCCGATTTACAACTTTTTACAGGTCAACAATTTTCAAATAACAAAGAAAACTTTGGTGTTTTTTTAGATAGTATGCCTGATACGTGGGGCCGAACTTTAATGAAAAGACGGGAAGCGCTATTAGCAAAAATTAGTGGCGAGAAAGCTAAAACATTATATGATATTGATTATTTACTAGGTGTTTATGATGAAACTCGAATGGGTGCGATCCGATTTAAATTAGATCCGGATGGTGAGTTCTTAGACAATGATTTAGAAAAGTCAACACCCCCTTGGTCAACAATTCAAAAATTACAACAAGCTGTTATCCATTATGAAAATGATACAGATATGGAAGCTATGAATAAATGGCTTCAAATTCTAGTTGCACCGGGTTCTTCGCTAGGTGGAGCTAGGCCCAAAGCTAACATTATAGATGAACACAAACATCTTTGGATAGCAAAATTCCCTTCAAAAAATGACACAATTGATAAAGCGTTGTGGGAATATTTAGCGTATCAACTGGCTATAAACGCTGGAATAGAAATGGCTGAATGTAAAATAGAAAAGCTTGGTGGTTTGTATCATACTTTTTTCACAAAACGATTTGATCGAAAGGGAACAAAACGTATTCATTTTGCTTCTGCAATGACTATGACAGGCAATACTGAAGAAACTATAAAAAATCAACCTGCATCTTATTTAGATCTTGTAGAGTTTATTCAAAACTATGGGTGTAACATTGAGAAAAACTTAAGTCAACTATGGAGAAGAATTGTTTTTAATATTGCAATTTCCAATACAGATGATCATTTAAGAAATCACGGTTTTATTTTAACGAAAGAAGGTTGGATTCTTTCACCTGCTTATGATTTAAACCCTTCAATAGACAAAGATGGATTAGCTTTAAATATTAATATGGATGATAATTCATTAGATTTTGAAGTGGCAAAAAGTATAGGTGAGTATTTTCGATTAACAAAAAGCGAAATGGATCAAATTATCCAGGAAGTAACCAATTCTGTAAAAAAATGGAAAGAAATTGCTACTGAAATTGGTATTTCAAGAGCTGAACAAGACTTAATGAGTTCAGCATTTAATGTATAAAGTATTTAACTTTTATAACTTCTACTACACCAGTGCTACACCAAAATCTTATCTAGCCCTTGTAATCAGTGGTTTAAACACTTTATGAATAGGGAATGACTTCGTCTACGCTCAGTCACCGGTTGGTTTTTTTTGCGTTGCCTGAGGTTCTCGAAGGCAAAAGCAGTGCGGTTCTATATTGAGTGGTGACTTCGAGTGCCTCAGTCACTGGTTGTTTAGCTGAAATCTCCCAAAAACTTTCAAATGTTAAAATTCTCTTTCAAATCAATTTTTAATTGACTATTTTTGAAAGCCTTCATACAAAAAACAAAGATTTAAACTCTTTTTAAAAGCTTGATTTTAAGTTGCTTAGTAGTTTGTTTTATTCTATGTATGTCAGTTTGAAGGCATCAACTAAATTAGAATTAACACGTGTATGGCAATTAAAAAAACTGAACTCTACCGTTCTCTATGGGCGAGTTGTGACGAATTACGTGGCGGAATGGACGCCTCTCAATACAAAGATTACGTACTCACTATGTTGTTTGTGAAGTACATTTCAGATAAAGCAAAAAAAGATTCCGATTTTGCAATTGAAATTCCTGTAGGAGCTTCTTTTGACGATATGGTGAATTTGATTGGAAATACAGAGATTGGAGATAAAATCAACAAAGAGGTTTTAAATCCGATCAAAGAAGCCAATGGATTGAATGATTTTCCGGACTTTAACGATGAAAACAAATTAGGAAAAGGAAAAGATTTGGTGGATACCGTTTCCAATTTGGTGCGTATCTTTAATGACGATACCTTGGATTTCTCTAAAAACTCTGCCGAAGGCGATGATATCCTTGGGGATGCGTATGAATATTTAATGCGTCACTTTGCAACCGAATCAGGAAAATCGAAAGGGCAATTTTATACGCCTGCTGAAGTTTCTCGGATTTTAGCCAAAGTAATTGGAATTACTCCCAACAATGCAACGACTCAAACTACAGCTTATGATCCGACCTGTGGATCGGGATCGCTGTTGTTGAAAGTAGCCAACGAAGCGGGAAAGGCGATTACACTGTACGGACAAGAAAAAGAAACGACGACGGCGAACTTAGCGCACATGAATATGATTTTGCACGGTGCCGAAACTGCCGAAATCGTAGCGGATAATACCTTGACTAGACCTGCTTACAAAGAGGAAGACGGCAGTTTAAAACGCTTTGATTACGTGGTGGCGAATCCGCCGTTTTCGCTGAAAAGCTGGAGTAACGGCGTGAATATCGAAAGCGACGAATTCAACCGTTTCAGTTTGGGCGTTCCGCCCGATAAAAACGGCGATTATGCTTTTTTACTGCACATTTTACAGTCGATGAAATCCAATGGTAAAGCCGCCGTGGTTTTGCCGCACGGCGTATTGTTCCGTGGAAATGCCGAAGGCGAAATCCGTAAAAACATCTTGAAGAAAGGCTACATCAAAGGCATTATCGGTTTGCCGGCCAACTTATTTTACGGAACGGGCATTCCCGCTTGTATCATTGTGTTGGATAAGGAATATGCCGAGCATCGCAAAGGGATTTTTATGATCGATGCGAGCAAGGATTTTGTAAAAGATGGCAACAAAAACCGTTTACGTGAGCAAGACATTCGCAAGATAACCGATGTATTTAGTGCGCAAGAAGAATTGCCCAGATACAGCCGAATGGTGCCAATGAGCGAGATTGCGGATCCTAAAAACGATTACAACCTGAATATTCCACGCTATATCGATACCCAAGAAGCAGAAGATATACAAGATATTGCGGCGCACTTGCAAGGCGGCATTCCGGAGCGCGATGTAGCGGCTTTGGAGGCGTATTGGAAAGTGTACCCCAATTTAAAACAAAGTTTGTTTGCGCCTTTGCGTGAGGGCTATGTACAGCTGAATGTCGCCGCAACAGATATTAAATCCACGATTTTTAATCATCCCGAATACCAGGCGTTTGCGACGGCTTTGGCAGATACGTACACAAATTGGTTGCAAACTCAAGCGCAACGTTGGTTGGCAGTCGGCGAAGGCAGCAACCTCAAAGAGTTGATTGAACAAATGAGCGAAGATTTATTGCAAGCTTTTGCCGATAATCCTTTGGTGAGCAATTACGATTTGTACCAACATCTGATGAGCTATTGGCAAGAGATAATGCAAGACGATTTGTACATTATTTCGTTGGACGGATGGAAAGCCGGAAACGAATGGAACCGTCAAGTGATAAAAGGCAAAACGGGCAAAGATGGCAAAGCCGGCAAAGACAAAGAAGTGGCCGGATTGGCAGGTGTACAAGGCCGATTGATTGCTGCCGAATTGTTGGCAAAGGTGTATTTTGAAGACCTACAAGCGCAAATCAATGCACAAGAACAAGTGATAGAAAGCGCACAAGCAAGCTTGACAGAGATTGAGGAAGAACAAAGCAGCGAAGACGGATTATTTGCTGATTTGGAAAAGATTAATGCCACCGAAGTAGGAAAACTTTTGAAACAATTACAACCTACCAAAAAAGCAAAAGCTGCTGCGAAACACGAATACGCAATGGTAGCAGAACCGGAAGCGGTTTATGAGACTAAAAGTAGTTTTGATGTATTAGAAGAATACGTAGCCTTAGACATTTCCATTAAAAAAGCCAATGCCGAAATCAAGAAACTGCAAGCGGAATTGGAAAAAGCCGTGACCGAAAAATACGCTGAACTAAGCGAGACCGAAATTAAAGACCTCATGGTAAACCAAAAATGGACAGCTCATTTGCAAAGTACATTGCTGCAAGAGCAAGACAAAATCTCGCAAGCCTTAACCCAACGCATCAATGCTTTGGCAGAACGTTATGCGACGACCTTAGGCAAGTTGGAAGCTGAGATTCTCGAAGCCTCCAATAACGTAAAGTCTCACCTTGAAAAAATGGGATGGATATGGTAAAGCAAGGGTATAAACAAACCGAAATTGGTGTAATTCCTGAGGATTGGGAGGTGAAGGAGTTAGTGGATATGGTTGAGTTAATTAATGGACGTGCCTATTCACAAAATGAACTTTTATCTAGAGGAAAATATAGAGTATTAAGAGTTGGTAATTTCTTTTCTAGTGATAAATGGTATTGGAGTGATTTGGAATTAGCAAATAAATTCTATGTAGAAAATGGTGATTTAATGTATGCATGGTCAGCCTCATTTGGTCCAAAGTTTTGGTTAGAGGAAAAGACTATTTATCATTATCATATATGGAAAATTGACAATCATAGAAAAACAGATAAAAAATTTCTCTATCATCTTTTAGTAAACGATAAATCGTCAATTCAAAATGAATCTCAAGGTGGTACGATGTTTCATATTACCAAAGAGGCAATGGAGAAAAGGAAGTTCCCCCTTCCCCCCTTACCCGAGCAAGAAGCGATAGCGGCGGCTTTGTCGGATGCGGATGCGTGGATAGAGAGCTTAGAACAACTCATCGCCAAAAAACGCCTCATCAAACAAGGCGCTATGCAAACCTTGCTGACACCAAAAGATGATTGGGAAGTGAAGAAGTTGGGGGAGGTAGTTGAGATTAAACGAGGTCAAATAATAACATCATCTGTACGAGTTGATGGAGATGTACCTGTAATAGCTGGAGGTAAAACACCTGCTTATTTTCATAATGTGTCAAATAGAAAAGGTAAAACTATCACGATTAGTGCTTCAGGTGCAAGCGCAGGATATGTTGGATTTCACAACTATCCCATTTTTGCATCTGATTGTTCGACTATAAGTGAATCAGATAAATATGTTATTGAATTTATTTATTATTTTCTTGTTAGAAATCAAGATCTAATTTATAGTTATCAAACAGGTGGAGCACAACCACACATCCACGCGAAAGATGTTGAACCAATGGTAATTGGTATCCCTTCCCTTTCCGAGCAAGAGCGTATTGCAAGGATTTTATCGGATATGGATGCGGAGTTGGAAGCCTTGGAGCAGCAATTAGCGAAAGCGCGGCAAATCAAACAAGGGATGATGCAGGAATTGTTGACGGGGAGAACGAGGTTGGTGTAAATATTAATATACTATGAATGAAAATTTAAAATCGATAGCAGAACTCTTAGACTTCAATTTTAGAATAGATGCTTACCAAAGAGGTTATAGATGGGATACTGCTCAAGTCTATAGCCTTCTTACAGATATAGATGAGTTTACGCCAGAGTTTCAGTCGTTTTATTGCTTACAACCTTTGGTGATAAGAAAAATTGACGATACAACGTATGAATTAATTGACGGACAACAAAGAACGACTACCATATCGTTGATATTAATGTATTTTAAGTCTAAAAGCTATCAATTATTATATACTACCAGAAATACAGAAGATAGTGGTATTAATTCATTCATAGAGCGTATTCCTATATTACCAATTCCAGAATTTAGTATTCCAGAAGGGATAGATAGTTTTGGAGAAATAGATAACATAATATTTAACTTTTGGAAAGAAAATATTATAGTTGATTCTCCAGAAATCAATACGGTAGATAATTTCTATTTCTACAAAAATTATGTTGTTATCAGCAATTGGTTCAATCAATTTGATGCAGAAGCAATAGAGATATTTAAGCACAAACTATATCACCAAACGAAAGTAATTTGGTATGTTGAAGATGATGCTTCTGATGATAAACAAATTATAGAAAAGTTTATCAATTTTAATGAAGGTAAAATTGAACTTGAACAAGCTGAATTAATTAAAGCTTTGTTTGTATTAGATATTGCTAAAACGCCCAATTCGGTACAACGTCAGTATGAAGAAAATCAATTTGCAGACGATTGGAATCTTATTGAACATCAAATGAGTGACCAGAAGTTTTGGCAATTTGTTACGAGCAACAAAAATGATGAAAATCTAGCCAATAAGATAAACTTGCTATTTCAGTTACATTATGGTTTCGGTAAAACTGAGGATAAATTCTACAACTACCGAAAGTACGAAAACGCATTTAAAAACAATGTAGAATCGAACAAACCAGATTGGGCTAATATCACGCAACTGTACAATAATTTAGAAGAATGGTTTTTTGACCGTACATCATACCATTTAATAGGTACTATTATTCATTTGACAAATTTTAATATATCTAAGGTTTTAGAAATAGCTAATAATTCTAGTACTAAAACAGTATTTAGAAATAAATTAAGAGGTCTTATATCTGATGAGTTTTCTAAGGAAAAATATGGGCTTGAAAAAATAAAATACGGAGATAATGCTGTATTCAAAATGCTTTTTCTTTACAATATTGCCCTTACAGAAACTGAAGATTTAGAAACCTTCTTCCCATTTTATCGCTTTTATGAAACTAAGAGCTGGAATATCGAACATATCCTTGCAAAAAATGATGATGGATTAGATTCTTTTGAAGAATTCAATAACTTTTATTTGGATATTCAAAATTTAATGAATGTATCTACTGATGAAGATATAAATCAAGAAAATAAGATTATTATTTTGGAGTTACTTGAAGAATTGAAGTTGCAAATAACAGAAAATAAAAAAGGAGATTGTAAAAAGAAAATTAAAGAAATCAATGTTAAAATTGTTGAATTTTTTAATGTTGATGATTTCAATAATTTATGTCTGTTAGACCAATCAACTAATATCAAAGTGGGCAAAAAACCATTCAGAAGAAAAAGAGATATTATTCTTGAATTAGATGAAGAAATTAAAATAGATGCGGATGCATATATACCTATAGGAACAAAAAATGTTTTTCTAAAAAAATCAACAAATTCTAGTGCATTTCAAATTGATTATTGGAGTATTAGAGATAGAGATTTGTATCTAAAAATGGTAAAAAGTACGATTACAAAATTTTTAAAATTGGAACAAGATGAATTTAACTAAATCATTTCATGACATTATCAGTGAGCATGTTGTTGAGGTTCCGATAATACAAAGAGAATATGCACAAGGCAGAAAAACAGAGAAAGTAAAATCAATTAGAAAACGATTTGTAAAAGATCTTGTAAAGTCTATTGTAGAAAATCGAGAAATACACTTAGGTTTTGTTTATGGTAAAATTGATGGAAAGGAAAATTTAAGACGCAAAGTATTAAATCGAGAAGCAGTAAATTCTATACTAGAAGCTGTTAAGTTTTATGCTAATAATTTAGAATTAAAAATTAATGCCAATATTGAAGAAGTTACAAGAGATAATTCCAGTCAAACTATTCTGAAATTTATACCATTAGACGGACAACAAAGGCTTACTACCTTATATATTCTTTATTGGTATTTATATTTTAAAGGAGCAAAAACGAGTAGTTTAGATTGGTTACAGCATTTTAAATACATGAATAGAAAATCTGCATTAGCTTTTTGTAATGAACTAACAGATGTTGCTACAAATAATATTCTGAGGGATAAGCTAAAGAAAAACCCAAAATCAAACATTAAAGAGCTTATTACTAATTCTAGTTTCTATTTAAAAAAATGGAATAAGGATGCTACTGTAAGCGGAATGTTAGAAATGCTATTTTCAATAGAAAAAGAATTTGATTCTCATTCAGATTTTGATTTTACTAGTCTGGATTTAGAAAATCTTCCTTTTAAATTTGATTTTATGGACTTAGATTCATTAAATCAAACGGATGAGTTATATGTGAAAATGAATTCCAGAGGGAAACAATTGTCAGACTATGAGCATTTTAAATCTTGGTTACAAGAAAAACATAATAATACAATAGATTCAAATTGGTTTGAGTCGTTTTGGAAAAGATTAGATACAGATTGGTTAAACTATTTCTGGCGTAAAGTAAATGTAGATTTTAATGCACTAGATGATTATTACTATAATTACATCAAGAATTTGGCTCTTATGTATTGTCTATCGAATAATACAGAGATTCCTTTTGACAATTTTAAAGATTTATATAGTCAAATCAGAAATACTGAAATCTATGATAACAAGAAAATATCTTATATCCCATTAGAAAATTTCATTATAAAATGGGAAAAAGAAGGTGAAGAAAAAGAATTTTTCTTGTTTAATGAAGATACACTTAGATTTATTGAAAAGACGTTTAATTCATTACTATTTTTAGAAAAAGACAATAATTATAAGGAATTAGGACTTGGGCAAATAATCTGTAAACCATTTATTGACACCGATATATCAGATTTGTTTTTAAAAGACAGTACTTTTACACCGTCATTATGGAATACAGTATTTTACTATGCTTTTATCATTTTTATAAATGATAGAGAACATTCCAATTACTCAAATGATGCATTAAAACAATGGTTGCGTTATACAAGGAACTCTATATATAACACCTATATACAGAGTCCAGAGAATTATAATAGTGCTTTAAAACAGCTTAAAAATCTTGAACCTTACAAATTTAACATTGGTCAAGCTATACTTAATAATGAGGTTGAAAATGTATTTTTTGAAAATACTCAATTTGAAGAAGAGAAAATTAAATTGGATTTATTAGGAGATAATGATTGGCAAGAGCCAATAATTGAAGCTGAAAATCATCCATATCTTTTCGGACAAATTAAATTTTTATTAGATTTCTCTAAGGATGAATCAAGCAACTATGTATTAGAGGATTTTATTAAATACAGTCAAGCTGTCTCCATTTTATACAAAAAAGAAATAAGACAGCATTCAGATAAGATATTAGAGCGATTCCTTTTATGTCAAGATTTTTATCTACCATATTATAAGGCTGATTACATTTTCTGTAGTGGTTCTTTAGGAGGATTGAGAACTAAAAATGAAAACTGGAGACTGTTTTTTAAAGGAGATAAAGTTAATGTTCTAAAAGAATCTATAGATAAGCTAGAAGGTAAAGACATCACTGTAGAGCTTTTAGAAAATTATATTAGCAATCACTTAAATTCAGAAAACTTAAAAACATCCAATTTTAAATATATATTTCTCAAGTATCCTAAAGTGATAGACTATTGTGAAGAAACTGCGATAAGAAAGCATACAGAGAATGATATACGATTGTTAAAAGGCTTTCCTATTTATGCAAATCACGTTGAGTTAAGAACATATAGTTTTTTCCTTGAAAATAAACATAGGGAGACAACAAAAGATAATCGAATTGCTCCAGAGAAATATCATCCATTTACTAAATTTTGGTATTTTGAAGATAAAAATACCGATGGACATCCTGGTTTTTATTTAGGCGGTTTTACTCTGACTGAAAAGGAGTATCGATTAGATGTAAGATACTCTAAAAGTAAAGAAGAATTTGAGTTGTGTTTTTACCATAATGCAGATGAAAAAGAATATAGAAATTCAGATATTGATTTGAGTAACTTGAATTTTGTTTTTGACCAAAATCACAAACATTTTTTTAAATCTGTTTTATTTGAAGAAATAGACAACGAATTGTTAAATTTATGTACTGAACTTAAAAAGCTAAAGAATAATGATTAATCCTATTGAACGGCTAACCCAGAATCGAGTTATCCAATTATTTAAAGAATTAGGATATACATATTATGGCAATTGGGAAGAGCGGCAAAACAACAGCAATGTAGAGTCCGTATACCTTCGGAAGTTTTTAAAAAAGCAAGGATATACAGACGCTTTAGTAGAAAAAGCGATTGCAGAAGTAAGTCAATTGGCCAAATCGAATGCAAGAAATCTGTATGATCGAAACCAAAAAATGTACAACCTGTTGCGGTATGGTGTGAAAGCAAGACCTGAATTGGGAGAACAGTTTGACACTGTATTTCCGATCGATTGGAAAAATTGGGAGAACAATGAATTTGCGATCGCAGAAGAAGTAAGTTTAAAAAACAGTCAGCATAATCGTCGTCCAGATATAGTTCTTTACATTAATGGAATTGCTTTTGGCGTGTTGGAATTGAAGCGCGGAACAGTGGACATTGCCGAAAGTGTGCGTCAAAATATTTCCAATCAACAAGAAGTTTTCTCCCAAGGCTTTTTTACCACCATTCAAATGATTTTAGCCGGAAATAACACCCAAGGTTTACGGTATGGAACCATAGAAACACCTGAGAAGTATTATTTATCTTGGAAAGAAGATGAACAGGACAACGAAGATTACAAGCTTGATAAATACTTAAAAAAATTATGTGAGAAATCACGCATTATCGATATTCTATACAACGGAGTTATCTATGATGCCGGTGTAAAGAAGTTACCACGTCCACACCAATACTTTGGATTGAAGGAAGCGCAAGATTTTATGAAGCGTAGAGAAGGTGGAATTATTTGGCATACCCAAGGTTCGGGAAAGTCTTTGATGATGGTCATGTTGGGGAAATGGATTTTAGAAAATATTCCCAATTCCCGAATTGTCATCCTAACGGACCGAACAGAGTTGGATGACCAAATTGAACGGGTTTTTAATGATGTTGGTGAAACCGATATCGCCAAAACCAAATCTGGAAAAGAATTAATGCATTATTTGCAAGCTTCCAAACCCCGTTTAATCTGTTCGTTGATTCATAAATTCGGAAATAAGGGAGAAATTGATTTTGAGGATTTCATCAAGGAACTAAAGGAAAATCCAATTCCTACGCATGGTGAGATTTTTGTTTTTATTGATGAATGCCACCGTACCCAAAGTGGAAAGTTAAACCAGGCTATGAAAGCGATTTTGCATAACGCAGTTTTCGTCGGTTTCACGGGAACGCCCCTTTTAAAAGAAGACAAAAAAACAACCATGGATGTTTTTGGACGGTACATTCATACCTATAAATTTAATGAGGCTGTTGAAGATGGTGTCGTAAAAGACTTGATGTATGAAGGTCGGGAAATCGAGCAAAGTTTAACTTCTCAATCCAAAATAGACCAATGGTTCGATGCCAAAACAAAAGGACTTAATGATTTCCAGCGCAATGAGTTGAAGAAGAAATGGGGAACCATGCAAAATGTTTTGAGTTCAAAAGGACGAATGGAGAAAATCGTTGCGGATATTGTGGTTGATTTTAGTACCAAACCCAGATTGGCCAGTCAAAATGGAAATGCGATTTTAGTGGCAGGAAGTATTTATGAAGCCGCGAAATATTACAATCTTTTCTTACAAACAGAACTAAAAGATAAATGTGCCATCGTCACTTCCTACAACCCCAATGCAAGCGATATTTCCAAAGAAGATACAGGCGCAGCAACCGAAACAGACAAAGAATTCATTTATAAAACTTATATCGATTTATTAGAAAAAGTCAGTCCCAAAGGAAATAAGTCGAAAACAGAAACCTACGAATCGGATGTCAAAGAACTATTCCGAAAACAACCTGCAAAAATGAAATTGTTGATTGTGGTTTCGAAATTATTAACCGGATTTGATGCGCCGCCTTGTAGTTATATTTTCATCGATAAAAAGATGCAAGATCACACCTTGTTTCAAGCCATTTGTCGTGTAAACCGATTGGATACGGATGATAAAGATTATGGATATATCATTGACTACATGGAGCTTTTCGGAAAAGTAACCGATGCGATTGATGTGTATACGTCCGAATTAGATAGTGAAGATTTCTCTAACGACGAAGTATCCATTCAGCTAAAAGACCGATTAAAAGTAGCAGCAGAACGATTGGAAGTTGCTTTGGAAACCTTGGAAGCTTTGTGTGAGAATGTGCCTTTGCCAAAAGCCGATTTGGATTTCATTAAATATTTCTGTGGAAATACAGAGAACCAAGAAGATTTGAAATCCCATGAATTCAAACGTATGGCATTGTACAAAGCTATTGTGGAATATATTCGTGCGTATGCCAATATGACCACCGATTTTGAACAAGCAGGCTATAGTGAGAAACAAATCAAACATTTTAAAGATCGGTTGGATTTTTATATGAATGTCCGCGAAATCATTCGAATTGCAAGCAACGAAATCATAGATTTAAAATCCTACGAAGCCGATATGCGGTTCTTATTAGATACGTATATCCGTGCTGAAGAATCAATTGTAATTTCGCCGTTTGAAGATATTTCCTTGTTAGACCTAATGGAAACCAATATGGAGGAAGCAATCGATTCTTTGCCGAACTCTGTGAAAGGAAACAAAGATGCTGTTGCCGAAGTGATTGAGAACAACGTGAGAAGTAAAATTGTTGAAGATCATTTATTGGACCCAAAATATTTTGATGAAATGTCAATTTTATTAACGGAGTTAATCGATGCACGAAAACGAGATTCTATAGAATATCAGATTTACTTACTGAAAATGGCAGAATTGATTCGAATGGTTAATAAAGGTCAAAAAGATGATATCCCTCAATCAATTAACACCAAAGGGAAAGTTGCTTTGTATCATACCTTAGAAGATGAGGAATTGGCTTTGGCGTGCGATAACGCAGTGCAGTATGCGAAGCAAGAAGGGTTTCGGGATAATATTATGAAACAACGAAAGGTCAAAAATGCGATAAAAAGAGTCATTAAGGATGAGGATATCGCCGAACAAATTTATCAAATCATCGAACAACATAAAGACGATTATTAAGATGGAAACTACACAATTAAAAATTGGAAGTGTAGAAGTTGAGGTGAAATTTAAACCGATTAAAAACTTACACCTTAGCGTTCATCCACCTCATGGAAATGTAACTGTTTCTTCTCCCGAATTCTTTGAATTGGAGAAAGTTCGTATTTATCTGATTACAAAATTGGGTTGGATAAAGCGAGAACAAAAGAAAATTGCCAACCAAGAAAGAGAAGGAAAAAAACAATTTATCACCCGAGAAAGTCATCATTTTTTAGGAAAACGTTATTTATTAGTAGTTAAAGAATCACCGAAAAACTATGTTATTTTAAAACATAGTCAAATTGAATTGCACGTAAAACCAGATGCTTCGATTGAGGCAAAAAAGAAAATTCTTTACAGTTGGTATCGCAAAGAATTGAAGTCACAAATCAATGTTCTCATTGAGAAACATGCAGTCATAATGAATGTCAACCTTCCCGAATTTGGAATTCGCATCATGAAAACAAAATGGGGAAGTTGCACGACTGAAAGCAAGAAGCTGTGGTTTAATATAGAATTAGCAAAAAAACCAATCGATTGTATTGAATACATTGTTGTCCATGAAATGGTGCATTTACTCGAACGAAATCACAATAAAAACTTCGTCATATTGATGGATCGGTATTTATCAAATTGGAGGTTGCAAAAGAATATTTTGAATGAATTACCGATTTGAGTTTTTTTTATAAAAAAACATTCTCTAAAACGACACACCCTGTCACTCCACCGTCTTATCTTCCCCCTCAACAAAAAAAACCATGGAAAAAATCAACTCAATCAATCAAGTTTTAGCATCCTTTTTCAAAGAGAATCCATCTATTTCTGAAATTCCAGCCAAAGATCTCATGCCAGCGTTTATCAATGCAGGTGTGTTTGAAAAGGATCAAAGCAACGGTTTGCCCATTCGGAAAATACTACGCGATCTGGATGCAAATAATCAATTGCATCAGATTCCGTATGTATATGCCGATAGGAAAATTAAAAATGTGAATTGGTTTTTTAGACGAACGAAGACCGAACAAGGAGTTACGCAAGAAAGAATCTATGCCAGACCCTTCATGATTTCACGCCCAAAAACCGAAGTAAAACCGAGCCCATCCAACAAAGACGAAACCTATGTGCTCGATTTGTGTGACAAGGCCTTGCAGCAGAAAGGTTTGAGACAATACAAATTTGATTTTTTGGTCGGCGATGCAGGAACAAAACTTCCGGTGGATAGTTATTACAAGGACTTAAATTTAGTTGTCGAATACCGTGAACACCAACATTCCCAAGAGGTGAAATTTTTTGACAAACCGGACAAGCTAACCGTAAGCGGTGTTTCCAGAGGGGAACAACGGAAAATCTACGACCAAAGAAGACGCGATGTTTTACCAGAACACGGGATAAAACTGATTGAAATAGATTTCACCCATTTTGAACATGATCGAAAAAATCGAATTATCCGAAATGAAGAACGAGATCTGAAAATAGTGATGAAATTACTAGGAGTTAATCCTTAATCTAAAAAATCACTGCCCAACCCAAAAACAATCAAAATATGGATTAAATTTGGATGAAATGGCCAAATATAAAAACAAATACCGCAGCGAATCGGCTCGTGCCACATGGTGGAATTACGGATGGGCAGGCGCGTATTTCATTACCATTTGCACAAAAAATCGGAAACCGTATTTTGGCGGAATTATTTTAGGCGAAACTAATGAAATGATTCTCTCCAATTGCGGTGTTTTGGCCGATGTATTTTGGCACGAAATACCGCATCACGCCAAAAACGTAGAATTAGGCGCATTTGTGGTGATGCCCAATCACATTCACGGAATTTTGATTTTATCATCGGATTCGGATTCATCCGAATCCGAATCTGAATCCCAAGTACGGACAGGGCATGCCCTGTCCCAACGAGCCCTATCCCAACAGCCTTCAGAATTATCCGAATCCCAAAAAAGATTCCAAAATCAAGGAAAAAGCACCATTCCCTCTATCATCGAACCCTATAAATCGGCCGTAATCAAACGCGCAAACCGTTAAGTTAGAAATGGCAGGCGAATGTATAAGATAGAACATGGAGACAATTAGCTATTCTGTGCATCCAAATTCGATTGATGATTCAGCAAATACGGAATTGAATTTATAGTAAATAAAATATTTCCTACCTTTGATACTATCAAATGATACTATCAATATATGAAGCCACCTTATTCCCTCACACCTAAAATAATAACCTTCGTTGCTTCAATTTCAGAAAAAATCGGTGAAATCAACGCAACTCATTTATACAAACCTGCAACCGAGTTAAGAAAGAAGAATCGAATAAAAACCATTCAATCCTCTTTGGAGATCGAAGGAAATACATTGAGCGTAGAGCAAATCACGGCTTTATTGGAAAACAAAAGAGTGCTCGCACCTCAGAAGGATATTCTCGAAGTACAAAATGCAATCAATGTGTACGAGCAAATCCATAGTTTCAATTCGTATCAATTCAATGATTTAGAAAGAGCTCATTTGGTTTTAATGCATGGATTAATCGATAAACCGGGGAAATTAAGAACTACAAATGTGGGAATTGTAAAAGGTTCAAAAGTAGAACATCTTGCTCCAAGCGGAAGTATGGTAAATGGGTTGATGAAGGAGCTTTTTGAGTATTTGAAAAGGACAAAGATTTAATTTTAATTAAAAGTTGCGTTTTTCATTATGAATTTGAATTCATTCATCCTTTTCTTGATGGAAACGGACGGATGGGAAGGTTGTGGTAAACTTTAATTCTTATGCAGGAGTACCCCGTTTTTGAATTTTTGCCTGTAGAATTACTTATAAAACAAAAACAAGACGATTATTACAATGCCTTATCTCAATCAGACAAAGCCGGAAATTCAACACCGTTTATAGAGTTTATGCTTTCCATCCTTTTTGAATCTTTAGTCGAACTTTTACAATCGCAATCCCAAACACTTTATAAAGAAGATAGAATTCGTTTATTTAAAGACAAAATAGGGAAGAGTAGATTTCGAAGAAAAGACTATCTTCAAAATTTCAAACACATTTCCGCACCCACAGCTAGTCGAGATTTAAAATGGGCGGTAGATCAAGGTTTAATCCTAAAGTTTGGCGAATTTAGATTTACGGACTATCAATTTAAATAAGGAGTCAGAAAATCAAAACGTTTAAAATTCTGCTTGTTTTATCATCAGATCTCTGTTAAAAATCCTAAATGATACGTGAATTGCAATTCTTTGCCTTAAATCTGTTTAAATAAGCACGAAGTAATTCACTTTTAAAAAAGTATGAATCGAATGCAATAACTAGGTTATATTAATAAGGCTTGTTTTGTTGAAATATAAAGGCAGTAGCTTTACTATTCTAGTTTTTTAGTGAAAAGTAGATTAGTAATCATTAGTATTTCATAATTTTGTTACAAAGTAGAATAGCAAACCTCTTATTATTGTTTAATGAAGAATTTTAAATCAGGGAAATATATCAATCAAGGTTATTATAAAAGTTTCCAACCTACTTTAATTAATAAGAGATGGGAAATTTCGGATATGGAAGTTATTACTTTGTTAAGTCAGGCAGATCGTCATTTAGGTAGGTTGGATATGTATTCAGAGTATGTAAATATTGGTTTGTTTATTCAAATGCACATTGCTAAAGAAGCTACACAATCCTCAAAAATTGAAGGGACTCAAACGAATATTGAGGAAGCTTTTTTTAATAAAAGCGAAATAAAGACTGAAAACAGAGATGATTGGGAAGAGGTTCAAAATTACATTCAGGCTATGAAAGAAGCGGTAGAGCTGCTACATCGATTGCCTTTTTCTTCTCGATTAATTAAGGAAACACATAAAATCTTATTACAAGGTGTAAGAGGAGAGCATAAATTACCTGGTGAATACAGAATCAGTCAAAACTGGATTGGCGGTGCAACTATAGATGATGCCATTTTTGTTCCTCCAGTTCATACAGACGTCTTGGATTTGATTTCCGATTTGGAGAAATTCGCCAATGAACAAGAGTTTCCTGTTCCAGATCTTATAAAGATTGCAATAATCCATTATCAGTTTGAAACTATTCACCCTTTTCTAGATGGAAATGGACGTGTGGGGCGACTATTAATAACTCTTTTTTTGGTGAGCTCTGGAATTTTAAAAAGACCTATTCTATATCTATCTGATTTTTTTGAACAGAATAGAGGTTTGTATTATGATAATTTGATGAGAGTTAGGACACATAATGATATGAATCAGTGGATAAAGTTTTTTCTTATTGGGGTAATAGAAACTTCTAAAAAAGGAGTAAAAACTTTTGACAATATTCTACAACTTCAAAAATCATTGGAAGTCCGTTTAAATGATCTGGGTTCACGAAGCGGAGATGCTTTTAAAGTCATAGAACAACTTTATCAAAATCCGATAATTCAGGCAAAAAAAGTAAGTTGTATTATTGGGAAATCAATGTCTCCTGCTTACAGATTGATAGATGAATTAGAAAATAGAGAAATATTAAAAGAAATTACTGGCAACGAAAGAGATCGGATGTATGTTTTTGAACCTTATATAAGTTTGTTTAGAGATAAGTGAAGATAAATTAAGAATTGAAAACTGACAAAAAGTAGAATAGTTAAATTCGCTATTCTAGTTATTCATTAAAAACTAGATTAGCAAATAGTTTTTCAGCTGTTTTTTTTTTACTTTTTAAGTGTCGGGTCCAAAATGTCTCATTCCAAATAATTACAGATATTAAAAGATAAATAAAATGTCTTAACTTTTTGATACGATCAAATGATACTATAATATTAGGAGCCATCATCCACTTTCCATCCCAAAAGCACATAAAAATTTTTTCAATAAAACTAATTTTCGTATATCTGCAATTCAATCATCCGGAGTTTTGCATTTTGCAAGACGGCAACCGAGAGATCAAACTCCACGGTGGCCTAGAATTGAGGGTAGTCTGCCAAAACAAAAGATTTGCACCCATTTTTCCAGTTGATTAATTCGTGTTTTGGACTTTTTGTTTTCTAACACAGCGTTTTCTGAAATTACATTGTATGAATCATTGAATCAACAACCTATGAAAAATAACATTTTACACATACCCCATTCGTCCAGATCTATTCTTTTCAAAGAAGGTGGGGGTAAACCTGCCAACGAAAAATTTAAGAATGATCAAAATGAAAAAAAAGTTGTGCATGAATTAGTGAAAATGATTCCTATAAATTTTCAAAAATCTTACTTTCAAAAACTAGAAAAATGGAAGGTGAAATTGTAAGGATTACCCACGAAAATGTGGAGCTTGTAGGCGAAATAATCAATCTTAGAGAAAGGTTGGTCATGGTTGAAATCCTGGAACCTTTTTGCAATTATTCGTCCTTTTTGTATTTAATTCCTGAAGATCCTTCTTCAAAACATTTTTTTAAAAATTACAAAGAATATGCAAAAGAAGTATTAATTGATATTTACAAGAAACTAATATGGTTGGATGTTCGGATTGAAAGAATCTCTGTTAAATATGATTTGCATCTAGAGGAAAGGGAAGCAGTGAAGGGAGTTGAAAATCGAGTTGTAAAGGAACGAATTGAAGGCAAATTAAGAAATCTTTTTTTTGATGAGTACTTTACTTTGAATGCAGTTGGCTTTAAATTCACCTTAGGTGAAAGAGGCCGAATTATGGCTATTTTGGAAATTTATAAGCTACTAAATTTCAAAATCTACGTAACCTAAAACGCTTTCTTCCTATCTTTGAATTAGTAAATAAATCTTCAAAATGTGTTATTATATCGATATTAGTCCAACCAAAGAAGAGCTAAAGAAAAATTTCAACCTTGATTTCGAAGGAAAAGAATATGACTCTTCAGAAATTCTGAATGGTTTTTCTCATCCATGGGTTCCGGTGATTAAAGATGAAAACCCGACGGTTATAACCACTGCAAATTGGGGCTTGATTCCGGTGTGGGCAAAAGATCGAAACATCCAAAAGAAAACGTTGAATGCAAAGATTGAGACCATCAAAGAAAAGGCTTCCTTCAAAAACAATTTCAACAACCGATGCCTGGTTTTGGTACGTGGATTTTATGAATGGAAATGGCTGGACAGTAAAGGAAATACAAAACAGAAACATTACCTCACGGTGAAAAATCAAGAAGTTTTTTCTTTAGGTGGAATTTACAGCCATTGGACGGATGAAAAAACAGGCGAGGAGCTAACTACATTTTCCATTGTAACCACCCAAGCCAATGAATTGATGACGGAAATCCACAACATCAAACACCGAATGCCGATTGTTTTGTACAAAGCCAAAGAAATGGAATGGCTCCAAAACCGAGAAATTGAAGATTTCGCTTTTCCCACCCATGAATCGGATCTTATTGCCCTCAATCTCGATGAAGGAAACCAGCCATTGACACTGTTTTGAGCTTTTTGGATTTAGAAGTGTATCGTTTTTTTTGGATTCAAAGGGACTGAAGTTCCTTCACGTTTTTTTTCAAAAATAACCCTTTGATCGCTTAGTTTTCACCGAAAAACAACTCAAAATTACCACCGGAAAATCCGCCGTATTTCTTTGAATGAAACTCAAAAATTTTTGGACGAATTAGGGAAATTGAAAACACTTTATTTTGCTAAAAAAAGCAGGCTGGTTTTTAAAGTTATTAACAAAATAAAGGCCAGAAATCCGTCGATAAAACGGGTTTGAAAAAAGCACGAAAAACACCCTAAAATTAGAGTCGTTTTTTAGGCTTCTAAATAGATACTCCATGGATACTTAATGGATACTTAATAGATACTTAATGGATAGTGTATGAAAATGAAAATAGGTCAACCCTCGTTTAAATGCGCGCAGAGCCGTTTTGGAAAATAAAATCATCCGAAATTGCTCTTTTTTAGGCTGAAATCCATGCGTGAATACACGTCGAAAATCATCCCGATTTTTCATGAATTTTACAGCAGCTCAAAAAAAGTTATTAACAATTTTGAGCGATTCGCCGAGTGGTCTTTCTTTAACTCTTTTTTAGTCAAAAATTCTTTCTCATTCGCACAAAAGTTAGAAGGTTTTTTTGTATAGAAAGTATGGAATATACCTTTGTTTTGGGCTGAAATTTACTCGACCCATTTGACAAAGAACATTGAGCTGTTTTTCCTTTTCAATATTCTCGGCTTACAGTTTACTCGGTCACCCAATCCGAATGCAAAGTCAAAAAAAGCGCTTATCTTTGAGTATTGGACAAAACAAACCATGGAGACCGTCAAAACATACCAAAAAGTTAATGCAGCCAAAAAAAACCTCAGTTTTGGAATTTCCAAAATGGAGGACATCTATACCAAGCGGGACGGAAATGTAGACGAACCCCATCGCCATGACTATTACACGGTGCTTATCATCAAAAACGCAAAGGGTGAACATAAAATTGACTTTAATACGTATGAATTAGAAAATTGTCAAGTGTTTTTTGTGGCTCCAGGACAGGTTCATCAGGTCATTGAGACCGAGAAATCAGTTGGATATTCACTGGTTTTTTCCAATCAATTCCTGATTGAGAGTTCCATCTCTTTATCGTTTATTGACAATCTCAATCTCTTTCAAAACTACGGACAAAGTCCGCCTTTGATGCCGAGTCAAAAACAATTCGAAGCGATTGAGAAATTCGCGCAAGAAATGTATGAACTATTTCAAAAGGACTCATCGATGAAATTTCTATCCATCGGCGCCTATTTAAAACTTTTGTTGATCGAATGCAATGCGATTTGTTCGATTCATCCGTTTGAATCCGAAGTGGAGTCTGCGGGCGATAATTTAATTAGAAGTTTCAAAAAAGCAGTGGATAGGCATTACAAATCAGAACATTCAACTTCTTTTTACGCCAATAAGTTGAATATTACGCCCGACCATTTAAATCGGACGATTAAAGCTAAAATAGGGAAAACAGCCAAAGAGTACATTCAAGCGCGAATTATAACCGAAGCAAAAAGATTGCTTTATTTTACAGATGTGACCAACAAAGAGGTGGGGTATGAATTGGGTTTTAGTGAACCCGCAAATTTCAGTGCTTTTTTCAAGAAAAACACGGATAGGTCACCTTCACAATTTAGAAAAAAGGAAGTTCGGGTGTAATGTCGGATTTTCATACGTTTCTCCCTTTTTTTTACATTCCATATTCTTTAGGATAGCATGATCTTTGTACTATAATTAAAAGCAAAGAATATGAATCGAAAAACTTTTCTTAAAAACGCACTTTTAGTAGGTGCAGTTGGTTCCCTTGCTCCCCAATTATTAAAAGCTAAGAACACTTCAGAATCCAAAGTAGATTCTTTAAAAGAAAAAGTAGGATTCAATCATTTGCCAAATAAAGAATATAGAACTATGAACACAGTAATTCACAAAGCAGAGACCAGAGGACACGCTAACCACGGTTGGTTGAACTCGAACCATACATTTAGTTTTGCCAATTACCACAATCCAGAAAGGATGAATTTTGGTGTACTTAGAGTATTAAATGACGATGTTGTAAGTGCAGGTATGGGATTTGGAACCCATCCACATGCAAATATGGAGATTATTTCCATTCCATTGGAAGGAGATTTGGAACACAAAGACAGCATGGGAAATGTAGCCGTAATCAAAGAAGGCGACGTTCAGGTATTGAGTGCTGGAACAGGTGTGAGCCATTCGGAATACAATAAAAGCAAAGAAAAAGAAGTGAAATTCCTTCAAATTTGGGTGATTCCAAACCAGCAGAATCGAGAGCCTCGTTACAACCAGATTTCACTGAAAGACATTGCAAAAGAAAATGAATTTTATCAAATTCTATCACCCAATAAGGAGGATCAAGGAGTTTGGATTCAACAAGATGCTTGGTTTCATCTAGGAAAATTTAACAAAGGAAATTCTGACGAATACAAAATTAAAAAAGAAGGAAACGGTGTGTACGCCTTCATTCTGGAAGGAGAAGTTGAAATCAACAATCAAAAACTATCCAAAAGAGACGGAATGGGAATATGGAATACAGAATCATTTAAACTAAAAGCATTAGAAGATGCGAGAGTTCTTCTGATGGAAGTTCCTATGACAATGTAAAAATCACAAAAAAAATTAAAAAAAACACCGATATTCGGTAAAAGAAAAATACAAACAATTAAAAATTTAAAATTATGAATACTACAAATTGGTCAATCGACAACACACACTCAGAAATCGCTTTCAAAGTAAGACACATGATGATTTCAACCGTAACCGGTAACTTCGAAGATTTTCAAGCAACTGCGAAAACGAATGGAGATGATTTTAAAAATGCAGTCATCGAATTCACTGCGAAAACAGAATCAATCAATACTAAAAATGACGACAGAGATACCCATTTAAAATCGGATGATTTCTTCAACGCAGAGAAATTCCCAGAACTTAAATTTGTTTCCAAATCGTTTGACGGACAGAAAATGGTGGGCGATTTGACCATCAGAGATGTAACCAAAGAAATTACGTTGGATGCTGAGTTGAATGGTATCGTTGAAGATCCTTACGGACAAACCAAAGCAGGTTTCGAAATAAATGGAGAAATCAATAGAAAAGATTTTGATTTGTCTTGGAATTCCGTTACAGAAGCAGGAAGCATCGTTGTTTCGGATAAAGTGAAATTGGTTGCCGATATCCAATTTGTAAAACAGGCATAAGTACCGTAAAAAAGTACGTTTTTAATACCAAAAGGTTTGAATTTTTATTCAAACCTTTTTTTTACTCTCTATTTTATAATTTAAATCTACAGCTTTGGGATAGTTTCTAATTGTGGCAGAATTCTTGTAATATACCCTGTCATTACGCTTACAACCTAAAAGAGAAGCGTCGTAAATAAACAAACACTAAAATAAACGAAAATGACAAAGAAATTTTTAACAATCGCCATGGTTTCTGCTTTATTTGTAACCGCTTGTAAAGAAACAAAACAAGAATCCGCAGAAATCACAACCTCCGATTCCGTAGAAAATACAGTAACGGAAGATATAGTGACAATGAAGTCTACAGACAAAGACGGGAAAGAATTAAACATTGCGTTTAACAACACCCAAGGAACGGCAACCATCGATTTCGAAGGTGAAACTGCGGAATTGACCACTCAGAAAGCGGCTTCAGGATTTTGGTATGCCAACGATACCTATGAATTGCAAGGAAAAGGAAACGATGTAATGTTGAAAAAAGACGGAAACCTTGTCTTTGAACATCAAGATGATATTGTAAATTCTTCGCTAAAAAATGCAAAAGGTGAAACCTTGGATATGACTTTTAACAATACCGACAATACCGTAAAAGTATATGTTAATGGGGGTGATCAAATCGAGTTGAAAGGAGAAAGAGCCGCTTCTGGAATTTGGTATAAAAACGATCACTATGAATTGAGAGGAAAAGGAGATAACTTGGAATTAACCAAAGACGGTGAAACAGTATTTAAAAATTAATACAATAACCAACAACTTAGTACCATAGCGCCCATGGCGTAAACAAAAAGCACTATTTTTGAAATAAAGCTTTTTTAATTTGAATAGTATTAAGTGAGTTTCTTTTCAATACGTTTATCCGGAATCAACCACATAAGCGCTACGAAAAAGTAAATACACACACTCACAATCGGATAATAAAACGAAAGTGCAATTCCGATAATATATAGTGCAGTAGATAAAATTTCTTTGGTTTGATTCGCCATGGCTTCACCGATCTTAGACTTCTTACCTTCGAGTTGAATGGAAATCCGCGACAATACAGTCCATGCAAGGGCACACATCAATAAATTAAAACCATAAAGTGCGACTGGATTTTTCTCAAAGTCATTTTCACCCATTCAACCACTTGTAAACGGAATCAACGATAAAAAGAAGAGCAAGACCATATTACTCCATAAGGTTTTTCAGTTCACTTTCTCTATCGCTTGAAACAAATGATGGTGATTATTCCAATAAATAGCGACGTAAATAAAACTCATTATATGAGAAAGAAATTTCGAAAGTAGCGGTTTAAGAGTTTCAAATTCAAAGCCCATTGGAACTTTTAATTCCAAAACCATTAGGGTGATGATGATGGCAATTACTCCATCACTAAAAGCTTCCAATCGTCCTGAATTCACCGTAGATGTTGTTTAAATGAAATTATTTTGTCATCCAATTCTTTTTTCAATTCCTCATTTCAAATTTCTGTATTTACCACATCAAAATTCTCTAAGAATTTCGGTAAGGAAAAGGTTTCACGAATATCCGCTCCAAACTGAGGGAAGAACTTTTTGGCTTCTGCCATCACATTCCCGCCACCATAGCCGCCGGGAGAAGTTGTCATCAGAAACATCGGTTTGTCTTGAAAAACTTTCAATTCAATACGCGAAGCCCAATCGAATAGGTTTTTAAAAGCCGCGGTATAACTGCGGTTGTGTTCTGCCAAAGAACAAATTATCACATCGCAATTAGCAATGGCTTCCAAGAAATTATTCGCTTCTTCGGGATATCCGTCTTTTTCACGATCAATGGAAAAAACAGGCATGTCGAAATCCTTAAGATCCAACAAGTGGATGTCATGCTTTTTAAAATCCTTCAAAACATAGTTCACTAATTCGCGATTTCGGGATTGGGAAGATGAACTTCCTGCAAAGGCAAGTATTTTCATATAATTTTATAAGCTCAATTATTTTTTAGCGTTTTCGTTGTCTCTTTTTATATCGAATCGAGATCGTGGAAGCGGAACATACTCCGCATCATCACCGGGAATGGTTGGGAAAGCTTCGTGATTCTGTTCATACCAATTCAATTTCGCTTCTTCGAGTACTTCACGATCTGAATTAACGAAATTCCAAAACATAAATCGCTCATCTTCAAAAGGCTCGCCTCCAAAAATATACAATGAAGTTTCTCCGGTAGTTTCAAATTCACAAAGTGTAGCATTTTTAGCGATTAACAATTGTTTGGTTCCGAATTCTTGTCCGTCAATGATTACGGTTCCATTCATCACGTACATTCCCACTTCACCAAAAAGGAATTCTCCAATATTTATTTTCTGTGCTTCTTTGGTTTTGATTTCTAAAAAATAAAGTGGACTATGAACGGGAACCGGTGATTTTTTACCAATAATCTCTCCCGCAATCAATTTGTATTGAACTCCGTCTTCTTCCCATTCAGGAATTTCTGATTTACCAATGTGATAAAACGAAGGTTCACTTTGTTCCAATTCTTTGGGAAGTCCTATCCATATTTGGAATCCATGTAAAAACTGAGGGGAATTTCGTAGATATTCAGGCGTACGTTCCGAATGAACCACACCTTTTCCTGCTGTCATCCAATTCACCTCGCCCGGCTTGATTTCGATGGCATTTCCAAGACTATCACGATGGAAAATAGAACCTTCCAAAAGATAAGTCAAAGTCGATAATCCAATGTGTGGATGGGGTGGCACATCCAAATTCTGATATTCCGACATACAGGTCGGACCCATATGGTCAATAAATACGAACGGACCTACTGCACGTTTTTCCCGAAAAGGCAACAATCTTCCCACCAAGAAATTACCAATATCGGCTGCTTTTTCTTCTATAACTAATCCAACGTTTGACTGCATTTTTATTTTGTTTTATTCGATTAAAGGGAGGAATATCCTCCAAAATTAGGATCTACAATACGCTTCCATTCCGGATGTTTTTTGATGTACGCAAAAACATAAGGACAGAAGGGAAGAAGAGCTCTTCCTTCTTTTTCAATATAATTTAACGTTTTCTCTACCACAGCAGATGCGGCTCCCGTTCCCGCGAGTTCCGGCTCTGCTTCGGTATGAACCAAAGCAATTTGGCTGCCGTAGTCACCGTAATTAATAAAGGCGAAATAGCCATCGACTTCAATCTCAAAACGTTTCTTTTCTTCATTCTTTACCAAGGGTATAGCTTCAAAGTCGGGTTTCATATTTGTTATTTTAAGGATGCGTTAGGATACAAAAATACATAAATAGCTCGATTTTTGGGTCTCATTTTCGTCCTTTTATTCCGCTATTGTGAAAATCGCAATTTCTGTGAAATATCCATTTTCACCATTCCATTTCTCAAAATTCACAATGAGTAACTAATCACTGCCAATCCCTACTTTGGTACTTAATTTGCAACAACTCCATACATATACATCTTTATGTTTACAGAAATTGCAGAAAACATTCGTGCCCATTACAAAAATGAATACGAACATGTACCTAAAAAAGAAAATTTGATTGAATGGGTAGACCAAGTTTTGGATGTTTTATTGCCAATTCAACAACCCAATTCAAACGAGACGATTCAACAATTAAAACAAAGTCGAGCGGATTTTAAAAACTTATTGATGAATTCCCAAATGAATAAAGAAGAAGCGGATGAAATGGCCGATCGCTTTTATTCAAAACTAAGTGAAATTCATCTAAACTTACTGTTGGATGCAGAAGAGCTTTTAAATAATGATCCTGCTGCAGAATGTATGGGCGAAGTAGTTCACACGTATCCCGGTTTTTATGCGATTTGTATTTACCGAATTGCACACTGCATTCATACCGAATTAAAAATCCAATACATACCTCGAATGCTTACTGAATATGCGCACAGCAAAACAGGAATTGATATTCATCCCGGTGCAGAAATCGGCGTTCCTTTTTTGATTGACCATGGAACCGGTGTGGTGATTGGTGAAACGTGTCAAATTGGTAAACATGTAAATATCTATCAAGGTGTAACTTTGGGTGCCATGCAAGTCGAGAAAAATATGAAAAATAAGAAGCGACATCCCACCATCGAGGACGGAGTGGTAATTTATGCCAACGCAACTATTTTGGGTGGAGATACCGTAATTGGAAATCATTCCGTCATTGGAGGGAATGTGTTTTTAACCACTTCCGTTGAGCCACACTCTTTGGTTTTCAGTAAAATAGAAACTCAAGTCAAAAAAATAAAATCAACAAAACAAGCTATAAACTTTGTAATATGATTTACAACACAATATTAGAAACCATCGGAAATACACCGATTGTTAAGATTCAGAAATTATTTGGAGAAGATGCGAATGTCTATCTAAAATTAGAAAGAAGCAATCCCGGTGGAAGTATCAAAGACCGAATTGCACTACAAATGATTGAAGATGCTGAGAAATCAGGAAAGCTTTCGTCCGACAGCATCATCATAGAACCAACCAGCGGAAATACAGGAATTGGATTGGCTATGGTTGCCGCCGTAAAAGGATATCCACTTATTTTGGTAATGCCCGAATCGATGTCGTTGGAACGTCGGAAATTGATGGCATCCTACGGCGCTGAATTTGTGTTAACGCCCAAAGAAGGGGGAATGAAGGCTGCGATTGCAAAAGCGGAAGAGATGGTTAAAGAAAATCCAAAAGCATGGATGCCTTCTCAGTTTGACAATCCATCCAACATCACCGCCCATGCAGAAAAGACGGCCCAAGAATTACTCAAAGATTTTCCCAACGGAGTGGATTATGTAATTACAGGAGTAGGAACGGGTGGACATATTTCGGGTGTTGCCCAAGTTTTAAAAGAGAAATTCCCCAATCTCAAAGTGTTTGCGGTAGAACCTGTAGAATCCGCAGTGATTGGCGGTGGTGAGCCAGGCGGTCATTCACTTCAAGGTTTGGGGGCAGGGTTTATTCCAGCTAATTTGAAAACCGATTTACTAGACGGAACCATTACCATAACCAAAGAAGAAGCTTTTGACTTTGCTCGAAAAGCCGCTCAGAAAGAAGGAATATTAGGTGGGATTTCTTCAGGTGCCACTTTAGCTGCCATTTCCAAAAAGCTTCCTGAAATCGGAAACAAAGTAGTCGTTGGATTTAACTACGATTCAGGGGAAAGGTATTTGAGTATGGAAGGGTTGTTTTAATCCTTGTTCGAATCCACTCAGTCACCGTTTTCAGTTTCCCGGTGACTGAGCGTAGTCGAAGCTACCTCGTTAATTTCTTATACTTTATTCGTTTCGGCATCAAATCGCCACCCAAACGTTTTTTCTTGTTTTCTTCGTAATCACTGAAACTTCCTTCGAAATAATATACTTCCGAATTCCCCTCAAACGCAAGAATGTGGGTACAAACTCGGTCTAGGAACCAACGGTCGTGACTGATGATTACCGCGCATCCTGCAAAATTTTCCAAACCTTCCTCCAACGCACGAAGTGTGTTTACATCCAAATCGTTCGTGGGCTCATCGAGAAGCAAAACGTTTCCTTCTTCTTTGAGCGTCATGGCTAAATGCAATCGGTTTCGTTCTCCACCTGAAAGTTGAGAAACTTTCTTGTTTTGTTCACTTCCACTGAAATTAAATCGACTTAAATACGCTCGTGAGTTTACTTGTCGTCCGCCCATCATCACCAATTCTTGGCCATCACTGAAGTTTTCCCAAATGGATTTGTCCGGATCTATATTGCTGTGCGATTGATCGACATAGGCCAATTTAGCAGTTTCTCCGACTTCAAAAGTTCCACTATCAGGCGTTTCTTCACCCATTATCATTTTGAAAATTGTAGTTTTTCCTGCACCGTTTGGTCCGATGATTCCAACAATTCCAGCTTGAGGTAAATTGAAATTCAAATCGTCATACAATAATTTGTCGCCAAATGCTTTCGAAACATTTTTGGCTTCAATCACATTGGTCCCTAGTCGTGGCCCGTTCGGAATGTAAATCTCCAATTTCTCGTCCAACTGCTTTTGATCTTGACTGACCAATTTGTCGTAATTGGCCAAACGTGCTTTTTGTTTGGCTTGTTTTCCTTTGGGCGCCATTCGAACCCATTCCAACTCACGTTCCAAAGCTTTTTGGCGTTTGCCTGCTGATTTTTGTTCGGCTGCCAAACGTTTTGATTTTTGATCTAACCACGAGGAGTAATTTCCTTTCCATGGAATTCCTTCGCCGCGATCCAATTCCAAAATCCATCCGGCCACATTATCCAAGAAATATCTATCATGCGTTACCGCAATTACGGTTCCTTTGTATTCAGACAAATGATGTTCCAACCAATGCACACTTTCGGCATCCAAGTGGTTGGTAGGTTCATCCAAGAGAAGAATGTCGGGCTCTCTCAATAGCAATCTACAAAGAGCCACACGTCGACGTTCTCCACCCGATAAAACACCGATTAATTTATCCGGCTCGGGCGTACGCAAGGCATCCATCGCGATTTCCAACCGGGTTTCCAATTCCCACGCATTGGTCGCGTCAATTTTATCTTGTAGTTTGGCTTGCTTATTCATCAGTTCCTCCATTTTTTCGGGATTCTCATAAACTTCGGGCAAACCAAACATTTCGTTTATTTTGTGGTATTCATCCAAAACATCCACCACTTCTTGAACGCCTTCTTTTACAACTTCCAAAACTGTTTTAGAGTCGTCTAATTTGGGTTCTTGCTCCAAAAAACCCACTGTAAATCCAGGTTGAAAGGAGATATTACCTTGATAATTCTTTTCGTCCCCGGCAATAATTCGAAGTAAGGTAGATTTCCCACTTCCATTCAGTCCCAAAATTCCAATTTTGGCACCGTAGAAAAAACTTAAATGAATGTTCTTAAGTACGGGAGTTTGTGCGTTTTGATACGTTTTTGAAACACCCGACATCGAGAATATGATTTTTTTATCGTCTGACATAATTCCTGTTATTTTTAAAGGTTGGAAGATACGCTAGATTATTTAATATGCCAATTTGTTGATTTCCTTTCTACTTAATTTAACGCTTACTTTTGTTTCCATTACCTTTGTGCGGACTTTAAATCAGAATAGGAATGACGACCAAACAAAGAATTTATCAGCAATGCTTGGAAGCAGTGAATCAACGATTGTCAATTTGTGAAAAAGGTTTAATGAATCTTCAAGAAAGTTTGGCTTCGGAAACCAAAAGTTCAGTCGGTGATAAGCACGAAACCGGACGAGCTATGATTCAGTTGGAAAGAGAACAGTTGGGCGGTCAACTTGCAAAGGTAGAGTCGGATAAAGAAATTCTACTGAAAATCAATCCCGAATTAACATCCGAAATCGTTCGTTTGGGAAGTTTAGTGAAAACGTCGGCAGCTACTTATTTTATTGCCATCAGTTCAGGGAAAATTACAATCGATGGAACAAATTTTTACTCCATTTCTCTTGATTCGCCCATGGGTCAATTGTTGATTGGGAAAAGAGTGGGTGAGAAGTTTCAATTCCGTGAAAGCGAAATCGAGATTTTGGAAGTGCAGTAATGCGAAATGAGTTCTCAAAATAACATCATTTTCCAATTGCCAATTGTTTCACCATTCCGTTAAAAATGATTCCATGAAAGGGTATGACCGAGTACCAATACATTCTTCCCCACAAACCTTTGGGCCTAAAAACCGCTTTTTGTTCTAATTTTTCATTGTTTATTGTAAACATTAGCCAAGCTTCTCCGGGCAATTTCATTTCCGCAAATAAAATAAGTTTCCCCTCTTCTCTGTTCGCATACAAAACCCGCCAAAAGTCAACGGCATCTCCATCGTGCAAGTGGGTTGGATGTGTTCTTCCTCTCTGTAAACCCGGACCACCTGCAAATTGATCCATCAATCCTCTTAATTTCCATAAGTGTTTGCCATACCATCCTTCATCTCCACCAATACTGAAAACACGATTTAAACATTTTTCGCGATCATCATACGCATGGAATTTCAAATCGATAAAACAACCTTCTTTGGGAACTTCCATAAATTGTTTCAAATTGTTATCGTTTCGACTGCTGATGAAACTGTCTTTCCAACTCGAATTGATTTCATGGGCTTGAATTTTTGATAAAGTCCGATTCAATGCGGTAGTGTACGAAATTGGCTGTACGCCCGTAATTTTTTTTATTTTCGCTAAACTTTGAGGTCTGCAAATCACTTCTATTTTCATGCTTTCCACCAAAGAAGACGCCAATTTGTAAGAAGTTGAAGTCATGAAATACAACCAGTACGATGATAATTTGGGCGTCATGAGAGGTAGCGTGAAAATACGACGACTCAGTCCCCGTACCTTGGCATATCCCATCAACATTTCTCTGTATGTCAATAGATCATCACAGCCAATATCAAAACTTTGGTTGTAGGTTTCTGGGTTAAATAAACTTTTAATCAAAAAATCCAAAACGTTGGCTATTCCTATCGGTTGGCATTTTGTATTCAACCATTTGGGAGTGATCATTATGGGTAATTTTTCTACCAAGTCACGAATGATTTCAAACGATGCGCTTCCCGAACCAATGATGATTCCTGCACGTAAAGCAGTGAAATTAAATTTCCCTTGCGATAGCGTTTTCTCCACTTGCAGTCGTGAATTCAAATGTTTCGACAATTGGCTTTGATTGGCTAAACCGGTCAAATAAATCACATGTTCACACTGCGTATTATTTACAGCATTCACAAAATTCTGTGCACAGGTTTTTTCCCTTTCTTCGTAACCACTACCATTGCTCATGGAATGCATCAAATAATAGGCACCATCGATATCATGTGGAATTTTATGTAAAGATTCTTTGTCTAGAAAATCAACTTCAATCACCTCTATTTGATCGTTGGAAATTCCTTTGGGATAATTAAAACGAGGGGCATCACGAACACAGCAAATGACTCGATGTCCCTGAGAAGCAATTACACTTATCATTCGTTTGCCTATGTAACCGGTGGAACCTGTAAGAAGTATTTTTTTCATAAAAAATCTTCAATCTTAGTGAACGAATTCAGCGGGAACAAATTCTTTAATATGCACACGACTCGCTTTGATGTCGTGCAACAAACTATACAAACCAAAGAAAGCTCGGTTCATATAAATAAAATGTTGAGATCCACGGTTTCCATTGAATTTTTTGATTTCTCTGCTTTTGCCGTATTTATCTCCCAATTCGTAAATCTGATTAAAGAATACATCGTCTTCAAAATCAAATTTATCGTGTTTAAATGGAGCGGAAAAAAGCGAAATCATTTCGTGGAATAATTGACTGAAAAATGCCAACTCCTCGGGGGAATCATCTTTCCTCAAAATTTCCAATTCGAACATCTTCTGAGTGAATATTTCAGGATTGTCTATATTTTCAGGTCGAATCAATTCAAAATAGGGTGTATAGAATTCGTCAGGAATTTGTTTCATACATCCAAAATCCAAAGCGATTAGGTCGCCTTCGGTTGAAACCAAAAAGTTTCCCGGATGAGGGTCGGCATGCACTTTTCGTAAAGTATGTATTTGATACATATAGAAATTCCACAGCGCTTGACCGATTTGATTCGCTAAATCTTCATCTGTATTCTCAGCTGCAAATTCAGAGAGGTGTTTTCCATGCATCCAATCCATGGTTATAATTCGGTCACTGCTTAATTCTGGATAATAATTAGGGAATTTCAAGTGGTTGATATGTGCACATTTTTCAGAAACTTCCATACTTTGCTCTACTTCCAAAATATAATCGGTTTCTTCCAATAACTTGTTTTCAACTTCTTTGAAATAACGATCGGAATCTTTTCCTTGTAAGTTAAACATGCGAATGGCAATCGGTTTTACTAATGCCAAATCCGAGGAGACGCTGTCTGCAACTCCGGGATATTGGATTTTTACAGCCAGTTCTTTGCCGTCTTTTTTTGCTTTGTGAACTTGGCCAATGCTCGCTGCATTCACAGATTGCGCATTGAATTCATCATAAATTTCAGAAGGGAATTTTCCAAAATAATTCTTGAACGTTTTATTTACCAAAGGAGCTGAAAGAGGTGGAACTGAAAATTGAGCCAAAGAGAATTTATCTACATATTGCTGGGGAAGTATGCTTTTTTCCATACTCAACATTTGCGCAACTTTTAGTGCAGATCCTTTTAGATGGGAAAGTCCGTCATAAATATCTTCCGCATTGGCTTGATTGAGTTTTTCGCGCGCGTCCTCTTCACTTTTTGTGATTTTATCTTTGTAATAATTCAAATAATTCTTACCCACTTTTGCGCCTGTGGTCACCAATTGACTCGCACGTGATAATTTTGATTTGGGAATACTATTTACTGTTTTCATTGCTGAAATTAAAATTAATTGAAAGGTGGAATCGGATTATTTGGATGGTTTGAATTCTTTAAACATAAACTTTCCGAAGTCGGCTACGTTTTTAAATGCGTTCAAATTGATTAATTCAAAACCCGCATTCACCGATTTCTCTATAAATACATCTGTTTTTTCGAAATTGGCAGAGTCATCATTCAACCAGAATTTTAAAGTTCCCAAAAGATGCAGCCATGCCGATTCTTCCATCACTTTATCCTGGATTTTATTGATGTCCTTTTGTTTTAGGTCTAATTTTTCAATCTCTAATTCCTGTGCAAAATCTAAAAACTCCAATCGTAAACCTTTCAATTTCTTCAAATCGGCCAAAGATTGATTTCCCAAAGCATATTGCACAAAACTTCGATTCATTTTTAAATTCTCAAAAAATGTATAGTAAAAACTAAGCAATTTTTCTTTTGGAGAATAGGTAGAATAATCATCGGACGTATGCAAAGTTGTCACTGTAGCCTGAAATAAAGCTTCAAAAAAATAATTTTCTATCGACGGTAAACTGCTAAAGTGAAGATAGAAATCAGATTCTTCAACCCCGTGTTTTTTTGCAAAAGCATATACACTTTTGGGCTTTGCTTCGCGCAACACATCGTCTGTGTACCATTCAAGAATTTGATTTTTATCGATTGTTATTTTTTGATTTTCCATTTGTGTAATTTAACACATATAGATTCAATATTCATGCCTTACTACGTAAAAACCAATTAAACTTTTTAATCGATAAATAGGTTGAAGCGAATTCTACCTCCGTGTTTTTTTAATTGATTTTCCGTTAAAGAATTGTTTTTTTAGAGATAAGAAAATACAATTGAAACGAATCCTTTGTACTTTGTGCTATATATTTTATCTTCGCAAACTATGCAGATGGATAACTTTGAAGACTTAAAAAATTTATTAAGCCAGCCCAAACGAATCGTTCTAATTCCTCACCGAAATCCAGATGGTGATGCAATTGGTTCGACCTTGGCAATGGCGCAGTACTTAACCAAAAAAGGACACTGTTGTGATATTGTTTCGCCCAATGATTTCCCCAAATTCTTAAAGTGGATGGAAGGTGCGAAAAACATTCATATCGCGGAATACAACCCAGGCAACTCAAGACGATTGGTTGAGAATGCAGAATTAATTTTTATTTTGGACTTTAATTCTATTCAACGAATCGATGAAGTGGGTGAGTGGTTGAGCCGCTCAAAAGTGCCGAAGGTAATGATTGATCATCATCAAGAACCTGAACAATTTGATTTTATGTATTCCGACACTTCCATTCCAGCGACATGTCAGATGGTGTATAATTTCATGGAAGCCATGGGTGATTTGGATTTAATTGACACATCCATCGCAGAATGTATTTACACCGGAATTATGACGGATACCGGAAATTTCCGTTTTCGAAGTACATCCGGCGATACCCATCGTGTGGTGGCACACTTGATGGACATAGGAATTGACATCGATAAAATCAATAACAACGTTTCAGATACCCAGACGATAAGTCGAATGAAGTTGTTGAGTATGGCGTTGAATTCGCTGGAAGCCTCGGTGGAACATCGTTCGGCATTTATGTTTCTCACGCGCGAACAGCAAATCAATGAAGGATCTCAAAAAGGAGATACCGAAGGTTTTGTGAATTACGGTTTGGGATTGAATGATTTTGTGTTTTCCGTAATTTTTATTGAGGATCAACAAAATGATTTCATTAAAATCTCGTTTCGATCCAAAGGGAATTTCGATGTGAATCAATTTGCTCGAAATCATTTCAACGGAGGCGGGCATGTAAATGCAGCAGGCGGTCGTTCCGATTTGAATTTGAAAGAAACGATTCAGAAATTCAAAGAATTATTGGAAGAGTATAAACAAGAATTACAACAAGTAACAATTTGAGATTAATAGCATTCATAACATTCGTTTTAATTCTATCCGCTTGCAAAAGTAAAGTGGTTCAATATCCTGTGAATTACGAAGAAGAACGTGAGAAATTCATGGAATTCTCCCAAGATCGAAACAAGGATATTTTGAATGAAGACAACGAATTGATTCAAAATTACATCGATAGTTTAAATCAACCTTTTGTACGAACTTCGTACGGATTTTGGATTTCAAATTCCGCAGAAGCTACCTCAGAAATGGCAAAAGGAGGTGATTATGTAAAATATGAATACGAAGTAACGGATTTCGATAACCAAACGATTTATGCCAAAGAAGATATTGGAATACAAGAAGGTGTTTTGGGAAAACAAAATTTACCGCGTGGTTTGCATGTTACCTTGCAATTGATTGAGAAAGGAGATTCTGCGATAGCGCTTTATCCGTCATTTTTGGCGTATGGTGGATATGGAGATCAACATAAAATAGGTGGAAATGCACCTTTGATTTTTAAAGTAAAAGTGTTAGACATTAAGAAAAAAGATAAATGAGAAAATTAATAACAATCCTGACAGCAGCAGTTTTAATTACGAGCTGTTCCACTGTCAAAATACCAAATTCAATGAGTAAAGAAGAATACAGCAATTTGAAAGACGGCTTGTATGCCCAAATGGAAACCACAAAAGGAACAATGACCATAGAGTTGTTTGAAGAAGAAGCACCTCTAACTGTTGCCAACTTTGTAGGTTTAGCCGAAGGAACCAAAGAAAACAAAGCAAAGCCTTTGGGAACACCTTTTTATGACGGAATTGTTTTCCACCGTGTGATCAAAGATTTCATGATCCAAGGAGGAGATCCCGACGGAAAAGGAACTGGTGGGCCGGGTTATAATTTCGAAGATGAGTTTTTCTCAGACAGAAAACACGATACAAAAGGAATTCTATCCATGGCCAATGCAGGACCTGGAACCAACGGTAGTCAGTTCTTTATCACCGAAGTTCCTACACCTTGGTTGGATGGTCGTCACACCATCTTTGGTCAAGTAATCCAAGGCTTGGATGTGATTGATACTATTGCCAATGTGGAAAAAGGAGCCCAAGACCGCCCGAAAGAGGATATTAAAATCGAACATGTATACATCATCAAAAAAGGAGATAAATACAAAAATTACGACGGTGGAAAAGCATTTGAAAAAGCACAAGCGGAAAATAAAGCGAAAGTAGAAGCGATCCAAAAAAAGGAGCAAGCTGAAAAAAATGTTGAAATTCAACGTCAAAAAGACTTGACTGCCAAAGCACAAAAAACAGCTTCAGGATTAATGTATTACATCGAGAAAGAAGGAACAGGTGATTTACCAAAACAAGGTGATGCAGTGGAAGTTCATTATACCTTGCGCTTAAATGACGGTGAGAAATTAGATTCTTCCCACGATCGTAATCAACCGTTGGATGCCGTAGTAGGTGAAACGCAATTGATTTCGGGATGGATGGAAGCATTGACTTTATTTAAAAAAGGAACCAAAGTTTTCTTAATTATTCCTTCCGATTTAGGATACGGACCGCAAGGTGCAGGAGGTGTAATTCCACCGAATGCAACTTTGTATTTCGATATGGAAGTATTGGATTAAGAAATTAGAAACAGATAATTTCCCTCTTGGATTTCAAATTCTTGAGGGATTTTTTTTTAAATTCGAGTTGAATTTCGTGCTATGAAAAAAATTATAATAGAAAAATACCAAGCGCAAGATTTTGAATTGTACTTCGAGTTGGCAAAAGACGATGATATTATGAAATACATTACCGGAAAAGGAATGACTGCAGAGGAAGCCCGTAAAAAGTTTGATTTTTTTCTCGACTTGAATTCAAAAGACGAAAGGTTTGGGTATTTCAAAGTGTTTGAAAATGAATTACACATTGGAGATGGTAAATTGGTTGAATACTCCCAAAATCCTTTGGTTTTTGAAGTGGGATATTTGGTTTCAAAATCCTTTTGGAATCAAGGATATGGAACTTTAATCTGTCAGAAACTATTGAAATTGGCTCATAAATTAAATCCGAAAAAAGACGTCATTGGAATTATAGCAGCAGAAAATCTAGCTTCTAAAAAACTATTGTTAAAATTTGGATTTGAACCCTATTTTAGGGGAACAGAAGACGGTTGGGATACCGAAAAGTTGATACTGAAAAAATCCTAATAAAGGGATATTTTGGAATGTTGAAATTCCAACTAAAAAAATAACGATAAATTTGTTTCTATTAAAATTAATGTATGAAAGTTTCAAAAGTTATCCATGAATTAGAAAAATTAGCACCCACAGCGTATGCGGAAGGTTTTGACAATGTTGGATTGTTGGTCGGCGACCGGAATGCAGAAGTTACTAAAATTTTAGTCACACTCGATACATTGGAAAACGTGGTGGATGAAGCGATTAATAAAGGTGCGAATTTAATTGTCAGTTTTCATCCGATTATTTTTTCAGGATTAAAGAAACTAACCGGAAAAACCTATGTGGAAAGAGTAGTCCAAAAAGCAATAAAAAACGATATTCATATTTATGCTACCCATACCGCTTTGGACAATTCGCAATTCGGAGTGAATTATCAAATCTCGAAACAATTAAATTTACAGAACACCGAAATCCTCATCCCGCAAAAAGGAACCTTGCGTCATTTGGTGACGTATGCACCGCTTGAATATGCGGATCAAATACGAAAAGCATTGGCAGAAGCTGGAGCAGGAAGTATTGGAAATTATGATTTTTGTAGTTTTAATATGGAAGGAACGGGAACATTTCGTCCTTTGAAAGGAGCCAATCCCCATTTAGGAGAAATTGGAAAGGTTCACTTTGAGAAAGAAGCCCGAATTAGTGTGCTGATTCCAACCCATTTGGAAAGAAAAATAATGAATGCGTTGAGAGAAAGTCATCCGTATGAAGAAGTTGCGTATGAGATTTTTGATTTGGTCAATTCCAATCAAACCATTGGGATGGGAATGATGGGAGAATTAGAAAATGAAATGACAGAGGCTGAGTTTTTGGATTATTTAAAAGATAAAATGAATGCGAAAGTAGTTCGTCACTCAAAATTATTGAATAAAAAAATTAAAAAAGTGGCAGTATTAGGCGGATCGGGAAGTTTCGCGATTGCAAATGCAAAACAGAAAGGAGCGGATGTATTTGTGACAGCGGATTTGAAATACCACGATTTTTTTCAATCAGAAAATCAGATTTTATTGGCGGATATGGGTCATTATGAGTCCGAACAATTCACTAAAAATTTATTAACTGCATATCTATCAGAAAAATTCCCTAATTTTGCAGTCCTAAAATCAGAGATTAATACGAATCCTGTTCATTACACATAAATTATGGCAAAAAAAGTTGAACAAAAAGAAATGACGGTAGAACAAAAACTACGCGCATTGTATGATTTACAATTGGTCGATTCCCGTTTAGACGAAATCCGAAACACCCGAGGGGAGTTACCTTTGGAAGTGGAAGATTTGAGTGATGACGTGATTCAGATGGAAACCCGTGTGAAGAAAATCGATGATGAAATCAAAGAATTAGAAGCTGAAATCAAAACCAAAAAGGAAGCGATCAAAGCATCTGAAGCATTGATGAAAAAATACACCAAGCAACAAGACAACGTGCGAAACAACCGTGAGTTTGAATCCTTGGCAAAAGAAGTTGAATATCAAGAGCTTGATATTCAGTTAAGCGAAAAACGAATCAAAGAATTCTTTGTTCGAATTGAGCACAAAAATCAAGTAAAAGAAGAAGCGATTGCAAAATTGGATGCAATGAAATCGCATTTGGATTTCAAAAAGGCAGAGTTGGAAGCCTTGGTGAAAGAAACAGAAAAAGATGAACAATTCTTAGAGAAAAAATCAGAAGAGTTTGCAGCCGTTATCGAAGAAAGATTATTAAAAGCATACAAACGAATTCGTGGCAATATGAAAAACGGATTGGCCGTTGTGCCGGTTCAGAGAGATGCTTCATTTGGCTCTTTCTTTACCATTCCACCGCAAAGACAGTTGGACATCGCACAGCGTAAAAAGATTATCTTTGACGAGCACAGTGGTCGAATTTTAGTCGATGCCGAATTGGCACAAGAAGAAGAAGAAAGAATTGATGCACTTTTGAAGTAATTCAATTTATCCCATACAAAAAGCCGTTTCGTTTATAAAATGAGACGGCTTTTTCTATGGGGACTATTTCCTCTATTTTCACTTTTATCGGACGCAATTTCCTACCTTCAATGGGAAGTTTGTTTCTATTAAAGGAATAGAGAATAACTATTTAAATATCATCAAAGTCCAAATCCGTAAAAGAATCGGTGGAATTGTTTTGAAGTTCTGTAATTGCAGATGTTTCAGTCTGAGATTCATAATTTTTTTGATGACGCTCAGAAATTACCTCTTCCCCTTTTTCATTCACAACATACGAAGTCGTCTCGTCCAAAATAGAACGGAATCCTTCAAAATCTTCTTTATATAAATAAATTTTATGCTTTTTGTAGAAAAATGAACCATCCTCATTCGTGTTCTTTTTACTTTCCGTAATGGTTAAATAATAATCGCCGGCACGTGTTTCTCTAACATCGAAAAAATAGGTTCTCCTTCCTGCTCTTAAAACTTTGGAGAAAACTCCGTCACTTTCTGTTCTTTCTAAATTGTCATTTTCACTCATTGCATTTAATTTAAGAGGTGTTAAAACTCTGCTAACAAATCTATAAAATTTTTGTTAAAAAGCAATTTTTTAATGAGAAATGACGCTTAGAATGAATATATTTTAAGAATGAACAAAATTATAAATGCTTAGACTATTGATTTTCTGTCTCTGCGAGCTGTTTTTTGATCAAAGAAAAATAAGCACCTTCGGTAGATAAAAGATCGGAATGGGTTCCATATTCGACTACTTCTCCATCGTCTAACACCAATATATGGTCTGTGTTTTTTGCGGATGAAATACGATGGGTAATAATCAATGTGGTTTTTTGATTCATTTCAGATTGCAAATTATTCAAGATCTTCTCTTCGGTTTCTGTATCAACGGCGGATAAACTATCGTCGAAAACCAATATCTCGGGTTCTTTGATTAAAGCCCGTGCAATGGAAATCCGTTGTTTTTGTCCTCCGGATAAAGTTACACCTCGTTCACCTAAAATGGTATCGTATTTTTCTCTGAATTGATCGATGTTATCATGTACTGCCGCTTTTCGAGCGAATTCTTTGGCTTCTTCCAATCCTTTTTCTTCATCCGCACCAAATAGAATATTGTGTACAATGGAATCGGAGAATAAAAAAGCCTCTTGCGGAACAAATCCTATAGCATTTCGTAAAGAATATAAATTTAGGTTTTCATACGGAATATCGTCAATCAAAATTTGACCATCCGTTGGTTTTAACATACGTGCTAATAAAAGAGCGATAGTTGATTTACCTGATCCCGTTCTTCCCATAATCGCGACAGATTTTCCTTTCTCAAGGGTAAATGAAACATTTTTTAAAGCCTGAATTCCTGTATTCTCATACGTATAACTTACATTTCGGAATTCGATCTTCCCGAAAATAGGAGTTTCTTTTTCAACCGAATTAACGATTTCTGGTTCTTGTTTCATAAATTCGTTGATTCGCGCCATGGAAGCTTCGGCTCTTTGAATCAACATCGTTACAAATCCTAGCGATGTAAAAGGCCAAATCAACATATTTAAATACATAAAATATTGGGCAATGACACCGATGTCCAAAATCCCTTGGTAATACCGAAGCCCACCAATATAAAGAATCAATAAATTACTAAGACCTACAACCAAAATCATCAAAGGAGAAAAGAATGCTTCAACTTGTGCAAGTGAAAGCGCCTTTTTTTCATAACCTTCAGCTTCCTTCGCGTATTTTGCCTTGGTAGATTCTTCGGTATTGAATGATTTAATGACCCGAATTCCTGAAAAAGTATCTTGAACCATCGATGAAACTTCGGACTGTTGTTGCTGAACTTCCTTGCTTTTTTTATTGATAGTGGAAGCAACTTTATAAATTAAATACGAAAGAATAGGCAAGGGACCCAATGTATAAAGCGTCATCATCGGATCTATGTTGATCATAAATACCAATATAATCGTCGCTCTGGAAATTAAATCCATGGGATACATAATTCCAGGGCCTAAATATTGCCGTACATAGGAAACATCTTCGGTGATTCGATTCATCAAATCTCCGGTTTTATGTTTTTTGTAAAAGGAGAGTGAAAGTCTTTGGTATTGTTTGAAAATCTCGTTTTTTAAATCGTATTCAATATGACGTGATGTAGCAATAATCATCAACCGAACGCCAACAGAAAATAAACCCGCTATAATTTTCAGACCAATAAATAAAAGCGCAGCATACATCAAACTATTTTTCACAGTCGATAAATCAGCGACTTCTTGGGACTGAAATTGAGTAAGTAAAGACTGAATTTCATTGACCGCACTCCCAACAAAACCAATCGAATAAACGGATATAAAGTTCGAAAGCACCACCATAACAAAGCCAGCTCCTAACTGCTTACGGTACTTCCAAAGAAATTTATTTAAAGATTGTAGTTCTTTCACGTCACAAAGTTAAGGCTTTTTGCATACCTTTGCCCTTGCTTAAGGCGATTTAATTATTTTGAAATTATGTTGGGAAGAAGACAGCTTCGTGAGAAAGCCATGCAGGCAATTTATGCCTGGAAAACCGGTGGTGTTGACACCAATCAAAGGCTTGTTGAAAAAAGTATGTTGAAAGGAGTGGATGAAATTTATGATTTATACATCAATTTACTCAATTTATTAAAATTTCAAAAAGAGATTTCAGAAGATAAAATTGAACGCGCTAAAAACAAAAACCTTCCAACGGAACAAGATTTAAATCCAAATTTAAAATTCGTGAACAATGCTATGTTTCGAATTTTGGATGAGAATGAAGAGTTAGCGGACTATTCTGAAAAAAATAAACAGCTGGCTTGGACCAAATTGGATTCGTATCCAAACCTACTTTACAAAGAAATTGTAGAGAGCGATTTGTATGCCAACTACATGAAAACCCCCAATGCTACTTTTGATAAAGACAAAGCATTCATCATGGATGTCTATGAACAAATCATAGCGCCCAATGAAAGTTTACACGATTGGTTGGAGGAACAGAATTTATATTGGGCAGATGATGTTCATATTGCAAATTCAATGGTGATGGTGACTTTGAAGTCTTTTGTGCCAAAAAGTGGACCGAGCTTGAAGTTATTTAAGGTGTATAAAGACGATGAAGACCGTCAGTTTGTGATTGATTTATTTCGTACGACCATTCGTCATACAGATGAAACCCGAAAGTTAATCGAAGAAAAAGCGACCAACTGGGAATTGGATCGGATAGCTAGTGTGGATTTAATTTTGTTACAAATGGCATTGACCGAATTCCGCTATTTTCCAAACATCCCACCCAAAGTAACCTTGAATGAATACATTGAATTGTCGAAAGTGTATTCGACAGAAAAAAGTAAAGTATTCGTTAACGGAATTTTAGATCGATCTTTAAAAGAGATGAATGACGTTTAATTACTTTTTTTAATTTAACTATTCCACTAAAAAGATTTTTCTTACTTTTAGTCCTTTAAAAATCAAACAATAAAAACGAAACAAAATGAAAAATACAATTTTTACAATAGGTGTCTTGGCAATTTTGACCATGGTATCGTGTGAGAAAGATAAAGCATCCAATCTTTTTAGCGATGCTGAAAAACAAGAACTAGCAAGTAATGTAGTAGATCCTGCAACTGCGGCTGAATTGAAATTTGAAACCCCCTCCTATGATTTAGGAGAGCTACCCGAAGCGGCAAAAGTGGATCATTATGTAAAGTTTACCAATACAGGTAAATCACCTTTGATTATCAAAAAAGCAGTAGGTTCATGTGGATGTACGGTGCCCGAATGGCCAAAAGACCCAATTGCACCGGGAGCTAGTGATTCTTTGAAGATTTCATACAATGCACAAGGTAAGCACGGAAAACAAACCAATACTGTAACCCTTACAACCAATACCATTAATGGTACCGAGAAGTGGACGTTTTCAGCAACTTTACCCCTAGCAGCAACACCTCAATAAATAGAAGTAAATAATTTAAACGGAAGATAAAATTTAGAAATGAAGAATTTAGCAGTAGTATTCTCCCAGCTCGGAGCCGAAGGCGGAGGAATGTCCACCTTGTTGTTATTCGGAGGTATGTTTGTCATTATGTATTTTTTAATGATTCGCCCCAACTTGAAGAAACAAAAACAAGAGAAAAAATACCAAGAAGAGTTAAAACGTGGAGACTGGGTGGTTACCACTTCAGGAATTCACGGTAAGGTAATAGAAATTTCAGCAGAAACCGTTATGTTAGAAACGGGTGCAGGAAAGATTAAATTTGAACGTGCAGCGATTTCTAAAGAATTAAGCTCAGCGCGTTATTCGAACGGAGAAGATAAGAAAGATTAATTGAGTGTATCTCTATGAAAACCGAAGTTTTTAACTTCGGTTTTTTTGTTTAATTTCGTAAGGTCATTTAATTTTTTCAAATGAAAATAATAGGTCTTACCGGTGGAATCGGTTCGGGAAAAACAACGGTTGGGAAATGGTTTGCAGAAAATGGAATTCCCGTCTATGATTCAGATTCCGAAGCAAAGTTGTTAATTAAAGAAAACGATGAATTGCGATTGAAAATATCATCGCTTTTAGGTGATGAGGCTTATGTGGACGGGGTTTACAATCGAAAATTTGTCGCAGCAAAAGTATTTTCGAATCCCAGATTATTAGAGAAACTAAATGAAATTGTCCATCCAGCTGTATTCGAACATTTCCATAATTGGGTGAAAAATCAAAAATCAGAATTTATTATAAAAGAAGCCGCTATCTTGTTTGAAAGTGGTTCCTACAAAGATTGTGATCTCATTATTTCTGTAGTTGCAAAAGAAGAACTTCGGATAGAAAGGGTGGTGAAAAGAGACGGTTTGGATCCTAATCAAGTGCGGGATCGCATTCGTACCCAATGGACAGATGAGTTACGTATTAAACATTCTGATTTTGTAATCAACAACGACTTAGATCTCATTTATTTAAAATCAGAATTCCAACGAGTTTATAACGAATTGTTAAAGCGTTTCCAAACAAGTTAATTCGATGTTAAACTCCATTTTAACAATTTTGGAAAGGTTAGATTTGTAAGTAGATTTCTATGAAGAAAGGATTCAATAAGATATTAATCATTCTGATGAGTATTGCACTCATCGGATTGGTCATCATCCAGTTTTACTGGACGCAAAAAGTGTTTGTGTCTCATACCGAAGAGTTTAACGGTCGCGTCTATCAAGCGCTGAATGCAACGGTGGATGAAATCAATCAATTGGAACTTCAACAATACTATTCCCGTTTTGAAAAAGTTCGGAATGATTTTGAAGCTTCGACTGAAAAACCGCAAGTGATGTCTTCCCAATTGGTTCAAGACTCTGCAGGAACGACGTATATAACCATGACGCGGTATATTTTGGAACGATCCGTAGTTCCCATTTCAAATCAATACAACGACAGTTTAATCAGTGCCAATTTATATTCCCAAGAACAAACCGTTCGTATTCCAAAAGATTCCGGTGCAAATATGATTCAAAATTTGAATCTTAATACGGAAGAGAACTTTAAAAACTCCAACTTCACCATTGAACGTTTGGCGCGATTGGATGCTGGAAATAGACCCATCGATAAACGAATAAACTTTAAATTACTCGATTCCATTTACAACAAACAACTTCGGATACGCGGAGTTCAATCCCATCCCCAACTCGCTATTTTGAAGGCGGACTCTACATTGACAAAGGTAGTTAGTTCAGAATTTAAAGAAAAGTACAAGGAATACACCATTCCTATTTTTTATGACAACCACGACAAACCCCAATATCTTTTTTCGACTTATTTTCCAGATAAACAATTATCCATTTTAGGACCCATTATTCCGATTGTGATGTTGACTTTGATTTTTACCATCATTATTGTTTCTGTTTTCTCTTTGGCGATTTATTACATGCAACTTCAGCGAAATATTTCTGAAATCAAAACCGATTTCATTAACAATATGACCCATGAATTCAAAACGCCTATTGCCACCATTAATATTGCGTCGGATGCATTGAAAAATGAGAAAATTATATCCGATAAAGAACGAATTAAATACTATGCAGATTTAATAAAGCAAGAGAACAAGCGGATGAATATGCAAGTTGAAATGCTGTTGCGAATGGCGAAGTTGGAGCGGAATCAAGTCGATATATTTGTACAGGAATTAGATATAAATGATTTGGTTCGAAAAAGTGTGTCTACTATGCGATTTATAGTCAATAACTTAAATGGCACTATTTTTGAAGATTATCAAGCGAGTCAATCCATTATAGAAGGAGATATATTTCATTTGGAGAACGCCATAAATAATATATTGGATAATGCTCGGAAATATTCAAACGAGAATCCTCAAATCTATGTGAAGACCTACAATGAAGATAATAAAATAGTTATTGAGGTGAGAGACGAAGGGATAGGAATTCAAAAAGCGGTTCTGAAAAAGATTTTTGATCAATTTTACCGCGAAGAAACTGGAAATGTGCACAATGTGAAAGGGCACGGTCTTGGATTGGCATACGTTCAGAAGATTGTAGAGTTACACAAGGGTGTGGTTTATGCGGAAAGCGATCTTGGAAAAGGAAGTACATTTATTATAAAACTACCGATTAAATAGAAACACAATGAATGATAAACAAAGACTACTTTTAGTAGAAGATGATCCAAGTTTTGGAGCTGTCTTGAAAGATTATCTTGCCATAAATGATTTTGAGGTTACCCATGCGATTGATGGTGAAGATGGTTTAGCAAAATTCAAAGCAGGAGAGTATGATTTATGTATTTTAGATGTGATGATGCCTAAAAAGGATGGATTTACATTAGGAAAAGAAATTAAAGAGTTGAAAAATGATCAACCCATTATTTTTCTTACCGCTAAAAACATGCGAGAAGATGTACTGGCTGGATACAAAATAGGAGCGGATGACTACATCCTTAAACCGTTTGATTCCGAAGTTTTGTTGTACAAAATCAGAGCGGTACTGCAAAGAAATTCATCAGACGAAGAAAAATTTGAACAAGATGAATTTAAAATTAGTAATTTTCATTTCAATGCAAAACTTCGCCAACTGGTAATTGGAGATGTTGCGCACAAACTTTCTCCGAAAGAAAGTGAATTACTTCGACTGTTGGCTGTATATAAAAATGACTTGATGCCCAGAGAAGTAGCGCTTACTCGAATTTGGCATGACGATAATTATTTCACTTCAAGAAGTATGGATGTGTACATCGCCAAATTAAGAAAATACTTAAGAGATGATCCCAAAGTGGAAATTGTGAATATCCACGGTGAAGGATTTCGGTTATTGGTAACCGAATAATTTAAACCGAAAAATAAATTAAATCCCTTTCTAATTCATTTTGGAAAGGGATTTTTTGATTTGAATTTTGCGGACAAAAAAATCCGATTGCTCGGACTTTTTGCAGGGATTCAATCCATGAATTGGATTTAAATGGAAGTTTAGAAATGTTTTCCTCTTCTTCGCATATTTGGATTTTGAAGATTTCTTCCGACATTGATTCGTTTCATTTGCTCTTGCATCATCTTTATCTGATCGGTAAACATTCCTTTGTTATCCAGTGCTTTGGATTCTTTCAACAAAATTTCAGCTTCTTGTTTTCTTCCTTTTGCCATTGCAGCACCCGCTAAACTTAATTTCGCCATGGCGCGGTCATGCTTGTACGTTAAGCCATATTCCAACGCTTTTTTCATCAACTTTTCAGATTCATTGATGTTGGTTTGCGCTACTGTAATTCCTTTCATGTAATGAAAGTAACCGTATTGCTTTTTAATAAGCTGACTGCTTGGATTGGTTATTTTATCTAAAAACCCTTTGGCTTTGTCAATGTTCTGCTTTCGCATGTGCCAGAATGCCAGTAAGATATATTCGTTTTTGAAATATAATAAAATTGGGAAGGATGTTAACATCAAAACGATAAATCCCCATCCATATTCACGGATTGTAAATAAATAGATTCCGCCTACAATCATGAGAGCTGCGATTGCTAATTTTATGTACTTATTCATTGTTTATAATTGTGCGATTATTTTTTCGGCTATTTCTGTCATTTCCTCTTTACTTATTTCCAATTTCGGACCTGAGAAATTCATGTCACCCATCGAATTTAGTGGAATTAAATGAACATGAACATGCGGAACTTCAAGTCCCACAACCGCCATGCCCACGCGTAAGCATGGAATTGCTTTTTCTATTCCTTGTGCGATTTCATACGCGAAATCCATCAATCCCGAATAGGTGGATTGATCCAAATCGAAAATTTTATTCACTTCCTTTTTAGGGATGACCAAAACATGGCCTTTCACTACAGGAAAAGCATCTAAAATCGCAATGAATTCCTCATTTTCTGCAATTTTATAGGAAGGTATTTCACCCTGGATGATTTTCGTGAATATACTAGGCATCTAAATCGAGTTTAAGTTCTAAAATCTCAAATTTCAATGCACTTCCATTCGGCAAAACAATGTCTGCAGTTTCGCCCAATTTCTTACCTAATAGACCTTTCGCGATCGGTGTATTTACGGAAATCTTTCCTTTTGAAAGGTCGGCTTCGGTTTCAGGAACAAGTTGATAGCTCATCTCCATTCCGTTGGCCAAGTTTTTAATTTTTACAGTGGATAATATAGAAACTTTTGTTTTGTCTAATAAGGAAGGGTCAATAATTCGCGCATTCGCAACTTGATCCTTTAATTTTGAAATGCGCATTTCCAAAAGCCCTTGAGCTTCTTTAGCTGCGTCATATTCCGCATTTTCAGACAAATCCCCTTTGTCTCTTGCTTCTCCAATCTGCTGTGAGATCTTGGGCCTTTCAATCGACTCCAAATGATCAAGCTCTGCACGCAATTTGTCCAGGCCTTCTTTCGTTACATATTGTATATTTGCCATATCTAAATGATTTAAAAAAGAATAATCCTGCGGTCTATTCCGCAGGACTATCTTTGCAAAGATAAGAAATAATTATATAAATAGAGGTATGAATTTTAATATTTTGAAAAGGTTAATGCCTTTTGTTTTAGTGAGTTTGTTAGTTATATTCACAGCTTGTAGGGATGATGATGGCCAGAAAAACTGCAATCCACAGTATGCGATTTCAGCATCTATTAATATAAATTTACCGCTTTACAGTCAACTAGAAACAAGGAATTGGACGTATGTAGGAGGCGCAGGAACGGGTTCCAAAGGTATAATAGTTATTAAGACCACAAATGGCTACAAAGCCTATGATCGGAATGCGCCGCATATTTGTCCTACAATCAATTCGCAACTAGAAGTGGTGGACGATATTAAACTTTTTTGTCCGGAAGATGAAGCGGAATGGATTTTGTTGACCGGTGAACCGATTAAAATTGCAGATCGTGCACCCAGAGTGTACAGCGCAGTGAGAATCGGTGATATAATCTCAATATCTAATTAAAAATACAAGACTATGTTTGGAAACATGATGGAAATGATGGGCAAATTCAAATCAGTCCAGGAGAATTTCAAAAAACTTAAAGAAAAATTGGACAGTCAATCTTTTACAGAAACATCTTCAGATGGAACCCTTTCAATTACTTTAACTGAATTGGGCACAATTAAAGATATTCAAATTGCATCGGGATTACTTGCCGATAAAGAACAATTGGAGGACACTTTGGTGGTTACCTTAAACAAAGCCTTAGAAAAAGTAAAAGAAAATGCGATCGAACAAGCGAAAAACACAGTGAGCGGAAGCCTTCCATCCATCATGTGAATTTAGGTTCGATGATTTAATTCTTATCAATTGGGTTTCTAAAAATCGGCTTAGTTAATAGGTAATTCCACAATGTATAGGAATTTATTCTTCACTTTGTGTTCTACTTTATCCAACACTTTGGCACCTCTACGTTCAAAGAAGGTCAATCCATTCGGGTCGAGAAGTAGGGTGACTTTTTCCACATTGTTTTGCTTCAAAAATTCACGCGCGTATTTAAACATAGCCGAACCGTATCCTTTTTTCATATAAGGCGTATCGATCCAATACTGAGCGATTCGGGTAACGGGTTTAATTTCTTCCAAAGCAAAGAAACCCACGATTTCATCTTCCAAAGTCGCTTTGATAACTGTATGTGTCTTTAAAAAATCTTCTGTAATAGTTAAACTCTGATTCCAAAGCTCCATAGCTTCTTTTGAATAACCCCAATGACGTTTTGAGCGTATAGCAACGCCGCTTAAGTCTTCTGCATCTTCAAGTGTAGCCGGTACGTAAATCATGTCTTCCGGCGGTAATTTAGAGTAGTTCATAGTATTCCGTCTTAAAAGTGATGAGTCCAAATTTAACCTTTTTTATTGATTTTGTCAAGTCTTGCAAATTTTATTCAAATAATTTAAAATTTGATGAATAAACTATCTTTGTATTTAAATTCAAATTACTCAAAATGACCAAACAAGAAATCCTTGATAGCTTTGACCCCAATCAACCGGGATTGGCAGATGCCACTTTGTATGGATTGCCTTTTTCGGCTGAACAAAGCGAAATAATCATCGTTCCCGCGCCGTGGGAAGTTACAGTTAGCTATGGAGCCGGTGCTTCTGAAGGTGTTGAAGCGGTTTTTCAAGCTTCTTTTCAAATTGATTTACTGAATCAAGAATTTCCGGATTTATGGAAATTAGGGATTTATATGGATCAAGACATTCCCGATTGGAAGTCGAAAAGCGATGTGTTGAAAGAAAAAGCATTGACGATTATTGAAGCATTGGAGAAAGGAGAAAATGTGGAAGATTCAGCTTTTCTCAAAGAAAATCTTCAGAAAATAAACCTTGAAAGTGAGAAATTCAAAAACGAATTGAATGAACGCATTCTTTTTTGGATGAATCAAAATAAAAAAGTAGGACTTTTGGGAGGAGATCATTCCACACCCCTTGCGTATTATGAAGCTTTGGCAACCAAGCACGAGAATTTTGGAATTCTTCATCTGGATGCGCATATGGACTTACGAGAGGCTTACGAAGGATTTACGCATTCTCACGCTTCCATAATGTACAATGCGTTGAAAATCCCTCAGATCAAGAAAATTGTTCAGGTTGGGATTCGTGATTTCTGTGAACAAGAAGTAGAAGCAGTAAAAGCAGCGGGCGAAAGAGTTCGGGTTTTTACCGATTTGGATTTGAAAAAAGAAGCATTCGAGGGTGGGAATTGGAAACATAAATGTTTGAGCATCATCAATGAACTTCCCCAAAAAGTACACATCAGTTTTGACATCGATGCTTTGTTTCAATGGTATTGTCCCAATACAGGAACGCCCGTTCCTGGAGGATTGTCCTTTGAACAAGCGATCTATTTACTGTCTCAACTTGCAGAATCTGGAAAAGAAATTATTGGTTTTGATTTGGTGGAAGTTTCTCCCGGAGAAGGAGATTGGGATGGAAATGTAGGTGCGCGCATGCTTTTTCATTTGTGTGGCGTTCTTGCGAAATCACACGGTTTGGATGTGGGAAAGAAAATTGAATTCTAATGGAAATAATTCTTAAAAACCAAAAAGTCGTATTAAAAGCAGCTTCTTTTTGATTAGTTGGGAATATAGGCTGTCAAATCAATTGCACTTTCGTTGAAATAATCGTACTTTAGCTAATCCAAAATTCTTAGGATTATGATTTACGAAGAAAATGAAGTGTTGAAAAAATTGCCCCAACATTTGAGGCAGTTTATCAATGACCAACATTATGAGAATTATACGCCCATTGATCAGGCGGTATGGCGTTATGTAATGCGAAAAAATGTGGATTATCTTCGTAAAGTTGCCCACGGGAGTTATATAGAAGGGTTGAAACGTACCGGGATTTCTACAGAAGAAATTCCAAGTATGTACGGAATGAATCGAATTCTAAAAGACATTGGTTGGGCTGCTGTTGCTGTGGATGGATTTATTCCGCCCACTGCATTCATGGAATTTCAAGCGTACAATGTTTTGGTAATTGCCCATGACATTCGACAAATTCAAAATATAGAATATACACCTGCTCCAGACATTATTCATGAATCCGCAGGGCATGCACCGATTATTGCTAATCCCGAATACGCTGAATATTTACGTCGTTTTGGTGAGATTGGAAGCAAAGCGATTTCTTCTGCTAGGGATTATGAAATGTATGAAGCGATTCGTCATTTATCCATTGTAAAAGAAGACAGAGAAAGCGATCCCAAGGTAATTGATCGCGCAGAGCAAAAGGTTTTGGACTTACAAAATACCGAAACTGTGTTTTCTGAAATGTCTAAAATTCGGAATCTACATTGGTGGACTGTGGAATATGGATTAATTGGAGATTTAAAAAATCCGAAGATTTACGGTGCGGGATTGCTTTCGTCAATTGGTGAAAGTAAATGGTGTATGTCCGAAGAAGTAAGGAAAATTCCTTACGATATTTCGGCGGCCGAAGTTTCTTTTGATATTACAAAACCGCAACCTCAGTTGTATGTCACCCCAGATTTTGCACACTTGAATTTTGTGTTGGAACAATTCGCCAATCAAATGGGATTACGAACCGGTGGGACGGAAGGAATTCGACAATTGATTGAATCCAAAAATTTAGGAACCATCGAATACAATACGGGAATTCAAGTTTCTGGAATATTCAAAAGAGTAATTACAGATAAACATGATAATCCGGTTTACATCCAGACCGAAGGACCTACCGCACTGTCATACCATGAAAGAGAATTAATTGGACACGGAACAATTAACCATGCACATGGTTTTGGTTCGCCCATTGGGAAATTGAAAAACATCAATATTGCCATCGAGAACATGTCTCCCTTTGATTTGGAAGCCTATAAAATTCGGGAAGGAGAAATGACGTTTTTGGAATTTGAAGGTGATATAACAGTTGAAGGGGAGGTGATTACAGGTACGAGAAATAGAAGTGGAAAAGTTTTATTGGTCTCATTTAAGAATTGTACGGTGAAACATTTCGACGAAGTTTTATTCAAACCCGAATGGGGCGTTTATGACATGGCGATTGGGAAATCGATTGTCTCAGCGTATGCGGGACCTGCCGATTTCAATTCATTTGACATGACGAGTCATCAATTGGAAACCAAACCGAAAAAAGTGGAAGTACTTGCCAAAGTGGAAGTGCTGAGAGATATGTACAAAAGGACGCGAGATAGACGTCAGAATAAAACGTATGACGAACCCTTTATTGAAAAGGTGTTCAACGCACTAAAAAGAGATTATATGAACGAATGGTTATTGCCTGTTGAATTGTATGAAATGGCATTTAACTTAAACATTCCTTTAAAATTAGAGATCAAAGAACATTTGGAATCCATTGGTTCTCGAAATAAAGAAATTGCCCATCTTGTGGAAGATGGAATTTGGTTGGCAGAAAATCCAATTATTTCGGACGAGAAAACTTCTTTGACGCCAAATCTGTAAGTAAACCTCCTAGCCACGAAAAGAAAAACAGAACCGGTAGAATGGAAACTTCATACCATGTGGGGTGGTTCGGAGTAAAAATCACATCGAGATACGCAATTATAAAAAGAGAAAACCCAACGAGAGCCGCATACGCTTTCTTGGCTCTTTTCACGATGAGTGCAGCGACCAATCCACCAAAAGTAGCTCCTACACCACACGAAAATAGAAGCGCTAAGAAAAAGTTATTTCTAACTTCCGGCGTTCGTGCAGCATGTTTTATCACACGATTCCAATGCTCATAAGGGAATTTGGAGTAATCGTATTCAATCCAATTATCGTTGAGAGAAATCCCTAAAGTGATAAGAACCATGGCTACGGCGAGGCCCAGAATAACGGCTAATGTGTTGCGTAAAAATGTCATCGTATTTTAGATCGAAGCAATCATTGAAATTTCAACTTTCACATCTGCAGGTAATTTTGAAACCTGAACAGTCTCACGTGCGGGATATATACCATCTGTAAAATAGGATGCATAAATTTCATTCACAACGGTGAAATCATTCATGTCTTTCAAGAAAATGGTGGTCTTAACTACGCTTGAAAAAGAAGCACCGGCCTCTTTCAAAATCGCGTCTAAGTTCTTCATTACTTGATGGGTTGCCTCTGAGATTTCGTTCACAACTTCCCGTGTTTCTGGATTTGCAGGAATTTGTCCCGATATAAAAAGTAAGTTATGGATGGCCACAGCTTGACTGTATGGCCCGATTGCCTGAGGAGCATTGAGGGTATGTATAACTTTTTTCATACTGCAAATATAAGTTTTAAAAATTACCTCGTCTCAAAAGATTGGACGGTTTTTGATCGTATTTTACGGCATCTTTTAATATGGTTGCTTTTATACCGATGTAGAAATCCCAGGTTTTATAACGTCCGAAGGGAACCCAAGAAAAGGTTAAATTAAAACTACGTAAATCCCGATTGAAGGAGATTCGTGCTTGTGAAAATTCTTTGGACGTTAAATCATACGAAGTCGATGTGCTCAAACTCCAATAAGGTGTAGGTGAAACGGCAGCTGTTAAAGCTAAAACCGTGGTGTTAATTCCTTGTTTGGTATTAAATCGACTGTAATTGTGAGTGAAATTCATTCCTAATTTCCAAGGAATACTAAAATGTGCGTAGTCATATTCATCGAAATAAAAATTCTCATCCCGAATTTCTCCTCGTTTATCGTAGTTTTTCGCATCGAAATTTCCTCCGCCAAATGTTTTATTGTCAAAGTTATATCCGAAGTTTATACTGTAATTAGTCAACCGGAAAGCACCCAATTCACTGATTCTTGTTCCGGTTTCACTCCCTTCTTCAAAAACCATTTTATACGGATCAAACGTAGCTCTGAATTGGAGATTTAATTTTTGATTAAATAATCGTGTCATTCCTGAAACATTAATCGGTGCAAGTTTGAATTCATCTGCCGCTATGTTATAGGATGAAGTAATGTCAAAATATTCAAAGATCTTGATTTTGTCATATCCCGTAGAATCTGTTTTGGAACGCACTTTCATTTCTAAATTATTTCGAAGTCCAAAGTTTACCGATGCACTTTGTCCGGAGGAAGGCGCACCATAAACGCCACCATCAAATCGGGAATACCGGATTTTCCGTCCGTCTGCACCTCGGTAATAATCGTAATAACCCCACTCCTCAGATGCGAAATCGGGTCGGAAACTGAGTCCTAAAGATGGAGAAATTACATGTCGAATTCCTTTAATCATTGCATCTTCTTTTTTGGAAATGTAAGTTCCATATAAGTTGGTTGAAACTCCCATTCCCAAATTAAAAACGCGGTAGGAATCAAAACCGTTGATATCATTCGTCACGATTTGTTGTTCGTCTGTATCGAATTCTTTTTCATAGGTCTTTAAATACCAAACCTCATCATATGACGCATTGAAGGTAACTGGAAAGAAATTACCTAAAGTCGCTCCTGTATTCAAATCAAGTCGATGCTTGGCACCACTTTTCGCATCTTGCCACATTCGGTCGGTAAATGCATCGTCTTCGTTTGTGTCGATGTTATTTACCAAATTGAAATTATATCCAACGGCTAAATTTTTAGCTAAACCTTTTTTACTTCCCACTTTGGGTGCAAATGGATAAATTCGACTCATATTTACAGTCAACTGCGGTAAAACGAATTGCATGTTCGCAGGTTCGTTGCTGCTTCGGTTGTTGTTTTGATGATGAGATGCGACCATTGACATCGAGAAAGGCGAGTTTTGAAAAGTTTTATTGATTGAAATTGATGAAGAAGTTGAATTTGTATAAACATCTCCATTGATTACATTGTTGTTATTGATGCTTTCTCTGAAATATTGGGAACTCGATAAATTCACATTGGCTGCGAAAATTAAATTGGGATTTGCTTTGGGATCTTGACTGTGGCTCCAATTTAATCGGTAATTATTCATTCGGCTGTAATCATCCAATCCTTTGATCCCTGTGATTCTATTTTCGTAATCAAATCGGAATTGACCTGCAAAACGATATCTTTTTCGATAGGTTGAACCTGTATGAATTCCCCAACTTCCTTTCGTATAAAGTTCACCCGTCAATGAAAAATCTAAATATTCACCTATCGGCAAATAAAAACCACCCCCTTCTAAATAAAAACCAACATCATTCCGCTCTCCAAACGAAGGGATAATAATTCCCGCTGAACGATTTTCGCCCAGTGGAATGTACGCAAACGGCAAAGTTAAAGGAGTGGGTACATCGTAAATCCGCATATTGATGGGCCCAGTGACCATAGATTTATTTTTTCCGTCTATGTATTTGGCTTTGCTCGTTCGTAGAACATAATCGGGCTCATCCGTTTTTTTATCGATGAAATAAGTGTCGGTGGTATAATCCGCACCCCGCACATACATTATACTGTCGTTGACTTTTTTTACACGATCACCGACGAGAACGCCTTCTCCTTCTTTGATTCGAACATTGTAAGCCGTTCCAATTTTGGTCTTGAAATTAATTTTGAAGCTGTGTTGTTCGTAATCTTTTCCACCTTGTTTAAAAATAGTGGGTTCGATAATTTTTCCAATGGAATCCCTTTTTCCGTCCGCGAAAATTTCACCTGTATCCCAATTAATTTCAATATAATCGGCGTGAATTTCCATATCGGTATAGTTTATGACCGCATTACGAAGTAAATAGCTCATTTTTTTTCCCCATGCATGCACTTGATCGTCGGAATTGTAAATTAAAATATCTTCCAAACGTTCATTGGAAGTGTCTTTAAGTTTAATTGTATCAACGACAATAGCACTGCTATCCTGCCTTTCTTTTGGTTCAGTTCGGATCTGAGAAAAGCCCCGATTGTTGAAAAGCAGTAGAAAAAAAATTAGAAATAGATATTTAAAAAACTTTTTATGCAAACTTAATCCTTATTTTTGCGCTAAATCGTGTCAAAAGTAAACAAAAATTGTGGCTGTAGTATGAGATTAACAAGGATTTACAAACAAATTTTATTGAGTGCATTGTTTTTAACACTTTTAAGTGCTTCAACTTTCGCTCAAAAGAAACCCGAATTCGTCATTGTTATTGATGCTGGTCATGGAGGTAAAGACATAGGAGCCAGGGGAGTAGTGGAGAATGAAAAAGATATTACACTGGATGTTTCCTTGCGAGTAGGAAAATTAATTGAGAAAAATTTCAAAGATGTTAAAGTCGTTTATACGCGAACGACGGATGTTTTCGTGGAATTGTGGCAACGCGCTCAAATCGCCAATAAAAATCACGCCAACTTATTTGTGTCGATTCACTGTAACTCAGCTGGAAATAAAAGTGCATACGGATCGGAGACCTTTGTGATGGGTTTAAATCGAATGAAAGAAAACATAGAAGTATCGAAACGAGAAAACAATGTAATTCTTTTGGAAGACAATCAAGAAAGATATCAAAAATTTGATCCTAACGATGAGGAAGCTGTTATTGCTTTTGAAATTATGCACTCGGCATATCAGGTTCAAAGTATTCAATTTGCAAAATTAGTCGAAGAAGAATTCGTTCGACATGGACGATCCAGTCGAGGAGTTAAACAAAATATCTTCCACGTTTTGAGAGAAAATGCATCGCCATCCGTTTTGGTTGAAATTGGATTTATTTCGAATTACGATGAAGGTTCGTATTTATCCACGGAAGGAGGAAAACAAACCATCGCAAAATCGATTTTCAACGCTTTTGAAAAATACAAAGAAGAGTATGATCGAAAAAATGGAGTGTACGAAGAAGAGAAGCCTAAAGTGGAGGAAAAACCTGTTGTTGGAAAAACCTTTAAAATCCAAGTTTTGGTTTCAAAAAATAAATATTCACCGAGCGCACCGCAGCTAAACGGATTGACGGGAGTGGAAGTGGTTCAGACAGGAGACGTCTATAAATACTATTATGGAGATACCAATTTAGAATCCGAACGCGATCAATTGTTGACGTATGCACAAAGAAAAGGTTTTAAAGATGCCTTTGTGGTGGAATTTGTGAACAATGAAAAGCTGAAAAACAAAGAGAATTATAAAATTCAATTCTTAGTTGCTGATAAGAGATTCCGAGACCGTGACAACAAATTCGGTGGATTGAAAGATGTGCTTCGAATAAAAAGTGGGCGAATGCATTATTATTTCTATGGAAGTGCCAAAACGTATGAAGATGCGCAGAGGCAATTAGCCTTTGTAAAAAGCAAAGGATTTAAGAGCGCCATCATCGTTACTTTTGATGGAGATAAATTAATAGAATAAGAGAGTATAAAAATAAGTACTTTTGCACTAAATTTTAAAGAATGAAGATTACAAAAGAAGTGAAAACAGGTTTTGTCGTAATTGTGACCTTAATCTCATTTTACGCATTATTTAATTTTCTGAAAGGAAAAAATCTGTTTTCACGAGGTAATACGTATTACGTGATGTATAATGATGTGAGCGGATTGTTGCCTTCAAAAGCAGTGACAGTGAATGGATTGCGTATTGGACGTGTCGATGAAATTAAAATTATTGACAATGTAAGTCCTATTTATTTTGTAGCTACCCTAAAACTAGATCGGAAAATCAATTTCTCCAAAAATACCATTGCTGAAATTTACGAACCAGGGATTATGTCTGGTGCCGAAGTTCGATTGCTATTGGATTATAAAGGAGATCAAGCAAGTAGCGGTGATACCTTAAAAGGAACATTGACAGGCGGATTGACCGATGCCTTAAGTAAAGGACTCGGCCCCACAAAAGAAAAACTGGATTCGTTATTGATTACATTTAATTCAACGATGCAAAGTGTGGAGAAGTTGCTGGATGACGAGAACAAACAAAGTTTGAAACAGGCGTTAAAAAGTTTGGATAAAACCCTCATTTCATTTGATCATACGGCGCAATCGCTTACCAAAACTTCGGATAATGCTAATCAAATGATTGTAGATAACAGTTCGCAATTGAAAAGTACCTTGGCTTCAACTCAGCAAACGATGGAGAAATTTGGAACGGTGGCTGACAAAGTAAATAATTTAGAATTAGAAAAAATTATTCAAAATTTTGAGCAAGCTTCTGCGAAATTAAATGTGACGCTTGACAATATTAATAATAATAAAGGCTCGCTGGGTGCGTTTATGAATGATCGTGAGTTGTATGACAACTTAAATAATACCTCTAAAAAACTCGATGAGTTGATTCTGGATTTAAAAGAAAATCCAAATAGATATGTACAATTCTCTATCTTTGGTAAAAAGACAGATCAACCAAAATAATAGCTTATGCAATACATCTGGAACATCCTATTTGCACTCCTATTGGGTTATGCAATTTGGTTTTTTAGCCGTAATCTTAAAAAACTCTACCGTAATATAAAGTTAGGACGGCCGACCAATCGGTTTGATCAGCCTGCAAAACGTTGGAAGACGATGGCTCGTGTCGCTTTAGGACAAGGAAAAATGGGCGTAAAACCCATTCCTGCTATTTTACATGGATTTGTCTATGTAGGTTTTATCCTTATTAATATTGAAGTAATGGAAATCTTGATCGATGGTCTCTTCGGAACCCATCGTGTTCTGAGTTTTTTAGGTGGATTTTACATGGGAATGATTGGATTCTTTGAAATTCTAGCTCTTTTGGTATTAGTATCATGTGTTATTTTCTTGATTCGAAGAAACATTGTTCATGTAAAACGATTTATGAATCCTGAAATGAAAGGTTGGCCAAAAAGCGATGCCAATTATATTTTATTTATAGAAATAGCCCTAATGGCTGCTTTGTTAATCATGAATGGTGCAGATGCCTCTTTACAGAAATTAGGTGCCGAAGGATACGTCCAAACAGGAAGTTTCTTAATCAGCGGTTTTCTAACCGAACCTTTGATGAATGGAATGGGAGAATCTACCTTAATCATCATTGAAAGAGCTGCGTGGTGGGCACATATCATTGGTATTTTATTTTTCTTAAATTACCTGTATTACTCCAAGCATTTACATATTCTATTGGCTTTCCCAAACACTTATTTTTCGAAATTGGAACCGAAAGGAGAATTTACCAATTTAGAATCGGTAACAAATGAAGTGAAATTAATGATGGATCCGAACGCCGATCCGTATGCCGCACCGCCCGAAGGGACAGGAGAGCCGGAAACTTTCGGAGCCAAAGACATATTTGATTTGGATCAAGTTCTTCTTTTAAATGCCTATACCTGTACGGAATGTGGTCGTTGTACCGAAGAATGTCCCGCAAATATGACAGGGAAACTACTCTCACCCCGAAAGATTATGATGTCAACCCGGGATCGTTTAGAAGATGTAAGTAAAAACATCGATAAAAACGGAAAGTTTGTAGAGGATGGAAAGATGTTGGTGAACGATTACATCACGCCCGAAGAATTATGGGCATGTACAACCTGCAACGCTTGTGTTCAAGCGTGCCCGGTAAATATTGACCCCATGGCAATCATTGTCGAATTAAGAAGGTATTTAGTGATGGAACAATCTGCTGCACCGCAAGAATTAAATATGATGATGTCCAATATTGAAAACAACGGAGCGCCTTGGCAATTCAATCAGCAAGACCGATTGAATTGGGAAAAGGAAAATTAATGCAATAAAATTCAATGGAAAGTAATACGATTTAAAATCGGCAGACTTAAAAATATTTGAAAGATGGAAGTAAAAACAATGGCACAAAATATGGCAGAAGGAAAACACCCCGAAGTTCTTTTTTGGGTAGGATGTTCCGGAAGCTTTGACGATAGAGCAAAAAAAATAACCCGCGCTTTTGTGAAGATTCTGAATAAAGTGGGAATCGATTTTGCAGTTCTAGGTACCGAAGAAAGTTGTACCGGTGATCCCGCAAAACGTGCTGGAAATGAATTCTTGTTTCAAACTCAAGCCATGATGAACATTGAAATTCTCAATGGATATGAAATTAAAAACATTGTGACGATTTGTCCACACTGTTTCAATACAATCAAAAACGAATACCCCTCACTCGGTGGGAATTACGAAGTTTTGCATCACTCTCAATTTCTTCAGAAATTAATCGACGAAGGGAAATTGGTAATCGAAGACAACAAAGTTTTCAAAGGAAAGAAAATCACCTTCCATGATCCTTGTTATTTGGGTAGAGGGAATAATATTTTCGAAGCGCCGCGTAGTTTGATTGAGAAATTGGATGCCGAATTGGTGGAAATGAAACACTGTCGGGAAAAAGGTTTATGCTGTGGTGCCGGTGGTGCACAGATGTTTAAAGAACCCGAAAAAGGGAATAAGGACATCAATATTGAACGTACCGAAGAAGCTTTGGAAGCGAAAGCAGACATCATCGCAACGGGTTGTCCATTTTGTATGACGATGATGACCGACGGGGTGAAAAGCAAAGACAAAGAAACCCAAGTCATGGTCAAAGATTTGGCCGAATTAATTGCCCAAGCTCACGATTTATAATTAATAACTAAATAATATTAAAAAAATGAAAAAAGTGAAGATTTTTGTAATGGCCGCTGCCTTGTCAGTTGTCTTAAATAGTTGTTTGGGTTCTTACTCAGCTTTTAATGGGCTGAGAAGCTGGAACGAAAACGTGGTAGATAATAAATTTGTTAATAATCTGCTTTTCTGGGGATTATGGATCGTACCTGTTTATCCGCTGTTCATTGCTGGAGATACATTGATCTTTAATACCATTGAGTTCTGGTCAGGATCTAATCCAATTGCGATGAATGAAGGTGAAATTGAAAGTCAAATTTTAGTGCAAGAAGGTAATACCATTCAAATGATTGCGACCAAAAATAAAATGAATATCTCTGTTATTGAAGGTGAAAAAGCTGGAACCTCCGTAGAGCTGTTTTATTTGCCAGAGGAGCAATCATGGAACGCTAAAACCACAGAAGGAGAAATCATTAAATTGTCTTCAATGGAAGAAGGTTTGATTTATGTGTATCTTCCAAACGGTAATAGAATCCAATTGGACGCAAACCTATCCACAGAGGAAGGAATGGCAATCATTAATTCTAAAATGCGTCAAAACGCCAACGGTGTAGTTGCAGTAAAATAATTAGAGCGAAAAAACAATGAAACTATCCACTTATGAAAATAGGTGGATAGTTGCTTTTTGAATGAACATGAGGACAGACCGTTTGAAAAGTGATGAAAAAGAAACCCAAATCATGGTCAAAGATTTGGCAGAACTAAGTGCCAAAGCTCATGATTTATATAACGATTGAAATCCATTTTAGAATAAATTCAATAAAACACTTACTGAGAAGTTGGTGTTTTTTATTTTATAAGAACACTTAGAGAAAGATAGAGTTTAAAATCAACCAGTTTTTAGTACTAAATATAGCATCAATTCGATGGTTCGGAGCTCTGCTTTTTCTATCTTTATCCAATGAGAAATTTCTTAGGTATACTTATTGGCTTGCTAATTACTTCTTGTCATTCGTTTTTTACGTTCACTACAGAAACAAAAGAAAACGATTTATACAGAGAATATGCAATGAAAGTGAGGAAAGATACTTTAATGTTCAATGCCTATTTTGATTATTACCATGACACCATCAATCTGGATCAAGTTTATTTAACCAAGAAGGACGTTCGCAAAATTAAAAAAGCAGCGGTTCCCTATCAAAATGGAAAACAAATCTTGTTTTTACATGATGAGGATGATTATTATCTGAATGTAATCGGTTATTACTATGACGATTTATTCTTAAAGGAAGTCAAACCACCCAGGAAGATTGATTTTGAAAACATTGAATTAACACAAGGCTTAGGATATCATTATATGTACAACGAAATGCCTATCTCCGAATTTTCTATTCCTTACAATTCCGGATTAATGCGGTTTATAGCCGTGGGAAATTCAGAAGGGTATAAAATAGGTCCCGAACGATTTTACAAAGAAATTGACTTTGTCTTTTTTGTGGTTAATTCGAAGTTTTTCAGATTGAAGCCTTAACTTAAATAGTTAGAATTAAAAAGAAAATATATGGAAATTGCAATCATTGCACACGATGGAAAAAAAGCCGAAATGGTTAATTTTCTCATGAAGAATTTAGACAAATTAAAAAATAACAATGTTCATCTCGTTGCCACGGGTACAACGGGGAGGTTTGTTGAACAAGCAGGTCTCAAAGTAAATAAATTATTGTCAGGACCCAGAGGGGGAGATGCGCAAATCGCTGCTCGCGTAGCCGAAGGAAAGACCCAAATGGTTTTCTTCTTCAGAGATCCGCTCGACAAACATCCACACGAACCCGATATCAATATGCTGATGCGTCTTTGTGATGTGTGGAATGTGCCTTTGGCAACCAACCCAGCAACAGCAAGTTTGTTGATAGACCATCTTCCGTAATCGGTACTTATAAATCTAAACAATAGTAAGCATGATTACGGAGAAGAACCAAAAATTTATTTTCATCAAAAATTCCCGATATTTGCATTTTAAAATGAAAACAATGAATTTACCACAAGATTCCAAAATATGGATTTTTCAATCCCAACGAAATTTCACACCGCATGAAATCGATGAAATCGAGCAAACTATGGACAGTTTTATGAATGAATGGAATGCACACGGTGCAGCATTGACAGCTTCCTACGCACTTCCATACAATCGATTCATCGTTGTAGCAGCCGACCAAAGCAAGGTTCCTGCTTCAGGCTGTTCCATCGATAGCTTGTCGAGAGTCATTAAAGGATTTGAGGCTGAATTTAATGTAGGATTGTTGAATCACATGATGGTTTCGTATGCAATTGATGAAGAAATTTTCACCATTCCTTTGAATGAATTCAAACAAAAAGTTAGAAACCAAGAAATTCCCCAAGAAGCTAGCGTCTTTCACAATGGCGTGAAAACTTTGGCTGAATTTGAGGAAGGATGGGAATTGCCACTTTCTGAAAGTTGGGTCAACGTTTTACTGAATAAATAAATTTCGTTTTATAAAACAAATTAAATAAGTACATTTACTTTCATTAACAAAATCAATGAAACGATGAAAAAAGGTTGTTTATTAGGAGGAATTGTAGGATTACTGGCATTGGTTGCCATCGTTATTCTTTGGGGAGTAGGTATTTACAATGGAATTATCCCAAAAGATAATGCCGTAAAAGGACAATGGGGAAATGTGGAAACCGCTTATCAGAAAAGATCGGATTTAATTCCACAATTGGTTGAAACTGTAAAAGGTGCCCGGGATTTTGAACAAGAAACTTTGACCCAAGTCATTGAAGCAAGAGCAAAAGCAACGTCTACAACCATTGACCCCACGAATTTAACACCGGAAAGCATTGCGCAATTCCAGCAAGCCCAAGATGGATTGGCGGGCGCTTTAAGTCGTTTGATGGTCGTAGTGGAGCGATACCCGGATCTAAAGTCCAATCAAAACTTTTTGGCACTTCAAACCTCTTTGGAAAGTATAGCGGATGAAGTTCGTTTTGAACAACGGAAATTCAATGAAACCGCCGAAGCGTACAATAATTACATTCAACGTATTCCCAATAATTTAATTGCAGGTTTTGGGAATTTCAAAGAAAAAGGTTATTTTAAATCTGCGGAAGGAGCGGAAGTAGCACCCCCTGTTGACTTTTCAAAATAACGAATTTTGAAAGAATTTCAGCTCAAACCGAAACAAGAAAAGAAAATTGTCAAAGCGATTCGAGAAGCAGAACGAAATACGAGCGGAGAAATCCGTGTACATATTAGTTCGCAGTCTTCTGAAAATCATTTAGACAAAGCCGTTGCTGTGTTTCATGAATTGAAAATGACGGAGACCAAAGACAGAAATGGCGTTCTTTTTCATGTCTCCATTCCCGATCATAACTTCAGCATCATTGGAGATATTGGAATTGACGAGAAAACGTCGGATGATTTTTGGGAGGAAATTAAAAATTCCGTTTTGAAGTATTTTAAAAAAGAAAAATTCACAAAAGGTTTAGTCAAAGGAATCCAACGAGCAGGAGAAGCTCTGAAAGCGCATTTCCCGTATCAAGATGACGATGTAAATGAATTACCGAATGAAATCAGTAGGGATTAATCTTTTCAGTTTGGTCTTTTTACTTCTAAGCTTCAGCTTAGGAGCACAAACGCCGTATGACGTTGTGAAGAAAGACTATAAACCCGAAAAGAAATTAGTCCATGACTTTGGTGAAATATTCAGTCCCAACGAAAGAGAACAGCTTGAAAAAAAATTGGTTGCCTATGATAATTCCACATCGGTTCAAATTGTCATCGTCACCTTTAAAAAATTAGAAGATTATCCTCTTGAATTATTGGCCAATGAAATTGGGGAAAAATGGGGAGTAGGTCAAAAAGAAAAACACAATGGAATTGTCATTGTCTTTGCGAAAGATGACCGGAAAGTAACCATTCGAGGTGGATATGGAATTCAAGCCAAAATGCCCCCGACGATAGAAAAATTGATTATCGACCGAGAGATGATTCCATCCTTCCGACAAGAGAATTATTACCAAGGTTTTGATAATGCAATCCAAGCAATCGAACTTCAATTGGCAGGTCAATATGAAGCAATGCCTAAAAAGGAGAACGATGAAGTCAGCGGTTTAACTATTATTTTACTGGTTTTTGGATTGCTGATTTTATTTACAATTTTTGCAGGAGGCGGCGGAAATGGTGGAGGAAACAGAGGAAGACGACGAAGTTCGTTGGATGATGTCATCATCTCAAACACAGGAAGAAGCACTTGGGGCGGTTCATCTTGGGGCGGCGGAGGTTTCGGAAGTGGAAGCGGCGGCGGATTCGGAGGCTTTGGTGGCGGTAGCTTTGGGGGAGGAGGAGCCAGCGGAAGTTGGTAATATTTCATTCCTCATTTAGAATCAAATGTATCTCTTGACTAAAAAATCTATCTTTGTGGAATGATGGATTTGAATCTTATTTTTTCTCCGAAACGATTGGGCGTGGACCAATCCAAAGATGATCGTAGTGAATATCAACGCGACTTTGACCGAATTATTTTTTCGTCAGCTTTCCGACGCTTGCAAAACAAAACCCAAGTTTTCCCTTTGCCGGGAAGCGTATTCGTTCACAACCGATTGACCCATTCTTTGGAAGTCGCTTCTGTTGGAAGGTCTTTGGGGAATTTGGCGGGAGAATTCATTGCTGAAAAATTCAAAGCTGAGTTGAATGCTGATGCTGAATTGTTTTATCAACACAATTTGTACAATGTAATTTCTTCAGCCTGTTTGTGTCACGATATCGGAAACCCAGCTTTTGGACATTCAGGCGAAGATGCCATTGCTTCTTATTTCGAGAAAAATGAATTGGATTCTGCGGGAAATCCCACCGATTTTAGAAAACGTTTTACCGATGCGGAATGGACCGATTTCATTCATTTCGAAGGGAATGCCAATGCCATTCGTATTCTAACCCAACAACAAACGGGGAAATCGGCTTCTTCGTTAAGTTTGACTTTCGCGACTTTGGCTTCGATTGCAAAATATCCGTGTGAATCCACCGCACGAAATAAGAAATTTCTTCATCGAAAAAAGTTTGGATTCTTTCAATCGGAAAAAGAGAATTTTAAAATTCTAGCCCAAGAAACTCAAATGATTCAGGATTCAGAAAATCCCCTCATTTACAAAAGACATCCTTTTGTGTGGCTGGTAGAAGCTGCCGACGATATTTGCTATAACATCATCGATTTGGAAGATTCACACCGACTGGGAATTATCGACCACGATAAATGCAAGAATTTACTGTTGAGTCTCATCGCTTCTTTCGACCCAAAAGGGATTGATGAAGTGAAATTAAGACTGAAAACCGTTTCCGATAAAAATGAAAAAATCGCCTATTTACGTGCAAAATCCATCGGTCAATTGATGCAAGTAACTTCCAACGCTTACAAAGATCGTTTTGATTCAATATTGGATGGAACGTTGGATAAATCTTTGTTGGATTGTGTAAAAGAATCCAATCCAAACGATGCCAAAGCGGTTTTAGAAAAAATCGAGAAATTCTCCATTGAAAATATTTACAATCACCATGCAGTTGTCGAAATCGAAAATGCAGGTTATCATGTGATGTATGAATTACTTTCCCATTTCATCGAACCGATTTTGAAAGCAAATCGAGCCACTTATGACGAAAAAGCGATCAAACTAATTCCGAATCAATTTTTATACGAAGATGGAAATGACTATCAGAAAGTGCTCGGAGTTTTGGACTTTGTTTCCGGAATGACCGATAATTACGCTTCTGAATTGTATCGAAAAATCAAAGGGATTGAGATTGGGATGAGGAGGTAGGTATTGGGTAATTGGTATTAGGTAGCAGGTATCAAGTATTAAGTATTAAGCTGTGTCCGCCGCGGTGGATATCTGTTAGTGAGAATTTCATTTTGATTAAAGAACTCGTTTCGTAAATTATTAGTATGATTTGAATTCTGCAATCAAAAATATAATTTTCTTCGACCTTGAAAAGGTCGCATGTTTATAGCAAGAACATTGTTATTCATTCTTCGACCCCAGCGGAGTCGTACATTCAGCTTTAAAGTATTAATGAGATTAGTAAACAGTGAAGCCCACACTATTTAACTTAAAACTTAAACACCTTATCTTCAATCACCGGATTGATTTGGATTGAATTGAATTTTATCACATATTCACCACCTGCTTTGGGTTGTCCGACCATTCGTGTTGCAAATCGCAAGCCATTGAAAACTTTGTAATCGTAATAAAACACTTTTTCTTCCGTGTTTTCTTCCCACAAAAGTGAGGCGTCATGGGTCGAGAAACAATACGTGGTTTTATTGACATTTTTGGTGAGTACGACTGTGTTGCATTCCTGGTTATCACTTTTTGATTTTCCTGTGTATTCAGCGGTAAAACCTTTCTTTTGATAGTCTAAAATATCAGATTCAAAAGAGTCGGGTTGATATCCTTTTACGACTTCATTTTTCCCTGAAATGTCGTTGAATGTCCATCCTTTTTTACCGTCATAACCTTCGTTCAATAATTCTTTTCCTTCCACAATGAAAACTACTTTCTTCTGATACGGTCTTTTGTGGTAAATGATAATTGGAAAAGATTGCTCAATACTTAAAAGTGCATCTCCTCGTAAAATTATACTATTCAAATTTCGCCAGTTTTTAACACCTCCCGAATTCTCTAAATTTTGGTTGATGATCTGATCCGCCGATTGTGCCGAGAGATTTAGGCTTAAAAAGCCCACGATAAAAACAGCCAAAAAACTCAGCTTTTTCAATTTACATCCGTTCATACAATTCCTTCAATTTCTTTTCTGTAATTATTTCTTTCCAATTCGCACCGATCGCATTTTCCCAAAGAGGTTCAAGTCCCAAGGCAACATTGACCATTTTATTCATATCGTCGTCCGATAAATGGGCACAAACATTTTTTGGAATTTCAATTTCCCATTTATCGACCATTTTTTTAAAGTCTTTAACACCTTCTGGATAAAATGATTCAATTTGATTGAATGCAATGCAATTCCCTATTCCGTGGCGTAAACCTAAAACATACGATAAACCATAGCTCAAAGCGTGTGCGACACCCACTTGGGAATAGGCGATGCTCATTCCACCGTGCCAAGAAGCCATCATCAATTCTTCGTCAGACTCTTCGCACCATTCCTCTTTTTCTAGAAATATTTTCTTGCAAAGCTGCAATGCTTTTTCACCGTAACTTTTACTGAAAGCGTTCAAAAAAGTCCCATTGAGCGATTCAATACTGTGGATATAACAATCCATTCCGGTATAAAAAACTTGGTCTTTCGGAGCATTTTGGGTAAGACTGGGATCAAGTATGACTTGATTAAACGGAGTGAAATCAGAGTTTAGCCCCAATTTTTTTTCGGGTCCTGTTAAAACACAAGTTCTCGAAACTTCGGAGCCAGTTCCACTTAGTGTAGGAATTCCAGCATGATAAACGCCTTCGTTTTTCACCAAATCCCATCCTTGGTAATCGGCGGATGAACCCGGATTGGTCATCATCAAAGAAACTGCTTTGGTTACATCCAACACACTTCCACCGCCGTAGCCGATAATTCCTGAAATTTCTCCGAAATCATTTTGCAATTGATCTCTCAACCTATCCACGTCGAAAGTGGTAGGTTCATGATCGGTATTGATGAAAATAATAGGGTCGTTTTTTTGCACAGGGATGGATTCAACAAGCTTCTTGTCTTTGAAACAATGGTCTGCAAAGAAAACAATCGGATGGCCATTTTTCCGAAGGGGCTCCACTATTTTTTCTACCTGCTTCGCGCTATCACGTCCATACACTACACGAGGAACCATGGGGAAATTTCTGAAACTCATCCTACTTTTTTAAATGTTGTTTTAAATACGCATTTGCTCTTTCCAAATCCTCCGGTGAATCAATTCCTATCCCCATATAATTGGTTTCTAGTACCTTAATTTTCATTCCATATTCCAAATACCGAAGTTGTTCGAGTTTTTCAGCTCTTTCATTCTGCAACATAGGTAATTTAGAGAACTTCAGCAAGGCGGACTTCCGAAAGGCATAAATTCCAATATGTTGAAAATACCGCGCTCTGAAATTGGTTTCGCGTGGATACGGAATAGGACTTCTCGAAAAATACATAGCGAAATTATTGATGTCCCAATTCACTTTTACGCTGTTTGGATTTTCAATTTCTTCTTCATCGGTTATTTCCTGCGCCAAAGTGGCTAATGAAATTTCTTCATTCAAATCGTTTTTATAGGCATCGACCAGTTTCTGCAAGGCTTCTTTTTTCACAAAAGGTTCATCACCTTGAACATTTACGACCACATCGCATTCTAAATTTTCAACGGCTTCTGCAATTCGATCACTTCCCGTTTGATGATCATTTTCGCTCATGATGGCTTTTCCACCGTTAAAAATAATTTCATCAAAAATAGCTTCCGAATCGGTTACAACAAAGACATCATCAAAAAGCTTGGTTTTAACTGTATTTTTATAAGTTGTTAAAATGACAGATTGCTTTCCAAGTTTTGCCATCAATTTTCCGGGAAAACGGGTGGCGGCATATCGGGCGGGTATAACTGCTATAATTCTCAATTTTCTACTTTGAATTTGGTCAAATTTACAAAAAAGCTTTGGGAATTAGTTAAAAATATAACGTTGATAAAGCCCAAGACTTCATCAAAGTTATATGCACAGTTTTACCCGTTTTTATTTCTGTGCTTTTACTTTTAAATGGGTAAATCTATTTTTATTACGGATTGATTTCACAAAAAAGAAAGTAAGAATTGCCAAAATCAACAAGGGCCATAGATACAAGAGTCCGAGAAGTACGATTTGGAGCAAGTAATACCCGCCTTTTAAAGAATTCACTGCACTGTAAAGAAAGTCTGGACGGTATTTGTCATCGTACGACTTGGCATTGAAAACCATCGTTTCAGCAATTTTCTCTTTTTCGGTAAACTCGAGTTGAATTGAACTGTAATTCACTTCATCATTTAACTTTAGGGTGTTGAAGGTTTCTTGGTTGACATGGGATTGATTCGAACTCATCGATTGAATCACCTCTTTTTTATCCTTTATTTTTCCGGATTGGTGATTTAATGCGGTCAGCTGTTGGTTGGTTTTATTCCATCTTTCTTTTTCGAGTTTTGCCCATTCCATATTTAAACTTACATCCTCAGCAGAAATATTTCTGTAATTCAAGAACTGAATTTCGTCTCCCAATGCGATCAAGAATGCTCCTAAATGCTCCTGTGGGACACGAACGGTCATTTGACTTCGCACGGTATATCTTTTCACTTCCCGTGCACTGTCTGAACTGATGGGAAAGGTTTGTCGGGAGTTTATATTGGAACTCAACTGGCTTTCTTCGACAAATCCACCGATTTCAGCTAATTCGGCTTCTACTTTTATGGTCGATTTATACACATTGTCCACTTCCATGGAAACATCCGCTTTACGAACGAATTTTCGTTTTGGATCTTGATAAGTGGCAGCGGAGGATGTCATAACCGAATCGGAAGATTCATTTATAGCATCCATTTCTGATTCCATTGCCAATTCCTGAGATTCAACGGAATCAATGGTGGAATAGGAATTTTCAAGTTTTGAATTTTGATTACAACCCATCAGTCCCAAACTGAATATTAAGATGGCAACACTTACTTTTAAAGATTTCATACACTTGTTTTTAAGGATTTATACTTTTCCGAAATTCCTATTAAATTCTATAAAAAGTTTGTAGATGGATTGTAAAAATTTGAGTAAATATATATGGCTAATAATCAGAGCTTTGTAAATTTTATTTTCAAATTGTAAATTTGATTTTGGAATCCAATCTTTTCAAATGTGAAATTAGCAGAGAATAGTTTAACTTTACGGCTTGAAAAAATAAAACTATTTCTACAGAAACTACACATACAAACGGATTGAATCTTCTTTTTTACAAAGAAGGATTTTCTTATTGTGTGCAGAATGAGAATGTGAAGTATCCCAAAGTGAATCATTTTAAAGTGAATCATTTTAGCTCTTGGGAACAGGAAATCACCAAAGAGTTGGAAATCAATTTGAGTTTACGTCGAAATTTTGAATGCGTTCATGCAGGATTTATTTCTTCGTTCTTCAATCTGGTTCCTTCAACCTATCTGACCGAATCCATGGATATTTTATTGAATTTCAGTGAAGCGGAGTTTGAAGATAATTTATTACTTCAGTCAAAAACGGATTTTGAAAGTAGTTTTGTGTATGGAACTTCACAGAAACTTATGGCTAAATTGAATGATTTGTACTCCAAAGTAAAAGCAAGTCATTCGGGAAAAGTTTTTTTGAATTCCCTTGAAAAGTCAGAATCCGAAATGGTTCATTTGAATTTAAATCATACGAATTTTGAAATTGCCGTTTTGAATGCAACAGGAATTCAATTTTATAATTTATTTGAGACGCCAACGGACGAAGATATCTTATTTTTCAGCTTGTTTGCGATGGAGCAATTGGCGTTGGATCCCAATAAAGTTTCTGTAAAAACCTATGGGCAATTATTGCCTGAAACCAAGGTGTTTCAAACGTTGAAAAAATACATTCGTTTTGTGCAAACGGCAGGAAAAGACGAAGTTTATTTAGAGAATTACACCTTATATAATTTATAGAAATGCGAATCATCTCAGGATCATTTAAAGGAAAACGAATAATCGCACCCGGAAATCTGCCGGTTCGACCGACCACAGATTTTGCGAAGGAAGCTTTATTCAATGTATTGAACAATTTTTTTGATTTCGATGAAATTTCCGTTTTGGATTTGTTTGCTGGAATTGGAAGTATTTCGTTGGAATCTGCTTCCAGAGGAGCGCAACGAATTGTTTCGGTGGATCAGGATGCAAGTTGCATTCGTTTTATCAATGAAACCACTCAAAACATGAAAATCGATGATCGATTCTCCGTCATTCGAGCCGATGTTTTTCAGTTCTTAAGTCGAAACAACCAAGGAAATTTTGAGGTGGTTTTTGCAGACCCTTTTTATAACTTGGAGTATGAAGAATTTTTGAAATTGATAGAATTGGTCAAAGATAATAATTGGTTGAAATCAGATGGTCAATTGGTTTTGGAACATCCCAAGGCAATTAAATTCGACGATCATCCGCATCTACTCGATTCTCGAAAGTATGGAAATGTACACTTTTCATTTTTTAACTTTACAGAAGACGAAGAATAAAAAGCACAAATGAGAATTTAGTACAAATAAAAAAAGCACTCTATAAAGAGCGCTTTTTTTTGTATTAAATCTATAAATCTTAATTAATCACTTCGTATTCAATTGGCATAATACCTTTGTCAATATTTCCAATTTCAGAAAAGGCAGCGCGACTTAGGTCAAATTGACGAGAAGCTACATAAGGTCCTCTATCATTTACTTCTACCACTACCGATTTTCCATTTCGTTGATTTGTTATTTTCACTTTTGTTCCAAAAGGAAGTGTTTTGTGAGCAGCTGTAAGTTCATTCATATCGTACTTTGCTCCACTTGCAGTTGTTTTACCATGGAATTTGTCACCATACCAAGAAGCTTTTCCGCTTCCTTCTAACCAAGTAACATCGCCGTTAAGACTTGCTCCGCCAAAAGCGATAAATCCTAAAAGAATTACAAATGTTATAACTGATTTCATATGCATGTTTTTCAATTTCAGAGGCAAAAATACGAAGCTGAGCTATCCGTTTTCATTTTTGACATTTGTCATCTCGTTTTTGAAGCCCTAAAACCTCGGGATCACTTTGTATAAGTGGGTTTGCTGGGGGTGGTTAAAATTCTGTTAAAAAATATTCAAATGTTAAAAACCTTAAGAGTTCTTGAATTGTGGTGGAATTAGCATGCAAAAAGGCACTTTCATTTTGAATGTAAGTGCCTAATTATCAACATTGTGCAAGTTATTTATTCAATAAATCGCTTAATTCAGTAATCGTTTCACAGTTTCGGCGATTAATTTGCCTTCTGCTTTTCCGGCTAATTTCGTTCCTGCAACGCCCATCACTTTTCCCATGTCTTTGGGTGAAGTGGCGCCTACTTCTTGAATAATTGTTTTTACAGCCGATTCCAATTCTTCTGCCGTTAATTGTTCAGGCAAAAATTTCTGGATCACTTCGACTTGTGCCAATTCTTTCTCTGCTAATTCAGCACGGTCATTGGCAGAAAACTGTTCAGCCGCTTCTTTCCGTTGTTTAATTAGCTTTTGAAGTAAAGCAACTTCTTGGTTTTCGGAAACTTCTTCGTCTTTTCCGGCCGTTTTTAATAATAAGAGTTCGGATTTAATGGCGCGAAGCGATTCCAAAGCAATTTTGTCTTTTGCTTTCATAGCCTCCTTCATCTGCTCCGTAATTTTTGAATCTAAATTCATGGGTATATATTTTATAAATGCAAATTTAAGGTTTTTTTGTCTTTATACCTTAGTATATACATCCGTTGAAATTTCGCTGAGTTCATCTTGTGCGGATTCAGAATTCGAACTTACCTCTTTAAATAGAATTATAACTCAAATAAATTCTTAACTTTGCCAACCAAAAAATTTTTAAGAAAGATGAATATTAGCCAAAACAGTATCGACGATTTAACTGCCTTAATTACCGTAACAATTGAGAAGGATGATTACAAAGAGAAAGTGGAAAAATCTTTGAATAATTATCGTAAGAATGCAACAATCAAAGGATTCAGAAAAGGACAAGTTCCAATGAGCTTTGTGAAAAAGCAATATGAAAAAGCTGCGATTTATGAAGAAGTAAATCAGATATTGCAAAGGGGAATCAATGATTATATTCAAAAAGAGAATCTTTCTATTTTGGGGAATCCACTTCCAAAAGAAAAAGAAACCATGGATTGGGATGTAGATCCTTTGGTTTTTGAATTCGAAGTAGGATTAGCTCCTGAATTTGAGGTGGACTTGTCCAAAGTGAAAGTAGATACCTATAAAGTTGCCGTAGGTGACGATGAGGTTCAAAAATATGTGGAGAATTTCGCAAAGCGTTTCGGTTCTGTGAAGTCAATGGATGTAGTGGAAGAAGGGGAAGTGAATATCAAAGTTGAAATTCAAGAACTGGATGCCGATAAAAATGTTGTAGAAGACGGAGTGAAAAAGGAATCGTATTTGTTTATAGAAGAATTAGCCAAACCCAAAAAATTCATCGGTAAAAAATTCGAGGATGTAGTAGTGGTGAAAGCAAAGGATATTAGTGAAGATACTGCACAATTGCAAGACATTCTGGGAATGACAGCCCAAGAGGTGGAAGATTTCAAAGGATTTTTTCAAATAACGATCAAAGAAATCTCTACCATGGAAGCTTCGCCGATTGATCAATCCTTATTCGATAAGGTATATGGTGAAGGTGCGGTAAAAACGGAAGAGGAATTCCGTCAGAAAATAAAAGATGAGGCAGAGAAAATGTACGTTCGTGAAACCGACAAGTTGATGATGAACGATGTGGTAGAAGTTTTATTAAAAGATACCAAATTCGACCTGCCAACGGATTTCTTAAGTCGATGGTTGCATTTCTCAAATGAGAAAATCGAATCGATTGAAGATGCGAAAGAGCAATTGAAAAAAGAAGAAGATGGATTGCGTTACCAATTAATCGAATCCAAAGTTGCCCAAACTTTTGATTTGAAAGTGGAAATGGAAGATGTACAAAATGCAACTCGAAATTTAATCAAAGAACAATTGGCAATGTACGGTCAGTCCCATATGCCGGAAGAAGATTTGGAAAGAATCGTTCAAGGTTCTTTGCAGAATCAACAAGAATTCCAGAAAATTGCCGATCAAGTTTTTGCAGATAAATTGATGCAAACTTTCAAAGACAATGTGAAATTCAAAGAAAAAGAAATTTCATTTGAAGAATTTGCAAAGATAATGGAAGAGAAAAACAAAGCACATCAGCATAACCATGATCATGCAGAGCATGCACACGATCATCAACATTAATCTGTTCATCTACAGTAAAAAGTTATAACTTTGAACCTGAAACTTAAAATATTTTTTTATGAATTACGGAGAAGAATTTAAAAAATACGCAACCGGTCATCAGAACATAAGCAGTTTACGTGTAGAGAACTACGTGGAAAGTATGACTCCTTATATTGTTGAAGAGCGAAAGTTGAATGTGGCTCAGATGGATGTTTTTTCCCGTTTGATGATGGATCGAATTATCTTTTTAGGAACCGGAATCAATGACGAAATAGCAAACATAATCCAAGCTCAGTTGTTGTTTTTGGAAAGTGTAGATTCGTCCAAAGACATTCAGATTTATATCAATTCACCGGGAGGTGGCGTTCATGCTGGTTTAGGGATTTACGATACCATGCAATTGGTAAAGCCAGATGTAGCAACGATTTGTACGGGAATGGCCGCTTCTATGGGAGCTGTTCTTTTGTGTGCAGGTGCTGCAGGAAAACGTTCAGCTTTGAAACATTCAAGAGTGATGATTCACCAACCTCTGGGTGGGGCGCAAGGACAAGCGACGGATATGGAAATTACATTGAAACAAATATTGATGTTGAAAGATGAGTTGTATGAAATTATTGCTCATCATTCAGGTCAGGCTTTGGATAGAATTAAAACCGATGGAGAACGTGATTATTGGATGACGTCTCTTGAAGCAAAAGAATACGGTATGGTGGATGAAGTTCTTTTACCGAGAACTTAATGCGAAAATACAGCAAGTAGAATCAGTTGCTTTCATATACTATGGAAGCAACTTTTTTATTTAAATGAGAGACGATGGACTGCAAGTGATTATTTCTTAGTTTTGTAAAGGACGAAACCGATTCGTTTAATTTTCTTGAATTAAAATGAAAGCAAAAAAAATAGGAGTTTTACTCTTTGTCATATATTGGTTCATCGTGTATGGATTGAGCTTTTATGACAACGAATCTCTGAATGCTCAATTAAGAGAAATTATTCCCACGAGTTATAAAATGTTTGCGCCCGCTACAAAAACCCATTATGATGTGGAGTATAGGTTCTATAAGAATGGGAAACAGATGAAACAATTGGTGTTTTCAGACTATCTCGCTGCGGAATACAAAAAATCAATTCTAAAAGATAAAACCTCTTTTATAAAAGAGAAATTATACCAAGGGAATCTTAAGGTTTTGGATTTTAATTACCAACAAGCCGTGTATGCAGAGAAATACAAGGAAAAGCCCAATGATTTTGAGGAGCGGATTGTTTCAAATCCACTTCTTACCAAAACCCTTCAGAATCTTCGAAACTTCCCAAAGTTATATTTGAAAGAGAACCCTAATTTAGAAGCAGACAGCGTAGTGATTTTTGTGCATCGAAAACCGATGATTTTATCTTACACTCCAGAGTATAAAGATGATTTCACCTACCACTTAGGAGAAATGTGTTTCTTCAAAACCTATACATTATTGAATCGATGAAAGAGTTTTGGACGGCAGAAAGAAAATTGTACGCACCTGTTTTTCGGGTCGCCATGGGTTTGATTCTATTGATTGACCTTTTGACCACCATCCCAAGTATTTCTTTTCTTTTTCATCCGGAGTTCAATTCCTTTTTACCGCTTCAAGGCGTTTTAGGTTTCTTGGCGAAATATCCATTCGTATTTTTCGGATTGTATGCTTCGACCTTGCTATTATTTATTTTCGGAGTCGGTAAGCAATTTGTTTCTTTCCTGGTTTTCGTATTTTATTTCTGTATGGTTCAATGGAGTATACCCTTTGTTACTTGGGGAGATAAAATTTTGCGATTTACGTTGTTTTACTTTGTATGGGTAGATAGTTTTCGGTATTTATCAGTCTATCGAAGTAGGGGAAACCTGAGTTTACTATCCAAACTCGCTGTATTGTCGATCATCCTTCATTTGTTTTTAATTTATATGAACAATGCTTATTTCAAAGCTATAAACCGAGATTGGCAGTTGGGATATGCCGTATTTTACAGTTTTTCACAATATCCGCATTTTAAGGAAAGTATCTTTTATCCGATAATTTCCAATGGATTTCTCAGCAAATGGATAGGGTATTCGGTAATTCTTTTGCAATTGTCTTTTGTGCCACTGGCAATTTGGAGAAAAACACGGATACCACTATTGATTGTGTCGGCATTACTCCATGTTGTGATGATGTTTCAATTTGGTTTGTGGAAATTTGAATGGATTGTCCTCCTTCATTATGGATTTGTATTGACGGACGAAGATTGGAAGCGTATTTTCGGAAGCAAAACGAGCTTGAAATTCTTAAAAACTTAAGAGTGTACCTGTAAAAAAAGTTCATACCTTTGCACACCGAAATTTATCGGACGGAAATTGAATTAAAATGGAAGAAAATAAATGTTCTTTTTGTGGCAGAGCGAAGAGTGAAGTAAGTTTACTCGTGGCAGGATTGGAAGGGTATATCTGTGATATTTGCATTGAGCAAGCACATGGAATCGTAAAAGAAGAAGTCGCTTTCAAAAAGGGACCCGATTTAATGAGTACCTTGCCTATGAAATCACCCAAAGAAATTAAAGCTTTCTTGGATGATTATATAATTGGACAAGATCATGCCAAAAAAGTCATGTCTGTGGCCGTTTTCAATCACTACAAACGAATTATGAACCCCACCTTAGATCAAGACGAGGTGGAAATTGATAAATCCAACGTTGTTTTGGTGGGTGAAACAGGTAGTGGTAAAACGCTTTTAGCAAAAACCATCGCGCGTATGCTGAACGTTCCCTTTGCCATTGTAGATGCGACGGTTTTGACCGAAGCAGGTTATGTAGGAGAGGATGTTGAAAGTATTTTGACACGACTTCTGCAAGACGCAAATTACGAAGTGGAATTGGCAGAAAAAGGAATTGTTTTTATTGATGAAATTGATAAAATAGCGCGAAAGAGCGATAATCCATCGATTACCCGGGATGTGTCTGGAGAAGGAGTGCAACAAGCCATGTTGAAAATCTTGGAAGGAACTGTTGTAAACGTTCCACCGAAAGGCGGACGGAAACATCCCGATCAAAAATTCGTAGAAGTAAACACCAAGGATATTTTGTTTATTGCCGGTGGCGCTTTTTCTGGAATTGAACGTCACATTGCAAATCGTTTGAATGCGCATGTCATCGGTTTCAAAAACGAGGACAACATAAAAGCATCCGATAGTATTTTGAGTGAAGTGAATGCGATGGATTTAAAATCTTTTGGATTAATACCGGAACTGATTGGTCGACTTCCCGTGATTGCGAATTTGACCCCATTGAATGATGAGGGAATGAAACGGATTCTGACCGAGCCAAAAAATGCATTGATAAAACAATATGAAAAACTATTTGAGCTGGATGGCGTTACATTAATTGTGGAAGAGGATGTGTTGGACTATATTGTGGAAAAAGCCAATCAATTGGGGCTTGGGGCAAGAGGTTTACGTTCAGTAACCGAGGAGATATTCACAGACTTAATGTATGCGATTGATGAATTGCCCACGGAATTTGTGCTTACAAGAGCGAAGATTGAAGATGGAATTCACGGAAATGACATCAAACACATACAAAAAATCGGCTAGCAATACCCCTAATTAAAGAAAATATATATATCTTTGTAGCAAAATTGAGCCTAACTAAAATAGTTTGGTTCATTATAAACCGACCAATATTATCATAGTTAACCAACTAAAATCGAATTAAATGAAAAACAATTACTTATCTTTAACTTTATGCTTATTACTGTTTGCAGGAGTATCTCTTGCGCAGGAAGCATATATTACGGGTACCGCAAAGGTGAAAGTGCAACCCAATACCTTGGTGTATTTTGGAGATAATCTCAACCTAACTTCCGGAGTAAACCAACAAGGAGTTGTAGAAAATGATGGGAACATTAAAATTGATGGGAATTTCATCAATTCAGCAACAACACTTAACGGTACGAACTTTTTATCAACTTGGACAACAGAAGACGACTACGGCCAAGTGATCATCAATGATGGAAAATCAGCCAATATGTTGGCCATGGAAAAAGGTGTCATTAATCCAGTTACTTTTAATTGGGGACAATTCGCAATACCTTTTAACTTTACAAATACAAATGAGGCAATGCAGTTCTTATTTGGTGGGCCTTATCAAAACGGTAGTAACCGTTACACCGCATCCATGATGAGCTGGAACAATACATCAAAACCACAGTTTGATCATTTAAATTCAGCGAGTACGCTTTCAGCGGGAGATTATGTAATTCTAAACCTAACTTACAATAGTGCAGGAATCAAATCATTGATGACCAACAATACGAAATTGACCTACAGCGGTTCTCCTTCAAACGCAGTTTATTCACGTGCAATGGGAACCAACAACTATTACCCTGGAGACAATTGGTCTGTTTGGAAAGAAAAGAAAAACGATTACAACGAAAGATACAAAACCTATATCGAAGATCAAATTAGAGATGGTCTAACCGATCCTGATTATGGTAAATATGTATATCAATATGGAAATCCCTACACCTCAAATATTGACTTAAGTGATATTGGCTCAGTTACAGGTTATGATGACGGAGTGTTTATTCAAGACTTGAGAGGAGTATTTAAATTAAATGATTTAGCATGGAGTCCAATAATTGCAACCGGAGGATCCACTTCTCAAGGTTCTTTTAAAGCAACTTTTAACGGAACAACATGGGCAGGTGATAAAGAAGCTTTGATTGTTAAGCCCTTTGAACCTTTTGTTTTGGTTTTAAATTCAAACACTTCTCAGAATTTCCAATTCTCTGATAAATTGAAAACTTTCAGTCATTCTGCAAGAACAACGCCTTCACCTCTTCCTTTTGGAAAGAATCAATCCATGGATGGGGGAGCAGACTATGGTACAGAGGGTTCAAACGGAGATTTCTATCAATTGAGATTGAATCTATTTAATGCAGATGGAACTTCATCAGGAAACAGAGTATATGTAGTTGTTGCTTCCAATGTTATTGATGGTGAAGATAATAATTTTGAAGCAGAGTATTTTGACTTCAACAATAGAACCGGATTCTTTTTGGCACAAGAAGATCCAGAAGGACTTCCTGTGAAAACATCCAGTAGAAAAATGGATATCAACGCCGTAAGTCTTGATTTTGTAAACAAACCCATCCCAATGTTCTTAAATAGAACAACAGGAGATCCACTGGGATATTACCTAAAGGCCGATTTGTTTTATCAATCCATCTTTAATCAATTGAGTGCAGAAGATGAAAATTACGCAGATGGTAATTCATTCTTTTTCTACGATGACAAAGAAGACGTGATGCTGCCCATTACAACAGACTTCACATATTATATTGCACCCGACGATGTGTACGGTGAGAAATTGAAGTATGAAATTTACTGGAATGCAGAACCTGTAGTTAAAGATGAAATGGGTACAAACGATGAGTTGGCAGCGTCGACTATCATTTACAAAAACCAAAATGTACACCAAGTGAAGTTTAATGTAAACTGGACATCAGCTGATCTTAAGGTATATGATTTAAGCGGTAGAAATATCCAAACTTTTGAGAATGTGAATACAAAATCAGATTTTAGTATAAAAGTACCAAATGGTGTATATGTTGTACGAATCAAGTCAAATACAGGTGAAGTTTACACTCAAAAAATAATTAAATAATCAAACCCTAAACTTATATTGATGAAAAATAGAATATTATCCTTAATGCTTTTAGTTCTCCCGCTTGTATCATTGTTTGCGCAAGTACCACCTCCACCAACACAAGGTGAGGATGCTGGAGGACCGGGAGTGCCAGATACTCCCATTGATCAATACGTATTTGCATTACTATTAATCGGAATTACGTTTGCTCTTTACGTTGTCTTAAGCAAAAGAAAAATGGCAAAATCATAAAAATAATTAAAATTAATTTTTAAACTATATAAAAACCCTTTCCGTTTCAGAAAGGGTTTTTATATTTGAATAAATTTACAAAAATGAAGAATCTAGTTAGTTTCCTTGCAGTCGTGTTTTTCACACTCAGTGTGAATGCGCAATTCACAATTTCAGGACAAATCAAAAACTTTGCGGATAGTAACCTCATGGTCCGAATCTTTAAAGGTGCCGATGAGCAATTGGTGAATAAGGTGAAAACCGATGCGAACGGAAAGTTTTCAGTAAACATACCTGAAAAGTACAGTGGATTGGTTCATTTGACCGATCATTCACGGCAAGCATCCATTGAAGTGTTGACCAACAATGAAAATGTGAGCCTATCTGCTACCTATCAAAATGGTCAGTTTTTTAAACCCGAATTTAGTCAAGGAAAAACCGCTATGGGTTTTGATTCCTATCAAACGTATCAAAGTTACAATGACTTACGTGTCAATGTGTTTCCTATTATAAAAGCATTGTATACGACCGAGGATGAATTCTTCAAAGCATTAACCAAGGAAGAAGACCGAATCGTTAAAATGAGTCCAGCTTCTGATCTGCCTTTGTTGAAGTATTATACCCAGGTTAATGAATTAGCCAATGCCAATGTGAATTCAAAGAATGAAGCAGATATCTACAAAAATAAAATTCTTCACCGTCTGGTCAATGACAACAACTTTCTCGAAGGAACAGGTTTTCTATCCAAATTGGTATTGGATTATCTACGTTATTCCATCTTCGGAGCGACCGACCAAAATTCGATAAACACTACCGTTGAAAAGGAAATTGATTTTCTATTAGAGAAAACAGACATTGAAACGCCGCGTGGTCAAAATGTATTATCTGCCGTATTCATGGTTTTACCCAAAGAACAATTTGGAAGCATGTTGACGAAATACTATTCAAAAGTCGATGCACTCACTTGTGAAATTACTGATGAATTGAGAACTTCCGTTTCTGCACACAATATGACAAAGCCAGGAAGCGTGGTACCAAACATTGTTTTTGATAAACCGGTCAAAGGATACAAATCTTTGTACGACGTGAAGGCGGATAAGAAAATTGTATTCTTTTGGGCGTCTTGGTGTCCTGCTTGTCGGGATGAATTGCCTTTCGTAAAGGAATACTATGAAAACTTCAAAAAGGAAGGAGGAGAGATCATTGCAATTTCATTGGATTATGAGGATGCTGCATTTAAGGAGGCAATCAAAGGCTACGATTGGATAAACTATACCGAATTATTGCAATGGGAAACCCAAGGCGTAAGCGCGTATGGTGTGACTTCAACGCCTACTTTGTTTTTAATTGATAAGGACAACAAATTGATTAAACAAGTGGACCACATTTCCAAGTTGGTTGAGTTATAAACCAGAATTTAAAAATTGAAAGGATTATAAGATACCTCGGGATTTGATCTCGAGGTATTTATTTAGGGTATTTATCGTTAAATCTTCCGGACGGGTTAATACGGTTTGAATTCCATATTTATTGAGTTCCAAAACGATTTGTTGTTTTTCATAAATAAACTTTTCAATCAACGTCTTTTCGTACACATCCATTTCCGTATGACCTTTGCTTATAAAGTCCTCTAATTCCGTGTTTTTAAAAAATACGACAACCAATAAATGACTTCGATTGATTCCCAAAAGATAAGGAAGTTGACGATGCATGGAATCCATACTCTCGAAATTCGTGAATAAGAGAAGTAAACTTCGTTGGGTGACTTTGTGCTTGGTCGCATTGTATAATATTCCAAAATCACTTTCCATAAAATCGGTTTCTACCGAATACAAACTTTCTGAAATCTTCTGAAGTTGATTGGTTCTCCGTTCCGCTTTTACTAAATTCTTAATGTCTTTGGAGAATGTAAAGATTCCCGCACGATCTTGGTTTTGTAAAACGACATTGCTAATCACCAAACTCGCATTGACAGCGTAATCTAACAAACTCAATCCATTGAACGGCATTTTCATCACCCGACCGGTATCGATGACGCAATAGATTTGTTGGGACTTCTCATCGATGTATTGATTGACCATCAGCTTTTGGGATTTGGCAGTGGCCTTCCAATTGATCGTCCGTATATCGTCACCCGCTACATAATTCTTAATTTGCTCAAACTCCATGCTATGACCTAATTTCCGAACTTTCTTCTGCCCAATTTCATTGATATGCGCTTTGAAGTTTTGCAAACTAAATTGCTTGAGTCGCAGAAAAGAAGGATATACCTTAATGTGACCTTCGGTATGCAAGACGATTTTCCGTTCGAAAAACCCCAAAGGGGAACTCACAAAGACATTGGTTTTTCCAAATTGATACCTTCCTCTTTCGGTCGGAGTCAATGTGTAATCCAATACCACTTCAGATTTTGCCGATAAAAATCCTTTCATTATAAAATCAAAGAGTTGGAATTGTGCAGGAATCTCATCCCGAATTGTGTAGTGTACTCGGAAAGGATAATGGTTTTGAATGAGAATCTGAACAGGGTTCTTATCGGCATTCGAAAGTTTGTCATTTATTTTTCGATGACCGCTAATCGGGTTGCGAACGATGAACAACAACACCCAATCGATCAGGAACAGCAAAACCATGGCGAATAAGAGCGCCGGAGCGATAAGAAGCATCACTGGGAAGTAAAATCCAAATAAGTAGCTTACAATCACTACGGCGAATGCATAGAAAAATACTTTTGTCAGAAAGAGGTTCAGCCAAGACTTCATTAACGCGGAATTTCTATACTTTCAATAATTTGTTGAACAATCTGATCGGAAGTTACACCTTCCATTTCTTTTTCAGGCGAAACTACAATTCGGTGTTTCAAGGCGGGAACGGCGACGAATTTAATGTCTTCTGGAATCACAAAATCTCTTCCTCGAATGGCTGCGAGCGCTTTGGCTGCGTTTAAAATAGAAATCGATGCACGCGGAGAAGCACCCAAAAATAAGAATGGATTGTTCCGTGTCGTGTTCACCAATTGTGCGATGTAATGAATCAACTTGGGTTCCACCAAAATGGATTGAATGATTTTCTGGAACTCCGTGATTTCGTGCGCTTTAAAAATGGGAGTAATTAAATCGGTTGGATCGACGTTCTTTCGCTGGTGATTTCCTTCGATGATTTTAATTTCTTCTTCCAAATTCGGATAACCCACTTCGATTTTAAATAAGAAACGGTCCAATTGTGCTTCCGGAAGACGATAGGTACCTTCTTGCTCAATGGGATTTTGTGTAGCGAAAACCAAGAATGGTGATTCCAGGTTGTATTGCGTTCCATCGATGGTGATTTGCCGTTCTGCCATTACTTCAAAAAGAGCAGCTTGGGTTTTGGCAGGTGCACGGTTGATTTCATCGATCAAAATGATGTTGGAGAAAACGGGTCCTTTTTTGAATTCGAACTCATTCTTCTTCATGTCGAAAACCGACGTCCCCAAAATATCGGACGGCATCAAATCCGGGGTAAATTGAATTCGACTAAATCCTACATCCATCGTGCGGGCTATCAACTTCGCAGTTACCGTTTTGGCCACGCCAGGAACGCCTTCAATCAAAGCATGACCGTTTGCGAAAATGCTTATCATCAATAAATCTTTGAATTCTTCCTGACCGACAATCACCTTAGCCAATTGTCTGCGAATTTCTTCTACTCCTTGTTGAATCTTGGATAAATCAATGCGTTGGTTGAACGCAAAGCCTGTGGGTGACGAATCCGTGGGCATATAATCAGAATTTGATTCGTAGTTATTTCCTTCCATAATTCTTTGCTTTATTTGTAAATGTTTCGATTTGTGCTTGTAATTTAATGAAATCTTCTTTATCAAAATAGGTGCGCGATTTAAAAAGAAACAGCGTCACTACCAATTGACGACAGGTCTTTAAATCCACGCCTGATTTTACACTCAATATTTCTTCAAAATCTTTCTCGGTATCTTTGGATGTGATGTTGTAATTCACCCGAATTTGTTCCAAGAAATAATTGGTTTTGTAACGAACCATTGCCGTGTGGTCTGCATTGTGTCTATATAAATTGGACAAGGTTTTGGCGAAATTCAAACTGTAATTGGAATAGGGAAAAAGAATAGGAATCGCTGCTTGGCGTCTGCGGGAATTGAATAGTAAGTACAAAATCCCCAGTACCAAAAGGAGATAAAAGGCCTCTTTCAATCCTTTGTTTTTTAGAATAAATGCCAATGCGCTAAAGAATCCACCATCGTCTTTCTCGGATGAGCTACGATAATGTAACCTGTGATTGTCCCATAAAATAACCTGCGAATCCAAGTAAGAGAAAGCGTCAACGACATAGTTTGAAATGTCGGTTTTCAGCATGTAATAATTGGTGAAAACATAAGGTTCGGTATGCAAAAGCAAATAGCCTTCGCCGTAATAAAACTTGATGAAATTGGGATGTTTCTTGCCATCTATGGTCGTATAACCCAATACTTCGGAATAATCTTCATCAAAGCTGTTAAAGTAAGCTCCTTCAAAACCCTTGGTTAGGTTGTACTTTTTGTTTTTAACTTCAATCGGGAGATTCTCTTTCAGCTTGGGGAATTTAACGATTTGAACTCCCAGTGTTTTTTCCAATTCGGGGATATTTTCTCCACTCGATATAAAGGCCGAACCGCCATTATGAACGTGATACAAGATTTCTTGCCATCCCTCTTCACTGTTTCGATCCACCGCATCGATGTAGATGTAATGATCGTGTGGATAGGAATACCAATCAAAACTTTCGATTGTTTCTTTGATGTCTTTGATTTTTGAATCCGGAAAGAGTTCGGGCATTTCTTTTCGTAGAATGGATGTTCCGTATGGAATGGAGTGAGCAGAATCAAACGTAGGTGTCCAATTGACAGGTTGATCGCTGCATCCCGTAAATACCAGTGCAAATAAAATCAAAAGAGTTTGTACAAGATGCTTTCTCATTTGAGTTTATTTAATGTTCCTTTAAAAATAGTCTCCGCGCGATTGAATTCGGTCAGGTCAAATTCAAAATTCCCATACCAAATGTAATCATAAATGTAATGGCTGTGGGAGAAGTCATCTTGAATCGCCTTTTCATTCAATTCCAAAAAGTAATCGTAATTGGTTTTGTCTTTGTGCCAATCGATTAACTTATTTTCCGTCAATCGTTGTAAAACCCAAAGGTAATAATAACGAACAGCCCTTCGGTAATCTTTGCTGTCTTTTGCTTTTTGAATCAAGGTTTCAAAATCGTTGCTTTCAATGTTTTCTACATCCTCCAATTCATGTTCATCTGAAAAATCCACCTTGATTTTGGTTTTTGATTTCCCGAAGGTGAAACCACCCGCGTTTTGGATAATTTTGTAAACAACAACAATCAATAAAATCGCCAAAAGTCCATACATCAGGAATTTCAACAAACCTACAGGAATGGAGAAATTAGGCAGGTTTAGGGGTTTGGGCGGTTTCACAACGCGGTCGTAGTCGTATTTTTTTCCTTGGTATTTGGATTTAAAATCCGAATCCAATTCCCTTTGGTTGTAATAAATGGGGGGTCGTTCACTGCGCATCGGGGTATCTCTGTAATGCGGAGGGAATACTTGCTCCGCAGATTCCGAAGATTCTTCAAAGATTTCTTGAAATTCTTCCTCATATTCCTCTTCCCATTCTTGCGCGTGAATCGGTAAGAATTGAAAACTGAATACCAGTAGCAAGAGATAAAAACTATACTTTCTCATTGCCAATTTCTTTTAGAAGTAAGGAGATATCCGCGTGATTTCTTTGATACACTTTTCGCGGATAAATCAAATAATACCAACTGATAAAACCCAACGTTCCCAAGACAATCAGTCCGGCAATGGGAATGGGCATTTCGTTGGCGTATTGGGTGAGGTAGCCTTCGATGAGTGCAGCGGCAAGGGTAAAGGGAACGGTGCTAATTACAATTTTCAAAGCGGCTTTTCCTTTCTGAAAAAAAGCTTGTTTCCGAGTGAGTATTCCTGGAAATAAATAACTGGTTCCCAACAAAACACCCGCGCCAATTTCAATGCACATCGCGAAAATCTCCATCGACCCATGCATCCATATCGTGCGTAGCGATAAGAAAAAATGGCCTTTTTCATAAAACATATATTGAAAACTACCGACCATCACGCCGTTGACCAGCATGAAATACAGTGACCCAATTCCCGCAAAAATGCCGTACACAAACGCCATCAAACCAACCCGTAAGTTGTTGAATGCAATCATAAAGAAATTATTGAAATCTCCAAATGAAGATTCGTTGTTGTACACTGCCAGCGGATCACCGTTCTCAATGTTGTCTTCCGTCATGTTTACATAATTGTCGCCCAAGAACGAACGTACGAATTCCGGTTCGTGAATCGATGAAAATACGCCGATTAAAACCATAAGGAAAAATACCGCAAATGAAAAGTAAAAGTATTTTCGGTATTGGTACATGAGCATCGGAATCTCAAACGTCCAGAAGGTCTTCAGTCCATTCTCACTTTGTTTGTGACCGTAAATTCTGTGGTAAGCGGTTACAGTAATGGCATTCAGGTATTTTATGACATTGCTTTTCGGATAGTAAGTTTGTGCGTATGCCAAGTCATTGTTGATTTGAATAAAAAGTTCTGCCAATCTTTCGGGTTTGTTTTCAGAAGATTTGTACAAAGCTTTTTCAAATTCCAACCATTTTTCTTTATTTTGTTTGATGAAAGCAACTTCTCTCACTACCTCATTTATTTTTCGTTTATTTATAGTGAGGTAAATATAGAAAAAGTTCAATGTATTCAGTCTGTTTTTAAGTCTAAGTTTATGTCCGTTGTACAAATAAAAACCCCATTCAATGTAAATGTGGCCGCTCAACAAGCTGGAGTCGGATTGCGTATCCTCTCGTTTGGGTTGGATATCCTCTTTATACTCTTGTATATATGGGCAATTACCTACCTGTTTTTTAATGTATTGCAAATGGATTTTGCGGTGTTTAATGAAACGGAAGATTTTGATGCGGATCGATGGAACTTCATTCAAGTACTGTATACTTTGTTGCTTTTTCCCGCTTTTTTCTATTCATTGTGGACAGAATATGCATTCAACGGACAAACTTTGGGCAAAATGATTACCGGTATTCGGGTCGTAAAGTTGGAAGGGTACCGCGCGGGATTCTCTGAATATTTCACCCGCTGGGCCTTCCGATTCATTGATTTCTGGACGGGATTGTTTATGTTGTTATTTTTCATTCCTTTGTTCGGAGAAGAAACAGCGGTCGTTTTGATGGGAATGCTGTTTTCGGTAACGGGCGTAGTGGCTTTCTTTTTGATTATACGAACCGAGAATTCCCAACGTTTGGGCGACATTATTGCCGGAACTACCGTTTTGAAATTGAAAGAAAAACAGTCCATTCACATCACGATTTTGCAAGAACTCGATGAAACCTACGTGCCGATGTACCGTCAAGCCATCCGACTGAGTGACAACGATGCGCGAATTATTAAAGATACGTTTATGGTTGCACGAAAGAAGGGAGATTTAAAAACCATCAAACGATTGCGAAAGAAATTGGAAGCAGTAATGGAAATTGAATCCGAGCAAAGGGATCAAGAATTCATTGTTACCGTGATGAAAGACTTTAATTATTACACCCAAAAATTATAATACTTTGTATTTAGACGACTTAAAAATTCAATTGGAAAATTATGAAGGAGAACTTCCGGGCATGGAAGCACAGCTCCGACTTTCGCCGCCTTATCGCGAAGGATATGATTTGGAAGAAGTTAAAAAGAGTTCCCCACGGATTGCGGCGGTACTGATTATGTTGTACGAGAACGACGAAGGAAATATAGAATTCCCCGTTATATTACGGCCTTTTTACAACGGCATTCATTCCAATCAAATTTCCCTTCCTGGCGGTTCTTTTGAGCCAGAGGATATCGATTTAGCCAATACCGCACTTCGTGAAGCAGTGGAAGAATTGGGCGTGGAAGAAGAAAACATTGAAGTTTTCAAACAATTGACCGAATTATACATTCCACCCAGTAATTTCTTGGTGTATCCCTTTGTGGGAATCCACTATGGTGTCCCCGAATTCATGGCGCAAGAGGATGAAGTGGCGCAAATCATTCCCCTGGATTTGGAAGCGTTTATGCAGGCCGAACCCATGCAGTTTGAGCGTAACTTTTCGGAGAATATAGTTGAAATTCCAGGATATGAATTGGGTGAAGAAGCTTATATTTGGGGAGCAACCGCAATGATTCTATCGGAATTCGGTGCATTGCTTGAAAAGCTTTAAATTTGCAATTAAATTGGAAAACAGAAAATGGCTAAACAGAGAGCGGTAAAGAAAAATGTCTATAGGGATGCTTTCGGACACTTGTATTTTCTCAAACGGAGTTTGATATTTATATTGGGTGCTTTTACCTACAATCGATACAACGGTTACAACAAACTAAAAATAAGCGGTGGCGAAGGATTGGAAGATTTGCCCAATACCAATGTGTTATTCGTATCGAATCACCAAACCTATTTCGCCGATGTATTTGCGATGTATCACGTGTTTTGTGCGTCCAAAAATGGATTTGTAAACACGATTAAGAACCCGATTTATTTATTAAACCCTAAAATTGATTTTTATTACATCGCCGCAGAGGAAACGATGAAGAACAATTTCCTTACCAAATTATTTGCTTACACCGGAGCAATTATGGTCAAACGAACGTGGAGAGATTCTGGAAAAGATGTAAACCGTAAAGTAGATATTAACGAAGTGGGAAATATAGAAAAGGCTCTGCAAAATGGATGGGTAGTAACCTTTCCACAAGGTACGACTACGGCTTTTGCGCCCGGGCGAAGAGGAACGGCACTGATGGTGAAAAAGTCAAAACCGATTGTAGTTCCCGTTGTGATTAATGGATTCCGACGCGCTTTTGATAAGAAAGGATTGAAACTCAAAAAGATGGGTGTTCGTCCGACTATGCAATTCAAACCGCCTTTGGATATCGATTATGAAAACGAAGATTACGATTCCATCATGAAAAAAATTATGGATGGAATTGAACAATCCCCCGAATTTTTAAAAGTAAAACCCATTGAAGATATTCTCCAAGATCGGGAACCTCAAGATTTTTTTGATGAATAAAAAAGTACACTTCATAGCCATTGGCGGTAGCGCCATGCATAATCTAGCCATTGCCCTGCATGAAAAAGGATACCGAGTAAGCGGATCCGACGATGCGATTTTTGAACCCTCCGCCGGACGATTGAAACAAAGAGGTTTACTTCCGGAGTCATTGGGTTGGTTCCCCGAGAAAATCACGTCCGACCTGGAAGCTGTCATCCTGGGAATGCACGCACATGCGGACAATCCCGAAATGATGAAAGCCAAAGAATTGGGACTCAAGATTTATTCGTATCCGGAATATCTGTATGAACAATCCAAAAATAAAACCCGTGTTGTCATTGCCGGTTCCCACGGTAAAACGTCGATTACGTCGATGATTTTGCATGTTCTCCATTACCACCACAAAGACGTGGATTATATGGTTGGTGCGCAGTTGGACGGTTTCGATGTGATGGTGAAATTGACCGAAGAAAATGATTTTATAGTGATGGAAGGCGATGAATACCTTTCGTCCACCCTAGACAGGCGCCCGAAAATATTGTTGTACAAACCCAACATTGCCCTCATTAGTGGTATTGCGTGGGACCATGTCAATGTTTTTCCGACTTTTGAGAATTACGTGCATCAATTTGAATTGTTTACAAATAGCATTGTTCCCGGTGGTTCGGTGATATACAATTCGGAAGATGAAAATGTAGTAAAAGTAGTCGAAGGTTCCGAGAATTCCATTCGGAAGTTGCCGTATGCCACGCCCGATGCGACTATCAAAGAAGGGATTACCTATTTGAATACCTTTGAAGGACCGCTTCCTTTGGAGATATTCGGAAAACATAATTTAAACAATTTGGAAGGAGCACGCTTGGTTTGCAATCAATTGGGCGTAATGGACGAAGATTTCTACGAGGCCATTCAATCCTTCACCGGGGCATCCAAACGATTGGAACTGATCCGTCGAACGCCTGAATTTACGGCTTACAAAGATTTTGCCCATGCACCGAGTAAAGTTTCATCGACTACCCAAGCGACACGCGAACAATTCCCGGACAAGAAATTCATTGCTTGTTTGGAATTGCATACATATAGTAGTTTGACCCCGAGTTTTTTATCGGAATACCAAGGCGCACTTGATCCGGCGGATGAGCGGATTGTGTATTACAATCCCGAAGCGTTGAGAATCAAGCGAATGGAGCCGATTTCACCCGAAGATATTCAAAAAGCCTTTGGTGATTCATCGATTCTCGTTTTTACGGATTCTATGGAATTGAAAACGTATTTGGAAGAAATGGATAAATCAGGAAAAGTATTCTTGATGATGAGTTCTGCGAATTTTGGAGGATTGGATTTGAGTGAGGTGTTTGGGTAGGGGGATTATTATGAAATTTGAATTATGAATGGGGGCTTGGCATTAAGTATCAAGAAGGAGGACTTTTAAACTCCAAATTTATTCAAGAATTTTTAATAATCTAAAATCTAACTCCCCCCCCCTTTGAAGGGCGGACTGGGGTGGGATGTTTCCTTGGGTTGAATTTTTCTCTAACGATTCGAATCTTTATTCTATTTTTTCACCCCGAAGGGGTGACATATTTATAGGATAGGACGTTCGTTTTATTTATTTTTTTTTTGTTGATGATTCGAAAATTCTAACTCAGCTCGAGTTAGAAGTTTTTTATATATTTGTTAGTGTACCTATTAGTTAGTTGGAATGCAAAGACTTAAAACCATTGAAGAAGCCCACAAGATATTTCGTACAAATGGAAGTAGGCCGCTAATGGTGACATGCAATGACCACCAAGATTGGGTTTGTAAATAGGATAGATCTCCCATGAATTTGTTTAATGAATTGATTAGCGCGAAATTCGCTGAAATATGGGGAATAAAAACGCCAGATATTTCATTAATACAAGTGAAAAAAGAGCATGTTCCCCAAGGAAAATTCCCTGGAATTCAACCGTATTTATTTAATAAGGATTGTTTTGGCTCGTTACATCTTGATACATCGAAAGAGATTGATCATTCAATGATTCCGTTGTTTAAGAAAAAAAGCTTTAGAGATAAACTCGGAAAAAAAAATGATTTTTTAAAAATTGCACTTTTTGATATTTGGATGGCTAATGAGGATAGAAACCACAATAATTTTAATCTATTAGTACATTCTTCTCCAAACAAATTGAATTATTTTTATGCAATAGATCACGTGAATGTTTTTAATAGCAGTTTCCTAAATTATAAGATAGAAGCTATTACGCAGGATGACTCAATAATCAAAACAGATTTGGCTAAAATTCTATTTGCTAAAAATAACGAGTTAACACAAATTGTGAATAACTTAATTGAAAGTTTCTATCTTTGTAGTATTGAATGTTACAACCAAATTGATAAGATATTAGATTTAGTACCAGAATCTTGGGGAATAGATAGAGAAGAAATAAAAAATAAAATCATCCGAAATTTATTTGTCGAAGAATGGAATCAAACCTGCGAATCAAAATTCAGAGAGTTTACACAATCTTTTATACTTAATAAAAAATGAAAACAATATATTCCATAGTATACATCACGCTTAATGCTGCTTTGAATGATAAGGTGAGTATTGGACTTTTAATGTCTGATGGCAAGGATGACATGTTTAGGTATTCTTTCGATAAATTACGTGCCCTAAAAGGGATTATAAAACCCGAAAAGTATACGCTTGCCAAAGATTACTTGAGCGCATTAGAAAAGGACAGAACTGCTGACAAAACTAAGTTTTTTGAAAATGAAACGTTTCATACAGATTGGGTAAGCGAACCTTATATAAATTACTTGTCTAGATATTCAAATAACCTTATTCAGTTTTCAGAACCCAAAGCCATCGATGTAGCATTTAGTTCCGAAAACTTTAAAAGACTATTTGAAAAGTACATTTATGCCTTGGATCCCAAAATAGAAGAGATGAATAGTGACAGTTTGTTTGAAAAAGTAAGATTTCAACTCTATCCTGCCATTGAAAAGAGAGTGAATTTAGATAAGTCGCTTGATTCAAGTCATTTTAAAAATCTTTTTGCTCCTATTGAAGTTAATTTTATTGGTGTAAATGGAATGACGATAGCTGGACAAGCCATCGATTTTCATAAGAAACATCACTTTTTAGAAAATGATATTGCTCGTTTTGTATCATTGACCAAAGCAATAGACTTAGAAGGAAAGAAGCAAGGTAAATATTTTGTATTAGGTTATGAGCCTGAGGAAATTGAGAAAAAAAACCATTTTTTGTGGGAGCAAATCAAGAAGTCTCAATTCCTCGAGTTTGTTGATGTGGACGAAGTCGATAGAATTGAGGCGTATATCCAAGAAAATGATGTCAAGCCTTATTTCTCTGAATAACTTTTTTGGAGTTTAGTGCTTAGTATCAGGTATTTGGTGTTATTTTTGAATTATGAATTATGAATGGGGACTTGGCATTAAGTATCAAGAAGGAGGACTTTTAAACTCCGAATTTATTCAAGAATTTTTAATAATCTAAAATCTAACTCCCTCCCTTTGAAGGGCGGACTGGGGTGGGATGTTTCCTTGGGTTGAATTTTTCTCTAACGATTCGAATCTTTATACTATTTTTTCACCCCGACGGGGTGACCTATTTATAGGATAGGACGCAGTCCTATCAAAAATAAAGGCGAAGCCTTAGCGGCGGTCTGGGTTTTCTAAGATGCGGAGTTGTCTTCCGCCGCTTGGGTAACGGAGTTCCGAGAATTTCATTGACCGCACTTCGAGAAATAGAACATTGTCCTATTTCAGTGACCGGCGGGACTCAACCCCTCCACCACTCAATCATTCAATCCTTCAGCCACTTAATGATTCGCCCAGGATTGCCTACTACTACTGCATAATCTGGGACGTCGTGGATGATTACTGCACCTGCACCGATCATGGCCCATTTGCCGATGCGGATGCCTTGAATGATGGAGGCGCCAATGCCAACTTGGGTTCCTTCTCCTACATGAACATTGCCTGCAAGGACGGCGTTGGGTGAAATGTGGGCGTAGTCGCCTATGTGGCATTCGTGGTCTATGGAGCAATTTGTGTTGAGGATGACGTGGTTTCCAATGTGGGAATCGGGATTGATCGTCGCCGATGCCATGACTACGGTCCCTGCGCCAAGGGTGGCTCTTTGGGAAATGGAAGCCTTCGGATGAATCAAGGTGGGGAATGAAAGTTGATGAAATTGCTGGTAAATCTTCTTTCGGCTTGAATTGCTGCCGACGGATATGAAGAGGGATTTCAAGTCAGCCGGTACTTGGTGGTGTACCGGATAGTTCCACACCTGAAGGATTTCGGTGTTTTGATCGATGAATCCTTTGATTTCTACCTCGTTTAATTCGGCTATTTCTGCCACTACTTTTCCGTGACCGCTTGCTCCGTATAGATACATTGTACTTTTTTAATTGTTACCGTTGAACATTTCCATGGTGGCTTGACCCTCTTGTGAAATGCCTTCTTTTATCACTACTTTTTTCAAGGTCAAAAATAAGATTTTCAAATCCAATGTGAAGGATAAGTTATCGACATATTCTACATCGTACTGAAATTTCTGTTGCCATGAAATCGCGTTTCGTCCATTGACCTGCGCCCAACCTGTGATTCCGGGACGGACTTGGTGTCGTCTTTTTTGATGGTCATTGTAAAGCGGCAGGTACTGTACCAACAAAGGGCGGGGGCCAATCAGGCTCATGTCGCCTTTGAGTACGTTGATGAGTTGCGGGATTTCATCGAGGGAGTTTCTACGGACGAAGTCGCCGGTTTTTGTGAGTCTTTGTGCGTCGGGAAGGAGGTTTCCGTGGCGGTCTTTTTTATCGTTCATCGATTTGAACTTGATGATGTGGAAGATCTTCTCGTTTTTGCCTGGACGTGCTTGAAAGAAGAAAGGTTTGCCGTTATTGGCGATGCATAAAAAGATAGTGACAATGAGAAAGATAGGGCTAAGTATGAGCAAACCCAATATGGCAATCGTAAAATCAAAAAATCGTTTAAAAAAGCGTGTGTACATGTAGGAAGAAATGTCTTTGCAAAAGTAAGGCATTATTCTTTTGAAAGGAAGAAGTTGTTCCTGTTTTCAGTGAGAGGTGCAGTGGAGGGATTGTTTTCGGGATTTTGGGTTTTACAACAAGCCAAATTCAAAACAATACTTGATCAATTGGGCGGTATTTTTGGAGGCGGTTTTTTCCAATAGGCTTTTTCGGTGGCTAATGACGGTCAGCTGACTGATGAAGAGCCGGTCGGCGATTTCTTGATTGGTTAATCCTTCGGCGATCAGGGCCAAGACTTCTTTTTCCCGCTTGGTAAACACCGGCGTTTTGGAAGAAAGCGGTACATTATTTTTGAGAATCTCTTTTATCTCAGCGGTGAGGAATTGCTTCCCGGAAATCACTTTTTCTATGCTTTCTTTTAGCTCTTCGGAGCTGGCATTTTTCAGGAGGTACGAATCGGCGCCGTTGTCCAGCATTTTCTGGATGATTCCGGATTGGTTAAAAGTGCTCAAAGCGATGATTTTGAGGGACGGGTATTTTTGTTTTAACGTCACACAAAGCTCTATTCCACTGCAATCGGGAAGGTTAATATCCAGCAATACCAAATCGATTTGGGGATTTTCTTCTAAAAAATCCAATCCTGATTTGCCATCGGACACTTGGAATACTTGGTTTACCCATTCCCCATCATTGAGGATGGCTGAGATGCCTTCTGCCACGACTTGGTGGTCTTCAATCAGTAAGATATTCATATCAAAACGGTATTTCTATGTGTACGGAAGTCCCCTTGTTCTTCGACGAATCGATCTGCAAAGTTCCATTCCAATAATTCACGCGGGAACGGATGCCGGCAAGTCCTATTCCGCTTTGTTGTTCGGTGGATTCCGGATGAATTCCTTTTCCGTTATCCTCCACATCCAGCATGAGCAAATGCTCATCTTTTCTAATTTGGACCAGCATTTCCGTCGCAGCGGCATGTTTCATCACATTATTGACCAACTCCTGAATAATCCGATACACCGAAATATCCAACTGCTTGTTGATGCCGTTTTCGATGTGGTACGATTGATAGGTTACGTTCAGCTTGTCGTGGTGAATGCTTTGGAGAAATTCGCGCACGGCGCCATCCAGCCCAAATTTCAGTATGCTTTCCGGCATGAGATTGTGGGCGACACGGCGCAACTCATTGATGGATTGATCTAACAAATGAATGGATTTTTCGAAAGAAGCACCATCGGCTTCACTGATGATTAATTTTTTGTCCATGTTGTTCAGGTTTAGTTTGGCACCGCTCAGTAAACCACCCAGTCCGTCATGCAATTCCTTCGCCATTCGGCTTCGTTCATCTTCCTGTCCCTGGAGCAAGGCTTGGGTTGCAGCGAGTTGTTGTTCTTTTTCCAGTCGTTGGTTTTTCTGTTCGGTTAATTTCCGTTGGCTGACTGCTAATCGGTAACGCATATAGCCAAAAGCAAACAATGTTAATACCATAAGCAAGGCCGCAATCCCTAACCAGAGGTAGAGCAGCTGTTGTTTTTCTAAGGTTTGAATTTTGAATTCCTTTTTTTCGGTTTGGTATTCGGTTTCCAGATAGGCGAGGGTTTGTTTGTTGTGTTCACTATTCAGCGAATCTTTGTACAAATAGGCAGTTTGCAGCTGTTCGTAGGCGGTTTCAAAATGGGCATTTCGCGCATTCACTTCCGCCATTACCGAAAGTGCTATTTCTATTTTATCTTTCGCTTTCATCTTCTTTGCCAGAAGCAGTGTTTTTTCTGCGGTATCATAGGCCTTCTGCAATTCGTTGTTCTTCAGATAGGCTTCGGACAAAGCGGAACTTTCCCGCATCACTTCCCACTCATCGTCAATCGATTCGGCAAGCTCTTTTGCTTTTTCAAGTTCTTTGATGGCCGCAGGATAGTCTTTTTTAAATGCCAAAAGATATTCGCCATAATTGACGTGATAAAGAATTATTTTATAAGGGTCTTTGGCTTTCTTTCCATATTCCAACACTTCCTGCAGGGGTGCGAGCGATTCCGGATACCTTCCTGCTTCCTGCAATGCGGAGGCTAAGTTAAGACTTCCTGTAGCCACCATAAATTCGTCCCCTTCCTTTCGGGCGATCGCAATACATTCCCTTGCATATTTTTCTGATTTTTCAACATTGCCCACAAGGCCGTAGAGTGTAGAAATATTGCTTAAGGTATGGGCATATAACTTTTTCTCGCCTGCTTGGTCAAATAACTTCAAGGTTTTGATATAAAACTGGATGGCTTCGCCATAGTCGCCTTCTACTTGTTCAATGGTTCCCAGGTTATGGTACACCATCGCTTTTCCTTTCAAGCCTTCTTTGGAATCCATCGCATCATAGTGTTTTTCGGCACGCTGATAATATTTGGTTGCGGTGGCATAGTCTTCATTGATTTGAAAATAACACGTTCCAAGTGCTTGCAGACTTTGTGCTATTTGCAAGGGTTCTTTTTGTTTTTCCGCCGTTTTTAGACCTCGTTGCGCAATAGCAAAGGCCTCTTTCGGTTGGGTGTAAATGAAATTCCTGCTTTCTATCAAAATCGTAGAAACATCTACTTTTCCCTTTTTATCGGTGTGTTGGGTAAATATAGAATCGACATACGATTGCGCGTGTAAGGACATCGGAAAGCCCCATACCAACAGCAAGCAAAAAGCGTAGCACGAAAATCCTTTAAATACATGTTGTTTTATCAATCCTCAAAGTTTTTTGAAATGGAAATTAAGAAATAATTGTCATTTTATAATGCATTTCCCTTTGTTAATTTGCAAAAATAGAGTTCGCTTGGCTCCCTGCATACTCTCCATCGCTTTTGAAGAAAAGCCATTGCTTGATTGGGTGGAAAGAAAGACAAGGATTGCCGGGATAGGAATGGACCTTTCGTTCCTTCTCGATTGAATTTTTCAGTCCTAAAAGAAGGGCGCCTCCAACAGCGCCCTTATTCGTACTTTAATTTAAAGCGTAAAGAATATTGGGACCCTGCAACCAACCGTAATTGGTTCCTCCATCGGTATATCGGAAACCTGCCCAGTCTCCCGTCGCTGGGGTGGTGCTGTTTCCGTCGCCATTGGTATCCCCTCCGTTGGCATCGTCCTTGAATGAAGTCAATATCGCCGTAGGATCCAAATTCACATTGCCGTTGTACGACTGCAAAGCACCGCTTGGACTCGTAAATTTCACTACCACATTGGGAAGAATATGGATCGTTGACGAGGGGTGAGTTTGCATGGTGCTGACATAATCCACCACATAAGGCACTTCGGTATGTTTCCAGTTCACCGTTAATCCACTGCCATTGGTAGCGAAGTTCAGAAAGATTCCATTGTGGCTATTTTTGATGAGCGGGTTTTCCGGATTATGGAATTTGTTGCTCGGATCCAATTCATAGAACGTATCAAAACGTATCGGTCGCCCATTGTCATACAGTGCATTGTTGGTAAATTTACTTACGTTCGCATCTTTCATGGCCGAAGTTCCTAAAAATGCATAGGACGAGGATGCGGGGGTGTACAAGGTATGGGCAATTCGACAATGATCAAAGGTAAATGCAGCGGACTGTTCCCATCCTATGGTTACTGCCCGGTTATTTCCTCCACTGGTTTGACCAGCATAGAAAATATCGACGTATTTAAAGACGGAGCCGATGGTGCCGTGAAGGTCTAAATCGATCCAATCGCCTTTTTCCGGTTGGGACAGACTTCCGTCGCCATTGGTATCGCCGCAGAAGCGGTCGTCGGCCAAGGAAGTGAATACGATGCGTTTTTCTGCTGTTCCTTCCGCAATTATTTTCCCTTCTTCGTAAATGCTAATCCGGGCATTTTTAATTTTGATGATTGCACCGGGTTCAATGGTTAAAAGAGATCTTACACTCAATTCCGAACCGTTGATCACGTAAACAAAACCAGATTCCCATAGCGTTGGTTCTGAAATCGTTCCTGAGACAGGGATGATGGTGCAGATGGTCATAGGGTTGGACGGATCGTCTGGGTTGGGGAGGTCGTCGTCGCTGCTGCATGCGGTCAAGAGCATTCCTGCGAATAAAAATAGAATTAATTTTTTCATGGTTACTAATTTTAGAGTTAATGTTGCGGACAAAATTAGGGGGTAGGAGGGAAGAGTGCAATCCTCATAAATGAGGAAATTGGGTGGGTTTTCGTACAAAGGGGCGTGGAAGGACTTTACGCAGCGTGGTTAGCGGCATTTCCATCCTCTTTGTCTCAGTGTTTTTGGCGAAAAAGATGGAGTGTGTTTTGATATTCATTTAATAATTCCTTCCAAATAAAACTTCGCTCATAATTTGATTGTATCCTTTCTCTGCTTTTTATGCCCATTTGGCGTTGCTGTTCGGGCTGTTGCATACATTTTTCCATTCGAGCATGAAGAGCATTTTGGTCTTTGACGGGAATGATCCATCCATTCACTCCTTCCTCGATGATTTCGTTGCAGCCATTGATATCGGTCACGATGCTCAGTAAACCCATGGCGCCGGCTTGCATCACGACATTCGGAAAGCCTTCGCGGTAGCTGGGGAAGACCAAACAGTCGGATAGGGCGAAGTAAGGTCGGACGTCGTTTTGGAATCCTACGGAAAGGATGTTGGGGTTGGTGTTGATTATTTGTAGGGTTTCCCTGTTCAATGGATCCAATTCCGGTTCTTGGGCACCGACCAGTAGCAACTTTGCGTTGGCATGGGAGAGCTGGTCAAAGGCCGCAATTAATTCGTTGATGCCTTTGTCGCTGACCAAACGTCCGACGAAGATGAACACGAAATCTTCTAGGGTGATGCCTAAGGACTGTTTTAGTTGGGTTTTGGTTTCTTCGGTCACCGCAGTGGGCGAGAAATGAGCGGTGTCAATTCCATTGGAACTTCCGTTACCGATGACTTTCAATTTCTCTTTGGACGTATAGTTGTTGGCCAAAATGAAGTCACGCAATCCTTTGGAATTGGGATAGACTCGGGTCGCTGAGGCATAGGTTAGTTGCTCCACGAAATCCAACAACTTTCTCTTTAACCCTTTTGCTTCCATAAGCGGCAAACCCGCCACCGTATGCAAGCGAATGGGAACGCCCGCCAAGCGTGCCCCCAACATACCCACTATTCCGGCTTTGGGAGTGTGGGAATGGACGATGTCCGGTTTCTCTTTTTTGCACAATCGGTAGAATTCCCACAATGCTTTCAAATCCTTCAAGGGTGAAATCGTTCGGCTCATTTCTAAGGGGATGGTTCGGATTCCTTCGTCGTGAGCGACCTCTTTCAATTCTTTTCCGTCACTGGATACACCGATTACTTCAAAACCGTTTTCGGACATAAATTTATGTTGGCCTGTGAGTAGGGTTTTTAGCGAAATGGGAACGGTGGTGATGCGGAGGAGTTTTTTCAATTTCTTTATTTTGATGTGATGCAAAGGTAGATTTTTTGAACTAGGTTTCAAGTATCTGGTATGCGGTAGGAGGTGTTTTTTCAACTTGAAGGGGTGATGAGATTACAGGATTGGAGGTTCGTTCTAACTTAGGTATTGGTTTCTGAGAATTATTTTAAACCCTCTCTAAATTGAGAAGGGCGTATTCCTTCATGTTTTTTAAAGAAATTACTGAAATGCGACGGACTTGAAAACCCTAATTCTTCGCTCAGTTGTAGAATTGTTAAGTTGCCGTTTGTAAGAAGGATTTTAGCTTGAATCAATATATATTCATCTATATTTTGCTTTGCGCTTTTCATCGTAATTTCTTTTAAAATTTTATTTAGATATCCGTCTGAAACACAGAGAAGTGAGGCGTAAAAACTAACCTTGTGCTCAGCGGAATGATTTTTTTCCAATGCGAGAAGAAAGTCAGATGCTATTTTAATTTTACGAGAATTCGATTGAGGCCAATTTATTGATTTTTTATAATTTAATAGTGCAATTTCCTCTAGTATCAATTGTTCGATAAGCCAATTCTTTAAACTATAACTTCCAGATGATGAATGGTAATTCAAATAGTGATATGCCCAGCGAAGTATTTTTGATAAATAAATAAATTCTCTTTCTCGAAGCTTAAACAATCGGACTTCCAAACTGAAATAGATGCTATTATTGGTTCGACTCAGCCAAATCGCAAAGCTTAATACATTAATTTGCAGTGTGATTAGATTGGGTTTTAGTTGTCCTGATTTTCTAGGGAAAATCGAAAAAGTAAAACCTGCTGGAATAATTATCATCTCTCTACCATGAAGGGTTTGGTTTCGATTTTTATGACGAAAAGAAAAAGAACCGGAACAGATAAGTATTATTTTTAGATGAATTAAATTCTCTAAACTATCTTTTGTCTGTTCCGGTATGCCTTTACGAGAAAAGAAAATTTTCACGGATTCATTCTTTAGTTAAGAATTGCACCTTCATTATATAGGGCAACAATTAGCGCAAGAGCTACCGCGCTATCTTTATTTGCCATTGCTCCTTTTAATGCACCTGAAAAATTTCCAACTGAAATATCCCAATCCTTATCATCCCTTCCTTTTTTATAGTGAACAGAATGCCTTACAATAGAAGTAAGTGTTAAAATCATCCTTTTTTCATCTTGACTCAATGACGAATTTTGTAAAACATCATTCTCATAAAAAAGTAAATCTGTATAGACAAGACTCCATGTTTTATTTTCCCATCCCATCATAATTTCCCTAAAAGCTTTTAGATTATCCTTTGCAACTTCTGAAAACACAGAAGTGGTAAGTAAATTATTCCAAACTGTTTCGGGGGTATTAATTATTTCCAGATATTCCTGTTCTGAAAATCGTAGAGGATCTGTTAATTCAAATTCCTGCATTATGCTATGAATATTTATTTGGACATCTTCTATCGTAGTAAATGCATGAGAAAATGATAAATAAGCATCTAAAATATGGGTGTGTATAATGCCAACTGAATCATAAGGGTTATCCGTATTATAGGGCAAATCTCCACGATTATTATGGTGTGGATAGGGATGATAACTTAATGCCTCCTTTGAAAAATCTGCTATAATACTATCGTCTTGTTCACATGATGCACATAGAAAACAGTAAACAAGAATCATAATTGCTTTTTGAAATAAGAAATTTTTAGTCATAATGTTAAATTTTAGTGTTTTTGACTCATTTGAATTATTCTTATTACCCGGATAATTAGAAATACTAATTTTGAATTCAAGTCAAACTTAAGAGAGTAAACTATGTTTATCAAGAGATATAGCGTAGGATTACCATATTTATATAATGATTTTCAGAAAAACGACAGTTGATTTTCTGATGTCGCATTTTTAAATTATCTTTAGTTTACAATAACCGCTGCGCCAGCTAAATTCCAAAGAAACAATGATAGTAAGGAGTTGTCATTGCTATATATATCTAAGAATGAGAATTCATTTTTACTGTTTTTATTTTGCTTATTTCATAGGGGCAACGAGTGGAAGTTATGGACAAACCATTTCTAAATATGATTCCTTGTATACCCTCATTAAGCAATCAGAGACAAACAAAAAACTGCAAGAAAAACACCTCCATACTTTTCTTTCGGAAGCAAAAAAGGATAAAAATGACGAGGAGATTGTACAGGGCTATAAAAACTTCATGCAATACTCAGATAACAATAATGCATTAAATTATGCGGACAGTATGATTTATGCCGCACAACAGTCAAATCAAAATGCAATCTTGGGCTCTGCCTTTCTTTCCAAAGGTATTTTCTTCTATGGACAAAAAAATTACATCCAAGCACTCAATGATTATTTGCAAGCACAAAATTACCTTTCTAAAACGGAAGATTACTATTTACAACACAAAGTCAATTACAATATTGCAAACATTAAATATTACTTAGGCTCTTATGAGGAGGCAATTGATTTGTTTAAAGAGTGTATCGCATATTTTAAAACCGAAAATCCACGGGCTTATTTAAACTCATTGCATTCCTTAGCATTGTGCTATACCCGCATGGGAAATATTGGGCTGAGCCAAGAAATTGTAGAACTTGGATTGAAGGAAGGGGAGAGGTTAGCCATTGATAAAATGCAACCCTATTTTTATCATGTAGAAGGCATTAATCATTATTTTAAAGATAATTATGGACTAGCCATAGAAAAACTTACTTCAGTTGCATTCTTACTTGAAGCAAACAATGATTGCGCCAATAGTGCGGTTGGAAACTTTTATATTGGAAAAAGTTACTGGGCACTTAAAAACAAAACCAAAGCAATCGAACAATTTAAGAAAGTAGATCAGACCTTTAGAGAAAAAAACTACATAAGAGATGATCTTAGAGAAGCCTATGAACTGCTTATTCAACAGGCCAAAGCCGAACATAACTTAGAAGAGCAGTTGTATTATTTTCAGCAACTCACAAAAGCAGACAGTGTTTTAGGAATTCAATTCAAACAAGTAAGCCAAAAAATCCATCGTGAATATGACCATCAAAAAATCAATGCGGAAAAAGAAAACATCCAAAAGCAACTCAATGATAAAAATAAAAAGGAAACACGATTGATCTATGCTATTTGTTTTTTTGCAATTCTTTCCTTATCCATAATTTTCATCCACTTTCATAACCGAAGACTTTATAAGAAAAGATACAACCAATGGCAAAACAAAGAAATTGACCAACAAACCAATGTTCCCAAATCATCTTTAGAAAATGAAACGCAAACCATTTCAGAAAGACCTTTACTGTCAATTTTGGCTCAACTGGAAAAGTTTGAAAAAAACCATAAATTCAGGGACAAAGAGTTAACTCTATCCAAACTTGCCTCTGCCTGCAATACAAACCCAAAATATCTTTCCTTGGCAATCAGAAAGTCAAGAAACCAAAGTTTTACGGAATATGTAAACAGCCTGAAAGTGGAATACTTTATAGAATTACTAAAATCAAACCATAAACTGAAGAATTATACCCACCAAGCAATGGCTGACGAAGCGGGATTTAGTAGTACCCCACGCTTTACATCAGCCTTTAAAAAGCATACCGGCATTTCGCTTTCCTTTTACATTCAACAAATCAAGGAGGAAGGAAAACAAGTGTAGAAGATTATGAATACACCTTTTTGTCTTATCCCAACATACAGAAAAGTTAGTTTGTCAGATTCTAGAATTGCAATTTTAAATAAATTATATTTTTGTTGTTGATGTGAATTTTAATGACTTCTTTGGTAATCTAAAATATAAAAAGAAATCGTTTTTACTTTTAAAAGTCTATTTAAAGAAACTCCATAAAGGTTGTTCACTCCAGTTTTCTGGAAATCCCATTTCACTTATATTTAAAAATGGACTTTCATTTATTAACTCCATAATTTTTTCCTTGGCAGTATGACCTTCAGAGACTTTATTTAAAACAAATAGTATACAAGATAAGCAATGATAAAGGGAATTTAAATTATCTGGAATTTCAATGAAATCAAAATTTGTTTTATATAAACTTTTCGGAGCAAAATCAATGTTTCTATTCCATAGTCGGCTATGATGTGCAATAATATTCCGTATGGTGGTGAACGATTGTAACCAACTTCTTAAAAATCCAGAATTCGGCAGATTGAATTCCTTAGCAATTCTATCTTTGGCTATGATATCATTATTCAAATTGCTGTAAAGCTTGGATAAACTACCAAATGACAGGACCTCAAGAGTTTTATAGGCAGGAGGTCTAATCTTACGGCCATATTTAAAATAGTGACTTTCAATGAAAATTTCCTTGGTTCTTTTTAGTTCTTTATCAATATCAATTAAAGATTCTAAAAAGAAACTCTCATTGAAAAAGTTGTTCTTGTCCTCAAACCACCAATGATCTTTTTCTATTGATAAATAATAAACCATTTTAGTTCGAAACGCAATTTCAATTCTTTCCAAAGCATCAAATAGAATAAGTCTTAATTTTCTATCAAATGTGTACAAATCTATAACACTTTCAAATGTAGTGTTAGGTTCAAATATGTGATTATCTTTATCAATCTGAAATTCCCACCAAAATCCTTGCAATCTAAAATAGCTAATGTTTTTAAGAAATTCTTTAGCAATATCAATATCCCCGATTATCATGCCCCTTTCATGGAGTTGTTCCAATTGTTTGTCTAAAGTAAGGATTTTTTTCGGATAGCCTTTTTTTTCAATCATACCATAAAAAAAAAGACCCGCCTTGGTACGCATCAACAAAGTGATTAAGCGTGGCGAGTTCGATTAAAACAAAATTACAATTATTTTTTTAAATAATAAAATATTTATTCCTCAAAAACTTCAAAGTCAACTCTTTTTGATTTTTTTGAACTATCCCGAGTATTATCATAGTTCAAATATAAGTAGTCTGTCTAATTTTATTTCCAAAAAAGCAAACACTCATATTTTTTTATACAATTACTAAAAACAAACCATAAACTGAAGAATTATACCCACCAAGCAATGGCTGACGAAGCGGGATTTAGTAGTACTCCACGCTTTACAACAGCATTTAAAAAGCATACCGGCATTTCGCTTTCCTTTTACATTCAACAAATCAAGGAGGAAGGAAAAGAAGTGTAAGTGATGGAAAATCCTTTCCCACCCAAATGAGCGTGAGGTAACATTCAAAATAAAGTTATATTTCGGAGAATTTAGCTCCTATGTATATTCCATTTTCGCAATGTTTTTTAACGTAAGATGGTGCATCCATAAATCCCCCAAAACTCCGACAGTTTAACAGATTAGAAAAAGTATTAATTTTAAACTGTTAAAAGATGAAAAAGTCAAGATTTAACGAAACACAGATTAGCCATGCTATCAACGAGCATGAAGCTGGAAATAAGACATCCGATATATGCCAGGAGTTATCGATTAGTCAAAACACGTTTTATTTGTGGAATCCCCTCCCATTAAACTTCACACTAAATAATGATTGAGCCAAATTACAAAAGATTGGATATTAAGTTGAAAAAGTGAGAAAGATTACACTCAATACAGTATTAATTTTAGGCTAGACAGATCTAAATAAACACTTAGTAATTTGCAAGTAGTATTTTAGAAACTTTCATTTAATTCTCTAAACATTTGTATTGTATCAATATGCCTTATATTGAATTGAACACAAACTTCGGGTATTTTTATTCTCTTTACTTTTATCGTCATTCAAGTCTAACTACGCCTACCTTCTAACCAAGAGCGGTAAGCCTGCTTTCTGGCAGTCAAAGGACAATCCAACGGAAGAATTTTCTAAAGGAACCAAACCATACATAGTTATTATACACATATACGATCCAAAAGAATTATCTTCTTAAACCCACTACCTAAAAAAAACAAAATTAATTATAATATGCCTAATTTAGCCATCTTTAAGAATTTAATCATATAGGTAAAAGTTGATGAGTAAAAAGACGCATATAGAGCTTTTTGCAGGTTGTGGTGGTTTAAACTTAGGTCTTAATACCGCTGGATTTGAATTGTATTTTGCTAATGAAATTTCTCCTATGGCGGGTGAAACATTCGCTTATAATTTTCTAAATGAAGATTTAGGTAAACTAGCTGTAGAAAATAAATCCTCCAAAAATGTTCTTTGGATTAAAAGTGCATTTGAAAAAAATGATCTAAAAAACAGGCTAAAAGAGAATCCTTTTAAAGGAGAAAAAACCGTTAGTGATTTACAGAATAACATTTCGCTAAAAAATAAACTTTTGCTTGGAAATGTTGACCATCTACTTGCATATTTAATCAAGAACAGAAAATTTAATCAAATTCAGAAGCTCAATATAGATCTTGTATCTGGTGGTCCACCTTGTCAAAGTTTTAGTTTAGCAGGTAAAAGAGAAAAGGATAATGAAAAAAACTTATTACCATTATCTTTTGCTAAGTTCGCTGGTTTAACCAAACCAAAAGTTGTATTATTAGAAAATGTAAAAGGCATTACTTCACCTTTTAACGAAGATGGTGTTAAATATTATGCTTGGCTAGAGGTTTCTAAAGCCTTTGTGCTTGAGGGGTATTATCCTATTTGTATGATGATTAATTCTAAGTATTTTGGAGTCCCTCAAAACAGACCAAGATTTATTTTACTTGCTTATAGAAAAGATATTTTTTTTAAGTTAAAGAAGAAGTATAAAAAAGAAAAAAACATTGAAGTTTTAAATTATGTCGAGTCTTTTTATACTAAAGTACAAGAGAACAAAAAGATTTTAAGTAATGTAACGGTTGATGATTTTAAATATTTTGATATTGAAAATGAGGATGATCTTTTTGATGGCATTTTTCTACCAAAAATCATAACAAAACAAGAGGACTTTATCACTGTTAAAGATGCTATTGATGATTTTCTTGAACACTCTGAGAGTCAATCTTTATATAAAAATGAATTAGACAACCTTTTTAAATCCTTTAAAGAATCTAATGGTGTTTTAAACTTTGAACTAAGAAATCATTCATCAATAACTAAAGCTAGATTTCGTTTTTATCAAAATCTAGAGTTATTACCCATAGATAAAAAGAAAGAATTACTTAAACTTTTAACACCAGATAAAAAAGGTGATGAGGATATCTCAATTTTATTTGAATCTATTAAAAAGTTTAACTATCTTTTGCCAGTTGCTAATCAAAAAAAACTAGAAGATCGAAAGATTAATGATTTTAAAGAGTTTATCGATTTCACAGGTCTTATAAGTACAAAAAAGAGAAGTCAGCGAGCATTAAAAAAAAATGCTCCTGCTCCTGCTCAATTAACAATACCTGATGACATTTGTCATTATGATAGTCAAACTCCTAGAACCTTAACAGTTCGTGAAATGGCTCGAATACAATCATTTCCAGATTGGTTTGAGTTTAGATCTAAAGTTACAACAGGAGGAGATTTGAGAAAATTTGAGGTTCCGCAATATTCTCAAGTAGGAAATGCGGTACCACCTTTATTAGCTTACCATTTGGGAATGTTTATTAAAAAACAAATTAAAGATGTCAGTTGATGAGTTTAAAAGAGAATGTCAGGATGAAACTAGAGAAATAGTAGTCCAAAAGCATTTAATAGAAGGAGAATCTTATTTCTTCTCAAAAATACATAAGGAGAGCTCTGAATTTGATTTTAAAAAAGATATAGCAAATACTCTTCATGTCCATGTAAGAGATATAGTAATAGTAGGCTCTGCTAAACTTGGGTTTAGTTTAAAGCCTGAAATAGAAACACCAGGCTTATACCAATATAAAGAGTTTGATTACAACTTTAACATTGATAGTACCAATGAAAAATCTGACCTTGATATAGCTGTTGTGTCGTCTTCACTATTTGACAAAGAAATGAGAAACTTATTTGAGCACACTAAATTTTATGAAGAAAAAACTGTTAAGGATTGGGGACAAAGAAATTCCTTAGCTAAATATTTTCTAAAAGGACGTTTAGCTTTAAGATATTTCCCTGTAGATTTTAAGTTAACCCAAGAGATAGAAAAAGTACAAAGTAAGTATCAGATGGAATTAAATAGAAAAGTTAATATCGAAATTTATAAATCTTGGTATTTCTTTGAAACTTATCACATGCAAAATATTAATAATATTTATTTAAATTTAATAGCAAACTAAAATGGTTTTACAACATAAACTAAAAGAAAGTATTGCATCTAATACTTTGAAAATAATAGAATTATATAATAAAATAGATTCTGGCCAGCTGACAACTGGTCCAGATTTTCAAAGAAAGTTAGTTTGGAAAAAACAACATAAATATGAGTTTATAAAAACCATTTTAATGAACTTTCCATTTCCTGAAATATATATTGCAAGTTCAGATTTAGATATTGAAGCTTTAAAAACTACAGAGATTGTGGTAGATGGTCAACAAAGGCTAACAACGATTGTTGATTATATTAAAGGAGCAGGAGATTTTAAAGATCAAAAAAAAATAATTCCTTTTGAAAATTTAGAAATAGATGCTAAAAGAAGCTTTTTAAACTATCCTGTTTCTGTTAAAGACCTAAAAGATATAGGCACAGAGAATATAAAGGAAATATTTAAACGTATAAATAGTACTGACTATTCGTTAAATTCAAACGAAACATTAAATGCAATATATGGAGATGGAGAATTTGCTATTTATGCTAAACAATTAGTAGATTCTGAACTAGAAATAAATGAAGGTATAACCGATATTATAATCGAAATAGAAAAAAGAGAATTGGTTATAGAGTTTTTTCGAAATAACAATGTATTTAAAGAAAACGACGTTAAAAGAATGTTTGACTATCAATACATTATGCTTATTACTTCAACAATTTTAGAAGGTGATTACTTTGGGAGAAATTCTAAAATATCTAACTATCTAGAAAAATATAATTCTGATTTTAGTAATTATAATGATGTTCTGGAAAAAATTATAAACTCAATCAATATTGTTGATAGATTAAATCTTCCAAAAGAAAGTTATTGGTTCAATAAAGCAAATCTGTTTACCTTGCTAATAGAATTTAAAGATTTAAACGAAACCGAAGTTGATTTTGAAAAATTAGAATTTAGACTACTAGATTTACAAGAAAAGGTTGACATTTATTTTGAAGGAGATGAAGAACAAGTTTCTCTATTAACTGCTGATGAAAAAAAATATTTTGAAGTGGCGCGTCAGGGAAGTCACGAGCTTGCATCAAGACAGCATCGAGGAAAAGTCATTAGAGACCTACTAGCTCAATCAATGATTGTTAAAAAAATCCAACCTGGCAAAGAAAACAGTCTACAGGAAGAAGGTATCGATTTTACGATTATTATACCTACAAATACAGGTTTAACAAAAAACATTATGGATGCAACCTCAAATGTAAGAGAGTTCTTTAAAGTAAAAGGCATTCATAATTACGAAACTCAGGAACTAGGCCCTGAACATAAAGTAATTAAAGATGCCTTATTTGTATCTGAGAATGGAGATATTAATGAAACAAAAATAAGTTTATACCGTTCTAAAAGTAGAGGCGATTATAGAATCTGGTTTACAGGTTTAAAAGATTTTGCTAATGCTAATGATAAAATCGCAATAACTTTTCAGGATAATCAAATCAAATTACATAAAATTTAAATCTTCTTACATACTTCAAAGCTTTGGCTTAAACGCCATAAAAATGGAGAGGTTTATAATACCCTCACTTGTTCGGACCATTATTTAGTATTTCTTAGTTGATTTTTAAGCTGCATTTTTATATTTTTCTATTGGTTTTATTCTGTTTATTCCTTGATGATCTTTGTTATGATATCTATCAATCCAATTCATGATTCCTTTGTATAGTGAGATTCCATCATCAGCTGGATTTAAATAAATGTATTGATACTTTATTGTCCTCCAGAACCTTTCAATGTAAATATTATCCAAAGCTCGGCCTTTTCCGTCCATACTGATTCTTATTCCTTCTTTTTTAAGATAAGCTACATAATCCAAGCATGTAAATTGACTTCCTTGGTCTGAGTTCAAAATCTCTGGTCTTCCATGGGTGTTTATAGCTTGTTTTATTACTTCCAGGCTGCTATTAGCATCCAATGTATTGGACAAACCCCAACCCACAATAAGTCTGCTGTAAACATCTATAATTCCAGTAAGATACATAAATCCTTTGCGCATAGGAACGTACGTGATATCAACCTCCCAGACTTGATTGGGTCTTGTAATCTCTAAATTCCTAAGAAGATATGGATGTATATATTTCCTCTCACCTAACACCGTAAGATGCCTTCTCGGATAGATCGCACGTATATTGGCTTTACGCATTAAACGTCTCACTCGTTCATAACTTGCTTCTTTCCCCTTGTCTCTAAGCATTGATTGCATGGTGAGAACTCCTGCTGTGGGCTCTTCCAAAATATGTTTATCCATAAGCATCATCATCTCTAAGTTCTGTGGATTTTCACCAATGGGTTGGTAATAAAAAGAACTGCGATTGATAGACAGTAAATCACATTGCTGCCGAATGCTAAGCTTCGAATCGTCTTTGGCTGATATAAATTCTTGTTTCATTCCAGACCCAATTTTTTCAAGTTTTTTTTTAAGAAGTCACGTTCTACTTCTAACTTCCCTATTTTGGCGTAAAGCTGATCAAGATCAACTTGCTTTTCAGCCGATTTCTCTCCCTTTTTGTCAAAGATTGTACTAGATTTCTCCAGAAACTCCTGTTTCCATTGACTAATTTGATTAGGATGAAGCTCAAATCGCTTGGCTAATTCTGAAAGCGTTTCTCTTTCTTTCAAAGCTTCTAAGGCGACTTTTGTCTTAAACTCGGATGAGAATTTTCGTCGTTGGTTTCGCATGTTTTTCATTATTTAAAGTTAATAAAATTTCAACTTAAATAATGGTCCAGTTTTGTAGGGGTATTATAGTTTATCTCATGACAACTTATATCTCTCTGCTGAAATTATAAAAGCAGGCTTGGGTTGGTGGTATTATAGATATTCAGACGATACAAGTTTAGAAGATCTGGAAAACGAAGCAAAAGAAAATATACGTGGATTATGGCAAGATCCTAATGCAATTGCCCCTTGGGAATTCAGAAAAATTAAATAAAAATTTGGGACTATTCCTCAATTAGTTTCGTCTTTTCCTACTAGATGTGCCACATTCACTTATTTTGATTAAGTTTGCTTTTGTGAAGTACATTGGCTTTGGATGGTCTTGAAGGAATCTTTAAGTCTTTGCCTTTTTTACCACTTCGCCAGATGCGCGAAACGTTAGCTGTTATTCTATCACGAAATAAAATCAATCGAACAATCATATTCAATCATCTTATTTAGTAAAAATTTTTGATGTTGCAAATTTCCCATTTTTATTTCATTCTCAATAAAATATTTTTCAATTGACACCTTCTCGCTTAAATTATTATATAAGTAATCAATAATCTCATTCAATATAAATGTCAAATAATATCTGAGATTAGAAGCAATTAACTCATTATTAGTATTCGTTGCAGCATCGTGTATTATTTCATTTCTTAATCTATAAATTCTTATAAAATGAATTTCTAAATTATCTTTATGGATTAAGATATAATTATTTGCGCTATTTGGCTTACCAGTTTCAAAAAACCAACTCTTTAGTTTATAAGCACGATATGCTATTAAAGGATAATCAACTAACAAAAGATCCCAAACCTGTTGATAGAATGTTTCAGATTTTAAATCTTCATGGTCAGTATGATGAAATTCTGTAAGTAAAGACAGTTTTGCCGATTCTATATTCTTGAGGTTATTTTTGAAAGCTAATAAATTTCGTTTAACATATGCTAAACAGTGAGAATTAATAAAATGCTCTTTTAATCTATTTATAGTACTTTGACTTTCATAATTTGAAAATAAGTACTCGAGACCAATCCAATAATTAATAAATTTATGTTCTACTTCTGTGGATTGATTCCCTAGTCTTAAATATCTAATTGCTGACTTTATTTTCTCTTTTGATTCATTTCTTATATTAGGATTTCCCAATAAAGTTGGCAATTTACTTGTAAAGTGAATATAACGACCTTTCTCGACTTTATATTTACCATCTAAAATATTAACATTATTCTGAAAACCACCTTTTCTAGGTGACCTTTGATCAATAACAAGTACTCTATTATGAATATGCAAGAATTCATCTGACAACCCCAAATTTAGTACATCTAAATATTCAGCCAACATATTTCTAGCCTTTTTTAAAGCTGATAAGTAATCATATGCATTCAGTGTACATTTAATAAATTTCCTATTATTAATAACTACTTTAAATGTTGTAAGTTCAGTTGATTGTCTTGTTGCCAATTCAATTCCATCAATATTATCAAACATTTCTATTGACGAGTAATTTATTGAACTAATTGAATCATAAACCTTTAATGTTGTATCTATTCGAAAAATCACAATATGTTCTGACTCATGATTCTCAATTCTTTTAGCAAAATTTGTAAAGTGTAAATTAAAATCACTTTGCTGTTTTAAAGTATTAACAAAAATTCCATAAAATATTTTATATAGAAAGCCTTTTGAAAATCCCTTACTAACTAATTCACTAAATAGTAAGTTTAAGATTCTATCTATTTTTTCAAGGTGTGGGAAATCATGCAAATCTGAATCAATTAAATTCTTAAGCTGTATAATTAATTTATTTAAATAATCTACATTTTCTTTAAGTAATATATCCAAAGTAGCTGATACTCTTTTATAATTATTATCATTAATTTCACGAAGAATTGTCAGAATATAGTCTTTGCTAACAGTAATAAAATTTAGATAATTATTTTCTTGAATAATAAACTTTATGGCTTCATCAACTAGACCTTTCTTATCTTTTTCCTTACCTTTAATTGTATGAAAATGTTTAATCCTTCCAATTTCAAACTCATTAATACAATATTTTAATTCCTCTAGTATAGTTTTAGAATTATTTAATTTTACTCTATAACTATCAATTGTACCATAGTATAGTAATTCAATTGATTTTTCAATAAAAAACTTTTGACAAATAGTTAAATCTGTTTTTTTATGGCCTATTATTTGCATAATTAAATTAAAAATATATACATTTGTATAATTAAATTGTATATTACATTAGTAACTAAAGATAGAAAAGGAAGATAGGTGGATTATGGTACTGGATTTTATTCCGCATTTTTCGCTACTTCCTTAAATACAAGAGCTTCAAATCAATGAAGCTCTTTTTTGTTATTACAAATATAAACTTATAAAATCTTTTAGCAAGAAAATGATAAACAGGAAGAACTGCAGATAATAACATTGTATTGGCAAAATGGCGAGTTAAGTACAAACTCTCAACATCAACAATTCTCTTACCACAACAACCTTTTATATTCCCTTTCACCCATCCACTTTCGGTGCTTTTTAATTGTAAAGCTTCTCAAAAACCTCTAAGTTTTTGAAATTAAGTTTCACTTACCATATATTTGCTCAAAAGCAACAATACAATTACAACAGAAACAGATACATAGAAATTAAATAAAATATTGCCTTAACGCTATTCATCCTGTCATTGAAAGGTCGAAAATTCAAAGTAAAACAGGAAAGTCTAATGCAAGACACTCACGACCTAGGCGTGGGCTCTCTTATTGTGCAAGTTTTTAATCAATTATACCACTCAAGAAAAAATCATTTTTAAATAATTATATCTAGTAATCAAAATAGTGATCATCTTACTTTTAAAATGAAACCTTATAAATATAACTTGATACCAAACGCATTATTCCGCTAAGTTAAATAAGTAGAAAAGAAACCTCCCTTCACATATTCTTATGAATAAATCACAAACATTTAAAAGCCTTTAAAAAATAGAACAGAGTAAGGTGATATAAATGTGAATCTACAAATTACTTAGCCTCTAATTTAAATGGATTGTTTACAGAGTATTTTCCGAATAATTCCAAAAGCTTGGCCGTATTAGTTCGTTCATTAGGGTGTTTCTCAATGTAATTCTTAATTCGCGGTTGTTTAAAAGAAGGAATACGGTCTAAAAAAAATGGCCATAGTTCAGTAGATTGATATTTAGTATCAATCATGGGGAATTCCAATAAAGGTTGTAATTCATTCTGATTTTTAAACCACTCAGAATATTGATACAACCAATTGTTATTTTCATATTTAAGTTCACCAATAATATTGTTTTGGTACTTCAATGTAAATAAATGGGTTGCATTTTTGGATTCTATTACGCAGTTCTCTTTTGAAAATTTAAGAGAAGCATTATTTGCAAATATTTTTTTTAAAAAGTTAATCATAATTGTTATTTTTAGAAATGATCTTAGCAATTTCACTAAACCTTTTTCGTAAGACATAAGTTATTAGCGTAATTCTCTCTTTTATAAATAAATCTTTAAAATGAGTATTCAATTCTAAAATAGCCTTTTCAAGCAAATCTTGGTTAGTCCAAACATTTCTATGTTCATCATTTAAAAAATCATTCTTTTCAAGATACTCAATTAATTCAAAATGATTACAATTTTCATTATCAGGAATACTTATTTTAGGCACTGACTTTAAAACGTAATTTTCAAGTCTTTTATTATTAGGATTTTTTAATTCAGTATGCAAAGATAAAACATTTTCATCAGATAAATTCCATAAAAGCCCGCGAGCAGTATCATAAATAGGTGAAAAGTAAGGTCTTTCCTTATTTTTAATGTGAGTTATTACTCCCCAATTGTAGTAATGACGGTCATTATTTCCAGTAAGAGCATCAAAAAGTAACATATGAAAAAAAGAGTTGAAAATCTCTAAATGTTCCTCCAAAAAGGTTGAATGAATAGCTGTTAATACGTCCCTAATATTTATTTCCTTTTTCAGAGCCTTTTTTTTGTCCAACTCATCTATCCATTCATTGCTCTCCTCATTTATATATCTTGAAATTATGTTTGCCCCGTGATTGAGTGTTTGTTCATCATTATGAAAGTGTTCACTCAAATAACGAACATAATTTTCTGCAATTACTAATTTAGAATTAGCAATCTCTATTCCAAAACACTTCCCCACGGTAGTTAAATAGTGCTCTGTTATACTTTCATTCGGATACCATTTATGACCAATTTTAGCAATATATTTTCTCCAAGTTTTAGGCTTATTTTTAATCGATTCTCCATAGTTATATAAACGGATTAAATCTTTTGGTGCATCTCCACCTACAGAACCCGGCAGAACTTCTATGTTTTTACTTTTTATCTCGTCCAAATGCCGAGCAGTTAAAGTGAGGCCAGATTTTTTCGCAATTTTATAGGTAATTAGCTTTTTAGACATCTATGATCTTTTACAATGATTAAAACTAGGCATTACTCAATTCAAAATCAAATAACTCTTTCGCTTGAAAACCCTATTCCTTTTCAAATTCTACTTTAAAATCAAGCAAATCCCTAGGTTGTATATTTAAGCCCTTAGCAATTTTCAGAAATGTTTTAAAAGTAATATTGGTTTTTTTTTCTGAAAATTTTAAAATAAAAGTATTTTATGATTCTCAAAACTTGATACTTGTTTATATTCCACAGTCTTACCCACCTTTTAATTAAACAGTAAAAAAACCGCTCTATTCTCTTAAAAAGAAAATTTCATCATTAAAAAATTCAGAGAGACTAATATCCAAAAACAGACAAAACTTTCTAATTGTATAAATGGATACGCCTCTGTTATTATTTAAATTTGTCCATCTATTGATAGCTTGACGATCATCATCTGATAAGATTGCATATTTAGATTGACTTAATCCTTTTTCTTTAAGTAAGTCTGTTATGCGTTGTTTAATGTTATCTCTGAATATTACTTCTTCTTGTGATAGTCTGGTCATATCACAATCTTACAAGATATATGAAAATATTTTGTAATCCATTTGGTTTACATAAATTGATTTATTACATTTGTTTTAAGAATTACACAATTTGATGTAATTTTGCGATGCTTTAAAGAAATATAAGAAGCTTTTCGCTTAGAATCTCGTATCAGAAAACTGGTAATTTAATGCACACGAGAGGATAAGTAGAAAGCTCACGACCTAGGCGTGAGCTCTCTTATCTGTGTGCAAGGTATACCAGTACCCCTGATGCAGTAAGTTGAGTTCACGCCTTTTCTATGCACAACTCTCACTTACTTTTTTTAAGCAATCTTCTTTTTTCTTGCGGTTTTGCAATTTATCAAACTAAAATATAAATGCCTATGAGTATATAATACAGATAAATACACCTAGAAGTTAAATCGCGACCCCTAATTTCTAGGAACATTCATACATAAATCAATAAAAGTCGTGTGTTAATTAGTTGATTTCCTCTGCTGCAGATACTTTGTTTACCAATGCCTATTTAAAGAAGAGCAATATATTCCTAAGCAGAGGATTTTCAAAAAAAAAAGCCCTCTACGCATCTGTTGGCGCAGCCGTAGAGAGCCAGAGTTTTAATTATGGTATCACTAAAACCCATTCAAAATTATGAAAACAATTTTATTTTTTGGGAGATGGTTTGTGCCGGGCATTACTTTTTTGCTCGTCCTCAGTGCATTGTACTCCTTTGCCCCGGCACACGCCACTCCATCGCATGTTTCTGAAGAAAATACAAACTTCGTTCAGGAACCTATTACAGGAACCGTATATGATATAGGCGGACCCATACCCGGAGTCACAGTACGTGTCAAAGGTACAGCTCTTTCTACAATTACAAATGAAGTAGGAGAGTATACCATAAAAGCACCGCCCGGTAGTACCCTCGTATTCTCTTACCCAGGCTATGAAAACATCGAAATCAAAGTCCAAGATCAATTCGTGATCGACGTTGAACTCTCAGAAATAATAGCCCTCCAAGAAGCCGTCATAAACGCAGGATACTACACTGTCAAAGACAAAGAACGGACAGGAAGCATTTCCAAAATCACATCAAAAGAAATAGAAAATCAGCCTGTTAATAATGTATTGGAAGCACTTCAGGGAAGAGTTCCCGGTCTTGATATTGTACCTACTACAGGATTAGCAGGTGGGGGATATACTGTGAGAATTAGAGGACAGAATAGTATTGCTGCAGGGAATGATCCTCTTTATATAGTTGATGGGGTGCCCCTTACAGTGAACGATATGAGCTCGCAAGCGGTCTCTGGAGCTGTACTGCCCGGCGGAACTATTAATCCACTCAATTTAATAGACCCTTCTTTAATTGAATCAATAGAAGTTTTAAAAGATGCAGATGCCACCGCTATTTATGGTTCGAGAGGTGCAAATGGTGTTATACTGATTACAACAAAAAGAGGAAAGCTTGGAAAGACCTCACTTACGGTAGATATTTCATCCTCTATCAATAATGTTACAAAATTTCAAGATTTATTAAATACCGAACAGTATCTAAAGATGCGTAGGGAGGCATTTATGAATGATGGAATTCTGGAGTACCCGAGCAATGCCTATGATATAAATGGTACTTGGGATCCAAACCGATATACGGATTGGCAAAGGGTTATTTTCGGTAATCCAGCTCATAGTAATACTGTACGACTTAATATTTCAGGAGGTGGTTCTCAAACTCGTTTTTATGTAGGAGGAAGCTTTATGAAGGAAAATACTGTATTTCCAAAAGACTATAATTACAAACGAACATCTGTATTCAGCAGTATTCACCACAATTCAAAAAATAACAAATTACAAGTGGGACTGTCAACAAATTTTGGAGTTGATAATAATTATCTTCCCGCTACAGATATAAGCTTTCGAGCTTACCATTTATCTCCAAATGCTCCAGCACTATTTATGGAAGATGGGGCATTAAATTGGGAGAATTCAACATGGAATAATCCATTTGCTGATTTGGAAAGTGAATATCGAAATAAAACAAAAAGATTACAGATGAACTCTTCGTTATCTTATCAATTGTTACACTGGCTAAAATTCAGTACCAATGTTGGGTATAATTACAATACCTTAAGTGATAATAAAACCAATCCTACGTCGCGATTTAATCCGGCTTGGGGGTTGACAAGCGCCTCCTCCAATCTTTTTATAGGAGATTCTGATACTGAAAGCTGGATTTTAGAGCCACAATTGGATGGAGGGTTTAAGTGGGGAGCCTCAAAGTTTTCTTATTTACTGGGCGCTACTTTGCAAGAGCAAGCTTTCAACCAAATAGTTATGTTAGGGCTAGGCTTCCCAACGGACTTTTTATTAAACAACATAAATGCTGCGGAAACTGTAATGTTTTTAAATATAACGGAAAACAAGTACAGATATATTGCAGGTTACACCCGTTTAAATTACAATTTGAATAATAAATATTTTCTAAACTTAACTGCCCGCAGGGACGGCTCCAGTAGATTTGGACCAGGAAATAAGTTTGCTAATTTTGGTGCAATCGGTGCAGCGTGGATATTTTCAAACGAACTGTTTTTAAAGAACAACAAAATACTAAGCTTCGGAAAATTGAGAGCCAGCTATGGAACCAGTGGAAATGACCAAATTGGGGACTATCAATATTTAAGTACTTATACGATTAATAATAGTTCTTATGAAGGTAATATAGGTTTAAGTCCTACGAGATTGTTTAATCCAAATTTTGCCTGGGAAAAAAATAAAAAAACAGCAATAGCTTTGGAATTGAGCTTCTTAAACAACAGAATCCGTTTGGAGGCGGAATACTATAATTCAATTTCTGAAAATCAGTTAAGCGGAATCCCATTACCGGGTACAACAGGATTTAATATTATAAATTCTAATTTAAATGCTTCCGTTGAAAATTCAGGCTGGGAGCTTAGTGTGCAATCCAAAAATATTGATAAAAAATCTTTTGTTTGGGAAACATCCCTTGCACTAAGTATACCCCGAACTAAACTTATTAAGTATCCTGACTTAGAAGCTTCACCCTATTCAAATCTACTTGAAATAGGATATCCGTTGAATATTTTAAAAATGTATGAATTTACAGGTGTCAACCCAGATACTGGATTGTTTGAGTTTAAAGATTTTAATGGTGATGGGGTAATTTCACCTAACGATGACCGAAAATTCATTGTTGATTTAAGTCCCTCTTTTTTGGGAAGCTTAACCAATGATTTAAAATTCAAACAGTTCAATTTAGCATTCTCTTTCTATTTTGTAAAGAAGAAGGGACGTAATGAATTTTATGGAGTTCCAAATGCTGGCTCTTTGAGCAATCAACCCGTAAGTGTTTTAAATAATTGGCAGCAATCCGGAGACCATGCATCATACCAATTATATTCAAATAGCAATGAAGCGGTTACAGCCTACTCAAATTTCACATCGAGTAGTGGAGCCATTTCCGATGCTTCTTTTTTGAGATTACGAAACCTATCCATTGGTTATGATTTGCCCCTTCAAACATTGGCTAAGTGTAATATATACTTACAGGCACAAAACCTTTTTCTGATAACTAAATTTAAGGGAGGTGATCCAGAAATTGCACAAGGGGTTTTACCACCCTTGAGAAAAATACTAATCGGTACCAAAATAAATTTCTAATTAAAACATAGTAAAAGATGAAAAATATTATATTTAATTTACTGTATAAAACTGTGCTACTACTAGCATTTGTAAGTCTTATTTCTTGTGAAGACTTTTTGGATGTAGATTATCCCATAGATCAAATTTCGGATGAATTGGTGTTTGAAAATGAGGGTACTGCTACGGCAGCTGTCACTTCCTTATATGCAGATTTGAGAGATAATACACAACTATCCAATAACTCCATTGGAATTGGCATCGCTATGGGGCTGTATGCGGACGAATTTGATTATTATGGAATCCCCGGAATGCCTTTAGATAATTTTTACAATCACTTGGTCCTACCTTCTAACACACAGGTGAGTAGTTATTGGAATAGCACCTACAAATTAATTTACAACTGTAATTTATCCATTGAAAAATTAAATAATTCTTCTTCTTTGGACAACGAACTTGTAAATCAGTTAATGGGTGAAGCTATCTTCATAAGGTCATTAGCACATTTTTATTTACTTCAAATTTTTGGAAAGATCCCTTATATTAAAACAACAGACTATCAGATAAACAAAACGGTTGAAAGAATTGAGGAACAAACAGTTTATGAATATTTAATTGATGACTTAAAAGAAGCCAAACTTTTGATTTCTGAAAACTATGTAAGTGGAGAACGCACCCGTGCCAATAAATATGTGATTTCCTCTCTGCTTTCTAGGGTTTATTTATATAGTGGAGATTATATGAATGCTGTAGTAGAGTCATCATTGGTAATAGATAATTCTGTGAATTACTATTTGGAAGAAGATTTAAATGAGGAATTCCGACGGTCGAGCGGATCAGCTATTTTGCAATTAAAACCTGCAAATGAAGGACAAAATTCATATGAGGGCAGTTACTTTCTTTTTCAATCGGGGCCTCCTATAAATGTAGCTTTAAGGCATTCTTACCTGCTTACTTTTGAGCCAACTGATTTAAGACGCCTGTATTGGATAAAGGAAGTGTCAGATGGTGTCAATACATGGTATGCTCCCAACAAATATAAATTGCAGGAACCTACCTCGCTCTCAGAGGAATATTCGATTGTACTGCGCTTAGCAGAACAATATCTTATTCGCGCAGAGGCAAGAGCTCATTTGGGATTGATACCAGATTCACTTTTAGATATAAACACCTTAAGGTCGCGCGCCGGGCTTAATACCCTCACAGCTCTCTCTCAAGCTGACCTTTTAATGCAAATTATTTTGGAAAGAAAGCACGAACTTTTTTCTGAATTTGGTCATCGTTGGTTTGATTTAAAAAGATTTTCACTTGCTAATGAGGTTTTAGCTCCCATTAAAGTTTACTGGAAACCAACACATATACTTTTACCCATTCCAGAGAATGAATTGTTAATAAATCCGAACCTAAGTCCACAAAATCCCGGTTATAATTAAAATACAAATTATGAATAGTTGTAGCAGAAGTATAATTGTATCATTTTTTGTCTTTTCCAGTTTAGCATTCTCACAGAGCAATTCTAAAACTCATTCATACGATCATAATTTAGATTCCCTTTGGAGTTATAATACTTATATCCATAAAATATCTCCAAATGGAAACTGGATTTTATTTTCTGAAGTTTTTGAAAATAATCAAATTTATTACCTAGCAAAAAATGATGGGAAAATTTACAAGACATTCGAGCAATCATCTAGCTTGGAATTTTCTCCTGATAGTAAATGGGTGACCATACAAACAACTGATTATTTAGCCCTACAAAACTTACATACAGATGAAATCTTAAGGTTTGAGAATATAGTTTCATCACAGTTCTCAGATTCTAGTATGTATTTAATTATGGAAGATAATTCTATTCTTACTAACCTAACTGTATTATGCTTAAACACTTTTAAGAAGAAAGAAATTAAGAATGTCAATAATTATTTATTTGATTCGGATTCCGACGTTTTAATTGCGAATGAGATAGACTATTCTAAGCCTCGAAGTATCATTAAAAAATACAATTTGAGGTCTAATAAAGAAGAGCTGATCCATCAAGAAAATTCCCTAATATCTTCTTTATCTGTATGGTTGAACGAAAACGGAATTTCTATATTGGAAATTAAATCGGCAAACGATCAGCGAATAATTTGGAATCATAAGGACGGGAAGAAATACCAGCTTACTTTGGACGAAATTCAAAAAAAGTTTCTGAACGTTTCTAACCTAAAACAAATTAGCCATCTGTCAATTAATGATGATTATATTATTATTAATTATGAAAAAAAAGATTTTGAAAATGATGAATTCTTAGTATTGAAAACTACTGATAAGTATATTTTCCCCAAGATGAAAGGCTACGAACGCGAAATGAAAATTGGCGGAATTATTTGGAAACCCTTGCATGGGATTTATGATGTGCTTGAAGATATTTACCCGGTTGTAAAAGGATCACTGGAAAAGGGAAAAGCGATTCTTTATGATCCACTTCAATATGAGCCCAGTTATTTTCAAAAAAGTTTTGCAGATGTTTTTCTTAAAGATTTGAATACGGATAATCTTGAATTAGTTGTTAAAAAGCAATACCTGGATTCGAAATATATAACTATGTCACCCTCTGGGCGATATGTTGTTTATTTTAAAGATGAAGATTGGTACTTGTATGATGGTAAGTTAAAATTAACAAGAAATATTACCAGAAATCTACCGGTGAAGTTTGTCAATAACGAATCTTGGGAACCGGATAACAAAAAACCGTATGGGCACCCAGGTTGGACTAGGAATGAGGAGAATATCATTATTTATGACGAATATGACATTTGGCTATTTGATCCTGATAAAGGTTCAAATTCACGTTTGACGAAAGGGAGGGAGAATTTGATAACTTATCGAATAAATTGGGAGCTTGATCGGAATTTAACAAAAAATGCAATGAACACCTATAATTTAATTAGTAAATCCTATGAGGAATTTCCTATAATATTAGATATGGTAGGAGATAATTTAAATTCAGGTTTTGCATTTTGGGACCAAAACAATGCGGTTTGCACGATTACTTATTCCGAATCATTTAAAGATCTTGCCCTGCTATCAGAAGATAGAAGTGTTTTAGCTTACCGGTCTTCTAAATATAACCAGCCATTTAGCATCAATTCATTTAACCTTCAAAAGTCAGAATCAAATGAAATTTATCAAAGTAACAGGAGATTAAAAGAATATGATTTAGGCAGGTATGAGTGGATAGAGTATTCAAATAAAAATGGTGATGTATTAAAGGCTGCATTATTGTATCCAGCCAATTTTGATCCGTCCTTAAAATATCCTGTAATAACTTATATATATGAAAAAAATTCAAAATCAGTTAATCTTTTCTCTCCGCCTTCGATCTATGATAGCACAGGATTTAATATCTTAAATTATATATTGGAAGGGTATTTTGTATTGTTGCCCGATATAACATATACCATAGGCGATCCGGGTAAATCTGCCACTGATTGTGTAGTTTCTGCCGTAGATACCATACTTCACAAAGAGTTTGTAGATTCAAACAGAATAGGATTGATTGGTCATTCCTTTGGTGGATATGAAGCCGCTTTTATAGCAACCCAGACTGACATATTTAGGACGGTAGTAGTGGGTGCGCCCGTTACTGATTTGGTTAGTTTTTACCATGATATCCAATGGGGCTGGGGAGATACACAAGCTACACGTTTAGAAACCCAACAATTCAGAATGGGTGCATCTTATTATAGTATAAAAGATAAGTATGTAGAAAATTCTCCCCTTCATCAAATTGAAAAATTAAATACTCCATTATTTATCTGGGTTGGAATAAATGATACAAATATAAATTCGTACCAAAGCATTTTGCTTTATTCTGCCATGAGAAGATTAGATAAAAAAGGGCTTCTTTTAATTTTCGATGAAGATCATAACCTGCTAAATAAGGTAAATCAGAAAATTCTGTCTACTGAAATCCATAAATGGTTTGAAGTCCATTTAAAGGGTTAGAAATAAAGAGGCTGCTCTTTGCAGCCTCTTTATTGTCACAATCTAAACATTACTCGACTACACGCACTGTCTCGAAAAACCTGTAGGTTCGAAGAAGAATATGTACATAACTTCGACCCAGTATTTTCACAATCAACTGTAACCGGTTTGCAAATTCCCGATTCATGAATCCAGCCAGAGGTTAAGGCTGGTTCTACTGTTTCATTTTGTGTAGTCGCAAACGCCAATCCAATGGCCATCAAAAAGGCCATAATAGGCAATCCTGTTTTAAAAAACTTTGTTTTCATAATGATTTAATTTAAAATTATGGCCTACTATTTTACAGGTATTCGGCCTTACTCCTGAACGCGCGTGTATTTTCTATTTATAATATTCAGGTTTAATTCTTTGAATCCATAATTGATCATCCACCAATCCGATGATTATATCATCCATTACCCTGAATTCCCTGAGTCGTTTTCTGGGTTGATGATAAAAATAAAAGCTGTGGATGTATTCATTTCTTTCTGTGTCGTATCGATCCAGAATACTGGCTGAGTTCAATACGCCTTCCGATTCGTTTTGTCCTAATCGGTCGGTGTTTATATATAATTCTCCGTCCCAAATGCTTGACGTTCGATGAACCATCGTTGTTCGTCCTCGTTTAAATAAATCTTCCTTCTCATAGTAAGCCACATCAATCTGGGCTTGTGAAATCGTATCAATTGTTTTTCCGGCTTTTAGAAATTCTAAGTCCTTATCGGCAATTTCATATTGGTTTCGGTAATAATATACATAGGCAAGGTTGTTTGTTATAGGGTCGATTAACAACTGACCATCCGTATCAAAAGCACCGTCAACTTGTACTTTTATGATCTCATGATTGAGATTTACTTTTAATGAGTCTTTTTCTTTTTCCAATAAACCCAAAGTAGTATATCCGGTTTTGGAGCTAGTTGTCGTGAATGCCAATCGAATGGAATCGAGGATTTTAAAATCGTAGAAATATGCTTGTTCGTAGGAATAGGTATAGGCTTTCCAATCTTTGGTTGAACCTCGGAAAATTACTGGAACAGTGCCATCTCCTAGAAAGAAAAAAGGAGGTTGAACATTGATGCTTACTCTTTTGTAAGGAAGTTCATAATTATCAATTTCAATTTTTATTTCTTTTTCTGTTTTTAGATCTCGGCTTATCAGTTTCAGGTAGAGAGGAGCATTGTAATTGCCTAAGTAGATCAGGGAATCATCGATTCCTGCAATATAAAATGCATTGGATTCCAAAGGGTATGAACCTATTTCTTCGAGCGCATGAGGCATATACCTACGCTGAAAAGCATTATTGCGCTTTATCTCTTTCTCTGATAATAGAAATAGTAGAACCACCAATATGGAACCCAATGCAAGCAAAAATGATAAAGAAAATAGGACTTTTCGTTTGGGTTTATTCTCCGTTTTATAAATGGTAAAAGCAGAAATTAATATAAATGTTATATTGAAAATCAAATGCTCCGTCCAGCCTAAAGATTCCAGTACGCCACCACAGGAACAGGGGGTAAAAGATGTGAAATTGAGTATGATAATGATATAGGCTGTAAAAATCACCATCAGTGTAAATGAAATGTAAAGCCCCAATTTCCTATATTTTTCGGATGCCAGCAGGAATGATGTCAATAGTTCGATGATGATCACCCCATAGGAAACAGGAAGAGCAAATGCACCTAATATCGGAGATTGCCCCAATTGAATCTGAAAATTCTCAAAATCCAGCAACTTACTCACTGAAGCATAAACAAACAACAGAATGAATAGGTAGCCAATTACATTCAAAGTCATCTCTTTTAGGGAACTTCGGATTTTCATCACAAAAAGAATTTGAGAGCAATAGTCCAAAGCTATATATACCCAAAGACTTAATACATATAAGAATCAATCCAAAACATACACAAAACAAGAAAATTCCCAAACACCTTTAACCCATTCCCTCACAAACCCAATCATATTCAGAAAGTTTCAATCCATTAATTTGGCAATAAACAACATTATGAGGAAGATCAAAATAAGAACAAAATTCAACAATCGTAATTTTGTGTCGATCTTTTTTCTGAAAGGCGATTCGCATATCCCGAATATAACCACGAGCGGTATTTTCAGAAACACCCAAAATCGCAGCGATTTCAGACGATTTGATATCAATTCTACGCAACAGCATAAGTTCTAATATTAATAAATCCCTGGCAGAGTACCTAAAACGCCCCTGCACTTAATAATAGCTCTTTTCTCGTAAATGGCTTATGCGTTAATTTGCAATTGTTAAAATACCATTAAAAACAAGAACTTTCATTCTTTAATGTTTATTTTATTAACACTTAATCCACAACACGTTTATAAACGCATCCCATGAACCATTCCGCATTAACCATTAACTACAACATACACCTTCCGAAGATCAATAGTATATCATAACTCTTCCTTGACCTAATCAAATACCTCAAAACAACCCTCTAAAAAACGAGGGCCCCACATCGTGAAACCCTCATCCCCAACCATTAACCCCTAACCATTAACCATTAACAATTACCCAATATCAACCATTTCCAACGCATTAAATAACCCATTTCTCAACGGATACTGAACCCCATTCACTTCCTGAAAAAACGAAACCTTCAAGAAATACATCTGATTCCCAGTCCCGGTGGGAATGGCGGATGGAGTTAAAATAACGTCGCCCAATGGAGCGTCCAACGGCATATTACTAGGCGGACTCAACTTCAAATCCTTATCACCCGTTTCAAAATCCAGGTTCAAAAAACCACTTCGCAGTTCCACATGCGTTGCACCTTCAGCGATTTGAATGTGTTGCATAATAGTAAAATCCATCACACTAATTTCACCCGTAGCCAAATTAACCTCATAATCCTTAAGTAAAACTCGATCCAAAGGCGCATTTTGATTGAAGTTAAAACCCTTCAAAGCCGTTTTGCCCTCGGGGGTGGATAAACCGTTTGCCACCGTACGCATTCCTCGGGCGGAAGTCATGTCCGCATTCTTAACAAACGCCATACTCTTCATAAGGCGAGAGTGCAAACGACCATCCTTCGCGTCCAAGAGAAGATCCAGAATAGATCTGCGTAGGAGCTTACTCATTTGGGCCGCATGACCAAATTCACGACCATTCTCACGAGTTCGTGCAAAAGCAGGATCATGCATTATTCTGCTTTTATTCACACCCCCTTTCGTACGGACGATGTATCCATCTTGCCCTTTGTAAAAAGTCAACTCATCCAGCGTACCTTCTACCTTTAAAAAACTTTTTTGTTTTGCCATTTTTCTAAATTTTTGAGCCGTTGTTACCAACAGCCAATGAAACAATAAATGCTAGCGTAGCTTTTGACACCCCTGCAAACTCCGCGGAGAAGCATTCCGGACTACTCCTGAATATTCTCGAAGCAAGAATGTCAAAGAACTACAGGACAAAACTAAAAAGACAATAAGGGACTCATTTACAAAAAAGACGTTTTCGTACAGAATTGGCAAAATTGACGAAAACCATCAAAAATGACGAAAACATACACTTTCGGCGTTTTCGTACATTTTCGGCGCTAAAAAACCTCCTTTTCACCGTAGATACTCCGTAGATACTTAATGGATACTTAATGGATACTTCATGGATAGTGCATGGTAGTGCATGAGAGTGCATGAGAGTGCATGAGAGTGCATGAGAGTGCGCAGAGGGTTTTACGATAAGTTTCTCAGCGTTCTCAGCGTTTTATCTCAGCGTTCTCAGCGAGAAATACAGAGTGGTTTTTCACGCAGAGAGGGTTTCACGCGGAGGACGCAGAGGGGTTTCACGCAGAGGGCGCAGAGGGTTCACGCAGAGGGCACGGAGGGGTTTTCACGATAAGTTTCTCAGCGTTCTCAGCGTTTTATCTCAGCGTTCTCAGCGAGAAATACAGTGGTTTTGCCCGACTGACGAGGTCCCGTAACAGCTACTATTGGTATTTGCCTAATAAATCTTGTAGGGGAAGTTTTATATTTCTGAATAAAGGCATAACTTTCTTATTTTCAATACAAAGATATAATAAATTTTGAAGTTACAAGAGGTTAGTTTTTAAATTTCAAGATATGAATTTTGAAATTACAGAAGTATAATTTTGAAATTGCAGTGTATGGAATTTTCAACTTTTTTATAGTTCAAAACTTTGAAAAGCTTTAAGGTTGTTCAATTCTCTGCCTTTACTATGTAAAGCAACTCAAAAAAGCGTTTGAGGTGGTTTCACGCAGAGGGCGCAGAGGGTTCACGCAGAGGGCACGGAGGGGTTTTCACGATAAGTTTCTCAGCGTTCTCAGCGCGTTATCTCAGCGGGCTCAGCGAGAAATACAGAGTGGTTTTTCATGCAGAGGGCGCGGATGAGTTTGGGTATTGTCATTTGTTTTATTTAATTCATATCAATACATCAATCCGAAGTGCCACAAAGGTATTGTATTGAGAAAACCTCTTTCAATATCGTCTTTGACGACAAAACCTTTTTCGACATTTTTAATTTGTTTCAGTCCCTTATTTTTTCCTCCAACTTCAAAATCTATTTCATCAATCTTAAAATCAGCCAAATCAGAGGCGAAAATTTGATGATTAACGCGTAATTGATTCAGAAAAAAGGTTTCTCGGACATTTCCCATGTTTTGGTTTTCTTTGGCTAAATTATATACCAAATTCGTATTATCCAAATACACTTTATTGACTTTTCCCAAAGCACGAATTCCTCTTGTTTCATCTCTCAACTGTGCTACCATTCCCGCTTCTTCCATATACAAAAGATAATCGGCAATGTTGTTTCGACTGATGCTAAGCATTTCGGCAATTTTACTCATATTGGGTTTAAAGGGTACACTTTCAGCCACAATTGCCAACAGTTGTTTTAGTTTTCTTCCGGTTGATACGTTCATATCTGCATACACAGGAATATCGGTTTCCAACGTTTGATTAACTACTTGCTGTAATCTCAAACCAAAGTCATCTTCCAAAGCAAAAGGATAATATCCCTTTTTCAGATAATCGGTAAATAAAGGCAAAGGGTGCAGAATTTGTGGAATATTAACTTGATGATTCAAGATTTCGTCTAAACTGAATTTTGGGACTTCTGTCTGATGAAACAACAGTAAATATTCCCGAAAAGACAGGCCTTGCATCGTGTAAACCAATGCTCTGCGACTTAAATCTGAACTGCCTTTTTTAATGTCTAACACAGAAGAACCCGTAAAAACCACTTTCAAATCTTTGTGATAATCGTACATCAGTTTCAGTTCTTTAGACCAATCGGGATATTTGTGAATTTCGTCTATAAACAAATATTTGCCTCCTGATTTCACGAAAGTATCAGCCAAATCTGTCAAGCGATTTTTTGCAAAATAAAAATCTTCTGCTGTAACATACAAGGTTTGCCGCATATCCAACGTATTTTTGATATACTGCAAAACCAATGTAGTTTTTCCAACTCCACGAGGACCGACTAATCCAATAAGCCTGTTTTTCCAATTAATCTGATGATACGAATAGCGGATAAATTCCGTATTTGTCTCGGAAATTAACTGATTGGAATATTCAAATAATGTGTCCATTTGCATTTTGTTGGTGTAAAAATACAATAATTTGCACTATTGCAGTGCGTTTTTTAAGATAAATTGCACTTTGATAGTGCGGATAGGGTTTCACGCAGAGTGCGCGGAGAGGTTTTCACGCAGAGTGCGCAGAGGGATTTACGCGAAGTTTCTCAGCGTTCTCAGCGTTCTCAGCGTTTTATCTCAGCGTTCTCAGCGAGAAAGAGATAGTGTGTTTTTTCACGCAGAGGGCGCGGAGAGGTTTCACGCAGAGGGCGCGGAGGGGTCCACGCAGAGATGCACAGAGGGGTTTTCATGCGATATTTCTCAACGTTATCAGCGAGAAAGAATGAATTTGTTTTTATATTCAGTTAATAATTCATTCCAAACAAAACTTCGCTCATAACTTGATCGCATCCTTTCTCTGCTTTTTATGCCCATTTGGTGTAGCTGTTCTGGATGTTGAAAGCATTTTTCCATCCGAGCATGGAGAGAATTTTGGTCTTTGACCGGAATAATCCATCCATTCACTCCTTCTTCAATGATCTCATTGCATCCGTTGATGTTCGTGACGATACTCGGTAATCCCATAGTGCCAGCTTGCATCACCACATTCGGGAAGCCTTCGCGGTAGCTGGGGAAGACTAAGCAGTCGGATATCCCGAAGTAGGGGCGGACGTCGTTTTGGAATCCTACAGAAAGGATGTTGGAGTTTGTGTTTATTATTTCTAAGGTTTCAGGGCGCAACGGATCCAATTCAGGCTCTTGGGCGCCGACCAATAGTAGTTTCGCGTTGGAATGGGTTAGCTGATCAAAGGCCGATATTAATTCGTTGATTCCTTTGTCGCTCACTAAACGTCCGACGAAAAGGAATACGAAATCTTCCGCTTTGATTCCTAAAGATTGTTTTAAGTAGGCTTTGGTTTCTTCGGTCACGGCATCGGGTGAGAAATGTGTGGTGTCGATTCCATTGGAACTTCCGTTTCCGATGACTTTTAATTTCGTGGGTTGGGTGAATTTCTGTTGGAGAATGAAGTCATACAATCCTTTGGAATTCGGATAGACTTGGGTGGCGCAGCGGTAGGTGATTTTTTCTACACTATTTAAAACACTTCGTTTTATGCCGGTTGCTTCCATCAAAGGCAGTCCTGCGACGGTGTGGAGACGGATGGGAACGCCAGCCAGTTTGGCTGCCAGCATGCCAACGATTCCTGCTTTGGGTGTGTGGGAATGGACGATGTCCGGTTTCTCCTTTTTGCAGAGTTTGTAGAATTCATAGAGGGATTTCAAATCCTTGAGCGGTGAAATCGTTCGGCTCATTTCCAATGCAACCGTTCGGATTCCTTCGTTTTGAGCGACCTCCGCCAATTCTTTTCCGCCACTGGATACGCCGATTACTTCAAAACCGTTTTCGGACATAAAGTGATGTTGGCCTTTGAGTAAGGTTTTTAGGGAAATGGGAACGGTGGTGATTCGGATGAGTTTTTTCAATTTTCTGAATTAGATGTGATGCAAAGGTAGATTTTTTTGTAGCGGGTATCAAGTACTTGGTATCAGGTATCTGGTATGAGGTATCTGGTAGGAGGTATCTGGTAGGAGGTATCTGGTAGGAGGTATCAGGTATCAAGTAGGAGGTATTTGGTATTATTTTGAATTTTGAATGGGACTTGGGGCTCGGATCGTGTCCGCCGATGCGGAACTGAGAATTAGGGACTGGTTTCACGCAGAGGGCGCAGAGGTTGCACGCAGAGAGACGTGGAGAGAATTCGCAAGCTAGGTGAGATTCGCAGTCACCAGAGCTGGATAATGGATAGAACGCTGATTTTATTCACCCCGACGGGGTGACATATTTATAGGATAGGACGTTAGTCCTATCAAAAATAACGGCAAAGCCTTAGCGGCGGCCAGAGTTTACGGAGATGCGGAGTGGTTTTCCGCCGCTTGGGTAACGGGTTTTCGAGAGCTTCAGTGACCGGTCGCGCGGTGGATTCACGCATTTTTCTCAGCGTTCTCAGCGTTTTATCTCAGCGTTCTCAGCGAGAAATACAGGATGCTTTTCCACGCAGAGGGCGCAGAGGGTTTCACGCAGGGAGACGCGGAGGGACTTCGCAAGGTAGATGAGATTCGCAGTCACCAAATCTGGATAATGAATAGAACGCTGATTTACTTCGTAAATATGCAGATGAGGCGGATTTATACTGATTTTTTTAATAATCGAAAATCTAGCTCCCTCCCTTCGAAGGGAGGGTTGGGATGTTTCCTTGGGTTGAATTTTTCTCAAACGATTCGAATCATTATTCTATTTTTTTCACCGCGTAGGGGTGATATGTTTATAGGATAGGACGTTAGTCCTATCTTCGCGAGGTAAGAGAGATTCCATCCGAGCAAACCTGTTCTAAGCTCCTTTTCTCCGTTCTCCATTCAAATTAAATCTTTGATGTTGTTTTTTACAATTCTAAACTTCCCGCTTTTTTCAACCGGAATGTCTTTTACATAGTCTAACTCAATTTCCATTTTATTGCCTATACGATCGCGCCAATTTTGAAGAAAGGTTTTTTTATAGATAATAAAAAATTCATTTATGGAATATCAATATGCAGTTGGTTTTGAGGAAAATTGTTAAATTGAAACATATTTGAATTTAAAAATCTACCTACAATCTAATTTCTTAACCCATGAAAAGCAAAAAAGTATTAAATAACTTCGATTTTACTACGAAACCTTTATTTCAAGATGATTTTTTTAAAACTGAAATGAAGACTTACACATTTTCGGATGAACAAATTATCAGGTTGCTTCAAAAGATTTCAAATAGAGATATAAATAAGCTTGCTTTGTATTTTCACAATATGAAGAAAGAAGAAATTGATTATCCTATTTTTAAAACATTATTAAATAATATATGTAATGAATTATTAGAATGTTATGGTTCAAAAATTCTATCCTTTATTTACCAACTTCCTTTTTTTACAAATCGAGAGAATGGACCAGAAATCTATAAAGCCGAGTTAAATTTAAACATCGATATGGATGATATTACTTTTGAAGCGTATAAAATCCCCTATGAAAATGAATATATTTACATTGAATTGGAAAGAATAATTCGATATGAACCTTTTGGTAGAGGAAAAACTTCCAATAAAGGGTATCTTACTATTCTTAGAAAAAATAAAAATAATTCTTTCTATACGTTATTGGCTAGAATAAAAAAAGATGGAACAATTGATTCTGAATTTTTAAAAGATCTAAATATTAATTTATTTTCATTAATTACCAATGATTCAATTGAAGTTTTTAGTGGTTCTTTTGAAATTCGATGTAGGGTTTGTGGACGTGAATTGACAGACCCTAAATCTATCTATTATGGAATAGGACCAGGGTGTGCGACTAAGTTATAGTTAGAACTTTGTTATTTGAAATTATTCTGTAACAACTTTGTACGTTTCAACATACTTCTCCACCATCGAATGAATGTTAAATTCCTTTGCACGTTGATAGCATTTATCGGCAATTTCGTTTTTGTACGTAAGATTATCGATTAGGTTTTGAATTGTTTTGGCTAATTCTTCTGAATTTCCTTGTTCAAAGAGTAAACCGTGATCTTTTACAATTTCACGTAAACCTGGAACATTGGAACCAATAAAAGGCTTGGATGCGGACATCCCTTCAATGTTTGAAAGAGACAAGCCTTCATGTTTGGAAGAAAGAATAACGATGTCTGAGGTCTTCAATAAACGAGCAACATCATTACGCGAACCTAAAAACTTAACACGTTCGGTTAAATTTAATTCTTGAACTAAGTGCTGTGAATCTTCCATTAAACTTCCTGTTCCAACCAAAAGTAATTTCACGTTTTCTGGAAGTAATTTCAATGCTTTGATTAACGTGTTTTGATCTTTCTGCCAACGGAAACTTGATACTTGAATAAGTAGGGTGTCTTGGTTATCAAAAAAGTCTGTTTTCGGATAAGGAATTGCTGAATTATAAAACGCAATGTCCACTCCATTTTGAATCAATTGAAATTTCTCTTGAGGGAAATCTAAATGTTTCTTTATTTCCTTATCCACTTCATCTGCAATGGTAATAATTTTAGATAATCGCTTGTAGATAAATCGATCTATGAATTTAAATAGTAAGTTAGAACGACGACGATTGCTTGTACTGTGTTCCGTATAGATCATGGGTGTTTTGGAGAAGGAAAGAGTTTTTGCGAGAACCACCCAATACAAAGTAGGAAATAGGTGTATATGAATTAAGTCGTATTTCTTTAGATAGGGAATGATTTTAAAGATTAATAGTGGATTGTAAACTGAATTTGAAGTCAAACCTTTTAAATTGCCATTGGTTTCTTTTTCCAGTTTTTCCCAGAAAAGCGTTTTTGTGTTTTTGAGTGTAAGCACATCCATTTCAATTCCTTTCTTTTGATACAATGGAACACTTTCTATCAGTAGTTTTTCAGCGCCGCCTACATTTAAACTCGTTATGATTTGTAGAACTTTCATTGTGTTTTTATTAAAATATAGATATGTAAAAGTAATCCAAAAGGAATCATAAGTATATTTTGATACACTTTAGTTCCTTTTACCAATAAGGAGAAATCTTTTGCGAAAAAAGCAGAAGAAACCAAATGCATAGAGTTTTTCAAATCCAAAATTACTGAATTGGAATGTTTTTTCTGCGTAATTCGTGCATACGCAAAACCACGTGGAGATTGTTTGTACTGTTTTAAAATGGAATTGGACGAACCGTCTTCTTGGTATTCAACAATGCAGTACACTTCATTGGCATATATATAATCAAAGTCTTTTTCAATCATCAAATACAAAAGTCCAAGTGGAACTAATTTCTCACCTTCGTATTCGGGATAGGGTGGATATTTTCGCACAACATCTGTTCTTAGAACCAATTTCTTGTCGCCGGTTACTTTGTGTTTTTGATATAAAGCGTTTAAATTTCCTTTGAATAAAGGATCAGGGATTTTTTTTCCTATTATCTTCCCTTCTTTGTCGGCATCCAATCCGATGATTCCTGCGATATTGGATTTGTCTTTTAGGGAATTCCAACGGTTTAAAATTAAGTCAATTGCATCTTTTGGCATCCAATCATCAGAATCAATACACACATTCAATTCGGTTTGTATAGTTGCATACGCCAGATTGTGTCCTGTATGCATTCCTCCGTTTTCTTTGTATTTGTATTGGATTTGAATTTTATTTTCAGCTTGCCATTCTTTCATGAATTCCTCGGTAACATCGTTAGAACCATCGTCTATGACCAACCAAATAAAATCTTTATTGGTTTGAGAACAAAGGCTTTCATACAGTCTTGGTAATAAATGCGCTCGATTAAAAGTTGGCGTGAAAACGGTAATTTTCTTCATTATTTCATAAACATTACATAAGTAAACAAAAAGTACAAAAATACAATAGCTCCCAAGACTTTGTATTGGTTTTTCTCGATTTGATATTTACAAAGCGGGTAAATAATAACAGGAGCTAAAAGAAACCAGGATAAATAGGCAAAGCGATTACTAAATGCCGCTGTAATAACCAAGATCCAGAAAGCGTTGGAAATTGCATATATTCCAAATAAGTGAATGTAAAACGTATCTTTTAATTTCTTTTTTATAATAAAATAAAAGCCTGAAAAGACTCCTGTAGCACTATAAAGTAAGAAGTCCCAGCGAAATCCAGTTTGGGAAAAATATTCTTCAAATTCTTCACCGCCTACCAAATAGCCTTGGGCTCGGTCTTCTAGAAACCCTAAGTTTTCAAAAAATGTGTTCCATGTGCTTCCACCTGCTAGGGATAATGGTATGGCGGTTAGCCATATGTAAAAAAAGTATTTAGGGTGTTTAATTAAAAAATATGATACCATAAATGCTGCTAATGGAATAATCAATGATGCGTGCATAAAAAATCCAAGAGCAAAAAATAGATACATTAGAATCTTTCGATCTTTGTAATATACTAAGCCCCATATGAGAAATGAGGTTGCTAAACCATTTCTTAGACCATTGGTACCATAGGTCCAAAATGAAAAAGAAGCCAAAAATAAAATGAAACAAAATGCCCAATAATGTTTAAAATGCTTTTTGGAAAATAGACACATCGGAAGGATATATAACAAATCAACTATTAGAAAAAACGCTTTAACTGACATAACTTGTGCAGATAACCACATAAAAGTATGGAATAACCAATCACCAGTTTCAATTCTTGGTAAGCCATTTTGATAATTCTCAAAATATCTAGCATATGAAGCCATATCGCCAAAATATCGGCCACTAATCGGGCGTAAACCCATATAAAGCAATATGAAAATAAAAAGTAAAATTGCTAATCCACTAATTCCGGACAGTTTTTGTTTGTCTCTTAAATCAAAGGATGCGGCATGAATCCCTACCAAAACGACAATGAACATCATCAGATGGTAATAAACAGCCGTGTATATCGGTAAAGGAACCCAGTCAAACATTATAGCCTATTATTTTACCTGGGTTCCCAACGACAATGGCATTCTCGGGTACATTTTTTACAACTACGCTTCCTGCACCAATGATAGCGTTATCTCCAATTTCAATTCCTCCAATAACGATACAATTAGCGTGGAGTTGTACATTGTTTCCTATTCTAGGCTTTCTTCCATGTTTTTCACCCACAGTTACAAGATGATTCACATATAGGTTTTCACCAATATGCTCTGCATTTAATATGGTTGAATACGGATGTGCCAATTGAACACCTTTTCCTAAAACCGTGTGAATGTCAATAATAAAATAACGCTCTTTGGGATAAAATACGCGTAAAATTTTAGAAGGAAAATTATTTAATCTAAAATAAAACAAAGTTCTGAAATACTTATCATAAAACAACCTTGCAGAGAGATCTCCAATTATAATAAACCGTTTTAATTTATTTTCAGAACGGGAATAAAGATCATACCGAATGGTCTCCTTTTGTTTAGACAGAAGAAACAAAAAAACATGAGGTAAATATAATAACAGGGCAAATAAACGAATCATTCTTTATCAAATATTTTGTTTTTCCACAATTTCATTACTTTTTCTAATTCAAATCTTTTTACATTCTCTATACCATTTTTCCCCATCTCTGACCTTAGTTTCTCATCTTTCATAAGTGTTTTTAGTTGATTTGCAAATTCGTCATTATTCTGATTAGGAACTAAATATCCATCTATTTTGTTCTTTATTATATTTCGTGGACCATTTGGACAATCATAGGAAACAATGGGTAAACCAATGGAAAGAGCTTCTAACAGAACCATTGGAAAACACTCAGTCACAGAAGTCATGGCATATATACTATAATTAGTCATTGCTTCTGGTAAATTATCTACATTTCCCATAAATATTATAGATTTCTGAAGATCTAAATCTTCAATTTGCTTTTGGAGCTTAGACTGCGTATTGAGGAATTCTTGGCCATAAATGTGAAGGTTCCATTCTGGAAAATCTGTATGAACCGCTGCCCACGCTTTTATTAAATGATTAAAACCTTTTATTGGAGCAATCCGACCCGCAGCGATAACCTGCTTTTTAGATAAATTAGCTTTTTGATTATTCTTAGATACAGGATTAGGAATTACAACAACGTTTTCTAAATTGAGATATTTTTTTTCGTCCTCATTAAGCACAACAATTTGATCGTATTTTGAAATTATCCAATCATCTAATCTAAGTTTTAGCTTTTCTCCAATTGAACCTGTTTTCCTCTTTTGTTCCTTAAAATGTCCTGAACTATGAATCTCTTTAATAAGTTTCGCGTTTTGTTTTATGTAGGGTAACCATAAATAATCAAGATTTAAATTGGGATGAATAATGAAATCAGGTTTTATTTTTTTCAGAATCTTCTTTTGCTTTTTAAAATGAGAAAAACCTTTTTTTATATTTTTCCAGGAAAAGTTTGACTTCGATCGATCGTAATTGATACCTAAATCAATAATCTCTACTCTTGAATCTAAGGGATATTGGGATGGTTTATTGGTCTGATCACTTGTTAATATATAAATTCTCATATTTGGGTCTTTCGCCCAATAGTTAACTTTAGTAATAGTAACTTTTTCTATTCCCCCATGAATAGAAACCTGATCTGTTGTGATAACAATATTCATTTTACAATCATTTTATTGTTTCTTTTCATTTATTTTTTTGGGTAAGGCAATTTAAAGATTTTATTTTAATATTTAATTCTCTTCGTATTCATGATAAATAAATTGTTTAATTAATTTAAAAAGTTAGAATACTTTTAACTTTATTATTTTACAAAACCAAATCCATCCTGTAATTCAATTATCATTTTCTTTTTCTTCTCTTCGCTAATGTTTTCTCTTAGTGTGAATTCCTCATTGTATTTAGGTCGATTTCTCATCATTTCTTTATTCTTAGCAATATATTCATCTAGACTGCAGATTACCTTTGCAGGGCTGCCGGCCGCAACTACACCACTTGGGATATTTCTAGAAACTGTGCTGTTAGCGCCAATAATGCAATTATCTCCAATTGTAACATTAGGCAGAATAACTGTATCGGCACCAATGAAAACATTATTTCCAATTATAACTTTTCCTATTCGGGCATATCCTAAATGGTGACATAAACTTGCATCATGTGCTAATATATGTGCACGAGGTGCTATGGTCACATCATTTCCAATACTTATTAACCAACAATGTGAAGGGTCTAGAATTACGTCATGCATTCTTTTGAAATTCTTACCTACTTTCAATCCCATTTTCTCGAGATCCTCAGTTATATAATTGGCTCTTAAACGATATATAAGTCTTTTAATTAATTTTTTCATCTCGAATTGTTTTAATTTTTGAAATCCTTAAAAATTTTTTTATTTTTTTATCTCTTTAAATAATATATCCCACTGATTTACTATTTGAGTTGGAGAAAATCGTTGAACATTTTCTTTTGCACGTGTTCCCATTTTATATCTGAGATCATCACTTTCAATCAATATGCTAATTTTTTCTGCTAATTCATTCGTGTTTTCTTTCTCAACTAAAAGTCCATCTACGCCATCTTTTATTATATCAGAAGGGCCATAATTACAATTGAACGATACACATGGAACACCGCAAGCCATTGCTTCGGTTAGAACCATTCCGAAACCTTCAAAGCGAGAAGACATAATATAGATGGAACTATCTAAGTATTTTTGTTGAATGTCTTTTTCAGGTGGGAAGAACAAAACATTATCCTTTAGGTTATTGGTATCTAAAAATTCAAGATTCTCTTTTCCATATAAATGCAATTGCCAATCGGGATGTTTTTGGTGAACGATTTCCCATGCTTTTACCAATAAGTCTTGTCCTTTCTGGTAGGATATTTTTCCAACACAAATCACAACTTTGTTATTTAATTCTGCGGATTCCTCAGGCATAAATGACAATGGATTCGGAATCACAATCAAGTTCTGGAGCGATTGCCACTCTTTTTGGTTGCCATCTGTCAAAACTACGAATTTGTCATATTTCTTTCCCAATTGCTCCATCGCTGTCCATTTGATTTTGATAGCCATTGTTTTCAAAAATGAGTCTTCTGTATTGGCTTCAATTAACTTTGAAACGTGCCGTTCGTAAATCAATTTCGCTGACGTCTTGATGATTCGTGGAATTAGAAAACCTTTCAAACCATCGTCACAGACGGAAACGATATCGGGTTGGATTTGATCGACTGTTTTTTGGATTCCTTTTTTGTAGGATTGGAAATAGGTGAGGGGCGAACCGCTCACCGAAATTGAATGAAATTGAATTTTCGGACTAAATTCATAAAAGGGATTTAAATGGTTATCATTCAAAACAAGAATATGAACTTCGTAGTCGTATTGATCCGCTAAATAAGAAGCCTTGACAGACAAAACCCGTTCGAGTCCGCCTGCGCCGTTAATGCCGTTTGTGATGTAAAGGAGTTTCATACCTTGTTATTTAATAACTGTTTCTTAATCTACTTTCGAATTTTATCTACAAGCTTTTTGGTCATTTCTGGAAAATGATTTAAACTCCATGCAAGTACTGCCATCTTTCCTTTTGGTTTGTAGGAAAGAGGAAAGTAATTGTTTTGACGCAGATAGTTGATAATAATTTTAAAAGTCTTGTCGTCGTATTTAAAAAACACAAGGTGATTGAAAATTACTTTTTGCAAACTTTCTCTTTTCAAACCCATTGCTTCATAAAGAAGTGAGTCTTTATTTTGAATTTCCATACTGAATTTTTCAAGTGAAGTGTCTACAGCATGAATGGATTTAAAATAAGACAATCTTTTTTCTGGATTGGTTGTATTGGTAAACGATGAATCATGTTGTACATAGTTATATACCGAGAAATCATCAAAGCAAACATATTTTGCATGATACATAATCTTAGGTAAGATTTCCGAATCTTGCATATTTATTCTTTGAGCGAATCTTAATTTATTGCTCATAAATAATTCTTTTCGAAAAACAAATTGAAAGGTATAACTCTCTGCATAATTTTTCCTGTAGTATTCTGATCCTGTTAACTCTTTTGTGATAAAATCTTTTGGATACTTGACGTAAAGAATCTCTTGTTTGTCGTTGACGATGTTGAAGTTAAAAGCATAAATGTCTTTTTGAGATTTTAAAGAATTTAAAACTTGAATTATTGCATTGGGCTCCAAGTAATCATCACCATCAAGCATCCAAACGTATTCACCTTTGGCATTTTCCAATCCTGTATTTCGAGCTGCCCCTAAACCTTCGTTTATTTTGTTGATAAGAATTAGGTTTGGAATTTTTTCAGATAGCTCTTCAACTAGATTTTGAGTTTGATCGGTAGATCCATCGTTGACCACAAGGATTTCATAATCGGAAATGTGTAAACTTTCGACACAACTTTTTATACATTTTGAAATGTGTTCTTCTACATTATAGGCAGCGATAAGTATGCTTAGTTTCATTTATTTAATTTTTGTTGACCAAACTTTATAAACCAGTTGTGCCATAGGCTTTAAATTCATTTGCATAAAGGTCTTAATTAATTTACTGTGAAGAGTATTGGGTTGGTAGTTTTTAAAAGATTTTTTAAATTCTTCATGGTTTAATACTTTTTTTACACTATCCCATCTGTTATTGATTATCGCTAGCAAAATAAATTCATGGGTGTTGTTTATAAACTCTGTGTCCCATTTGGTTTGATTTATTTCAATTTGTAATTCTTGGTTGTTAACTTCAAGCTCATTTCTAGTTCTGAGATAACCTTGGAATTGATCCTCTCGAAAAGTTCTCATTACGCTACCTTCAACGGCTGTATTGTAGTTATAATATGCTTTGTCCACTGCATAACAGGTTTCGGCATTTTTAAAAGCATAAAAATTGAACCAATAATCTTCAGCGCGAACCCGTGTTTCATCAATCAGTAAATTATTCATATGTATAAAAGTCTTTTTATACAATTTATTACACAAAGATGGTATTTGACTTAAGTTTCCTCCATAATAGGAACTTAATATTTTTTCTTTGATTTGATTTGATTTTAATAAAACATCCTTAGGAAAAGATGTATTAGCAATAGATTTTTTCCCAGGCTGCTTAATACTTGAAATTAGTATGTCGGGATGAAGTTGATCAGCAATTTTCATCATATCTTCATAATACTCTTTTTCAATAGTATCGTCTGCATCTACAAAAGTTAAGTATTCCCCTCTTGCTACTTTTATTCCCGTATTTCTCGCTTTTGCAGGTCCCGCATTTTGTTGATGAAAAACTTTGATCCTTTGATCTTTCTCTGCGTTGATATCACAGATTTCTCCTGAACGGTCTTTTGAGCCATCGTTGATGAGCAACAGCTCAAAGTCTGTAAAGCTTTGGTTCAATACCGATTGAAGGCACTGATCTAAATACTTCTCAGCATTGTACACAGGGATTATAATTGAGAGTTTAGGAATCATAAAATGATTTTTATTTAAAATTAAATAAGTTAATTAAACATGCTTTTTTATATACTGAATTAAAGTGTTATTTAAATCTGCATACATAGCATGTGAAATCCACTTTTGGTTAAAGACAAAAAGAAAAAAGACTACATTGAATTCAAAGGCTTTCCATTCCTTAGGGTCTATTGTTTTATTGTAATTTGTAGTTATCCAGTTAAATACATCAAAGTCTTTCTCTTTGTTTCTTAAGACGATGTAAAGAAGTAGAAAAGCAGGGTCAAAGCCAGCCGGAAAAATCCCTACCGAATCCCAATCTATTAAAACATTGTTTTGAAATGCATTTGTTTCCTGAATATCTCCATGCGCTAAAATAGTAGAGGATTGACTAATTGAACGCTCTATGTTATCTAAACTTATAGTCTGTTCTTTTAAAACAGCTTCAGCACGAGATCTATTTCGTTCATATTCAAAATGAATTTTGAAATTTTTAATGTCTTTTGGTGCGTTTTCACTTATTATTTGAAACTCTTCTTTTTGAGAAAGTTGATACAACTTCTGGGTAAATAAAATAAGAGTTTGTTCTTGTTGACTCGCTTCTATTTTTTCTAAGTCTAAAAATTCAGAATATACTACAGTTAGAGCATCCCCTGCATAAATTTTATAAATTGGAGGTAAACTAATCCCTGCATTTTTCAATAATAAGTTCGCTTCTTCATAAAACCATAAAATTCGTTTAATATCGGTGTGCGAACTAAAATAAATTTTTTCGTGAAGTGTTTTTTCCTCTAATTTAATTTCGCGAAAAGCAAATAAACTACTTGCTCCTAATCCGGAATTGAAAAACTTTGCATTAATAATTTTCAAATTCCAATTCGGCAGAAATTTTAAAAGTATAGTATTGAAGAACTTATGATTATTAGCTATGACTGCAGCTTCCATAACTTTATTCAATTCATATTCTTGAATCAAAAATGGTTTTAAATGTAGAGAATAATAAACCCTTTGAGCGGAAGAATAAAGAGTAACATAAATTCCTAATCGTTGTAGTATTCTAATAAGTATATTTTTCAACTTTCTTTTCATCATTTTCACAAATGTGCTTAAAGGTTTATTTACCTAAAATTTTTTTAATTATTGGAATGAAACTTTTGGGAATGATTTTTAAAGCGCTTTCTTTTACTTTTGTTTTAAAAGGCTGTTTTACAGCTTGCGTTTTTATTGTAGGTAACAAACTAATCACCTCCTTATTTCTATATACTCCATTGTCAATTGGGTGCTCATAGGTATAATTGTTCGATTGATAAAATCCTCTTAACAAAAGCCCTATCTTTTTATTGTCCATTAAATCTTCTATCTCAAACCAATTAAATTTTAAGGATTTAGATAAATCCTCTAGAATCCCTATGTATTTTTTTTTCACTGCACTTTTCTGGACTTTTGCATGAAATAATAAACTGAAAAAATAGTCATCATCTCTTGGTATATATACACCCTCTCTCATTACTTTATTAATAAGCATTTCTTTTTCCCAGTTTACATCGTAGTATTTATCACCCACATAGCGTAAATCAAGTGATATTTCTCTATTGTCAATAAAAACCTTGCCTTTATATAATTGATTCTGTTTTTGTTTTGCGCCTATTGCCGAAGCTAAACGTTGGTAATTATCTGTTAAAAAGTCAATGTCCATTTCTGGATTTTCTGTGGGTAATGTTTCAAATCCTCTTTGCACTAAATAATTGGAAGTAAGATTCAGAATCTCAAATAATTGATGGTAACTTTCCCACCCATCTGCTCCTTCTAAATCTTTGGAAATTGAGTTTTCAACTATTTTCTCTCCATTTACTAATTTTTGAAAACGATCTATTCCTAAGAGTAATGGAACTTGATAATAAAATTCATGGATATTATTTGTAGAATGAACCCCATATTTCACGCCTGTATCTGCTTGAATCCAATCTCGAATAGTGTACTTCGCCTTTACAATATTTATATTAGACATTTCAATCTTTCCAGAAACAGATTGTGCATATGTGTAATGAGGCTTTGTGTCTTTAATAATAAATAGTATAAATTTATTGTCACCAATTTTGTTGGAATGATTGGATTTATATTCCGAATGATTGGTATCAAAAAAGATGGGAGCTTCATACAAACGTGCTGCGTTTGCATGAAAATGTTTGTCAGACCAATGGATTTCGGTCTCTAATAAAACCTCAAATTGGGTAGTGAGTAATTCTCGAATTCTCTCTCGATACGTTCGTGCTGATTTCCAAAGAGCTATGCATCCAAAATCAAAATTTATATTGTGATGAAATTTTCCGTCTTTGTATTGATAATGTAAATCTGAATAATTTGGATTCATTTATTTTAATTTTTGACACCTTTTATTTAATATTCTTCCAGTTTTTAGAACTACTGCAAAGATAGAATTAATAGTTGCTTTCAATTTTTCTAAAACAAGAAGTTTAATTATGATAGATTATTTTTTGTAGAGAATTGAAGTGTATTTTAATTTAAGCTTTATCAAGATATTTATACTTTTCATTTATCTTTTCTATATAGTTTCTAACTAAAATCCCTGTTAAAAAGTTTATAAATCTAGGGATAACTGCTATCTTGTTTAAGCCCATCTTATTTAAAAAATAAATTCTATTGTAATCATATTTTTTAATCGTTCTTTCCAAAAATGGTAAATATTCATTAAAACTCATCATATAACCATCTCTTATAATTTGAAACTCGGAATGAATATTTGTTTTTATTCTTTTACTTTGAACCGAATCTAATGATACTCTGTATCTCACTGAAGTAATGTTTAAGAAGTCTAATTTCACTCCATTTTTTGTTAGTTTTAACCACATAGGACGATCTTCCCACAATTTGAATTTTTCATCAAAATAACCATGGTTTATAAATATATCCTTATGAATAAAAGTAGTTGCGGCATAAATGGGATTAATTCTTAAAAGTATTTCAAACTGTTCTTGAGAAGTAGTATTTGGCTGATTAAAATAGTATTTGTTTTTATTCTCAAGCTCATTAGGTTTGTTTTTTATTAAGCGCTCAACATTCGAATGAATAAACTTCGTTTCTGAATTGGTTAATGTGTAAGCGATATATTTTTCGAGTAAATCATAAACTAAAACATCATCTCCCGCAATCAACTTCACCCATTCACCTTGAGATGCTTTTACTCCTCGGTTGCAATTCGCTGGAATTCCTGTATTCTTCTCAATCGTAATCAATTCCGTTCGAACAAATCGGTCTTTGTTTTCCGCTAACCATTTTTCACATATTTCAATGGTGCGGTCTGTGGAGCCATCATCAGTCACAATCAATTCAATATTTTGATAGGTTTGAGCTTTGGCACTTTCCAAAGTTTCTAAAACATATTTAGAACTGTTGTATGTGATGACTACTATTGAAACAAGAGGATTTGAATTCATTTATTTGTGCTTTTTAGGAAAGTATTCTTGTCAACTTTAAAAACATCAAAGACATTTAAACTTTCAATTTCTGTTTCTCGGAAATGTTTCCTGATTTTTCTTTCAAAATCAGAGTCAAAAACTCTTACGAAGTCTTTTTTAATTAATCTAGCGGGAATACCCGCAATTAAAGAAGCTGATGGAATTACTTCCTTGTAATTTTTATTTAAAAGTGAATTCGAGCCTGTAATTAAATAATCTTTTGTTTGGGTTCCTGCCATGATTGTATTTCGATTACCAATCCAAGTATAATTTCCTATAGAAATAGGTTTTGAAATAGTGTTTGTGACTCCTGTATTCAAATCTATTGTATAGTGAAAATTAGAATCAATAATTTGTGATTCATATCCAAATCTTAAATGATTTCCAAATGTGATGGAATTGGTGCAAATAATCTGGGATTTTCTTCCAAAATAGCTTCCTTCACCTATATACAGTTCAGCACCTTTTAGAATATGTACTATAAAATCATTACCAAATGAAAATGAGCCATTGACATATAAAGTGCCATTAATACTCAGTTCTGACTTTCCTTTAAGTGTAATTATCTCAAGGTTTTCTCCGAATTTACACATGAATTTTTTCACGGGAGTGTTAAAAACAACTTTACCTTTTAAGCCAGATAATTTCACCTTGCCATATAATAAAAACGGGAATTTGACTGCAGTTTTAAACGGCAGTAAAGCAAAATTAAAATAAACGGTTTTAAACCAATTAATTTTTAAGAGCATTTTAAATATCAATAACAGCCTCATTTTCTCATTTTTTTTAATAAACTTTTAATATCCACCTTTTTATTCATTTCTCTTAAAGTAAATAAAAATGATATAGTAAATATAACAAATCCTAAAGTGTATTTTATCCAACTTATTTCAATTGTCGACACTAAAAATGCGCATATACAGAAAGAGAAGCCAGTTATGAAAAGTTTAGCAAAACCATCTGTAAATGAAAATTTGTACCTTCTCGCAGTAATGAATTTCAACCCAAGAAAATGAATAATGTAATTTACAAAAAAAGAGATGCCTAGCCCCGTAAGTCCATATAAATAATAACCTGCAATATTACTTATAAGAAATGTGATATTAAAGAAAATCGCTGTTTTCAAAAATAATTTGGAGTCTGATTTTGCATATAAAATAAAGCCCATTGCCCATGAAGATGCTCTAAAATACATTCCTAAAATAGCTATCGAAATCATGGTTGTAATGGGTAGGAATTCCTTTGAATATAGAATAACGACAACTATAGGTGACAATATTAAAAACGCAGTAATAATTGGGCTTAAAATTAAAATTGCAATTTCTGCTTGTTGGGTTACTGTTTCTTTTAATTTTTCAATTTTATCATGTACACCAGCTAAACGCGGGTAATAGTCTGCACTCATGGCTGAAAATATAACTCCTACATAGCCTTCAACAATACCAAACCCTGCTGAATATAGACCTACATCTGCTAAGCTTCCAAAATTGCCTATAAAAATCCTCAAAACGTAGGAACTTAATACAACAAAAAAACCACTGAGGCTTAACATGATTCCCATGGAAATAATTTCTTTGCTTTCGGTTTGAAACATTGCTCGGTCTACAGAAACTTTTTGGACTTTAATTTTACGTGCATAAAACCATGAAATCAACATCCCTGATATTGATGTCAAGATAATCGCAGGAACTATACCGTCGATATGGTAGAAATAATATAAAGGTATAGATATAAATAAGCCTAGTATTGCTCCGATTAAGTTTGCTGAAGCTAGCATTTTGATTTTCCTTAATCCTTGAAGCGCAGCCAACTGTCCTGCATTAAGTTGGTTGAAAAGAAATGAGATAGACAACCATCTAAACCCAATTTCATATTGTTCACTGCCAAAAGTCATTTGACTAAGTTGTTTTGCAAATAATAGGGTGAAAATCGCACCTATCATTCCTGTAATCCAAACTAACTTTCTTAAAATAGATAAAACTTTAGCTACTTTTTGTTTGTCGTCTATTGCGTTAGCTGCCGCTATATTTTTTACGGAACTTGTTCTAATACCTAAGCCTGAAATTGTCTGAATCAAAGAAATGGTTGTAGTAAATAACCCATTAATTCCCATACCTTCTGCGCCCAATAATACAGCAATTAATTTGGAGCGAACTATCTGAATTATAATATTAATCACTTGCACCCCGCCAAAAACAGACGTGGCTTTCATGATTTGTCGATAGGACGATTGACTTTGGGACACCTAGTATTTGTTAATTATTTCAATTACTTTTTTGACGTCTTCTTCTGTCATCACTGGAGAAAGAGGTAAACTCAAAACTTCATGATGTATTTTTTCAGTTAATGGAAAAGATAAGTCATTCAATTCTTTGTACGCTTCCTGCTGATGCGGAGGAATTGGATAATGAATCAAAGTCTGAACGCCTTGCTTTAAAAGATAGGCTTGTAGTTTTTCTCTCTCTGCCGTACGGATGACAAACAAATGCCATACGTGTTGCTGGGGGGCCAAAACTACGGGTAAAGTAATTTTGTCGTTTTTTATATTTTGAAGATACTGATTGGCAACGTTTCTTCGTGCTTGGATATCGGCATCCATGTATTTCAATTTCACATTTAAGAAAGCCGCTTGGATTTCGTCCAAACGGGAATTGAGACCTTGGTATTTGTTTTCATATTTTACATGGGAACCGTAATTACGTAAAGCCGTAATTACTTGGGCTAATTCCTCATCGTTGGTAGTGACTGCACCCGCATCACCCAATGCACCTAAGTTCTTGCCGGGATAAAAACTATGTCCGGTTGCATCACCCATACCGCCTGATTTCATTCCGTTCCATTCGGCACCATGCGACTGTGCTCCATCTTCAACTAACTTCAGATTGTGCTTTTTGCAGATATCCAACATAGATTGATCAATGGATAGTTGACCGTACAAATGAACCGTTAAAACCGCTTTGGTTTTAGAGGTGATTGCTTTTTCAATCAATGAACTATCTAGATTGTACGTGTCTATATTGGGTTCCACCAAAACAGGAACTAAACCGTTGTCAGAAATCGCTAAAACAGAAGCAATGTAAGTGTTGGAAGGAACGATGACTTCATCTCCTTTTTGCATCACACCCATTTCTATATAGGCTTTGAAAATGAGTCGTAACGCATCCAGACCATTTGCTACACCCAAGGCGTATTTTGTTCCACAGAACTGGGCATAATTGGATTCAAAACTCTCCAATTCCTTTCCCATTAAATACCATCCGGAATCAATTACGCGTGCAGCTGCTTCTTTCAGCTCATTCTCGTATTGCGCGTTTATTTTTTGTAAGTCTAAAAATTTAATCATTGGGAAATAATTCATTGTTAGTTAAAACATAATGTTTGCCTGTTTTCTTGCTTTTCATTTGGAGATCCAAAAGTTCTTTGTCTTTGGCGACATAGCCTACTTTTTTAGCAGGATTTCCAATCCATACTTCGTGATTACCTACATTTTTTGTCACCACCGCACCTGCGCCAATCAATGCGAATTCACCAATTGTGTTTCCGGCGATAATCGTTGCATTGGCACCAATGGAAGCTCCTTTTTTTACAGTTGTTTGGGTAAAGGATTCGGGATATTCTTTGGAACGCGGAACCAAATCATTGGTAAAGGTTACATTGGGACCGATAAATACATTGTCTTCCAAAGTGATTCCGTCCCAGATTTGAACACCGGGTTTTATAGTTACATTGTCACCAATGACAACTTCATTTTCAATCAAAACCTGGCAATTGATGTTGCAGTTTTTACCGATTATTGCATTTTTTAGAATCACACAGAATTGCCAAACTTGGGTGTTCTCTCCAATATTTTCGGATTGCACATCGGCAAGCGGATGAATTTTATGCATTTCTAAATTTTAAATAATCGTCGTATTCTCTAATGTAATCACTTTCCTCATATGGATGCGAAGCCATAACTAGGCAAATTGACCCTGAAGAAAAGTTCATCTCAGAAGCCCAAACGCCTGGAAGAATATGGAGTCCTATATCCGGTCGGTTTAAAAAAACTTGTCTTTTATACGTTCCATCATCTAGACTCACTTCAAAACTTCCGCTGGCAGCAATAAGAAACTGGTGACATTCAATATGTGCATGAGCGCCTCTACTTTCACCACCTGCAATGTCATAAAGATAAAATACTCTTTTTACATCAAAAGGAAAGGTAGAATTGTTTTCAATCACCGTTAAATTACCTTCGGCAAAATTAATTTTACCAATATCAATTACCCCACAATCAAAAACTGATGGTTTTTTATCCATTTTTAATCAATTTAAATTCTTGAAAATCACGAATGTAATCTTCTGCGTTATATTTTTTATCGGATACAATTAAAGCCAAAGAGTTGGTAGAGAAATTTTCCAATTTCCGCCAATACATTTTAGGAATATACAAACCGTTATAGGATCGATTGAGTGAAAACTTTTTTTCATTTTCGCCATCATGCAGAACGACATCAAAACTACCAGATAAGGCTATAATGAATTCTTGTTGCTCTTTGAACGCATGACTTCCGCGTGTTTCACCTCCGGGCACATCGTAAATCCAATACGTCCGAGCGATTTCAAACGGAATTTGGTTGCTGTTTTCAAAGAAACTCAAATTCCCTCTGGGATCAATGATTTTGGGAAGTTCAATAATTTTCGGTTCGTTCATTCGTGACAAATTGTTTTGTTTAATTATGTTGTGTGCCTTTTGGCAGTACTCAAATTCGGATTAGGAATTGGTGTAACTTACTTTTTGGTTTGTAATCAAATTTTAAAATGAAGGAAAAGATTGGATTTGCAAATTTAGTATAATTTTTGGTATCAAGTGTCAGGTATGGGGTATTTGGTATTATGTACAGCGTACAGCGTACAATGTAATATGCACAAAGTATAGGGTAGTTAAGGGGAGTTGTTAGTTGTGAGTTGGGGACTGGGGACTTGGGACTGGGGACTTGAGACTTGGGACTTGGTAGATAAATGGTGAACATCCCACCCCAGCCCTCCCTTCGAAGGGAGGGAGTTAAGTTTTCGTTTTGAATGAGATTTTTGATGGAGTCGGAGTTTGGAAGTCCCCCTTTGAAGGGGGATTTAGGGGGATGTAAATTTAGCGGATGTAATTTGTGGATGTTTAATTGCGTTGCGTAAACATCCCACCCCAGCCCTCCCTTCGAAGGGAGGGAGTTAAGGTATCGTTTTAAAGAAAGTTTTGGATGAATTCGTAGTCTAGAACTGGGGATTTAGGGGGATGTTCTTAGAATATTAAAAATTATGAATTAGGAATTTTGAATGAGGTTCCTAAAAAAAAATCTGTGTAGATCCGCTTAATCTGTGTCATCTGTGTTCTATTATTTAAGTTTCAGGCCGTGTCCGCCGGGGCGGATGAAAGATTCACTTCGAAATGTCGTTAATCTTGCGGCGGGAGGTGATTTCTGCTTTGTTGAAAACTCCGGCCGCCGCTTTGGGTGTGCGGATTTTCTTTGATAGGACTTGCGGCCTATCCTGTTGTATGTCACCCCTTCGGGGTTGGTGTTCAATGAGATTCTAGAATTGCCAATTACTCAATTACTCAACCATTGAATCATTCATCCACTTCTTCCCAGTTTCTGGTTCCGCCTCGGCGGACACGGCCCTCGTTCCAAGATCCAAAAAATGGGTTGGGGAAACTTTTGATTGGCGGTCGATGTGTTAGTTCTCAATTCATTATGTCATTTTTTTTCCTAGTCCCTAGTCCCTAGTTCCAAATAAATCCGCGTGAATCCGCTTAATCTGTGTCATCCGTGTTCTATTATCTCGGTGACCGGGAGACTTCGCGAGATTTTTCCACTAACCACTAACCACTAACAAAAAAGCCCCTCCATTTCGGAAGAGCTTTGTATATTTTAAAAACTCATGAATTCCAAGTTCCGCCCCAGCGGACGTGGCCCTAGTTCCTAGTTCCTAGTTCCCATTTCTTACGAATAAAATAAACACCTACTGCAATTCCTGCTAAGGGTAGGAGAAAAGCCCAATCATCGATGGGAGCGCCACCAGGATTGGTAGGATCATACGTTTCATACTCTGGTTCGGGAGATTGTGTAGATTGGTGTTCATCGAAAAACTGATTCTGATTTGTTTCGGGTTCTTCCGCATATTCTTGATCAAAATATTGCCCCATGGTACAGGCTGAAATAAACAGAATTATAAGTGTGAATTTTTTCATTTACGTTAAGTCAGATTTAATCGTTTCAATCTCCTTTATAGTTTGATTCAAAAAAAGATGGTTTTTTATCAATTTGCAAATTTAGTGAATGCTTGGATGAACTGCAAGTTTTTTTTACACGGGTCAGTGATCAATTGAAGCGAAAAGTGAGAGCCTCACTCTAAGTAAAACCCTCACTCCAATTTCCCATTACCCATTCGGTCGTAGTGAACCGTTTCACTCTATCCATTAACCACTCAAAAATCTGTGTAAATCTGCTCAATCTGTGTCATCTGCGTTCTATTTCCTGCATTTATTTATTGACGAACTTCTTCGTAATCACCTCACCTGTTTCTGTTTCTACAACAAATACAATAATCTGCTTCTCGAAACGATTCACTGGAACTTTGAATTCCAGGTTGTTGATTTGAGATTTCTGGAAGGTGGAACGTCCTCTCAAATTGAAGATTTCAACTTGGGTGATTTTATGTTCGTTTGAGGTTACGACGATGTTTCCGTCTTTTTTCTCGATAAGAATCTTAGAAGCATTGTCCGAAGCGTTTTCCGCTGTTAAAGAATTTGGATTGTAAATGATTTCAAAACGATCATTGATCTCACCTGCTCCTTCGATGAACTTGTAATCGGCTTGCGTTAAATTATAAATCGTTTTTAATTTTTTATCGCGGATGTAGATGTTTTGTCCATTTGCGAATACGCCTTCTTTGTCGTAGATGGAAATCACGTAAGTTCCCATGTCGAATAAACGAACGCCGAGAGGTACTTTATCGGTTTTTAAAAAGGGAGCTCTTCCTTGAATAACGACTTGCTCTTCTCCTATCAAAGTGTAGATATCGTCAGAACTTCCGTTTGTTTTGGTATCATCTTCAGCGAATTCATTCACTCCATTGGGCAAATAAACCACAGCTGTCATGTATTCTAAATTTGTAGGTGTACGCAATATTAACCAAAATCGGTCTTTATCTGTACTTTCAAAATTATTTTTACCAAAAAACTCTGGACTGTTGGGGCCATTTTGAGCAACCCTGTATTGATTATTAAAATGCAAGGTTCCTGCATTTTTTGCCTGTATCATAAAAGCGGTTCCAGGTCTAACGTATCGTGTGGGAATACGTGTATCAAAACCTCCGGATACGCCTTCAGCTTTTAACCCCGCTCCAACACCTGTTCCTGCTAATGCATTGTATTTCGCATAATGCGCTCCGTCATAACTTGATCCTTGTTGTTCGAATTCTGTATTTCCTCGATTGTCCCAGAACCAAAAGGTTGTTTCTATATTGCTATTATTGTTGTCATAAAGTTGCTCAATATCTAGGTTAGAAGGATAGGGGTTTCCAACCAAATTATAACCTCTGGTATTGGCAGGATTGCCTGCTGTATAAGACAATTGATAATTCAATAACCCATTGAAAGGTTTCCCTTTCAATTTGGCAGTGACAGTAGAATTAGGCACTGTGGCTAAAGATGCTTCTTTGATGGCAAAGCCTTTCCCCGGTTCATATAGCCCAACTCCAGCACCCGAGAACCAGTTTTCCGCTTCGCTATGTTGAAGCACTTTGGGATTTCCAACTTGGTAAATCGGTTTAATGGTTTGTTCCATAACGGGCGAAATGATGTAATTGTATTGTTGTCTTTCAGGTGATAAGGTAAATTCTCTTTCCGCTGTGATTTCTCCTATATTCTCAGCTGCATCATTGATTTGTACTAACGAACCACCACTTTTTACGATGAAGTCATTAACCGTTTTTTCATTATGAATAAAGTCATTAATTGATAGTGAGCTATTTTTATTTATGACTAAATTACCGTTTTCTTTAAGGGTGATGTTTTTAGCGAAACCATTATGATTTGAAGGTAATTGCAACGTTTTCTTAATTATCACACAATTATCTAGAGTTGGTTCTAAATTTGAGGGTTTCCAGCTATTGGACGTCCATTCTGTTTCTGAGTCTGGGTTCCAAACTTTGGTGTTATTAGGGATTTCGAAGATTCCTTCTGCACTGCAACCATTAGATAAAAGTGCTTGAGCGGTAATAATTACCATTTCAGAATTTTCAATTTGTTCTTCGCTCGGTTTAATGCAAACTTCCAGCGAGGGATTGCTACTGTTATATGGAGTTTCACAATCGGATTCAAATATGTCCGAGTTTTGTCCTGTCCAATCAAAACTAGTTTCTAGAGGCTTGTCTCCAAATAGTCTTATATCATCAATTGCAAAACCATCTTCCCATTCTGATACATAGCGGAAACGAATATGAATATTATCTTTATTTAAAAATATTTCTGGTAAATCGATTGTTTCTTGTTTAAAACGTGTTCCTTCTCCTATACTTGTTGAATAAGTTTTAACAGTTTGCCAATTTGTTCCCGTGGCATTCGTTGCAATCTCTACATGTAATTTATCAGTATAATAATGTGAGTAATAGAGTCTATAAGTTAATTTTAAATTCAATAGTTCATGGGTTTTAATTGTTTGACCTACAGATTTTTTTAAAGTTAATGCAATATTAGCCTTCGATCCGGATCCTAAATCCGAGGTTACAAAGGCAAAGCCGTTTCCAACTTCTCCTGAACTAATGGCAGGTTTCCAAACATATGTATTTGTCGGCTTAAACGAACTGGTTCGTTTAGTGAAATCACCAACGGTATTGCCTGGCAATTTTTTCGAAGTGAAATTTCCTAATTCAGACTCAAAATCCTCAGACAAAAGCGTAATTTCCTCTTTATCTCCATAAGCGGATAAAGAAACTTTTGTTCCCTCGCCACAAATTTCTGTTGTGTTCGCATTAAATTCAATCGTAGGAATTGGATCTATCCTTGCATTTATTGGCTTTCTGTTTGTTGATTCGCATGTGTTAACGGCAGTGACATAATAGGTGGTGGATTCGGATAAGTTTGGAGAATAAGTAGCTCCTGTAACTCCGGAGATAGGACTTCCTCCAAATTCAGTCGTATACCAATTATACGATGTCGCATTAATTCCCGTTACCGAAAGATTAACAATTCCTGCACCGCATCGTTGGCCATCTGTGACACTCGTAATCTTTGCATTGCAGTCCGCAATTACTTCGATTAAATAATCTTCGGCTTCTCCGTATTTTTGTGTCGAGCCCCAATTTGTTGCGTCAAAAACTTGACAAGAAGTATAGTTAAAGCTACTTGTATTGCCTAGAAAAGTCTGAAATCCCGAACGAATTCTCATCCTGTATATTCCAGGTGGAGTTCCGATTGGTACAATTACTCCAAAGCTAGTAGAGGCCGTAAATGTACTAGCATCATATGTTGAATAAATCAATTCAAAGGCGTTTTCTTGAAAATTCCCATCTTGATTCCAATCAACCCATGCTTTTATAATAGATGACTGGTTATTTTTTACAAAAACATTAAAACCACCTCCTGGAACTTGCTTAGGTTTATCAACACTGGTTGTGAAATCTTGAAAACCGTTTCCATATCCACTAGAATTGTGGATATCTTCTGTGAGTGAACCTAAAAATGCAACATTTTCAATAAAAAGAGTGGAAGGGTTTGTAGTTGTAGTTGGAAAACAATTTGCGCTTGCTGCTTTCACTTTGATTGTATAATCTTCTGCTTGGCCATTTGAACCACCAGAGGTAAGGCATGCATTTGGAGAGTTAGTATTTCTTTGTTTTCGAATGCGCATTCTTGTATTACCTTCTCCCGCGTTTGCAGGAACGGTTATTGTCGCAGTCAAAACTTTACCATCTTCTCCAGTGGAATTTGTAATAGAACCTAAGTAATATTGTTCTCCTGGATTATTTAAATTATTGTTTTGATTCCAATCTACCCACATGTAAAAGTGGTTAGTGCCACTTCCGTTTGTTTTACCTTTAAAAGTAAATTCATAAGACCCACCTTGTTCCACTTCTCCAATAATAAGAGTGAAGTCTTCGTGTTTAATAGTAGAGGTACTTGAACTTTCATTATTTATTCCTGCTCCTTTTACTAAAGTTATGGGCTCTATACCATTTAAATTAATGACACAGTATGGAGCAGGGAATGGATTCAAATTACTATTTTCAATGCTCGCAGTATATACATTGTCTGGATTAGAGTCTAAAATATTGTAAGTTCGATTTGCTATTGAATTATAGCTGAAACTTCCTTCGAATACGTCAACTTTCAACTTTAAGAATGAAGTTGAGTTCCAAGTCAGTGCATTTAGGGATGGTTGAATAGAAAAGAAAAGAATACAAAATAAGAAATTTGCGCAAAGAGTAGATACCGCAAAAGGTGTACCTTCTCCTTTAAGGAGGTATAGCATTTTCATAGTTAGTGTTTTGGTTAAAACAGGTTAATTGTTGCAAATATATATATATAAATTTAATTTGCCAACATTAAATTTTGAACGCTATCAGTTAGGGCAGTTGTGACGGTTACGGTTTTGGACTGAGAATTAGAGAAGAGTCAACGATAGAATCTTCGTTTTTTTAAATGTCGATAATCTTGCGGCGGAAGACGATTTCTGCTTTGTCGAAAACTCCGGCCGCCGCTTTGGATGGACGGGTTTTCTTTGATAGGACTAACGTCCTATCCTATAAATAGGTCACCCCTTCGGGGTAATTGGTCACAGCAGTTCTCGAAGTTCCAAATACTTAACCATTGAATCATTCATCCACTTCTTCCCAGTTTCTGATCCCTGGTTCCAAGTCCCCAGTCCCAAATAAATCCGTGTGAATCTGCTTAATCTGTGTCATCTGCGTTCTATTTTTTCGGAGATCAGTGAACAGTAATCAGTGAGCGGGAGACTTCGCGGGGTAGGGGAGATTCTTCAGAGCTTCGTTCGCAAACTGCGTAAAAAGCAGTGCTTTCTTCTTGTTCGTACTCTGAAATCGAAGATTCGGCGGAGCCAATGACAGCACTTTTGGGAGACTTTGCGCGCTTGATTATTTTTCACTTAACCCTTCACCTTTCATCCTTAACCCCTTAAAAATCATAAAAAAAATAGGTATGTTCCCTGAATTCCTATAAATTTGCGTTTATTTGTTCTAAATAAGAATTAATGACAAGACATTCCATCATTACCCTTCTATTGACATTCGCTTTTTGGGTTGCAACGCAGAGTAAATCCCATGCACAAGACGATAC